>Ga0310121_10000023_pt1 | contig 138588 bp, 91 predicted proteins | sample CB27_Tmax_986_MG_FD_203504 | JGI IMG/M metagenome (GOLD analysis project Ga0310121, IMG submission 203504) | Marine microbial communities from Western Arctic Ocean, Canada - CB27_Tmax_986 | ecosystem: Environmental > Aquatic > Marine > Oceanic | place: Canada: Western Arctic Ocean | collected... | reverse complement strand
GCCCGGGAGCGGAAAAATGTTCGTACCGTTGGGCGACGTGTGCCATATCACGCCTGATGGTCCGGAGTTCCTGATGAACTTTACACGTGATCTGTTCCTGGCAGGTGCCTGAGCGCGCCGTGTAGCGCCAGACAGTGTCCCTGCCACATGCCTGCCGATTCTCGGCCGCCGATCACCGGTTGACGGACCACGTCGCTTGCACTGCCGGGCAGGATTGGCACTCGTCTACCCGGAAAAGGAGTTTTCACCGGGTTTCAGCAACTCTCTTGGGCCGGGGGTGAACCAATGACAAGGTCACGAACCTACCTCTGCCGGTAACCTGGCCCGGTGACGGGTTGCGTTTCCTTCGGACGACTTCTGCAGTTAGGTCCGTTACGGCACCTTGCTGACCGAACGGGACCGCCTCGCGGAAGGTTTGGTTGCGACACGGTACGCTTCGCTGTAAACTCGTGACCAGTGCCATGCCTGATTCAGCCTCCAGATTTCCTGAACTCCCGCCCGAAGTGCGTAACCTCACGTTTTGGGGCATGCTCAAGATCTTCGGCCCCGGCGTGATCATCGCCTCGGTGACGATTGGCAGCGGAGAAACCGTCTTTCCATCGCGCAGTGGTGCGATATTCGGGTATTCATTGTTGTGGTGTTTCGCACTGGGCACGGTCATCAAGGGTTTCCAGATCTACAGTGGTTCCAGGTTCATGACCATCACGGGACGCCATCCGCTGGAGAGCTGGAGTGAGCTGCCCGGACCCAGGGCATGGTTTGTCTGGGCCATGACCATCATGTCGTTGTTCTGCATGCCGCTCTTTTTGGGAGGCGGGCTTCCCAGGATGCTGGCGGATTTTACCGTCTCTGCGGTGATGGGATTTACGCCCAGTAATCCTGAAGAAAAACAGCTGTTTGACCTGTACGCGTGCATCTGGGGAACCCTGTTCATTCTGGTCGCGATTGGGCTCACCTGGCTGCAATCCTACAACTTTCTGGAGAAAGTTCAGACGGTGATCATCGGCCTGCTCCTGTTTTCCATTTTTGTGGCCGTGCTCTCTTCGCAGCCCGAAGTGATGGCGGTCTTGAAGGGCCTGGTGATTCCTACCCTTCCCACCTTCGAGCCATGGGTCACGGCCTTGCCGGAGTTCAGCAATCGGGACCCGTGGGTCGAAGTGATTGTGGGGATCGGTGTCTTTGGTGGCGGCACGCAGGATTATTTCGGGTACCTGGGACTGCTGCGCGAAAAAGGTTGGGGGCTGATGACCCGTGCTGGTGTTCCTGAGGAAAAATCAGACTGGAATGTCGACCGGTCACCGGAAAACGTGGCGATCGGAAAAAAATGGCTGCGAGCTCCGCTGATTGACATCTCTTTTTCCTTTGCGGCCATTTTGTTCTTTGCGCTTTGTTTTGCCGTGATGGGTGCCGTGGTTCTTCATCCGGCTCAGAATGTACCGAAAGGGACAGAATTGCTCACGCAGCAGACCGCGTTTCTGGTGCGGGAAGGTCAGAGTCCGCTCTTTCAATCGTTTCTGAATCTGCTCTACAAGACGGGCATATTTTTTGCGTTCTTTGGAACGATCCACGGGGCTTACGAGCTTTACACGCGAACGACCCACGAGTGCCTGAGGGTTGCGATTCCCAGGCTGCGAAACGTTTCTCTGGGCAAGTTTCGTGTGGCAACCGTTTCCGTACTGGGCGTCACGGGTTTGATATTGCTGTGGTGTTCGCTGGATCCGGTCCGAGTGATCACGCCCGCCGCGATTATTTCATCGGCATTAACCTGCGGTCTGTGGTGCTTTGCCATGATTTGGTCCGACCGGACCCATGTGCCGTCTGAATTGCGGATGAGGTGGCCGCTGGTGTTAGCCGTGATCCTGTCGGGAATCGTGCTGACGATCTTCGGGGTGGCTGGAATCTGTAAATGGTGGATGGGGTGAGTTTTTCATGGACCCTCGGCGCGGTCTTCGGCCGCATCCGCAAGGAACCGCATCCTGCTTTCTCTTTTCAATGGGTTTCGCCCGCACAGATTGGACCATGCCCTCAATCGGAGTGGAATGATGTCTCAGTTTCGAGTCGCTTTACTTCAGATGGCTTCCAGCGGTCGTGACCAGGAGGCGAACCTGCACAAGGGTGAAACGTTTTGTCGCCAGGCCCGCGAGTTGGGTGCTGATCTTGCTCTGTTTCCCGAAATGTGGAATGTGGGCTACGCTCCCTGTCCGACGGATGTGGACGGGCGTCGCGACTGGCAAGCCGGAGCGGTTGGTCCGCAAGATGATTTTGTCCTCCATTTCCGCGCTTTGGCGAGCGAACTCCAGATGGCCGTCGCTCTGACCTACCTCGAACGCTGGGAGGTCGCACCGCGTAATTCGGTTTCGATTTTTGATCGCCGGGGGCAAGAGGTGCTCACTTACGCCAAGGTTCACACCTGCGACTTTTCGTCGGAGGCGGCCTGCACACCTGGAGATGGATTTCGGGTTGCCGACCTTGAACTCGCTCACGAGACCGTTCGCATCGGTGCAATGATCTGCTACGACCGCGAATTCCCGGAGAGCGCACGAGCGTTGATGCTCGGGGGCGCCGAGGTGGTGTTGACACCCAACGCTTGCACCCTTGAACCACTGCGGATCGGGCAATTCCAGGCGCGCTCGTTTGAAAATATGATGGGCCTGGCGATGACCAATTATGCCGCCCCCGATGAAAACGGTCACTCGGTTGCGTTCGACGGGATTGCGATCGAGACACCTGATGCTCCCTCGCGGAACATGCGGCTGGTGGAGGCAGGAGAAGAGGAGGGCGTCTTTCTGGCGGAATTTCCACTCGAGCGGTTGCGGGCTTATCGCAGTTGCAGACCATGGGCCAATGCGTACCGTAAGCCACGGATGTATGAAGCACTGGGAACCATCCAGGCGGCTCCGCCTTTCGTCCGGTCAGACAGCCGTCGATAGTTATTACGCCGGTACACCTTCGCTTGCCGCCTGGACGAATCATCGACGGTTGCTGTCATAAAATGATCCGTCGTTTTTGCCTGTCACACAAATCAGCGGGAGGAAATCATCCAGCGTGGAATTGACTGCCATCGCGGTCACCGGGATGATATCGTTTCCCGGTGGTCCGGTTGAGGAATCGATCCGGTCCGGATACGTGCTGATAGCAGCCGAGTCGCCGTTGTCCGGATTAAATGGTACGGGGTTTGCGCGTCGTGTTGCGGATTGGCAGGAACCGGCGGCGGGCCGGCCACGCCAGTTCCACCCGCAGGTTCAGACCCGGGGTGTGCTTCAGGCAGGATCCAACGGATGGTCGATGGAGTCTGAGAATGGATGACAGCCAGGTCTGGATTGCATGCGACCAGCGTCAGTAGGTTGAAAGGAACGCGGGAAATGGATTTGTCAGAGAAGCGATTTTTCTGTCTGCGGGGGTTCATGAAGTCCGGCACGAATTGGGTTGGAAAACTACTGAATTTACACCCGCAGATCGACTGTGTTGGTGAATTTCACTGGGAAAGATATTTGCACTTGATCCGGGACGGCGTCATTGCGCATGCATTTGTCGACAGGCAGGAGACGGACAGCATCTTGCGGGATGAAATGCACGGTCTGATTCGTCGTTGCATGGTTCGGTTGGCCGACCCGGCAGCGAGCGTTATCGGCGACCGGACTCCGCATTCCATCGAACCGGAGACACTGCCGGACGATCCGGTCATCTGCGTGATTCGCGACGGTCGCGACGTCCTCATCAGTCGCCTGCACCATTTGTTCAACCGACCCGAGGTGACCGCGGATTTTGATTGCCATGAAGATATGGCTGGTGAACTGGCGAGGTTTCAAAAGAATCCGAACCACTTTTTGGAGAACCCTGACCGGTTGCTCAGCAATGAACAGGTGGTGCGCACGTCGATGCGCATGTGGGCCACGCACATGGAACAGGACCGGAAATCCATGCAGCAGGGGGATCGTCGTGACGTGCTGGTGATTCGCTACGAAGATCTGCACGCCGACGTAGAATCAAAACGGTTTGAATTGTATTGTTTTTTAGGAGTGGATCCCGCAGAAGCCGATCCATTGGAACCCGCTTTGCGGGCTGGATTTCGTCAAGAGAGGCCCAATAAGTTCTTTCGCAAAGGCCAAGTTGGTGATTGGAAAAACTACATGACTGACCAGGCGCGACGTTGGGTTAACGAAGAGGCAGGCCAGGAATTATTGCGTCAGGGCTATATCGATTCGCTCGATTGGTAGGTTTTGCTCAAGCGGAGGCCTTGGCTCGGGGGGGCGCAATTTCAGGATCCCGTCCGCGGATTTGAGGACCACGCGGTTCGACTCAGGCAGCGTTACGAAGTTGGTTGGTGATCTGGGGCATCGTTTCTATTGCACAGCCCCGTCGGTAACCCAAACGCCAGTGCCACTTGTGCTCTCCGTAAAAACGGAGTCGCGGGCTCCTGCTGAGCCGTGTCACTCCGTAGCTGACCAGGCTCCGTAAAAGTTTCAGGGAGTCTTTGGGCGGTCGACTGTAGAAAGACGTTCCCCGTTGACCCGCGTTGATTCCGCCACAGATACCTTCGCGGAAGGATCGGTCAAGCGTCCACTGGGGCGAACAGCGTGACCTGGGAACATAGTGCCAGGCGACCGCGTCGGGAAGGTAAAGACCTCGCAAGCCCCGCTTCAGGAAACGTTGTTGCATGTCCGTTTCCTGACCGACACTTCTGGTGGGTGAGCCGGGTCCTTTACGAACATCGAATCCTCCAGTGGCTTTCAGGTCGGTGACATGCGCGGCCCAGTTGCACCCCATGAAAACCGGTTGGTGAACCGTGCGTTGGGAGTCACCGAGGGTTGTGTTTCCTGTCGCATGCAAAAGGAACCTCACGAGCCATGCCGGTGGCTGAAGCTCATACTCGGCGCGCGTGGGTCCGCCGAAAAACCAGCCCGGACCATGTTCTGTCGCCGCCTCGCGATAGCAACAGAGACTTCCCGGATCGACCCGGATGTCGTCGTCGGCGAAAAGGATCAGGCCGTCGACCGTCTCTTCGAGTAAGCGGTTCAAGGCGGAACTCTTGTTGGCTTGCGGCTGATAAAGGTAGCGTGTCCTGAGGGACTTCGGGCTACAACGGACAACATCTTCCACGCCGCACTTGGGACCATTTTCGATGACGATGGTTTCCCGGTACCCGGTTGGAAGAACACACTCAGCAAGAGACTGCAGGGTTCTGGCCAGCAGGGTCGGTCGATCGGCGGTTGCAATGCCGATGGTCAATTCTGGTTCCATGAGTCGAGGACCTCGTTGTACGGATGATTTGCGACTTTTAAAACAGCCACGGTTGTGAAACCTGGCAGCTAACGGGTTGCAATCAGGCTGCTCGTTTCTGCTGGCCGCCCGGGAGACATGACTCTAGAATCCGGCATAGTTCTCCCATGCTACGTTCCACGCTGTAGTGTTGTTGCACGCGGCGGCGACCGGCCTGTCCAAGGGTTCGGGCCAGTCCGGAATCGTTTGCCAACCGGACCATGGACGCGGTCATCCCCGCAACGTCGTGTCCTTCCACGAGTAACCCGGTCTCTTCGTGGAGGACAACGTCGGGGATACCAGCATGTCGGGTTGCGACCACTGGCAGACCGGTTGCCGACGCCTCCATCACACTGTTGGGCGTCCCTTCCGCGTCGCCGTTGGGGGCGGTGGTCGAGTGCTGAACGAAGCAGCGGGCCCGGCGCATCTCTTGTTGCACCACCTGGTGCGTTTGTGTTCCGAGAAAAGTGACAGCGTCCGCGATCTCCAGTTTCCGGGTTAACTCCTGGCAGGACTTCAACAGCGGTCCGCTACCGATCATTCGCAACCGGGCCTGCGGAAGTGTGTTCAGGACATGCTTGAAGGCACCGATGGTGAGGTGCGGTGCTTTTTTGTCGACGAACCGGCCGACCGCCAGGAACACCGGTGGTGAGGTGGCCGGAGACGCCCCGCGGAATTTCTGACAGTCAACACCTGAAGGGTTGCATGTGATTTTGTGGGCCGGCGCACCGAGTTTCAGGAGCTGCTGCTGAATCGTTCCGGACACGGCGATGATCGCGCCTGCTTCACGGAAAAGGAGCGGATAGGTTTTCGCGTTGGCTTGTAGCACCGTTCGAATCGAAGCGTCGTGGCCACGAAAAACAACCACCAGGGGAACCGCCGCCCGCCGGCAGGCGGACATCACGCGAACACCCAGTGTTCCGTATTGCGCGAGCACGATGTCGGCGCGGCATTGTTCAAATGCGCGCTGGTACAACCGGCTCAATCCCCAGGCACATGGACGGCGCATTGCGGTCGAGTAGGCCTTGCGTAGAAGTCGGGCTGGCAGAGACCGGGAATGCAGTGCGCGCGTTGCCAGGGAACCGGGCAGGGGGGTGCGGTCGAAGAATTGGGGGACGTCACCGTGCAGCAAAGAGACCCTGCCGGGCAGGCGATCCGAACAGGTGCGCAGGAAAGTTTCCGAGGCAGCGCGCCACTGGTCCTGGACGATGCAGATTCGAGCAGAATTCAAGCGTTCGAATGTGGTGATGACGGGTTCACGCTCAACCATGAACTACCTCGATCATTGCCACGTGTTGAGGGGCAGATTCGAAGTCGTCTTGTGTGGCACCGTTTGTGGTGTAGTACTGCAATTTCATGTTGCTTGCAACGCTTACGCGGCCAGGCGAACAGCCGACGTCTCTTTTGAAGAAACGGCAAGGCTCTCCAGTCGATCGGCAAAGTCCTGTTTTGGATTCATGCTGTATCGTTGTTGGAGTTCTTGAGCGGCCCGCTTGCCGATCTTCTGCCACTGTCTGCGAGCTTTCCATGCACGTTCCATTGCTTCGTCAAGGAGTTCCACGGTCGGGGCGGCCGCCAGAAATCCGGTTTTGTTGTTGTTGATCAGCTCCGCGCTTCGTCCGACCTGCGTGGCGATGACACAACGTTCACACAATATCGCTTCGATCATCGAGAGAGCGTTTCCCTCCTGTCGTGACGCCAACAGGAGCGCGTGATGCCCCGCCCAAACAGCGGATACGTCTTCCGCGAATCCTGCCACGCGGGCATGTCCGCTCAGATTGTGCAGTTCGATCAGGTCGTTCAATTGGTTTGCATTCCCTTGATCGGCTCCATAAAAATCGACACTCAGCGGACGCCGGCGCCACTTTTCCGATCGGAGCATGCGCAGAATCAAGTCCTGCCCCTTGGAGGCGAACTCCAGCCGCGCGACACAGGCCAGCCGCCATCCGGCGTGGGTGGCGGGCCAGGGTAGCGACGGGTTGGGATCGACGCCGAAGGTATTGTCCACGATCGAAGCGGGCGAGAGTCGTGCAGCAATCTGATCCTCGACAATTTCGCGGTTTTCCTGAGACACGAAATAACAGGCGGCGGCGGCGGTGTAGGCGGCGCGGGCAGCTTGTAAATGATGGTTGTCAAACCATTGAAACCGGTTGGCAACTTGAAGGTTGATCGCATAGGGAATCCCACGCTGGAAACATGCATGGGCAATGGACAGATCGTCGATCAGCCGACCCCACGTGATGACCACCAGGTCCGGTCTGTAGCGGTCCAGCCAGCCATGAAATCTGGCCGCACTCCAGCCACGGAGTGCGAGCCGTTTGCGCGCTGCTGTCTTCAGCCGTTCCCAGCGGCGATCTCTCCAATACATGGTCCCTCCGTGGCGTTCGATTTCCGTCAGCTGCTGTGCCCGCTCCGGAAACCGGGGATAGGAGATCCCGACGCTGTGATCCCGTTTTTGCAATTCGAGCGCGGTGGCGCTCCACAACTCCTCGCTGCCTCCCCAAGGTGATCCACGGGTTCCAGAATAGAATGCAAATCGCACGGACTACCTCCTGCTGCCGGGCAGTTGCTGGTTGGGGTGGCGTTGCATGGACGGGGCAAAAGTCGCCTAGGCGGCGTTTCCCAGTAGTTGGCCTACGAATTTTCCGTTGGTTTCCAGCCCCAGGTCTCTGGTCAGCGATTCCAGGTCGCGGTGTACCGTCTGACAGGGGTTCATGTCACATAGTTTTCGAACACGCTTGGCGGCCAGTTGGCCAATCGATTTCCACTCGTGCCGTCGCTGCCAGGCGCGTTCCAACGCATCGTCGATCAACTCGGCCGTGGGGGCTGCCGCTAGAAAACCAGTCACGTTGTCGTCAATCAGTTCACCGTTACGGCCGACTTTAGTCACGATGGGAACGCGTCCGCAGACCTGCGCCTCCAAACCGGCCAGCACGTTTCCTTCATAACGCGAGGCCAGGACCAATCCATGATGAGTCGACCAGACGTCAAGCATGTTGTCGGCATAGCCGCCAAAGCTCACATGGTCTTTCAGGCCATAGAGATCCACCAGGTCAGTGAGTTGTCGCAGGTTGCCCTGGTCCTGTCCCCAGAAGGTGACGTGCAGATTTCGTGTTTTCCACTTGTCGCTGCGAAGTGCCTGTAGGATGAGATCCTGGCCTTTCGACTGGAAATGAATTCGGCCCACCGATGCCAGTCGCCATGTATCTTGCGGTTTGGGCCAGGGCAGCGGATCATTGACGATCAGGTCCACCGGGTTGTCAATGATCCGGGCCTGGGGGATGGTGGCCCCGAGTTGGGCTTCCATAATTTCCTGGTTCTCTTTGGAGACGAAGTAACAGCGAATCGCTCCGGCGTAGGCCTGACGAAAATTCTCCAGTTTGCGCTCACCAATCCAGCGGTTGCGATGAGCCGCCTGTAGAATCAGGACGTAGGGAACGTGATGCTCGCGGCAAATTGCAGGGAACTCTTCATCCACATCGTGACTTCCCAGCGTGATCAGAACAACATCGGGTTTTTCCGCCAGGAGCCATTGCCGTAGACGCAGTTGTTTTGTGAGGCGGCGTTCCAGCTTGGTGAATCGACGTACCAGGTTCGTGGCACGATCTGGCAAAACCCGGGCAAATACCTTCTTTGTCTTCCTGGCGATGCGTTGGGGCCATGAGTATTGCGTGGGGGACGCCCATGCAAGGCTCCCCCCGAGTTCACAAATCTCTTGCAGCGGTCTTGGGAAATCTTCGAATTGAGGATAATCAACCGTCACGTCGTGCCCTTTTTTTAAAAGGGTAATTGCCAGTTGGCTCCACAGTACTTCACTACCTCCCCAGGCATGAGATCGCGTACCGGAACTGAACCCGTATTTCATTTGAATTTCTCCATGGCTCCAGTTGCCCTGAAAGAGAATGCAGATTGAAATCGAAACTGGTTAAAGTGTTGAAAACATCGCAGCTATAGGTCGTACATGAATAGGAGCGCGGCGCTTGACGGGATCCCCGGTGGCAGCCTCAGTGCAGACAAACAGCGGACTTGGAACGAAACGCTATGTTTTTGCACAAGTTCTCCTGGTTTGTTTGATTGGTGTCGGGGAATTTTGACGCGACCGGTGGCCAGGTATCACTGAAACCGTTCTGATCCAGACTGGTCTCCCTTTACGCATTCATTCGTTCGATCATGATGGGCATGGTAACACGGAATGCAAGCAGCGAAAAAAACAGGACGATCGTGGCACCGGCGCTCACCAGAAAGAAACCGGGTAACCAGGCCGTCTCTCCGCTAAGCAACCAATCGCGCGTCACGAGCAGGAGCGGACTGACGGGATTGATCCAATTGACCAGCTCAGCCGGCCAGGTTGTTGGTGCCGGATAGATCACCGGCGTAAGGAACATCCAGAAACCGACGATGGTGGTAATGGCTCGTCCGACGTCCTGGTACAACGCTCCTACAGGGACAAGCATCAATCCGAGAGCAAACCCCAAACCGATGATCGCCAGCACCCCGAATGGCACAAAAAAGACGGTGGCCGGAAGAGCAGTTTGAAACCACACCAACACACCAACCAGGAGCAGGAGACGAATGGAAAAGCTGAACAGGACTTCGCCAACCGAGGTCGCCAGGATCGCTTCGCGCGGGAAGTTGGTCCTGGCAAGCATCGATCTTGATTGATTGATAGCTTTGAGGGGGGCGTTGAGTGATTCAACAAACGTTTGCCACAAGACCGTACCTGTCAGGACAAAGACCGGATAGGGAATGCCAAAGGTTTCGAACTCGAGGATTTTCTGGGAATGAAGAAAGCACCACAACGCGGTGGTGGCCAGGGCAGGCAAAAAGGCCCACAGATAACCGAACATCGTCTGTCGGTACTGGGCACTGATGTTGCGAACGAACAGACGCCAGGCCAATTCCCGTGACGCCACCAGGTCGGAGACAAGCCCGCTGATCAACCGTCCGGGTTGACGTACCAGGGATTCCGGCGTGTAGACAACTTCGGGTAACACGGTGTTTGATTCCAACGGAGTCTTGTCGATTCAGGAGTCATCTGGATGGATTGCCACGGCATCGAGGACCGTTCTATCGACGCAGACGGAGAGTTGACAGGACTGGGCAAAAGGCTGTCCGCTTGCCGAAATTCGCCGAAGTGTGTTTTGGAAGCGCGTCCCGGTTTCGATGTTAATTCCTAACACCAGCTAGTGTTGACGAGACGACGAGCATTCAGGCAACATTTCCAACCCTTGGGAAAGGGCGGAAGTGTAGGTGCGACACGAGAGGGAGTCAAGGCTGGATAGCACCTTGGGCGGGCTCCTCACGGGACACTCCTCTCGACAGTCTGGTGAACGCGACCGCGATTCGGGAACGATCGCTCCGTCGTCATTAGCCAGACTGAAGCGGTTGGAATGTTTAGAATCAACATCTTCCGGCGTTTCGTGAACCGGGTTGCATGTCACGGCGGTGAGGTGATTGTTTTTCCGTTCACCGTGGCCTTGGCGTTCTTGGTGCGTGTGCACGCCGTGCGAATTCGATTGACGACACCCGAACAACAAGCCACAATGGGTTGACTGCACATGAACGTTTTCAAAGGTCCAGCCATGTGTCGACTCAATGTCATTGTGATTCAAGTCGTGTGGCTTGCGGGACCCGGGTTGGCATTGTATGCGGGGGCAGACTCGAACGGACCTGACTTCCTTCGGGATGTGTCGCCGATTCTTGAGCGTGCCTGCTGGAAGTGCCATGGCCAGAATGAGCGCAAGGCGAAATTGGACCTGCGCACTGCCAGCGCCATGCGGGTGGGCGGCGAACGTGGTCCGGTGATTGTCGAGGGACCAGCCGATACAAGTCCGCTGCTCCAGCGCCTGGTTGATGGAACGATGCCTCCGGAGGATGAACCGAGGCTCTCGCTGGACGAAATTCAAGTCATTCGCCTGTGGCTGGACGCTGGTGCGCCCATGGATTCTTACGCCGCCGCCGACCCATCGGTTACCGCGCCGCTGGTCACGGATGAAGACAGAGAGTACTACGCGTTCCGGCAGTTGGTACGCCCCGGGTTGCCGAGGGTGGAGCAGCACGAACGGGCGCGCACAGCCATCGATCATTTTGTGTTGGCCCGCCTTGAGGAACAGCACCTTGGATACTCGGCAGATGCCGATCGGCAGACGCTATTGCGACGTGCGTGCTTCGATCTTCTGGGGCTACCTCCATCTTCCGAAGATGTTGACCAATTCGTGACGAGTTCGTCGCCACTGGCCTATCAGCGGTTACTGGACCGCCTGTTAGCGTCACCCCATTTCGGCGAACGGTGGGGACGGCACTGGCTGGACGTCGCCGGCTATGTGGATGTTTATGGTTCGGATGAAAATGCGTCTTCGATCAAATTACCGCCCGGTGGCTGGAAGTATCGCGACTATGTCATCCAGTCATTCAATCGGGACAAGCCGTTTGATCGCTTCTTGACGGAACAGATCGCGGGTGATGAATTGGTGGACTGGCGACGGATGCCGGAGCTAACTGCTGAAACGAAGGACATGCTGATCGCGACCGGATTCTTGCGAACCGCCATTGACGACACTGATCAGGGCGTGCTCAATATTCCCAGCAATCGTTACGCGGTACTGTTCGATCAGATAGAGATCTTTGGTAGTTCGGTTTTCGGTTTGACGTTGCAATGTGCGCGTTGCCATTCTCATAAATACGATCCAATCCCGGCCCGCGATTACTACCGGCTGATGGCCAACTTCATGCCGGCTTACAATCCTGGCGACTGGATGACGCTGAAAAATCGCAAGATTGCCGACGTGGGTCTTGTTCAACAGCAGCAGATGGATGCCCACAATGCGCAATGCGACGAGCAAATAAAACCGCTGCAGGCCAGCATCGACGAGTTGCACCGGGCGGCACAGGAAAAGGTGCTGGCAGAGAGACTGCAGGCTTTGCCGGATGGCCTGCAAGAGGAGGTGCGTGAAGCGTTTCTGACGGACAAAGACAAACGGACTGATCTGCAGAAAGAGCTGGTCGAGCGGGCCGGGGAGATCTCTGGTGAAGAAGTTGAGGCCGAGTTGGAGGAAGGCGAGCCTGCCCGGATCGCGGACCTCCGTGGACAGATCGAGCAGGTGGACAGTACCCGGCAGGTCTACGGTTGGATCTACGCGCTGTTCGATACAGGACCACCTCCCGAGACGAGGCAACTGGTCCGTGGTCAGTTTGAACGTCCCGGTCGGCCGGTGCAAAACGGGTTTTTGAGCGTGTTGTGTTCCAGCGACAGGGCGGCACTGGCAGTGCCAACTGAACCGGTCGGTGAAACGAGCGGGCGCAGACGGGCCCTGGCCGAGTGGTTGACCAGTCGCCAGGTACCGGCTTCGGGACTGGTGGCGCGAGTCATGGTCAACCGCCACTGGCACCATTTGTTCGGTCGTGGGATCGTGGCGACCCCTGGAAATCTCGGGCGGTCGGGCGACCCGCCCACGCATCCGGATTTACTCGATTGGCTGGCCAGTGAAGCTGTCGACATCGGCTGGCGACAAAAGGTTCTACTGCGTCGGATGATGACCTCGACCGTCTATCGGCAAACATCCCACGCTGCTGCTGCAACGTCCTCCGGGACCGACCCGGAAAATGAGTTGCTGTGGAAAATGCGGCTGAAGCGACTGGAAGCCGAAGTGATCCGTGATCGCATGCTGGCAGCCAGCGGCAAGTTGGACCGCACGCCCGGAGGGCCTCCCGTGCCGCTGGAGGTGCTCGACGGTGGCCGGACGATTGTGGCCAGAAACGACCAGCCCACGCCGACCAACCGCTCCAGACGCAGCGTTTATTTGACCAGTCGAAGGAACTACCAGGTGTCGATGTTGGGTGTTTTCGATATCCCTGCCATGACCACCAATTGCACCATCCGCGACCGGTCCACGGTCGTGCTGCAGTCGCTGGCGATGATGAATGACGAATTCAGCTTATCCCAGGCCGACGAAGTCGCGAACCGTATCCAGGCAGCAGTCGAAAGCGACCAACCACAGGATAACACGCGACTTGTCAAACGAGCGTTCCAGCTGGTGCTGAACCGGGCGCCCAACCGGGACGAATCGAGGTGGGCCAGGGAATTTTTACGACAGCAAGCGTTGAATTATGTCGGGGAGAAGGATCCTTCCCAGGAGAGCTCGCAGAGGGCGCTATCCGCCATGTGCCAGATGCTGTTCAACACGAACGAATTTTTGTACGTCGAGTAAAGCCATGGAAAAACTTGCCACGGTCAACTTTCAGCAGCCCGAACTGATCTCGCGCCGCCAGATGTTGACCTGCAGCGGGATGGGTTTTGGCGCAGTGGCGGCGGCCACGTTGCTGCAGGCCGACCGGCTGCGTGGCAGTGACGCTTCTGTTTCGCTTCGTCCGGACCTGGATGCGCTGCCCCGCGCCGGCCATGTTCCGGGTCCGGCCAAGGCGGTCATCCAACTGGTGATGACCGGCGGCCCCAGTCAGATGGACCTGTTGGATCCGAAGCCGGTATTGAACGCGCGCCACGACGAGGTCTACGAAATCAAGATCGACGCGTTTCAGAATGGGAGCAAGCCCAACAAGTTGCTGGGGACCCCTTTCAAGTTTCAGAAGGCAGGCCGGTGTGGCATGGACATGTCCGACGTCTTCACGCACCTGCCCCAAGTAGCTGACGACATCTGCCTGGTACGGTCACTGGTGGGTGTTCACAACAATCACACGGAAGGCATTGTCAATCTGGCCTGCGGAAAAATGTTCATCGGGCGCCCCACGCTGGGTGCCTGGATCAGCTATGGTTTGGGGACGGAGAATCAGAACCTGCCCGCTTTCGTTGTTTTGCGTGATCCCGATGGCTACTCGACCAGTGGAGGCCTGATGTCGAAAAGTGGCTGGATGCCAGCCCTGTACGGTGGCACCGAGTTCAACACACGTGGTCCGGTGGTGGACAATCTGCGGGCGGCGCGCGAGGTTCCGGCGGCGGTCTCACGCACCAACCTGGAGTTTCTGGCCCAACTGAACGAGCGCCATCGTCGTCAATTTTCGGACGATTTGGAACTGGAAACACGCATCAAGAACTACGAACTGGCGGCGCGAATGCAATTGTCGGCCACCGGAGTGCTCGACTTGGCTGGCGAGACCGAGGCAACGCGTCGCCTGTACGGACTGGACCGGGCGGAGACGGCCAGCTACGGGACCCGCTGCCTGATGGCGCGGCGCCTGGTGGAGCAGGGGGTCCGTTTCGTGCAGGTGTTCTCCGAAAAAGGCCAGCCATGGGATCATCATGCCGGCTTGGAGAAAGGTTTGCGTGACATGTGCCGCAAAACGGATCCGGGCACGGTCGGTCTGATACAGGACCTCAAACAGCGGGGACTGCTGGACAGCACGATCGTGATCTGGTCCGGCGAGTTTGGCCGCATGCCGGTGGCCCAGAACGCGGACGGCCGTGATCACAACAAGCGGGCCGGCTGCATGCTGCTGGCCGGTGGCGGTTTCAAACGCGGATTCACCTACGGTGAAACGGATGACGTTGGTTACACGGCGGTGCAGAATCCGTTTTCAGTTCCCGATATGTTCGCCACCGTGCTGCACCAGTTGGGGATTGATCACCGTCGGTTGGTCTACAAACATGCGGGACGGTATGAAAGTGCGACCGACGATGTTGTCACCGGAGCCAACGTGCATTCACAGATCATTGAAACGCCTTTACGGATTTAATCTGTCGCCGCGCAGCTTGCTGTCAACGTCGTTCAACGGGACGCATCGCCCAGGGAGAGGGTGCGGCGGATTTCGTCGGTTTTAAATCCCAGGGCCATGGGCCGTACGACCTGGGGTAGGACCACCACGTCGTACAGTTCGGAAACGATGCCTTCAATATTCAAATGGTGGACCACGTCGCCACTGCGCAAATCAATCACGTACAGGCCGCAACGAGAGTGGGCATCCCTTGATTTCAAGTGGTCGTCCAATGCCAGCCCTGTAAAGGTTTTGTTGGCGCGTGGCATGGAAAGGCCCACAACCGCATAGTCGCCGACCAGTGCCATTCCTCGCAAGTAACCGGGACAGAAGGTCACGGGTTCAAATTTTCCGCTGTCCAGGTCCACTGTGCCGAAGAAGCCGGTCCCGGAGTTAAGCAGCCACAGTTTGCCCTGATACAACCGTGGCGAGTGCGGCATCGATAGGTCCGCACAGACTACCTCGTCGGTTGACACGTCGATCACGCAACCGCCATCCTGACGTCGGTCGCGCCAAGCGTCGGTGACGTCGGAACGGCTGACTGCCGTGACAAATTTCGGCTGGCCCGTCGTTTCGTCCAGGGCCAGGCCGTTCAAATGACAGCGGTCTTCGGCAGCCAGTTTGCTGATGAACTTCGGTTGCCACAACGGAATGAAGCTGTGCGTTTCGCTGAGTGTTGCCAGGCAACTGAACAAGGTGTTGACGAAGATGACACGACCGTCGCCGTCCACTGCCACATCGTGGATGTCGATATCCCCCGTCGTATAACCGACCTGGGGCACGTACAGCCGATCGTACCCGTTGGCCGATTGTCCCGCGTCGAGCACGTTTTCAAATCGCCACAACTGGTACAGGGAACTCATCCACATGGTCTGGCCATTGCTCCACAGGCCCATGCAGCGATTAAACGTGCGTTCGAAGATTGATAGCCGGCCATCGGGTTGCAGCCCGACCAGGAACAGCTTGCCTGTCTGGTAGGTGGTCAGGGCCAGGCTGATGCGCTGTTCGGACAGCCACGACACCAACTGCCGCGAGGCTGTGAGTTCCAGCTGGGGCTGGGCGCCGGAGGATGGGGAGTTGCTCGTGTTGGAGTCCATGAAAAAGCCCGCCCCCGAAAGGAAGATGCCGGAGTGATGTAGTCTAACGTTTTGGCCGTTGCAGTGCTGCCCTGACTTGGCGCGTTACGCCCCGGGTTTCCTGTGCGTTGAGTATGGCCGGCTTTCCTATGGTGCCAGCAGCAACATGGCAAGATAAAATACAGTTTTGGGGATGTCGGGAATATTCATCTGGCGGAAGTGGTGCTACAACGATGGAGCAATGGCCGGTAACTCAGGAAGCGAATTCCGAAAAGCGTCCGCAGTCGAGTTGCCTGGAAGCCCGCAGTGTCAGTGACCGTACCAATCCAAGGTGAATCGCATGAGAATTCTACATAATCCCCGTTGCAGTAAGAGTCGCCAGACCCTGGCGTTGATTGAGCAGGCGGGCATCCAACCGGAGGTGGTCCTCTATCTGGAGGCCACACCCACGGTCAGCGAGTTGGACGAAATCCTTACCAAGTTGGGGCTCGAACCGGCGGAACTCATGAGGCGTGGCGAGGCGATTTACAAAGAACTGGGATTGGCCGGACAAGATTTACCGCGCCGCGAAGCGATTGAATTGATGGTCAAGCACCCGGTGTTGATCGAGCGTCCCATCGTGATTCGTGGCAACCAGGCAGTGTTGGGACGGCCTCCGGAAAATGTTCAAGAACTGCTTTAACCGGGCTGCCTGACGCCCCGGTTGGCACGCAGGCGCCAAAGCTGCATCCGTGGTCAGCCGAGTGGAGTAGCTCCTTCTGAGGCTGGCAAATCCGTTTTCGTGATGAAATCCGATCCGCATCACGTGGTATTTCTCGGGATGTTTGTAGTGCCCCCTCAAGGACTCGAACCTTGAACCTACTGATTAAGAGTCAGTTGCTCTGCCAATTGAGCTAAGGGGGCGTCTGCACAACGTGACCTCGTTGCGACTGGCAGTTTATCGCTTCTCTCCCTCACCGACAATGGGTTACCAGTGGCTCAACGGGTCGGTGGCTTGGCGAATTTCAGCACGGGCGGTCCGCACGATTTCACCGTTCGGCGGGACTAGGTCAGCGCGTCTTCGCCGCGGTGGCAAAAACGAGAGAAGGCCCCACCGGCCGCGACCAGTTCTTCGTAGGTGCCGCTTTCGCTGATTCGCCCCTGTTCCAGCACCAGGATGCGGTCAGCCGCCTGGATGGTCGAAGGTCGATGCGCTACCAGCAACACGGTGCGGCCTCGTGTCGCTTCGGCCAGGGCCGCCTTGATCTGCGACTCGGTCGTCGTATCGACGGCACTGGTCGCCTCATCGAGTACCAGAATGGGCGCATCTTTCAACAGGGCGCGGGCCATCGCAATCCGCTGTTTCTGCCCCCCTGACAAACGGATGCCCCGTTCACCCACCAGGGTGTCGTACCCGTCGGGAAAGGCGCGAATAAAAGAGTCCGCGTGAGCCGTCCGGCAAGCCTGGTAAAGCTCTTGCTCGGTTGCGTCGGGTCTGCTCAGCAAAACGTTCTCCCGAATGGTGCCAGCGAACAGGAACACGTCCTGCGAAACCAGTCCCACCTGTTCGCGTAACCACCGTAAAGACAACTGGCGGACATCGACGCCCCCAATGCGGACGCCACCCGCGGTCACGTCAAACAAGCGGATGATGAGGTGACAGGCGGTCGATTTTCCCACACCCGTGGTCCCTACCAGGGCGACCGTCTCTCCATCTTTGACCTGGAAGGATACGTTTTGCAGGACGGTCACTTGGGAGTCATAGCCAAACGTGACATCCGCGAATTCGATGTCGCGACGACCGGCAGGTGGCTCGCTGGGGGAGGGCGGATCCACAATACCGGGGGGCGTGTCGAGTAAGTCGAAGACGCGTTCGGCGCTGGCCGTCGCCTTCTGCAGGTTCTCTGTCAGGTTGGCCAGCCGGAGAAACGGCAGGACGATTTGCCCCAGGTACATCAGCAGGACCACCAGGTCGGCCACATCGATACCCAGGCCGGCCCCGTCTGCTTCCAGCGGCCGCATCCAGCCCCCGGCCCAGATGATCAGGACCAGGCCTGCGCCGCTGGCAGTTTCGATCACGCCCGCCGGGACCAGGGACCACGTGTTGGCGTAAATCATGCTGTCGCGGTAGGCCCGGCTTCTTGTCTGCACCTGCTTTGCCATGTGCGTTTCACGAACAAACGCCTGGATGACCACCAGGCCCGAGAGGTGATCCTGAATGCGGGCCGAGACCTCGGCGAAGCGGCTGCGCGCCCCGCGCCAGGCGTTGTGGGTTTTTGAAGTGATCAGATAGACCAGCAAGGCGATCAGGGGAAGCGGTGCCAGGGCGATCAGGGCAAGTCGCCAGTCGATCAGCAACAGCACCGCGGTGAGCGTGGCCGGAATCACCACGGCCAGCATCGACTCCGGAATACCATGGGCGATGTAATCTTCGATGGCTTCGACGTCGCCGATGGTGCGCGCCACCAGGTTGCCTGAATGCTGGCGTTGGATGTAACTGGGGGACATCCGTTGCAGGTGTTGGTAGACACGCATCGACAAGCGATGCAATGTCCGGTAGGCGGCGATGTGGGAACAGAGTCCATACAGGTAACGGGTGCCGCCTCGCAGCAGATAGACGCCGGCGACGCCGCCCCCCAGCAGCCAGAAACTACCTGCCACGGCGGGGTCCCGGACCCAGCGGATCATCTCGCGCACCAGTAATGGCGGAATGATACCCAGTCCGGTAAACACCAGGCCCAGTACAACAGACCAGATCATCAGCTGACGGTCAGCTCCCAACGCGTTCCAAATTCTTGATGTAAATCGCAAGGTCCGGATCTTTCGAGCAAGTCAGGTTGCAGCCATCGTTTCCCAGTGGCGGTTGTCAGCGAAAACGGCCTGCGGCGTTGGCGTTGGAAAGTCTACTGCGGCGCGACGAAACTGTGTTTGCGACACTGGTGGAAAACCGATTATATTTAACCTGGGAACATAAAGCGAACAGAAAACGTGGTTCCATCGTGATCATCAGGGAGAAGCCCGGAATGATAAAAGGTTTATTACATCGCCGTCCAGTGCATCCGGGCGACAGCGCAACTCGCGCCCAGTCGGGATTTACGCTGGTGGAATTGCTGGTGGTGATTGCCATCATCGCAATTTTGATTGCGCTGCTGTTGCCGGCCGTGCAAGTGGCGCGGGAGGCCGCGCGGCGATCGCAGTGCTCGAACAACTTCAAGCAGGTTGGCATAGCGCTGCACACCTATCACACGACGGTCGGTCGGTTTCCACCTGGACTGCTCCTGTGGGCGGACAACTGGCAGGGCGGAAAAGGACAAGAAGGTCACGCTACCTGTGCTCGACCTACCCGGTTTTTGCAGGAGCGCGGGGATCAGTACGGGTCATGGGGTTTCTTGACGTTCTGTCTCCCGTACCTGGAACAACGGAACCTGGATGCGGTGCTCAATCTGTCCTGGAGCGACGGAACAAATTACGCGATGGATGGGCGTAAGGCCACCGTGGTGCCTGTCCCGACCTTCCTGTGTCCTTCGGATCCCCAGGGTTTTGAACTGGTGACCTGTTGTTCACACTATAAGAACGGCGACCATGAGGACGAGGACATGGGCAAGACCAACATCTCCGGGGTCGCCGACAGTATCGATTATACGTGCAACGGAAATGAAGCGTATCGGTTGGGTGACAGGAACGTCGGGGCTATCCGGAGCGCCTATCGGGCCGCCAACGGTGTCCTCTACAACGACTCCCGGACACGAATTGCCAATATCAGGGACGGAACCAGCAACACGCTGTTGATAGGTGAAGTGACAGGCGGGTACGAGGGGAGCTTTCGCGGCTGGTTCTGGCTGACTCACAATGTCAACGACACGGCCGACGGGATCAACTGTTCGGACACCTTGCCCGGCGGAGCAACGCAGCACAGGTTCTACGGGGGCGGTTTCTCCAGTTATCATCAGGGCGGCTGCTACTTCATTTTCTCTGATGGCAGTGTCCATTTCCTGAACGAAGAAATCGATCAAACCTTGCTGTCGGCGCTCACGACGCGGGCAGGCAGCGATGATGACAGTAGTTTCTAGAAGAGTTTTTCGAACTCGCACGTTCACGGGGCGGTGAAAAGATGTGCCTGACTAGAAATTCATTCATGCTGGCGGTTCTCTGCGGCGCCGGGGCGCTGTCATTCTGCGGTTGCGATTCGGGTTCTGATCGGACCAAGGTCAAGGTTTCGGGAACCGTAACGCTCGACGGGCAGCCGCTGCCAGAGGGTCAGATCCGTTTTGTGCCGACCGAGGGTACCAGCGGGCCCACCTCAGGCGCTACGATTCAGCAGGGAGACTACCGTGTGACAAATCGCGGAGGCGTGACTCCTGGTCAGCACCGGGTGGAAATTTGCGCCATGCGACCGAATCAACAGGGACACAAGGCGTCTGACACGACGCCGGGTTACGAGGCCGGGTTACGAGGCCGGCGAACTGCTCCACGAACAGTACCTGCCAGCCAGATATAACTCCGCATCCGAACTGACCGCTTCGGTCCCCGCCGAGGTGCGTCGTTTCGAGCAGGACTTCGAACTGCGGCACGAGGTTGCTCCGTAGGCCACCGGCCGGGCGACGGTTTACCGGTCAGCCACGTGGAAAATATTTCTTGAGTTTTTGCCTGCCATCGCTTCGGGATTCAGGGGTTGCACGGCCCGACGCGGTCGCAGCAGGACGTTCCGGAAATTACCAGAGAACGGGGCAAAACAGGGGCCACAGGGTCTCCTGGAGCATTGACAGGCGCTCCTGGTGATTTAAACTTCTTATCAGTTTTTTCGGAGGCGGATCATTTTTCGATGCAGCTTGTCATTGTTCACTATCACTTGAATCGTGGTGGCGTCAGTCAGGTGATTATCAATCACCTGAAATCACTTGCCGCATCAAAATCTGGACTGGTGATTGATCGCGTCGCGATACTCTACGGCGGGCGTCGGGCGGGGTGGCCGGATTCAATCTTCGACCACCCTCCGCCCTTTGAACTGGAACTTATCCAGGTTGGCGACCTCGAATACGACACAGTCTCGGAAACCGGCTCTCGAGACTTGACGACCAGTATGCGTTCGTCGTTGATCGCTCATGGGTTCAACCACGACAATACGATTCTTCACATTCACAATCACGCCCTGGGAAAAAATTCGGCGTTGCCGACCACGATCGCCGAGCTTGCTACGGATGGATATCGTATGCTGCTGCAGGTACACGACTTCGCAGAGGATTTCCGACCCGAGAATTTTCTCCACCTGGCCGGGGTGTTCAACTGCCACGACAACGACGGGTTATCTGCCCGGCTTTATCCGCAGTCTCCGGGGATCCATTACGCAGTTCTAAACGGGCGGGATCGAGATATCTTTGTCCGCTCTGGTATTGCCAGCGAGCGGCTGCATTTGCTCCCGAATCCGGTGGCAAGCTTGACCCGGCTCCCCGACCGGCAGCAGGCCCGCCAGGCCGTGAGCGAGAAATTAGAGATGTCCGACCGGCAAATGCTGGTGACCTACCCCGTGCGTGGAATCCGTCGCAAAAATCTCGGTGAAATGTTACTGCTTAGTGCGTTGGACCCGCGAGAAGCTATCTACGCGGTCACGTTAGCACCGTTGAACCCGCTAGAGGCAGGCAGCTTTTCCCATTGGCATCGCTTGGCGCAGGACCTGCGACTGCCCTGCCGCTTTGATGTGGGCGGCGAGGCAGGGCTCGACTATTCTACGATCCTGGCAGCCACGGATTGCCTGGTTACAACCAGCGTGGCCGAAGGATTCGGAATGGTTTTCCTGGAAGCCTGGTTGTCAGGTTGCCCGCTTGTTGGACGCAATTTACCTGAAATCACCGCTGATTTTTCAGCAGCAGGGATCGAACTGGAAATGCTGTACGACCAGCTGCGCATCCCGCTTTCGATGGTTGACCGAAAAACCGTGTGTGAACGACTTCTTAACACGTACCACGCGGTTTCCGCCAGTTACAACCAGCCGCTGACCGAACAAGCGACGCTCCAACGGCAACTCGATCAGCTGATGGACGATGGTTGTGTTGATTTTGCTTTTCTGGACGGGCCACTTCAGGAAGATGTGATTCGTACCGTTGCCGGTAGTACCCGCCTGATCGACATCGTGTTGGACGCCAATCCCAAGCTCAACCAAACATTCCGGATTGACCCTGACACAACCGCTGAAATGATAGAAAAGTATGCGGGCATCGTCCGCGAGAAATTCTCCGTGCAATCAGCTGGCAGGCAACTACGGCAAGTTTACCAAAGGGTTGGCCATAGCCCGGGGGGCGGAAATGTTGAACCGCTGCCTCGCGGTCAAGCAATCCTGAACAGTTTTCTCAATCTTCGACGACTTCATCCTATCCGTCTGGAAACATGGCCCCTGAGAAAATCTTCCGCCAACTGAGTCGGCCGCTGGAACCGATTCCGACAGGTGTTCAGCCACAGTTATTGCCGCTTGTCGGCATTCGGGCCGTGTTGTTTGATGTTTATGGCACCCTGATCATCAGCGGATGTGGTGATATTGGTACCAGCATCGCGGGGCAACAAGCTACCGCTCTTTTGGCAGCGCTGGAAAGCCTGGGCATCACGCTCCCCTGTCCGGCAGAGGAGGCGATTGAAACACTGCAGGAAACGATCGCCAGGCACCATGCCCAACTTCGCGCAACCGGAATTGCCTATCCAGAAGTCAATATCATCGAGGTATGGCGCGAAACGTGTGTGGAGTTGGGTGGTTTGAAAATTGATGCGGCCCGTTTGGCGGTTGAATTCGAGGCCCGTGCAAATCCAACCTGGCCCATGCCAGGGCTCAAGCTTTGCTTGGCCGGACTGGTACGTCGAGGCATGGTAACCGGTCTGATCAGTAATGCCCAGTTTTTTACCCCATACCTGTTTCCGGCCTTGCTGGGAAAAACACTCGATGAACTCGGATTTGCACCTGATCTACGTTACTACTCCTACGAACATCGTCATGCGAAGCCCTCTGACTGGATGTATCAGCTGGCGAGCAAAAGACTGGCAAGTCAGGGCATTCATCCGACCGAAGTTCTGTATATCGGAAATGACATGCGCAACGACGTTCTACCGGCAACACAGGTCGGGTTCCGCACGGCACTCTTTGCCGGTGATACCCGCAGTCTGCGACAACGCGAGGGCGATCCTCTTCTGGAAAAAATCCAACCCGATGCAATTATCCTTGATTTACTGCACGTTCTGGATTTGATTCAGTAGGAAGAGGTCGGAACGTAATCTCAGGCGTCATATTCTTCCTCACGCAATAAATTCATAATGCCCAACGACTCCTCGACTCGAGGTCACAAAATCGGATTCATTGGTACCCGCTTTGCGGGTACGGATGGTGTGTCATTAGAAGCCGCAAAATGGGCACAACTTCTCTGGGACTATCGTCATGTCTCGTACTGGTATGGGGGTCAGCTCGATACCGATCCGGAAATCAGCACGCTGGTACCACATGCTCATTTTAGTAACCCGGACATCCAATGGGTCAACGATCACTTATTGGGGCGTACCACACGCGATCCGGAAGTTACCCGCCGAATCTTTGCTCTGGCTGAACACCTGAAACGATCGCTGTACGATTTCACCCGTCGTTTCGCCATCGAGATTCTCATCGTCCAGAATGCGATGACGATTCCGATGAACGTACCATTGGGTGTGGCGCTGGCAACATTTATTGCAGAGACTGGATTTCCCACCATTGCTCACCACCACGATTTTTATTGGGAACGAGATCGCTTTTCCGTCAACGCGATGGGAGACATCTTACGAATGGCTTTCCCCTGTACACTGCCCTCCATCCAGCATGTGACGATCAACTCTGCCGGCCAGCGGGCACTCTCCCATCGGCGTGGATGCTCATCAGTGCTTGTTCCTAACGTGCTTGATTTTGAAACCTCGCCACCTGGGATTGACGAATACAGTTCCGACTTTCGCCAGAGTATTGGTCTTGAATCCGATGACATTCTTTTTCTGCAGCCCACACGCGTTGTGCCACGTAAGGGGATCGAACACTCGATTTCCCTGGTGGGGGCGTTGGATAACCCACGCTGCAAGTTGGTCGTGTCGCACGAATCGGGAGATGAAGGCGATGAATATCTGGGTGCCTTGCAAGAAATGGCGGAAGACCAGGGGGTCGATCTGCGGTTGATTTCCGACCACATTGGCGATACGCGGGGAACAAATCCGCAGGGAAAAAAACTGTACACGCTGGCAGACGCTTATGTTCACGCAGATTTCATCACTTATCCCAGCCTGCATGAAGGTTTTGGCAACGCATTGGTCGAAGCGTTCTATTATCGCAAGCCGGTTCTCGTCAATCGCTACTCCATTTTCATCAGCGATATCGAGCCCAAGGGGTTCCAAGTGATCACCATGAACGGGTATCTTACCAAAGACGTCGTTCGCCAGGTGCAGCGCGTCATCACGGACGAAGCGTTCCGTGCGGAAATGGTGGAAAAGAATTATGAGCTTGGGAAACGATTTTTCAGCTACTCGGTGCTTCGACGCTGCCTGAGAGTGTTGATCACCAATGTGACCGGTATGGATGAGCTGTAAATGGACAGGGGTGCCGGTCGAAAGGTGAGAAGTTGGCAGTCAGGACCCGTCAATCCTGTTCCCGGTGGATCGGTTGGCCATGATGAAAAATGCACCTTCACCCGCGGCAACGGTTCCTGATGTTGCCAGTCGTCTCCGTCGGCTCTTCGGCGACCGGGCTGCGGAAACTGCCAGCCGCATTGAGGAACTTCTTGCGCGCTATGCACCCGCTTTTGCTCTACCCAACACGGCTGTTGACCTGGCGGTTTGGAGTCAGCGAGATGTCGTGCTCATCACCTATGCCAATCAGGTAAGCGGACCTGACAAGTCGCCACTGGCGACACTCGAAAGCTGGCTGCGCGAAGAACAACTCGACGAGCTGATCAGCACAGTCCATCTGCTGCCGTTTTGTCCCTACTCATCCGACGATGGATTTTCAGTGATTGACTACCTGCAAGTCGATCCCGACTCGGGTACATGGGACGACATCTCTCGATTGTCCGGCCGCTTTTCTCTGATGTTTGATCTGGTACTCAACCACATCTCTCAAAAAAGCGTCTGGTTCCAGAAATACCTTGCGGGTCAGCCACCGTTCGACCGATTTTTTATTGAAGTCGATCCATCCACCGATCTTTCCGCCGTCGTTCGACCACGTAGCCTGCCTTTACTCACAGCATTTGAAACGGAGCGGGGTACGCGACACGTATGGACAACCTTCAGCGACGATCAAATTGATCTGAACTATGCCCAACCCGATGTGCTGCTGCGGATGTTGGAGGTGCTCCTTGAATATGCTCAGCGCGGCGCCCGCATCATCCGGCTGGATGCCATCGCGTTTCTTTGGAAACAGGTTGGCACACCCTGTATCCATTTGCCTCAGACCCACGAGTTAGTACGGCTGATGCGCGATGTACTGGGTGCAGTCGCGCCGCACGTGCTGTTGCTCACCGAGACCAATGTCCCACACGAGGAAAATGTCAGTTATTTCGGCGACGGAAACGAAGCACACATGGTTTATCAATTCAGCTTGCCACCGTTGCTGCTGGATGCGTTTGTCAATGCGGATGCCACCCCGCTGATCGACTGGCTGCGAGACCTCGAACCACCCCGGGCAGGCACTACGTATTTTAATTTTACCGCTTCGCACGACGGGATTGGGGTCAGAGCTTTGGAGGGTCGGGTGGACGAGCAGCGGTTCGCCCGACTTCTGGAGCACGTACGGCAGCAGGGCGGAAAGATCAGCATGAGCCGGCAGGCCGATGGTAGCGACCGACCCTACGAACTTAACATCACTTATCTCGACGCGCTGGCGCCCCCGGCAGCCAACATTGAACTTCATGCCCGTCGTTTCCTGGCGACCCAGGCCATCATGCTGGCCCTGCAGGGGATCCCGGCAGTTTACTTTCAAAGTTTGATCGGGGGGCAAAACGATCACTCCGGCGTGGCGGCCAGCGGTCAACCACGCAGCATCAATCGCCGCAAGGTCACGCAGCACGAACTGCAAAGCGAGACCACGGACCTGGGGCGACGAATTTACAAGGACTACCGGCAGTATCTGGCCTGCCGGATTCAACAGTCCGCATTTCATCCCGACGCACCGCAACGGCTCATTAATACCGACAACGCCTGCGTGCTGGCATTTGAACGCACGAGCCTCGCTGGAGGGCAACGCATTCTGGTCGCGGCCAACGTGAGCAATACCAGGCAACGGATTGATCTCACCATGGCCGGTTCCGAATGCTCGAGCTGGGTACGGGATTTGTTGACGAATACCCCGGTGGCTGACGGCCAGGGTGAATTGGAGCTTGCCCCGGCACAGGTTGTCTGGTTAACAACGTGAACTTTGCCCTAAGTTTGTGCACCATCCAAGCGAACCTGCTGCCAACGGACACAGCGGCGTTTTGCCTGCCCGCTCTACCGGATGGACCGGTCGCCATGGTGATCTGGTGAACCCCCGGCGGAGGTGGCTTTGGGAGTACCCCTCTTTTATCGGCTAATCACTGCTACCAGTTGGATCCTCTGGAACCAGGCGTTGCAGGTCATTCGCAAACCGGTATGAACAGGATATAATTCTGGCTTCGTGATCTTTGTACGACCCCTGGCGGAAGGAGCTGCGAACGCGTGCCTGATTTTTTCCAAAACGGCCCGATCACAACCATCCACGACCTGGGGACAACGCAACCCGAGGAACTGATGGCCCAGCTCCGTGCCGCATCCACCAAATACCGGATGGGGTTGTTGCTACCGATCACGGCGGCTGACATGCGGGCAGATCCGTTTTCCAATATTGTTCGGCAGCTCGTGGAAGTGGATTTCATTGACACGATTGTCGTAGTCCTCAACCGGGCCGAGGAGGTTAAGGACTACCAGCAAGCGGCTCGCATTCTGGCTCCCCTGGGTGAGCGGGCTCAAATTCTTTGGACGGATGGCCCTCGCGGCACGTCGAGGATTACCGACCTGGTCGAGCACAGGTTCAATGTTTCCAAGCCTGGCAAAGGGCGGGCCGTATGGCTCGCGTTTGGCTATTTGCTTGCCGATCCCAAACTCAAGGCCTTTGCTCTGCACGACTGCGATATCGTAAATTACGACAACGACATGCTGGTTCGGTTGTGTATGCCCATGATCCATCCGAGCCTTGACTTCGACTTCTGCAAAGCCTATTACGCCCGTTGCACTGACCGCATGCATGGCCGCGTCGTGCGACTTTTAGTGACCCCGCTCCTGAATGCCCTGATCACGGTATTGGGAAGCGACGATTTCCTTGTTTTCTTGAACAGTTTTCGCTACCCGCTCGCTGGTGAATTTGCCATTACTGCAGCCTTGGCCAGGTCGAACCGAATCCCCAACGACTGGGGGCTGGAGGTCGGCACGCTGGCCGAAGTGTTTCGGAACGCGTCCCCCAAACGAGTTTGTCAAGTCGATATCGGACGACTCTATGAGCACAAGCATCAATCGCTCTCCCTGGAAGATCCAGAACGTGGGCTGATGGGTATGTGTTCAGACATCCTGAAAAGCATTTTTCATACACTGGCCAGCCGGGGCGTTGTATTTTCCCGGGGGCATTTCATCAGCCTGCGGTCTGCCTACATGCGGATGGCCCAAGATGCAATCCGGCAATACCATGCCGACGCATTGATCAACAGTCTCACCTTCAATCGGCATGGCGAAGAACAAGTGATCGAGGCGTTTTCCCAACAAATCACAGCGGTTGGCGATGCCATCTATGAAAACCCGTCCGCTGGCGAATCGATTCCAACGTGGACACGTGTTCTCACGACACTGCCTGATTTTCCTCAACAGCTCCGACAGGTCGCCATCGATGATCGTCGGGAATACTGTTGAATGATGGTCGGCCCCGTGGCAATGATCCACCAGGATCGCTGCGAGAGTGGCAGAACAGGCAAAAGCCGAAAACGGTGGAGGATGGGGGACGAAGAGGCCGGAACCGTAGGTGGGAGTCGACCAGGTTGTACAGTCTGCAGTTTAAACTTCCTCTCAGGCGTGCCAAAGAATGGGGCCAAACAGAGGCCACAAGTCTTCTGGAACGTTGACAGACAGTGCTGGTAGTTTAAACTTCCTATCAGTCAAGCTCACGTCCCTTCAGCGGAGAACGCCGATGAAGAGCCTCGTCCACTTGACGCTACTGCTCGTTGTCCATGCTGCACTTGCCGGTGGTGCCGAAGCGAAGCCAGAGGAAGTCAGAACTGTCCACGTTGTAACGCCCGCGCCACCGCCGGAGTGGGCGATCTGGCAGCGGTTTCTCCTCGAGCGCATGGAGCCGGCAGCGCTTGAATTCGTCGCGAAGTACACCCGCCCGGACGGCACCCTCGTCTGGCGCGAGAAGTGGCCCGGCATGGACGGGTCAGACGACGGCTACGAGAGCTTTCACAACTTCCCGCTTTACTACGCGCTCGGCGGTCCGGAGAAGATCCACTCCCTTTCGCGCACGCTCTGGGATGGCGTCACGCGACAATTCACGGAGTACGGTCAGGTCCACGAGGAGTTCGACGGCTACTACGATTGGATGCACCACGGGGAGAGCTCCGTTTACCTCTACTCCTTCGGTCTCGCTGATCCCACCGTCAAGAGGGACCGTGATCGTGCGCTCAAGTTCGCGGGCCTCTACATGGGTGAGAACCCGAAGGCACCGAACTGGGACGCCGAGCGCAAGCTGATTCGCTCACCGATCAACGGCAGCCGCGGGCCGCGGTTTGTCAATAGCGCCGAGGACTGGGTGACGCACAGGCCAGTGCTTGCGAACTATCCTCTCCCTTTCGCCGACATCCCAAACGTCACAGAAAGCGCAGCGTGGAATGATGATGCCAAGTTTCCGTATATTCTCGAGGCGCTCAACAGCCGCATGATGCGTGGCGACGTACCTCTTAATCTGACCGCAACGAGCTTGATCCTCAACGCGTATATGTACACGGGCGACGACAAGTACAAGCAATGGATCGTCGACTACGTCAAGGCGTGGATGGAGCGAACGCGTCGAAATGGCGGCATCCTTCCGGACAACGTCGGGCTCTCCGGGGAAATCGGCGAGCACATGGACGGAAAGTGGTGGGGAGGATACTACGGCTGGCGTTGGCCGCATGGTTTCTTCAATCTGCTCGAGTCGACGACGATTGGCGCCACCAACGCGCTTCTGGTCACCGGTGACGCGAGCTTCCTGGCGTTGCCTCGCTCACAGATCGATGTGGTCACGCGACAGGGTCGGGAGGAGAACGGCCGTTTCGTGGTGCCCCACAAGTACAAGGACGATGGATGGTACAGCTACCAAGTGTTGGATTCGAAGTACCTCATCAATCTCTGGTACGCCTCGGAGCAGGACGAAGACTGGCAGCGAGTCACGAAGCACGATGATACGAGCCAGTGGAACACCGTGCCCTATCGAAAGGCCAAGGGCGACGACAACAACGAGCGTCCCTGGATCAGCTTCCTCCAGGGGAAGAACCCGGAGTTTCCGGTGCGGATTCTCCGGCAGAACTACGCCGAGACCCTCCGCCGTCTGCAGTTGATCCGCAACGATCGCACGACGGTCGACGAGCAAGATGTTCATCACTGGCAAGCCCTCAATCCCGTCATCACCGAGGGCCTGGTTCAGCTCACTCTCGGCGGCCCGGGCTACATCTATCACGGCGGCCTGCTCCACACTCGGGTGCGCTACTTCGATCCCTCGCGGCGGCGAGCCGGCCTGCCCCGAGACGTTGCTGCACTCGTCGAGAAGATCGACTCAGCGGGGATCACGCTGACGCTCGTCAACCTGCATCCGTCCGAGAAGCGCGAGGTGATCGTGCAGGCCGGCGCCTACGGCGAGCACCGATTCACCAGCGTCGCCCATGCAGGCAAGCGCGAGATGATCCCTCACAAGCACCTGAACGTCAGGCTCGAGCCAGGCTCCGTGGGAACGCTCGAGATCGGTATACGGCGGTTCGTAAATGTGCCGAGTTACGCGGCGCCATGGCATGACGATGGGAAGATCCCGGTACGCTGACGTGTCAGTCGCGAGACTCGAGGTGGTTCTCTCTCGACGACGACGCCCGTCGGTGTTTTGGCCCATTGTCCCACGGCGGTGGTGGTTCTGGGTACCCGAAGGGACCACGGAGTTTACCGTGCGAGCCCTTCGCGATCACTCCGCCATGACCCAGCGGGAGGGGATCAGATTGTACAGTCTGCAGTTTAAACTTTCCCTGCGTACCAAAGAATGGGGCGAAACAGAGGCCACAAGTCTTCTGGAACATTGACAGACTGTGCTGGTAGTTTAAACTTCCTATCGGTTCAGCTATTAGACTTCCTGTCAGCAGACGGGACGATTGGGCGTTGCCAGCCAGCCAGATGGGGACGCCCTAAAAGACGTCCTGACCATTGGCGATCTGCTTGCCCCGGTTCCGCATCTACCTGGCCTGGACCACCGACGGCTCACAACCCGTTACGAGGTTTGCGAGATGGGACTGACCGAGATCCAGGGACAAGTCGCCCATGGAGTCCCCGTGTAACGAAAATTCTTTCCCAGCCAATACGGCTAATAAAAAAAATAATTCACAGGAGCAGCGACATGTCGAACCGAACTCAAGTCCTTTGCACGCTTGCAGCAGTTACCGTGACCCTGCTGGCCTGCAGCTTGGACTGCAACATGGCGAGCGCTTCTGAAACGGTGTTCAAGGGTTCCAGCGGCAAGGTTTCGCTGGGCTCAGGCCGCATCGACCGGCAATACAAAGCGTGGCAACCGGAGACGGGCTGGTCCGGTAATATGGTGAAGAATCCTGGATTCGAGGAGGATTTCATCAACGCCAACGCCGAGGGCCACGTGCTCAGCTTCAAAGGTGACTGGTTCTATAACCAGAAAGATCTGAGACCCGACTATTGGAAACTGAACGGTGACGCAAAGCTTATCGAACGAATCTCGCAGGATGGAAAACACGCACTCCAGCTGGGAGCCAATTCCAGCGCGACACAATCCTATCCGCGTGCCGTATCGCAACACGGGGGCGGAGCATGGGGCGGTGGCGAAAACAGGCCGATTCCGGTACGGGATGTCGACCGCCCAAGATTCAATCAGCCGTGGAAGGCGACTGTCCGGTGCCGCGGTGGCGGAACTCTTCAACTTGGTTCGGCGCAGGCCACGGCGCCAGCAGGAAATCAGTGGCATGTGCTGTCGGTTGAACTGCCTGCCGCTGAAGTCGGCGGCCCGGAGCAATCCGTGGCAGTCACGCTGAAAGGTCCGGGATCTTTTGATGATGTGGTGATTCAGACACGTTTGCACGACACTCCGAACCTCCTGCCCAATCCCTCCTTCGAACACGGCAAAAAATCCGATGACATCAGCGGTTGGTCCAAACAACAAAAATTCCGCGCCATCGGCCCAACCTACTACGTCTGGACCGATTGGAACCACGCCTTCCGACCCAACCGAGGTCCAGTCCAACTCGACGACATGATCGCCCACTCCGGCAAACAATCCCTCCGCTTCGACGTCTACCCCGGCGACGAAAAATTCGTCGAATCCAATCTCATCCAACTCAATCAAACCACGCCCGGCGTCATAGAAGTCTCCGCCTTCGTACGGGCCGACCGGATCATGTTAATTGATATTCGCTGTGTGGACGAAGAGGGCGTGTGGATGCCCGCCCAGCGGCCGCGCTCGCCCGAGTATAGCACTGGCGGCTCCTTTCTGTATGGCAACGGCACGTTCGACTGGCGGTGGGTGCGCAAGTTTTTTGCCACGCCGATCGACCCTGACACCGGCCAGCCCCGCTCCGTCAAGGGTGTTCGCGCGCGACTCTGCGCCCGGGGCTTCAACGCACATACCCTCGACGACTCCGGCACCCGACCCCAATCCCTCCAGGTCGGCACCGTCTGGTGGGACGACGTCCGCGTCACAGAACGCACCGCCTCCGTCGACCAACTCCGCGCACGAGGCGTCACCATCCCGGCACCAGTCCAACCCTCGCCCGACCTCGCAACCGATGCCAAACTCGACTTCGGCCAACGACGTGTCGGCGACAACACACTGACCTACCAGTTCAGTAACGGCGGCGAGGCCGGCAACTATCAACTGCGACTGACCACCACGTTCCCCGGCAGAGAAAGTGTCGACACGGCCTCAAAGTCCATCCACGTTGCGCCCGGCCAACGTGCCGTGCTCACCGTCCCCTACACCGTCCACCACCTCGCCGCCGACCTCGAAAAACAAGCCACCTTCCGCGTTGCCCTGGTGCGCGATGATAACTTGATCACAGGCGCCCACTACGCCTTCAATACGTGGCCCGTCGTCGTTGATTTTGACGTCGCCCGATCCTACAACCTACCCCAGGAGAATCCGGTCACCGTCTCCATGAACCTCGGCGTCTCCGATGAAACCCTCAGCAAAGTGACCAAACTGGAAATGCAGTTGAAGCTCGCCGCCACCGGCGAAGTCCTCAGCTCGCAGACATGGGATGATCTGCGGGCAGCGTTCCAATCCACGATCACCGACTTACCCACCGAGAAAGAACAAAGCTACGAGTTCAACCTGCCATCACCGCAGTGGTGGGTCGACCGCAACAACCTTATCGTCACTCAAGTCGATCTAAGCCCGTTGAAGGTTTGGCCCCACGATTACCCTGTCCGCGACACCGTCCTCGTCCTGCGCGGACTCGACGCCGGCGGTAACGAACTATTCACCGATCAATCCGACCCCTTCTGCCGCATGGACCAGCGCCCGGCCCTGCCTCCTATCGAATCCGTCTCCATCCGCGATGACGGCGCCCTGCTCATCAACGGCGAACCCAAATTCATCACCGGCGCTACCCACCAGCAGCAACGCATCTACCACACCCCGGAAATCATCGCCCAACTCGGCCTCACCGGGCACCGCCTCTGGAATGTCGGTGACCTCGCCAGCATCCAGGACGCTTGGAACACCCTCAACATCTACGCGCTGCAGGCCAAACCGCCGGGCGACAGTGGCGGTGGAACCAGGCCCAACGTTCAATTGACTTCCGCAGAGCAAGAGGCCCTGGTCCAATTTGTAGAAGCGGGCGGCCTGAAGAACATCGTGACGATACAAACTGGCGGTTGGGAGGGGACAATCGATGTTGAGAATGCTGACCAAGTTGCCAAACATCGAGCAATGAACGAGTGGATCGCAGAATTGACCGGGCGGCCGCTGGCCATCAGTACCAGCGGGGCTTACAACGCATGGTGGCTGTCCAAGCTCGTCTGGTACGACATCAACCACGCCGAAACCGAAATGTGGGGCCCCATGGATTTCAACGTCATCTGGACGCCCTACATGAAACGCGCCCACCCCGATCGCCCCACCGCGTGGGCCTACCTCCCCCAACTCTACGAGAACCATCCCTACGAGCGCCTCCGCTTCGAAACCTACGAAAACATCGTCCGCGGCTCCGTCGGCACCTCCATGATTCAGGGCATCGGCGACCCCTCCTTCCTCCGTGGTCTCGCCGGAGAACTCCGCGCCCTGGAAGCCCCTCTTAACGGCACGGACCCCGCCCCCAACATCACCATCGAACCCGCCAACCTCTCCCACAAAGTCACCAGCCACCAAGGCAAGACCTACATCCTCGCCACCAATTGTGGCCCCATCGCCACCGGCAACTGGGACTGGAACACCGACATCAAGCACTCCGGCCGCGCCAGCCACACCGGCGACTCCGTCAACACCATGTGGCCCCAGCCCGGGGGCGTCCGCATCCACGGATTCCGAGGCATGCCCATGCCCGAAATGATCCAATCCGGCGACAAGATCATCCAATACGTTTACTTCGATCCCGACGACAAACCAGATTGGGCCATGCTCGCCGTACGCGGTGACGGCAGATTCATGCACAACGTCGTCCTCGGCGACTTTGACTACGAGGAATTCCGTGTCGCTTATGGCAACATCCTCATGTACACCGAACTCAACCATTCAGTATGGCACGAGATCTTCTACATTGCGGATGACGCCACCTACGACCGCGCTGTCAAAGTCATGGGCCGCGAATTCGCCGACGGCCTCAAAGCCGGCTCAGACGCCGGCCGCGCCACAGTCGATCGAATCGCCTACCAAGCTGAACACTTCTTTCCTCTCGGCAAACTGCCCGCCGCCGGCTCCTGGCATCGTATCGAAATCGACGCCGATCAAGTCGGCCTCACCGGAAAACTTGTCGACGGCTTCGCCTATCTCAGCAAAGACGGCGACGCACACTGGGACTACACCGCCCTGCAGCGCAACGGAAAAACCGCCCGCGTCTTCTGCGAAGACACTGTCGGCATCGACCGCGCCCTTCTGCCCGATGTTAAAATCAACGTGCCCGGACTCACCAAAGGAACCAAAATCAAAGCTCTCTTCGAACAACGCACCATCACCGCCCAAGACGGCTACTTCACCGATGACTTCGTCGGCACCGATACCTACGGGCACGAGGCCTACGCCGTCGAAGGCGACATGATGGGCTACGTCAAGGACCCCGACAGAGAACTCCCCCGCATGATGCCGTCGGGGTACGGATACAACTATGGCCCAACCTCGGTACATATCTATGAGATTCAAGACTGAGTGTTCGTCGGGCTAAAACTGTCGAAGCGGTCTTCCGGTCCAGTGAGTCCATGGATTCGCCTGCCGGCCCCAGCGCGCGGGGTGCTTCGTGTCCGCCATTGTCGTTTGCAAACCCACGTGCTCAGCGTGTGATCTGAAAAGCATACAGATCCGCCAGTCTCAAACGAAATCGCAGCCGGACGGTCCTGCCGATCAACTCCGTCAGCGTGAAGCAGGGTGATTGCCAGAAGCAATAATCGCATGGCGGTCTGTGGGTGAAACGGGAGTTGGTGGGGCGTATCGTACCGAGTTTGACACACTGGAAGACCATTTATACAGCAGTTACAATAGGGGCCTTCGGCGTGCCACGGGGATGGCCGCGGGACCACTTGCCAGGCATCCTGTCTCCCATGGTTGCCCTTTCCGTGGCAACACGATCCAGGCTGACTTCCCGCACGAATCCCCGGCCGGAGAGAGTGAACCATTGTTTCGCCTGGACATTCCCGCAGGTCCGGTCCGGACGAGATCAAGCCAGTCGCATGACGGGCAAGCAGTGCCGCCGTGTGAGGACGGGACGAAATCAAGGTGCACCAGTGACCAACGTCATGAAAGTTCGTGCGGCCCTGCTTCTGCTTTTGCTGACGGCGCTGGCAGTCGTCGCGACGATGTGGGAGCCTGATCAGCGGGCAACCAAAATACCGTCGTCCAGTGAAGAATCAATCAGCGGCGTGAACGACCGGCCGAACATCGTACTGATTTCACTTGATACCGTGCGTCCTGACCACTTGGGTTGTTATGGCTACCCTCGCGAAACAACTCCGAATCTCGATCGACTCGCTTCTGGAAGTGTCCGCTTCGCCAACGTGTGGGCGCAGGCGCCGTGGACGCTGCCGTCTCACATGTCCCTGTTCACTTCCTTGCCACCGTCGCGGCATCGAGTCGATTCGATCAGTCGTGTCCTGCCGCAGCACATTCCGACCTGGCCTCAGTTGTTGCGACAATCCGGTTACCGCACGGCCGCGCTGGTGAACAATGGCCAGATGCGGGCTCATTGGGGGTTCAGTCGGGGATTCGAGCTGTGGCATGAGTACGAGGTCGACACGCCCGCAGGGAATTGTGAGGCAATTACCGGCCAGGCCCTCCGCTGGCTGGGTAGCGCTCCGCAGGAGCCGTGGTTCCTTTTTCTGCATTACTTTGACGCCCATGACCCGTACGAAGCTCCGGATACATGGTGCGAAAAATTCGATGTGACCTTGACCGGATCTGCGGCCCACCAGCTGGCATGGGAGGGTCGCCGCCCGGAATCTCCTGTGCGCAACTCGCACCTGCGAGATCAACTGGTCGCTGCCTACGACGCTGAAATCGCCTGGCTGGATCACGAACTGGGCCGATTGTTCCAAGCGATTGACGACGACACCATGATCGTCGTGTTAACCGACCACGGCGAAGCGTTCGAAGAGCATGGCTGGACCTTGCACGGCGCTACCCTGTACGAAGAAGAAATCCGCGCGGCACTGATCATCCGCTACCCGGGTGGGTTGCATGCTGATCAACTGGTGGCGACACCGGCATCGTTCCTGGATGTGGGTCCGACCATTCTGGAGGCAGCCCACCTGGACATTCCGAAACATTTCATGGGGCACGACTTGACACCCGGGGTCGAAGGTCAGCCATCCGCGCCACGTGTCGTCAGCAGTGAGACGAAGGCAGTTCTCGACGGGCGGGTTGCACAGTGCGTGATTGACTATCCCTGGAAAGCGATCTTCAATCTTTTTGATCAGTCACTCGAACTCTATCGTCTGCCGGACGAACAGACGGACCTGCGATACCAGCATCCGGAGATCGCCGCGCGTCTGGGCGCGCGGATCGAGTCGAACCTGGCGGTGGAAGACTATCGGCTGCTGCACCTGCGCGGCTCGGGAAAACATGAGCTGACACTGAAGTTGGCCGGTGACAACGATCGACTCGGACTGTTTATTCCCGCCTGGTTTGATGAACGGCGGGACAGTATCGATGTGTTCGAGGACGGTCGCCAACTACGCTGGGTAACGTACCCGCGCAACGGGTTGCAGATGCTGTATCTCGAGACGGAACCACGTGACGCCGAATTGCTCGTCGAGGTGCTCGTCGATGATCAGCCCTCGTCGCATGCCGTCACCTTTGACCCGGAGATACATCCTGTCTCGATCAGTTCGAGAACGGTTCCAGATCGCGAGGGTGCCTTCATCTATCGGCACCGGGGGTTGGAAGCGATCGAGAACACCCCCATCAACTCGCCCCTGGACGAGCGAACAAGGCGCCAACTTCGCTCCTTGGGCTATATCCGTTAGACTGGTAATCTGTTGTGCTGCAACAGGACCTGCGCACAACGCCAGGCGTTTGCACGATGATTCTCCTCACCCACCAACCCTGATTAAGAGCATGGAAAGAAGCAGCATGAGCCATTCTCGAATGTTGATGAACCCCTGGATTTACGTGGCTGCCTGGGCGATCGGTTTCACGACCGCTTGCGGTGCCAGTGCTGCCGGTGATGACAACGCTGAACCGACTCCTTCGCCGGCCGGACGGATCATCAAAGCCGATCAACCGATCGTGATTGACGGGAAGTTAAACGAACCCGCGTGGCATGCAGGCGCCCCCGTTGACGTCAATTATGTCATGGAAGGAACGGGCAAACGTGACGCGTCCACGCCGATGATTGCAAGATTCCTGTGGGACGATCATTATCTGTACATCGGCTACGAGGTGTTTGACTCCGATCTGATTGCGGTGGAAGACGGGCGCGTGAAAGGACCGCCCGGCAACCGCCGAAAAGCCGCGCAGCCTTGGGACCCGCAAAAAAAAACAGACGTTGTGGAATTCTTCATTCACCTGGGTGACGGGCAATTCTTGTGGGAACTGCACCACAATTCGCTCAATCACTTCAATGAAGTGTTACTTGTCTTGCTGGAGCCGGATTCGGCTCTACGTAACACGGCCTTCACCTCTTTCGGATACTTTTACCTGGACGACATGGTGATGCAGGACGACGGAGAATTTACCCTGAAGACGGCAGTGTCGATGATGCCAAAGGCGGATGGCAAGCCGTCAACGCCTAACGACAGATCTGACACGGACACAGGCTATCGCGGCGAACTGCGTCTGCCGCGACGCTGGTTGCCCGCAGAAAAATTTTCCCTGGACAATCAACAGGCGACCCAAGAGCAAGTGGTGGAAGGAGCCGGACTTTCCATCCTCAGCGTGTCACTCAACGGCAACAGTGGGCCCGTCTATCACCACACCAGTGCCCGCCGCCCGGGCAAGGGGATGTTCGCTGAAGGGGTCAGCCTGTTTCCGCGCTACCTGATGGTGGAGCGACTGGATCCAGATTCCCGGCCAGGAGACTAGGCCAGGAGACTAGGCCCGGAGACTAGGCCCGGAGACTAGGCCCGGAGACTAGGCCCGGAGACTAGGCCAGGAGATGGCAATACGGATCACCGATCCCGACTACGAGGCCTTTTGCGATGAACGGCTGCAGGATCCGTATCCGTTCTTCCAGCGGCTGCGCGAAGAGGATCCGGTGCACTGGTGCGAGCCGATGAACCTGTGGCTGGTGACACGCTACGACGATGTCCTGGCCGGCTTGCGCGATCCACGGCTGTCGTCCAACCGCATGAGCATGTATACCCAGGCGCTGGATGACAACCTGCGACGGCGCGTGCAGGGGCTGCTGTCTCACCTTTCGCACTGGCTCCTGGTGACGGACCCGCCGGACCATGGACGGTTGCGGCGCCTGATCAATCAGGCGTTCACGCCGCGCATGCTGCAGGAACTTCGACCGCGGATCGAGAAGCTGGCAGCCGAGCACCCCTGGTAACCCGCGACCCGAATGGCGTAGTACGTCGTCAGGACCTGGCCGCCGGGGAGCTGGATGCTGCTGGGATAGCCGCCATCGTTTTGGTCGTCAATTGCAGCGCAAGGACGACCTGGACTACGGTGGAAATGCGGACGAACGTTGTCACGGAGTTGTCTCGGTTGACAAGTCATTTCAGTGAAGCTGCGTGGTTGTAGTTTACCATAGTGTCGTCACCGTTTCCGCAGTGTACCCGGCGCCACCAGAGTCTCGAGCGCCCCGAACACGAAGCATGCGAAAACACAAGGTCCTGCACCAAAGTCCCTTTTAATGTCTCGATGGATTGAGTATGAAGGTGGCTTGTCTCGAGGGCGTACTTATGGGAACAAATCGGAGGATCTGCGGCATGTTTCGATTCCAGGCCCTGGCTCGAGTTGCTTCGACAGTTGCCGTCTCGTGTTTTGTGCCTTGCGCAATGCATCTGGCGTGGACACTCCGCGCCTTTGGCGATCAGCCCCCCAATGTGGTTCTGATCATGGCCGATGACATGGGCTATTCCGACCTCGGTTGTTACGGAGGCGAGATCGACACCCCCGCGCTCGACGAGCTGGCCGCCGGCGGATTACGCTTCACTCAGTTTTACAATACGGGCCGCTGTTGGACGACGCGGGCGGCGTTACTCACCGGGTTGTATCCTCATCAGGCAGGGCACGCGTGGACTTATGGCGCATCTGCCCCGCCCGCCTATCGCGGAAACAGCCGCCAGCACGGCCTGATGATCCAGGAAGTTTTGAAAACCGTGGGCTACGACTGTTACCACGTGGGCAAGTGGCACCTGAACAACTCACCAACACCGAACGAAACCTGGCCGTTGGGGCGAGGTTTCGACCGCTCCTACTACCTGCGAACGCAGAACAACTTCTTCAACCCGCAAATTGTCTACGACGAGGACCGGCGCGTCGAGCGGCCCGGTGCCGATGGTGATTACTACGCGACCGAGGCACTTAGTGAACGCGCCATTCGCTATCTGAAGGCGCACGCAGCGTATCGAGGCGATCAACCCTTCTTCCTGTACCTGGCATACACGGCACCGCACTTTCCGTTGCACGCATTGCCACGCGACATTGAGAAGTTTCGCGGCAGGTACCGGCAGGGGTGGGATGTCATCCGTCGAGAGCGGCTCAATCGCCAACACGAACTCGGAATTGTCTCCTGCGACCTGTCGCCCCGCGATCCCGATGCTCAGGCCTGGGACAGCCTGAGCGAGGAAGAACAGAAGATGTGGGACGAACGTATGGCCCTGCACGCGGCCATGATTCACTGCATCGATCGCGGTGTCGGGCGCGTTGTCGAACAACTCGAAGCGACCGGCGCCCTGGAGAACACGTTGGTCCTGTTTCTTTCGGACAATGGCGCAAGTGCCGAGTACATTGTGCGTGGCGACGGCAATGATCTCCGGGCACCCCCTGGCAGCGCCGACACGTTCCTTTGCATGGAGGTGGGCTGGTCGAACGCGGCCAACACCCCGCTGCGCATGCACAAGATTTGGATGCACGAAGGCGGCATTGCTACTCCGCTGATCGCACATTGGCCGCGAGGGATCGCCGCTCGCGGCAAACTGACTCATCATGTCGGTCACGTGATCGATATCTTGCCGACGGTGGTAGAACTGGCCGGCGGCTCGATGCCAAAACGCGTCGACGGCAGGCCCACAACACCGGTCACCGGGCTGAGCCTCCTGCCGGTCTTTCGTGACCAGAAGTGCCAGCCGCACGAGTTCCTTTTCTGGGAACACACCGGCAATCGGGCAATTCGCCACGGCGACTGGAAGCTTGTCGCCGAGCATCAGGGACCCTGGGAATTGTACGATCTTCACTCGGACCGCGGCGAATCGGCCAACCTGGCCGCAAGTCGTCCGGAACTTGTTGACCGACTCCGCAATCTGTGGCAGCAATACGCCGACGAAATCGGCGTGGTACCGTTGAGTTCGTTGTCGTCTTTCTTACGGGGGCTACCTCAGGGTTACCGTAAAAAGTGATCCTGGCAGCGTCTGATACTTTTGCCCGCCTATTCAATCTTCGTCACGATTGGAGTTTTCTCAGTACGCTTTGCGCTTGCTCCACCACCCGCCGCTCGGAGTCGTCCCGGAAAGCGACCGGCAGACTGTAACTTTGAAAGAACATGTCTGGCAGGGAATACAACTCGTGAACATCCCAGCCGCCCGGCGGATAGTCTTCGGCACGTGGCAAATAACCGCTGCAGCCGTTCGTGTAGCCCAGCACTTCGGTGTGCTGGAACGGCGACTGCGACTTGATCACGAGGCCCGATTCAAAGAACGACTCCACACTCAGGCCGACGATTACCATGTCATTGACGCGCAGCCCCTGCACGACGACGTCCAGCGTCGGGTGGCCATGCTCAACGGCGGCAACCAGTTTGCCCGACCAGTCGGCGAAGCGGACCGCCAGGTTGATATCCCACTGGTGCGCTCCACTGGCTCTGTCGGCAGCCAGTTTCTGCTTCCATTTTTCATGGATGGCCGCCGCTTCTTCGGGCGACGGCAGGGGGCCATATTCCAGTGTTTGCACTTCTTCTACAGCTCCCAGGTACGTACAGGATGTGCCGCTCACCGGTTGCCAGGGCTTCAGCAGGATATTTGAAAGCGGGCCGATAGGAGTCGGTTCACCGCGCCGCACGTGCGTGCGCACCGCCGCAGCCACCTTGAGCACTTCACCGCCCAGAACGGTCCCCACCCGTCGTCGGGTGTCACGGCTGTCCACTTCGTATCCGATCCCGACGACCGGGTTGACGTTTCCGCCGCAGGCCTGCAAAAACAGCGACAACCCGCCCAGACATTGCTCCACAACATCACGCGCGGCACCGGGAAAGTCGGTCGAAGCGACGTGCGCGCGTGGTCCCATGACCACGGGATGACAGCCATAACTGAAGAGCGTGGCGATGGGTTCTCCAGCCAGGTTGTCGATACGAATGACTCCGACAGCCGGATCGATCGCCCCATCGGGAACCTCGCCCAGCAGTCCACGGCCATCGGGTCCTGTCGCCCGCCGGTAGACTCCAATGCGACATTCTCCCCGGCCCGAGCCGATCCGCGCCGGCAGCAGCCGACCGGCTGCTTCTTCTGCCGCAGCTGCAGCGGATTCGAAGAGATGGTCGCGGTACTGTTTTTTGAGATCCATCTGCTCCGTGGTGTCCGGAATGAAATCGGGCAGAGCGGGTGAGCTGTGTGTGTGACTGAGATTCACCATTACCTGCGAGGGCCGGGTGTCCACGGCGCAGGCGATGCGGGATCGCAGTTCCGTCATCTCGCGCATGGACATCAAACACAGATCCAGCGCAATGATGGCCAAGCGTGTGTCCCCGTCCGACAGGACGACGGCCGTCGCGGTCAGATCACTTTCGATCGTTCGGATCGGGTCGGCGAAAATGCGAATGCCGGCCCGCCGGACTCCCAATGGAGGATTGATCAGCCGGCGTGCCGCTGCGGCATAGAGATCAGGCATGGCGGTGCTCCCAAAGATTGATCTCTATTTGACTTTCAGGTCCACAATGGCACCACGAAAACGGACCGGCGTCGGATCCGATCGGCGAAGCCATTTCAACCGGTTGAAAGTCGATTGCGCGGTTGGTCATCATGGCCCGGTTCCTGGCCCGGTTCACCAATTTTTCTCGCAGGCGGATCCGTGGCCCGAACCTGGCAGGCCCTCCTCATGTTATGATGGTCTCCAGAACTTGTGAAGGTAGTCGTTCCCATTTTGCGCACGGTCGTTCAGGCAGAGGTCGCAATGAAACTTGTAACAACAAGCGTGCTGGTTGTTTCTATACTTGCGGGCACAGCCGATCAAGAAGGCTGTAGCCAGCAGGTGGTCCCCAGGGGTGTCTTGCGCGATGAAGCGTCAGGAGAGAAACTGACAAGGGACCAGCTGACGGGGGACAACACGACGGCTCCCGTCAAAACGGTTGCGCCGGACAGATCGGTTTTCAGTGATTCGTTGTATGGACCCGCCCTGGGCCTGGCCCTGCGTCTGCCGGGTGGTGAATCCTACGACGTGTTCCGCGGGATCGTGGCGCGGCTCGACGAGTCGGGCGACGCCTGCATGGTCTTCGACGCCGATACGATGCGGATGGCGGCCGGCTGGACCCGCGGCGGATTGTTGCTGAGCGGACCGCCTTTTACCGATTGGGTGTACCAGAAGCAACGGGTTCCCATCTTCAACGGAGAGTGCGTTTTCCAGGTTCGCAATGCACCCGGTTGGTCTGGCGACGATTCCTTGCGCGATCCACGTACGGGGAGTGGGGTACCACCACTGGGCCCGCTGCCGCGCCAGTGGGCGAAGTTCCGCGGTTGGTACCTGCGCGGCCAGCAGGTTGTTTTCTCGTATACGGTTGGCGGAGCTGCCGTGCTGGAGTCGCCCCGACTGGTGGCGGATCAGGATGTCCGTGTGCTCTGCCGCTGCTTTCAGATCCAAGGGGACGGCCGGGCGCGGCGGCTGGTGGTCGCGACGATCGACGCCTCAGCTGCGGATGTTTCCGATAACATTGCGGTCTTTGCCGGAACGGTTGCCTGCATCAACGGTGCTCCGGACGACACACGGTTCGAGATGGTCGATGACCAGCTGACCCTGGCACTACCCGCATTTCAGGGAATACAGCGTTTTCAACTCTTGCTCTGCAACTCCACACCCGCGAGCGAAACGTCGGCAATCATTGCACTTGCCGGATCCGCACCTGACCTGACACCGATGACGCAAGGTGGACCGACACGTTGGAACAGGGGGCCGATTGTTACCCGTGGCCAATTGGCGGAAGAGACCGACCAGGCCTATGTTGTGGACCGGCTGATGCTGCCCTACAACAATCCGTACGGTGGACAGATGCGTGTCGGGGGTTTTGATTTCTTTGCAGACGGTAAGTCGGCGGCGCTTTCGACCTGGAGCGGTGAAGTCTGGACCGTGTCCGGAATCAACGACACGCTGGAACGGCTGGTGTGGAAAAAATTTGCCGCCGGGCTGCAGCAACCACTGGGGCTGAAAATTGTCGACGGTGTGATCTATACGGTCGGCGACGACCAGATCACCCGTTTTCACGATTTCAACCAGGACGGAGAGGCTGACTTTTACGAGACGTTCAACAACGATTGGGATCTGACCAGCTGGTATTTTCAATTCTGCTTCGACCTGCACACGGATCGCGACGGCAATTTTTATTTTGGCATCAGTTCACCGGTCAGGATGGATGGCAACAGCTTTGAACGGATGGGACGGCAACACGGTTCGATTATCCGTGTCTCCCGGGATGGCAGCCGCCTGCAGCGATACGCGACGGGACTACGGGCACCCAATGGCATGGCGGTTGGCCCGGATGACCGGGTAACCTGTGGTGACAACGAAGGGACGTTCGTGCCCCGTTGTCCTATCCACTGGGTCGATCAGGACGAGTTCCTGGGCGTCGTCGACTCGGCAGCCCGGCGTGACGAGATGAAAACGACACCCACCGTGGCCGAATTCCGCGGAGATCGCCAGCAGCATCTTGACCCGTCCGAGATGCCTCTGCCGCTGGTCTGGTTGCCCATGAGCGTCGACAACTCGAACGGGGGCCAGGTGTGGGTGACCAGTCAACGCTGGGGACCGCTGCAGGGTGAAATGTTGCACATGACCTATGGTCAAAGTGCGTTGTACCTGGTGCTCAAGGAACAGAGGGGTTCGTTGATGCAGGGTGGTGTTGTCCGGTTTCCGCTACGGTTCACTTCCAGTACGATGCGCGCCAGGTTCAGTCCGCGTGACGGCCAGTTGTATGTTTCCGGGCTGCGTGGCCCACAGACCAATGCGGTCAAAAATGGCGGGTTCGACCGTGTTCGTTTCACCGGTCAACCGGTCTACATGCCGGTGGGGCTGAGTGCCAGGAAGAACGGTATCGTAATTACATTTTCCCAGCCGCTGGCGGAGAGACTGGCCGCTGACCCGGACAGCTACGCGGTGCAGGCCGCGGATATTCTCTGGACAAGTGCATACGGATCGCACGAATACCAGATCGGTCATCGCGACATGAAATCGCCTCCGCAAGGCTGGACGGAAATGGTCGTCAAGGACGCTCAGCTGATGCCGGACGGGAGGTCGGTCTTCGTCAAGATTGAAGGCATGCAGCCGGCACACCAGATGCAAATCGACGTCGACATTGAAGCGGCCGATGGCACGCCGCTGCGTACGACAATCTGGAACACAGTCCACGTCACGGAGTAGTGCCGCGGGAATTCGCTGGTAATACTGGTCATGACAAAACCAGGCTTGAATGGTCGCCGCCGGGACGACCTCCCTTTGCCAGGGGAGAGGTTGCAGTTGCGCCCCCGGGGGGCCTTTTTCCCGAGCAGAATCTCAGACGACGTGAGGTCCTAGTGGAGTTTCAATTGAGGAATTGTACGTTGGGTACTCCTGCCCGATACTGTTTGCTGTTGCTGCTGATGCTGTGCCTGGTTGCAACGGCGGTGGCCCAAAAGGAGCTGCGGCCGGGGCGGTTGAACAAGGCGGAACAGGCTACCTTACAGCCCGGACTGCAGCTTGTGCTGGAAACGCGAGACGGCGCACGCGATGTTCGCTCGGCTCGGCTCGCGGCACTGCTGGTCCTGCCGGACCAGCCTGTTTCACCGTTTTTGGCAGCCGGACCGTTCCGCGCTACGTTGCGTGGCTACTTGAAACTGCGTCTGCGGGGTGGCTTTCGTTTTGCGCTGCGTGGGAAAGGGACGGCAACGTTATTGATAAATGACGAGCCCGTGATCGTGGCAGCCCGCGGTGAGCTGAGCAGGGTCAAGCCGGTAGAAGTGGCGATGGTCAAGGGTTACAACCGGTTGGAAATCGACTACCGGTCACCGTTGGAAGGGCCGGCTCAACTGCGGTTGTATTGGAGCAGTGAAGAGTTTAGCTGGGAGCCGCTGCCTCCCAAGTTGTTGCTGCATGACGGTCGCGACACGCATTGGATTGGCGGACAAAAGCTTCGCAACGGCCGCCAGCTGTATGCGCAACAGAACTGTGCGAAATGCCACAGTTCGGCGGCCGACGTGGCCACCGATGGTGCGATGCCGGAATTGAGGCGGGACGCCCCTTTGCTGGCGGGCATAAGTCAGCGCTTGAACCCCGACTGGATTGCCGCCTGGGTCACCGGCCCCGACACGATGCGCAACAAGACCACCATGCCGAGTCTGCTCGGAGACCTCGACAGCCCCAGGTCGGTAGAACAGCTCCGGGACCTCCTTGCCTACCTGCAAGGCTTGCCGGCTGTGGATCAGGTCGTGTCGGCCGAACCGATGGAGGAACTGGTCGGCCAAGGCGAAAAGATGTTCGAGGACCTCGGCTGCATCGCCTGTCATCGATTCACACGGCCCGCGGCCGGGGATGAACCGTTCGACCGTGTCTCTTTGTATTTTGCCGGTGCCAAGTACCGGCCGTCGGCATTAGTTGCTTACTTGTCAAATCCACACGCGCAATATCAGTGGAGCCGGATGCCGGCAATTCCCTTGACGGCCGACGAGTGTCGGGCACTGGCCAGTTTTATCCTTGAGGCGGCGGAGGGTGAAGTGTCGTTGGAAGATGATCTTGCCCCGGGCGATGCCCAGCGGGGAGAGCGGCTGTTCAACTCGATCGGTTGTGCGAACTGTCACTCGGTGGTTGCCGGTCGTTTACCTGTCGGCACCAAACGATGGACCATCGAAAATCTGGAGCGCGGATGCCTGGTGCGGCAAGACTCCCGCCGGGTCGGAACACCGCGGTACGCGTTGGACGATGTGTCATTGGCGGCACTCGCCGAGTTCCTCTGTTCAGATGGTCAAAGTCTAAGTCGCACCGTTGCCGCAGAATTTTCACAGCGACAATGGAAATCCATGAATTGCAAGGCATGCCACGGGCGCGATGGACACAGTGCGCTGCTGCCCTATGTCTTGCTGGAAGATGGCGTCCAGGGTCGCGCGGCCGAACCAGTACCCGACCTGACCTGGGCCGGAGAGAAGTTGCGCCCCGCGTGGTCCCGGCAGCTTTTCGCCGGCCGGCTCGGCTATCGTCCCAGGCCACATTTTCGGATCCGCATGCCGCGTCTGCACGCGCGGGGTGACTGGATTTCAACGGGTCTTAGTCATGAGCACGGGTTTGACCTGGAGGAAAATCCCCGTCCACCGCACGACGAGGAGCTTGCAGCGATCGGTTCCGAGGTGGCCGCAAGCAGTACCGGGTTGGCCTGCCACCGTTGCCACGCCATCGGCGAGCGCCAGGCGACGGCACCGCTGGAAGTCCTTAGCACGAACCTCTGGTATGTCACCGAGCGGCTGCGCTACGGGTTTTACCACCGCTGGCTGCGGGATCCCCTGCGGATCGACCCCCAGACGAAGATGATCAAGTTCGCCCAGGACGGCCGGCGTACCGGTCTGGACACGTACTACGACGGTGACGCCCGCCAACAGTTCGAGGCAGTCTGGCACTACCTGGAGCAGCTCAACCGGGATATGCGGGAGAAGGAATAACGTTCCACGAGGTGTTCCTGCCGCCACTCAAAAAGGACGACCAGGATGACCCGCCGCGCTGCTGTTGATTTGTGTGCTGCAATCCTCCTCGAATCGCGCCCGCGCTGGATCCGTGAAAACAAGCAGCGGAACAACAAGCATGCACGTTGAATCAGGGGGCCCGCGGCGCAATCTCCAGGTCGTGAAACACAATTTCTTCCCGGCCCATCGAATTGGCACCCGCCAAGAGCGTGCCTTGACTGGAATAGATGGCGGAACCTCCGTTGGCGTCGCGATGCACCCAGGAGGCGCCAACCCGGTTGGCCGTGACAAACGGCGCGTTAATTTGTTTCGCGCGGTCCGAGATGATTTCACGTACCCAGGTCGGGTCCTTCGTCGCGATGTTGACCGGGTAGAAGACAACTTGGGGCTGCAGTAGCTTGGCACGCTGGATACAACGCGGAGCCATGGCGTCGGCACAAATAAAGCAGGTGGCCCGGACGCCGTCGATACTAAAAATTTCCGGACCAGTTCCAGGGTCGTAGCGAGCAAACTCGTTGCGGAATCCCAGGTCTTCGGGACTCTTGTGGAGCCATGTTTTTCGGTAGTGATAAAAATAACCTTCGCTGCCGACAAACACTTGAGTGATGTACCGCCGATCTCTATCCTTCTCTGAAAGCCCGAACGAGATGTAACAGTCCAGTTCCCTGGCCAGCCGTTCCATCCGGACAGTCGATTTACCTTCAGGTACCGGTTCTGCCAACTGGTCCAAGTTGTCCGTGTAGTCGCAGACGGTCCCTTCGTGGAACACGATCCACCGCGCACGGCCTGCGACCGCCTGCCGGGCAAGTCTTTCCATTTCATTCAGGTTGCGATCCACTTTTTCAGGAATTGCATCGAATTGAACGATCGCGACGCGGATGTTGCGGGTTTGTGACCAGGCTGTTTCAGCCGTCGAGGCAACGGTTGCGGTGAAGAGCAACGTCCAGACCAATAAGTTTGTATTGGTACCGCCAATGTTTGTGATGGTCATGTCACCCACTCCTAGGTGGTACTATCGATTGTAGTCGCAGTTCACCCGGGTTGCTGGTGAACCGGCTTGAACGATCCTGGCAGGTGTTCTTGGCACCTTTTACTGACTGCGCTCTTGTTTTCCGCTTGGGACGATTCCCAGGTTTTCGATGCGGCGGGTGCATTCCTCGATCAACCGTTCCAGGCTGCCTGCTTCGAGTACGGAGATGGACTCCTCATAAATGCCTGTGCCATACAACTCAGCTGGAGGCAAATAGGATGCTCCGCAGCCGTTGGCGACCGTTCCCACGATGATTGGCGTATCGGCAAACCGCTCACGAATGGAACGTTGCAACAGATTGTAGGGCTCACCTTGCATCGCCAGCCATATGGCGTCACCCAGACGCCACAGCACCACTTGAAACGGATAACTTTCTCCGGCGGGAAGGTTTTCGAGTCGCGCCAGCACGCGGGTTTTTCGCTCGACCAGGGCTCGCAAATCGGCTGCGGCTGGCTCCTCGCCCCGTTCCCGGGCCGCTTGTTCTTCGGATGCGAGTTTGGCTCGTTCCGCTTCGAGGTCGTCTGTTTTAGGCAGCCCGGCGCGGTAGTTCAAGTCGAGAAGCTCCCGGTCAACGCGCCATTTTTCACAGGACTTTTTACGATCGTTCGGTAAGGCGACGTGTTTCCAGGTCCCAATCGTCGCACCCGATACGACCGGTCCGGCGTACTGAAAGCGGGTATTCGGAGGTCCCAGGGAATGGAGGGCAGACAACACGGCGTGGCCGAGTTGCCGACCGTTTCGATCGGCCACGTCGACGTCGCCGACAAAACCATCACGCGGCCCCAGGTCACCCGCTGCGCCTTGAATGAATACACAAGGCGCTCCCGTTGCATGTTCGACGAGTTCCCGCATGGCCCCCGGAAAATCGGGGCTGATGAGTTGATTGTCCCAGGCCAACGACGTGGGATGGCAGGCGTAGTTGACGAGCGTGGCAAGTGTTTCTTTTCCGGTTCCCGTAACTCGTGCGACCAGAACCGTATCGTCCGCCGGGCCGGATGGATTGTAACCGCACAGGTACTGGTTGCTCTGTTCGTCGAAGAAATCGCGATGGCCCGCCAGATCGCAGCGCCCTGTTGCGTAAGTTATCGTCACGTCTTGCAGGTTGGTGATTGCCTGGTCAACGAGCACGGCAACGGTCTGGTGCACGGAATCGAGATAGGCCGGAATCAAATCGCCACCGGGCAAGGCAACTCGATCGCGGGACATCAGGCCGGCAGCGTGCGTGTGTGAATGCACGACCAGGACAACTTCACGTGCAATTCCCGTCTTGCGCTGGATTTCAGTTACCAGTTTATCGACTTCGGATGGTGCCAACAAACAGTGATCCAGTGCGATCAGGACTTGTTGAGTTGTTGGCGATGGATCACTGCTCGCTTGTTGAAACACGATAGCGGTTGCGGTCAAGGGGCGATGGACTCCCGCCGACCGATCATGCTTGGCCGCGCCCCACATGCGATGGTAGATCCCGACCGGGGGGGTGATATCACCGCGGGCGATGCCCAGGCGACAACTGCTCTGTGGCGAGTCCAGGTAGGTGGTCATCGTTGACTATTCCGTTTCGAGTTGATCCTCTGTCTCGGCAGTCCAGAAGATACCATTCGGGTTGATCAGCGCCCAGCAAACGGCCGCCAAAACATAGATCGCGGCAAAGAAGATCAGCACCAGGTTCCAGTTGTCGGTCCACTGCACAATCCAGGCCACCATGATCGGGCAGATTGCCGCACCCAGATTCCCCGTCATGTTCATGGCTCCGAAAATGGGAGCCACGTACTTCCCCGATTTTTCCATCGTTACCGTGTAGCCGCAAGATCCGCCAAGGGCGGCCGTAAAGGAACCGCACGAAATCAGCAACACCGCCGCCACGGCGTTCTCGACGAAATACGCGGCAGCGATGAAGTGTGCACATCCCAACATCGTGACGAAGGCGACCAGTTGTCGGCTCAGCCTCTTGCTGGCGGTGATGTTCCAGATCGCGTCCACCAGAAGTCCTCCCAGGATATTGCCGACAACCACCGCCAGTAGTGGTAGCGCCGTGAGAAAACCCGACGCGGCCGTGCTCACACCGCGCGTCTCCTTCAGGAAGGTCGGAAACCAGGTGGCGAAGAAGATGTATCCGGCGGCGCGAAAAAACTGCTGCCCGCAGATCATCCACATGTCGAAGCTGGCAACGACTTTGCTCCAAGGCACCGACAGCACAACCGCATCCTCTTGGCTGGCCGTGGTCCCTTGTCGGATGATGCGCAATTCCGTGTCGTTAACGGCGCTGTGTTTCTCCGGCTGGTCACGAAACCAATGATAGAACCACAGCGACCAAAGGGCACTCGGGACCGCACAGGCCACAAAGACCCACCGCCAACTGACCGCCGGAATGACGAGATGTTCTGAGGAATAACCACCCATTGCCAGTCCCGTTACCGCCGCCCCGATCGCACCGCCCACGGACATAAAGGTCCCCAGGGACCCGGTTGCAAATGCCCGTCGCGAGATCGGCAGCCAGCGGGAGATGGCGGCGGCTGAGCAAGGAAACACACCGGCCTGGGCGACACCAAACCCTGCCTGAAACAGCACCAGGGACCAGAACCCGAAGGCCATTCCCATGGCTGCGCATGCTATCGACCAGACAAACGCATACAGTGCCAGTGACCGCCGTACACCCCATTGGTGGGCGAACGATCCAGCAGGAATCTGTGCCAGGGCATAACCCCAAAAGAAGGCCGCCATGACCCAGCCCATGGACGTGCGTGGAATGTTTAACTCGCTGCTCACATCGTCGGCCGCCACTGCCAGGCAATTACGGCCGATATATGCAAACGTGGCGGCTGCACAGAGAATGACAAGCACGAGGTACCGTGTCCGGCTGGCGACCGCCGAGCCGACAACCGGGTGGTCCTCGTCTGCGGAGCTTGGGGACGGGTCGGTCATCGAAATTTTTCCAGCGGACGCTTTTTGGCCGCGCCCTCTACCAGGTTGAAACGACAGGCAATCCGAAGACCGCCGCACGATCGCCATGAATTCCCTCTGCCGGGGAGTGCTGCGCCATTGTGAAACCCACCGGACCACTACGCAAGGCGATCTCGCAGGCTTGCTGGGACACTGGTTTGACACCGGGCCGGGAGCAGGTTTTTTAGTGCCATTCCTTTTCAGTTTGAGAGGACGCTGATGGTGCAGCAGTTTTCGCGGGTTCAGGGTGCAGAAACTGCTTTAAATCATCAGCCTGGGGCATTATTGTATACCACCAGCTTGGTACAGTATCTGAGCCAAACTAGCCCGCCCATTCTGCCGACCAGGCAGACAAAGTACGCAGGAGAAAAAAAATGAAAATTCGCCTCTTGATCCGGGGAGTTATTCTGACATGGGCTGTCCTGGATTTTTCCATTTTACGGACCAGGATGGCCAATCAAGGTTCTCTTGACGCGACCTTCCTGCTCGCTTCCGAACAGGTGGTAGCGGCTTCCGTGACCGAACAGCAGGGCCAGTCTGTCCCGAAAGGAAATCCGGGTGGTGAGCAAGAGGGCAGGTGTGACCTGTCAGATATCGTCGGCCTGATCGCTCCTCGACCGGTTGTGGTGCGCGCGTTACGCTTGCTATCGGCAACTGCGAGGGGTCAAATGTTGTGTGTGCCGTGCTGAAGGAGAACGCCATGAGATCATCAGGTTTACTTGTCGCAGGGATACTCTCGCTGCAGCTTGGGACGGCAGCCTTGGTGGGTGCCCAAGCGGCCCCGTCCCTGTTCGTCCGTGTGGCGGTACTCGAGGCGGAAGAAAGTAGCGGGCCCTTCGATGTTTCCGTTCGGGTCCACATGATCCACCGCCCCCCCTGGAACCCCGCTTTTTCGGTGAACGCGGCCAACCTGTCCCGGGGAGAGATGTCGGAGTGGTTGGATCTTTCGGAAGTGCTGCCCGACGGCCAGGGCGACGCCACGGCTGGCGTTTCCATTGCGCAGGAAGGAAAGTCCCTGACCGGGCGGGTGCGGGTGCAGTTTGAACTGGCCCACAGCCAGCAAGCGACCGGGGCGGTGGCCTCCAGGGTCATGGAGGGTCCCGGAACCGGGTGGAAGTTGATTCTGCCTGAGCGAGGGGTGCCCGCTGCGGAAGTGCCGGCGCGAGTGAAGACGATCGTGGAAGTGGCCCAGGATCACCTGGAGGCCACCGGCGATTTTGGACTCAGTCGCGAGGAGCTGCCAAAGAAGTTCGTTACGGCGACGGCTTGCATCATGGGCCCGGACGGGGCCAATGACGAGGCTGCCAGGAAAGAGGTCCAGACGCTTTTGCGGCTGGGCTACAACACCCTCAGCCATGTGCCCTACGACGCGACGAAAAAGCTGGACATCCCCTACTGCCAGATGGCGGAACACCGACCGCCCAAGACCCTGGACGAGGCCGTCGCGATAGAACATTATCGCCCCGGGGCGAAAGCTTTTGCCGAAGCATTTGGTTCCACCGAGCGTCTGCGAATCTTTGCCGTGTCCGACGAGCCCCACTGGTATTTTCCAGGGCGGGCCGACGACCTCAACAACGACGCCGCCCTGCTGGAGCGGTTCCGGGACTACCTGCAGGAGAAAGGTCTTGTGCCCGCGGCCCTGGGCCAGGACTCCTGGGCGGACGTCAGGCTGGGAGGCTCAGCCGATCCGGAAGCCCCGCTGACGGCTCGTCGTCTCTGGTACCACTCGGTCCGCTTCGCCGGGTATGACGACAGTCGCAGGTACGGGGTGGCGGCACGGGCACTGCGCCGGACGTATGGGGACCAGTTGCTGGCCTTCACGAACTGGAACTCCCCGGGCATCTTCTATCTCAATGTCACGCAACGGTCCTCGCCAGGTCTTGATTTGTATGCCTCCCACGATTGGTTTGAATTTTCGCGCCTGGGCGGAGGAACCTGCCTCTGGATAGGGCCGGGCATGGAGGAGGGAGGAGGTCAGTACGGCTCCACGTTCCGAACCTGGTCCATGATGGTGAACCTGCTCCGCTGCGCTGCCCGGGAGGGGGCGGGCCGTTTCGGAGCGTACATTCACCACGGCGGCTCCATCGCCGAAGACCGCGGCCACGAGGTGGAACTGAGCATCATGGCGTTGGCCGCTTATGGCGGCAGTGCCTACAACTCGTGGATCTACGGGCCCAGTTACGTTTTCACCGAGTGGATGTGGTCAGAGAAGCTGGGACATTACGACGATCTGGCTGATGCCAACCGGCTGATCGGCAAAGCCGAAGATTTCTTGATCGACGGGGTTGGTCCTCCGACCGAAGTGGCCCTGCTGTGGCCCGTGACCAGTCAACTCTACGAGGTGAACCAGAACGGCTTTTGGAGTTACAACTCTGATTTTCTGGTGGAGTTGGAACACGTTTGGTTCGCACTGACGCGTCGTGGCATTCCGGTAGCATTTGTGGACGAGGTCATGGTCCAGCGAGGGGAGCTGGCCCCGTATCAGGTGCTTTACATGACCGGTCCGAACCTGGAACGGCAAACCGTCACGGCCATCCGGGACTGGGTGCGCCAGGGGGGGCGGCTTTGGACCTGCGCGGGGGCGGGAACACGGGACAAGTATGACCAGCCGCAGGACCTGCTGGACGAAGTTCTGGGAGTGAAGCAGCGGAGGATCGAAAGGGCCCCAGGAGACTACGCCGCCAAGAATGGTCTGAAGGACCTCGCGCCCCTGGCGGAGGTGCGGATGGAGCCCGCGGGAGGACTGGGTCGCGAGCCCTGGAAGGCCTACGGTTCCCGCGGACAGTTTCAAATGACAACGGGGCAGGTGAGGGGACGGTTTGAAGACGGTCAACCGGCGGTCATCCGGAATCGGTACGGGCAGGGGGAATCGCTCCATTTCGCCACCATGCCGGGATTGGCTTACGGCCGCGGCGCCCACCACGTCGACCGGGTTCCCAGCAGCGATTATCCTGCCCGCATTGCCGACCTGATCACGAACCTGGCCACCGACGCCGGCATTCGCGCGGCGGTCAGGACCGACCCGTCTTCTGTCGAAGCCGTCCTGATGCATTCGGACAAAGGCCGTGCGGTGACGTTGCTGAACTGGGGTGGCAAGCCATTGAAGCAGGTGCAGGTTACCCTTGCCGATGCACGGGACGCGCGCTCTGTGCGTTCAGCCCGCCTGGGAACTTTAAAGTTTCGCCGGGGCGACGACGGTTCCATTTCCCTGCAACTGCCAATGCCCCGGGTGGCTGACGTGCTGCTGGTGGAATAAACGCGAGACTTCAGGGAGAGAGAAAGAGTCCTCGTCGGTTTTGACAGCAAGTGGCAAGTCGGCCGCGGATGTCGTTCACCGGGAACCGCCGTTGCGGGCGACTGTTGGGAGTGAATGGAACTAGGCCGCTTGGCGAATCTCTGCTGAGAGGCCTGCTGCGTGCCTGCCTCACGGTTATTTTGCGACGAAGCTCCTGGCACAGCGAAAACCGATGGTGGGACTTCGTTCGACGGGACGTGCATAACTGCGATAGGAGCAGGTCAGATACTTTGCCCGATCCGCCCAGCAACCGCCACGAAGAACCCGGTAAAGTCCTTCCTCGGGACCGGTTGGGTTTTGCTCCGGCGCGCGTCCATAGTACTCTCTCCCGTACCGGTCCGAGCACCACTCCCAAACGCTACCCGCCATATCACAAAGTCCGAAGTCGTTCTCCGGAAACTGGCAGACCTTGCCGGGACCATCGATGCCGTCGAACCGCGCATGCTTCTCTTTGCAGGGTTCGTCATTTCCCCAGGGGAACTTCAGGCCCTCGGCCGGACCGCGCGCGGCATATTCCCACTCGGCCTCGGTGGGCAGCCGTTTGCCGGACCACTTGCAGTAGGCGGCGGCCTCCTGCCAGGAAATGTTAACGACCGGGTAGTCCTCTTTGCCGCCGGGCGGCTTGCCGTCGGGCCAGTAGTAGGGGGCTTCCCGTGCTGTTGATTTCAGGAACTCCGCGTACTGGCGATTCGTTACCTCGTGCTTGTCGATGAAAAACGAGTCGATTAAAAGTTGCCGCGTGGGACGTTCGTCTTTGAGCAGGGTCGGGAACCACTTCAACTCGTCGTCCGGCAGAGCGTGGGTGCGGCCGCGGAGAAAGTTGCCGCCGGGAATGAAAACCATGTCGGGATCAGCGGACCTGGCCGGGACCGTGAGTGCCAGCAAAAGAAGCATCCCCAGCACGCTCCGAGTGCCGGACGGGGGCGTGAACTTCGGCAAAATGATTTTTGTTGGCATGGTCACCAGGGATCGACTCCGGCCACGGATCGCCGTCTGACAGTACCCGCGGCTTTGAACTGTCAGGACTAGCTGTAAATCGTGGCAATCTCATCCGTGGGAATGTCGCCGGTGGCACCGAGTGGATCGACATAGACATACGGACGGCCCGAGGGAGTGTTTTTCACCTGCTTGGTCCAGTCGATACCGAGCGCCGAGTACATGGTCGCCACGACATTTTCGATGCGGGCCTGTTCCTTGTGGTCCCAGCCGGTTTCGAGACACACCTCACCGTCGACGTCGCTGCGTCCCAGAATCCGCCCGCCTTGCACGCCTGCGCCGGCGAACAGGCCCGGGAAGCACTTGTTGTAGTGGTCCCGTCCCGCCATGTTGTTCAAGCCGCCGGGTGTGCGTCCGAACTCGCCCATGGAAACGACAAGCGTCTCGTCGAGCAGTGTTTGTTGGGGGTCTGCGTTCGAAGGCAACACAGCGAGATCCTCCAACAAGGCTGCAAATGCCTGGTCATACTGGGCGCACTGGACGTAGTGATTTGATTTCTTGGAGCGATCCCAGATGTAAGTGTGATGATCCCAGCCCGGGTGGCAGATGTGAATGTAGCGGGTTCCGCCGTCCTGTTGCAGTACATTTCGAGCGAGGATGCAGGCGATCCCGAGGGGATTGTCTCCGTACCGCTCGCGATCCTCATCCGTCACGTTGAAGGCCTGCGGCCAGCGGGGGTCGGAAATGAGTTCGTAGGCCGCTCCATAAAAGTTTTCATAGCCAGCCACCTCGCGGCCATACCCGCTGAGGCGTGGTCTCTCAGCGTCCCGTAATCTCTGCAGCAGATTCCAGCGCTGTTCGAGCAGGCGGGCTGCCTCCAGGCCCAGATGATCTTCCTGGATTGCCGCTTCAGTATTGATGTCCACGACCGAAAATTGCGGCGGCAGGAAACCGGTCGCAAGCGCCCCGGCGGCCCCCTTTTCCAAGTTGAAAGACATGTAGAGTGGAAAGGTGTCGGCGGTACGTCGTTGCGATTCCATCTCGGAGGCAATCACCGAGCCGATCGACGGAATCTCCTTCGCGAAAGCCAGGTTGTTCTGACGTCCGGTTTGGACGTAATATTGGGCTCGGAAGTGGACCTCCTCGTGACTGCAGAACGAACGCAAGATGGCGATCTTGTCCATCTGCTTCTCGAGTCGCGGGAACAGCGAGTGCGGCAAATAGAGGCCAGGATACACCTCGCGAACGTCGAGGTCTTTCGGCATGCCGTGGCTCTCTTTGAAATCAAAGGATTCAATGTGGCTGATAGCGCCGCTGATCTCGAAGTAGATTACCTGTCGGGCGTTTCCACGCGGCTGAACAGTTTCACCCGCCGAGCAGGTGCGCAGCGGCCAGACACTGTCAATGGACGCGCCCAGCAGTCCAAGACCACCGAGACGCAACACGTCGCGCCGCGAGCCAAGTAAGTCACCTACTTTTTTGGGTTTCGACATCTTGAATCCTCCCCGCCGGGCAGCATCTTAACCAGTGGCGGGCACGACATGTCATGCCCCGACCACCATGCAAGATATTCCCGCCGGAGTTACGCTCGGGTACGCGACAGGTTGCGTCCCGAAAAAACGATCCTAGTAGTTAAAGAAAAAATCCACGCTGTTGATCAACGCCCATTGTAAGTCCTGGCTCCCCACCACCCGATCCTTCACAAGGGCCGACAAAGCGACTTCCTTTTCTTGCTCGGACGGCCAACGCGACAGGCTGGCGAGGAACATCTCCTCGATGACGCGCGAGTCGTCTCGGGGGTAGTTTTCCAAAAGCCGCTGGACCCGGCTCTCTTTTTCTGCGAGTACGCGCTGGTTGACCACCGACGACTGCATCAAAACCAGTGGATGCTGCAGCGACCCCGCAGACAACTTGGCGGGGGTCTGGCGGTCCGACTGACCGAAGATTCGCATGAAGTGCTTCGTGTCGCGGTCGCCCGACGGTCCCGCCAGCTGCATCGCCAGGCTGTAGGTTTTTCCGGCCTGTTCTAGCTGGGCAGGCCGTTCCGTCGCAAGCACGATGGCGTCGTGTAATTCTTCCGCCGTGAGGCGACGCGCGAACTTGCGGGCGAAGTAGTTTGTGTAGGACGCCTTCCACTCGCCCGGGAATCGAGCGGAGATCTGGTAGGCGTTCGATTTGCAAATGGTCTCCATCAGGTGCTTCAGGCGATACCCGTTGTCCTCAAAGTCCTCGGCCAGCGCATCAAGCAGCTTGGGGTGGGAAGGTTGCAATTGCCAGCCTGCGGGCAAGTTCTCCGGATCCTGCCGCGCCAGGTCAAACTCGTTGTACGGCTCAACAATGCCGACACCCATCAGCCTTGCCCAGAACATGTTTGCCGTGGCGCGTGCGAATTGTGCATGGCTTGTCAGCATGCGAGCCAGGGCATCGCGGGGTTCCTCCCCGGGTGCGGGGTTTTCAGCAGACAACAGGAAGGCGGGCTTTGTGGAACCTCCCAGCCGGGCCACGCGAATCATGCTGTGGCCTTCGGTGTCGTAACCCGGATTGTGGTCGTCGATCAGGAACTCGTTGGACTGGGGCATGCCATTCTCCCAGTACATCAGGTAGCGCGAACGACCGAAAAAAGCCGCGTTCTGAAAGAACTCTCCCCGGGTCTTGTTGCTGAGCCAGGCATTGACCTGTTCGAGGTGGTCCTGGCCGTCGTGGCACGAGATGCAGGAAAGGTTCATCCCCAGGAAGGCTTTGTAGTAGATGATCGACAGCTCATCGTGGGTGTCGAGCTGGTGGACCATCGACAGGTCATCACCGTCCTTTGGATGCGGCGCACCCTGAACGTGTTCGCGAGCGATGACATTCGAAGCTGCCACAACATGATTGCTCTTGGCTGAGGCCGTGATGATCTGCTGCACAACGTCGTTATAAGGCCGGTCAGACCGCAGATTTTCTTTCATCCAATAGTGGAAGACGAAACGCCCGCGACCCATCTTTCCGTTGGTGCGGAAGAGATCCATGAAGAAGTACGCCCACTTCTCGACCCAGGCCTCGCTGTCAATCAGCCGTTCGATCAACTTGTCGCGTTTATCAGCGTCTGCGTCGTCGATAAAGTCTCGTATCTCCTGGGGCGCTGGAACGCGGCCTGTTAAATCCAAACTCACCCGGCGCAGAAACTCCATATCGGAAGTCAGCTGAGCATGCGGAACACCGTCCTGTTCCATCTTTCCGAAGATGAAGTCGTCGACGAAATTCCGTCGTTCAACGGGGCCTGCCGCTGCCTGTCCAGGTACCGACTGATCCTGGAGGAGTTGTTCCGTCAGTGTTCCGGCGGCTTGTGGCTTTTCGGGTGTGAAGAGCGACTGGTGGGCCTTGTTGAATTGCTCGGGAGAAAGTGATTCTTCGCGAAGCGGGGCGGGTTGGTCGGCCAGCGCTGGTATCGCAAGAGCAAACAATGCGAGGCACACAAAACTCTTTCCGACTAGTTTCATGGTCCGCCTCCGACTGAAACGGGTTTCATCGTAAATATTGTTACGCTGCCGGGACCGGATTGCCAATTTGGCAGGTAGTGTTCCGGAATCGATCTACCGACTGGTTGGCCCGGCGATGCTTGGGTCGATGCAACGTGCCCGAACACATTGGCCCACTTGATGTTATCATATTGTCTCTCCTGATCCCTGGTCAAGTGATTACGAACAAGATGTTTGCTGCACGGCACGGTTTCTTCTTACATATCAACTTCGCGGAACACCGGGCACATTTTTTTCTGCAGCGACGCTGGATTTCACTCCGCGCAGCTGATTTTCAAAAGTCCACGGCAGCGTCGCGGCGCCCCCTGAGCCGGGCGAGCGATGAGCGATCGGTCGATCATGGTACCCCTAACCATCTCCACCGCTGATGACAATGGGGATACCGACAACGCTGTCGACAGGAGAAGGGGACGCGCATCTGGCGGCTGCGACCGACGCGGCATTTCTATTGTTACGGTGAAACGCATCACCTGCTCAACAGCGTGGAGCCATTGAGAACAATTGGCAGCATTCTTCTGGCCGACGGCGGTCGACTGCACGGCGGTTGTTCCGGCCAACCACGTGGTTCTCAGAGAGTTCCCTCGATGCGGAGCACCTGATGGCCACTGAGCCGACACCGAACGAAGTGGTCGCCTTCGATGCCTTTCTCCAGGATCAAAGTTTTGTCATCGAGGGTGATGGCGCTGGCGGTGCCGGGCGTCCTGATTTGAAGACGCTGTTCCTCCGCCGGCGCAGAAGACGCGGATTCCAACGTTACCGTCCAACCACCGCCTTCGCGGCGGGCGTCTGTCACCTGCGTAAAACGGTTGGAGGGGGTGACAAGCAACTCGTCGAAGATCCAGGCGATGCGCAACTCGTTTCCCACCCGGACCGGCATGCGCGCCTTGTGGAGAACGAGCACGGGGTAGGCCGACTGGCCGTGAATGTCATGGTTGACCAGGTAAACGGTCGAAAAGGGCTGACCGGAGGGCATGGTTCCGTCGTAGACAGCGTAGAACACGTCTCGTCCTTCCACAGCGATCTCTGTCTGCTCGGCCTCAGCCAGGGTCCGCAGGATGTCGGTGATCAGGGCATCCAGCCGCTGGCCGGGGTATTCCCAGGTTGCCAGCAGGTAGACCGTGCCCTTGCCAAGTCGGTGTTCCAGCAGCACAGGCTGATCAGTCTTGCCCCGCGGATGGGCGAGCATTCGCGCGCCGGCCAATTCAACCTGCGCCAACGGCGCGCTTTCCAGGTAGCGGGTGCCTTGGGGCATGACGTGCCGCCCGCTGGTGGTCTGCCTGGCGAAGAGCACATCTTTAGCCTGGGGACCGGGACCGACGATCCGCACCCCGCACAGCCGGCCCACGTCGCCATTGTTGAGAAAAGCGTGTGGTTGGTCACTGCGGGTGCGGGTGTCCAGGTGGGGTACCGAGAGGAAGAGTGTCCCGCCGCCTTCGACAAAGGCAACAAGCTTGGCATACAACTCCTCGGTCATCGTGTTCCAGCCCAAAAAGACCAGCGTGCCGTAACCTTCCAGCTTCTCCAGCGGCGCCTCACTGGGCACCAGGTCCACCTGCCCGCACGGCGGGGTGCTGTGCTGCAGTGGCTTGGCGGGGTCTGCCTGCCAGTAGTACAAGCGTGGCCCGATGTACCATGGTTCGGTGTCGAAGACGTGCTTGATGTGGTGCCAGGTCTCGAGGGCGTCAGTCGCCAGGAACCCCGGGTGGTCGACCATCCACAGGCGTTCCTCCCGGTTGCCGCCCCAGGAATCGAGGTTGCCCAGGACGTAACCCAGGCGCACGCGCGGACCGCCGGCCGGGCGTTGGTGGAATTGCGTGAAGTGGTAAAACGAGCTGAGTACTTCCCGGCCGCGGACGCAGATCGGGTCGTCGAAGGGACGGCACTCCTGCTCTGCCCAGCGGATGTCCGGGCTGCCGCGCATCTGGAAAAATGCGCTGCAGGATCCCCAGTTGCGCAGTGCCAGGTTAGGCTCGCTGAAGTAGCTGGCGCCGCCGGCGTAGAACAGGTCGTAGGCAATGCGCAGCCGTTCGGGTGTCCAACGGTCAGTTGGCGCCCGGTAGTACCCCATGGCGGTGTGCACGCCCCAGAAGTCTTTTCCGTAGGCGACTGCCGCCCCGCGCGTCGATGCCAGGCCGCGGAGCGGGTCGGAAGGCACCAGCTCGAAAATCGGCACGTCTCCCCCCGCTTCGAGTGACATGCGAACCTGTGTTGATGACTCGATCGCCGCCAGGCGCCCGCCGTGACGGGCCCGTAGGGCGTCGCCGTGCAAGCGGAACCGTCGCACCATCCAGTCGTGCATGACCTGGAAGTCGAGTTGTTCCGGGTTGTCGAAGATCGACACCTTCTGGCGTTTGAGTTGCTCGGGAATGTCGCCGTCCAGGTCCCTCGTGACGGGCTGGGTTTCCATCGCCTTCAACTGTTCCAGCGACCGCGTGATTGTCAGAATGCTCAGGCTTTCGCCCGTGATCAGCGCGGAGAACAACGCCGGGTCTGGCTCGTGAGACCGCTCGTTGGCCGGTAGTTCACGGGGCCAGGTGAACATCAGCAGCCCCAGTTCCCGGCAGAGCTGAAGCTGCTGGCGGCGGAAGTCCGGCGGCAAATCGAACACCACAGCATGGCCGTGTTCCGGCCGCTCGGGAAACCGTGGCACGGCGTCGACTTGGTCCGCCAGGCTCGGAAAGCGTTCTTTCCAGAGTCGCCGGTCCTCGTCGGAATTCCCGACGTGGAACGTTTCGGACACCGACACCATGTTACCCAGGCCCAATTCTTTCACCTGGCGAAGCGCCTCGTCCTGATCCCAGGGCTGGATGAATTCGATGAAGATGCAGCAGTAGATGGGCTGGGTCGCCGGTCTCTTGCTCGCGACAGGCCTGGTCGAAGACACATCCTGGGCGCCGGCTTGAAGTGGAAAGGACCAGGGCAGGCCGAGTTCCGCCACGCCCGCAAGACCGAGTTGTAAAAAGTTGCGACGATCCACGGTGGCGACTCCCCGGGTTGGTGGTTGACTCGTTTTGTCAGCTGAGGACCGCATCAGTATAACGCTTTGCGCCCTCCTGGGTATGGTTTTCCAGCGTACCGGCAGGCAATCGTGTACGGGGTTGGATTTTACGGAGATGGTTTTTCTACCCGGATTGCATTTTAAACCGTAAAGTTTTCAGATACGCTATGGGTCGGCACTGAGATCCTTCGATGATGGATGGGATGATATGAATAGACGGAACCCGACGCGCCGCCAGTTTGTTGCTTCCTCCGCCGCCGCATTGGCGGGGGCAACCGCGATCCCGTATTTCTACACGGCCGATGCCGCCGGGGCGGACAAGCCGAAATCGAAAAACGACCGACTGGCCATCGGGGTCATTGGCCTGCGGAGCCGGGGGACCTTTGTCGCTGAGCGGGCCTTGCCCTACGGCGACGTGGTGGCGATTTGCGACGTCGATCGGGAGGTGGCCGAGAAGGCAAAAGAAGACTTCGGCGGCAAGGCAGACTTGTACGAGGACTACCGCCACCTGTTGGACCGGCAGGACGTCGACATGGTCATCATTGCCACGCCCGACCATTGGCACACGGCCCAGTTGATCGCCGCCTGCCGGGCGGGTAAAGACGTCTTTTGCGAAAAGCCGCTGACGTTGACAGTCGATGAAGGCAAGCTGGTTTGCCAGGTGGTGAAGCAGACTAACCGCGTGGTTCAGGTGGGCAACTGGCGGCGAAGCGACCCGCACTTCCGCCTGGCGTGCGAGATGGTCAGGGCCGGGCGACTCGGCAAGCTGCAAACCATCACCGTCACGATGGCCAAGAACGCAACGGGCGGGCCGTTTCAGGATCAGCCGCCGCCTGCCCATCTCAATTGGGACATGTGGTTAGGCCAGACGCCCCTGGTTCCGTACTGTCCCGAACGGTGCCACTTTACATTCCGTTGGTGGCATGACTACTCGGGGGGAATGATGACCGACTGGGGGGCCCACTTCCTGGATGTGCCCCAATGGGCTCTGGGCATGGACGCTTCCGGCCCGCTGGAGATCGACGGTCAGGCCACCTTTCCCACGGTGGCCAACGGCTACGATGTTGCGACCCGCTACGGTGCCCGACTGGTCTATCCGGGTGGAGTCGAGGTGCTCGTCGACGACAGCCAGACGCGCTACGGCATTCTCTTCGAGGGACAGGAAGGCCGGATCTTCGTCAATGACGGAGGTGTTTACGGCAAGCCCGCCGAACAGCTGAAGGACGATCCTCTGCCGCGCGAAAAATACGCGATGTACGCCCACGATAACCTCGCTCGCGATCCGGGGGTCGGCGGAGGCAACCGCGCGTCTCTGCCAAATCACATGGCCAATTTCATCGACTGCATCAAGAGTCGCCACGACCCGATCTCGGAAGTGGTTGGCCAGCACCGCACGGCAACCGTCTGTCACCTGGCCACCATCTCGATGCGGCTGGGCCGGAAGCTCACCTGGGATCCGGACAGGGAACGATTCGTGGGTGACGACGAGGCTAACCGCTGGTTAAGCCGTCCGCAACGGAAGCCGTATCAGATCGAGGTCTAAGCCACACCCGGAATGACGGGGCGGGCAGTTCGCCCCCTGTCGGCAACGAAGAGCCTGACTCCTTTCTGAATTCCAATCGATGCCTATCGTTTGGAAGGGAGAATCACCAGGCCCTGGACACCAAGGTCCGTGCGAAACAACGCGCCCGGCGGCCCGGCGGTCAGAGCGCCCGTGATGAACAGCTGATCCATGTTGGCACCTCCGAACGCCACGTTGCTGGTCCTCAGGTTGCCGCCGTCGTAACGGGCGATGATGTTACCGCTCGGATCTAACACCTGGACTTGCTTCATGCCGTAATGGGCGACGTACAGATTTCCCGCTGTATCCAGGCACATGCCGTCCGGCTGATCGTCAATCTGGCCCTGGTCGGGATCTTTTGCCGGCAGGTTGGCAAACAACCTCCGTGGACCGATCTTGCCGGGGGCCAGTACGCTGTATGCCAGAACCCGATTTTTCTGACTCTCGGCAACCAGCAGCGTCTTCCCGTCGGGGCGGAGGACGATTCCGTTGGGATAGGCCAGTCCTCCATCCAGCAGGTGGGTTGTGCCGTCTTTGTCGACATAGTGGACGGTCCCGATCGGATTCTCACGACCGCTGTCGAAAGGGTCAGTAAAATAGAAGCCACCGTTGGGCGCATCGAGCGAAAGATCGTTCGGACCGCGCAGGGGTTTGCCCTGGCAGGCGTTCGATGCCGGGTCCAGCATCTTGCCCTCGGCCGACAAGTGCAGCACCGCGTGATGACCGGCGTCACAGACCAGGTGCGTTCCATCGGCGAGCACCTTGTGTCCGTTGGGCTGTCCGGTCTCGACCCACGTCTGGTGTTTTCCATCCACGGTGAACCTGGTGATGGTTTTACCGTGAGAAATGTAGCCGTTTCCCTGATGGTCGAAGACAACTCCTTCGCAGTACTCCGGCACGATGAACAACCGCGAAGTCTTGGCCTGTGCGGGGTCAGGAAGTTTTTCCGCCAGTACGGTTGGAAGGGTCGCCGGGACAACGAAGAGGCAGAACCACAGGCCCAGGTATCGCATCGCTTTGTTCCTTCTGGGTGAGGACGAAATCATCCGTCGCACAAGATCAAAGCGTTCATCGTAACGGACGTCGGCGCGCCTGTCACGCCATGACTGCCCAGCGACGCTTCCAATCTGTCTGCAGGAGTCGTCGCCGGAGGACTTTGCCTTTGGCAGGCCTACCCGTCACGACGTGCTCAGGAATCCTGTCGGAATGAAGACTCGCGAGAGCCTCGAAATTCCAAGAGACGTTTGGTGGTTGTCTGCAAACGTTCACGGGGACTGTTGCTTCGCTTTTGAGCGGGACTGGAATCCCGGCAAATCGGCTGACGACGAGCAGCCTGAGGCATCGGTGGAACCTCTGGCGGGTCTTGATCGGGTCGCTTTATTCTTGTAGGCCGTCGGGCGACTGCTCAGCTTGTTGCTTTTTCAGCTTCGCAACCTGTTCACGAACATTGGGCCGGAAATAGACTGCTGTCAGTGGCGGCCAGTAGTCCGCAGCCGATGCGTACTTGTCGTAGGTCTGATCGAACCACACCTGGTTCTCTTCCAGCAGTTGGATGCTGGAAGACAAGTCGAGGTTGGAGGGACGATCTGGTTGAGGGTAGTAGAGGTCTTGGATGAGCAGGCGATTCCTGCCCCATTGAAAGCCGTCGCGGTGAAAAGTGATCCGGTCCGTGAAGCGCTGTTCGGCGCCAGCAACCAGTGCTTCGGCCTCGGTCAAGTACGCTTCGAGCTGGCTCCACATCGGTTCATTGATCGCCATGCGATCCTGGACGTTGGAACCCGGACGTGTCAGCGCTTGATGGTGCTCGATGGTCAGCCAGTAGTTGCGCATCGGACCGGCAGCCGGACCATAGAACTTGGTAAAGAGTTCCTCGAGGAGTAGATCGACATCGGCCTCGACATTCCAGATAAGCTGCGAGGCAATGTACAGATTCAGACCGTGCATCGCGAAGTTGGGCTGAGACTCGATCATCACGTAGGTACCGCCCAGGTCGCGGAAGGCGGGCAGGTCCTCGCGAAGCTTGTGGATGACTCCCCACGGTCCCCAGTAGGCCCAGTGGCCGTAGTAGTCATAGAACCCGAGTTGGGTTAACAGAGCGCCCCAACCCTTCAGCAAGTGATGGAATCTCTTGTTACGTGTCGAGGTCGGATCGTTGAATGGGCGGGTGTGGTCGAAGGACCAGGGTTCGTCGCAGATCAGCCCGGTATGGTACGGATGCGGCTTGGCGCTGACGGGCAGCTCTTTCTGGTAGCCATAGATGAGGATGCCCAGGTATTTATTCTTATTCTTTTCATCCAGCCGGTCGTAGATCTGTTTCGAAAAATGGAGCAGGCGGTCCGTGGCCTTTCTGCCATTTTCGGACGTCACACCATAGGACTTGTCCAGCGCCAGGCACGTGTCACACAGGCACATGGGGGCAACATCATTCGGGTCCAGGGAGGTCACAATCGCATTGGAATCGCTCAACGCCTGGTTGGCCTTCTGGGCGACGATGTCGAGCACCTCGGGATTGGTGGTGCAAAAATTGGTGTGTGTCGAGACCTTGTCGAACTTGCGGATGCTACCGTCGCGGTTACGTGCGTAGTAATTGGGGAACTTGTCGTAGGGATATTGGCCCGCATTGATGTAGCCGTGCCAGGAGTGGCCGTAGCTCATGCGGCCACGGTTGATCACAGAACGATTGCGGTGGTCCCAGGTGAGTGCCTGGTTCCAGCTCATGCCCCTGGAGGAAAAGAACGATGGTGCCCGCAACGCATTGCTGCGTGGCAGGGCGACGGTCCGGTTCTCTGGCACGTCGATTTCCTCACCCAGGTGACTCGGCAGAAACCAGTGGCAGTCCATGTGATCGGTCAAGAGCCCGTACACACCCTGGCAGAGGCCGTCCAGCGTGCCGCTTTCAATCATCACGTTGCCATCGACGCGCAGCCGGTAGGCGTCCGGATGGGGCCAGTCTTCGTCGTTTGGTTGTTTCTCGCTTAGCCGCAGTCGAATCGCGGCCCGCTCCGCGTCACCCTCGCGCCCGATGGGGAGGACTGCGTCGGATTGAATCCTGATGCAGCGGACCAGGTCGCTGACGGCCTGAATAAAGACCTCTTCACCGGCTCGTAGAGGCTGGACGTTGCGCCACGCTTCCAGGATGGCATCGTTGCTGATCCCCGGTTCGAGATCGACTGCTGCGGGCAAGGGCTCGACGAGGATCCGGTAGACCGACTTGCCTTGCGAGGCAATGACGGTATCCGCAGTCGGCTGATTTTTTCTGCGCTGCTGTAGCAGTTGAATCGCTTCGCGCGTGCGAGGTGCGTAGGAAGCGACGACCTGCGCCCGGTCAGTGATTCGCTCGACGCTCCTGTCGGAAAAATCATCGGCGTCGGGTCCGCGGATCGCCAGCCATAGATCACGTGCTCGCACCGTTTCGAACCAGATGGAGCCCTTCAGTACCTGTCGCTGTAGATCCCCGGGTGGCTGAAACACGAAAGTCCACGTTGCCTGACCGCCGGGTTGGAGGTTGGCTTGAAATTTCGAGCCGGTAAAACCGAGCTGCGCGCTCGCGGGCAGCTCGGCAAGGAGTTCTAGCGGGCGGGCGCCCTCATTGTGTATCCGCGCTTCCACCTGAATCTTTGAGGCATCGGTATCAGCGAGCTGACTGCTGACGTAGATCTTGAAATCACGATAGGCCAGGGGCAATCCCGTGGCACCGGCATGGTCCGCTGCGAATCCCACGGCCAAAACTGTGAGCAGGCCTCCCGATATCAGGTGTCGTGACATGTTTTGATCTCCGGAACAACAGATGGACGTGATGCACGTTTATACCTGGATCACCCGGGAAAAATAAAGGATATAAATGAAATATAAGGATAATCTATGTTTTTTTTGGATTTAGAAGATTGACACCCTAAGAATGGCTTTTACACTGCGGGTGGTGACTTTTCTCTGCCTTTTTGATGAGAGGCAAGTTTTGGCGCCATTGAGTGCCAAGTTCGAGGGTTGCGTTAAAGTCACAACCGGTGCGCGCTTTGCGCAGCTGGATTCGTAGGAATTCAGACGCGTAGTTGCTTGATCTTGTGGGCACCGGAACTGGAAACAACATTTCGGTGGGAGCTTCTATCGGCATGAAGTTACGTTGCGTCGACAGGGTTAACAGGACGTGTCTGGTGAGCGTGCCAGACTCGTTTCGACCAAGCACATCTTTTTTATAGGGAGAAAGTTAATGATGAAGAAACTTACAACAATCACAATCGCGGTTTTGTTCGTGGTCACGGTCACCGTGGGTGCGGTGGAAGCGGCTTTGTGGAGTGGCAATGCTGGTGACAATGACTGGTTCAATGGCAGCAACTGGAATGGTGGGACAGTCCCCGGAAATGCAGCGACCGGGACGAGTGTAGCAGGACAGCTCGGCAATTTCTCGGTCTCCAATCATGCAATTATCGACGGCAATGCTGCTGGCTATGAAGTCCTCAATATGCCGGGAATGTCCATCCAGACCCAAGCCGGGAACGGCGATGAGATACAACGGCTCGATATCATCAACGGGGCACAGGTGAACCTCACCGGTGGGGCCGCGGAATTTAGAATGCGGATGGGTGGTAATGCGGCATCCATCGAGCTGAACATCAGCGGCAATTCCGTGGTGGATTCCTTCATGTCCGGCACTACCTTTCTGCAAGGTGACGGTGGCAATCCAAACATGGTAGGCCGACTGAATCTTGGAGACGCCAGCAGCGGAGGAACCTTCAATATCAGCAACGGCGCCAATACTTTCGGTGAGCAGCAAGGCGGCAGCCCCGCGATAGCTCCTATGACCATCCAGGGCGTGGGCGCGGTCTCCAGAACCGGCGGCAACACCACGATGGCAATGTTTGCCGCGAAGTTCGTAGCCGACGGCTGGGGAGGCGCCGCAGGGCGTGTCCTGGATCTGTCTAGTTGGGAAGGTCAGAGTCGCGGTGAACAAACGGCCGGCTCCGATTGGGGTTTCTACGCCCAAAACGGTGCCGAGTTGAAGTTGTTTACGGTTCTTCGTAACACTCAGTATACCGGCGTTGGCGACAAGGTATGGCATGAGGACGCCATGATGGACAAGATCAACGGCTTTGGTGTCAAGAACAGCCAGTGGCCTCCTGTCGGCGTCTACGTCACGGGAAGCGTCCTTGCGCTGGATCACCCTGATGTGTTCCCCCTTATCGACCCAATCGGCGCGTGGAATGTCTCGGGGGTCCAGATGGACAACACCACGTTGTCATTCCGCTATGACAGCCTGTTGGCTGGCAACTTGGGTGTGACTGAGTCGGACCTGAAGGTCTTTATGTCCGGGGTGGACGTGACCTCCAGCGTGGATACGGCCAACCACATCATTTACGCCGACGGACTTTCAGCCAGCGAGATCGCTAGTTCCACCTTTGCCGTGGCGGTTGGCGTTCCCGAGCCATCGACGTTTGTCCTTCTGGTGCTGACAGCGCTTGGACTGCCAATGCTACGCCGTCGACGCTAACAGCCGCGTATAATACTTGCAATTTGTTACTCCATGGCGCCGTTCGCAGGCGATCACTTAGAGCTTATCCCGACCTTTTTCCTAAAGGGAACCGGGAGCCTTGTGCTCCCGGTTTGGGGACGAGCTCTTAGTTTTTTTCGTGCGACGGTTGCTGAGATCCCTTCACGGAAAGCCTTATCGGAGTTAAAACAATATTTCGGCGTGAAGTTCCGCTGCGTTGACAGGGTCACCGGATGTGGCTCGTGAGTGTGCCAGACACATCTCGACTGAACACATCTTTATTGAGAGAAGGATAACAATGAAGAAACTTACAACAATCACAATCCTGTTTTTGTTCGTGGTCACGGTCACCGCGGGTGCGGTGGAAGCAGCTTTGTGGAGTGGCAATGCTGGTGACAATGATTGGTTCAATGGCAGCAACTGGAACGGTGGGATAGTCCCCGGCAATGCAGCGACCGGGACGAGTGTGGCCGGACAGCTCGGCAATTTCTCGAACTCCGATTATGCAATTATCGACGGCAATGCTGCTGGCTATGAAGTCCTCAATATGCCGGGAATGAGCGTCCAGACCCAAGCCGGGGACGGCGATGAGATACAACGGATCGATATCATCAACGGGGCACAGGTGAACCTCACCGGTGGGGCCGCGGAATTTAGAATGCGGATGGGTGGTAATGCGGCATCGATCGAGCTGAACATCAGCGGCAATTCCGTGGTGGATTCCTTCATGTCCGGCACTACCTTTCTGCAAAGTGACGGTGGCAATCCAAACATGGTAGCCCGACTGAATCTCGGAGACGCCAACAGCGAGGGGACCTTCAATATCAGCAACGGCAGCAATGGTTTCGGCGAGCAGCACGGCGGCAGCCCCGCGATAGCTCCTATGACCATCCAGGGCGTGGGCGCGGTCTCCAGAACCGGCGGCAACACCACGATGGCAATGTTTGCCGCGAAGTTCGTAGCCGACGGCTGGGGAGGCGCCGCAGGGCGTGTCCTGGATCTGTCGAGTTGGGAAGGTCAGAGTCGCGGTGAACAAACGGCCGGCTCTGATTGGGGGTTCTACGCCCAAAACGGTGCCGAGTTGAAGTTGTTTACGGTTCTTCGTAACACTCAGTATACCGGCGTTGGCGACATGGCATGGCACGAGGGCGCCATGATGGACAAGATCAACGGTTTTGGTGTCAAGAACGCCCAGTGGCCCGTTGTCGGCGTCTACGTCACGGGAAGCGTCCTTGCAGTGGATCACCCGGATGTGTTGGCCCAGGAGCCCCTTGTCGACGCAATCGGCGCGTGGAATGTCTCGGGGGTCCAGATGGACAACACCACGGTGTCATTCCGCTATGACAGCGCATTGGCTGCCACCTTGGGTGTGGATGAGTCAGATTTGAAGATCTTCGGCTCAACAAATAACAGCCCATGGGTGAACATGACCTCCAGCGTGGATATGGGCAACCACATCATCTCTACCCACTTGCTTTCAGCCAGCCAGATTGCTTATTCCACCTTTGTCGTGGCGGAGCGAATCGGTATCGACAGCGGCCCTGATTGTGACTTCACCGGTGATTCCGCCTGTGACGTGGCAGACATTGACGACCTGTTCGGCCAGGGCAACCTGGTAACCGGAGTCAGTGCCGCCGGATCGGTGTACGACCTGACTGGTGATGGCACGCTTAACGGCGATGACGTGGCTGCCTGGCTGTCCGACGCCGCTACCGAGAACGGTCAGGCGTCTGCTTACATCTCCAGCGACGTCGATCTCGACAGAGACATTGACTTGACGGACTTTAACACACTGGCAACGAACTTTAGTCCCGGAAGTTCTGCAGGTCTTTTCTCGACTGGTGATGGCGACGGCGACGGTGACGTCGACTTGAGCGACTACAACACACTGGCCGGCAGTTTCACGCCCACCGGATACGGCGGAGCGGCTGCCGTTCCCGAACCGGTATCGCTGGTTCTGTTATCACTGGGTGGCCTTCTGGTGCTGTCCCGAAGACGGGGTGGGCAGTAAACTCCATCACCGGGGTTACTACGCCTTGCAGGGCCAGGCCACGCCTGGTTCGTTGTGCACTTTACGGTGCCAACCGCTTCTTGGCAGGTCATCTGTAGTGCGGTCAGGGTCCAACGTAGAAATGCTCAGGGCGCTGGAAGTGTTGCGTATTTTGCATCGCAGCAGAGTACAACAGAATCGTTCACATTCGATCCAGTCTCATGACCCTCACGACTTCCGCTCGCCGGCATGATTTGGATGCACTTCGAGCGGTCGTCATGCTGTTGGGGATTGCCCTGCATGGCGCGCTGTCGTTTGTTGAGTTCCCGTGGATTGTGCAGGATCGCCAGCAGCACACCGGGTTTGGACTGTTTTTTTTCGCCGTGCATGGTTTTCGGATGCCGGTTTTCTTTTTGTTAAGTGGTTTCTTTACCGCCATGCTGTGGCGCCGGCGCGGTTTGAAGTCACTGGTTTGGCAACGTTTTCGTCGTGTCTTCTTGCCTTGTATGCTGGGTCTGGTCACGATCGTGCCTGCAGTGAACTGGATCAGCGGAAAGGCGATTCAATCCGCGATTCAACAAAATTCCAGATCCACAGCAACCAGGGATGCTGACTCCGATATTTGGACCGCCGCGAGAATTGGCAACATCAGCGCCATCAAACGGCACTTGGAGAATGGTGCGGATATCAATGCCAAGGATGGTCAATTCGGCGTAACTCCCCTGTGTTGGGCGGCTCTTCTCGGTCAAACGGAAGCCGTTGACCTGCTGATCCAGAAAGGCGCGGACGTCAATGCCGGGAACAAGGACGGAGGCAGGCCCTTGCATGCGGCCGCCTTTCTCGGCCACACGGAAACCGTCGACCTGCTGATCCAGGAAGGCGCGGATGTCAACGCCAGGAATAAGAACGGTGAGACACCGCTGGACAGTTCGGCGGCTCATTGGAAGGTGACGCAGTTTGTCGCAGCATTGTTGCGCATCGAGCTCGATGAAGAAGAAGTCAAATCCGGCAGACCGAAAACCGCGGAACTTCTCCGCCAACACGGCGCCGGCGCCGATCAGCGGCTCAAGGGTGAAGACGAAAAAGAAAATGCCAACGGCAACGATGACAAGGACGAAGGGTTATGGGGCTTGGCAATGCTGCTGATGTACATTCCCGTTTTTCATCACCTTTGGTTCTTGTGGTTTCTCTGCTGGTTAGTCATTGCCTTTACCGCGTTTGCCAGCGTTGCCGATGGTTTGCAGTGGAAAGGGCCACCCAAGTGGTTGGTGTTGTCGCCAGCTCGCTTTTTATGGCTGATTCCGTTGACGATGGTTCCGCAGTCGTTCATGGGATACCGCAGCTTCGGGCCAGACACATCGATAGGTCTTCTGCCCGCGCCGCAAATCCTGGGTTACTACGCAGTCTTCTTCGGTTTCGGCGCTTTGTACTTCGACTGCCATGACGACACGGGACGGGTGGGACGGTGGTGGTGGCTCACGTTGCCGATCGGGTTGCTCATCATCTTCCCGCTCGGGCTGGAGTTTTCGCTGGGCAGCTTCGGATTCCGAGACAACGTTGCGGACCCCGGCATGCATCGACCAATCTCGGTCGCGTTACAGACGATCTACGTTTGGACGATGACGTTTGCCTTGATGGGTTTGTTCCGCAAACTATTGACGCAAGAGAGCAGGACGTTCCGCTACTTGTCCGATTCGTCGTACTGGCTGTACCTTGCTCACCTGCCGTTGATCATGGCCGCTCAATTGGCGGTCCGGGATTGGCAGTTGCCGGCGATCGTGAAGTTCGGTTTGGTTTGCGTTGTCGTCAGCGGGTTTCTGTTGCTGACTTACCAGACCCTGGTCCGCTATACCTGGTTGGGGACGCTCTTGAACGGACCGCGCAAACGGCCCGAGAAAGCCGCAGCGCAGACAGCAGCTTGACGGTTGTGTGGCCATGGGTTGTCGAATGATGTTCCCTGCGGTTGGTGCGCTGCGACGCCCGTCTCCTGGTGCGTGGTTTCTATCAGCAAGAAACAAGAAAGCGATTCCATCAGCAGACTGTGGGAAGCGTTTTTTACATCCTTTCTGCTGAGGAGTTGTTGGAGTGGCTACCATGCGTAAAGTTCTGGCCTGACGAAACCGGGGACAAGAGATTCACCCGGATGGCCGTCATGTTGCCGATCGCTGGGTGTTGATTGTGCATCAGCAGGTGGAGTACAACACGGTGCAGCCTGATCACCCTGTCGTTGAAAGGAACCTGGCGATGCGAAAAGACCGGCAGCACCGCTGGCTCCAACTGGTCGTCCTGGCAGCGGCCCTGGTGCTGGGCACTCCGCTGTTCTCGGAGGATGAAAAGGATTCGTTTCCCACGGCGATCGATACCCAGCGCGACGCCCCGCCACTGACCACGCCGGCCGAGGCATTGGCTGCCATCAAGGCCCCGGATGGATTCCAGGTCACACTGTTTGCCGCAGAACCGGAGGTCCGGCAGCCGATCGCCTTGACCACCGGCCCACGGGGCCGTCTCTGGGTGGCGGAGAACTACACGTACGCGGAAAACCCGGTGGTCAAGGACGAGCGACACCGGGACCGGATCGTGATCCTTGAGGATCGCAACCACGACGGCGAGGCAGACGGGCGAAAGGTCTTCTGGGACCAGGCGATGCAACTGACCAGCGTCGAGGTGGGGATGGGGGGCGTCTGGGCGATGTGCCCGCCCCAGCTCCTTTTCCTGCCCGATGCCGACGGCGATGACCGGCCCGATGGCGATCCGCAGGTGGTCCTGGATGGGTTTGAGCTGGGGCCGTCGAATCACCACAACTTTGCCAACGGGCTGAAGTGGGGCCCCGACGGCTGGCTCTACGGACGCAATGGCATCTCCAATGATGGCCACGTGGGGATCCCCGGCACACCGGATCAGGAACGCCTTGTGATCGGCCCCGGGATCTGGCGATTCCATCCGCAGACACGTCGGTTGGAAATGGTCTGCAGCGGGACCACCAACTCCTGGGGGCACGACTGGGATGACCACGGCGAGCTGTTCTTTATCAACACCGTGATAGGGCATCTCTGGCACGCCCTGCCCGGGGCCCACTTCAAGCGGATGTTCGGGCCGGACCACAACCCTTACGTGTACGAGCTGTTGGACCAGAATGCCGATCACGTGCACTGGGACACGGCCGAGGCATGGAACGATACCAAGAAAGGGATGAGCGCCTCAACGGACGAGGCGGGTGGAGGTCATGCCCACAGCGGCATGATGATCTACCTGGGAGATAACTGGCCCGACGTTTATCGCGGCCGCCTGTTCACGGTCAACCTGCACGGGCTCCGACTCAACCAGGATCGACTCGAGCGACAGGGGGCCACCTACACGGGCCTTCACGAAGCGGATTTCCTCTCCACCAGCGACCCCTGGTTCCGCGCGATCGAGTTGATTTACGGCCCCGACGGCGGTGTCTATATTGCCGACTGGTCCGACGTGGGTGAGTGCCACGAGCACGACGGCGTGCACCGGACGTCGGGGCGGATCTACAAGGTCCGCCATGGCTCAGCGGACGACCTGCCAAAAGCACTACGGCGGACGGAAGGGCCGGATGGGCTGGCAGGACAGTCCAACACGCACCTTGTCAAGCTCCAACTGCATGCCAATGACTGGTATGTCCGCCAGGCCAGGCAGATCCTGCAGTACCGCGCCGCCCGTCGGCAACCGATGCAGGCGGTTCACCGGCAGCTTCTCCGGATCTACCACGGCAACCCGGACGTGACCCGCCGGTTGCGGGCGATGTGGGCCTTGCATGTGACCGGTGGCACCACCACCGACTGGCTACTTGAGCAACTGAACGATCCGGAAGAACATGTCCGCTGCTGGAGTGTCCGGCTGCTGGTGGAGGATCCACAGGTTCCAGGCCAGGTAATCATCGCCCTGGCCGACCGGGCCGGCAGGGATGACTCGGGCCTGGTCCTCTGCTACCTCGCCTCGGCACTGCAGCGTTTACCAGCCGGGCAGGTCTGGCCGATTGCCCGGCAGCTGGTCGCCCGCGAGGAATTTGCCACCGACCGCGTGCTACCACTGATGATCTGGTATGGCGTGGAAAAAGCGGTGGGGGGCAACGCCGAGGAGGGAGTAAGGCTGGCTGTCACGGCCCGCCAGGCCCAGGTGCGCCGGTATATCAGCCGTCGCCTGGGAGAGGACCCGGAGCAGAACGGGCGGGCGGTCAACCGCCTGGTCCAGGCCCTGCCCACGATGGCGACAAACCAGCAGGAGGATATTCTCAGTGGGCTGTTTGACGCGCTCAAGTCATGGCCCCGGGCGCCCCAGCCGGAAGACTGGCCGGCGGTGCAAAGCGTGCTGGCCAGCTCCGAATCTGGAATGGTCCAGCAACGGGTTCAGCAGCTGGGGGTGGTGTTTGGCGACGGGCGCGGGGTTGAGCAGCTGAAAGAGCTCGTCGCCTCCGGCCGGAACGACAGCGCCTCGCGGCAGGCAGCGATCCGCTCGCTGGTCAATGCACGAGCCGAGGGCCTGCTTCCACTGCTGGAAAAGCAACTGGGGGACCGGAACGTGGTGGCCGAGGCGGTACGCGGCATCGCCATGCTGGCGCCGGAGCAGATGACCCGGATCCTGCTTGACGCCTATGGCCGGCTCCGCGGCCGTGGTCGCGAGGCGGTGATCGAGACCCTGGCAACACGCCCCACTTCGGCGGTGGCCATGATGGAGGCGGTCGTAGAGGGCAAGATCGATTACCGGCAGGTGACAGTTTCCCAGATTCGCCAGATGCAGGGATACGAGGACCCGCGACTGCTCGAGCTGCTGGGCAGGACCTGGCCGGAACTGCGACCGATCACGGCTGACAAGAGGCAGCGAATCGAGAAGCTGCGGGAGCAACTGGACCGGACCGCGTTTGCCGATGCAGACCCTTCCAACGGCCGGCTGCTCTGGGACAAGAGCTGTGGCAAGTGCCACACGCTGTTTGGCCGCGGAGAGAAGATGGCACCGGACCTGACCGGGGCCCAGCGAAACAGCCTGCAGTACCTGCTTGAAAACATCGTCGATCCGAGTGCCACACTGGCCGAAAGCTTTCGCGTAACCAGCCTGCTACTGACCGATGGCCGTGTGGTCAATGGCGTTGTCCTCCGCAAGACCCAACAGTCCTGGGAGGTCCAGACTCCCACCGGGGTGGTAGTGATCCGCACCGCCGACATCGACGAGTCCCGGCCAACCCGTCTCTCGCTGATGCCCGAGGGGTTGCTGGATGTCCTGAACGAGCAGCAGACGGCGGACCTTTTTGCCTACCTGATGTCGCATCAGCAGGTCCCCCTGCCAGCCGGCAGCCAAGGTGACGGGGGGAGCCAGTAAAATCCGATCCCCGCGAGGATCGAGAATTCGGCGGAATGGAGATAGTCAACGGATAGGAAATTTGATTTCCGCCGACAGATCTGGACCCGACAAGGAGGAAATAGTGAAGGCAAGGAAAAAAGACCAAGGGCGGCGGCGCTCAGATGCACTGGGCGTGACTGCCTTCACCGCTCTTTAACAATTTAAAACCTTACGCGGGCCAGCACCAACAGAGCGGCCAGCACCAGGCAGAAGCTGGAGCCTCGCGCTCCGGGTTTGGGGATAAGCTCTTAATCGTTTTTCCCGTTCGCAGGTTGCTGAGAGCCCTCGCGGAATGGTTGACCGGACCTGTACAGTTCGAGGCGTCGGCGCAGAATGTCCTGTTGGGGTCCTGGTGCCAGCTGTACGGCCTTCTCCTGCCACCGCACGGCCTCCTCGAAATTTCCCACCTCCGCATGGGCTGCAGCAAGGGTATCCAGAACAGTGGCAGTACCATGCCTCGTCACTTTCGACACGCGGTCGGCCAGCTCAAGCGCCTGTTGCCCGTCACGAACTTGTGCGTCGGGACACGTCGCCAGCAGCCATGCGTAGTTGTTGCCAGCCTCAAGGTAGTCCGGCTTCAGCCGCAGCGCCTGCTTGTAATGTGCGACGGCTTCCTGGAAACGTTCCAGGCCCGCCAGGGTGCTGCCCAGATGGTTGTGGGTCTTGGCATCATCCGGCTGGAGCCAAAGCGCCTCCTCCAAATGTGCGACGGCCTCCTCGGAGCGTCCCAGGCCCGCCAGGGCGTTACCCAGGTTGTCGTGGGCGTTGGCGTCGTCCGGCTTCAGCCGCAGCGCCTCCTCGTAATGCGCGACGGCCTCCTCGACGCGCCCCAGGCCCGCCAGTGCGTTGCCCCAGTTGTTGTGGACCTCGGCAAGTTCCGGCTGGAGCCGCAGCGCTTCCCTGTAATGCACCACCGCCTCCTCGAAGCGCCCCAGGCCCCCCAGGGCGTTGCCCAGGTTGGTGTGGGCCCTGGCAAAATTCGGCTTGAGTCGCAAGGCCTCCTGACAATACGGTATGGCCTCCTCGAAGCGGCCCAGCCCTCCCAGGGCACTGGCAAAGGTGATTTGGGCCTCGGCGCTGGCCGGGTCGATCTCTACCAGTCGCTTGCACAAACCGATGGCTTCGGCGGGTTGGCCGGTCTCGTTAAGGAGTCCCGCCAGGTTTTGCAATGCCGCGGAAAAGTTGGGCGACGCCGTCAGCGCCTGACGGTACTTTTCAATGGCCGCCGCAGTCTGGCCCTGGTGCTTGAGCACAACACCTTGGTTGTAAAGCCACTGGGCGTTCTGGGTCATGGGCCGCCGCCGCTGGGCCACGAGGTGGTCGAAGTGGTCCCTGTCTGCAGCCGAGTTGATGCCGAACCAGCCTGCCTGCTCCATCGCCTCCCAGACGTGCCACGCAATGAGTTCGTGTCCTTCCCACGTCGGGTGGACGTAGTCCTCGATGAGGTTGAATCCGACCAGGCCGTGTTCGCTGCGCTGCTCAAAAATGCGGTCGACGTCCACCAGCAACACCCCCTCTTCACGGGCCACCTCCCGGATGGCGTCATTGATTCCCGAGACGCGGCGATCTGGCAGGTCGTCCGTGTCACACGCCCGCTGGTAGGCCGTGCGTGCGTCGTTCCAGCGGGCGAGTCCCTCGTACGCTTGGCCCAGAAGGAACTGTGTTTCGGCGTGGTGAGGAGCCAACCGCGCTGCCTGCTCCAGGCGCGCGGTTGCCACCGTGAAATCGCCAGTCTTCAGCTGACGCTTGCCGGAACTGAACGCCTCTGACCAATTCTGGCGGTCGGCTTCGCTTAGCAGTCCCGCCATCGACGAGGATCTGGGACGCCACTGGCGCAGGTTGCAGGGTACCGTCGCCAGGAGCACCTTGACACCGGCTGCTCGGGCCCGTCGGACCAGACGCTCCAACCGCCAGCGGTACTCCGTGACGATCTCCGCCCTCTCTTGCCGGGACAAGACGCGCGTCTTGTCTCGCCGCACGCGGGTCTCGAAATGCTCATGCGCGGAAGGTTTTTCGTTTCGCAGGCCTTCCACGGCAGATCGCATGGCGGAAAACCCGCGTGAATGTGCCAGCAAATATTCCAGCCGGTTGCGGGCCGTACCGCGGCGCTTGAGGGCCTCGAAAAACGCAGGCTCGATAAATTCGTTGTGTCCGCTGTAGACGAGCAGCGCGTCCGGCTCGTAGGCCAGCAGTTCGTCGGCGACGATGTTCAGCCGGTGCATCGCGTAGGAAACGCCACTGGCGTTGACCGCTTCGATGTGCAACTCCGGATGACTCGCGGACAGCGCATCGCCCACGATGCCGGTAAAAGCAGCCTGGGCGCCCCAGGGAAAGCCATGCGAACTGGAGCCGCCCAGGCAGAAGATGCGAAAGCCGTCCAGGGGTTTTGTGGCAAGAAATGACTGATCGTTGAAGGTGTCAAGATTGCCCCGCCGCGTCCGATACACTTCGCCGTCCCGGGCGAAGACAGTCACCAGGCCCGAGAATCCCCGGAAGGGGTCTTCTCTCGCGACGAGCGTCGCCACGCCCAGCGCCCAAAGCGAGACTTCCACTAGTGCAAAAAATGCAAGGCAGGTCACCGTCGTAAACAGCAACTTTTTCCACAGCGCGAGTTGCCGGTGCCGCGGTTTGCCGGGGATGGGCCTCGAACGGTTTCTAGACATCAACTCAGCCAGTTGGGACGGGGTACTCAATTATCAATCGATCGTTCGCGCGGCCAACTTCACTTTGAATAAGCGAACGTCTGAGGTCAGTGGGCGGGTGTTGACGTTGCCGAGCGAGGCGAGTCCACCCGCGTATTTTCCCGCTCGGCTGCATCCATTGGTTCCGCCTTCGTACACCATCAGTGTCAGACGTCCGCCTGTGCCGCGAAATGGATGTCCTTGTACTTGACCGGTTGTGGATGCTGGAATGGGGACAGCCTGATCCACCCGTGAGCAAGCTCGTGGGGTCCGTCGAGCAAAGTAATACCGTCGAAATACTCATTGGGCGTTCGAACACCAAGCTACCAACCGACGAACTGTGTCACAAGTGTGAATCCCCGTGAATGGAGACGCATTGCCAGCTGAAATTGAAATGACAGGATATGAGCAGGAAGACTGGCGCGAGTCGCGCGGACAGTTAGCCGTCGGGGCGCACCAATGGTCAGCTCCATGCGACGAAAATGTGGCTACACAAAATCCGAAACCGCTCTAGTTGCAAAAACAACATTCTCAAAAGGCGATGCACGAGCTTGATTTGCGTCGAAAGCCGCCCCATACTTACAGGGTTGTGTTTCAAAGTGGTTGGCGTTCTGTGTACGACGGCCCTCCGAGGCACGCCTCTTGAAAGCACTGCACGCGCAGTTGGATAACATCACGAACCAATGGGTTAGGTCGGTAAACAGACCAGGACAACCGCGATGTACACACGGGGAAATCAGGCTCGAGCAAAAAATTCTTTGCTCGGAGGTGCCCTTGTCGTTGATTACCGCGCGCGTGCGATGTTGTTTGGGCGGGTGGTTGGAGTGCCCCCGGTGGCTGCCGCATGGTTGGTCTGTTGTGTCTGGCTGCCTGCAATTGCGTCTGAGGCGGTCGATTACCAACGCGATATCCAGCCGATTTTTTCTGAGCACTGCTTCAAGTGTCATGGTCCGGACGAGGGGGCCCGGCAGGCCGATCTGCGCCTGGATCGGGGCGACGCGGGTAAGCTCGAGCAGAGCGAACTGGTGCGGCGTATTAGCTCGAATGACCCCGAGATGGTGATGCCGCCACCGGGCGAGAAGAACGGCTTGAATGCCGGGCAAATCGTGACCATCACCCAGTGGATTCAAGAGGGAGCGAGCTACTCGCGACATTGGGCTTTTGTTGCCCCTGAGCGGGTCGAATTGCCCCAGACGGTCGATGTTGATAAAGCTGATCGCCATCCGACCGATGCGTTTGTGGCTGCCGGACTGGCCGGCAACGGCTTGAATTTTTCGCCTCCCGCGCGGCCCGAAATGCTCTGCCGCCGCATTTATCTTGACTTGATCGGGTTGCCACCGTCGCCGCAGGAGGTGGAGCGATTCGTTGCCGCCGCCCGGCGAGATCTTCCCTCTGCAGTGGGAGCCAAGGTTGAACAACTTTTGGCAAGCCCGCACTTTGGAGAAAAGTGGGCCCGACATTGGCTTGACGTGGCCCGCTATTCCGACAGCAACGGTTACGAGAAGGATATGCCCCGTGAGCAATGGGCGTGGCGGGACTGGGTGATCCGGGCCATTAACAGCAGCATGCCGTACGATCAATTTTTGATCGAACAGATCGCGGGCGATCTTTTGCCCGGGCCGACCCAGGACCAGGTGATCGCCACCGGTTTTTTACGTAATGGAATGACCAACGAAGAAGGAGCGATCGTTTCCGAACAGTTCCGCATGGAGGGGATGTTTGACCGAATGGACTGCCTTGGGAAAGCTATCCTGGGTGTGTCGCTCCAGTGTGCGCAATGCCACAGTCACAAGTTCGATCCAATTTCACAGGACGAATATTATGGCATGTTCGCTTTCCTGAATGATACCCATGAGGCTCAGGTATCGGTCTTTACGAAGAATCAGTTGGCACGGATCGAACAGATCAAACAGGCCATCAAGAGGATCAACGATGGCGTGAAATCGGCGCGTCCCGATTGGCGCACGGAACTTGCCCGGTGGGAAGCGAAGCAAAAAGCCTCGGCCGTCGACTGGGAGATTCTGGAAACCTTTGACGAAACATGGATTGGTGGCCTCAATCATCCCGAAACACTTGACGACCACAGTATTACGAATTTGGGACATCCGACACGAACCGGTGAACTGTATGTCCGTTCTCAACCTGACCTGCAGGGGCTGACCGGGTTGCGGTTGGAGGTCCTGACCTACGCGGACTTACCCAACAATGGTCCGGGACGCAGTCTGCTGGGGACCTTCGCTCTCACTGAATTGACGGCCCAGATTAAGCGACCCGACCGCGACACATGGCAAGATTTACCCCTCGCCGAACCGACAGCAGACTTTTCTACGGAAGAGCGACCCATGGCTTCGGTCCCGAACGCAGAGGTCAAAGAAGATGACAAGCAGCGCGTCGGGCCTGTTGCCTTTATGATAGACGGTGACGACACGACTGCCTGGTACGCCGACCGGGGGCCGGGCAGGAGGAATACCGATTCGGTGGCTGTGGTTCAATTTACCGAGCCACTTGATTTTGCCAGCGGAACCCAATTGCGGGTCGATCTTCACTTTCGCAACTCTTTGCGGGAGGACCTCAAGACGGGCGACTTCGGTCGGGGATTGCTCACCATCGGGCGTTTTCGCCTGGCAGTCACGAAATCGCAAAACCCGCATGCGACCCGTTACGGTCATGCAGCCACTCTGGCGATGCAAAAGTCTGCCGTCGACCGGACCACCGATGAGCAGCAGGCCGTTTTTTCGGCATGGCGAAAAAGTGTGTCAGACTTGGCTGGTGTCGAAGCTGAAATCGATGAGCTGTTTGACCATTACCCTGACACCGCCCCCACGAGTGTGTTGAGCCTGAGCGCCCGTTCGCCAGAACTTCATCGGAAGACATTCGTACTCAACCGCGGAGCCTGGGACCGTCCATTGCATCAAGTCGATCCGCATGTCCCCGCGGCATTGCACCCGCTTTCCAGTGGGGCATCCCTCGACCGGCTGACATTCGCCCGTTGGCTGGTCGACCGGCGGTCGCCACTTACCGCACGCGTGCAGGTGAATCGGGTTTGGCAGGCGATTTTCGGCAGGGGTCTGCTGGAGACATCCGAAGATTTTGGTACGCGGGCTCCACGGCCTGAGTACCTCGACTTACTCGATTACCTGGCGGTTGATTTTATGGACCGCGGTTGGAGCCTGAAAAATTTGGTTCGCACGATCACGACCAGCAAGACGTATCAGCAAAGTTCCTGGGCACCTCCCGAGGCCTACCGGCAGGATCCGCAAAACCGATGGCTCGCGCGGGGGCCACGATTTCGCGCCGAGGCCGAGATTGTGCGCGATATTGCTCTGACGTCGGCAGGTCTTTTGAACCGCAACATTGGTGGTCCGAGTATCTTTCCGCCGGTTCCGGAAAATGTTCTCAAGTCCAATTTTCACATCCTGGACTATTGGAAGGTGGCAACCGGTTCAGACCGTTATCGACGTTCCTTGTACGTGTTCCGTAAACGCACGATGCCCGACCCGGTCTTGTCGACGTTCGACGCGCCAAATTCCAACACCGCGTGTGCCCGACGCCCGCGCTCGAGTACTCCCCTGGCAGCCTTGGTCTCACTTAATGAACCGCTATTTGTCGAGACTGCCCGAGCCCTGGCGTTGCGTATTTTGCGAGAAGGGGGGCCGACCGACGAACGGCGGGCCGACTACGCTTACAGGCTTTGCACGGGTAGGCCGGTGAAACCGGTAGAATGGAAAGCAATCGGGTCTTTACTGACGGGCCAACGTCAGCGCCTGGCGGACGGTTGGCTTTCGATCAGCGAGTTGGCAACAGGAGCTGCCGATCAACGGCCACAGCTGCCTCCCGGTACGACACCCCAAGATGCAGCGGCCTGGTTCCTTGTTGCACGTGTCATGCTCAACCTCGATGAAACGTTAAGCAAGAACTAATGAGCTATCCAAAAAACAACTTATTCATTGGTCCACCCTTCCAGGTACTTCCCACTAGGAGAGAGTTTTTGGACTCCGAAAATCAAGGCTGGAAAAGATGACAATGTCTTCGTCTTCAGAATTGCGATTCCGAAATGCCTGCAATCTCAAGCGGCGCTGGTTTCTCCGCGACTGTGGTGTTGGACTGGGCGCGATCGCGTTGCAATCGCTCCTGGCTGGCGAGCCTGCGGCCCGGGCAGCTCCAGGTGGTTTACCGGGGCTGCCTCATCACACGCCGCGGGCAAAACGGGTGGTGTATCTATTCCAGGCAGGAGCTCCGAGCCAGTTGGAGTTATTTGATTCGAAGCCACAGTTGACACGTCGCAATGGGCAGCTTCCGCCGCCGGAGCTTTTGAAAGGCTATCGGGCCGCTTTTATCAAGCCAAATTCCGCGTTGCTGGGGCCGAAGTTTTCGTTCTCGCGTCACGGAGCGAGCGGGATTGAGCTCAGCGAACTTCTGCCTCATACCGCGCGCATTGTCGATGAACTTTGCATCATCCACTCGATGCATACTGAGGCCGTGAATCATGCTCCTGCCCAGATCATGATGAATACCGGGTCACAGCAATTCGGGCGGCCCAGCTTTGGGGCCTGGACATTGTATGGTTTGGGGAGCGAGTCTCACGACCTGCCCGGGTATGTCGTGTTGACCAGTTACAAAGGGACGAGCGGCGGAGCCAGTAACTATGGTAGCGGGTTTCTGCCCACGCCGTTTGCCGGCACGCCTTTTCGGGGGACGAGTGATCCTGTGCTTTACTTGTCGAACCCCAAGGGAGTCGACGCGGACGCTCAGCGGGCTTCACTTGATACGCTCCGTCGCTTGAACGAATTGGCATTGGAGGAAGTGGGGGATCCCGCGATCGCCGCACGAATTCAAAATTACGAGGCGGCCTACCGCCTGCAGGCTGCTGCGCCGGAACTGATGGATCTGACACAGGAACCGCAGCCGATCCTTGATCTCTACGGTATCAAGGATCCCCGGGAATCAAACTACGCCCGCAACTGTTTGTTGGCCCGGCGTTTGCTTCAGCGTGGCGTGCGTTTTGTTCAGCTTTTTCACGAGGCCTGGGACCAGCACGCAGACCTCACCAAGCAAATCAAGGGGAATTGTGTAGATACAGACCAGGCAAGTGCGGCGCTCGTGCAGGATCTCAAGCAACATGGTCTCCTCGACGACACGCTGGTCATCTGGGGTGGCGAATTCGGACGTACACCCATGGTTCAGGGTGAGGAAGTTGCAGACGGTCGGGACCACCACAATCGCTGCTATTCGATATGGCTAGCCGGAGCTGGCATCAAGGCCGGGCACATCCATGGCGAAACGGATGAATTAGGATTCAACATTGTCCACGATCCGGTGCATGTGCACGATCTGAATGCCACGTTATTGCATCTCCTGGGGATTGACCACGAGCAACTGACCTACCGGTTCCAAGGACGCGACTACCGGCTCACTGATGTCCATGGGACGATTGTGAAAGGTATTCTGTAATCAGTTACGCCTCCAGTCTCTGGCTGACCTTATCCAACGTGTGCCAAAAAAACGGTACGAGTTGCCTTCCGATGGCACTTTGATTGGAAATGCGGTGGTTGACACGCCCTGTCCTTAGGTTGTTTGTGTTTCAGTGCATGGGGAACGCTGTGCCGGCAAGGGATGGGCGAGAGACCGTCTGAAAGGAGTCTTTTCGAAGAAATGAGTAGGGCGGAGTGCCGCCAGTGTCGAGTTAAACGAAATTGCGGATCGAGGCGAAGATGTGCTGGTTCCGGCCTGCTGATATATCCGATCCAAACAGCAGACTGGGGGCGTACGTCCGAATTGTCAAAGATCACCGGCAAGGTTGAGATACCGATTTCAACGCCGGGCAGAATTCGGGCAATCGCAATGTGGCCTGTCCGGTCGCCCCATGACGCAAGAAAACGGGCGGACAACCGGGTAGAATGTTGATGACAGGTGGGCTGTCGGCTAGGTTCACGGCGTGATAGCGTGATAGGGACTGAAGTCCCTGTCAGTTGTCAGTCAGTTGTCAGTTAGTCCACACCAGGGCGCGATCGCGCCCGATCGTGATCAGGTGCTTTGCCTGTCCGGTTGATTCCGCCACAACTGCTCGAGAGTCGATGTCTATGAACGCGTCGAGCCCCGTCTCCGCCAAACCGCGGCATCGGCAAGTCGCGCTGTGGAAAAAGTTGCTGTTTACGGCGGTAGCCTGCCTTGCGTTTTTTGCGATCGCGGAACTCACGCTCTGGACGTTCGGCGTGGCGGCGCTCGTCGAACAGGAAGACCCGTTCCGGGGATTCTCAGACCTGATAACGGTGTTCGAAGCGGACGGCGATCGATATCGGACGCGGCGCACCAGTCTCGGTACATTCAACGATCAGTCGTTTCTCGCAAAAAAACCTGTAAACGGCATACGTCTCTTCTGTTTGGGGGGCTCAAGTTCACACGGCTATCCCTGGGGCGCCCAGGCTGCATTTACGGACATTGTCGGCGAGGCGCTGGCCGCCAGCCATCCAGAACGACACGTCGAGGCGGTCAACGCGAGCGGGGTTTCCTACGCGATGCACCGGCTGAACATCGTCTCCGATGAATTGCTCCAGTACGAGCCGGACGTGCTACTCGTCTACAGCGGCCACAACGAGTTTATCGAACCCGATTTTTTCGAGGCGCTCAAGCGTCGCAGTCGCGCACGCACACGATTGGAATATTTACTGGCACATTCACGGATTTATTCCCCCATGCGATGTGCTGTGGAGGGGTGGCGAAATGAATCACCTTCCACTAGTGAGCAGTTCGAGACCCGCGTGCGGCGGGACGAGACGCGAGTCTTTTCCCGGCAAGAGAAGGAGGCGATCGTCGCGGAGTACCGCTGGCGGCTGGAGCGTCTCGTCCGACGCGCGCAGGAGTCGGGCGTCAAGGTTGTATTGGCCACCGTGCCCTGCAATTTGCGCGAATGGCGTCCGTCGCCCTCGACGACGGAAGTACGACTCACTGACGATGAGCATCGTCAGTGGTCCGAGGCGTTTTTGACAGGCAAACGTCGCCTGGAGAGCGGCGATTTCGAGGCGGCAATTGCCAGTCTTCAGCCTGCAGTCCGCCTGGCCCCGGGTCACGCCGAAACAGAGTTCTTTCTGGCTCAAGCGTATGAGGGTCTCGCCCGCTGGGACGACGCGCGGTCCGCGTACCACCGAGCGTGTGATGCGGAGGCCTCACCAAGTCGCCGCGTTTCGGGAATTAATGAAGCGATTCGAGAGGTTGCTCATCAGTACGGGGCGTTGCTGGTGGATGTCGATCGGGATTTCGAGCAACGTAGTGAGCACGGCCTGGTCGGCTTCAACCTCATCGAAGACTATGTCCACCCGACGCGGGAGGGACACGAAATCATCGCCTGGCACATCTGGGACGCGATCGAGGGTGCGGGTTGGTTCGGCAACAAGGAACCTGCCAGTCGGGCGCTGTTCGACCGTCTCATAGCGGAGCGACGTCGTCGTCCAATGATAAAGGGTAAAGCAAGGTGGTTCCTTAATCAGGGGGTGGTGCTGCAGCACCAGGGGAACCACGAAGCGGCCATCGAAAAATACCGCCAGGCACTGGCCCGCTCACCCGGTTACCCGTTGGCGATGCTTAACCTGGGTGATCTGCTGACTCGAACCGAAAAATACACAGAAGCTGTTGTGTTACTACAGCGTCTAATCGAGCTCGATCCAAAAAGTGGCGAGCCCCACAATAACTTGGGCAACGCCCTGCAAGGCCTGGGGCGTTTCGAGGAGGCCGTCACGCATTACCAGGATGCCTTGCGGATCAAGCCGGATTATGCCGAGGCGCACTACAATTTGGGCAACGTCCTGCGAGGCCTGGGGCGTTTCGATGAGGCCGTCACGCATTACCAGGACGCCTTGCGGATCAAACCCGATTACGCCGAGGCGCACAACAACTTGGGCAACGCCCTGCTGGCCTTACGGCGCCCCCAGGAAGCAGCCGGGCATTACAAGGAGGCGTTACAACTTAAGCCGGACCTTGCCGAGGCGCATAATAACTTGGGCAACGCCCTGCAGGCGTTGCAGCGCCCCCGGGAAGCAGCAGCGCATTACAAGGAGACGCTGCGACTCAAGCCGGACCTTGCCGATGCCCACAACAACTGGGGCAACGCCCTGCTGACGTTGGGACGTTTCCAGGAAGCAGCCGGGCATTACAAGGAGACGCTGCGACTCAAGCCGGACTTCGCTGAGGCCCACAATAATTTAGGCGTTATCCACGCGAAAAGCGGGCGACTCACGGACGCAATCAAGTATTTTGAGCAGGCCGTGCGTTTGAAGTCGGATTATACGGATGCCCAAAAGAACCTCCGCCAGATTCGGGCGCTGCTTCAACAGCAAGGCCCGAATGGTCAATGAACGGAAACGATTCCGAAGTTGTTTTGGCATATCAAGTGGAGGCAGCGGAAGATACGGCCTCACTGGATGACTCGTCCAGGGCTGGGTATAATGGTGATATACCAGATTTTGGAACCCTCTATTTGCGGTCCTGGGCTCAGTGAGCCTGGCCGTTCTCGACTCGCGGCGAAGACGGACCGCCACTCAAGCGACAGCGCATGCCCCATTCTATCCCCTTCCGTCGGAAAATCCTTTATGCGCTAATCGTGTTGGTTCTTTTCGTAGGCATTCCCGAGATTCTGGTGCGACTGTTTTGGAGCCCCAAGTCTCCCTCGGCCCGGGCGGTGGGAACGAGGCAATTCGTCAATTGGCTGTCTGGTCAGGTCGAGGCTCAAGACGCCTCCACGGTCCTATTCCGCCGTGACCCCCATTTGCTCTGGGCCCTGCGGCCCAGTCTGCAGTTTGAGTCCGTGATCAAACACAGGCTACGAGACGCCGAAAAGCAGATGATGCGAATCACCATCAACGAGGACGGTTACCGGGGACCTCGGATGCCGCCAACTAAAAGCCAGGAGAAGGAATTGCGCGTGCTGTGCCTCGGGGATTCCAATTTTTTCGGGTATCCGCTTGACGACGAGCACGCTTTTCCTTGCATGTTAGGCAAGGCACTTACGCGTGTTTCTCAAGCGAAATTTCCGATTCAAGTCTACAATGGCGGCGTTCTCGGTTACAGCGTGCTACAAGGCGAACGTCTGTACGCTGACAAGTTTCAGGATTGCGAATTCGATTGGTTGCTGTTGGCATTTCTGAACAACGATGCCTGGCGTCAGCCCCACGCGGATAGAGACCTCATGTCTCGGCAGAGTCCGGTCATCTATCTGCTGAGTTGCGTGGCCGACAACGTGCGATTGGCAAAATGGTCCAGGAGCATGCTCATTGGGGATCGGGCGCCGGAAGACTTCGTTCCCCGTGTCGAACTTGACGACTTCCTGCAAGCTCATCGCAGGCTCATCGCGGCGGCACGCGAGAAAGGGGCTCGCGTTATGCTCGTGGATTACGATGCTTTCAACACGCAAGTGCGCTACAGCCAGAGATTGAAGTCCCTGGCCGAAGAAGCGGAGGTCGCGTACTTTCCGGTGTTCGATCGGATTCAGGCAGCCTTCAGGGTCAATCCAGCGATGGAGCAGTACAGCGAATTGGCAGAGCGAGTGAGACGACGTTGGACACCTAATTTCATGCGGCAAAAGCCTTACCTGAGATGTTTCGCCGAACTGAAACCCGAACACTTGAATGAAGTCGGTGTAGCCTGGCTTGCCGACCAGATTGCTCCCTAGCTTTTGGAGGCGGGGGGCCATGTCGACTTACGACCTTGACGACGAGCGGTGAAGTTGGGCCAGATTGACTCACGAGACACCGCCGCGTATCAAGCCAGAATAGAAAAGTGGCTGATAGCCGGCGTTGGAATTGGTTTTTTTATTTTAACTGACGGCTTCTGAAATTTTAGATTAACGGTTGCATGTGGTTTACGCGGCTTCACGTTACTAGTGGTGAAGCAATCCGCCCAATCGCTTGCGGCACGGGATCGCAACGGTCGATGTGGCCGCTTTTTCGCCGGGTGTTGTCACTCTTCTTCGGTGTTCATCCCCAGTGTGCGCATTTTGCGATACAGGTTGGAGCGGTGCAGGCCCAGGCGTCGCGCGGCGTCACTGACGTTGTTGCCCGACGATTGGATGTGTTTCTTGATGTATTCCGTTTGAAACCGGTTGGTCGCCGTTGTCAGGGTGAGATCCAAAGGCAGGGAGCCGGGGGACTCGCCGTCAGGAGCCAGGATGAACGCCAGGTCTTCGACGTCGATTTTGTCACCTTGTGACAAATAAGCCAGGCGTTCCATCAGATTTCGTAATTCGCGAACGTTGCCGGGCCAGCCGTGTTCCCGCAGGCGTTTTCGAGCCTCGCTGGTAAATCTGGGCAGGCTGCGTCTCGCTTTCATACAGAAATCGCTCAAAAAATGTTCTGCCAACAGGATAATGTCGGTGCCACGTTCACGGAGAGGGGGCAATTCCAAGGAGACGACATTCAGGCGAAAGTAGAGGTCTTCTCGAAACGTTTTCTTACGGACCATCGCTGCCAGATCCTGATTCGTCGCGGCGACAACGCGTGCATCGGCATGAATGGGGACAGATCCTCCCACTCGCACAACAATTTTTTCTTCCAGCACGCGCAGCAGCTTGGCTTGACCCCCGATACTGAGGTCGCCGATTTCATCCAGGAACAGCGTCCCGCCCGATGCCAGTTCGAATTTTCCCGCCCGCGTCTCATGAGCATCTGTGAAGGCCCCCTGCTCATGGCCGAATAGTTCACTCTCCAGCAGCGTTTCGGCCAGTGATGCACAATTTACCGCGACAAAGGGTTCATTACGGCGACGACTCAAATAGTGGATCGACTGGCTGACGACTTCTTTACCTGTACCATTTTCTCCGAGAATTAAAATGGCTAAATCCGTGTCGGCAACCCGTCCGACGGTCGAGCGCAAAGCCTCCAGAGCCGGACTGTTGCCGATCAAGTTGACGTGTTGAGCCGCTTGCTCGGCCATCTGCTGTCGTGAAATGAGCAGCTGCTCTATTTGTTGCGTGTTTTCCAGGGCAATCGCTGCATGGGCAGAGAGTTCAAGCAGCGCTTCCTCGTCCTCGGTGGTGAAATTACCGTTTTTCTTATTGATGATCTCGAAAGCCCCGAACACCTCGCCCTCCTTCGTACGAAGTGGCACGCAGAGGAGTGTTTGAGTTTGAAATCCCAGTTTTTCGTCGACTTGTCGATCAATTTCGTGCTGCCCGGATTCCAGATCAACTCGACGAGTTTCACCCGTTTGAATCACCTGGCCGACGATTCCTGAATCTTGCGGAATGCGCAACTCATCATTTTCGACACCCAATGCCGGGCGTCCCACCAGCATTCGGTTGGGACGGTCCCAGAGAAAGATGCTGGCCCGCTGGGAGTCCAGCAACTGGGTCGAAGCTTCGGCCATTTGGGCCAGCAGGGTTTCTGTTTCCAGAGTTTGATTCCATTGACCGGCGATGCGCAAGATCGCCTCCAGACGTTGGATACGACTCTCATCGTGCCACTGGTGACGCACGATTTGCAGCACCTTTCCCAACAGGGCGGCGTGGGCATCAACATCGACGAGTTCGAGGGCAGTGGTTTCGTCCATTTTGGCCAGCAGCAGTTCACCCTGGCTGGATCGCCGCAGCAGGGGAGATGCCAACCAACCCTTTTCGGCCGCAGCGATGTCAGCGTCCAACACATCAGCCATGAGTGTCAGGGGCAAGGGCTCGGATTGGCCCGCTTCGGCCAGTGTTCGCCACTGGCCTCGCTCTGCCTGAACCAAAACCAGGTAGGAAGCGTGCAAGCGGTCCTGCAGAAAAGTGAGGGCTGCCTTTTGAAACTGCCTCTGCCCGGTCCTTTCACTGCTCTGGGCAATCAGTTCCGGAGCAGATTCCAGTGCTTGTTGACTGGCCTGCATTCGAATTGCGGATCCGTCGGCTAGGCGTGCCATGGTGAAAAACTGCCTTCGAACAGAAAGATGTTGTCAAATGTACTACATATTTTAACTTGCTGTTGTCGGTTTGATCAAGCTACACTGGCGCAATGATGCGCAAGTGGCTCAAAGATGGTTGATATACTCCTTGTTTTCTGCTGTAGCGATGAAATGTTGAAAGGGCTAACCTGCAGAGGAACCAGAAGAAATAGAGGGGGTGGGTAATTGAAGGGTTGCGGATCCAGGTCGTGGGATCGGACCTGCAAAATGGGATCGGACCTGCAAAATTCAGCAGACGGGGTTTCAGGGTCTGGCCAACTCCTACCGGCCACGGCATCCAATCTGCAGCGAAATTTAATCGCGGAGTTACCGCTTGAGGAGCAACTAGGATGGGCTTATTCGAGGGAAAAAAGGGACTTGTGCTTGGCGTTGCCAACGAGCGGTCGATTGCCTGGGCCATTGCAAAAGAGGCGCTGAAGCAGGGAGCAGAGATCGGATTTAGCCATCTGCCAGATCGACCTGATGACGAGAAGCGAAAAAATCGACGCCGTGTCGCCAAGTGCACTGACAGTTACGAGAGTGCTAAATTTCTGGTTCCGCTCGATGTACGCAGCGATCAGCAGATTGGCGAAGTGATGAGCCGCGCTGCGGAGGAATTCGGCCAAATTGATTTTCTGCTGCACTCCATCGCTTTTGCTGACCGAGCAGACCTGCTGCGAGACACCATCGACACGAGCCGAGAGGGATTCAAGATGGCGATGGAAATCAGTGCTTACAGTTTTATTGCTGTGGCACAGGCTGCAAAGAATATTTTAAGTGACCGGTCTTCGATTCTGACGATGACTTACTTTGGAGGCGAGCGAGCGGTGCCGGGATACAATGTGATGGGTATCTGTAAGGCGGCGTTGGATTCGATCGTCAAGTATCTGGCGTACGATCTGGGACCAAGAGGTACGCGTGTCAATGCAATCAGCGCGGGGCCGCTCAAGACTCTGGCAGGAAGCGCAGCAGGTGTAGGCGAAATGCTCAAACTTTACGAGGGAATGGCGCCGCTGTCACGTAATGTGACTCACGAAGAAGTTGGCCGGTCAGGAACCTTTTTATTGTCCGATATGTCTGACGGAATCACAGGCGAGATACTGCATGTGGATGCAGGTTATAACGTGATGGGATCACCGGGACGTTGGTTGGATCAGTTTCAAAGTTAGCGGCAATCTCGTACGGTTGGAGTCTCACAGAAGAGAAAGACTACCAAAGCAGAAGGTGAAAGACAGCCGAAAATGGACGACAGGTCATCGTTCCGGCCGGTGCAGTTTTTGCACGATGCGCGTGGTTCCCTGACCACATCGTCGGTCTAGCTTACAAACCCAGCGAAGCGGTGAATGCATTCCGGGACCCAGCCAAACTTGATTGCCGTTGCCGTGGTTCGGCGGAATGATCACTTCCTGATAGGTCAGCGTCCCGCAGGAGCTGTCTTGGCCGGTTTGTGGGAGTTTCCCGGTGGCAAGCTGGAAGGGGGGGAGTCCTTGGAAGAGGCGGCGATCCGGGAATGCGCCGAAGAAACGGGTTTGCGAATCAGGGTGCTGCGGGAGCTGCTGGTCGAGGAAATCAGTTACGACCACGGCGATTTGAAACTCCATTTCTTCCTCTGCGAACCATTGGACAAGGACCAGCTGCCCCGGAGTCCGTTTCAATGGGTGGCTCGCAGAAATCTCGCGAGTTACAAATTTCCGGTGGCAAATCAGGCGGTCCTGGAACGCTTTAGCCGCGAAGAATGCTGACCGTGAACCGCTAGCACTCAAAAACGATCTAGCTATCAGTGCGTTGCTTCGACTACGCTTTGAAAACTTTACATCCCAGGACAGTCCGGGCATACGTGATCCCAGGAAATTTCCCAATCGGTATTTGGCGACCTGGAAGATTCACAAGTTGTTCATTTACCGAGGATTAAAGAGAACGGAGAATCAATCCTTTAGACGGCCCGAGAAGCATCAGGCGACAGGGTGAGAGAGTGATTGGCTCGAAGTTTGCAGACGTACTGGCAGTCGGTGATTGATCTTGGACGATCGCTCAGCCAGCCGATGATCGCACGGAAGCGGTAACTACCCCAACTCAGTAACGAAAGCGAGTGGAGCATGGATGCTCGATTCTTCCGCGCTATGCTGCTCGTAGCGATCACTTGTTCAATGGGAGCGGCCTATCGAACCACGAATTTTGTGGTCCATGCCCCATTGCCCCAGTTGGCGAAAGAGATTGGCGACGAGGCCGAACGATTTCGCAAGGAGCTTTCTTTTGAGTGGTTGGGAAAGGAACTACCACGCTGGTCGCAGCCGTGTCCCATCAATGCAAAGGTGGCTCCTCACCTGGGAGCTGGCGGTGCCACGAGCTTCATGTTTGACCACGGAAGGCCGTTTGGATGGCAAATGAACATCCAGGGATCCCGACAGCGAATCCTTGACAGCGTCCTGCCCCACGAAGTGACACACACGATCTTCGCCACGCATTTTGGGCGGCCACTGCCGCGTTGGGCTGATGAAGGTGCGTGTACTACCGTTGAGCATACAAGTGAAAAACAGAAACAGCAAAATTTGCTGATTCGCTTTTTGACTTGGCAGAATCATCGAGGAGTCCCTCGTAGTCGCGGGATTGCTTTCAATAACATGTTTGCTATGAAGGACTATCCTCGAGACATTTTGCCTCTTTATGCCCAGGGGTATTCGGTAGCGCGGTTCCTGATCGGCCTGGGTGGCAAACAGAGGTTTGTGCAGTACTTGGGCGAAGGAATGTCGAACAACCGTTGGGCATCAGCGACGAAGAAATTTTACGGCTTCGGCGGTCTGGGGGAACTTCAGCAGACCTGGTTGGACTGGGTGGCGCGTGGCAGTCCGATGCACCCGGCAGGATCAGAGCCACAGGGTGTGAGAATCGCCTCCACTGCTCCGCCGTCCGCGCAAACCGGTAACGCACCCATCTACCGGGCCCAGAATTCAAAATCGGTAAAACTTAGCGAACGATTGGGTCTGCGACGGAGGAGACGAGTCACCGACGACCGGTTGACCGGTCGTGCTTTGCCACAAGTTCAGGAATCGAATGAGTTGAGCTGGTACGTGCGACAAAATACCAGGGCTCAAAAACAAATGGGTCAGCAAGCAACCGCCAAATCGCGAGATGCGATTTACGCTGCCAGCTCCCCTCGAACGCCGGCCGCGACGGGACAAAACCAGCCACCAGCTCGAGAGCAGCGACGACGGGTGATTTTGGAGTGGTCACATCCCGACCGAGCCTTGTTCAGTGAGTCTCGTCGGCTGCCAGTTCGCTTCGATGCGCCACCTGTTCCCCGTGACACTATCTTGAGGTAGGGGAATACGGTTTCGCGGCAGCTGCAGTGTTTCTCTGTCCGACGACCCGGCTTGGGCCGTGGTTGCAGTTGGTGGCCAGTACGCATTGTACTGGTCATCAAAGAATCAAACTGACGAGGAAAAACAATACCTGGTCAGGTGAAAAAAGACAGGCGCCGCAAAGCAAATCGAATCGATGCGATCGAGCACGCCTGCATGACCTTCGACCAGGGTGCCGTAATCCTTCACCCCCCGGTCGCGTTTGATGGCGGACATGGTCATGCCACCTGCAAAGCCCAGCACCGCGATGACCAAGGCCATGCACGCCGATTGCCAGTAGGTAAAGGGCGTCGCCCACCAGAGTAAAATTCCGACCAATGTCGTACTGGCAACCCCACCACACAGTCCTTCCCAGGTGCGACTGGCATTGATTTCGGGAGCGATGACGTGCCGGCCCAGCAACTGGCTCCACAGGTATTGCATCACATCGCCCAGTTGTGCGATGAGAATGAAGTAAAGCAGCAGTCCTGCAGGACTGCCGTCGGTCCACAGGGCAGAAGAGCCGTCCGCCGTCTTGTAGGTGACCAGCTTCAGGTCGAGCAGCGCTGGTGCGAAACTCAGGGTGTAGACACAAATCAGAAGGCCTGCCTGGATTTTGGCTGCGCGCTCCAGAAATCGTTTGTAGTCACCCGAGAGCGCGATGCGGGCAGGAATGAACAGGAATCCATAGACGGGAATCGCAATACTGTACAGGCCATAATGGGATGGGCCCCACCAGACGAGCAGGTACTGTAAAGGTGTTAAAACAAAGAAAACCCAGAACAGTGCTCGATGATCGCCCAGACGGGTGGGTGTCAACGTGATGAACTCTCGCAGAGCCCAGAAGGAAATGAAAAAGAAGAGGATGATGGTGGCGCTGCGACCGAAGAGGAAAGCCAGCGCGACACTGGCACACAGCAGCCACCAGGCGAGGACTCGTGAATTGAAGGTGCGTACTACAGCAGGATGGATCGAACTTTCCGACTGCCGTTTCATCAGCTGACCAGCAACCGACGCGATAATCAGCAGCCCGAATACGACACCGAATAAAACCAGTGTAGGTAGATTGAGCTGAAGAATGGGCACCGTCTCGCTTTCAGCGAAGAAAGCGAGGTGTTGTAAGGCGTTCAACGTTTAAACCTCTTTCAAGCGGCGCACCGCTTCACGGGCTCGGCGCAAGAAATCCATTTTAGGCTCGCTACGTTCCAGCCACACCGGTGAACCGAACTTGACGCAGCTGAGCAACGGTACTGGCAGGAATTCACCGCGAGGCAAGACCCGGTTCAGATTTTCAATGTACACGGGAATCAGTTCCAGGTCCGGGCGTTTTTTGGCCAGGTAGAATAGCCCGCTCTTGAAATCACTCATTTGGGAGTCGGTGTTCCGGCTGCCTTCCGGGAATACAATCAGGGACTCTTTGTTTCCAATGGCACGGATCATTAAATCGACCGGACTCTGATGGACTTTGATTTCCTTGCGATCAATCAAGAGAGCATTGAAGGCACTGGAAATGAATTTGCGGACCGGCCCTTTTTCCCAGTAGTCTTTGGCTGCTACGGGGCGGGTCAGTGCGCGTATCTCCGGCGTTAGTGACGACCAGATGATCAGGGCGTCCAGATGGCTGGTGTGATTGGCAAAGTAGACTCGCTGGCAGGTGTCAGGCTGACAGTCAACCCAGCGGGCCGTTGCGCCGGTCAGTACGCGGGCAGCAGTTGACAGTACCTGCTGCGTGACACGCATCGGTGGCGGAACGTAGTCTTCGAGTTCCCGTCGAATTAACATCTTTGAACCTGGCTCATTTCCCGTCCATGCTATCGCGCAGCTCGTTAATACACCATTGTTGCAAACCGGGGTTACCAAGCTTTGTTGCCGCTGCTGGCCAACAGGTCACCCAAATTTTCCCCAGATCGAGTCTTTCCGTGAGACGAGAACCTGTGGTATGGACTGTGGGTCGACGTCCGTTACAGTAAAGGACCCAACGGTTTAGGGCAATGTGAAGACATGTAACAGGAGCACCGGGAGAAGGGTTCCGATGACCCTCGCTACCTGCCCGGGTACAGGGCGCCCTACAGATTTGGCACTCACCGTAAACATCCAGCCGGACGAATCGTCTGTTAACAGGTGCTGTAGACGTGACTGATTCTGTGTGGTGAACGGTCGCCATCCGTTGTGTTCCATGTTGGCAGCGGACGCTTCGTGCGATGCCTTGGGGCACGAAAACCATTCGAAAAAATAATTAAAATTTCGGTAAGAATCCGGTGGGAACTGGCCCGGCCGGGGAGCTGAGGACCGTAAATTTCACGGTCGGATCTTCACCTGCCCTATGCGAAGATTCCAGCAGGATGACTCGGACTGCCCGGGCGGACTCCGTGTAGCAGTTGGGTCAGCATCGACGTGGCAGCAGGTCGGAGCGAGCGGGCGTTTGTCACAAGTTACAGGTTGCCGTTCAGGAAATCCGATCCGCAATCCACTAGCCGTTGACGACTTGCCGTTGACGACTTGCCGCTCTACACTTGGCGTCCAAGTTCAACCTGTGACAACTCGGGGTCAGGCATTGGTGACGGATGTCGGAGTCTTGCCAAAGTGCGATTGTTCTTTCCGTAGATCGTTGGGGTGCGCGGTGGCTGGGTCCGTACGGTAACTCGTGGCTCGAAACGCCCTTCTTGAATCACTTCGCAAGTCAAGCTTTCATCTGCGAGCACGCCATCATCGATTCGCCATCATTGATCGACGTCTACCAATCTTACTGGCAGGGTTGTCACGCGGCACAAGCCGACACTTCTACTGGACGTAGTTTTTTCCAACCGCTGTCGGACAAGTCGGTACAAACCGTCTTGATCACGGACGAAACTCAAGTTTCCAGTCATCCGTTGGCCCAGCATTTCGAGCATTGCCACACCTTGCAGTTGTCCGAAAATTCAGGGTGTTGCGAGAGTGTGGACGAGACGGAAATCGGACAGTTTATGGCCTCGACGGTTTCCATTCTGGATGAATTGCAGCCACCGTTTTTTCTCTGGATTCACAGTCGTGGAATGTCAGGCAACTGGGACGCTCCCTATGAAATGCGGGCCGCGTTGGCGTCAGAAGACGACCCTCCACCCCCGGAAACCACAGAGGTGCCGGACTGTGTCCTACCTGTAAATCACGACCCGGATGAGTTATTGGGAATGTCCTACGCTTACGCCGGGCAGATTAGATTGCTGGATCAGTGGTTCGGCGAACTCTTAACAGCCATCGAAGAGAAGAATTTTGGCCAGTTGCTGACGGTCGTCACTTCCCCCCGGGGATTTCCTCTGGGCGAACATCGCCGCGTCGGGTCTGCGGAGCAGGCGCTGTACGGCGAATTATTGCAGGTGCCTCTGATGATCAGGTCGTCGGATCGCAAGGGAGCTCTTTGTCGGTCTCAAGCTTTGATCCAACCAGTGGATCTTTTCAGCACGATCGGCGACTGGTTTGGCCTGGAACCGATTGTCGCGGTGGCTCAAGGACAAAGTTTGTTGTCGGATTTGGTCCAGATCGATCGAGTTCGGCGGAATCGAGCCGCATCCGTTCTTGGGACGGAACGAGCGTTGCGCACTCCAGCCTGGTTTTTACGAGTTCCCGGAGAAGGTCAGGCTGGCCAGCCCGACGGGGTGAGTGTTTGCCAACCCGAACTCTTCGTCAAGCCTGAAGATGGCATCGAGGTTAATAATGTAGCCGATCGTTGCCCGGATATTGTCGGGGCGATGTTGCAGGTCCTGGATGCCTTCGAAGAAGACCTCCATCAACAGGTCGATCAAATCAGCGAACTCTCCGAAGTGTTGGAATTTGGGATGGATTAAAACCAGTCGGATGCATTGTCAGGCGGGGCAGGCCGTATCACCACCTATTTTCCGGCTGCTTAATGACTGCTTGCATCTTCGGCTTGGGACTCCCGGGTTCGCTGTTCCGTAAGTTCGATTGCTTTCAAAAGGCCGCGTGCCTTGTTCAGTGTTTCGCAGTATTCGTTGTGCGGAACACTGTCGGCGACGATGCCAGCGCCTGCTTGCACGTAAGCTTTTCCATTCTGGATGACGATAGTGCGCAAAGCGATGCAGGTATCCATATTTCCGTTGTAGTCGAAGTATCCAACTGCGCCGGCATAGGGGCCGCGTCGATGAGGCTCCAGTTCATCGATGATTTCCATGGCGCGGACCTTGGGGGCGCCGGAAACGGTGCCAGCGGGCAGGGAGGCCTGGAGGGCGTCGAATGCGTCATGTTCGTCGGTGAGTTGGCCGGTGACGTTGGAAGTGATGTGCATGACGTGGCTGTAGCGTTCGATGGTCATGACATCGGAGAGTTCGACGGTGTTGTATTGTGAAACACGACCCACATCATTCCGCCCCAGGTCAACGAGCATCACGTGTTCCGCTCGTTCCTTGGGATCGGCCAGGAGATCATCAGCGAGTTGTCGATCCTCCTCTTCCGACGCACCTCGAGGACGGGTTCCTGCCAGTGGGCGGACGGTAATTTCACCGTCGACGACGCGGCACATAATCTCGGGCGAGCTACCGACCAGAGTAACTTCAGGAGTGCGCAGAAAAAACATGAACGGACTGGGATTGACCACGCGTAGCGTTCGATAAATCTCGAACGGTGGAGCTTCAATGGAAACTTCCAGGCGTTGGCTGATGACGACTTGAAAAATGTCGCCCGCGGCAATGTATTCGACACAGTGTTTGACAGCCTTTTCAAATTCTTCCTGCTGAAAGTTGGACTGGTAAGCAATGGTGACGTCACCCCCGACCCGGATGTCGGCAGGTTGCAGCGTGGGTTGTTCGCTGGATAATTGTTCGACAATTTCGTCGACTGCCTGGCAGGTGTCGTCGTAGGTCGCACGCAAGCCGGATTTTTTCTGGGGAATGCGGGCCAGCACAATCACGGTCATTGTTTTTGTGATGTTGTCGAAAACAATCATCCGGTCGTAGAATGCAAAACTTAAATCGGGTAGACCTCGATCGTTGGCAGCTGGGTGTGGCAGATGCTCCAGGTAGCGGACTACGTCGTAGCCGGCGTAACCGACGGCGCCGCCCGTGAAAGGGGGTAAACCATCAATGCGAGCTGCCTGCACACCCGCCAGCTGTTTCCGCAGTTCGTTCAGCGGGTCGGCTGCTGTCCATTGCTTGGTCCCGTCCGCTGTCGAAATCTTGACGTTTTCGTCCGCAGCGCTAATTTCCATAAACGGACGGGTGCCGAGGAAGCTGTACCGTCCGACTTTCTCGCCACCAATCACGCTTTCGAACAGGCAGGATGTTCCACCGGTGTCCAGTTTATGAAACGCAGACACGGGCGTCAGTGAATCACTTACGAGTGTCCGGTACACCGGCACTAACTGGTGGTCACGGGAAAGACTTTGAAAAGTGTCGAAATCCGGAAGATGATTCATTTTTTACTGAGATGAACAGGAAGGACTGCGAGAAACCGATCGAGCGAAGTCAGCTTACCAAGCACATCGGTGGGTCACAACGTCGCCATTTCGAGCGACCAATCTTGACACGCTTCGAGCTGTTGTTAGAATCTATTAAAATAACGTTAACTATTGTTGTAGAACGATTTGCACCGATTGTGCCACTTTCTTCTTCGTTGCCATTGTCAGCGACCATCGCAAATTTCGTCTGTTCGGGAACAGTAGCATGAAGTGTCAGCACTGTGAAAAGCCGGCCACGTTCCACATCACGGAATTGACTGGCGTGGAAGTTGAGGAGTTGCATTTGTGTGAGGAGCACGCACGCAATTATTTAACGCCCGTTGACCCGCAATCGGAGTCGCCCGCGTCACAGACCTTGGCAGGGGCGCTTGCGCAGCAATTGCAACTGGGGCAGACCGCCGAGGACTTGGCCAGACTGGACCAACAAGCTTGCCCCATTTGCGGAATCACTTTTTACGAGTTTCGCAACCAGGGAAGACTGGGGTGCCCTCATGATTATAGTTGTTTTGAAGAAGAACTAGAGCCACTGGTGATGAACATACATGGTGCCACGGAGCACGTGGGCAAACGGCCCCGTCGCAGTTCTGCGGGATCCGAACAGCAGACAGAATTGATACGCTTGCGCCGTGAAATGAAGGAGGCCGTGGACAACGAGGATTACGAGAAAGCATCGCAATTACGAGATCAGATCAAGGAACTCGAAGAAGAAATATCGAGTCAGCAGGAGTAAACCAACTGGCGGCCCGAGTACGTCACTTGGCTGGTGCCTTTCATTCGTGTTTGTCATAAAAAATAGACCGACTTAACGAGAGCTCATTGTGGAACTTGAAGATCTAACGGGGTCGAGTGGCGAATGGTTGCGAGGCTCCGGCCCGGAGTCCGACATTGTTATTAGCAGCCGCATTCGGTTGGCGCGAAACCTGGCGGACTTTCCCTTTATTCGGACTGCAACCGACCATGACCGGTTAGCGATCGAGCAGACAATCTGCGAACGCGCCCTGGTTGATGATCATCTGAAAAAAAACCTCCTGTACTTGAACGTGAGTGAATTGGAATTCGTAGACCGTCAATTCCTGGTTGAACGGCAACTCATCAGTCGGGAGCACGCGGAAAGCGAGGGGGCTCGCGGCGTGGCGATTGGTTCACGTGAGACTTACAGCCTGATGATCAATGAGGAGGATCATTTGCGGATTCAGGTGATGAACAGTGGTTTGGATCTGAAAGCCGCCTGGGACATGGTCAGTGAGATTGATGACGCCGTCGAAAAACACGTCACCTATGCTTTTCATGAAAAATTGGGTTATCTGACCGCTTGTCCGACAAACGTTGGTACCGGCATGCGTGTGAGCGTCATGTTGCATCTTCCTGCCCTGGTTATCACACGACAAATCAAAAAAGTTTTCCGCAGTCTCCACAAAATTAGTTTGGCTGTGCGTGGTTTGTATGGCGAGGGTTCGCAGGCGATGGGCGACTTCTATCAAATCAGCAATCAAATCACGTTGGGCCGCAGTGAGTTGGACCTTATCAACCAGGTAAGCGATGTGGTTCCTGTGCTGATTGATTACGAACGCCGGGCAAGGGCATTTTTAATGCGAGAAAGCCAGAAAGATTTGCATGATCGGGTCAGCCGGGCGTATGGGATTCTGAGTTCTGCCAAGACAATCAGCAGTGAAGAAACGATGCATCTGCTTTCCAGCGTCAGGATGGGAGTGAACCTGGGTCTGATTGACAATCTGCAAATTCCCGATGTCAACAAATTATTCATCCACACCCAACCGGCACATCTCCAGAAACTGCGTGGCGAGGAGTTGGATACGGCTGATCGCAATGTTGAACGCGCGTCTTATCTGCGCCGTTATTTACGCACCATTGGTGGCGAGGATGCCGCCGAACAAAACTGATCCGGCAGGGTGGAACCGGTCGGACGGTGTGTGGTGCAGCAGCACTGGTCGCTGTTCGAATCGAGCGTGAAGCGACTTGTGTGCCCTGTGCTGCGACTCAAGAACCTTTGAGCTTTGTTCTCAGTTGCGGGATGATTTCGCGAGGCACAAAACGAGCCAGCTTTTCGTCATTTGCCAGGGGAGCGATTTGCTTGATGAGGGAACTCGAAACGTGAGCGAACTCCTCGTCGGCCATTAAAAAGATGGTTTCGATATCGGGGTCCAGGTGGCGATTCGCCATCATCATCGTGAACTCAGTTGCGATATCGGTCAGGGGGCGAACGCCTCGAATCATTACTCGTGCACCACAGGCTCGGACGAACTCGACGGCCAACCCCGAGAAGGTTCTGACTTCGACATTGGGAAATGGTTGCGTGACAGTGCGCACAAGATTGACCCGTTCCTCGGGAGAAAACAGCGAAGGTTTGTCGACGTTGACTCCAACCCCCACCACAAGGCGGTCAAGCAGGCGACTGCTGCGAGCAATTACACTCAGGTGTCCCAGCGTAATTGGATCAAATGAACCCGTGTAAACGGCAACGTGTGAATCGGAGTCAGGCATGGTGATGAAAGTGGTGTTGAATGCTCGTGTGAGTCGTTAAAAAGCACAGCAGTGGTCCAGCGACTACTGATCCTGTTTTTCTTCCGTCTTCTGTCCTGCGGCTCGGGATCTGCGAACTTTGCCTCTACCCTTCCTCCAGCGCCAACATCAGACGATCCAGATCTTCTTCATTATTGTAGGCATGGGGGCTGATCCGCAAACCACCACCACGACAGCTGAGGGCAACATTTTTTTTCATGCAGGAGCGGCGAATTGAGGCCGGTTCGCGGCCAGGGAGCTGAAAGGACACAATTCCTGAACGATGTTTTCCGTCCCGTTTGCCCAGGAGGACCGCTCCTGCTCGCTCCAGACGCTCCACGGCAGTCTCTGTGATCTGGATCACCTGATCGGCGATCGTGGACCCCTGGGACGACAGTCCAAGGCGTGTCAGCAACGAAAGACTTTCGCCCAGTGCAATGAATCCTACCATATTCATGGACCCTCCTTCGTAACGTGATGCCTCCGGGCGGAGGTCGAGGCGGATGTGATCGTAGTCATAACGACGTACGACGCTGTTCCAACCAACTTGCATCGGGCGAAGCAGGTCGAGGTGTTCTGAACGCATGTAGAAGAGTCCGGCCCCTTCCGGACCCAGCATCCATTTGTGACCGTCAGCGGCGAGGAAGTCAACTTGGCACCGGGAGACATCCAAAGGGAAAACCCCCAGGCCTTGGATGGCGTCCAGAAACAGTAAAGCCCCCTGGTCGTGTGCCAATTGCGATACGGCTTGGACATCCAGGCGATAGCCTGTTACGTAACCCACCCAGCTTAGTGAAATGATGCGAGTTCGCTGATCACACGCTTCCGCAATCAGGTTGAGGTCGACGACTCCGTCCCTGGGCGAGACGAGCCGTGTTTCAACACCTCGGCTGTGAAGATTCATCCAGGGATAAAGATTCGATGGGAATTCATTGGCAAGGGTAACCACATTATCTCCGGACTCCCAGGGAAAGCATTCAGCAACTAGTCCAATTCCGGAGGTGGTATTCGGAAGCAGGGCGATTTCACATTGGTTTGCCCGAATCAGGTCAGCAGCCAGGCAGCGCACCTCCTCGATTTTGCGCGCCCAACCGGACCATCGACAAACGCCTTCTTCCGTGGCTTCCACTGACCACTCCTGGATCGCTTTCTGACTGGGAGCGGTGATGGGGGCCACTGCTGCGTGGTCCAGATAAGCCCATTTTTTTGCAATCGGCATCTGACGGCGCAGGTCCTGGCAGACTGGTCGGGAACCCTGCTGATTGTCATGCATCCCTGTTAGCCCTCGGGAAAATCCGTGGTCGGGTTTTTTTGTTATTCTCGACCTGATCCCCAAAAGAGGATCCCGCCCAGAGTCATGCGCGCTCGGATTAAAAATGAAATGTTGGGGAAATAAAATTTTTGAACAGGAGAAATCGGGCTCCTGCACGTGCTGTTTTTCCTGGTTGTACGCTCTTTCAACATCCCTTGGCTAGAATTTCATCATTCAGGTCTTCGCTGGGAGCAGAGCAACCTTGTGTCGATCCACTGATCTTACGAGACTTGTGGTAGGTTTTGTTGTAAAGATTGGAACTCCTGCATGGTAGTAGGTTGAGGTTCAAGTGGATTTACACAACACTAAGAAACATTGTCAATTATGTGTGTGCCCCCAGTTTGGCAATGACATGTTCCCAACCTAAACTATACTAGAATTCCAGCTTATTATTTTCGGGACTTTTCCCCGGGACCGCAGCCAAATCTCATCTGAAACAACCCGATGCCCCGATTTTTGACCATTGCTGGAATGGCCGTTGCGGCCCTCGTAGCCTTACTGTTTTTACTCGATCTTCTCGGGGGTTATTTCAGTTTTCTTTCCTTAATTGCTCCCTTTCAGGGTGCCAGCATGTTGATGGATGTTACTTTTGTGATCTCTGGTGGAATGCTGGCCTATCTCAGCTGGAGCGCTTTCCGGGAACTTCAATGACTTGGGGATGCGCTCGGTCAGCGCAAGGCTTGCTACTGGTGGACCGTATGCACCCGGTGGCAGGAACAGTTGTACCCTGCAGTCAAAAGCTGATTTTGGACAACTTACGCGGCCTTTCTTAGAATCGATAGCGCCCCGTTTGTCTGACGTGGAGCGAATAGATCAGCGGTCAAAGTAGCGACGTTCTGACAGGCGATATTTCCTTGATCACGTTGTTTGGCCGCCATTTCAAAAACACGCACAGCTTGTCCCAAACCACTGAATCCCAACACTGCAAGCTGTCGGAGATCGACCCCGAGGTGGGAAATCGAGTGTTCTTTGGCCGTTCTACGAATCGAGGGCTGTACGCTGCCGCCGTGATTTCCGAGGTGACCATACCTTGTCCTGCGGGGAACGAGTTTCGCGGTGGGCATCTTCCACAGGCCCCAACGAATCTGTTCTGCATAGGCCTGAGCGTTGTTTGTCAGGTCGCAGATGGAGCGAATTCCATACTTGATGAGCAGGTCCAGGTTCTCGTGTGCCAGATTGCCCATGCTTGTCAGGGTCGAGACGGATCGTCCATGGCTGCGGATCCGTTGAATCTTTTCAGGGAGTGTCTGAGCCAAGCGAGACCGGCCGGCAGTCCGGTCTTTCCAACTTTTGCCGACCAGAACGGCGACTTCGTCAATCGCGTCACACAGACCGTGCTGGAACCAGTCCTCTACGTTATTGATAGCCCAAGTCGCTGGTAGCTCTAACTGACGGAGTTTGCTAGCGACAGTCTGGACGAGATCGACTTCATCACGATGAGGTTTTCGACCGGGTGCCTCCTCATCCTGGTCCAAAAGGATACTGATGATGAGCGTTTCGCCGTGGAATAGTTTGGACATACGCCTCTAACGACTCCCTTCGATTCGTTGATAACGTCAAAATTTACCCCAACCATGTTATAGAATCGGCTCGCCAGGCCGCATAACTGGAAGTGGGGTGCGAGAGGCCCGATATTGCGAACAATGCGGGACACATCGACCTTACGAATTGAATTGGACTTAATCGGGAAAAATACGGAGAATGGCACGACCTTGAGGAAAGGGAGTAAAACCATGAGCTTGCCGGTTACTCGACGGAGTATGCTTACACGGTCTGCCCAATTTGCGGGTACGAGTTGGACTTGCCATCTCGCCCGAACGGCCGCGGCTGCCCGCTACAGTCCGGCGGAGGAGAGTGCCATTGAAAAAGGATTGCGGTGGGTCGCCAGAACGCAGTCTCGCCTCGGGCATTGGACAGCCGCTAACTATCCCACAGCCATGACAGCTCTGGCTGGTCTGGCTCTGTTGTGTTCTGGTTCCACCACGACACAGGGACCCTATGCCAAATCCGTACGCCGCGCCGTGGATTACCTGACGAGCAAGTCACGCAAGAACGGACTGATCGGCAACCCGATGCGAGACAGTCGTTACACCTATGGGCACGGATTCTCGATGCTGTTTCTTTCCCAAGTGTTGGGTGAAGAGGAAGACCTGGAGCGTCGTATCGAATTGATGGAACTCTTGCGACGTGCGGTGCAGTTTAGTGGCCAGGCACAAACCACTTCGGGTGGATGGGGCTACGTAAGTGCCAAGGACGGTAGCAATTTCGATGAGGGTTCCACCACGATTACACAGGTCCAGGGATTACGTGGTTGCCGCAACGCCGGGATTCCGGTTTCGGCAGATGTGATTGAAAGGGCGAAGCAGTACATCTATCGCTGCAAGAATCCTGACGGCGGAATTTCTTACAGTTCGCGGAACCGGGGGACGTCGCGGCCGGCGATTACAGCGGCTGCCCTTGCAGCATTGTTCAACGCCGGTGCGTACGAAAACAAACACGTTCCGGAGATGTTGAAATATTGCAAACGTAATCTTTACCAAATTGCGGACAGTGCGCGCTCCTTCGGCCACTGGCACTATACGCATTTGTACTACTCTCAAGTTGTTTACCGCCAGGCAGGCAGCGAGTGGCAGGTATTTCGCGACAAACTGTACAAGCGGATCGTGTCGGAACAGTCGCGTGAAGGACATTGGCAGGGAAACATCGGGCCCATCTATGTCAGTGCCATCAATTTGATCATCCTGCAACTGGACAAAGCCTACTTACCGATCTTTCAGCGTTGAGCGCAGGGCTTCTACCAGGCCCTGCATGGTGTATTGTTGGGCTTCCGCATCGACCGAGACTCCGAGTTCCCTCAGGGTGGAACTTGTGACCGGACTGATGCTCGCGATCCGTGTTTTCTGTAAATCGCGGCCAAACAGCGATACCAGGGAACGGGCGATGGCCGAACTGGTGACGGTGACCCAGTCGATAGTTCCTGCCTCAAGGGCCGCAGTAACATCGGGGTCGGCACCTTCGACATCGCGGCTTTGATAAGTCACGACTTGGGTGACTTCGGCACCTGCCTGTTTTAGCTCTTGAGATAAAACTTCGCGACCACGACTGGCACGGGCCAGCAAAAATCGTTTACCCCGAGCGTCTACAGAAAGTGTGTGGGCAAGATCATCAGCGCAAAACCGCGACGGTTGAACATTTGCCACCAGGCCGTAGCTGCGCAAAGCTTCCACGGTGCGAGGGCCAATGGCTGCAAGCTGGAGGCCACCGATGACGCGGACATCCAAACCCAGTTGGTACAAACGGTCCATGAAGAACGAAACGCCGTTGCAACTGGAAAACACAAGCCAGTCGAAATTCGAAAGACGTTCAATGGCCCTGTCGACGGGAGACCAATCGTCAGGTTCGCTCACTTCGATGGCAGGCTGGGTAAGAACTTCCGCTCCCAGGTCAGCCAATTTCTTTTGCAGCCAGGCAGCCTGATCGGCAGGGCGTGTAACGAGGATACGGTTTCCGGACAACGGTCTTCGATCGAACCAGGACCAACTTTGGGACAGCGAGGCGACGGCGCCCAGAATGACCACCACCGGAGGTCGAATTCGTTGGGGCGAGACAAGACGTTCGGCAACTTCACTCAGGTTGCAACGGATGATCTCCTGATCAGGAAAGCTGCAACGGCGGACGATAGCGGCTGGAGTGTCACCCGGTTTACCGGCTTCAATCAGGGCGGATGTCCAGGTAGGAGCTGTGGTGACACCCATGTACATCACTAGCGTTCCGGGGAATTTCGCCAGCGAGGCGTAATCGATCGAGTCGTTTTTTTCTGAATCTTCCTGGCCGGTGATCAGGGCCACGGCCGAAGCGAGGTCCCGATGCGTGACGGGAACCCCGGCATAACTGCCGGCCGCCAGCGCAGTGGTGATGCCAGGAACGACTTCAAAAGAAACACCAGCTTCCTGAAGAACTCCAATTTCTTGAGCCCCGCAAGCAAAAATTGCCGGATCTCCACCCTTCAGCCGCACCACGCATTGACCCGCTTGGGCTGCCTGGATCATCTGTTGATTGATTTCATCTTGAGTCCAAATCCGGCCTCGTCCGTGCCGACCCAGGCAAATCAACTCGATTCCGCGCCGCGCGTGTTGCAGGATTAACGGATTGACGAGATAGTCGTAGAGCACCAAGTCGGCTTGCTCCAGGCACTCAAGGCCCCGTACGGTGATCAAACCCGGGTCCCCCGGACCCGCGCCTACCAGGAAGACCTTTCCCGTTGGTGACGGTCGTTGATTCATCGAAACTGTCGCCCTATCTTCCGGCAGCAACCGACATGGATTCTGGACATGTGACTTATTAGAATTTAAACCGGATCAAATAGTAAGTATTTGCTCAGTGAATTGCAGCGGTTTACCGAAAAATTGGAATTGAACGCTTTACGCATTAACCTGCCTGTTGTCCCCTGGTCAGCAGTCCTGCTGTTTTGGCAGTTTGGAAGTTGACGATCTGTCCACCAACCGTTAGGACACTCATTGGACTTGCCAGGATAGAAAATACCGCGAACCACCAATCAAGATAGTTCAATGGCGACAAATCAGCCATCTGAAACCTCACAGGAAACGGGTCAACAGGAACCGTTGGCTCAGCTTCCACCTATCAAGCCCGCACTCCGGCAGCGGCTCCAGAAATGTTTTGACCACGGTTCTAAGTTGATGGAAAAAGAAAAGTACGATTACGATTACGCCAATACGATGTTCACCGAGTGTGTGAGGCACGATCCAGGTAACTTGATTTACCTGGAAGCATTCTTAGGAAATCTCGGGAGGAAATACAAGAACAACAAAAAAGGAGCACGGATTAGGGGCTTTGGAGGGAAGGCGAACCTGAAGAAGTCAGTCTCGAAAAAAGACTGGATTGGCGTGATCCGTGCCGGCCTGGACGCTTTAAAAACCAATCCTTGGGACGTGACGGTGTTGCGTGCTATGGCCAAGGCCTGCCAGGCCCTCCATCTGAATGAGATTGAACTTCGTTACCTGAAGAACGCTCTGGATGCCAATCCGCAGGATCCTGAAGTCAATCGGCACTGTGCCCAGTCATTGGCTCGCATGGGCCAATTCGACATGGCAATCGCCTGCTGGCATCGTGTCGAAGAAAACAAACGGAACGATCGCGAAGCCGCCACGAAAATTTCGGAATTGACACTTGAAAAGACACGGGCCCAAGCCGGTTTCGGAGATCCGGCTGATTTACCAGCCAATCGAGTGAAGCACAAGGGAAAATTTCAAGAGGCAGAAGTAACAGGAGACAAGGAGGTTGGATCCCCGATTCAGTTGACAGAACGGCAGCGAATTGAAAAGGCAATTTCGGTGGATCCAACGGATGTGGAAGCCTACCTCCAATTGGCCAAGCTGCTGGTTGAAGAAAACAAGGCTTCAGAGGCCGAAATGGCCCTGCAACGTGGTTTGTCGGCGTCGGGTGGTGATATTCGAATTCGCGAATCCTTGGAAGACACACAGATGCTTCGAGCCCGGGAGAAACTTGCCATTGCGGAACAGCAAGCCAAGTCAGGCGAGTCGGAAGAGGCGACCCGATTGGCGGCGGATCTCAAGGCCCAGGTCCTGCAGGGGGAAATCGAGGTTTACGATTCTCGAGTTCAACGGTACCCCGAGGAACCTCGTTTTCGGTTTCAATTGGGAACTCGACTGAAAAAAACCGGTAGATTTGAGATGGCTGTCGAATCTCTACGGATAGCGGCCGATGATCCTCGCTGCAAAGCCGTGGCCCAACTTGAACTGGGCGAGTGTTTCCAGCATCTCAAAGATTATGGGGCGGCCATTCAGGCCTACTGTGCGGCCGTGGATTCAGCAGACAATTCGCACCTCAATGTCAAAAAACTCGGATTATATCGCGCCGGGGTGCTCGCGACGGGGCTGCGAGATACGGAAAATGCCAAGAAATACCTCTCTGCGTTGCTCGAATTGGATGCCGGGTACAAGGATGTCAAAGCACGGCTAGACAAGATGCCCTCGATCGACGATAAAAGTAGATTCTGAAAAGCCGTCATGTTCCGGACGATTTATTCTGACAACATTCCAGCCAGCGTACGCTACCCCTAGAAACTCATGCCGAATACCAGCAGCGCGAAAAAAAGACTCCGCCAAAACGTTGTCCACCGCAATAGGAATCGATCCATCAAGTCGTCGATTCGGAACCAGTTGCGAAAAGTCCGTGAAGCGATCACGTCGGGGGATGTTCAGGGAAGTGAAGATCAACTCCGTCTGGCGACGCAGAAACTGGACCGTGCCGCGGCCCAACGAATTATCCATCCCAATCGGGCCGCACGAATCAAGTCGCGATTGCAACGGAGCATCAAGTCTGTGAAGCAGCAGGCCTGAGTTTCGTTACCATTGGATCTGCCGTGCATCAAACACGGGCCCGTCCACACAGGTGCGCTTGTAGTCCCAACCACCGGCTTCTTCGCGAACTTTGGCGACGCAACTAAAACAGATACCGATGCCACAAGCCATTGGTGTTTCCAGAGAAACGACGCAGTCGATCTGTTGCTGTTCCGCAATTTCGGACACGCGTTCCATCATTGGTTCCGGTCCACAACACAAGATCCTGCGAGAATCACTACCGTTCTGTTCCAGGACTTGCTCCAGGACGTCCGTGACCAGGCCATGGTGTCCCCGGCTACCATCGTCCGTTGCCAGATGGAGGTCGACGCCGATTTCCGAAAAGTTCTCAATGCCAGCCAAGAACTCGGCAGAACGGGCTCCATAGCACATCGACACACGGGACGCGTTTGACGTTGTGCGTGCCGGTTGGCCGTACTGACGGGATCCCAGGTGTTCACGTGCTACTGCGGGGAAAGGCGTGTAACCGACTCCACCTGCCACCATGATCAAATGATCGACGGGCTGAGGATGAAATCCATTCCCGAGCGGTCCCCAGACGGCAAGCTGGTCCCCGGGACTTGCTTCCGCCAGCCGGGTTGTCATCTTGCCCATGACCAGGTACACGACATCGATACCCCGAGGCGTTCCATCAGGCGTACAGACGGTGTCGTACAGCGCGAGTGGACGACCCAGTAGAGGATCCTGCAGACCGGCTAGCCGCAACATCAGGAATTGGCCAGGTAAGAAACGACGAGACATCTGCGGGGATTCGAAGCGAAGGCGGTATGTGTTCCGTGCAATCTCCACGTTTTCCAAGACGGGAACAGTACAGGAGAGGGCCTGATCGGCGTAGTAGGGCGCGTGAAGCGGATTCGACATGCTACGGATCGTACGACAGATGTCCGGATTTCGCTAGCCGACAAGCAGGAAAATGTCCGACAGGTATGGAACGTGCGCCCTGATCCCCAGACCCATTTTGCGATGCGGGTCAGTTTGTGTCACTCCAAGATTCAGGTGGTATTGCGCGAGCGATTCCCTGTTCGCCGCCGCGTGGACGAAGATTTTTTTTGAGAGGGTTGTGCTCGGGAAGTTGTTGAAGAGACCCTTCGAAGTGCGCGAACTTCGTCACGTGTCAGTTGCCGATAGGCGCCAATGGGAAGTTCTCCAAGTTTTAGTGGACCTAAAGCCACTCGCTTGAGACCAACGACTTTGTGGCCCACACGCGCTAGCATACGGCGGATTTCACGATTGCGTCCCTCATTCAGAACGATTTCCAGTGTCGTCGAATTTTTTGAAGACCGTTTAACACGGGCCCGTACAACCTGAGCGAACGCTTCGGACAGGTGGATTCCCTTCCGCAGTTGTTTCAGTTTTTGGTCAGTAAGAAGCCCGTGAACCTCAGCCACATAGGTCTTTTCGATACCAAAACGTGGATGAGACAGGCGGTAAGTCAGGTCGCCATCATTGGTGACCAGGATCAACCCCTCACTTGAGCGATCCAGGCGGCCGACGGTAAAAAGTTGATCCCCACCGGGTACCAGGTCGATCACGCGACTACGTCCTGCTGGATCCCGATTCGTCGAAACCGTTCCCGGGGGTTTGTTGACCAGGTAGTAAATCAGTTTGAGACGGGGGATCGCTTCACCATCGACGCGAATTTCCTGGATCGATGGATCTGCACGCGTTCCTAGTTCGACCACTACTTTTCTGTCGACTTCGACCCGCCCCTCAAGAATTAAACTTTCACATTGGCGACGGCTGCCATAACCACTGCCGGCCAGAATTTTTTGTATCCGTTCACCAGTCCGCGCAGACTCCGGTTGCCGATGCTGTTGCCCACGTGCTTTCGAATTGTGTGATTGATGAGTCATCTTGAAATCCAATGCAGCCGAACGTTTTAAACTACCTGATGGGGCGGACGGGATTCAAGGGCCAATTTGCTCTTCTCGCTGCCAATACCTGTTTGTCCGCTTCCAGTATGTTTGTTTTAGGACTTGTGGCGGTGAAAAGGGCTAACTCCAGAACGAGCCTGTCGGCCATTGCAAAAGCGGGCTAACGTCTTCCGTGGAGTCTATTGGGAAGATCAGAAAAGGGGTGGGCCCTTCACACGCAACTTTAAAAGGTTCAGTTCGACGGGCTTCTCGTAAAATTCAGTGCAACGGCACGAATTATTTTTTATCAGTAAGCCAGGAAAACCGTGTGACACCAAAACGGGCAGGTCAAAGTCGAGACGGTGACAAAAGACAAGATGGCCCGCCGACCCTAGTACAATCGTGGTACAGGTCTGTTCAAGAAATTTGACAGCTGGGGTTGGTCCCGTACTGCTTGCGGTGCCGGTACCAGGTACTCGCGGGGTCGTCCGCCGACGACTGGTGGCGCTACATCCGTTTCGGCGTAGGGATCGTGACGCATTGCGCGTAGCTGCTGAGTCCGGATGTTCCCCGGGTTGGTCCAATCAGGAGCAACGACGCAGGCAGGAATGGAAGCCGAAATCAGGAGGATGGAGATGGTTTTCAGGAGGTTCGGCATGAAGCAGCGAAAGTGTGAGGCCGGGGAAAGAAAATGTCGAGTGTGAGGCGAAAGGTACAGGGAATCAGCTCGGGCTGCAAAGGTCAAATAGCCACAGAAAGGCGAAATCGAAACGTTATCAACGCGGACAGCAGTGCCAGCATCTTGTTGTGGGAAGAATGGGGAGCGTTGCACTCTTTCTCCCGCTTGTGACCGGACCAATCGAATGATACCATGAAGAGTACTACCGGCTTGGCCCGCCGTTAAACTGGCTGCTCCCGCCAGGCGGGCAGCATCGAACTGGATCCTGCCAGTCTCACATCTAGCGTCACTACGAAGCTGGCAAGGCAATTCGCCTGGAACTCCCGGCAACCGCAGCAAAACGCTACGAGCTGGTCCTCTTCCGAGTTCCGAACCATCGTGGTTTCCGTTGGGAAGCCGTCTGCTGACTTCTACCAACCTTGCCATCGAATTATGCCTGACGAATACAACGACGATCTATTCGCCAAATCGACGATGACCTTCGGAGAACATCTGGAGGAACTGCGCCACGCGCTCGTATGGTCTCTTGGTGGACTCATGGTTGCTTTCCTCTTTGGTCTGGCGTTCTCCAACCTTGTCGTCGAGGCGATTAAGAAACCGCTAGAAATAGCTTTGGAGAAATATTACCTCGAGAACTCGATCAATGAACTAACAGATGAATACGAGGATTTGGACGGCGATGTGCAAAGGTTCATGAAAAAGTCCCATTTCGCGTTTCAGAAGGTGTATATTGAAGTGCCTGAGTTGCGGCGGGTTCTGGATTTGGTTCCGGCCGGCGCGGATTCTTCAGAATCAAAACCAAACCAAGAGACCGAAAGCCATGCTTCGGTAGAGAAAACATTTGACGAACCGTTACCGACCCCTTCTTCTCAAATGGTTAAGACCCGGATCTGGACTCGCCTCGATCCGAACATTACCACGCTGAGTGTTCAGGAATCCTTTGTCATTTGGCTGAAGGCTGGCCTGGTAGCCGGCATTGTTATTTCCAGCCCCTGGATTTTTTACCACATCTGGGCATTCGTCGCGGCGGGGCTGTATGTACACGAAAGACGATATATTTATGTGTTTCTGCCCTTCAGCATCGTTCTCTTTTTGGCTGGTGTTGGCTTGGCGTATTTCTTTGTGTTCGATTACGTCCTGGATTTCTTGTTAAGCTTCAATCGCAAAATGGACATTGATGCCCAACCACGGATCAGCGAGTGGATGTCTTTCGTGCTGTTTTTACCACTAGGGTTCGGCATCAGCTTTCAACTGCCTTTAGTGATGTTGTTCCTGGAACGAATCGGTGTCTTCGACGTTGCCACTTATCTGAGTAAATGGAGAGTCGCCATCCTGGTCATCTTTACGTTGGCCATGTTTCTCACTCCTGCGGATCCCATGAGTATGTTGCTGATGGCCTTACCCCTGACGCTGCTCTATTTTGGTGGAGTGGCACTGTGCAAGTGGATGCCCCGCCTGCATCGGCCGTTGGAAGAGCCGGAATTGGAGTGATGACGCACTCAGATGGCTTCCGAACCACGTTCCCCCGTGCGAATGCGCACGCAGTCGTCCATGGGCAGGACAAAGATCTTGCCGTCTCCGATTTCTCCCTGATCTCCCGAACGGCCTCCCTGGACAATGGCGTTGATCGTGGGTTCCACGAATTCGTCGTTGACGGCAATCTGTAACTGGACCTTGCGGAGCAGGTTGACAGCAAGTTCGTGCCCACGATAAACCTCGGTATGTCCCTTCTGACGGCCGAATCCTTGGCAGTCCATGAGCGTAAGTCGGAAGACTTCGACCTCGGTGAGTGCCGTTTTCACTGCTTCGAGCCGGCTGGGCTGAATGATGGCAATGATCAGTTTCATCGCTGTGACTCCGAAGTTGATCCGCACAGGGGTGTCGGGGTTTGTTTCTACTATTTGAGTTTCGTTTGTAGTACCACCCTGAGGGCGGAAACCGGTTGTGAGGTGACTTGCAGGCTACCGACGATCCATCTCAAATTAGCACCGTGAACGATGTTTTCTTGATCGCCGGCCACCCCGGCAGTTCGATGCTGCGGAAGTTGTACCATCGTTTTATTTAAACAGGTGTCTCGGAATTTTAGCAAGTTGTCGATTGGGGGGGTACTCCGGGCCTCCGCTTCTTCCGGAATCCGGAAATCGAACGTGCGGGCAGTGCTTTTCAAACAGACCAGACGGCCCGCGGGAGTCAAAAGAGGTTTTCGACCACCAAGGGGGGCGTTCAGGACAAACCTGCGGCGGTGTGGAGCAGGAGCAGGGACCTTCTACCCACACACCGGGAGGTCAAGCCTCTGCTGCGACCGGAGTTGCCTTGTGGGAGGCCGGTCGTTCACTGCCTTGTGGCCCATCAAGCCAGATGGGGAATTGCCTGTCATCTGGGCAAGTGCCGACGCGCCACCGAGCAGTTGGAAGAACCGAAAAACGAGAACAAGCCCTCAAGCATTGAAAAGTAGAGGACACCACCGATTACCCGTTAGCGGCCAAACAAAAAGCCGCCCGAGTGCAAGCACCCGGGCGGCTTTGAAACTTCGCAGGTCAGTGAATCGAATCACATGGTAGTGATTCAGTCACTTAGAAGCTCACGATGGTGTCGATACCGAAGACGGTGACTTCATCGTCGTTTGCGACAGAGCCAACGTCCCAGTTGTGGCGGACTTCGGGACGCACGACAACGTTGCCACGAGGCTTGTAGTTCAGCCCGAAAGTAGCCGAGTACACGTCGCCGGCACCGGCGCCGAAGGAGTCGTCCTTGAGCCACTCAAAACGGAAACCAGCTGCTGTGCAGTCATTGACGTTGCAGAACAGGTACTGGTTGATTCCGACGGTATCTTCGTTGTCCGAGTCGGTGTGGACGTAATCGCTCTGTACAACGTAGTTGACGCCGTTGCAGAGGTTCATGTCCAGGACCAGACTGTGGCCATAACCGTCTGAACCACGCCATCCGAAGTCACCAAAGTAGGTGATGTAGGTCAAGGTAGCGGTGTCGCAGCAGTTGCTGACACTGAATCCACCGAGGAACATGCTTCCTTTTTCACCTTCAGTGAACGCTTCGAAGCCGGTGTCCCAACCAGCAACCCAGCCACCGTAAAGCTCTAAGGAGTCACTGCACGTGTAGGTGGCCAATGCACCAGTGTGAGTGAAGGGCTCCGCATTGAACATGGTGAAAGAGTGGCTGAAGAAACGGTTGCCCGTGGCCGGAATCACTTCGTAACCAACGTTGGTGAAGAAGTGGCCAATTTTCACGGACAGGTTACCCTTGGCAACTTCGGCGTACAACTGAGGAAGGGCAAAGCCGTATCGGCCGTGGTCCCAGCCATTGTCGTAGTCGTCCGGGTTACCGAAAGCCTGGGTTTTTTGAGCGTCGGTACCGTACAAAAAGTCGGCTCGGAAGCCCCAGTCCCAGGAACAACCATCGGACTTAGCGGCTTTCTCGACGTAAAGCCAAGCCTGGTGCAAGTCCATATTTCCTGTGGAGTCGTTGAAGGAAAGGTTGTCACCTTTCGCATCCGAGAAGGGCTGTTCGTTTGCACTGTAGCCGGTTTGAAACCATCCGCCGATGTTAAGGCACGAAGTGTTACAGCCCAGAACACCAAGATCGCACAGATTGCAACTAGCTTCGCAACCACAACTAGGCTCTGCATCGCAACCGCAACTCGGGGCCGCATCACAACCGGGATCTTCGTCGCAACTTCCTCCCAGATTGTTGCTTAAAGAAACTTGTTTCACAGTTAAGTCGCTGGGGGAAGGTGCTTCTTCCAATTGGTAGTAGTCAAATGTTGATGGGGTCGAGTTGGGGTCACTCAATTTTTGAGCCCCCTCACCGCTGGCCGCCATGCCAACACATGCTAGTGCGACCGCCATTAGCTTCGCAAACTTCATGATAAAACTCCGTGATAAACGTTTGAGGGAGATGGGTTTGTATCCGCCGCACAAACCGCGGGAAAAACAAAATGAGAGAGTGTACTCGAGGGAATCAAACGATTTGCAGACTACCTACAACCGATCTTTTTCCATCCATGTAGGACAAATCGGCCGTGGGTGGGCACCAATTTCATCGAGAATTTGAAAAATTGGGAAGGAAGCGAGAAATAGGTGTGGAGGTGGGTAATTTGTAACGGTAGCCCATTATTTACTTGCCGCATGCAAGCGAGAAAGAAATGTGGAAGAAGAGAGAGTTCGAGCAGAAAGGATGAAGGAAGAGTTGAATAATGAAAAGAATCGGCAGTGTCAGCACTCGGAATTACGCGGATTCTTGGTCTGAGAACAAGGCATCCACGAACTCGTCCACGTTGAACTGGGTCAAATCTTCAGCTTCTTCACCTACCCCCACCAACTTGACTGGTAGATCGAAGTGTTGGCGAATCGGAATGACGACGCCTCCCTTGGCCGTACCGTCCAACTTTGCTAGCACAATCCCTGTACACTGGACCGCCTCGGAAAATCCTTTGGCCTGGCTGATTCCGTTTTGTCCAGCAGTCGCATCCAAAACCAGCAGAACTTCTTGAGGTGCGTCGGAGATCTGCTTTTGGATCACCCGTCGAATCTTGCTCAGTTCCTGCATCAAATTGGATTGTGTCTGTAAACGGCCAGCCGTATCGATAATGCAAAAATCTGCCTGATCTTGGATCGCTTTGGCGACAGCCGCGAAAGCGACACTGGCGGGATCCTGTCCCGAGTCACCTGTCACGATTTCTGCACCGATACGATCTGCCCAAATGACCAGCTGCTCGACGGCTGCTGCTCGGAAAGTATCACCAGCTCCCAGGACCACTTTTTTTCCTTCCGCAGTAAACCGGTGCGCCAACTTTGCGATGGAAGTCGTTTTCCCCGATCCATTCACCCCGACCACCATGATGACCGTCGGTCCTGACTCTGCCAGATTGATCGGGATTTCCGGCTGGGCTAACAGGTCTTTCAGGTTGCTCTTAACCGAGGACAGAACATCTTCCTCCTTGACAACCCTGCCGCGAAAGGACTTTTGCATGTCGTCTCGAATGGTCGCCGCCGGTCCTCCGCCCATGTCGGTACGGACGAGTACGGCAAAGAGTTCTTGCAAGAAGTCGTCGTCTACCAGGCGACCTTCCTGCTTGAAAAGGTCACGGATATCGGTCTGGAGTACCTGGGAAGTCTTTTGAAGTCCCTGTTTGATCCGATCAAAAAGTCCCATGTGGCCAAGTCCCTCCGAGTCCCTTGTAAGTTTTATGTCCAGCGCCTCCGCAAGGCCTGCATTTTACTAACGAACACCGGCAGGCAGTAGGGCACTCGAGCGCCGTGAGACTGACGATCGTAGAATCACTCGCACCTGCCATTCGAACAGAGAGGAATCTGAGAACGGACGCCAGACGCGGAAGTTCGGCAGTACCGCGTGCTGGTGGCATCATGGAGAATCATTGCTCTCGTCTGCCGGCAGGTTTGCTGAAAACGGTTTCAGTTTGATTGTTCGGAGTTGCTCCGGCCAGGGCGGATTTTTATTTGACGCCGGCGACTGCGCGATCAGGCATCCGGTTTCCACTCGCCAGGAAAGAGTATTCGTGTCTTATTCCGAACCACGGTCCTGGAGGAAACGGTCCAGAATGCCGTTGACAAACTGAGACGATTGATCCGTACCGAAACGTTTGGCGAGTTCGACAGCTTCGTTGATAGCCACACGATCAGGCGTTTCGGTGTAAAGAATCTCAAAAGCACCCAAACGCAGGACATTGCGATCGGTGACCGCCATTCGCTCGAGGCTCCAGTTTTCGGCTGTTTTGGTAAGGAGTTGATCCAGTTCCCCCCGGTTGCGACGGACTCCGGAGAGCAGGGATCTGGCGAAGGCGGTTAATTCCTCGTCGGCGTGCAAACGACTTTTAAGAAACGAGTCGGCAGTCTGTTGTTGTCCACCAGGATTCAAGTCATCCTGATAGAGAATCTGCAAAACAACTTCGCGGGCGCGACTACGGCGTAGCATATCCCCTGTTCTCCTCGGGTGGCAATGGAAAGTCTGTAGTCACTTGCAATGGCACCTCCACCGGAAATCAGGCATTGCAGAACGTACTTGGCGCCGATCCTGTTTTAATTATAGAGCGTAACTGGGGGATGGGGGTTACTCTTGGGCTGGCGCGAGTTGTTCAAGCAAGGCGGGACAGTAATCTTACCATATCCAGGGCCGCTTGGGCACATTCCTGCCCTTTGTTACCCGCTTGCCCACCACTGCGATGGATGGCTTGTTCCAAAGAGTTGCAGGTCAAGACACCAAACAGGACGGGAATTTGATGATCCAAGGCGATCCGACTCAGTCCGGAGCTAAGCTGCTGATTGATGTACTGATCATGGGTCGTTTCCCCGCGTATGACCGCGCCCAACGTCAGGATGGCTGCGTAATTTCCTGACTGTGCCATCTTTTGTGCGACGATCGGGATCTCCCAGGCTCCAGGCACCCAGGCAACATCGATTGCCGAGGAAGGAAGACCGGCGGAGGTGAGCGTTTCGACGGCACCTTCCAGGAGATTTTTGGTGATGGAATGATTGTATTTCGAAACGACGACCGCCAGTTGACATTCAGGTAGTGGTCCGTCGCCAGTCAATTCGTTGGGCACGATGGCTACTCCAAAACTGGGTCACTGAGACAATCGCTCGGGAATCCGGATGAGGATAGGAAACTGCTCCTTTTCATCCAGCCTTCTCTGAAAAGCAGATTGTCCACGTTGAATAGTGAGATGGATAGTGTTCCCTCGTTGTTCATGTAATTGATTCAACAACACGTCAACCGAAGATTTGCTCACAATGAGATCGCCTTTTTGTAGGCCTGCCTGGTTCATAGGACCACCACCATCGATACTGTCGATTTCGAGTAGCTCCTGTTGGCGACTCCGCCCCATGGCATACGTTGTATGTGAACGAAATCCAAGATCTGTTTCTAGTTCATTTTTCCTTATTGTCATTAATGATTTGGGGTCGGACTTGTAACACGAAGTGGCGCTTCCCAAACCGTATGCGGATACACCAAGGACAAAGATATATAGAAAACTTCGATTCGTTAATATGTTACTCAAGCTTTCACGTTGTTGCCGATTGCCGCTTCCCTTCCAGCGGACTTCCAGGTAGATCGCTGACAAAATCATGAAGCAGATGATCAGCGGTGGCAGCGCCATCGCGCCCAGGGCCCCGTAGTACCTGACCATTGTAAACTGGAAGGCGAAGACCGTCATGCAGACGAACAACGAACCGATACCGAAGCGGAGCGTTTTGCGGACCTTGGGTGGCGACGGTTCGGAAACTAGCTGGGCGGGAACGAACGAGGGTGGCTCGGGAGTATCAATTTTTTGGGGGGGACCGGACACCGCTCACTCGCCAATGTTCGTTACTTCAGATTCATGCCCATGAGGAATTCCGCATTCGTTTGAGTTTTTTGTAAACGTGTCACCAGTAGTTCCATCGCGTCGGATGAACTCATTTCGTTTAAAACTCGTCGGAGAATACAGACTCGGCGATGTTCCTCTGGATCCATCAGCATTTCTTCACGTCGTGTACCACTGCGATTGATGTCAATGGCGGGCCAAATGCGTTTGTCGACCAGTCGACAGTCCAATGCGATTTCGAGATTGCCCGTTCCTTTGAATTCCTCGAATATGACGTCGTCCATCTTGCTGCCCGTGTCGATCAATGCCGTAGCGATGATCGTTAACGAACCGCCTTCTTCGACTTTACGTGCAGAACCAAAGAATCGCTTGGGCTTTTGTAGCGCATTGGCATCCAGACCGCCGGAGAGGATTTTTCCGGATTGGGGGCATTCGGAGTTCCAGGCTCGAGCCAAACGAGTGATGGAATCCAGGAAAATGATGACATCATGACCATACTCGGTCATCCGTTTGGCTTTTTCAATCACCATCTCAGCGACCTGAACGTGGCGGGTGGCCGGTTCGTCAAAAGTCGAGCTGATCACTTCGCAGTTCTTACCTTTGACCTGACGTTCCATGTCGGTCACTTCTTCGGGACGCTCGTCAATCAGCAGCATGATGACGTAACATTCGGGAAAGTTTTTTAACACTGCCTTGGCCATCTTTTGCATCAAGATGGTTTTGCCTGCCCGGGGAGGACTGACAATCAAGCCACGTTGACCAAAGCCAATGGGGACGATCAGGTCGACCACGCGCGTTTCCATGTCCTCCGCTGAAGACTCCATGGTGACACGGGTGTTGGGATGCAAAGGTGTTAGGTCGTCAAAGGAGACTTTGTCTGTCAGTAAATTCGGATCTTCGAAGTTAATCGCTTCCACTCGCAACAGGGCAAAGTACCGTTCGTTTTCTTTTGGCGGCCGAATCTGTCCCGCCACCGTTGCGCCTGTCTTTAGTCCAAACCTGCGGATCTGACTGGGGGAGACATAAATGTCATCCGGGCACGACAAGTAGTGATAGTCAGGACTCCGTAAAAAACCAAAACCGTCGGGCAGAATTTCCAGGGTTCCTTCCCCGTACATCAGCCCGTTCATCTTGACGCGCCCTTTCAGGATCTTAAAGATCAGATCCTGTTTTTTCATCCCGCTGACGTCTTTGAGATTTTCTTTGCGAGCCTCTTCGATGAGCTGCGCCATGCTCAGCTTTTGTAATTCGGCGATGTGAATATCGCCTTGCTTGATCTTCTCATAATGGTCGTAGGTGTCTTCCCCGCTTCGCTCCGCTTCATCGACGATTTCTTCCGCCAAAGTCAGCGGTTCACCCTCTTCTTCAAGATACCGCGTGTCGATTTCAGGAGAGTCCAGAGCAGCCTGCCTAGGATGGTTCGTAATGGGATCGCTATCGCCGTTCTGGAGTTCCGATTGCGGGTCTTGTGCAATGGGAGCACTCTTCGGCTTCGACATATTCATCACTCCTGATGGGATTTGGATTTGCCAGTATGCGAAAGATGCCGGCGGTGGGTGTGCAGCTTCCTGTTCAGCACGAGGGGGGAGAAATCCTGGGAACTGTGAAGTGAAAGAAAGATCCTACGGTGAAGTGAAAGGCGGATCCCACGGTGTTCTATCAAATTCCCTTAAAAACTGCTACTCCGCTTTGAAGAGAAACCAAGAATCCGGCTGCCTAAGTTGGCCTGGGAATTGTGGGACGACTTTTCGTGAAGTGATTGAGGCACTGAAAACATACAAACACCACAACGGCAAGGTTCGTCAAACGACAACGAACTGACGGAGGTTCGCGGATAAAATTAAGGAAGTTACAGGCGGGCTCGCTACGAGGCATCGGGCAAGAATTTGTCGAGTGACTGCCAGAACTCTCGTGTCTGTCGGTAAGTTTGATCAATAGTCCCGTTATTGTCAATAATTACATTGGCCCCGCCTCGTTTCTGCTCGACCGGGAGTTGGGCAGCTTCACGCGCTGCAAATTGTGTTTCTGTCCAGCCCCGCTCCCTGGATCGTTGCAATCGCAAGTTCCTTTCGGCCGACACGTACAGGATGACATCGCAAAAGTCGTCCCAACCCGCCTTCATCATGACTGCCGCGTCCAGAATGAGTGCTCGCGTGCCGGCACCAGCGCATTCTGTGAGCTTGGTTTGAATTCGGGTAGTGATGTCCGGAAAAGTCAAATTTTCAAGAAATTCAAGTTCTCTTGGGTTTTCCGGGTTAAAAACGATCCCTGCCAGTGTTCGGCGGTCAATCTCTCCCGCCGGATTTAAGATTTGGGGGCCCCACTGCTTCACAGCGGCTTCACGAACTTCGGGCTGTCGCAACACCTCGTGCCCGAAATGATCGACATCCAATACCGTGGCACCCAATTTGCGCAAATACTCGGAGACAACACTTTTTCCACTCGCAATCCCGCCGATAACGCCAATGACTGTCATGAGGTCATAGCCTGTCGTTGATGGTAATTCGGGATTTTTTCTTGACTCGGCGCTGCCCATGGTCTCGGGCGTGTTTTTTCTCTCTTGATTCCATTTAGATCGGTTCGCAGTCAGCCCAATTCAGGCCGGTTTTTACGTCAACTTTTAGTGGGACTCTCAGAGGAAAAACTTCTGACATGGTGTCGGAGACACTTTCCGCGAGTTGGTTGATCTGTGCCGCAGGAGTTTCGAAGATCAGTTCGTCGTGAATTTGAAGCAGCATCTGAGCTTTCAATTGATCTTGGTCCAAGCGAGCGGGTATTTGAATCATGGCCAGTTTAATCAGGTCAGCTGCAGAACCCTGGATCACCGTGTTGACCGCGGTCCTTTCGGGCAGAGTACGTTGGTGTGGATTTCCCATCCATTTCTCAGGATGACGGACCCCCTGGATCGCTCGGCGGCGTCCCAGAAGTGTCGTGACATAAGAATTTTCGCGACATGCGAGGAATGTTTTTGTAATGAACTCGTCAACACCCGGATACTTGGCAAAATAGGCCTCGATAAAAGCAGCCGCTTCGTCACGATCGATTTGCAACGCCTTGGCCAGTCCGAAAGGACTTTGCCCGTAGATGATGCCGAAGTTTATCGCCTTTGCGCTACGTCGCATCTCACTTGTGACCTCGGCTAACTCCACGCCGTAGACCTGACTGGCGACCAGTGCGTGAATGTCTTCATCTCTCATGAAAGCTTGGCACAGGTTTTCGTCTCCGGAGAAATGTGCGAGTACTCTTAATTCAATCTGTGAATAATCCGCGGCCAGCAGATGCCAACCCTCCGGGCCCGCTTGAAAAGCCGAACGAATTTCACGTCCTTCCTTGGTACGGACCGGAATGTTCTGGAGATTGGGCTCATTCGAACTCAATCGTCCCGTGGCTGTCATGACCTGATTGAACGACGTGTGAATCCGTTTCGTTTTGGGGTTAACCAGTTGCGGGAGCGCATCCAAGTAGGTGTTTTTGAGTTTGGCGAGTTGCCGATACTCGATGATTTTGGCCGGCAGGGGATGCTGCAGAGCTAATTGTTCGAGCACGTCCGCGTCCGTGCTGGCGCCCGTTTTGGTTTTTTTTATCACTGGCAATTGCAGTTCCTCAAACAGAATCGTTGCCAACTGTTTGGGGGACGCAATGTTGAACGAACGACCTGCTGATTCGTAGATTTCTGTTTTTAACTGTTCCAGTCGTGTGCCGTGCACCTTGCTTAATTGAGCCAGGCGTTCCGTATCGACATAGATGCCGGCAGATTCCATGGCGACAAGCACTTCCAGAACAGGAAGTTCAAGATTGTAGAAAAGTTCTTCAAGTTGTTCTTGTTTTAATCTCTGCGAGAGGATGTCGGCCAGTCGCAGAGTCACATCGGCGTCCTCTGCCGCATACTCGGTAACCCGTTCGACAGGAATTTCATCAATTCTTTTTTGATCTCGGCCAGAACCGACGAGTTCGCGGAAACTGATCGCTTGATGACCAAGGTATTTTCGAGAAAGGGCGTCCAGGTTGTGTTCACGCTGGCCGGCCTCTAAAAGGTAGTCGGCGATCATGGTATCGAAGGTGATGCCTTGCAATTCGATCTCTGCAGATCGTAAGACGGTTTTGTCATATTTAAGGTTTTGACCCACCTTTTGGATCAGCGGGTTTTCGAGAACCGTACGCAAAGCCTCGGCCACGAGAGCAGGTTCCAGTTGAGGTTCTCCTTCTGGTGCGCGTACGGGTACATAAAATGCTTCACCCGCCTGCCAGGCAAAGCAATAACCCACCAGATCGGCTTGCAACGCGTCCAGTGACGTCGTTTCAGTGTCTACGGCGATCCGTTTCTGTTGTTGGAGTTGGCGTACAAGTTCGGCCAGGTCTGCCTCCGTCGCCACGGTTTTGTAGTTTGCCTGCCAGGGACTGGAAGCCGCTTCTTCTTGCTCCTCGCGAAATCGCCGTGACAGGTTACGAAATCCAAATTCTTCGAATAGGGGCTGGACACGGCCGGCTTCGATCGGTTTCACGCGCGCTGCTTCAAAATCGATGTTGACGGGTACTTGATCGTCCAGTTGGACCAGGCGCCGGCTGAGTAGCGCCTGTTCCCGGCCTTCAACCAGGTTTTGACGCCTTTTTTTTCCGGCGACTTCCTCGCTGTGAGCCAGAATTTCGTCCAACGTGCCAAACCGTTGCAACAATTCTCGGGCGATCTTGGGACCGATCAGGGGAACCCCCGGGACGTTGTCGACCGAGTCACCCACCAGGGCCTGAAAGTCGACCACCTGACTGGGGAGGATGCCCCAATCTTCCATTAACGAGTCTTCATCATAAATAGCATCTTTACGAACGTTGTAGACTTTGACGAACTTGGTGATCAATTGTCGGCAATCTTTGTCACCTGTCACCAGGTAACAGTGAGCACCCAGTTGGTCGCAACGGCGGGCGAGCGTCGCAAGCACGTCGTCAGCTTCGTAATTGTCACAAGCCACTATCGGGATGCCGAGAGATTCCAGGACTCGTTGTATTGTTGAAATTTGGGGCGGCAGGTCCACAGGTATTTCATCGCGTTGAATTTTGTACTCGGCAAACAACTCGTGCCGAAACGTTTTGCCGGGAAGGTCGAAGGCACAGAAGAGAAAGTCGGGTTGTTTTTCGTCCAACAAGTACAGGATGTCTCGAGAAAAACCGAACACTGCACTCACCGGTTGTCCCTTGGGACTCGACATTTCAGGAAGGGCGTGGAACACCTGGAAAATCAAGGAAAACGAGTCGACGACATAAACGGTTTTGCCTGCCAATTCCCCCGATGGTGTCGATTCTGTCGGTTGAGGCGCATTGTTGTGAATGGCTGGTGAAGCGGACTCCGCCCCCGCAAATTCGATGAAAGACTGCTGCTGTGGCTTCTTCGCAAGCATTCGATTTTCCGCCTTTTCGGTTGCCGATCATTCCATGTCATCGCCTGCTTCAGCAAAATAACCGATTGAGGGCACTTCGGCGAGTGAGGAACACGGATCCCGCTAATTTGTAAACCTTCAGGTGGGTTTAAGCCGAGGATGCGGGAAACAGCATGCGCCGGTCCAACGGGCTTGGATAAGCTTTTAATTGACATCTGTTCCACGTTCTAATTAGAATTAAAAGGTCCTTTGTTAACAATGTTTTACTTCCAACAGTCGCCAGGAACCTCATTTCTGATCGGATCTTCGGGGATCGTTCCACCCAGGTGTACAAAGAGTAAAGCTTGAGCGGAACGAACTTTCCCTCCAACGAATCCTTTCCTAAATGGGCGGCTGCGCTGTCCGTATTGTCTGAGGCACTATCATGGCTACGCGTGAAAATCAAGGCCTGCAAATTGGGCTGATCGTCTGTGTTCTGATCATCGTCGTACTGATGGTCTTGTTCTTTTTTTCGCAAAAGGCAAGGGAGGAAGCGGCTCTCGGAAAAGTGCAGATGCAGGAGAGGCTTAACACGGCCGAGGCAGGTACCAGGAAAGCCAATGACGATCTCACAAAAATGAAGGCGATGGTCGGTTATCCACAAGAGGCTGAACTGAAGGATATTGAGACACAGCATAAGACGGATATGACTATGTTTGCGGACAACTGGCCGGAAGAAAATCGCAATTATCGCGAATTGCCTGGTTATTTGATTGGCCGCTTGATGGACAGTAGTAAGAGCGTCAGGGACACACAGGTTCAGGTTGAACGGATGAGGAACGAGCGCGACAAGGCTCGCGAAGAGGAGGAACAGGCCACAACTCAGTACAAGGACAAATCCGCTGAAACGGCCCAAGAAATGGCTGTGCGAAGCGAGAGATTCAAAGAAGATCGTCAACGGATGACGCAAGAGAATCAAAAGTATGCTACTGACGTTCAAAGGGAACGTAAGGAAAGGCAGCGCATGGAGGATGAGAAAAACGAGTTGCTTGCCAAGAGTGAAGACACCATTCGGACACTTGATACGACCAACAAGAAATTACAGACCGATATCGATCTCCTGACCTATGAAAAAATAGGGATTGCGGATGGCAGTGTTGCCTGGGTGAATCATCGCGACCGGCTTGCTTACCTGGATGTTGGTTCCGAAGATGGTTTGCGACCTCTGGTGACTTTTTCTGTGTTCGACAGGGGGGAGAAAAATTTTCAACCGGAACGGAAAAAGGGTGCCCTCGAGGTGATTCAAGTCCTGGGCGCCCACCGGGCGCTTGCCCGGATCCTGGAAACCGATACGTCCCGCGTGATTTTACCCCGCGATGTGTTGTATTCGACTGCCTGGGACCGGGGGCGTCACTTGCATTTTGCACTTGCAGGAAAAATGGATATCGACGGGGACGATAAGACTGATCGCGAGATGATTCGCGAAATCATCTCGATGAACGGGGGAGTGATTGACGCCGAGGTGGATGAAGACGGCAATCAAACGGGAGAGATGTCGTTTGAAACGCGCTTTTTAATCATTGGTGATACGACAATCCGCCTGAGCGAACCGACACCGGACGATTTTGAGGAAAATGGTGCCGACCCCACCAATGAGCTCGCCAACGTAGTTGCCGGGAATCTGAGTGAGATCATCGGTCAAGCCCAGCAGTACAGCGTTCAGCGCATTTCGGTGGAAAAATTTTTGGACCTCATGGGTTGGCAGGGAAGTGTGACCACGAAGCGTCTGGGAGTCATCAATCGCAGCCGGGAAAACAAGTCGGCAGCGGAAGGTGACACAAATGAGAGCGAAGAATTTCGCGAGCGAAGTCCGGCCCTGTTGGAGGGCGACTCTTTCTAGAATTTGGGTCAGGTTGACGGTCGGACTTCCGCGGAGGGCACTGCCCCAAGGTGGACAAAGGACTAGTGTCTACTAACCGTCAGGTGACAGCCGACTGGATGCGTGTGGTTTTGTGAATCTTCGACAAACGCATTACACCAAAACGATTGAGCGCAACGTCAGGGTTGAACGTTCAATGTCGGGAAATTGAATCGAGCAGGAATCATTAGCATCCGGCTGTCCTGGTTCACGTTGTTTTCTGTTGACGTGACCCGTCGATCGGCAGGTCGACTCAGTTTGCACGGCGGTCCGCTCCAGCGGTCCTGATTCAATGAATACTGAGTTGGGAAACCCGGTCGAAATCTGCCTGAAGTAGGTCAGGTGGTAAGGCCCCGATCCTGGGCTGCCCCGTGACAACCCCGCGGACCATGCGTGTACGGTGGGGGGCTGAGACTAACGGCAATCCTGGTCCGGGTCTTGGAACGATGAAACTCGAAAAAATCCGGCCGGATCCCCAGCGAATGGGCTGACCGGGGAGCGGCGTGCGGACTCCTTCTCCAGTGGCCCTTTGCGGTCCCGGAAAAGACGAATCGCTTGAGGTAAGTCATGGTTTCCAGTTTTTCCGATGTTCGCTTCGGTAATGCTTTCAGGATGCCTTGCAAATAGGCCCGGAGAAGAACAAACTGTGGGTAGGAGCCGTTCATAGGGCCCTCAAACAGCCTGACTGCCATTAGAGGAACTGAACATGGAGACTTCTGCTACGCAAATTCTGGACCGCGAATTCCTGGAGCTACGTGCCCGCATTCTGGAATTGGCAGCCTCGTTTGATCGGGTGGAACGTGCCCAGGGTACTGTCGAAGGCGATCAGCGTTGGGATCTCCTCCAGCAGGGGCTAGAGGTGCTGCTCGGATCGCAGGAAGAACGCGCCAGGGCCGTTCAACTGCTCTTCTCCTTGTCGTATGATCCGGATTGGCGTGAAAAATACGGTTTGAGCGGAAACGTTTCCAATGGTTAGCAAGTCCAGGCGATTGTTTCGAGCCAGAAAACCCTTCTGTCAAGATGCCAGGCTACAGTGAGGTTTGCTAAATGTATTATTTTGATCCACACATTCACATGGTTTCGCGAACGACCGACGATTATGCAACGCTGGCACGCATGGGATGTGTGGCAGTCAGCGAACCAGCATTTTGGGCCGGTTTTGATCGGGGAAGCGTCGATAGTTTTCGCGATTACTTCCACCAATTGACAGATTTTGAGAGACGGCGAGCGGCCCAATTTGGCATTCAGCACTTTACCTGGTTGTGTATCAACGCCAAGGAAGCTGAAAACGTGGAACTGTCGCGAGAAGTCATCGCCATGATTCCCGAGTTCTTAGACGAACCCGGAGTCCTGGGCATCGGTGAAATCGGTTTGAACAAAAATACCCGCAATGAGGCCCAGATTTTTTTGGAACACCTGGATCTGGCCGTCCAATTTGATCAGCCCATCCTGATCCACACACCACATCTGGAAGACAAGTATCTGGGGACCCGTATGATCCTCGACATGCTGACCAGTGATCACCGCATCGATACAGATCGTGTGCTCGTGGACCACGTTGAAGAACACACAGTAGCTGATGTGCTGAAAGACGGTTTTTGGGCTGGAATGACTTTGTATCCAGTAACAAAATGCACGCCTCAGCGGGCGGCAGACATTATTGAGGTTCATGGCCCCGAGCGACTGCTGGTGAATTCAGCTGGAGATTGGGGACCGTCCAAACCGACGGCTGTTCCGGACTTCATCTTCGAAATGCGGCAGCGAGGTCATGCGGAAAGCGTGATTCGTCGTGTCGTCTACGAGAATCCGATCGAGTTCTTCAGTCAAAGCTCCAATTTTGACTACCGAGCGCCTGATGAGGAGGCGGTTGTGACGAACTGACCCAGGCAAGCGAGAAAGGCGACGTCAACAGGCAGGCTGGACCATCGCCTAGCTTTCCAGGGAAACGCCGAATTGTCGTAACACGATTTCAGCCACATCGGTGTCTGCCACCGGGCCCGTCCCGAGGATATTTTTTTGGGAACAGAGAATGATTCCTTGGTGTGATGCGGTAAGGGGTGCACCGTGGGAACCTCGCACTAGAGTCGCGTCCAACGGAATGCTCTTCGTGGCGGGATCGAAGTGCAGTTCAACGGGGTCATAGCCTGGTTTGCGATGAATGTCGACCTTTCTTGAGAAGGCGGGCGCTCGGTCATCGTCGAACCACCAATAATAGGCTTGCCAGCTTTCGGGATGAGAGACCAGAGTCACCTCTCCGGACCTTGGATGTTGGAGGGAGTACTCGGCACGCTGACTCTCTAACAACACCTCGGCGATACCTGCTTGGTTTCGAAAAAGATCGGCAACCTGTGCCACGGTTTTCTGGTCGGCTTGACGGACGAAAACGTGTGCGAATTGATGGTCGACCAGGGCCCATGCCTCGCTCTGAACCATATCAAGATGTTCTCCATCTTCACGTTGTTCCACCTGCAAAAGACCTGCTTCGCGCAATATTCGATTGGGATAACAAACATGATTTACCGAAACAATTTCATATTCGGAAGCCACGATCCAGATCAGTGGCGCGGAACCGAAGGCCTTGTCGAAACTCGCCTGCATCCTGCCTAGGACGTCATCGAGTTCCTGTAACGCTTTTTGAGCGTCCGGGCTGTCGGGCCCGGTGCGCTGGGCCGCGTAATCGAGATGAGGCAGGTAAAGGTAGAAAAACGCGGGTCGAAATTTTTCTGCAGCATGGGCGGCTGACTTGGCAATCCAGGCTGAAGATTGGATGTTAGCCAGGGGACCCCAAAAGTGTTGCAGAGGAAAGTGACCAAACAGATCGAGAAGTTCCCCGTACAGATCACCCGGTTGTGTGTAACACCACAGGGATTCGGTGCCGTCAGGATTGTGAACGGGTGCGGGCATACAAACAAAGTCTGCTCCGCACCCCTTGCTCAGCATCGGAAACCAGGCGGCTGAAGTCAGATCCGGATCCTGTTGGTGCAGCAAGTCCCAGATTTGCGGTGCGGCCAATTTATCATTTCCGGCGGTCCACATTTCGACTTCCCCCGTTTCTCGCCAGTAAAAGCCGTTGGCAACTGCTCCGTGGTCGCTCGGCAGCCGGCCCGTTAACAGGTTAGCCTGAACCGGCCAGGTCACGCAGGGAAAGCTGGGCAGGAAGGATGCTTGTTCCCCCCGTGCAACGAGCTGCTGTAGATGGGGCATGTTGGCAACATCTTGTGCCCGGAGCCCGGGGACGGAAAGCAGAATGACGTGGTTCATTTTCTGACTCAGAAGTAAGCGAGAAGTTGAGAGAAGACCTGACCTCCAGCTGCGTCGCTCGTCAGTGAATCAGATTTGGCAGCCAGAGTCCGCTGACTGGATTTTCAACTTTTTCACCTTGTCGGAAACGAGGGAACAGTCGGCAGCACGTCGCATCCCCAAACCCGTGCTCGATCATCCCACTTGCAGATGGCGATTTCCGCACTTTAGGTGCGTTGGCCGAGTTTAACGCATGCTGCCGTTCATTCAAGCCGCCCTGCGTGCTAAGTGGGACTGAACCACTTCCCCAGCAGTATGGTGGGGACCAGCAGCGAAAGAATCCCCAATGCGTGGGCCGCATCACTGACGCACAAACAAATGACAGCATCCAACACGATGATCGACATCAAGCAAACCTTGATTGCATTTTGCACACTTCTCGGGGATGGATCCACAACCGATCGAAAACACCGCCAGCCAATCAACAGAGCCAGGACGGTCGTCAACAGGGGAACGCGAGAGGCGTAGTTTGATCGCAATTCGGGAGAAAGAAGATCCGGAAGAAATGAGAGAAATCCGATACCCATCACCAACACAGCGGAAGCCACCAGCAAACGCAACCGACTGCTGGTTTGGGCTTCTTGACGGGCGAAAAGGGTCACGCCCGTGATGTAAGTCCCCAGTCCGGCTGCAGCGACCAGTTGTGCTGGTTGAAATCCGGCCAACAGCCAGTGTCCCGGGGCCTGTTCGGCACTGGCAATGCTCATGCCCAACAGGAGGTTGACCGCTCGGCATAGCCCCATGGTCAAAGGGCCCAGCACTGTCGGCTTCAGCCAGCGGTCGTAGCCCACGACGAGTGCCGCCAAAAGACAGGCAACGACACCACATCGCCCGGGATGTACTACCGCTTCGGACCCCACATGAGCCGCAATGAATCCGCAGCTGATGCCCGCCAATAACAAGCCGTATCCCAGGTTTCTGGCATGCTGGATGGATAATTTTCCGGAGGGTAACGGACGTTCAGGTCGGAGTTGCCGATCGACGTCGTAGTCATAAACGTCATTCAACACCATGCCCGCTGTGTAGAGGAAACAAGAACTGCACACCAGGCTGACATAACTACTGAACGGAGCGAGCGTTGTTTGAACAAAAAGAAATCCGGCCGTGATATCTGCCACGGCGGTGAAAATGTTGGAAACGCGAAAGAGCTGTAAATGGACTCGCAACATGCTGTTGGCCTGTGGAAGGGTGTGTCTGCATCTTGGCCTGGCAAGATGAAGCCAGGCTGCGGTCATTTTGCAATGACAAGTAGGCCCCTCATTTTGCGCTGTTGTTGTCGTGGTTCCGGATCAGTCAACCCGTAAATTGAAGAACGACATTCGGTCAGCTACGAGGTTTGTTCTAACAACACCTTCCAACTTCGCAAACTAGTCTGATCCCGCATTTCCCGCCTGGAACACCGTAGCGAGAAATGCCTTGGCTTGGCGAGCGGCGTCATCCGGGTTGTTGATGTACGGATAGAGTTCGACGGTGATCCAGCCATCGTATCCAGTCTCTTCAATCGCGGTGATGGTCGCTTGGAAATCGATGGCACCCTGTCCGGGAATGAGATGTTGGTGGATCCGGGATGCGGCGATGTCTTCGAAATGATAGTGAACCGTTTGGGCGGCCATCCGCGGCACCCATTCCTGGGGATCTTCTCCGACGCAATACGCATGACCAATGTCGAAATTGAGCCCTACCAGATCAGAATCAATTCGCCCCTTGAATTCCAGGTACTGATCGAAACGTTCGATCAGTAGTTCCGGCTCGGGTTCAATCAACAAGCCGATCTCTAATTGCTCGGCGACTTCCACGCAGGGCATTAACTCATCATAGAAAATCTGGGCACCTTCCTCCCAGGTTTGACCTTCCATCAGGAAGCCCCCCGGTTCCGTCGTGATGTGTGGAGCACCGATTTCCTGGGCCAGATGCAATGCCCGCTTGGTGTGCTCGCGGCGAATGGCTCTGTAATGGGGATCAGGATCAGTCCAGCCCGGATGCCAGTACGCTTGTCGTGGGTCCGCCACGGCATTCATCATGAAAGCGTTGATGTTGGAAATTTCCAGGTGATGTTTTTCCAGGCACTGTCGAATGGACTGCTTCTGTTGATCCAGCAATCCCGCAGGCCAGGCATGTGGCACATCTGCCAGAATTTCAATACCCGTGTAACCAAGTTCTGCAATCTTGGAGATGGTGTCCTCGATCGAGAAATGAAGGTAAGCGTTACTACTGAAGGCGAGTTTCATACGTCAGTACTTCAGGCTTCGATGCTTCATGGCTGGTAGGATGGCACAGCGACAACTCTTGAGGCTGGACGTGAAGATGGGGCCGAACCAGCTGGGCCCTTCCGAGGCTCGCCAGTTCCAAGTACACGGGACATGTCACCATAACCATTTGGTTCTGGTTCCACAACAACCCCCGCTGCTGGCGCGTTTGCACCTGGACTCCTGCACAGTTAACTACTGGCACTGCGGTAAGATTGTAGGGCTAGCGTAAAGACTCGTCGTGATATGACCAGGCAGGCGAAGGTTGCCAGGATTGTGAATCCGGATAAGGATAGTCCCAACCAGGGACCCTCCGGTCGCAGAGGTCGAGCCAGAATGCGCGCGGGTACATTGACGACAATCAAGATAGGAATCACGAAGGTAAATAGTCCCCAGAGTGACCAGCCCCAACTACGAGCGTAAATTTCCATCGGATACCGGGAGAAGTTCGTGATGTAGAACCAGAAATCGTAGAGGCTTTGATTTCTTCCCAGCCAGATACTGGTGGCTGCCAAGGAGATCATCAGGCTGTACAGGATTGTCACGCCGCATGCCACATAAAACCAATACAACAAGACGTTCGCGGGATTTAACAATAGTGGGTTGTTACTTTGCGTTGTCAAACGCCAGACGCCTACCGTTAATAAGAGAATTCCCATGACAAAGTTAACCAGGGCGGACCAATCCACTTTTGCAAAAGAGATCAAGAACTGGGTGTCGATCGGTTTTAAAAGCACGAAATCGAGATTGCCTGTACGAATTAATTCACTGAACTCCTGCACGTTCGGCATAAAAAACGCCTGAACGATACTGAAAACGATCCAAGTTGTTGCCAGAAACACAAAGAATTCGTTTTGTTGCCAGCCGGAACCGTCCGCCAGCGGCTTGTGGTTCAGGTGATGGAAGATGATCAGATAAAACCCCAGGTTCATTAATGTCCACGAGATGGAAGCGACGCATTGGATAAAAAAATTGGTCCTGAACGTCATTTCGCGCACGAGGCTGTTCCGAGCGAAGGTAAGAAACACACGGATCAGAACGGGTTGTTGTTCGCTCATGAAACTATCCGCCAAATCCGCTGTACCGGCGTACGCCGCGTTTCCAGAGGTATCGCGACAGAAAAATGAAGAACAGGATCCATGCCACCTGGATACCGAGTTGCAGCATCAATTCATCCTGGCTTACTTTACCGAGGAAAACTGCGGCCGGAAAGTAAGCCAGGTATTTCAGGGGTAACAGATCGACCAGTAAGTTCCACGGCTCGGGGAGCATGTCGAGTGGAAACATGTGCCCGGAAAGAAAAAAGCTGAAGAGCATGTAGACGAACAGCAGCGAACTGACTTCCAGGAACCAGAATCCAATCAGTCCAATCGAGGTTTCGAGGAAGAATCCCAGCAAAAATCCAAGGATGAGCGAAGCGATAAACGCTGCCAGAGTGAGCGGGTCGGGCCAGCCTGCACTGAAATATCCCCGACAGAGGTAGAAGACGAGTGCAAAAGGAAGTGTTGCGACGGAATAATATGCCAGCTTATGTGCGATCCGACTGAGCATCAAAAACCCGACCATGTCCACAGGTTGAATCAAGAATTTCTTGATTTCACCGTCGCGAATCTGGCGGGCAACACCCGAAGCCAGGCCGGGCATGCTTGAAAATGCACGTCCTACCATGGTCAGCAAGTAGTACGCGACCATGTCTGGAAACGTGAAATTTGCAATCTCGACTTTTTCAGCGGACCCACCCCCGATCGATTCGAAGATAGCCCACCACAGGAAAATCTGAGTGATGATGGGCAAGAATCGCATCAGGGTGCCTAGGGCGAAATCACCTCGGTAAACAAGACGTTCTTCCAAGGCAATGCGAAGAATGGTCCACCAGGTGTGGGCTCGAACGTACACTCTTAGGCTTCTTTCGATCTGGCGGCTCTGGAGAAGACGTCTGCGATGACATCTTCGAGGGGCGGATCCTCGACACTGACGTCTTCAACCGAATAATGGGAAAGTAGTGAAGCCAATTTTTTAGCAACAACATTGCGATCGATACGCAACTTGGCTTTGGGAGGAATCACTTCGAGGATCTCGCCGAAGAGGGTCAGATCTGGGGGCATTTGGTTTTCCGTGAAGGCCAGGGTAACGATCTTGTGACCACTGAAGCGATCGAGGATACCAGCCAAGGACCCGTCATATTCGACTTGACCGTGAGCGATCACCACGACCCGTTCGCAAAGCGCTGCGACATCCTTCATGTAGTGACTTGTCAGCAGAATCGTAGTTTGTCGCTCGAGTTGGTACTGTTTGAGGAATTGCCGGACGTTGTGTTGCGCGATCACATCCAGTCCGATCGTCGGTTCGTCCAGGAATAGGACTTCGGGTGAGTGGAGCAGGGCGGCGATCAATTCCATCTTCATCCGCTCTCCCAATGACAATTCTCTGACGGGTTGCCTGAGCAATTCTCGCACACTGAGCAAATCGGTTAACTCGTCCAAAGTCCGTTCAAATTTAGCCGGTTCAATGCGGTAGATCTGCTGATGCAAACGATAGGATTCATTCGCGGGGAGATCCCACCAGAGTTGGTTCTTTTGTCCCATCACCAGTGCGAAGCGACGACGGTAGGCATTTTTGCGCTCCCACGGTACATATCCCAACACTTGCGCGGTTCCACTGGTGGGATTAATGACACCGGAAAGCAATTTTAACGTGGTGGTTTTTCCAGCGCCGTTGGGGCCCAGAAAGGCAACAAACTCACCCTTTGCCACAGTCAGGTCGATACCACGTACCGCGTTGACGTCGCGATACTCCCGTTGGAACAGTCCACGCAGCGAAGCCACCAGACCTTCCTTCTTCTGGTAAACGCGATAAGTTTTTGTGAGCTGTTTCAGTTCGATGACATTCATGGCTGGTCCGATTATAGGTATCCACATCTCTTACAGATAGTTGTGCTCGAAACGTTTTCAGCAGGATGGAGAGCCAAGGATAAGGAGGATTACTTACTTGACCTTGCGCGGAAAAGATTTTCTCCGGAAGCAAGAAGTCCGTTGACCATCGGCTCAGGGGTCACTGACCTGCCGTCCGGCATGTTGCAAAAACAGCAGATTTTCTAAAAAAGGGTTTACATTGTTTCACCTCTGGTGTTTCGATATAATCCCCGGTGTAGAGGCAATCCACCCGTGAATAGGAGATTCAGCAACGTTTCGAATTGGTATTGGCCACGACACCCATCGCCTTGAGGAAGGTGGTCCTTTGCGACTTGGTGGCATTGATATTCCACATGACCGCCACCTGGTAGGACACAGCGACGCTGACGCTTTGCTGCATGCGATCACTGACGCTCTGTTGGGAGCTGCGGGACTAGGGGACATCGGCGAAATGTTTCCGGACACAGATGAAGCAAATCGCGGCCGCGATTCGGCCGAGATGCTGTCCCAGGCGGCGGAAGCAGTACGTCAGAAAAACTATCAGATTGGCAACATCGATTGCATTATGTTTGCGCAACGGCCTCGACTGACACCTTTTAAAGAGCGCATTCGCGGGCGGGTGGCCGAGATTCTCGCGGTGACGCCAGACGCGATTGGGATCAAGGCAAAAACTGGTGAACAAATTGGTCCTGTGGGATTGGACGTGGCCATGATGGCTCAGTCGGTGGCTTTGTTGATTCGTGACGACGAAGTTACTTAATTGGTCCTCGCCGGTTCGTCCCTGGATCAGTAAACAAATAACATAACGCGGTAGTTGTTCAGACGGTGACCGTTGATTTGACGTTTTCTTGACTTGATATTGAGCGACGGCTATCGATTTGGACGATTGAAACGAAACCAACGGAGCCGCAAACTCATGTCCGGAGTGCTGCCGCTCCTTTGATCCGGAGAACTTCTTGCCGACAATAAAACTGGAAAAAAGCGTCATTCACTTGAAGAAATTTGTAAGTCGCCATGTCCACCACCCTTCAATCCTCGCCTCCTGCAGAAGACGAATCTCCTGTCATGACCATTCAGATCTACAATACGCTCACCCGTAACAAGGAACCATTGGAGCCCGTGCACCCCGGGCGCATCGGGATCTATCTGTGCGGTCCTACGGTATACAAAGAAGCTCACATCGGACACATGGTCGGACCGGTCATCTTTGACTGTATCAAGCGTTATTTAACTTACAGTGGGTTTGAAGTGACATGGATCGTCAATATTACCGACGTGGATGACAAATTGATTGCCCAGTCACAAGAGCGCGGCATTTCGATGAACCAGGTGGCCACGGAAATGACGATGGACTACTGCGCCAACTTGTTGGCATTGGGCGTGGATCAAATTACCCACTTGCCCAAGGCGACGGAGAATATGGATGAGATTATCCGATTCATTCAAGATTTGATTGAAAAAGGTTTCGCGTATGCGGTCGAAGGGGATGTGTTTTTTGACGTGTCGCAAGATCCTCAGTACGGCAAACTGAGCAATCGTAAGGCGGAGGATCAGCAGGGAGAGGGGGGTGGTGCAGCTGCCAAGAAACGTTCGTCGGGTGACTTTGCGCTGTGGAAAGCGGCCAAGCCAGAGGAACCTTCCTGGGAAAGTCCCTGGGGCCCCGGGCGACCAGGTTGGCATATCGAGTGTTCGGCGATGAGCCGCAGAATCCTGGGCCAGACCTTTGATATTCACGGCGGTGGACTCGATCTGATCTTTCCTCATCATGAAAACGAAATCGCACAAAGTGAGTGCTGCCACGGTCAGCCGATGGCCAAATATTGGGTACATAATGGGCTGCTTCGTGCGGGACAAGCGGGAAAAATCGGCGGCCGGGCGGACCGCCAGCAGGGAGAACCTCAGTTCGACGAGGAAGAATCCGCTCAGAAAATGAGTCGCTCGAAAGGAGCGGGTGGTCTGCGAAGTCAAATCACTCGTTTTGGTGGTGATCGTATTCGATTTTGCCTGCTACGGACCCACTATCGAAGCACGATTGTATTCAGTGATGAAGGAATTGCGGAGGCGGGCACCGCGCTCGATAAGTTCTACACGTTTTTCGAACGTTACGAGCGAATCACCTCGCTCTCTTTTTATCTGACAGATACACCGACGGACCTGCGTCGCCTGATTAGTCGTCGAGCGGACGGAGAATTTGATCCCGCTGGAGACGGATTGCTGATCGAACTGAAAAAGTTACGAGATAGCTTCCTCACAAAAATGGACGACGACTTCAATACAGGGGCCGCCGTCAGCGATTTGTTCCAGATGCTATCAGCCCTCAATAAATTTGTCGACGATCAAAAGCTCGAAGACAGTTCGCACGATTCATCCACCATGGCATCCTTCCTGCGTGGTTGTGAAACCTTGCGTGAATTGTCAGCCATCCTTGGATTGTTCCTCAAGCCGCGCCAGGTTGCCAGTGGAGGAAGCGGCGGTGATGACGACGTGCTGGATGACGTAATGCGTGTCATGATGGATTTGCGGACGGCTGCCCGAGCAAAAAAGGATTTTGAGACGGCAGATCAAATTCGGGATCGCCTGGGTGAACTGGGGATTGTTCTGGAAGATCGTAAAGGCGAAACGGGCTGGAAGCGGCAGGCGGACTCGTGATCGACGCATCGTACAGGAGTGGTAGTTGGATGTCTCGTCGCGTGATTCTTGTTCCGGGTTTGAAGTGCACGTGTTTAAAAGGCCATCGCCGGTAGCTGTCGTCCAGAGGGTGAATTGCGGGTCGGGTGGTTGGTACAGGGCGAGCGGTGAATTCGACAACTCCCAACGGGCTGATGGTAATAAAAGTTCCTGAATACCTGATCATCGGACGTGAATAAATCATGAACGCTAAAACCGGCCAACAACAATCGCAACGCATTCTCGGAATTGATCCGGGATTGAATGTCACGGGTTATGCCATACTGGAAACAAACGATGCGGGCTTGAATGTTTGTGAAGCGGGTGTCATTCATGGCCGTTCACGCAATTCGCTGAAGCAACGTGTGTTTGAGATTCACGAAGGTGTGGTTGAAATTATCCAGAGTTTTACGCCGCACGTGCTGGCCTTGGAGGAGTTGTACTCGCACTATCAACGTCCCAGAACCGCCATTCTAATGGGACATGCCAGGGGTGTTATTTGTCTGGCCGCCGCCCAGCATGGCATGACTGTGCGACATTACCCGGCGACGAAGGTCAAGAAAATTATCACCGGTAACGGGCATGCACCAAAGGCACAGATTCAAGCGGCGGTTCAGCGGGAACTGGGGCTCCGAACGAT
>Ga0310121_10000021_pt1 | contig 139961 bp, 125 predicted proteins | sample CB27_Tmax_986_MG_FD_203504 | JGI IMG/M metagenome (GOLD analysis project Ga0310121, IMG submission 203504) | Marine microbial communities from Western Arctic Ocean, Canada - CB27_Tmax_986 | ecosystem: Environmental > Aquatic > Marine > Oceanic | place: Canada: Western Arctic Ocean | collected... | reverse complement strand
CGGCCGCCTCCGCAAACTTCTGCTTCCACAATTCTTCACCGGTCTTCATGTCGAGGGCGAGCAGGTGATTGTCGTACGTTACGCGAAACAGTTTGCCGTTGTAGAGGGTCGGTGCACCTCGATTGTACGGGGCCCGTCGCGACTCGCCTTCAAGCACCACCGGCGTGCGCCAGAGTTGTCTGCCGGTTGCGACGTCGATCGCAAACGTCCATTTCCCGTTGATGAGATACATGACACCCTCGTACACCACCGGAGCCGCAAGTTCACCCGACACATTGCTCATGCTGGCGTTCCAAATCGGCACGAGCCGTTTGACGTTCGACCGGTTGATTTGATCGAGCGGACTGTAGCTCTTCCGGTCATACCCCATGCTCGCCGTAAGGACGTTGTCGGTCTCGTTCGCGTCGTTGATCAGCTCTTCCGTCGTTTGGGCTAGCCCCGCACCCGGCCATGCGGCCAGCAGGATCGCAAGTAACCAGAATCCTTTCATCGTCAGCCTCCCGTTGGCATTCAAGGAATCTAGCCTAACGCGGAGCGGCGCCCGATTCAATGCCGTTGTAAGAACTGGTGTAGTTAATCACGCGCGTTGTGTTCTGGGCGTAAAATGAGCGGCTGGCTGTTATGGGAGTTTGGGATTGATGACACCGACGCGAGAACTGCGTGAATCGCGTTCACTCGACAGGTTGCGACTTCGTTCCTCGCTGGTACTTCTCGGTGGTACAGGCATAGGTTCGACCGCTCTGATCGTTTCGGTGGCAGTTACAACACTCGTGGCGGAGAGCATAGCGGGCGATGTCACTTGGAGTGGGGTGCCGGTCGCTGCGTCGATTCTCGGCACAGCGCTAGGCACCTCGCTGCTGGCGATAGCGATGACACGATGGGGACGCCGTTTAAGTCTTGCCTCTTTCTATGTCGTGGCAGGTATGGGTGCGTTTCTCGCGTGCACCGCAACCGTCATGGTTTCGCTACCACTTCTTATTGCGGGGGCATTGGTCGTCGGGCTTGGGAATAGCGCAAACGCGCTCACTCGCTACGTTGCCGCCGATCTACAGAGCCCGGAACGTCGCGCAACAGCGCTTGGATGGATCGTCTCGGCGGGGACGATTGGGGCAGTGATCGGACCAAACCTGCTCTCTCCATCGGATCGAGTAGGAGTGTCGGTGGGGTTGCCTTCACTCGCCGGTGCATATCTGGTAAGTGGTCTCATCTTCCTCGGCGCAGCCATGCTTTACGTTTTGTTTCTGCGACCTGACCCGTCTTTGCTCTCGGCGTCTTTTGAGATTCAAACTGCACCACGAGTCGAGAGCGCGGCGAGCACGACTCAGCTCTTTCATACACCGCAGGTTAGAGTGTCGATCATAACGTTGGTGTTTAGCCATGTCGTGATGGTCCTTATCATGACAATGACGCCACTCCATCTGAAATCTGCCGGACACGGTCTCGACGTCATCGGATTGGTAGCCTCAAGTCATATCGTTGGTATGTTTCTGTTTGCCCCACTCACTGGACTCTTGGTCGATCGTGTTGGCTCATCAAGAATTATTTTTGCCGGACAGGCGCTACTTCTTCTTTCGACTCTGGGTAGCATGGTCGTTCCATCGTCGAGGGTGCTTTGGGTGGGAGCAACACTGTTCCTGCTAGGCCTTGGGTGGAATTTTGGATTTGTGGCAGGAAGCTCAAGCCTTACACGCGATATTCCGATTGCGGATCGAGCGTGGCTACAAGGTCGTACCGATTCGATAGTTTGGGTCTCAGCAGCGGCAGCGAGTCTGCTCTCGAGCGTGCTTTTTTCGACGGTGGGCTTCGCCGGCTTGAGTGCGTTTGGATCCGTTGCCGTCCTTGTGGCGCTGGGCACGATTACAATCTTTCAGCGGAAAGTTACTTCTTCAATCCCCGATATTGGCAAATGAGCGAGGCCCTCGCAGGGCGATGCCAGCATTGACGCTGTGGGCATAGAATGATCTACCTCGTTATGGCGTGCTGAGAGTGACCCGGGTGGCCCGACTCAGTGAAGGGAGATTTGCGATGCCACGTAACTGGATGAACTGTCTGGGGGCGGCCTTATTGGCCATAAGTGGACCAATGAAGACCGTAGTGGCGACCACCCAGGAATGGTCCGTGGGGGCTGACGTGGCCGAGAGCTGTAGCTGTGAGGTCTCTTGCCCGTGCAATTTTGGCCAGCCGACGGCATCGCGATGTGATGGTAGCCGGCTGATTGCTATCGACGAGGGACACTACGACGGAGTGGATTTGTCCGGCGTTACCTTTGTCGTGACCTTCGAGATGCGCGAATGGTCGAAGATCTATGTCGACGATCGGATTAGTGACGTTCAGATGGAAGCCCTTGAGCAACTACTTCCGGTGGCGTTCGGTGGGTTCCACCGAGGAATGCGGTCGCTGCAGCGTGTGCCTCTGACGATAGAGCGAACGGAGGACAGGGTTCGGTTCTCTGTGCCCGAGTCGACAGTCGAGATCCGACTCATACGCGGTATCGACGGCCAAGCCATTACGATCGACGGGCTTCCGTCTCCCGTATACGTCGACTACACACAGTATGAATCGGTCGTCCACGCCCATTCGAGTTCGGACGCCGAATTCTCTCACCTAGGTACAAATGGCTTTACGTCCCGCATGGAGGTCGACAGTGCCGGCGGACGCTGAGCTTTGGTCATAGACGCAGAAAAGGCACTGCAGGGTTTGACTCTGCTATTTTTTCGGAGGAACCATGCGAACGACAGAGGTCATTATTGGCGTTTCGTTCTTGTTTGTCACCGCGTTTCTTGTACACCCTGTTCACGCGCAGTCCTGGACCCCACCGTCTGACCAAGAGCGCTGTCCCTCTAAATGGGGAGACGGAGACGAACGTGGCGCGGGAAATCATATGAGCCGTGAGACTGTGGTCAGGGCCGCCGGCCTCATCCGTACGGGCAACGTGTTCGAACTGTCTCATGTTTTGTCAGACTCGATACCGCTGGGTGACCGACACTTCGACCTGTTTACTAAACCGACCAGGATGAACCCAGGAACGAACCGCCGAGGATCGAACGAAGAATTAATCGTGGCCGAAATGGGGCAAGTGGGCACACAATTCGATGCGTTCAACCACCAGACAATCGGTGACGGTATGTACAACTGCTACCGCGTGAGCGAGGTTATGACCCGGAGCGGTTTTACGCGACTCGGAATTGAGAATGTCGGTACGCTGATGACCCGAGGCGTACTTCTCGACGTGGCCGCTCTAAAGGGTGTGACGGTCCTCCCTGAGAGTTACGAGATCACGGTGGAGGATCTACAGCAGGCACTGCAGCGGCAACAGACAACTCTCGAGCCTGGTGATGCCGTTCTGATCCACACCGGATGGGGCAGATTCTACGAGACCGACCCCGAGCGATTTGCAAGCAACGGTCCGGGCATTGGAATAGCCGCTGCCGACTGGTTGGTGGCCCACGACCCGATGTTGCTCGGCGCGGACAATGTGTCCGTTGAAGTTTCACCTAACCCTGATGCACAGCTCAATACCCCGGTCCACCAGATTATGCTTGTGGTACATGGGATTCATCTGGTGGAGCGCATGAAGCTTGACGAACTCGCGTCGAGTCAAGTGTACGAGTTCGCGTTCGTCGTGCAACCACTGAAGCTGAAGGGAGCAACCGGATCAAGCGTGGCGCCGGTGGCAATATACTAAAGTCGGGGCATGTGTAGTTGGCCTTGATGGCAGGAAAATGACAGCAGGCTAGCGACACGAGTGAATGCCTATCGTTTGATGATTTGCTCATGCAATTCCAACTCAGCACGATTCGTGGCTCTCGGGTTCGGTTTATAGCTGCGGTAGTCGTGTCGGCGTTCGGGCTTGCGGCTGTCTGGTCACCGGCGGTCCTGCAGTCGCAGACCGAGACTCTGGACATTTACGTCATCGATGTGGAGGGTGGAGAGGCGACGCTCTTCGTGTCGCCATCAGGTGAGTCAATGCTTGTCGATACGGGGTGGCCCGGCTTCGACGGACGTGACGCCGATCGCATTGTGGCGGTAGCCAGGCAGGCGGGTATTCATCAGATCGATTACTTGGTCGTGACCCATTTTCACCGTGATCACATGGGTGGTGCACTACAGCTAGCGGAGCGACTTCCGATTCGGCACTTCGTCGACCGTGGACCGGGTACCGGACTTAACGACCGGGGCCGCATGGCTTTCGAGGCTTACGCGCAGCTTCGAAGCACCGGTGTTCACCTGAAAGCTTCTCCTGGGGACGTGGTGCCAATCAGTGGATTGGATGTGCGGATTATTGCGGCAGGCGGCGCCGTCTTATCTGCCCCGTTACCTGGCGAGGGTGGTCCGAACGCCTCCTGTCACAGCTTCGCGTTTCATGGGGATGAGATTACCAGCCGAGGAGGTGACGCAGAGGATCGTCTTTCGGTGAGTGCTGTCGTCAGTTACGGTGAATTTCGAACGATGATCATGGGCGATTTGACGTGGAACAAGGAATACGAACTGATGTGCCCGGACAACAGGGTCGGAACCGTCGATGCCTACTTGGTGTCGCACCACGGAGCGGAGACATCTGGTTCTGACGCGCTCGTGCGCGCGATCGAACCCAGAGTCGCCATCATGAATAACGGACCGCTCAAAGGTGGGGCGACGCAGACACTTCAGAGCCTGGGCGCTCTCGAGACCCTCGATGACCTGTGGCAGAACCACTATTCCGTTGTCGGAGGCGAAGCATACAACAGCCCTGAGCGTTTCATCGCGAACCTGGAGGACGGTAGCACAGACGATCGTGGAGCCCCGGGTACTCTGCCGGCACACATGGGAGTGGCTCACTGGATCAAGCTTTCGGCATACAGCGATGGTCGATTCACGGTGACAAACAGTCGCACCGGGTACAGCAAGAGCTACGCGGACAAGAATTGACTACCTTTTATTGGCGAAGATGGGATGAGCCAGACCCATGAATAGCGCCAAAACGCATAAGCTGATCCACGGTGCTGGGCGGACGGCCGGCGCGGCCGGGAGTGTCGCTACGGCGGGTGGGCAGGGATAAACCAGGGTCGATACCAGTAATGAGGGATAGGCCGTAGCTTTCGAGAGTGAGGAGTCTGTGCGTAAGTACGTCGCGGCCGCGATTTGTTTTTTGTCAGGACTGACACATCTGTCGGCTCAACTATCACCTCCGAACGAGACAGGCGTCAGCTTGGGCCACTTGCACTACTACGTACGGGACGTCGAAGCCAACGCACGGTTCTGGGTCGCACTTGGCGGTGAGGTCACGAGGGTCGACACGACGACCGTCGTGAAATTTCCAGACGTTCTGGTCTTTCTCTCGCCGGGTGAGTCGTTGGGCGGTACGGAGGGTTCGGTTGTGAATCATGTGGCATTTAGAGTCAAATCGCTGGATGCGGTTGAGGCTGCAGGATTCGAGTTCGAGCGCCCGGAGTCGTTTTCGGGTGTGACATCGGTATTTACCCCAGAAGGCGAGCGGATCGAACTGTTTGACGAAACGGCAACGAATTTGACTTTTAGACAGGACGATGGGTTCGATGATCCCGTTGCGCGGCGACATAATGAACCGATCAGGGTTCCGATCATCGCTCACCACATCCATCTCTATTTGCCTGCGGGAGCCGAGCAGCAGGCCCAAGAGTGGTATACGACGATGTTCGGTGGTACACCTGGCATGCGGTGGCGGTACACGGCGACCGACCTGCCGGGTATTAATTTTAATTTCTCTGATAATCCGGAACATTTTGACTCTACGCGAGGTCGGATGCTCGATCACATCGGCTTGGAGGTTGTGAATCTCGAAGAGTTCTGTCGCCAGCTTTCAGCGAAAGGCATCGTATTTGACAAGCCGTATGCAACGAGCTCTATGGGGCTCGGGAGCGCGTTTCTGACCGACCCATGGGGGACGTACATCGCGCTCACTGAAGGCTTGAACGAATTCTAAGGTGTGATCTGGATCGGTTAGAATGATTAGCCTACAGTTCAGAATTGGGCGCTGAGGTGGATGTCATGGGGCATAAACACACGCACCACCACGGACACACGCACCACCACGGACACACGCACCACCACGGACACACGCACGGTCTACGTCGCCGCGACTTCTTCGCGGCCGTCGCCGGCGTCGCTGTGGGATTAACAAAGGGCCTCAGCGGGTCGAGCGTTTCCTCCGCGCCAGCCATTGTGCAACAGGGAGAAGAGACGTCCGACATGCTGATTCGCGGCGGGAGGGTTGTGGACCCCGCACAGCGTCTCGATGGCCGTTTCGACGTCGGTATCCGGGACGGAAGAATCGCCGAGGTTGCCACGGGGATTGATCCCTCGGGGTGGGGAGAGGTCATCGAGGCCGATGGGCGAATCGTGACACCCGGCTTCGTTGATTTGCACGCCCACGTTTTCGAGGGCGTGTCCCACTACGGGATCAACGCAGACAAGTACTGTCTGAGCCGAGGCTCCACGACTGTTTTGGATCCCGGTTCGGCAGGCGCGCAGACTTTTCCCGGCTTTCGGAAGTACATCATCGAAGCGTCGGCTACCCGCATTCGAGCGCTCTTGAACATCTCGGCAACGGGCATGGTCACCAATCTGCGGGGTGAGCTTCTGGACTTGGAGCATGCCAATGTCGACCGAGCCATCCAAACCATCGAGCAACACCGAGATGTGATCCTTGGAGTGAAAGTGCGGGCGGGTAGAGGGATTTCAGGGGCTAACGACTTGGTCGCCGTCGAGCGCGCACGCGAAGCTGCAGAAGCGGTCGGGTTGCCCATGATGATGCATATCAGTACGACCGTGACTCCGATCGATCAACTCCTCGACCTGTTGAGACCGGGCGACCTGCTGACCCATAGCTTCCGTCGGTCTGGCACGCCAGAATCACGTGACGAGGGGATCCTGAACAGTGATGGCAGCCTTCGGGCCTCAGCAGCCGACGCGTTGGAGCGCGGAGCGCTGTTTGACGTCGGACACGGTGCAGGCAGCTTCTCGTTCGATACGATGGAGATGGCGATGGAGCAGGACGTGCTTCCGAACACGATTAGTAGTGACGTCCACACCTATAACGTCGGTACGGAAAGATCGCCGATCATTACTCCCGACGGAGTTCTGGCGGACGGGCCAGTGTATGACTTAGCCACGACTGTCTCAAAGTTTCTGTATCTCGGTTTGCCCTTGGAGGAAGCGGTCCGGAAGTGCACGGCGACACCGGCCGCGGTTTTCGGATGGGACGTGGAAATTGGAACACTGCGCGTCGGCGCCGTAGGGGATGTCGCTATTTTTGAGATGCAGACCGGTGAGCATCGGTTCGTCGATTCGTATGGAGCTGTGAGGGTAGGACGAGAAAAACTCGTACCGTGGCGAACAATTAAGGACAATCGGATCTACCTGCCGCAGTTTTAGTGCGTGTCACTGGGTTCTGACACGTAGCCACGAAGTGATTTCTCGTGATCAAGATGGGTGACATAACAGCTGAGGAGGCCAGACCTCAGATGAATAGCGGCTCCAAGTGGCACCAGAGCTGCTGGAGCGGGTGTCAGTCGACTCAAAGCCGGCTTCAGAGGGAGACTTGCCCATGAGAACTCGAGACTACCGTCGTGTGGTTGCGGTTGGTGTTGTTTTGGCGCTAGGCATCATTGGTAACGCCGTTTCGGCCAACGAGGGTGAATGGTCACCCGGACCGATCTCGTGGAAAGCCGACTTGGCGCCGATCACCACTGTGGACTGGAGCTATGACCGCGCCGAGCATTTGCTTGGCCGGGCTGGCTTTAGTGGTACGCCGGAAGAGATTCGAAAGCTGGCTAACCTGACACCGGAGCAGGCAGTTCGCTCGCTGGTCTATTACGACAGTATTTCAAATGACTATCTACAACCCTTTGTTCATTCGGGTTTCTGGGACGAGACATTGCTTCGTTTTCCGCCCAGCCGGCCGGCTGCGACCGACCTGGCGCTTAGTCGTGGCGAAAGCATGGGGGTGCGGGTTAAACCCGACCGCGTCAACCGTCCCGTGCAGCCGGTTTCAGACCGCTTCTTCTACTGGCTGCGCGCAACCCGGTTGGAAACTCGCCGGGTGGGCTACTGGTGGGCGGAACGGATGCTCGACACTAACCGACCACTTGAAGAAAAAATGGCACTGTTCTGGCACGGCCATTTCGCGACTGCCGAGAACAAGGTCCGCGACTACCGAAAGATGGTTGATCAGATTGACCTGTTCGAGCGTCACGGGACCGGAAATTTCGGCGACTTAGTGGTAGGGGTCGCGAAGAACCCGGCGATGCTGTACTACCTCGATGCTGGGGTGAATGTGAAGGGGGCGGCGAACGAAAACTTCGCCCGTGAGGTGATGGAGTTGTTCACCATGGGCGTGGGCGAGTATACGGAGCAGGATGTTCGCGAAGCGGCACGCGCCTTCACCGGCTGGAATTTTGAGAACCTGGACTTTGTTGTCAATACGGAGCAACACGATGATGGCGTCAAGACATTCTTGGGTCACACTGGAAACTTCGACGGCGTGGATGTACTTCGCATCATTCTTGAGCAGCCAGTAACGGCTGAGTACATCGCGGCCAAGATCTATCGCTTTTTTGTGCGCGATGATTTGTCGCCGGAGTTGACCAGACAGCTCGGCGCCGTGTTACGTGACAATAACTACGAGCTTAGGCCGCTGTTAACAACCATTTTCATGTCTCGGGACTTCTACAGCGAAGCGAGTTATGGTGCTCACATCAAGGGTCCGGTCGAGCATGTGGTCACGATGCTGAAGCAGCTTGGAGCCGAGGACGTGCCAGGCATACCAGACTTCAATAACACCACAACCGCGCTGGGTCAGCATCTGCTAAACCCGCCATCGGTCGCAGGTTGGGCACAGGGCAGGTCATGGATCACACCTGCTGTTCTCCAGGAGCGGGGTAACGCCGCGTTCGCCTATCTCTTCCCCAATATTATCGATTTTAGGGATCCAAATTTTCTCTCTCGAAACGGGGACGGGATCGTGGGCGAGCGCCTACGGCGTGGATATGACTTCGACGCAGCGATTGCGCTCGATAACCCGGAGACGATGTCGGCATTCGACCTGGCGGCAAAAGAGCGGGACGAACTATTTAACACCCGTGTCTCCGGTTACCGGGCGTGGGCTCAGGCCATGCAGAAGCTGATTCCGACACCCCGTGGGGGGGCTCGAGTCAACTTGACACAGATCGTCTTGGACTCGGGTTCAGAGACCACCGGTGAGGCGGTGGATGCTTTACTGGGACGGTTCTTACGGATGCCGGCCACCTCTGGCTTACGAGACAATCTGGTGGCACTTCTGCAGGATGAACTCGGGACATCGGATCTCAGTCGCGCCGAGACCTACATGGAAGATCCGTTACGCATCGTGACTCACGTCATCATGAGCACACCTGAATATCAGATGAATTGAGAAGTCTTCAGGGTGGCATCCGTTTCACTGCCCACTGCTCAACTCCCTAGTAACTCAAGATACTTCAATGCTCCACCGGTATTGAACAGCACCACGCTCGAATCGGGAGAGATGACACCACGCTGGAGTAGTGTGCGCAGGGCGACGAACGTGGCGCCGCCTTCTGGTGCGGCGCTAATACCCTCAAGCCGACCAAGTGCTCGCATCCCTTCGACCATTTCAGTGTCGCTGACGGCGAGCGCCGTTCCATGGCTCTCTCGCAGCGCGCGAAGAATGAGGAAGTCCCCAACGGCCCGCGGCACGCGAAGGCCGTCCGCGGAGGTGACTGCTGGGCTCCACGGTTCCGCTCGGCTCGCTCCTGTTTCAAATGCCCGGACGATTGGTGCGCAGCCCTTAGCTTGAACCGAGACCATTTTTGGTCGTGAGGAGCCCGAAACCCAACCCAGCTGCTCGAGCTCATCGAAGGCCTTCCACATGCCGACGATTCCTGTGCCGCCTCCCGTTGGGTAAATAAACCAATCCGGCCAGGACCAGCCCAACTGCTCACCGATCTCATACGCCAACGTCTTCTTGCCTTCAACTCGGTAGGGCTCCTTCAGTGTGGACATGTCGTACCAACCAAGCGGCCCGCCCTTTTCAGCGGCGACGCGTCCAGCGTCAGTAATGAGTCCATCAACGAGAGTCACATCGGCGTCGTAGAGTTCGCATTCACGAATGAACGGCAGCTTGACGTCGCGGGGCATGAACACCTTTGCGTCCAAACCGGCCTGGGCCGCGTAGGCAGCGAGGGCGTTGGCTGCGTTGCCGGCGGATGGGACCGAGAGGCAGGTGGCACCGAGGTGTCTTGCCTTGGTGACGGCAACGGACAGTCCCCGAGCTTTGAAGGAGTTCGTTGGATTGAGTGACTCGTCCTTGACGAAGACGGTGCGAACGCCGAGCGTTTGCTCGATCTGTCTTGCACGGATGAGGGGCGTCATCCCTTCGCCCAGAGTGACTGGGTCTTCGTCGGAGGCAAGTGGAAGTACTTCCCGATAACGCCAGAGTGTTGTTGGCCGATCCCGAAGGCTCTTCGGATCCCATTTCGTCCTGAGTGCATCCAGGTCGTAGCGAGCTAAAAGAGGAGCGCCGCAGCGGCAGAGGTGCTGGGGCTCGGTTGGGTCGTATGGACCAAGGCCGCATGGTTCAGAGCATTCGAGAGCAGTGAGAAAGGTCATGGGGCGGGGATGATAGCCCGGATTTGGCGACGTCACAAAGCCTGTTACGCGCCTGCGGTAAGAGGCAGCACGGATCACGTCCCGCGTCCCAATACGCACACGTGTCATCCTGTGGTCTAATTTCTTGCCGCCTAGCAAGCCGTTGCATCTTCGTCAGAGAATGTGGCACCGTGGTTCGTTCGCTATCTATCAGTAAGAGTAGAACGCGGTGGTTTGGTCGGATGTATCGACAACAAAACAAAAAGGAAGCCATGCGAAACATCACATCGCCGGGACTACGAGTCGATCGGTTCACGATCACGGCCATGATCATCATCACGCTTAGCACGCTTGCCGCTAGGCAAGGTTCGGCACAGGACGCCGTTGTGCATCGTGACATCGATTACATCTCCGGAACTGACTACGCTGCAAACAAGGATAGGCTCGACGTCTTCATGCCACAGGCTTCGATGGACGTGCCGGTCGTGCTCTATTTTCACGGCGGAGGCCTGCTAGCCGGTGCCAAGGCAATTGGGGAAGGTCTGGCCAGGCAGTTGACCGCGCGAGGGATTGGCGTCGTGAGCGTAAATTACCGACTGTCTCCGACCGTGATGCACCCGGCCCATATGGAGGATGCGACCGCCGCCTTCGTGTGGGCGAAGCGAAATATCGAAATTTACGGTGGCGACCCCAACCGGGTGTTCGTTGCCGGTCACTCAGCGGGAGCCTACCTGGCCGCTCTCATGTCAGTCGACCCATCGTATCTGGCCGCTCATGGGATGAAGCTGTCCGATATTCGCGGAACGATTCCGATTAGCCCATTTCTCTACGTTGAGGAACCAGCCGTCGCACCGCGTCGTCCGAAGACGGTATGGGGCACGAACGAGGACGTCTGGCTGCGTGCATCCGTGACGCCCTACATTGGTTCGGGTAAGCCTCCAATGCTGTTTGTTTACGCCGACGGTGATGACTTCTGGCGGCGTGAGCAGAACGACCGCCTGAAGGCCGAGCTGATGGTTCATGGAAATGAGGTCTTTCTGGAGCAGATCGCAGATCGTACCCATGGTAGCGTGAACTCGAAGATGGGCGAAGACCACGACCCAGGGATGATGAGGATCGCGGCATTCATCGAGAGGCACTAGCAGTAGTTAGCCCGCGAGCTGGTGCGTCAGTTTTCGTGGGTGTCACCACTGAGGTGCCAGACGGTGTGCTTCCTCTTGGTGGCGACAGAGAACTTCCTGCTCCAGACAGTTGAAATCCGTTTCGTATGTTTTAGGAGGGAATGTGATCGAACGCCGCCTCGGTATTCTTGTAGTTCTCGTTTTGACCGGTGTAACGCCTTACCCTGTCCTGTCACAGGATTTGGGACCACTTGGATCGAGTCCCTACGATGTCGTAGAGGGATGGTTGAAACCATATGCCGACGAGGGGTTTGCCTTTGGAGGAAACTCGGGGGTCTTCGTCGAATCTTTGGATCGAATCTTTATTCTTCAACGTGGAGAGACTCGTCTGCCTGACCCGGTCCCAACCGGCTTCGCCGGTTGGGCCGGGTCAATCGGATTGAACGTTCTCCGTGAACCCAACCGCGTATGGAAAAACTGCATCGTTGTCGTTGACAGTACCGGGAACGTGCTTGAGGTGTGGGACCAATGGAACCATCTCTTTGAAGGAGCCGATGGCCCTGGACCGCATCGGATTCGCATTAGCCCCTACGACCCCGAACGCCGCGTGTGGGTCGTCAACGAGACCCTGCACCAGATCTTTGTCTTTTCAAACGATGGGCGAGAGCTTGTCATGACTCTCGGTGAGAAGAACATCGCTGGCAGCGGCGAGACCCATTTTGGTAGACCGCAAGATGTGGCGTTTTTACCCGACGGCAGAGTATTGGTGGCCGACGGTCTCGACAATCACCGCATCGTCATCATGGATAGTGCCGGAAACTATTTGTCGGAGTTCGGCAGATTTGGAAATGGCCGTGGCGAGTTTAATGGGGTACATGCTGTCGCCATTGGACCCGACAACAGAATCTTCGCACTCGACCGTTCGGGTGGACGAGTACAGGTTTTCAGGGTGACCGGAGAAAGTAACGGACTAAGTCAATCTGGAGTCGAGTGGATTGACGTCTGGGATGGCTTCGGTCTGCCTTTAGACCTTGTCGTCAATGAGGAGCATGTTTGGGTGTCTGACCTTCGGCCTCTTAAATTTGTAAAGTTGGACTTTGGTGGTAACAGGCTCTACACGTGGAACCTTCCAAACGAAGGCGCGATACGATTCAATGAAGTGCACGCCTTTTCGGTCGATTCGGAGGGAAACATGTACGGCGCTGACAACCAACTCGGCCGAACCCAAAAGCTTGTCCCGAAGGCAGATACCGACCAGGAGCTCATCATCGGCCGACCGTTCGTCGCGAAGTCCAAGCGACAATCGTTGACTGCGTGGATGGCCAACGGGATGTAAAGAACCAGGCGGTCGAGGCTATGTGTCCTGGAATGTAATGAGGAGATCCGCTGTCGGCGGGGTGATCAGGGTTGGACCTCCGATGGGGTGCCCGCTCGACCGTTCAGGTCCCAGACAACTCGACCGGCACGTACCGTCATCTCAGCCTCAAGCTTCTGGGTGCCTCGTATCGTCTCATTACCCACGTCTAGGAAGCCAAACTCCCCCTCTCGTACGGCAAGCACGACAACGTCGGCCTCCGTGCCGATGCTCAGATGCCCGAAGTCGTCCCGGTGAATCGTCTCGGCTGCCGCCCATGTCGACTTGGCTACCACATCGGCTAGCGGCATTCCCATGTTAAGGAACTTCGACGCAACGTTCAGCATGTCCTTCATGCCACCATTCATACTGCCTGTATGCAGGTCGGTGCTGATCGTGTCGGGCGGAAACCCTTGTTCCATTGCCGGTACTGCCTGACGGAATCTGAAGCTACCACCGCCGTGGCCAACGTCGAAGACGATGCCACGTTCACGCGCCTCGGCGAGATACGGACGGAGACGGCCTGCGTCATCGACAATCGCCATCCGTCCCCGAGATTGGGAAAACGCGTGTGTGAAGATATCACCAGGCCGAAGATGAATCAGAAACAGATCCCGGAGCGACAGGTGCGGATCCTGGCTACCGAAGTCGACGGCCACGGGTAGGTTAGCCAGGTTACCAGCGGCCACCGCCCGATCGACGGCCTCCCATTCCGCACCGACAACTGATCGGTAGTGGGCCGTCTTGACACCGACGACGATGTCCCGAAACTGGCTCGCTCGCAGTGCGGTCAATTTTGGATCCATGTCGGCGATGTTCTGTTCGATTGGTCCGCCCTTCATTCCGCTGCCCACGATGTTGAGAAACGCTAGCACGCGCGTCTGCGAGCGCTCGATAACTTGCTCCTTGAACTGGATAAAGTCACGCCAACCGGATCCGCCAAGATCGACGATTGTGGTTACGCCCGACCGGAACGTGAAACCGTCAGGCGGTATTGCGCTGTGCCCGTCGCTGTAGGCTGAGTTTGGTTGTGTACCGAAAAAAACGTGGGTGTGCAGGTCAACGAAACCCGGTGCCACCACGAGTCCAACCGCGTCGACGACAGTCTCGGCTCTGGTCGCGTCGATTCCAGTGGCGACCTCGGCAATACGGCCGTCGATGATTCCAACATCGCGAATCTCGTCAATGCCGTTGCGCGGATCGATGACGCGGCCGCCCCGGATAAGCAGGTCGAGCGATTGCGCCTGACTTGTCTGGTTCCAGGTGAGGGCCAGTAAGACGACCAGCAGGATATAACCGGATCGGTGGGACATCGAAGTCTCCTCGGACGAAGGGATAGGTGACCGCCGCAGGATAACAGGAATTCGGGCTCAAGGAGAGAAGTCTCCTATGCGGCCGACCATTAAGCCGTGGCGTTCGCGTGCTGATAGCTCGGGAGTGCCTACGGTAACGCCAGCGTGACTACCGTGTTGGTTGCAACGATGGTCACGTACTGTTTACCGGCGACCTCATACGTCATCGGGTTCGCCCGAATCGGTCGAGGGGCATCGAACCGGTAAAGCATCTCGCCCGTCTTGGCGTTCAGCGCGTAAAATCCCCCATCTTCGACACCTTGGAACACCAGGTCGCCTGCCGTCACCATGTTGCCGCTGGCACCGATCGATGTTCTCGCCGGAAGTATCGTCTGCCACGTCTGCTCGCCGCTCAGCGGATCGTATGCCGAGACCGTGACTTCTGGTGGAAAGTCTTCACTGAGCCGATCGATACTATCGAAGTTTTCGGTGTGCCCGCGGGAGTCCGGTCCAGGTTCGAGGGTGTCGCCGACCGGGTTAACGACGAGCGCAATGGCGCCGTTTTTCCCGGTGACGTAGACCAGGCCAGTGCGGGGGCTGAACGAGGGTGAACCGAAGCTGGAGCCGCCGTGCGGCACGATGACTGATTTACTGATCCAGTAGGGCGCGTACATCTGCGCTGAGCGAGCCGCCAGTTCCGGATCGTCGAGCGAGACGAAGGTGGCGCAGAGCGGAGTCATCGGTACTCCGGCGGCATTATGCGGGATCGGCTGTGTCGGCCAGACCTGCTCACCCGGCACGTCGGTCTCGGTGGGCACGACCGTTTCTACCATCGCGTGAAGCGGTTCTCCAGACTCTCGATTCCACATGTAGAAGAGACAGTTCTTGCCGGCTGCGGCAAGCCCCTTGATGGTCTGGCCGTCGTCGCCAGTCACATCAAACAGCACCGGACCCGTCACGTGGTCCCAGTCCCAGAGGTCGTGGTGCACCGCCTGGTAGTGCCACTGTAGTGTGCCGGTGTGAAGGTCGAGCGCGATCGTACTATTACTGAATAGGTTGATCCCAACCCGCGCCGACCCGTCGTAGTCGGGTGATGGGTTACCAGCATTGACGTACACCATCTCCAGTTCCGGGTCGACCGCTGGTTGAGTCCAGATGCCACCACCGGCGCGGGCACCGTCGCCCCAAGTATCGCGCGCAATTTCCCAGCCTTCGTCCTGTGGGCCCTGTGGAATCGTGTTGAACACCCACTTAATGGCGCCGGTGTCGGCGTCGGTAGCTATGACCAGACCGCCTGGAATATGTCCCTCGGAGAGCGCGGCCGCAACATACATGGTTCCGTCATAGTGCGCCGGCGGCGTGGTGATGCGGTAGCCGATACTGACCGGGTCGAGACTTGGTGGGAAATCGTCCGGGTATTTCATTTGCAAGGCGTTACTGACGACCGTCAATATCCCTTGGTCTCCGAACGTCTCGACCGGCACACCGGTGTCGGCGTTCATGGCATAGAGATCGGCGCCGCGATAAGCGTAGATTGTTCCGTCAACGAAGGTCGGTCCACGTACGGGGCTAGCGCTATCCGATCCGGCGTTAAGGACCGCCGTCCACAGTTCGTGACCGGTGGCCGCGTCGATGGCAAAGAGAGTGGAGTGCGAATGGAAATACATCACACCGTCGACCACGAGCGGGGTGGTTTGCGCAATATTGTCAGTCGGTCCAACCTCATAAGACCATCGCTCGGCGAGCTGACTCACGTTCGTGCCGTTGATTTCCTCCAACGGCGCGAACCGATTATTGTCAAGGTTCAAGTTCTGGCTGGGCCAGTCAGTCGAACTGGGTTGGACCTGCGCGGATCCGCTGACGCCGAGCGCCATGAGACAGGCGGCCGCGATCACGACGACCGCGCTCGTGTCTGGGGCTCGGCGTTGGTCGGCGTTGTCGTCCATCGTTGTCAGCGTAAGTGTCAAGCTCATTAGTATTCCGCCGCTTCTTCGCAGCGCGTGCGTTCAGTAAGTGGCCACGGCCGCTTAACTCCAAACGGAGACAATAGGCCGTTACTCCGGCTTCTGCAAGCGGATCAAAATAGCTTTCTCAGAGTTCAGTCAAGGATGGCCTATGTCTGACTCGGGTGTCAGTGTATAAGGGTCCTGATCTAAAACTCGGTTCTGGTGAGGAGCGTGGTCCATGATGCGTTCAGCCTTCTTTCTTTTGCTACTGGGTTTGTTACCCTTGGGGCTCGGTGTCTTTATAGAATTTCCCTGGTCACCTCTGGAAAGCTCGATACGCGCCACGGAGAACCAGGCGTCTGCCGGTGTCCAGGTCGAGCCGTTCACGATTAAAGTTCCTGACGACGTACTAGTTGACCTTAAGGAGAGACTGGTTCGGACGCGCATGCCGGACGAACCCGACGGAGTGGGGTGGAGTCTTGGGACCAACCAGGCCTACCTGAAGCAGCTGATCGACTACTGGCGTGACGAATTCGACTGGCGGGCACAAGAGCGCCGGCTCAACCAGTTCGAGCAATTCAAGGTCGCGATCGACGGCATCGACATCCATTTCATACATCGTCGATCGAAGGAACCTGATGCATTTCCTTTGATACTGACCCACGGTTGGCCTGGAACGTTTGCGGAGTTCACCAAGGTCATCGGGCCGTTGACCGACCCCGTCAGCTACGGAGGACGTGCCGAGGACGCCTTCCACGTCGTGGTTCCGTCAATACCAGGCTATGGCTTTTCGGAGCGGCCGCGTCAGTTGGGCTATCGCGATCGCACACCAGCGATCTTTGCGGAGTTGATGGCGCGCCTAGGGTACGAGCGGTATGGCGCGCAGGGCGGAGATCTTGGCGCAGGAATCAGTCGACGGCTCGCCGTCGATGACAGTAAACATGTTGCAGGTCTGCACCTTAATCTGTGCACTGCTGGTCCGCCAGATCCGTCGAACCCCACGGCTGGCGTACCAGCCGCCGAAATTGCACTGATGCGCGAACGCGCTGCGTTCTGGACAGAAGAGGAGCGTGGCTACAGCCACATACAGGGCACGAAGCCACAGACCCTCGGCTACAGCCTTAATGATTCTCCTGTTGGGCTGGCGGCGTGGATCGTCGAGAAATATCGAAGCTGGTGCGACTGTGACGGGAATCCAGAGACGAAATTCAGTAAGGACGAACTGCTCACGACCATCACGATCTACTGGGTTACGCAAACAGCGACGTCGGCGGCCCGGTACTACTATGAGGGCCGGCACAGCGAGAATCCTCCAAGCACAGAGCGGATCGAAGTCCCGACGGCGTGCGCGGCGTTTCCAGGGGAGTTCAGGTTCACGCCACGGCGGTGGCTCGAGGCTCGCTACAATCTCACTCGCTTCACTATGATGCCGAGTGGAGGCCATTTCGCCGCCAGTGAGGAACCGGCGCTCTATGTCGATGACGTTCGAGCGTTTTTTCAAGATCTGCGGGTGGGAGGTGCGGCGACTCCATAAGCGGCGATGGCCGGCAGTATGAATGACTCGCTGGTTCAGTATTCGCTGTGGGATTGTAGGTGTCTGTCGAGTTTAGCTGTGGAATCGGAGAGGGCGGTGACATATCGGCGTAGGGACGTGGGGCTGACGCTGTCACCGCGAGCGTTTGCGCTTCGCGTGACTTTCGGCATTGGGGGTTGTCTTGTCTTATTACACACGACTGCCCCGACGGCTGCACAGACACCGATCGTAAGTCACAATGCCGTGGTTGACGGAACAACGCTGCACTATCTCGAAGCGGGGGCACCTAAATCGACCAGCGTGCTGTTGCTGCACGGTGGACGATTCACCTCTGAGACCTGGCGCACACTTGGCACCATAGCTTCGTTAGTCAATGCCGGGCACCATGTGGTCGCCCTTGATCTGCCGGGCTATGGCGATTCCGAGGCGTCAACGATTCCGCGTAACGACTACCTGCACCACGCACTGGAGATGCTGTGGCCGACCAGTCGGTTCCTGATGGTGTCGCCGTCCATGAGCGGCGGGTTCAGTCTGCCTTTGGTTGCCCGACATCCTGAACGCGTGGCGGGCTATATACCTATTGCGCCTGTGGGAATTAACGACCATCTGGAAGCCTTGATGCGGGTGGACGTGCCGACGTTAGTGATGTGGGGAGGAGACGATCAGGTCATTCCTGTGTCGCAGGCCAATATTCTGGCTCAGGCTCTGAACGGTGAGACAGTAATCCTGACTGGCGCTCGTCATGCCTGGTATTTGGATCGGCCGGAGGAGTTCCACCGGATGCTTCTAGACTTTGTCGCGAAGGCAATACCGGTAGGTGGACGTTGACGGGTGTTCGCGTGCGGGTCTCCTACACAGTAAACGGCCTCGTTGGGAACGAAAGACCGACACGTACGGCCTCTTGAGAACAGGCAGAAGGAGAGAAGATGCGTAGTAACGCGTACGTTGGTTTCTTGTTCGTCGTTGCGTTTCTGTCATCGGTGGCGTGTGGAGGACCCGAGACGGCGGTTTCTGGAACTGTCGAAGAGTCGGGCACGCAGGAGGCCCAATCGGTTCTAGCTACGCGAGCCGCTGAGCTCGAACTGGATACGGAATACACGCCTCCGCCGGGTGAGGCACTTCACCACCATACGGCCGGATTTGCACGTACCCTGTGCTCGGCAGTGTTTCTCACAGGACTCGATCCGGAAGATGCAGCGGTACATATCGGTGGTTTCACGAGTCCGTTCGAGGAACGGCGTCACGTGGTTAGCCGGGTTGTTGACGTCGAGAGGCAGTCGGTTGCCCTGACGCTACCGGATGGTGTGACGCGTGTGGCTAAGCGCTACAAGAATCAGGGATGCGTGGCGTTACCGATCGGGGAGGACTCGGTCTACTTCACTCCCACTGATGTGCCACGAAATCTTCCCCCAGCCGAGACGACAGTTTGGCCCATGGGGGACCTGCTGCCTGACGACCCTTGGCCAGCTGAGCTAGACATGATCAAGGTGAAGGAAGCACTTGACGTAGGGTTTGGCCCGCCGGAGGCTCGCACGCTTGCGCTTCTCTTTACATACAAGGGCCGCATCGTCGGTGAGCGCTATGGGGATGATGTGGACATGCATAGCCCTCTTGAGTCCTGGTCGATGACCAAGAGCCTGACCGGTACATTGGTGGGTGTGCTTATCGAACAAGGCGAGTACGAGCTCTGGCAGTCTGCGCCGATCCCCGAGTGGCAAACACCAGGCGATTCGCGTCAAGACATTCGCATTGGTGACATCCTGAGGATGTCAAGCGGACTCAGGATTCGGGCGCCGCAGGATCCAGATTACGATTCGTCGATCGGATACACCGATCATGTGTATCTGTATACGGGGACGGTGAACTCGTACGACTACGCGGCCACACGTCCTCAACAGTGGCCCCCCAACACGGTTGGACGCTACCGGAACACCGATCCCGTGCTGGCGAGCTACTTGGTTCGGCTCGCTGTGGAGGCTCGGGGAGAGAACTATCACGCATTCCCACAGCGTAACCTGTTCGATAAGATCGGCATCCGCGACGCGGTGATCGAAACCGATCCCTACGGTAACTTCCTGGGTCAGGGGCGGGCGCTCATGCCGGCGCGTGACTGGGCGAGGCTGGCGAACCTTTACCTGACGGACGGCGTGTGGAACGGAGAAAGAATCCTACCGGAAGGCTGGGTCGATTACGCCTCCGAGACGGCACCGGCGTGGATTGCCGACGGTCGCCCTCAATATGGCGGGTCGCTCTTCTGGGTCAATGCCAACGGGTCAGGTGGAATTCCGGAGAGCGCGTTCAGTATGCGAGGTGCGGGAGGGCAGAGCACCACGATCATCCCGACGCATCAGCTCGTCGTGGTGAGAATCGGTAAGTACACGGGGGCGAAAGCCGGCGGGCACGCGCTCCAGCGCGCGTTCGATCTGCTCATGGAGGCCATTCCACCGGTCAAGACTAGCTAGGAACTCGCCAAACTCTGCCATCTCAAACCCGTAGTCGATCCCTTTAGCGACTTCAACCGATACTCTCCGCATCTCGACGCACCAGACACGACAGAAAACAGGTGGACCAAGGCGGTTCAGTCGTGAGCGCGAACGGCCATCTCCGGCAATACGTCGTGCAGGCGCCCGAGTGCCTCGGCGATGTCCTCGTATGTAGCGGCAAAGGAAAATCGCAGAAAGCCCTCGGCTATCTCGCCAAAGTCGCGGCCCGGCCCGAGTGCGACGCGGGCCCGCTCGAGGATATCGAAGGCCAGCGCGAGCGAGTCGGGACCGAGGTGGCGCGCGTCGGCCAGTACGTAGAAGGCGCCGGTCGGTGCAATTGGGACAGCTAGGCCGAGACTGCGGATGCCATCGAGAAGCAGACTCCGCCGCCTGCCGTATTCGGTGAGCATAGTCTGCAGGTGTGCGTCGCCGTGCTCAAGCGCACTCAGACCAACCGTCTGCACAAAGTGTGCGGTGGAAATAAATAGGTTCTGCTGCATGCACACGAGCGCACGAATCGCGCGCTCGGGCGCGATGACGTACCCGAGCCGGAACCCGGTCATGGCGTAACGTTTAGAGAACCCGTCGAAGACAAAGCAGTCGTCAGTTGACGCCAGAGGCGACGTGTTGATGGCGCCGTCGAACAAGAGACCGTCGTAAATCTCATCGGACAGAATGGGTACGCCAAGGTTCGATAGGGCTCCGATCACCTCCGGAGGCTGGACGGCACCCGTGGGGTTGGCTGGCGAGGCAACGAGGATACCCTTGGTGCGCGGCGTGATGGCGGCACTCACTCGGTCGATATCGATGCGGTAGCCGTCGTTGGGAGAGGTAGGAACGAGGATCGAGCGGCCGCCGCAGACTGCGATCATATTTATGTAACACGGATAGTGGGGCGTTGGGATGATGATCTCGTCGCCTGGGTCGAGTAGCAGGTTGAACACAAGAAACAGGGCCGGAGACGAGCCGCCGGTCACGATAATTCGATCGGGACTCATGGGGACGCCGCGACGACGTTTGCAGTCAGCGGCGATCGCCTCGCGTAAGGTGTAGAGGCCGCGGCTATCCGTGTAGTGTGTATCGCCGGCCGCGACGGCCGCCGCGACGGCCTCGACGACCTTTAGAGGTGGCGGAAAACCTGGCTCCCCGACACCGAGCTGCACAACGTCGATACCGGAGCGGGCCATGGTCATCCCGCGTTCCATGACTTCCATGGCCAAGAACGGCAGGATCGATTCAGCGCGCGATGAATAATGCCGCGTCATCGGATGAATTGTGAGGCGTTCTTCCGCTGCCGTTCCCTGGTTTCTGGCCACGCGCATAGTTGAGACGGTTGCGTGTCTGGACGCTGAACAGTCGGAGAGCGCGGCTCACATCCGCAGGCAACTTACCGCGATGCGCGGTCGTCGGCCTGAGCGCCGGCGAGGATATTGGCCAGGCCGTAGTTGCCTTCGTGACACGCGTACTCATACAGCGTGTCCTCAGTCTTCGTCATCGTCATCTCGACGCTCCATGGCTGCGTCCATGCCGTCGGATCATTGATCGTGAATTGATAGAGGAGCGTATCGGTGTCTAGACGACTGAACCGTTCGACTAAATGAAGTTTCGGACCCAAGGCTTCTAGGAGTTCCATGTTGGGTGCAGGATGCGCGGTGCCAAGGTCCATAAAATTCCGAGTTTCGACCACCAGGGTATCTCCCTCCCAGCGACCACGTGAGTCACCCCTCCACTGGCGTATCTGCGGGGGTAGAGGCGGACGGCCACCAAGAGGAATAAGCCGAACGTCGTTTACCATTTCGTTAAGAATCACGACGTATCCGGGAATCTGAAACAGCTGGACGAAATTATTGTACGCGCCGGGCAACATTGGCGGACCGGAATTAAAACCAAGAATGCATCGCTCGTCCACGTCGCGATCCTCCGGACCTGCACTCCGGCGTCGCGCTTCCTCGCGGGAAGCCATCCGGTCCCTTCCGGCAGGCGCGTAGGCAGGCAGTTGCCCGTCCGGCGGATCGATAATCAGCGATGTTCGTTTCGTTTGAGCGACCCTCGTACCTCGGTCCATCCAAAACCGATTATAAGAACCGGGATCGCCGGAGCGTGGTGGGAGGTCGACCTGAGCCGCTGCCTGCGCTTCCAGAGACGACACGTCCTCCTCCGTTAAAAATTGCTTCCCGGCTAGCGCGGCGGGTCGTTGCAAGGGTGTCAGGGAGCCAAAATCCCAGATACCCTGGAGGTTGGGTCGACCATCTGGCATACGTGGCACCGCCGGCGAGGCGGGCGATAATACCGGCTGGGCGACGGCAGATCCAGACGTCGCCGAGAAGAGCGCGATTAGAATAGCAAGCGCCCGGACGATAGCAAGGAGTTGAACATTCATCTGATCTCACTCTCTCTTTTTTTGAGCGCCGCAGGCTGTAACATTCTCATGTTGAGCGAGCGGTGTAGTGGTCGTGCCCCAAGTTTATCCAGGCTACACGTGGTTAACTACTCTTCGCAAGAGGTTGTCAGACCGGTCTCAGGCGCGGCGGCTTGACGGGCAATTCTGAAAGTGTTAAAACTAGCCGGTAATTTCGTTGGCGCGGGAAGTCTCCGCGCAGGCGCTGGCTTAAAGTTCCGGGTCCCCACCGTATTGGGGAAAGGAGGAGTCGTCGATGATTAGGAACCGTTTTTCGTATTTCGGCAGTGCTTTACTGGTGGCGCTACTGATGTTTGTTGCGTCCACGGCATCGGCACAGGGTATTGCCGGTACGGTGACTGACGACACCGGCGGCGTGCTGCCCGGTGTCACCGTCGAGGCAGCTAGCCCGGTGCTGATTGAAGCAGTTCGCACGGCCTTCACCGATGGCCAGGGACTTTACGCGTTTGTGGGTCTCGTGCCTGGCACGTATTCGGTCACCTTTACGCTCCCGGGCTTTTCGACGGTCATCGCGGAAGGTATCGAGCTGGGAGCGAATTTCACGGCTAATGTCGACGCCGCCATGCAAGTCGGTGGTATCGAGGAGACGATCACGGTCACCGGCGCGAGCCCACTGGTTGACGTGCAAAACACCGTTGCGCAGTCGGCGATTTCGACCGAACTGCTCGAGACGCTGCCGACCGGTCTAAAGGCTGTGGCGTCCTCGCTCATCTCGCTCGTTCCTGGGGTTACCGGCACCGCCGACGTTGGCGGGACGTCTGGTCTCTACCGGTCCAACGGCCAAAGCGGTGCGCTGTTCTTTCACGGCAAGAGCGACTCCGAAATGCTGTTTGACGGGATGGGCATCGCCGACCCGAACGGGTCGTCGATCATCTATATGGTGAACACGTCATTCTCGTCGGAAACGGTCATGGAGACTGGCGGCGGCAATGCCGAGAGCAAAGCGACGATGATTATGAACCTGATTCCCAAAGAGGGCGGGAACCAGTATACGGGCATGTTCGACCTGCGCTATTCCAACGACGGCCTGCAGGCTGACAACATAGATCAGAACCTGAAGGACCAAGGCGTCCTGTTCTCGAACGAGATGCTTCTTTTCTACAATGTTGACGGGACCTTCGGTGGTCCGATCAAGGAAGACAAGCTGTGGTTCTTCGCCGCGACACGCGCAGCGCGTAACAAGAACACGATACCCAACACCTACTTCAACACCACCATTGGCTCGGCCAATCTCTTATACACACCCGACACGGGTCGAAGGGCGTACCGCACGGAGTGGATGAGGAGCGTCGGGGGGCGGTTGACGTGGCAGCTATCGGACCGGAACAAGATTGGTATCTTCACCGATTTCCAGTCGTTCTTTAACCGGGGCCGCGGGGAGTTCTTCTCACCGGAGGCATTCCAGCACCAGTACAACCTCTCACCTGAGCAGCTGTATCAGGCCACCTACACCTCGCCGGTGTCGAACCGACTCCTCCTTGAGGCCGGTTTCTCGCACATGCGCGGCCAGTGGCCTTATCCTGCACCAGGGTCCAACGAGTTTTCGTCGGTCCTGGGCGCGATCGCCACCCGCGATCTGTCAACCGGCTTCCGGTATAACGCGCGGTCCTACTACTCTGATCGCATCAAAAAGCATCGCTGGTCCGAGCGGGCCTCGATGTCCTACGTTACGGGGTCACATGCTTTCAAGATCGGGGCCCAGCTGGAACATGGCATCTCCGAATTCCAACAGGATATCGTGGGTGACGTGACGTACTACCTGCGCGGTGGCCTCGTCGCAGATTCGGCAGGCAAGATGCACAGCCGCATCCCGAACAGGATTACCCAGCACGCGACGTATGCCAATGATCCGAAGAAAGAGCACATGACTCCTCTGGGGATCTTTATCCAGGACCAGTGGACGTTGAACCGGGCGTCGATCAACATGGGCCTCCGGTACGACAAATATAATGGTCGGGTGCCGGCCCAGAGTTTTGCCGCCACCAACTTCATCCCACAGCGTACATACGGTGAGATTTCCAACGCCATCTCCTTCACGGATATCAACCCGCGACTGGGTATCTCGTATGACTTGGCGGGCAGCGGGCGGACTGCGCTCAAGTTCGCCCTGGGGCGATATGTGGAGACGACGTTGAGTAGCCTTGTCTCACGAATCAACCCCGTTTCGAGTGCGGTGCTCAGTGCCAATCGCAACTGGAACGACGCGAACGGCGACTTCAAGCCGACCTGCGATCTGACCAACTTCTCCGCGAACGGCGAATGCGGGCCGATCAGCAACAACCTCTTCGGTGGAACCAAAGCGGCCGCGACCACGTATGAGGACGCCATCACGCAAGGCTTTGGGAACCGGAACATGAGCTGGGATATGTCGGCCGAAGTGGTGCACGAGCTGACCACCGGGGTCTCGCTGACCGCCGGCTACTACCGCAACTGGTCTGGTAACTTCCGGACGGATGACAACGTTGAGATCACATCGTCCGATTTCAGCCCCTACTGCGTGACCACGCCGTCGGATGCGCGCCTACCAAATGGTGGTGGACAAGAGCTCTGCGGCCTCTATGACATCAATCCCAACGCGTACGGAAAATCGCTGACGGTGGTGAAAGATGCCGGAGGGTTCATCGGGTCGGCCACCGGAGTTACCTGCGGGCAGCAGCGCTCATCGTCCGGACGAGCCCCGTCTGGCGGCAAGAACTGCGGCACGTCGGACTTCGTTGGTGTCAGCATCGATACGCGGTTCGGTAACGGCGCGCAGTTCGGTGGCGGCTTTGATACCGGCGTCACCAATATCAACAGCTGCTATGTGGTTGATTCGCCACAGAATCTGCTGAACTGCGACACCCAGATCGGGACGGAGGCGCACAACAACTTCAAGATGTTCGGCAGCTTCCCGCTACCGTACGACCTCTCGCTGAGCGGCTCGTTCCGGAGTGTGGCGGGGAGGCCGATCGATGCGGATTGGCGTGCACCTAATAGCGTGATTGCGGGCTCGCTCGGCCGCAACCTCTCGGCGTGCGGAAGCAAGTCGTTTGCCAAATGCACGTCGGTGACGTCGATTCCGCTGATTCCGCCGTATTCGAAGTTCCTGGACCGTCGCAACATGCTCGACATTCGGTTCTCGAAGGCCTTGAATGTTGGGGGCGCCAGACTGACCGCGAACTTCGATATCTACAACGCGTTGAACGGTAACCAGATTCTTGGGGTCAACGAGCGCTTCGGCGCTTCGTGGCTGACGCCGGCAGCGCAGCAGAACAATGAGGTCGATGCGATTCTCGCGGGTCGCCTGTTTCACGTTGGCGGCGGGATCGAATTCTAGGCTCGGCTAGCTAGACACGAAGCGGTCGCACGATCGCTTCTGGACCATGACACACGACAGCCCGGTGGGCCTCTCGCCCACCGGGCTTTTTTTGTAGGATTTCATCTCAGAAATAAAAAAAGAGGAGGTTGCGATGCCCCGTCAACTATTCGTGTTTCTGAGCGTAAGCGTGGTCGCGACCACTGCTGGTATGAGTGCGGATCAGCGGTCGTTGCCTCGCGGCGCACCTCGTTGATCATTGATCCCTCCGATGGCCGTCTGCCACCGCTTACGCCCGACGGGCAACGGCGAGCGGATGCGCAGCGGGAGATCCGGCCGTCAAGAGCACCGTGGCGTGGGTGACCGTTGCATTCTTGGGTTCAATACGGGTCCGCCGATGCTTCCTGGGGCGCACAACCAGAACGTGCAGATCTTTCAGACGCCTGACTACGTCGTCGTCTGGAACGAGCTGATTCACAACTCGCGCATTAGCTCCCTCGACGGGAACCTCCACAGCTCACTTAGGTAGTGGTCCGGAGATTCTCGCGGGCACTGGGAGGGCGATATTCTAGTGGTCGACACGATCAACTTTTCCGGTGAAACGAATCTCAGTGGGTCGAGTCCGGCGATGCATCTTGTCGAACGCTTTACTCGTGTTGGCGCCGGAATGGTCACCTATGCCGTGGCGGTTACTAATCCTGATACGTGGATAGCGCCGTGGACTGCGGAGATTCCGCTGATGCCACTCGACGATGAAGTTCCGCAGATCTACGAGTACGCCTACCACGAGGAAAATTACAGCGTGGATACTGTGCTTCGTGGAGCCAGGCTCGAAGAACTCGCAGCAGAGTGAAGTCCCAGTAGACGTGAAGAAGTGCCAGCGGCACCCTAAGAGGGTCGCCGCTGGATGCCTCGACCTCCACCGTCGTTTTACCTTAGAGACCTAATCGAAAGAAGCCGACTTGTCGGCTACTACTTCAGTGGCTCGCTTGAGTTCTAAAAGAACGAAGCGGTCACTAACATGTGGTCGTTTCTGGAGTGCCGAAGTTACGTTTCCACGACACGAGAAAGCCCGGTGGCAGGCCGCCCGCCAAGCGTTTGGTCAGATACTCACGCCTTTGTGTTTCGGATCCAGGAGGTTCGAGAAAAATAGCACGGGCTATCGCAGCACCTGCGTGCTCGGCACAATAACCATGCGTGGCTAAGGAGGTCACGCCACTGTTTCGCCGCGTGGTCGAGAGCGACACCATGAATGTCATCCCCCCTGAATCTTGCTAACCTGCTTTACGAAGCCAGGATGTTGAGGGCGCTCTCCAGCCGTCGGGGAGTCTGGGGAATTGCGCCATCCGTTCCAGGTGCCGCCGTGTTACTGAGGCGAGTGATCGTCCAGTCAGGCAGGTTGAACGAGGTTCGGTTGGTTAGTCGAGTCGTTCAGCTCGATTCGATTCACGCGAAGGTGAAGCAGAGTCTATTGAGACTGCAGGTAGTGTCCCAGTGCTAGTGTAAGCTGCAGGTATGAGAGCCAAAAAAGTTGAAACTCGCTCATTTCGTCGGTTCCCCGCTCGGTTCGGATCACCCCTCGGCGTGAGTGTCTCAACTAGTCTGCGCCTGGTCGTTGTGGCGGCTCTCGTTTTTGGCGGTTGTAGCCGGACCGGCGGCTCTGTGCCCAGCGTGGAAGAAGTGCCAGAAAGCGAGCAGGAGACCGACACCCAGAGCGTCCCAGAATATCTTGAGATGGGCGGCGCCAAGTCGGTGACAAGTTTCTTTATCACGAGTACTGGGGTCGGGACGGGTGGTGACCTTGGCGGACTGGTCGGAGCCGACGCACACTGTCAGGCGCTAGCGACGGCCGAGTACGCGGGAGATCACACCTGGCGGGCCTACCTGAGCACCATGGTCGGCGAGGTTCAGTCAGCCGTCAACGCACGTGACCGGATCGGCACTGGTCCCTGGTACAACGCCGAAGGGCTGCTGGTCGCGGCAAACGTAGAGGCGCTGCACGGTGATGGCAACCGGATGACCAAAGAGACCGCGACAACCGAACGCCTCGACCAAGTGAACGGTGTCGGCGACATACCCAACAGGCACGACATCCTGACCGGCTCGCAGCCAGACGGGACGGCGTTCACTGGAGCTGAGGACTTCGCGTGCGGGAACTGGACCTCAAGCGATGAGGGGCGCGCTCAGGTTGGCCATCACGACCGAATGGGCCGCAGCGACAGCGCGAGTTCGTGGAATTCGGCACACCCGTCCAGCGGGTGCGGTCAGGAGGCTCTACAGAGCACCGGCGGGGCGGGACTCTTCTACTGCTTCGCGATCGATTGAGGGTTATTGGAGCCAGCTTCTCAAGGAGTACCGACCTTCGTGGAGCTTGCCACAGAGGTCGGCGATCAAGGGGTGGTTGATCGGTGTCTCGCGTTCGTCGGACGCGACGAGATGGCGCTCGGCCACATAGGTTGTATGCTCAGCTCCGTCGACGAGCACGTGATACCACGGCAGATGTTTCGGTGGACTCGACCGTGCAACCAACTTGTACCACTCGTCGGTTCCCTGAAACGTCGCGTCGACATCAAAGATCACACCACGATAGTCGAACCTCTGGTGATGGATGATTTGCCCCACGAAGAACTTAGCGCAATGATTCATGTGATCAGGGTAACAGAGAAACGACCTGGGCCAGGAATCTGGCGACCTCGTTGGCGCCGCCGATCCGATCAGCCTGACCTCGTGGCTCGAGTAAAAGTTCTCCGATCGTGTCGAGCCAGTCCCCTGTTTCAAGGGCGGACACTTCGAGACGACGGCACGTAAGCTCCCGCTGTGCCCAGGCTTCCAGTGTTGGGGACTCCCGGAAGTGAGGACGCGCTAGATATCCGAGTCGCACACCCGCACTCCATACCTCCGCCAAGGTACTGTAGCCGAGCTTGCCCACCACGACGTCGGCGGCGTGGATCATGTCGGGGTGAAAGAACTCCGAGTGATGGGGAAGTCGGATAACCCGTCCGCGACGGACCGGTGCCTCACTGCCGAACACTACGACCCACAGCTCATGGTTATCGGACCCGGTCGTCAGGGTGTCGTAATTCCAGTTCACACCACCCATGCTGACGACGGCGAGCGGTGCGTCGTCAGGCACGCCGAGTCGCCGGCGGACCTCGGTTCGGGAATGACGTGGCCTGCGACTGACCGGTGACACGTGCACGGCATGAGTTGACAGTGAGCACACAGGCTCGGTCTGAATATGGTATGTAGCTTGGGTGAACACCCCTTCGAGATAACCTGCGAGCGGTTCCAGCTCAGGACACGCTGCAAGGTAGCCCCGATAAATCCAGTCCCAGGTGAAATTCTCGACAAGCACCGAGGGAACACCACAGTGCCCGGCGACCGCGAGACCGAGGGGAGCAATGTCACAGATGACCACATCGGCGCCGAGGTTATCGACGCGTTGGGCGATATCGTCCAGTACCGATTTCGGGAATGGGATTCGTCTCGTCAGCTGTCGCAACGTGGCCGGCAGGTCCTCGGTCAGTGCGTCTGTCTGAACAAGACCGAGATCGACGTCGAGCCGTTCAAGCGTCACTAACGTATTGAGAGAGCTTTCGAAGAACCAGCTCGCGACGTCTGTGAAAACCGTAAACCGACTCCCCGGCATAAGTCGGTTGACCGCATCGATGACCGCGGTTGCTCGTGCCGCGTGACCGAAACCGTGAGACGAGACGAAGTAGATGAAATGATACGGAGTCGCAGACTTGCTCATAGCCGCGCCGTGTTCAGTAACGATACGTGTACACGAACTTTGCCGCCCCGCGTCGGTCTTGTGCTACGAAGCGGTCGAGCGCCAGGTCGTCGCGCCAGTTCTGTGTGTACACAACATACAGATCGTTGCCCGGTTCGATGATCCATCGCAGCCGGAACTGCCAGCCCAGCGAGTTGCTGACCGAGTCGAACTGGAAGTTGTTAACGAAGTAGATCCACGGACTGAGCTGGGTGTCAGTGATCAGCCGAGCGAGACGGGTCTCGAATCGACCCCCGGGTAGCCAGACCCGATTCCACTCGTTCTCCAGGTTAACGACCACCCCCGGGCGTGGTCGAATCGCGAGATTGACGACGACTTGTTCTCGTTCGCCGGTGAAGAAATTACCGAACTCTACGCTCGATCTCGTCGCCAGGATCCGCCGATTCGCGGTGCCGGCCTGGACTCGGTAGCGGATGAACGAGGTTTCGAGTTTGGCCGGAAGGACGAGGCCAGGATGGATGTCGAAGTCGCGCTCGAGTCGTTCATAGTTTGAGATCACGTGAACCTCGACCGAGTCCTGCGATTGTGTCTCAAGCCCGAATGCCGTGACGTCCACAATCCGGGTGAGTAACCGATTCTGCATGTCAGTCCGGAGATCGGCGTCGACGCCGAAGGTAGTCTGCCGGATCCAGTCGTGGCGATCAGGTCGCGGTGCGAAGCTGAGCTGGGGATTGTAGCCACGGAATCCGCGACGTGATGTGAAGCCGACGGCTGGGTTGTGATTCGGTTGCACTTCGGTGAAGCCCAGGCGACCTTCCCAGCGGTCGTTCGGGTAGTCGAGTTGCAGGCCGGATGCGAGATTATCGCCGGTATCGAGTGGGTTCGTGTTCCAGAGGAGAAACCCGGTCAGCGCGAGGTTGTTTGACTCCCGGAAGGTGGACGTAGCCAACCGAAAATCAACTCCGGCCGTCTGCAGGTTGTCTACCGCTCCAGTGCCTCGGCCGTCGCGCCTGGTGTAGAGCGCGCCGATATACGACTGTGTGAGCATGCGGCGCCTGACGCGGAGGACGGTAAACTCCTCACCCACCACGTCTGTCCCTTCTCCGGTTCGGACGTGCAGAATTCCCACGTCCTGATTACCCATCTGTCCGGTCAGTTTGGCACCGACATCGACCGTCTGCGGCACTCCGTTTTCGTCGAGGCCGATCCGACGGCTGAAGAACGGCTGGACCGCGACGCTCGACTGATTATTGCGGGGCAGATAGAAGTTGAAGAAGGTTGACCCGTCGAGAAAGAAGTCCCTCTTTTCTGCAAAGAACAGCGGGAACCGGGTTAGGTTGACCAGTCGCTGGTCCACTTCAGTCTGAGCGAAATCGGTGTTGAGTGTGAGGTTGGCACGTAAGTCGGGCGTCAGGTTGTAAAACAAATCCAGGCCGACGTCGGTCGTGGTATCGACCGACACTGGTTCGTCGGCGCCCGGCGCGTCGAATGCGGTGCTGGCGATGTATGGCTTGATGTCGAGCCCGTGCCCTTGACTCACGTCGCTGATCCCAAGAAGGAGACCCGCGTTTGACATCCGGCGGAGTCCCTGGTTTCGCTCGTGACCGGTCCACAGGTTCTCTTCGTTCTTACGTCGGATCGTCCGCTGAAAGTTGATACCCCAAGCTGGCGCTTCTGGATCGAAATTCAGCGTCCTGAACGGAATCTCCAGCTCGATCGTCCAGCCGATCTCGCTGCGTCTGACCTGCGCATCCCAAATGCCATCCCAGGCACGGTCGTTGCCACCCCCGGCACCCATGAGTGAGTCTGCCATCAGACCAGACGGGTTCATCTCGAAGAAATAGCCGCTCTGCTGGTCGAGGAAGGTGTCCATCGTCCACATAAACCGGTCGTCGGCTCGGAGGAATTCGTCGCGTTTCATGGTGTTGCCGAGTAGGCGGTCTGGCTCAGAGTCGATGCAGGTCACGCCCATGTAGAGGCGGTCGCGGTCGAAGAGTATACGCACCTCGGTTCGCTCGGTTGGTGTTCCGCCGTAATTGGGGTCCTGCTGAATGAAGTCAGTTGCCGGGACAGCGCGTCGCCAGGCTGTTTCGTCGAGCCGACCATCGAGCGCGATCTGTTCTCCGTTCGTGAGGCGTTCGGCCGTCATCGTGCGGCGACCATGAGGGAGTCGACTGTCGCTGGGCTGCGCACTGGCGGACCCGCCGGCCAGCAGACACACGACGCCAACGATCAGTGCGATATTCCATATCGGGGACAAAAGGTTGGCCCCCGACACTGGAGGTGTCGCTCGAATTGACAATTGGCGATTCTACCAGTCGGCTAGTTAGCCGGCTAGCCTGGGAGGCGAGATGGTGAATCGTCCAACTGGATATCTGGGTGGTCCTCTGCAGTGGCCAAGCGAGATGAAAATGATGGCCGCCCTGCCGATGATTTCTCGCTCTTCAGGAACTACACCGGTTACCGATGGTAAAGCTCAGGAAGGGCATCGTCGGTGCCAAAGCGATCTTCGTCGCAAGAGTCCGTGAAGGTTGCCTCCTCTGTGTCAAATGTCGGCCATCTTCTAGACTGATGCAGCATCCCTGACACGATTCTTGCGGTTTCCACAACAGTTTGCCTCCAATGAGGATAGACGTCACTCTTGTGAGTTGTTTCACACTTCCTACATGCTTTTGAGTGATAATTTGAAGGCGATTGCCAGGGCCGGTCTCGTCTTCAGCGTGTTCACTGGCATTACACTGGGGCCCCGGGCGACAACTATCTACGGGAGTGCAGTGTTGTCCGTCTTGCGACTCTAGTGTCAACGCACTAGAGCTAGAGCCCTTTTTCATCGCCGCCTCGCGGGTCTCAAAATCTGGACGCCCAAACCTAGGCGGCTCCACTTCGGGTAAAATCATGACTTTTTGATGAGCGGACGTCACAGTCGTCTTGTCGCCGTATTTATTCTTGGCTATGCGGTCTGGCTGTGTGGCGTGGTTTCAGTCGCCGCGCAGGAGCTGGCCGCCGGTGGCTCAGTTTCCGTGATGCCGTTTACGAACATCAGTGGCCAGTCAGCCGAGGACTGGATCGGTAGTGGCTTCGCGGAGGTGGTGGCGGTCGATCTGAACCAACTGGGTCGCTCCGTGATCAGCGCCATACCCAACGCAGGGATGACCGGCGCCGAAGCTGCACGAGAAATCGACCAGCTTGCTGGAGGTGTGCTGGCGGGTGCATATCGGGTTCGTGCCACCTGGCTGATCAGCGGAACGTTTCAGCACGTGGGGCAGGGCCTTCGGGTGACCGCCCGTGTGGTGGAGGTCAGTAGCGGGAGTGTGGTGCACAGAGTCAAGATTGACGGACTCATGCATGGCCTGTTCGCCCTGCAAGACCGCGTCGCAGAGGCGATCGTGGAGTGGTTTGTCAAGCCAGCTCCGACAGAAACTGTCGTGATACCCCAAGACCCACAGGCGCCGCCACGTGAGATCGGACGACCCGAAGCCCGGCTCGGCCCCGGCAGCGTCACTGGCGGGCTGGTCCTTGATCTTCCCGAGGGTGTTGCGGTCTCGTCGGATAGCACCGCCACAGGTGCTGGCTTTATGAGGCCGGCACGGGCGGTAGGTCCCTCCGCAGTCGCTGTCCTTACGTCGACCCCCCCTGTGCTCGACGGCCAACTTGACGACGTTGTTTGGTCGAATGCGACGCATATCACCGAGTTCGTTCAGATGGCCCCTCTAGAGGGGGCACCGGGCACGGAGGAGACAGAAGTCTGGATCGCGTACGACAGAGAAAATCTCTATTTTGCGTTCTATGCCCATCATTCCGATCCAGGAATCATCAGAGCTAATCGTTCGGAGCGTGACGAGGCTCCGGGTGACGACATGATGTCGGTGATGTTCGACCCGTTTATGGACCAGCAGCGCGCCTATCAGTTCTCCGTGAACGGTTACGGTATCCAGACCGACGCGATCGTCAACGCCGGACAATCTGGTGGGTCTAGCGGAGGCGGTAGCTCGTCTCGCTCGGGTTCGAGTGGCGGTGCGTCTACTTCGGGTAGTGGTGGTTCGCGCAGTCGCCCGAGTTCAGCCAGTTCAGGAATTAGGGGCGACCGCTCATGGGACGCGTTGTTTGACACGCGTGGGCAACTGGTCGATGACGGATGGACTGCAGAAATGGCCATTCCGTTCAAGAGCTTGCGGTATCCGTCACGACCTAGCGGGCAGCCTCATCGTTGGGGGTTTCAGATCATTCGTGTCATCCGCGGCAAGGGCGAGAGTCAGGTCTGGGCCCCGGTGTCGCTCTCGATTGCCGGCAGACTGAACCAAATGGGAGTGCTCGATGGGTTGATGGACCTGTCAACGAGTCGCAACCTGGAGTTCCTCCCGACGATGACGGCCGTCCAGTCTGGATCGCTGGATAGGCAGGACGGGAGCTTCGACGAAGGCAGCGCCGACGGTGAGGCGGGGTTCGGTGTGAAGTATGGCATCACACCAGACCTCACGGCTGATTTTGCCTTTAACCCCGACTTTTCTCAGATTGAATCTGATCGGCCGCAAATCGAAACGAACCAGCGGTTCGCTCTGTTCTTCCCGGAGCAGCGGCCGTTCTTCCTGGAAGGACAGGAGATCTTCAGTACCTCGACACCGATCAACCTGGTTCACACCCGAACGATCGTCGACCCCCGTTACGGCGGCAAGCTGACCGGTAAGCTCGGTTCAACCTCCGTCGGCGTCGTGGTGGGTAACGACGAGGCCGCGGGTCGGCTCGACGATACTCTTGATCCCGGGTTCGGTCAAAACGCTCAGTTCTTTCTCGGCCGAGCCCGCTATGACCTCTATCCGCAGTCGTACTTGGGTACGGTCGTGACCGCACGAGAGTTTGGTGACAATTTCAGCCGCGTCGCCGGCGTGGACGGCCGGTTTCGTCTGGGCCAGACCCATAATTTGAGCTTCCTGGTGGCAGCCTCGGAAAATCAAAATGAGCTAGAAGGGCCCTTAAGCGGTCCGGTGTTCGAGGTTGACTTCAACCGCCAGGGACGTCGTCTCGGCTACGGCGTGTCTCACAGTCGGATCGATCCAGAGTTTCGAACGGCGACTGGCTTCATCCCTCGGGTCGACTTGCAACAAACGAACGCGACGGCATCATACAAATGGTGGCCAGAGGCGACGCTCGTCAATTGGGGACCGACGATCACGTATCTTCGGAACTACAACTTTGATGGCGTGTTGGAAGATGAGCATCTCCAGGGCCAGGTGGACCTCGAGTTCCAGAACAACATACGGGCAGGCGGCTCACTCAACCGAACCCTCGAGCGGTTTGGTGGTATCGATTTTCGTAAGAACGGCTACTCGCTCTACGGTGTCTTGAGCGGCCGGATTTTGTCGGTTGTCCCCGGCGTCAACTGGGGTGACGGTGTACTCTTCGGCGACGATCCTTTTCTCGGGCGGTCAAGGGGTGGCAACCTCACTCTGATCTTTCGACCAACCTCTCGGTTGCGGATGGATCTCAGAGGGATATTCAGTCAGTTCGTTGACCCTCGCGACGAGACCGAGCTGTTCGACATTAAGATCTTGCGGAATCGTTCGACCTATCAGTTCACCGATCGATTCCTAGTTCGCCACATCTTGGAGCACAACACGTGGTCGGGTACAGTGGGAAACAACCTACTGTTAACCTATCGAATCAACACCGGAACCGTGATGTTCCTCGGCTATGATGACCGCTACCAGCAGGGTTCGCGCATCAGCGATGCGATGTTTCCGAGGACTCGTCTGTTGGAGCGGACCAATCGGGCCGTGTTTACGAAGGTCTCGTATCTATTTCGCTACTAGCGCCTGTTGACGAATAGGTCGAAGCCGCAATCGGAGGAACGTCTTCCCTTCTCCGCGACGCAACTGGCGGAGTTGTATGCCGACGTGGGGACGCTACCGGTCCGAGTGATTCTCCACGACGTACGGAGTCTCTACAACGTGGGTGCCTTCTTTCGGACGGCAGATGCTGTGGGACTTGAGCGGATCTGCCTCTCGGGCATCAGCGGTCAGCCACCGCATCGCGAGATCAGCAAGACCGCGTTGGGTTCAGAAGATCACGTTGCCTGGGAGGTATGCCCAGACTTGGTATCGTATCTTGACCAGGTGCGCAGCCAGGATAGCGAGATCGTTGCCATCGAGACCTGCGTGCACTCGGTGGATCTATTCGATTGGCGCCCCAGGTTTCCAGTCGCGGTGCTCTTCGGGAACGAGGTCGATGGGCTTCCTCCGGATCTCTTGGCGCGCTGCGATACGTATGTTCGACTTCCGATGCGAGGGATCAAGCATTCCCTCAACATTGCGACGGCCGGCGGTGTCGTGCTCTACGAGCTGTTGCGTAAGTTTCGAGACCTGTGACCCACAGACGACCCGGTGGCCCATCATGGTTCTACAGTAAAATTCGGTAATACGTTGGCTCGACGGTGGTAGCAAGACTCATGACCAAATACCGATATCAACCGATTTTCGAACTTGGCACCGACAAAACCCCCTATCGCCAGCTGGCAACCGACGGCGTGTCGGTCGTCACGGTCGACGGCCGTGAATTCCTTCAGGTTGACCCGGACGTACTTCGCGAGGTCTCTCGTCAAGCCTTTGACGACATCGCACATCTTCTTCGTCCCGCGCATCTCGGGCAGCTCCGCAAGGTCGTGGACGATCCGGAGTCGTCGCCAAATGACAAATTCGTAGCGATGGAGCTGCTGCGAAATGCCAACATCGCAGCCGGTCGGGTGCTTCCAGGGTGCCAGGACACCGGAACCGCGATCGTGATGGGACACAAGGGTGAGCGTGTGCTTACCGACGGTGATGACGCCGAGGCGATTTCGCACGGTGTGTTTGACGCATACGAGCTGCGCAACCTCCGGTACTCGCAGCTGGCGCCGCTCGATATGTACGTGGAGAAGAACACCGGCTCGAACCTGCCCGCGCAGGTGGAGATTTACGCCGAACCCGGCGACGAGTACGAGTTACTCTTCATCGCCAAAGGTGGCGGTTCGGCCAACAAGACGTTTCTGTACCAGGAGACCAAGGCACTACTCAATCCTGCCTCACTCTTGGCCTTCGTCGAAGCACAACTCAAGACGATCGGGACATCGGCGTGCCCACCGTATCATCTTGCACTGGTTGTGGGAGGTACATCGGCGGAGCTCACACTCAAGACCGTGAAGCTCGCCAGCACCAAGTATCTCGACCGTCTGCCAACCAGTGGGAACGAGCAGGGTCGCGCATTTCGAGATCTCGAGATGGAACAGCAGGTGTTGAGGATCGCCGAACAGATCGGTGTCGGCGCTCAATTCGGAGGGAAGTACTTTGCCCATGACGCACGGGTCATCCGCCTGCCTCGGCACGGAGCGTCGTGTCCCGTTGGTCTTGGTGTCTCCTGTTCGGCCGACCGCCAAGCGCTTGCCAAGATTACACGCGACGGTGTGTTTCTGGAACAGCTTGAAGAGAATCCTGCGAAGTATCTGCCGGACGTGACGGAGGACGAGCTAGAGGGCGAGTATGTCCGACTGGACCTTGACCGTCCGATGAAAGAGATCCTGGCCGAGCTCACTAAGTATCCGGTCGCCACGAGGCTGTCATTGAACGGCACGATGGTGGTGGCACGGGACATCGCGCATGCGAAGCTAAAGGAGCGTCTGGACCAAGGCCAAGATCTTCCAGTGTATTTCAAGGACCACATGGTCTACTACGCTGGGCCAGCCAAGAAGCCGGAGGGGCGTGCGTCCGGATCGTTCGGGCCGACGACCGCCGGTCGCATGGATTCCTACGTCGAGCTGTTTCAGTCACATGGTGGCAGCATGGTGATGCTGGCCAAAGGTAACCGCTCTCGCCAAGTGACCGACGCTTGCGCCCGGCACGGTGGCTTCTATCTGGGCTCGATCGGTGGTCCCGCGGCGCGGCTGGCGGACCACAGCATCACGAACGTCGAAGTGCTCGAATATCCAGAGCTGGGCATGGAAGCCATCTGGAAAATTCAGGTCAAGGACTTTCCAGCGTTCATCGTGACCGATGACAAAGGTAACGATTTCTATACCCAGTTGATGGACACGAAGCCGGCAACGTTGCTCAGGTCGTGAGCCGGGGCCTGATCCTTAAAGCCCAATTCGATGCCCATCAGCGACGTAGACCAAGGTTCCGATCCGGTCACGTTCACCCACCGCCAAATCTTGGTCATCTTTGCCGGGCTGATGGCCAGTCTGTTCCTTGCGGCGCTCGACCAGACCATTGTGGCCACCGCGTTGCCGACAATCGTCGGGGAGCTGGGTGGACTCGATTATTACTCCTGGGTCGTTACCTCGTATCTGCTGAGTTCCACGGTTTGCACGCCTCTCTACGGGAAGTTCAGCGATATGTATGGGCGTCGTGCGGTCCTCCAGACGGCCGTTGGGGTGTTCTTGGCGGGGTCTGTTCTCGCTGGTGTGGCACAAACGATGCCGCAACTGGTGACGTTCAGAGGTATTCAGGGGATGGGTGCCGCCGGCCTTATGACGATGACGTTCGCCGTTATCGGCGACGTCGTATCCCCTCGCCAGCGGGGGAGGTACATCGGTCTGCTCGCTGGGGTCTGGGCTTTTGCGAGTGTTATTGGACCGTTGATTGGTGGATTCCTTGTCGACCGCGCCTCGTGGCGGTGGGTGTTTCTGATCAACCTTCCGATCGGGTTGGCGGCCCTGGTCGTGATCTCTAGTGTGCTGCATCTGCCGACAGTCCGCCGCTCACATCGGATCGATGTTGAAGGTGCGGTCCTTCTGGTGATCAGTGTGACCAGTCTATTGCTCTTGCTCGTGTGGGGTGGCACCGAGTACCCGTGGTCGTCACCGATGATTACTGGACTGGCTCTGACCGGCGCAGTGACGGCGGTGGCTTTTGTCGTGTGGGAAGCCAGGGCGGCCGTGGAACCGATCCTTCCGATGCGTCTGTTTGCGAACGCAATGTTTTCCCTCAGCTCGGCGATGGGTGTTGTGAGCGGCGCGGCGTTGTTCGGCGCGGTGATTTTCTTGCCGCTGTTCCTCCAGGTGGCGGTAGGACTCTCGGCGACCAACTCAGGGCTTGTGCTGCTCCCACTGACGGCGGGCATTGTCATCGCCTCGGTCGGTTCAGGCCGTATCATCAGTCACACCGGTCGATATCGTGTATGGCCAATCGGGGGATTGGCGATGGCGACAGTTGGTATGGCGCTCCTCTCGGTGATGCAGAGCGATACCCCGCTCGTCCTCAGTTCTCTCTATATGGTCGTCTTGGGTCTTGGTATCGGCGCTGTGATGCAGGTCACGTTGCTGGTCGTCCAGAACTCCGTCGACCATCGCGAGCTTGGTGTGGCGACGTCAGCCATCCAATTCTTTCGGCAGATGGGTGGGTCGTTTGGCGTCGCCGCGTTCGGGGCGATCATGAACGCGCGGCTGGAAACCGACTTACCAAAGCTGATTCCTCCGGCGGCGCTCGCCCAGGTGGGTGGCGACGTGAACAGCCTTCTCAATAGCCCCGCCGCGATACGCGCTCTCCCGCCCCAGGTCGCGGCCGGTATCGCCTTATCGGTCGAACTCGCGGTTCAAGCGGTCTTTCGATGGTCGGTGCCTTTGATGTTCTTCGGCTTCGTCCTCGCGTGGTTCCTCAAGGAAATCCCGCTGCGCGAGACGGTGGGTCCGTCCGCGCAAGTCGAAGGGGTGGTTGAAAGCCTGATGCTCGAAGAGGAATCCCCAGATGTCGGGCCTGAGGAAGTAACTGTCCAGCGATGAACTTCTGCTCACTGGGGTCTTGCCCGACGCTTGCACCAGAGACTTCGACAGTGTCAGGGTCGATTCCTACTTAAGTTGTGCAAGCTGCGTGGCATCGAGGGGGGTCGACGGCCCATGGAAGATCGCGTTGAAGAGCAGCTTGAATGTCGCCCGCGGCTGGGTGCGAAACGCGATCTGGCTTCCCATGGTCACCACTGTTCCCTCGCCCACGGCGAACGAGATGACGTTAGCGCGGTTGCGGAGAAACTCGTCACCGAGCACCCATCCACTCGCGGCCATATCTTCCTCGTCCGGGTATCTCGACACGACATCGGCTGAGATATCCACGCTCGGTCTCATGTTGTAGGCCTGGTCAAAGCGAAAGAAGACCGGCCAGCGCTCCGGCATGCCGAAGCCGATCGGATGGTGTGGATTGTGCTCTTGCTTGAGTAGCGAGCCTGGGCAGTAAAAGATCGACGCCGGTTTGACGACCCGGGCGGGGTTTGCCGATTCGTCGTGCGCCGGGCGTTCCGCTTGCTCTGTGACCGGCCGTCTGACGTTCGTGGTGACCGGCCGTCCAGGTCCGCGCAGCGGCAGTGCCGGCTCGATCGGAAGGTCCAGCAGTTCTCGCGAGGTTTCGACAGCGCTCCCGAGTGCTACCAGGGTCCCGCCATCGTGGACCCATTGCCGAAGCTTCTGCCAGCCCTCCGGTCCAACACCGTAGGCCCAGCGCCACGACTCGTCGTGGCGCCGCGGACTGAGCCCCTCTACGATGCGGGTCATGGTGGTCCCGGACGGGAGCACGATGACATCGTAGAGATCGGAGAGGTCGTCTTTGAAATCAACCGAGGAGATCACCTTGTGGGTGAGACCGTATTGCTCGAAGAGCCACATCATCCAGCCACCTGGTATGTTGTCTGCGGCTCGCCAGAGACCCACCCGCGTCGAGTCCTTGAGCCGAAAACCTGTCACCTCTGGTGCCCGATCAAGGGCCGACACGACGAGGCCGGTTTCTGCTGTGTTACGTTCCAGGATTTGTCTGGCCGTTTCTCCTGGTGGCACGATCCAGGCTCCCGGGGCCATCGCCCGGTCCGCGGCGGTCACCGTCTCGGCTGCGCGAAAAACAGGAACGCCTGCGTCTAGCAGCTGGGTGGTCGCCTTGAACCCTGCGTTCGAGGTTGGCGAAATCACGTAGGCCCAGCTTGGCCGCTCGGGCATCGGGGTGATGCGCGGAACGATCTCATCGAGAAGCTCGAGGTCGGCGCTGATTGGCTCGTCGATCTGATAGACGTTGACGCCCATCAGCAGGCCAAGTGTTTGGGCCGTGACATCGTATGGTGGAATCGGTGGCCCGCCAGGGTAGTAGCGAAGGTCGGGGTAGACCTGGCGCTCAAGCATCGTCTTGGCAAACGCGCCATATGGCTGGGCCAAGTCGATTACCCAGGAACCTGCAGGATACGTGGCGCCACCAGCCGAGAACGCCGAGCGCGCCTGGTAAATCTCGACCTGACCACGATCGAGAATCTCAAGCATCTCGTATGTTTCGAAAGGGTCAGGCTGGTCAGCTGGTATCACAAAGGCGTACGGTGCCTCCTCTCGCTCGACCCAATCCTTGTGGACGCGATAGAAGTTTTCGAGCCACTGAGTCTTCTCTTTTGCGACCTGATCGAGTGCGGCAAACAGTGCGATCTCGCCGTATTCCACAATGTCGCTCAATCGCCAGACTCCCGAGTCATACGGCACCGGAAAGTTCCAACTCGGCTGTTGCGGCCCGAACGGCCGATTGATCCCCGCGGGATTTACTATCGGGTCCGCCAGTCGTGCGCTCGCGATCTCGGTCAAAATACGTGGCTGCCCGTGGTACATCATGTACTGACGTGCCGGGGTCCAGAGGTCGTACTGGTCGTTGTGGATGACACCCTTCTTCCCTGCCGCAAGCAGGGCCGAAGACATCGCCGCTCCAATCTGCTCCTGACCTTCGAGTAAGAGTGGGTGGATGTTGGGGTCGTGCGGATCACTGAAAGGCGGAACGAAGATGCGTGCCCCGCCGGACCCCATCTGGTGCATATCGTGGGTCAGTTGAGGTCGATACTCGGTGTGGATGTCAACCGACATCCGCGTTTCCTTTTGCGTGAACATAAACCAGTCGCGGTTGTTATCGTGTCCGGTATAGCGATGATAGAGGTCCGGGTAGACACGATCGTACCGGGTGTTCTTCGTGGCGTACCAGTGATCCACAACTAGCATCTGCCCATCGGGGTTCTGTGACGGCACCAGCAAAAGGACGGCGTTGTCCAAGATTTCGTTGATCTCGGCTGAGTCCTCTGTCGCGAGACGATGAGCGATTGTGATGATGGTTTGACCGTTGCCGACCTCGGTCGAGTGAATGGTCGCGTAGAGAAAGTAGAACGGCACACCCTCACGGGTCAGGTCCGCTGCTTTGTCGTCGGTGATGAGACGGGGGTCCGAAAGTTGATGATTGATCTCGATCAGACGATCCAAACGATCGAGGTTTGACGGCGAGCTGAACTTTGCGAGCACATACGGATGCCCGTTGGTCGTGGTTCCGCGGTGCTCAAGATCGATCCGGTCGGAGCGGTCGGCGAGATGTTGCAGATACTCGAGCACTTTCGGATAACGTGCAAGCTCGCCATCGGTCCCGATCTGGAATCCGAAGAACTCGGTCGGTGGCTGAATCGATTGAGCTAAGGCACCTGAGGACGACGCGAAGACAATGGCAAGCGTCGCGAGGAAGATGCTCGCACGAGGCGGTGGTGCCGCCACGCGGTGGCGGTCGAGAAGGATCATGGAGACTATTCCAAAATAGCTAGAAATATTCAGGATAACACGCGACCGGCCGAGATGAACCCCCGGACGAATGTGAGAAACGAGTAAGCGTCGGAGAAGTTCGAGACCAGACCAAACGAGATTCGCACCGCCCCACCGCTTTCGGCGTCGATGCAACGCATCAGGTCGTCGCGGTCCATCCGGCCATCCGCGCTCAGGAAGCAGCGCTTCAGTTCATCCTCCGAGAGACCGAACGCTACTTCTCCCGCTCCCGGATTACAGAAACATCCAGTACGGAGGGCAATGTTCTGCTGAGATGCCCTGAGGTCGACGCTCCGGTGGTCAATCACCGTCCCATCAGAGTCACAAAGATTGAACGCTACGGTGCCACCACGTCCCTCGGGCGTGACCGGACCATACAACCGAACGACACGCTGACCGTTTGGGTGGCGGAGTGACTGGAGCTGGTCGAGGAGCCACGCGGTTAAGCATCGAACTCGCTTATGAATAACTGACATCGTCACCGATTCGAGGAGGTCGAGTCCGAACTCGACCGCAGGAATATTGAGATAGTCAACGGTGCCATCTTCAAACGCGTGTGGACCGCTCGACATGAAATGTCGATCGCCCTGAACCGAGGCGACGTCAATCGTGCCTCCAGAGAACCACGGTCGATGCAGCGTCTCGAGCGCGTCCCGCCGAGCGAGCAAGACGCCAACCCCTGTCGGGTGACCGAACATCTTGTAGAACGACAATGCGACGTAATCGGGCTGCCATCGACTCAGGTCGAGCCGATTCGTGGACACGAAGGCTGCCGCGTCGAGCAGTACGTGCCAGCCAAACGACTGCGCTTGCTCAATCCAGTCCAGTGGGTGATGCACCCCAGAAAAATTGGATTGCGCCGGGTAGGCGAAGAGATTGTGACGCTCTGGAACACGGTCGCGCAGATGACGTTCCACGGTCGACGGGTCCGCCACTAGGTCGGGCGGAAGGATCGGCACGTAACGGGTGTCCGCGCCGCGGGCCCGGTCAAATTCACGGATTCCGTTGACCGAATTATGATTGTCAAACGTCAACAGCAGCTGGTCTCCTGCTTCGAACGGGTACGCCTCGCCGACGAGCTTCATGGCTTGGCTGGCATTGGCGGTAAAGATCGCCGTGTAAACGTCTGGGGAGGCGTTGAAGAATGCGAGCACGCGACGGCGACACGCGTCGATCAGGTCGGTCGATGCGACGGAAGGTGCGTGGTGCGAATGCGGGTTGCCGAAAATGCTGGAGGCGAGCAGGTCCCGGTGTCGCTGAATTTGTGACGCCGCGTACAGTCCAGCGCCGGTATAGTCGAGATAGACCTGCCGCTGCTCGTCGAGCCGTGCAAAGTCGAGAGCCCGGACTTCATCGAGCACCGCGGTGCTGCGATACTCGGGATAGGCGTCAAGGAACTGATCGAAGTCGCTCTCTTTGGCGGCCTGGGTGTAGAGCTGAGCCATATAACGGGGTACCGCATCTGCAGGATACACCGTGGCTGGATCGGTGCGGCAGCTGGGCGGTCATCTTTTAGACGCGTCGCAGCGTCTTTGAGCGCTCGGTTAAATCATCCACGCGGTCGATATCGACCCGAATCCCAAGACCCGACTCTTCAGCCGGAACCGTCACCATTCCATCCGCATCCATGGTCCATTCTGGGCTGATGATATCTTGTTCCCAATAGCGGGCACTGGGACTGACGTCCCCTGGAAGGGTGAAGTTGGGAAGCGATGCTAGGGCGACGTTGTAGGCGCGACCAATACCGCTCTCAAGCATTCCACCGCACCATACCGGCACTCCTTGGTGTTGACACAGGTCGTGCACCGCCTTTGCCGGCAGGAAGCCTCCCACCCGCCCCGCCTTGATGTTGACAATTCGACCGCTGCCCAGGGCCAGCATGTCTTCCATCCGGTCGAGGCCCGTAATCGACTCATCCAGACAGATGGGTGTGTCGAGACGGTCCTGGAGCTGCGCATGACGTCGCAGGTCATCATGTGCGAGCGGCTGTTCGATCATCATTAGGTTGAAGGGGTCGAGCTCCGCGAGATGATCAGCGTGCCGGAGTGTGTAGGCACTGTTGGCATCAGCCATTACTGGGGCATCCGTTCCCAGACCCTCCCGAACCGCGGCGATGTACTCAATGTCAGCTCCAGGACGGATCTTGATTTTGATCCTCTTATACCCCGCCTCGATAGCGGCGAGACTCTTGTCGACGAGTGCCGTCGGTGTCTGTTGAATGCCGAGGGAAATACCTGTGGCAATGGCCCGCCGTGTTCCACCGATGGCGCGTGACAGACTGAGTGACTCGCGGGTGGCCCACAGGGCCCATCCTCCCATCTCGAGTGCCGCCCGCGCCATGCGATGGCCTCGGATATTGGTGCCGAGCTTCTCACTGAGCGCCGACGGATGCGGCACGCTTCCAGTCAGCACGCGTGGTGCCAGCCAGTCAGCGATAGCCAGCCATGCCGTATCAATCGTTTCTGCCGAGAAATTGGGCCTCTCCCCGGCGACGCACTCGCTCCACGTTTTGATCCCGTCGACATCTTCGAGTTCCAGGAGGAGGATACGTCTGTCGGTTGTAACGCCGGACGAAATTTCGAACGGTTCGCGGAGTGCCAGACGTATCTCACGGAGCGTGATTCGACTCAGGCGGAGTGACATGGCTAGAAGTCGTTGATGAGCACGTAGGTCGGCGGTTCAGCGGCGCTCCCCTCGTAGAAATCGACGACCCGATACCCGGTTGTCAGATACGCGCGGAACGCCGCCCGGACCGACCGCTGCCACCGACGCGCCTCTGCCGGATCGGACACTTTGAGAGACACGATATCGGTCGGTACGGCGATTCGTATCCAGTTGTCGGTCGGAAAGGATCGATCGGCTGCGTTCGACTTGGTCGGATCTGGTGGGAGCACGACCGGTGCCTCGGCCACGGCGTCGAGCGACGCAGTGTGACGCGCTCCGGCGATTCGGCGTTCCACGCCAGGCGCATCGAGCTGCCACTTGACGATGAGACGGTCGGTGTCGAGTCCACGGTGCAGCGTGCTGCCGGTGTCGCCGTACATGTCGTCGACGTACTCCGTCGGATAGGCACCCAGCGCATTTAGGTTGAAGCTGGCGTTTGCGGCCATGAGCGGATCGTAGCTCCAGCAGGCGACTCGAATACCTCGTTCAAGAAGTTGGGTGCGTTGGTAAAGCTTCAGGCGCCGTCCGAGACCGGTTCGCCGTGCCTCTGGCCGAACGGCGAGCATATCCGACCAGTGCGCGAGGATGCCGTTAACCACGCCGCTGATTCCAAACACGAAGCCGATGAGGCGGTCGTTGATGTCAAAAGCCCCGCACGCCACGCCCCCGATCCGTTGGCACACCATCAGGATCGTTGCTGGCACGACATCGATGAAATCTTGCCCCCAGATCTCTCGTTGCAGACTCACGCAGGCCAGACACTCCTGTCGGGTTCCGAGCGGTTGAAGTGTGACGTCGTGGCTCCGCAACATATGAGACATTGAACAGCGACCCAGTGAGTTGGCTGAGGATACAGGAACGCGAGGCAAGACCTGGTCGGTAAGTACTGAGTTTGCCTTTATTAAACCAATTAATTTTGGTAGTGATCCGCTACGGCTTCTGCTTCAAGCTTCAGGCGGTGCGAGTCATTCCAGACTCCCTCCGTCCATGACCAAACCTGAGGCTCGTCGTGGTGTCGTGGAGCAGGATGTCCGTTCTCGTTCCAACCCATACGACGTGCGCGTCTACCATCTCGACCCCGGACTCGAAGTGGGTGTTACCCAACGCAGTCTGAGCAGATCCGTCACGCTCTCGATCGACCAAGTCAGGCCGAAGGCTGAGACACTCGTGCTCGACACGCGTGACCTTGCGATCCAAAAAGTTGAAAACATTACCGGTGACGACGGTCACCTCCGGTAGCGAGGACTGGGCGCTGAAGATGGTATTGCCAGGTATCCACCCGAAAGGCGGCCGCGTTGATCATGCCGGCAAGGTTCTCACCGTCTCTGGCGAGTGTTCGGTCGAGGATCAAAAGACCGACCGACCCCTGTCGGAGACCGGGTACGGACAGTTCGAGCATCAGATACTTGAGCTGACGCTGCCCGTGGCGGACGCCACCAAGCCTCGGAAAATCAAGATCGCGGGAACGAAGATGAAAGGGTCGAAAAAGGTCGTTTAGCGCGTTTCCTGCTACGGTCTACGATGTTTTCACTCAGACCCGCGCCTGCCTAATCGGAGCAATAGCCGTACTCCTCACGGAGTCTGGCCTCGTGCAGCGGTGGCGATCGCAGCTACTGTTGTTTCTCTTGTGCTTCGAGTTCCGCCGCTTCTTTGGCGCGTTGCTCTTCTTCGAAGAACTCGCGCTGCCAGTCGGGTTTCTCCTGAGGGCCGACCTTTAGGCCTGCAATGTCTGGGTCGTAGTCCGTGGGCCGTGGCCCAGACTCGGCCTTGCGCGCCCTCACCTCAGCCCGACGGACTTCCTTCATCTTCTGGAGCTCAATTCGCTTACGTTCGCGCTGACGCTTGGTCTGCGTCGGCCGTCCTCTATTTGCCAAGGGTACCTCCTGGTGTAGCGTGGCGGGCGTGCCCCCTCTGGGACCACAGGAACTCCATTTATTCTAGCAAATCTCTTAATCCTAGTCCTGTCGAGACGTCGCTAGCTCTCGCGTTAGGATCGGGTCAGTCCAGCTGCTCCCGCACCGCCTCGATGTATTCCTCCAGAGCGTTCCGCTGCTCGTTCTCCGAGTCGGGAAGCGTCTCAAGATATCTTTCATACCACCCTACGGCTTGTTCCAGGTCCCCTTGCTGTTCCCACCCTTCCGCAACGATAGTCAATGCCTCGTCCTGCAGGGGATCCCATGCTAGGGCTGTGAGCGCCGCTTCAACTGCGCGTGCAGATTCTCCGCGTAGCGCGGCGACCCGAGCCACGGCCAGGCTCACGATCGCCCGATCCGTGTTCTGATCCGTTTCCGGCACCAGCTCGAACTCAAGTGGAATGACGGTTAGATCCTCGGTCGGCGCAATCTCCGGCGGCAGCGCGACCCGCAGGATATATCGGCCGGGAGGGAGGTTCGCCAAATCGGCGCCATCGATAATGAACGTCGTCCGCACCGGTGCCAATGCCAGCTTGCGGCCGGCTGGTGCAACACCAGAGTTGAGCAGCCTCGTATGCCAGTCGAGCGTGTCGAGTATTTTTGTGCCCGCTGAGGTCGACATGTGCACCGCAAGGCGTTGCTCCCACGGGAGATCGCCGGCGGAGTCCTCATAGTCGAGTACGATTTCAGCTGCCGCCGCCGCACCCTCTGGATCGACACGGTTCTCTTTTCGAACGCGTCGAGCCTCAAGGTTTAGAAGAACCACCTCAAACACGAGAGGCTGTCCCACAAACAAGCGTGACGCATCACCGTGGCTGCTAAGCCGAACTTCGACCAGTGCGGTGGCTGGGTCAACCGACTGACCGGCGCTACCCGGACCCGTCGGACGCAGTGACGACCAGACGATCGCGGCGATGACGAACACCGTCGCCGCCGTCGTGACGAGAAAAATGATCTGCAGTAGCTTCTCAATGAGACGCCACATCCTGCCGAGAATAACATGGGGTCTCGGTGCTAGAACCGGTAGCTCACGTGCGACCTGATCTGCGCGAAGTCAGAGCTACCGTATGTCATTCGTCGAAGTCTGCGGCTGACCGCTAGAATGACACCAGCGTTGTATGCAAGCCCTCTGGCTGGAGCAGTGCACTATTGCATTCGCTGATGCGTTCGTCCATATGGGATATGGATGAGTTCCGTGCGGACCACTCGACGAGGAGACGACCATGACAGAAGATGCACATGCGCGGCCGACGGGTGCGGTGCAGGAACAGTTGTACGACATTAACGTCGCCACCCCATCGCACGCCGAGCGGGCACGCACGTTGATCATGCAGGTCTCGACAGGCACGTTGTGCAGCCTGGCTCTCGAGCCCGTTGGGCATCCGTACGGGTCGTTTGTAACGGTCGCGTTTGACGCCGGTACTCCGGTTTTCCTCCTGAGCGCGCTGGCCGAGCACACGAAAAACTTACGACGGGATCCACGGGCGTCGCTGCTTGTGTCGGAAGATGTATCGGATGATCCGCTGGCCAACGGACGCGTCACGCTACTGGGTTCGTGTCGACCGATCAGGAGCGAGGATGCTAGTGCACGCACCGTGTTTCTCGCCGCGCATCCGAGCGCGGGCTATTACGCAGATTTTCGCGACTTCGGATTCTGGCGACTCAGCGTCGAATCGATTCGCTACATTGGAGGCTACGGCCGGATGTCGTGGGTCGAGAAACCTGCATGGGACGCTGCGGAGCCGGATCCGCTGGCTGCGTCGGCCGCCGGCATCATCGCCCACATGAATAGCGACCATGCTGACGCAATGGTGCAGTACTGTTTGGCCTTCTCCAAGGCGACCGAAGTCGCGTCGGCCAGCATGACCGGCATCGATCGCTACGGCTTCGAGATGTCAGCTGTCACGCCAGACGGCCCGCGCCCGGTCCGCCTTGCGTTTTCGAACGCTGTCACAACGCCGGAGCAGGCCCGCGATTCTCTGGTCCAGTTACTGAAGGAGGCGCGCACCAACGTGACAGCCTAGAGCTTGGATGACCGGAGCGTTCTGGCAGCGACGACTTCCGACCACCGGCTCATCGGTCCTCCGCAACCCTCGACTTTGTCGATCACTGGCTACTTATTCCAGAGACGCTTTTCCACGGCCAGGGCGACACTCTCATCTGGTCGGCGAGCAGCATCATGACAACCAGCCCGAGGTTGGTCGAGTTGAAGACGCGCCGGTTATCAACGTGGATAAGAAACTTGTTCGGCAATCAAACTGCAATGCACCCTGCGACAGCAGGCTGCCGAGTACGGCGATCTAGTAGAGACAAGGGTCAGGACCCCTTGCCATTGGCGCCCATTTTCCTTGGACGGCGCGGGTTTGGTTTCTTGCGGCGACTGGTCCCGCAGATGCCGGATAGCGTGTTACGATTCGTGGTCTTTCCGACATGTGGTGTGCCTGCACGGAAGCAGTGCAAGGCGTAATGCAAGAGGGGCGCTTATGACGCGGCAGTTGACCGGTGCGACGCTTGCTACAGTGGCCGTGTGCGCTGTGGTGGGACTCTATGGCCAAGAGCAAGGCACGGCGAACGGCGAATGGCCGACATACGGCGGCAACCTCTCGAACGACCGGTATTCGCCGCTCGACCAAATCACGGCCGCCAACTTCAATGCGATGGAGGTCGCGTGGCAGTTTAGCACCGACAGCTTCGGGCCCAGTCCTGAGAGTAACTTTCAGTCGACACCGTTGATGGCGAACGGCGTGCTCTACACGACCGCCGGCACGCGCCGCGCCGCAGTGGCTCTGGATGCCGCGACCGGAGAACTGCTGTGGATGTACCGACTCGAAGAGGGTGAACGGGGCGAAACAGCGCCACGACGGCTGTCCGGCCGCGGGCTGACCTACTGGGATGACGGCGGTGCTGGAGTCATCTTGTATGTGACCCCCGGGTACCAGCTGGTAGCTCTCAACGCTGAAACCGGCGACCCCGTGTCGACGTTTGGGAGCAACGGGATCGTCGACCTGAAACAGAACATCGACCAGGACCTCGATCCGACCTCAGAGATTGGACTCCATGCGGCACCGATCGTCGCTGGAAACACCATCGTCATCGGAGCTGCGCACCGTCCTGGTGGGTCGCCTCCGTCGAGGGAGAACGTCAAGGGATACGTCCGTGGTTACGATCTGCAGACCGGAGAGCGTAACTGGATTTTCCGCACGACTCCGACGGCCGACGAGTTCGGAAGCGATTCTTGGTTGAATGGATCGTGGCGCTACACCGGCAACTCGGGTGTCTGGGCGCAGATGAGCATCGACCCCGAGCTCAACATGGCGTACTTTCCTGTCGAGGCGCCAACCGGTGACTACTACGGCGGACATCGCCCAGGAAATAACCTGTTCTCTGGAAGTGTGGTCGCAGTCGACCTCGACACAGGTGTGCGCGTTTGGCACTTCCAGACGGTGCATCATGATATCTGGGACTGGGATCTGCCGGCCGCGCCAGTCCTGGCCGACATCACGGTGGAGGGGCGTGCCATCAAAGCCCTGGTACTGCCGACCAAGCAATCATGGCTGTTCGTGCTCGACCGGCAGACGGGAGAACCCGTCTGGCCGATCGAGGAGGTGCCGGTCGAACAGGGGGACGTGCCAGGTGAGTGGTACTCACCGACCCAGCCAATTCCAACCAAGCCCCCCGCCATGGACCGAATCGATTTTAGCATCGACGATCTGATTGACTACACACCAGAGCTTCGGGCTCAGGCGGAGGAGATCGTGTCGAAGTTCAGAATCGGCTCGCTCTATACCCCCCCAAGCGTTGCCGTGGCCGATGGGACACTCGGCACACTGGCGGTTCCAAACTCCACGGGCGGTGTGAACTGGCCGGGTGGGGCGTTCGATCCTGAGACCGGGATGTTCTATGCCTATACCAAGACCGAGCTGGGATCACTTGGCTTGATCAACGATCCAGAACGGTCCGACATGGACTTCATCCGAGGGAGACCAGAGGGTGTTGCCGCTCGCGAAACCTCGACCAATATTCGTGGGTTGCCGATCATTAAACCGCCTTGGGGTCGTATTACGGCGGTCGACCTGACTCGTGGTGAGATCGCGTGGCAGATTCCTCACGGTGAGGCGCCGGACAATATCCGGAACCATCGGCTGCTTGAAGGAGTGGAGCTGCCACGTACCGGGTGGCCAGGCCGGATCGGCGTGGTCGTGACGAAGACCTTGGTAATCGCTGGTGACTCTGCTTTGCACACCACCGAATCGGGTGAGGTGGGGGCGATGCTGCGCGCGTACGACAAAGCAACCGGTGAAGAGGTCGGTTCTGTCTACATGGAGGCACCGCAAAGCGGTTCTCCGATGACCTATATGGTCGACGGTACTCAGTACGTCGTGGTGGCAGGGAGTGGAGGCGGTCGGACCGGCCGGCTCACGGCATTTCGGGTTCCCTAGCCTGTCGGACGCATGACGCAGTCCCGGGCCGTATGAATGACACCGACATTTAGCCGCTTCGCCTTGACGACCCAGCCCGAGACCGCCTTTATTGTCTTGGCCCGTGCCCGCGAGCTCCAGGCTGCTGGCAAGGATGTTATTGAGCTTGAGATCGGCGACAGTCCCTTCGCTAGCCCGCCGAATGCGGTCGAGGCGGGTATCCAAGCGATTCGAGATGGCTGGACGCATTATGGTCCGGCAAGTGGGCTGCCGGTGTTCCGCGAGGCGGCGTCTGCCTACGTCAACGAGGAGCACGACCTACAAACCACGGCCGCCAACATCGTGGCAGGGCCGGGCGCGAAGACGTTTGAGCAACTGTTCTGTGAGGCCTTTGTGAATCCGGACGACGGGGTCCTTGTCTTTAGTCCCCAGTTTCCGACCTATGGTCCCAACATCGCGCGCCGTGGCGGGCGCATGTGTCTGTCGACGCTCGAGGAGGCTCGGACATTTCGACCGAATCTTTGCGATGTCGAGCGCTTCCTCGCGAATGATCCGAGCCCCAAAGCAATTTTTCTCAACAGCCCGCACAACCCAACCGGTGGAGTAGCCCATGCGGAGGATCTCGCAGGGATCGCCGACTTGGTTCGCGGGCGTGACATCGCTGTGTTTAGCGATGAACCGTATGACTGTATGGTCTGGAGTGGCCGTCATCGGACGATCGTGTCGGAACCCGGCATGCTCGACCAGACTGTGGCTGCTTACACCTTTAGCAAGTCGTTTTCGATGAGTGGATGGCGGCTCGGTTTTGCCGTGACCAACATCGAGACGGTTCGCCTACTCGACGTTCTGACCATCACATCTGTTTCCTGCGTCCCGCCGTTCTCTCAAGCCGCTGGCATCGCGGCACTGCAACTGGACCGGCCGTATCGTGATGCACGAATGGCTGAGTTTCGGCACAAGGTGGAGCTGCTCGTTTCAGGTCTCAACAAGATCCAGGGCGTGTCGTGCCTCATGCCCGGTGGTACCTTCTATGTTTTTCCCTCGGTGCAACCGATTTGCTTAACCTACGGTATTACGTCACACGGCTTGGCGCTCTATCTGCTCGAAGGTGCGGATGACCACGTTGGGGTCGCTTGCCTCGGTGGTGAATGTTTTGGAGCTGCTGGTGAGGGATTTCTGCGTCTCAGCTGTGCTGAGCCAGATGAGCGACTGCGCCAGGCACTGGCATTTATCGGCGAGGCTATTCGTCGACGCGAGCGTGTCGAGCTGTATCTGTCAAAGCACCCTGAGCACCGCCGGTCCGAGTTGTAGGCACTCACCTGTGCTCACCGGTCGACCGGCGCTGTGCATTGCGGTTGTGGCTTGCCTGGTGTTGTCGATCCTTCCGATCCGCCGGGTACCAGGCTCAACGCTCACTGGGACGCGTTATTTAATCTGGGACCTCTCTGGCGCGAATCTTTGGTGAGCCGTATCGGGTCAAGGCGCAGATCGAGATGATCGAGGGATTCTCAGCCCACAATGACCTCGATGAGCTTGTTGAATGGTTCGAGTTTCTTCGCAGGTCGCCGAATTGAATGTTCGCGGTTTAAGGAGAAGAGTACGTCTCTCTGAGCTTCGTCCGAACGCTTGAGACGCGGTTTGGCACCGAGGTCATGGTCCCTGAGTTTGGTCAGATGGTCGACCTCGGATGATCGGAGCAGTGGTCGTAGCCTGGCGCGTCACCCGTCTGGCTCGCGCTCACCTTCCGCCTTGACCGTTCCACCGACGGCATCAACAGCATTGCCGAGCGCCTGGCGACTGCGTGCGAAGAGATCGCCAAACGCCTCTTTATTTTCGGCGAAGAAGGTCGAGAGCTTCTCGCGCGTCTCCTCGCCTGGCCCCGGCGCATAGAGTAGTCCCACCCATAGTCCGGCGGTTCCGGACAGACCTACTACAAACAAGAAAAGGATAAACCGTCGCAACATTAAACCCCCCACGGAGTGTCCGTTGCCTCGCTTATCGGTCGGATGCGTAGATCTGTCCAGTCGTGGCGGCGTTGAACCCGGATTCACGATAAGCTAGATTGGGCTGGCTGGCCTGCCACATTCTAGGAAGCTCATGCGAAAGCTTTTGCCGCAATATTGGGTGGTTCTGCTCGTCCTCACGTCGATGGCCTGTCAGGACTATACGCCTCGGGGTGCCGCCCCCAGTATGGTCACGTCGGTTGCCATCGTTTTGACCAGCGTTACCACGGAAGCGCCGACGGACGCTACCGGAAGCGTGGCCTTCGCTGGTTGTTTACAGCGGATGGATCGACTGCCCAACCACGTGCGTGCGAGTTGGCGAGGAAACGACATAGATCTGCTGACCGAAACGTCAACCAATGTGTGGACGATGACGTTTGTCGACGTTCCGGTTGGTTTCACTAACACGATGACGGTTCATGATGTTAACGAGTGTGCGCGGAATCCAGAGGGTAACGGTCACGTGGCGATGGGTGTTACGGCTAATGGTACCGTCGTCGATCGCGTGGTCGGTGGCGACAACATGCTGTTTTTTGAGGTCGACATCGACGGTTCAGTTGGGTTTCCCACACTGTCCAACCCGTCATCGCCTTAGGAGGCCTGGGATGAAGATCAATCTAACCGTGCTTTCAGTGTTGTCGGTGGCGGTTGTGCTTGCGGCTTGTAGCGGCAACGAGGGTAATGCGGAGGAGGTAACTCCTGCAGGCCAGGTGGCGGTGCCTGAGTTCAAGACTGTCGACCCCAAAATTATTTCGCTCGAGGACGTCCAGGCAAGTCAGAGCGGGTCTGTGTCCCAGACGATTGCGACAACCCAGATGACAATCACCTACGACCGACCGGTCGCCCGTGGGCGAGAGCTGTTTGGCGGCATCGTGGCGTTTGGTGAGATATGGAGCCCGGGAGCCAATGACGCGACCAAGGTCAGTGTCAGCCACCCGGTCACCATCGACGGGATGCCACTACCGGCTGGGGAGTACAGCGTCTGGGCCATTCCAGACCCTGTGATGTGGACAGTCGTCTTTAACCGAGCCGCCGATGTGTATCACGAACCGTATCCAGGTGAGGAACACGAAGAGCTTCGCTTGACGGTCGCGCCCCAGACTGGCCAGCACATGGAAACGCTGGCCTTCTACTTCCCCGAAGTCGAGAAGAAGGATGCCGAGCTCCGCCTGCACTGGGGCAAGACGATCGTACCGTTGCAGATCACGGTGCCGTAGAGGGTCTGGATGCTCGCGGGGTTCGAAGTCGGGGGCATCGCGTGGTGCACGGTCCGCTAGCAGCCTCCGCGATCAGCTCGAATGTTCATCTCATGAGCAGTTCGGACCGTGAACGCCAGTCCATGAGCGACCATTACGAGCCACCCGCGTGCGGATTTAGTCCGCACCAATTCATACAGTTCCGGCGTGCCCTGTCGCAACAATGCTGAGATGACACGAGCAGTCCTCCGTTCGCGCCAGGGCTCCGGCTGTTTGGTCAAGGACTTGTAGTGGACGACCGTGCCTCAAGGCTTCAGGTTGAGACCCGCCTTCTCGACCGGTACTGCGAACTAGCGATTGGCTACGGTCGTTACGTCGTAGCTCCGTAGCTTCAATGCCGCGCCGACCGCCAGTTAGGGGTGCACGTGGCCCGTGCTCCTTAGACTGGCATCGGGAGCGCCCCATCGCCGATGCCCCGTCCGGCCGTTATACGTGCTTATCGAGCAGGGCTTGGAGCCGCGCCTTGTCGGTGAGACCGACGACCGATTCGACGACTTCCCCACCCTTGAAGAGTAATAGTGTCGGGATCGAACGCACACCGAACTGCATCGCAGTATTCGGATTGTCGTCGACGTTTAGTTTTCCGATCGTAACTTTCCCATCGTAGACCGTCGCCAACGCGTCGACCGTAGGAGCAAGTATTCGGCACGGGCCACACCACTCTGCCCAGAAATCTACGAGGACAGGCATCGACGACTTGATTACTGATTCGTCGAAGTTACCGTCGGTGAGGGTAGCTGTGTTCTCTGACATCACGTTCCTTTTCTCGACTTTCGCCGTTCAGGTTCTCACCATTGTAAACCAGCGGCCTGTATCGACTGCATCAGTGTTGCTTGCCATGCTGCCCGCCTACCCTCTTGGAGGCATCCTGTCACACAGAAGGCCCGAGTCCCGGTGCCCGGCGTGCCGTTCGTCGTGAGCCGTAGACTTTCGGCTTATTCTTTCACTGGAATGGACCCGTCGTTTTCTTCGCGAGTTCCAGAGCGGATCGCTTGCAATCGGTTGACTGAGGCGCGCGCACGTCTTGAGGTGTGCGGCACGCCTATCATCGACTTGACGGTGTCCAACCCAACCCAGGTCGGGCTCGACTATCCGTCGGCTCTGAGGCACCCGTTTGACTGTGTCGATGGACGCGACTATCACCCAGAGTCGCTCGGTCTTGCGTCCGCCAGGGAAGCCGTCGCGTCGTATCTCCGTCGGCACGACCTGGATGTTGACAGCCGGCGGGTCGTACTGACCACAAGTACGAGCGAAGCCTACGGACTGCTGTTTAAGCTGCTCTGCGATCCGGGAGACGAAGTGATGATCCCGAGACCGAGCTACCCGCTGCTGGAGTATCTGACCCGCCTTGAGTCGGTCGTGTCCGTTCCGTATACCCTCGACCTTTATACAAGATGGGAGCTCGACATCGCTACGCTCCGCAGCCGCGTGACACCACGGACCCGTGCGGTGGTCATCGTCAATCCGAATAACCCGACCGGGTCGTTCATCTCTCGCGATGAGCTTCGCGAGGTCTCTGCGCTCTGCCGCCAGCACGGGCTTGCGCTCATCGTCGACGAGGTCTTCGGCTTTTATCCGTTGACGTTGTCGGGTCGTGGTCCGAGCGTGCTGGACGAAGACCCGGCCGTGCTCACGTTCGTGCTTGGCGGGCTGTCGAAGGCGATGGGGCTCCCGGGGCTTAAACTGGGATGGGTGGTGTTGACGGGACCGGGCGTCCAGGTGTCTACGGCGCTCGAGAGGCTCGATCTGATCTATGACACGTACCTCTCTGTGGCAACGCCGGTGCAGCTCGCGCTGGACGCGCTTCTCGACCACGGCCGACACGTGACCAGACAGATCGCTGCCCGGGTCAGACAGAATCACGCATGTCTCGCCCGTCTCGTTCGCAACCACCCGGCAGCGGACCTAGTGCCGGTGGAAGGGGGGTGGTACGCTGTCATGCGAGTACCGGCGACAGACTCGGAGGAACGTCTGACCCTTGATCTGCTTGAACGCGCCCACGTGCTGGTGTACCCCGGATATTTCTTCGACTTTCAAAAAGAGGCGTTCCTGGTGATCAGCTTATTGCCCGAACCATACCTGTTCGAATCCGCCGCGCGACGAATATTGTCGTTTTCCAACGGAAGCGAGTCAGCGCCCCTATGAACGATTCACAAGTTCCGGTGCTCAAGGATCTTGTTCTCGTAGGTGGCGGTCACAGCCATGTAATCGTCCTCAAGCGGATTGGAATGAACCCCATGCCAGGTGTCCGGGTGACCCTCATCGCGAAGGACATCGACATGCCCTATTCCGGGATGCTGCCGGGACTGATCGCTGGTCACTATCAGTTTGATGATGTGCATATTGATTTGGGTCGGCTGGCGATGTTCGCTGGAGCGCGCTTCTACCATGACGAGGCGGTTGGTTTAGATCCCGTCAACCGTCGAGTGCTCTGTCGACACCGACCACCCGTCTCGTACGATGTGGTGTCGATTGACATCGGCGCAACACCGATTCAGCGGGTGGATGGGGCGTCTGAGCATGTAGTCCCGATCAAACCGATTTCTGCGCTCGTTAGCCGGTGGGAGCGCCTTCGGGAGCGTGTGCGCCAGCAGCCAGGCAATCTGAAAATCGGCGTCGTCGGTGCCGGCGCCGCCGGGATTGAGCTGACGTTGGCCATTCAGTATGCCTTACAAGGGTCTTCGTCGTCCGATGAGCGTCAGGGACAGGCGCCTGACTTTCATCTCTTCAGCAGTACAGAGACGGTGCTACCGACGCACGCACGGTTCGTACGAGCCAAGTTCAGCCGCGTTCTCGAAGAACGGGGTGTTCGGGTCCATCTCGGCTGCCGTGTCGTTGAGGTTCACGCCGATGGGCTCGAGACCGAAGGCGGAGTTCGACACCCGCTCGACGAGATCATATGGGCGACCGAAGCGGGTGCTCAGGGGTGGCCTCGGACAGCTGGTCTGGATGTGGACGATCGAGGCTTTATTATTGTCGACGACACACTGCGGTCGACATCGCATCCGGAGGTCTTCGCCGCCGGCGACATTGCGGCCATGGTTAACCACCCTCGCGAGAAGGCCGGCGTGTTTGCAGTGCGTCAAGGCCAGCCGCTTGAGGCGAATCTCAGACGCACCCTGCACCGGAGACCGCTGAAGCCGTTTAGGCCTCAGCGTGCGTTCCTCAGTCTGATAAGTACCGGCGACCGATACGCGGTCGCGTCACGGGGTGGGTGGGCGTTTGAGGGACGGTGGGTGTGGCGGTGGAAGGACTGGATCGACCGCCGCTTCATGAAGAGGTTTAGCGACCTGCCCAACATGGACGCGAGTGGGACTGCGTCACGCCCCGATCTCTCGCGGCTGGCCGCGCCCGATGTGGTCGAAGCGCTCTCGTCGGTGGCCATGCGGTGCGGCGGGTGCGGTTCCAAAGTGGGAGCAACCGTCCTCGACCGGGTGCTGTCTCGTCTGAGTCCGGTCGTCCGCGAAGATGTCATCGTGGGATTGGAGTGCCCGGACGACGCCTCGGTCGAAAAGGTACCGGCCGGTATGGTCGCGGTACGCACCGTCGACGCGTTCCGCCCGATCGTCGACGATCCCTACATGTTCGGTCGTATCACCGCTCATCACTGCCTGGGAGACATCTACGCCATGGGGGCCGAGCCCGGCACCGCGCTGGCGATCGCCACGGTTTCGGTTGCGCCCGAAGAGAAGATGGAGCAGCAACTGGAAGCGCTCCTCACGGGGGTGGTCGAAGTGCTCAACGAGGCGGGGACCGCCCTGGTTGGTGGCCACACAAAGGAAGGGCTCGAGATGGAGCTCGGTCTGAGCCTCAGCGGGACAGCCGACCCCTGCCACCTACTTCGCAAGAGTGGCATGCGTCCTGGAGACCGGTTGATTCTCACGAAGCCGATTGGAACGGGAACGCTGTTTGCCGCCCACATGCGGTTACGGGCAAAGGGCCGGTGGATTGACGATGCGATTCACTCGATGACTCAGTCGAGTCGGGAGGCCAGCATCTGTGTGCGACGACACGGTGCGACAGCCTGTACGGACGTTACCGGGTTCGGGTTGGTCGGACACCTGCTGGAGATGACCCGAGCGTCACGGGTGGATGCCAGACTCTCCCTGTCGTCGATCCCGTTGCTCACCGGCGCAGCGGAAACAGCTCGGGCGGGTTTCTTAAGCTCACTCCAGCCGCACAATATTCGACTTCGCCGCGCCGTGGCCAACCACGATAATGTCCGGTCTGCTTCCGCGTATCCGCTGTTGTTCGACCCTCAAACCGCCGGGGGGTTGCTTGTAAGCGTCCCCGCCGAACACGTGGAATCCTGTCTGATGGCGCTGCGGACGCATGGGTATCTGGACGCAGCAGCGGTCGGAAAAATCGTGCCACAGTGCGACCCAGACGCCCCGATAACGGTTGAGAGATAAGATGTGTGAGTCATGCTCGGTTCACAACTTGCAACCCCATGTGGCACGTTATAAAAGTTGTAGGAAATGCCTATCAAATACGAGAAAAGGTGGCTGAGTTCGCCAAGCGTGCCTTGGCCTATTGGCTAGCCGTACCACCGGTTACTGGAGCCAGCGTAGTCGCGGCTTCTCCTTGGGTGACTGTAGGGCTGTGGTAGACTCCTAGGCTTCGTATGCCCAATAGACGCAAAGATTTGTACGAATTACTACCATGGCTTGCGGCAACCATGTTGGGGGTTGGGTGTGCTCAGGAGATCCCGCTTCCGGTCTCGGTCTGGAACGGCTCAGACATCGTGCTGGAAGTCGACGAACGAGTCGTTGAGAACGTCGTTCCGCGACAGGCCACGCTGGCCGGGTTACTCGATGCCCACGCCTTTGACGGAACCTTCGTGTACCACTTTGTCGAGGCCGTTCGGCCGGTGTTTGATCCTCGACGCATCCGAGCTGGCAACCCATACCGGCTCGTGGTCGGCAACGACGGTGTTCTTCGCCGGTTCGAGTATCACATCGACAACGACGAGTTTCTGAGGGTCGATTCTGCGACGGATGCGGAGGGGTTGTTCGAAGCCGAGCGGGTGCTATATGTAAAGGAGCGCACGGAAGTGGCTGCCCGCGGCCTCATCGACGAGCGGAATTCATCGTTATCGGCGGCGTTGGACGACGTCGGAGAGAACGTCAATCTGGCGATTCTAATGGCCGAAGTGCTCAGCGGTGAGATTGACTTCAACAACGACCTTCGCCGGGGCGACCGCTTCGATGTGTTGTTCGAAAAATACTATCGAGAGGACGTGTTTTCTGACTACGGCGAGATTGTGGCGGCCGAGTTTCATAACGACGGCAGAACGGTTCAAGCTTTTAAATTTGTCCTTCCGGGCGACGACCAGTCTCTGTACTACGACGCGGATGGTCGGTCACTTAAGCGGCTCTTCCTTCGCTCGCCGTTCCGTTTTGAGCCACGAGTGACTTCGAGGTTCTCGTATCGTCGTCTCCATCCGATCCTAGGGACGAACCGACCGCATCTCGGCGTTGACTACGGTGCGCCAACCGGCACCCAGGTGATCGCGGTCGCGAACGGACGTGTCGTCTCTGCGACTGCCAGTGGAGGGTCCGGGAACATGGTTCGGCTCCGTCATACCAATGGGTACGAGACGTACTATCTGCATTTGTCTCGCTTCGCCAAAGGTATGCGTCCAGGGAGCCGTGTCGTCCAGGGGCAGACGGTTGGATACGTGGGTTCCACGGGGTTGGCGACCGGTCCTCACCTTGACTACCGCATCCGGAAAAGCGGCGTCTTCGTTAATCCCCTGCTCGAACACCGAAACTTTCCGCCCGGCGACCCGATTCCAGAAGAGCACCTTCCAGCGTTCATCGAAGTTCGTGACCGGGCGCGGGAGCGTTTGTGCTCGCCTCTTTCCCTCCCACGCGACCTGGCACTCGCGCAGTAGTGGCTCTCGTCCGCTCCTTTCACGCGCTCCGTCCCGTGCCAGAAGCGGCAGCTGCCGTAGCGGCTGTCCCGTACGACGTCGTCTCGAGGTCGGAGGCGTTCGACTTGGCCGCCGGAAATTCTCTGAGCTTCTTGCATGTCTCCAGGGCCGAGATCGATCTCGATCCGGCAACAGACGCCTATGACGAGGCGGTGTATCACACGGCTGCTCGCCGTCTGGAGATTCTGCGGGCCGAAGCGCCGTTGGTGGTTGAGGATACGGCGTCACTCTACTTCTACCGGCTCCAGGATGGTTCTCACGAGCAGACAGGATTGGCCGGGTGCTACTCGGTTGATGAATACGATCGGGGCGTAATCAAGAAGCACGAGCGGACCCGACCCGACAAGGAGGACGACCGGACGCGTCATCTTCTTGCTTTGGGGGCTCAGAGCGGGATCGTGTTTCTGACCTATCGGGCGATGGTGGACGTGAACGCGGTGAAGACTCGAGTCTGCCAGCGTGATGCACTGTTCGACATCACTGCGTCGGACGGTGTACGCCACACACTGTGGCGTCTGACAGATGAAGAGGAGAAGGCGGCCGTCGAGGCCTTTGCCGAGGTTCCACGCTTGTATATCGCTGACGGCCATCATCGGATCGCGAGCGCGGCACGAGCTCGCACCGCGCTCGCGTCCGCCAGTCACCACGACCCTAAGGTAGAGGCCTGCTATTTCCTCGGCGTGGCATTTCCAGATTCCGAAACACGAATACTTCCCTACAATCGTGCGGTCGCCGATCTTGCCGGTCTGACCAGCGAGGAATTTCTCGATGCCGTGAAGACTCGGTTTCCAGTTCGGCCGTTGATTGAGCCTGCTCCATCGAAGGGCCAGATTTCGATGTACCTCGCCGGACGATGGCATGATGTTGACCTGAGCGTGGACCCCACGCTCCCATCGCGCGATGTGGTGACCGGTTTGGATGTTGCGCGGTTGCAGGATCAGATCATCGGGCCCATGCTGCAGGTTGCCGATGTCCGCACTGACCCGCGTATGATCTTCATCGGAGGGGTGCGCGGCACCGGTGCGCTGAAGCAGCTTGTCGATTCGGGTGCCGCAGCCGTCGCGTTCTCACTCGCCGCCGTGACAACAGACGAACTGTTGACCGTATCGGACGCCGACGCGATCATGCCCCCTAAGTCGACCTGGTTCGAACCTAAACTTCGCGATGGCTTACTCATTCATCTGATCTAATCCCAAGAGACACAATGACAAACTCCTCCGAATCGAACAGGGTCTACAACTTCGGAGCGGGTCCGGCCGTGATTCCTGAACCGGTGATTGAGGAGGTTCGCCGTCACCTCCTGACTCTGCCTGGCGTCGGGATGTCGGTGCTCGAGATCAGTCACCGGTCGTCGACGTTCACCGAAATCATCGAGACGGCGGAGGCGAATATCAGGCAGCTTGCCGGACTACCAGGCGATTATCATGTGCTCTTTATGCAAGGCGGTGCCACCCAGCAGTTCGCCATGGTGCCGATGAATCTCCTCGCGACTGGTGCGACGGCGGACTACGTCGTCACCGGTTCTTGGGCGAAGAAGGCCGCCCAGGAGGCCGAGCGCTTCGGGACCGTCCGTATCGCGGCGAGTACCGTGGACGAGGAGTTCAGCCGCGTGCCAAAGTCGTCTGAGTTGCAGCTGTCAACCGATGCGGCGTACGTGCACGTCACCTCCAACAACACGATTTACGGGACTCAGTGGTCCAAGATGCCAGAGACCGCGGACCGTCCTCTCGTTGTTGACGCCTCTTCAGATATTTTCAGCCGCCCTATTAATCTGGTACAGGATGGCATCGGACTACTCTATGGCGGTGCCCAGAAGAACCTGGGGCCGGCGGGGGTTACGCTCGTCCTCGTGCGCGATGATCTGGTTCAGCTCGCGGAGAGCATTGACCGAACCGTACCGACAACGCTGCGGTATTCGACTTATACGAGCAGCGGTTCCCTGCACAACACACCGCCCGTCTTTGCGATCTATATGGTCGGTTTGGTGACGAAGTGGCTGTTGGCCAACGGAGGCCTTGACGCGATGGCGATCCGCAACGAACGAAAGGCGCAGAAGGTATACTCCGCGATCGATCGCAGCGCCTTTTACCGGGGCACGGCCCAGTCGGAGAGCCGTTCGCTGATGAACGTGACGATCCGCCTGCCGGATGAAGAGCTTGAGAGACGTTTTGTCAGGGAGGCCAGCGGCGCAGGATTCGTCGGACTCAAGGGGCATCGGTCGGTCGGTGGTCTTAGGGTGTCGATCTACAATGCGTTTCCTGAGGCGGGCGTGGACGCCTTTGTCGACTTCATGGATGAGTTCGCCCGCGTGAACGGATAGACAAACCGACCCGAGACCGAAGATCTCCGACTCCAGACCTTCTCCGTTGTACCCTTACCCCATGCGCCAGACACAGGGGTCGTTGCTCTGCGCCCACTGCGGCAAACTGGTCGGCATCAATGAGCCAAGCTGTCCGTACTGTGGTGCCTGGCACCCTGGCCTTTTCGGGTTTGCCCCTGTCCTCCAGCGACTGATGGGTAACCGGTTAGACCTGGTCTCACTGATTCTGATGACCTGCGTCACGCTGTATGCCGTGGCCCTTCTGTTACAGCCCGAGGCGCTGGCGTCTGGAGGGGGCATGCTGTCCTTTCTGTCGCCGGGCAGCCGCGCCCTCTACCAGTTGGGGATGACCGGTGGTGTGGCGTGGGGCTTGGGATGGTGGTGGACGCTGCTCACGGCAAACTACCTGCATGGCGGACTGCTTCACATCTTTTTCAACATGATGTGGGTGCGAAATCTTGCCCCAACGGCAAATGACGTCTACGGACCGGCCCGAACCTTCGTGCTGTTCAACGTCTCGGGCGCTACCGGGTTCTACGTTTCGAACGTGATGAGCGGCGCCCCAACCATCGGGGCGTCCGGCGGGATTTTCGGACTACTCGCCGCGCTCATTGTCTATGGACGCCGGCGAGGCAACTCGATGATGTCCGCTCAGTTGTGGCAGTGGGCGCTCATCCTAGGGTTCTTCGGTTTCATCATGCCGGGCGTCAACAACTGGGCTCACGCTGGTGGATTCGCCGGCGGGTGGGTTGCAGGCCAACTCCTGGGGTTAAGCGACGAGAGTCGAGAGAGTACTGGCATCATTGTTACGGCGTTGTTGCTGATCGGATTGACGGCGGTCGGCATTGGGCTTTCGTTCGTGAGCGTGACCGGCGTCCTCCTTGGTCAGCAGTAGACCCACGACCGACGAGTTACGACCCGGCCGGGGTCTTTCCCTTTCGACGTCTCGGTCGCCGCCGCCGCCGTTTGACAACCGACTGTTCGGGTTTTCCTAACGCCAGGTGCGCCTTCCACCTTCCGAGGGATACGTCATCGTCACTGTGGATTTCGAGCCACGTCATAGCTTCTCCAAACGCGCCGCGGTGCATGACGGCCCGCTGCGCTCGGGTTCCCAAGTCAGGGTCCTGGAGCCGTGGCTGGATCCGGAGGGACTGCCGGAGACGCTCTACGTCCCGGCGTGCAACGGGGAGCTGACCCAATTTGACGTCGAGAGGACGTTTGTCGTCACGCCGTCGTGGCGTTAGGTCGAGTGGCTGGACCGGTTGCACGAGGCTACCCAACAGGATCGGGTTGGTAAGCGTGCCTGGTGCACTCTCAAATCTCGTCCGATATGTGTCGAGAAGTTCCAATGACCGCCAGAGTGAGCTTGTCTTTCGCCGCTCAACCTCCGGCGCAATGGACTCCAGGAGCCCATGTTCCGACAGTGATCGGAAGATTGGTGTCGCGAATCCGCTGCGAAGGATCTTGTACAGCTCCTCGATCATGCGGGCTGGGGACGCCTTGCCAATCTCGGCTTTGTGGCGTTTGATGGCACGTTGGACCGGCGGATCGAGCGTGAATCCCAACCGCGCCGTGAACGAGAGAGCCCTGAGCATCCGCACGGGGTCCTCTATAAACCGTTCGCCCGGGTCGCCGATCGATCGAATTACCCCCGCTCGCAGGTCCTCCATACCACCGACGTAGTCGATGACCGAGAACGTTGCGATGTCATAGAACAACGCGTTGATCGTAAAGTCCCGTCGAAACGCGTCTTCCTCTGCCGTCCCGAAAGTGTTGTCTCGGCGGATCGGGCGGCGCGGCGCTTTGTTACCGGCGTCAGTTCGGGCTTGTGCGGCACGCTCATCTTCAGCTTCAGCGGCGGCAAGCTCGTCGGGTGTCACCAGACGCCGAAACGTTGCGACCTCAATTGTCTTCGGGCCGAACTTGACATGGGCCAGCCGGAAGCGTCGCCCGATGATCCAGCAGTTCCGAAAGATCCGCTTGACCTCGTTGGGGTGAGCCGAGGTTCCGATGTCAAAGTCTTTAGGGGCCCGGCCTAGAAGTAGGTCTCGGACCCCGCCGCCCACTAGGCAGGCCTGGTGGTGGAACTTGCGCAGGCGATACAGCACCTTGAGCGCGTCGGGATCGATCTGGTCGCGGGAAATTGAGTGATCGGCGCGAGGAATGACGGTGGGTTCAACCAATGAGCGGATTATACGGCAGACGGAGTCAGCTCTTCGCGTCTTTCCAGTTTTGTCCGATACCGACATCCACGGTCAAGGGAACGTCGAGCACCGCCGCCCGCTCCATTCGCTGACGCGCGAATTCGGCAGTTTCCTGGGCTCCGACTTCTGAAACTTCGAACAAGAGCTCGTCGTGAACCGTGAGAATCATTCGGGCCCCGGCTGGTAGCGTCCCATGGATGTCGATCATGGCGCGCTTAAGGATATCGGCGGCAGTGCCCTGGATCGGCATATTGACTGCCACCCGCTCTGCGGCAGCCCGGATCTGACCGTTTTTGCTTGTGAGTTCAGGCACAAGTCGCCGGCGACCGAACATCGTCGTCACAACACCTGTCTCGCGGGCCTCTTCCACGACCGTGTCGATGTAAGTCCGGACCGCAGGAAAACCATCGAAGTAAGCGTCGATGAACTCCTGGGCCGCCTGCTGACTGACACCGATGTCGCGGGCCAGCGTGAATGCTGTCTTCCCGTACAGAAGGGCGTAATTCACGATCTTGGCCCGACGGCGTAGCTCGTGTTGGTCCAACCCACTGTTCTGGCCAAACACCCGGTTGGCGGTTTGCTGGTGGATGTCCTCTCCCCGGCGAAAGGCCTCGATCAACGTCGCGTCGCCCGAGAGATGCGCGAGAACTCGTAGCTCGATCTGCGAGTAGTCGGCCGAGATCATGACCGCCCCTGGGTCGGCGATGAATGCCCGACGGATCTCTTGCCCGAGCTTCGTTCGGATCGGAATATTTTGGAGGTTGGGATCGCTACTACTGAGACGACCAGTCGCCGCGACGGCCTGGTTGAACGACGTATGCACTCGACCGGTCTCTGGGTTGACTAGCAGCGGCAGGGCGTCGATGTAGGTGCTTTTAAGTTTCTGAAGACTACGCCACTCGAGGACCTTACGGGGCAGATCGTGGACCCGCGAGAGCTCTTCAAGCACCTCGGCCGAGGTCGAGGCCGCTCGCGTTTTCCCAGTTCGTTTGAGGGTCGGGAGCTGCAAGTGGTCAAACAGGACTCCCGAGAGCTGCTTGGGCGAGTTGATGTTGAATTCCACTCCGGCTAGCTCGTGTATCTCATTCTGATGCGCCTCGAGTTCGCGTCCGACCCGAGTCGATATGACGGAGAGGGCTTCAGTGTCGATACGAACCCCCACGCGCTCGATGGCGATTAAGACCGGGACGAGTGGACGCTCCAGCTCGGCGTAGACGGCATCGACCCCTTCGACCGTCAATCGAGGCGCCATCCGCTCGGCGATCTGGAGGGCGATGTCTGACCGTTCACCGGCGTAGTCCAAGACCGCGTCAGGAGGAAGGTCCGCGAAGCTTAGGGCCTTTACGCCGCGCCCGAGGAGGTCCTCGGTGGCGACCATGCGATAGCCGAGCTGCTCCAGCGACAAGTCCTCCAATTTGTGGGTTGGCCGTGTTGAATCGAGCAGGTAGCTCAATAGGAGCGTGTCGAACTCCAGGCCGCCCAGCTCCACGCCGAGTCGCCCAAGAATCAGGCAATCCGACTTGAGATCGTGGCCGATCTTTCGAATCGACGAGTCCTCCAGCACCAGTGCGAGTCGTGCGAGTGCGGTGGTCGTATCGACGTCGTTGACGTCTCGGAGTGCACGATGTCCGATCGGGATGTACCGCGCGTGTCCTGGCTCTGTCGATAGCGTGATTCCGACAAGCCCGGACCGCATGGTATCCGAGGAGTCACTGATGACTCGGATGCTGCACGCGCCGTTCGATCGCACTGCTGTGATTAGCGCGTCGAGCTGCGATGCCGATTGCACGATCGCATAGTCCTTGGCGACCGTTTTCACGGTCGGCGCGTACTCGGCGATCAGTGTACGGAACCCAAGGGCGGAGAAGAGCTTGAAGCATCGAGTCGCATCGGGACCTCGATACCGTAGTGTGTCGGAATGGAACGGAACCGGCGCATCCGTCCGGATTCGGACAAGGTCCTGGCTCTGACGGGCCGCGTCCGCATGACTGAGCAGGGCGGTGCGGTAGCGCTTCTGGGGGATCTCTGAGACGTGTTTGAGTAGCTCGTCAAGTGACCCGAACGTGCCGACGAGTTCCCGCGCTCCCTTCTTGCCGATGCCTGGGACGCCTTTGACGTTGTCGACGGCATCGCCCATCAGCGAGAGAACATCGATCACCTGTGCGGGCATTACCCCCATCTTCTCCTTGACTGCATCGGAGTCGTACCAGGACCCTGTGTCACGCGGGTCAAAGACGCGGACCGGTCCGCCGACGAGCTGAAAGAAATCCTTGTCACTGGTTACGATGACCACCTCGAAGTTTTCGGCGACGGCTTGCACGGCCAGCGTGCCGATGACGTCATCTGCCTCGTATGTTTCTGATGTCAGCACGGGGACGCCGATCGCCTCGCACGCCTCGTGCACCCACGGAACCTGCTCCACGAGGTCTGGGGGCATCGGTGCCCGATTGGCTTTGTAGTCGCCGACGAGCTCAGATCGGAACGTCGGCCCAGGGAGGTCGAATGCGGCGGCGATCAGTTCCGGCTGGTGGTCGGCGATCAGCTTAGAGAGCATTGTGATGAACCCATACACCGCGTTCGTTGAGCGTCCGTCAGGTCCGGTGAGCCCTCTGATCGCATGGTATGCGCGATACATCTGCGAGCTGCCATCGATTAGAAAGAGCCGGGTGGCGCTCGGTAGTGGCATGAGGGGCTGGATTGTATCACCGGCCCCGAGCGGCAGGGGCTGTCGTTGCCAAGGTTCTACGGGTAGGCGTTCAGGGATCGGGTACGTCCAAGGCGAGATTTAAATCCTTCGATTCGCCGTTGGTCAGTGACATGCGGATGCCCTCGAAACGTAATCGCTGAAGGAATTGAGGATCGAACCACTCATCCTCCTGAACTGAATCGACCGCGGCGACCAGATAATTGCCGGAAGGAAGTCCCTTGATATCGATCTCCACGTCATTAAACACTGTGGAATCTGCACTGCTTTGGACCGCACGGTGAATGGTCCGCATCGTGGTGGCAGGCGGCAGCGTTAGTTCGGACGTGAACTGGATGGGCAAGGCATGCGCCAGGGTCACTCGTAAATCCTGCTCGAAAACACTGAACGTGCCGGGCAGTGTTGGACGAAAGTATCCCCGAGGAAGGTCACAGCGCCATGACACTGGCGATCCCTGCCGCAATCAGCGCGACCTGTCGCGCCGCGCCGACGTCGATCGTGCCGCGATGAAGACCCGGGATCAGATCGGCCATGGCGACATATAGGAAGTTCCCGGCCGCGAACGAGAGGATGAAGGGCAACGCGCGTGGTATCCAGCCCGCCGCCGTGTACATTACGACGGCCCCGAGTATTCCGGCGCTCGCGGTCAGGGCGTTGAGAGTCAGAGCTCGCCGTCGAGTGTGCCCGGCGCCCAACAGGACGGCGAAGTCTCCGACTTCTTGTGGTACCTGATGCGCAGCCACGGCGATTGCCGTGCTGATACCGAGTGGAACCGAGGACAGCACGGCCGCACCGATTATGCAGCCATCAGCGAAGTTGTGAACTGCTCCACCGACGAGAATTAGAGTCGCGCTACTGTCGTGAACGCTGCAGTCGTCATCATGGCAATGGCGCCAAATCACCAGCTTCTCGAGCATGAAGAAGCCAAAGATACCGGCGAGCAGTGTCCCGAAGGCGAGCCGCGGTTCCAGCGTAGCTAGCGCCTCGGGCAAGAGAGCCAGCAAGGCCACGCCGAGTAGGGTGCCGACAGCGTAGCTGATCAGTGACGGGACGAATGTGTTCCTGACGGGGCTCTGCAACAGAAGAAGGAGAGAGGCTAGAAGCAGTCCGCCAACGCTCCCGACGACACTAAGAACTATAGCAACGACGAGCCCTGACACCAGGGGATGGTAGCAGAAGGCGTGCGGACGAATAATTCAGCCGGCCGATAGCGCTGACGTGCTCAGGGCGTCGCGACATAGCCGCGGCGTGCACGTACTCGGTGGCGGGTGTGAAGAACCTCGACATCGATCGCATGCCACTGTCCATAACGGTGACCTAGCACCGGATACGCGAGTCGGATCGGAAGGAGTCACGCCCTGGTTGCCGGAACTAGGACGAACAGACCCTCGAGCCTACAGGACACTGCGAGGAGCTGTGCTCTGGGCTGAGCACCGTGTGCTTCGCAGAGGCCAACCGCAAAAGGGTAAAAGCTACCGTTGAGTGGGTGCCACCTCTGTCGAACCTGCTGACTTCACGCCTTCGACGAACCTGAGGCCATCGCGCTCAGCGAGCAGACGAATACCACGAAACCCTTCGTGCTCGAGCGCGTGCTGCGCGCCACCGCCTTCGACATATCGAACGTCGAGCGACTGGCGGGAAAGGATTGCACCAAGACCACCACGCATCGCGGTGTCGACCACGAGGCACCGGCCGCCGGGTCTGAGCACCCGCAGAGCCTGTTGGAGGCAGAGTACTCGGTCGTTCTGTGTCAATCCACCGAGGACCTGTTTGATGACCACGAGGTCAAGTGAATCGTCGCCGTACGGGAGGGCTGCCACCTCTGCCACTTTGACATCGACCAGCACCCCGGCGTCGGCCGCCTGGCGCTCGAATGCTTCCCCGTCACCCTGGGTCTGGGCGACCGCGTATGCCTGACCGCTCAGACCAACAACCTTGGCCAAGGCGGCGATCAATCCATGGTCGCTGCCGTAGACCTGCAGCACGGACTTTCCGATCTTGAGACCGGCCATTGATAGCTCGAGGTCCCGCGGGCCGGCACTCTTTTTAAGCCTGAACAAGGACATGGTTAAGGATAAAAGAACTTAAAACCTCACATTGTTATAGTCTCCACTCGTGAAAAGCCCTAATGAAATCGCTCCGCCCGAAGGACGACTGGGCGTCTTACTGGTCGGTCTTGGAGCCGTCAGCACCACGTTTGTCGCCGGTGTGCACGCGATCCGGAAGGATTTAGCCCCGGCCACCGGCTCCCTCACCCAAATGGGAAGAATCCGACTCGGCAAACGTACCGACGGTCGGTCGCCGCTGATCAAGGACTTCGTACCACTGGCCTCTCTTGACGACCTCGTATTCGGCGGGTGGGACATCTTCGACGAAGATTGTTATGAGGCGTCCCGCACCGCTGGTGTACTCGAACCCGCTCTGGTCGACAAGTTACGGCCAGAGCTAGAGGCGATCCGTCCGTGGCCGGCTGTTTTTGATCAGAAGTATGTCAAACGGTTGATGGGTCCCAACCTGAAGACCGGTACCAACAAGCGTGAGCTCGCCGACCAGGTCATCGCTGATATCCGAAAGTTCAAGGCCGACAACCAGTTAGATCGTATGGTCATGGTGTGGTGTGGGAGCACCGAAGTCTTCATGACTCCTCAGACGGTTCACCAGTCGCTGGCCGCGTTTGAGGCGGGGCTCGAGGCGTCAGACCCGGCGATTCCGTCGAGCATGATCTATGCGTACGCGGCAATCAAGGAAGGACTGCCCTATGCCAACGCCGCCCCGAATCTCAGCGCCGATGTCCCGGCTCTGGTCGAGCTTGCGGCACAGACGGGATCACCGCTGGCCGGGAAGGATTTAAAGACGGGACAGACGTTGATCAAGACGATTGTGGCACCGGGTCTCAAAGCGAGGCTGCTCGGTGTCGCCGGATGGTATTCCACGAACATTCTTGGAAATCGTGACGGCGAGGTCCTCGACGACCCCGAATCCTTCAAGACGAAGGAGGAGAGCAAGAAGTCGGTGCTGGACTATATCCTCCAGCCCAACCTCTACCCCTCACTGTACGCCGCCCTCCACCACGTGGTTCGGATTAATTACTACCCGCCGCGCGGTGACAACAAGGAGGGCTGGGACAACATTGACCTCGTCGGATGGCTCGACTACCCGATGCAGTTGAAGATTAACTTCCTCTGCCGGGACAGCATCCTGGCTGCACCTATCGTGCTTGACCTCGTACTGTTTCTGGACCTGGCCAAGCGTGCCGGCTTAGGCGGTGTGCAGGAGTGGCTTTCGTTCTACTTCAAGAGTCCGGTCCATGCTCCTGACCTTTATCCGGAACATGATTTGTTCATCCAACTCATGAAGCTCAAGAATACGCTGCGGTTCCTGCACGGTGAGGAGCTCATCACCCACCTGGGTTTGGAGTACTACGACTGAACGAGCCGGGCCATGTCCTCCCGGGCGCAGGCGATTCTGATCGGCGGCATGTTTACCGGCGTGCTCTCCGCTCTTCCGATCATTTCCGCGGCCAATTGCTGCTGCGTTTGGTTAATCGGGGGCGGAGCGATCACGGCGTATCTGCTTCAGCAGGGTCAAAGCGAACCGATTAGTCTCGCCGATGCTTCCGTCGGCGGCTGCCTAGCCGGCGTGTTTGGTGCGTTCGTTTCTGCGGTTGTCTCTGTGCCCATCCAGCTGGTGACCCAGCCACTTCAACGCCAAATGGCCGACTTGTTGCGCGGCAATGCCGACATCCCTCCCGAGCTGGCGGAGATGGTTGGGCAGTTGAGCGATGCAGGCGTGAGCGCGGTGCTCTTTGGGTTTGTCGTCATGCTCTTGCTCGGGATGGTGTTTTCAACACTGGGTGGACTCCTCGGCAGCATCGTATTCAGACCGAGTCGACCGGCGACAAAGGACGCCCTTACCTGATTACGGCCTATGGCGTTGATCGAGACGCACGATCTGTGGAAGAGCTACCAAATGGGATCGGAAGAAATCCACGCGCTGAGTAGGGTGTCGATTGAGATCGAGCGAGGAGAGTATGTCGCCATCATGGGGCCATCGGGCTCTGGCAAGTCGACGCTCATGAATTTAATTGGGTGCCTCGACACGCCGACCCGCGGCACATACCTACTTAACAAAACGAACGTCGGTGGCATGAGCGACGACGAGCTGGCGCGGATTCGGAACAAGGAGATCGGATTCATCTTTCAAACTTTTAATTTGCTTCCGAGGGCGACAGCGTTACACAACGTCGAGCTCCCGATGATCTATGCTGGTATTGCACCGGAGGCGCGCCGCACCCGAGCGCTTGATGCCTTACGGATGGTCGAGCTTGAAGATCGGATGACCCATCGACCGAACGAGCTGTCCGGTGGCCAGCGGCAGCGCGTGGCTATCGCGCGTGCCCTCGTCAACCGACCTTCGACTTTGCTGGCTGACGAGCCTACTGGCAACCTCGATTCGAAGACCGGCGCGGAGATCATCGCCCTGTTCGATCGATTGCACGCCGAGGGCAACACCATTCTGCTAATTACTCACGAAGCTGATGTCGCGGCGAGCGCGCCGCGCGTCATCAGCTTCAGAGATGGGAAGGTCGAGAGCGACGAACTAGCGGGTAAAGAGTCTAGTGGCAGGAGATAGCTGGTTGGTTTCCTCTGTTCTACTCTAATTCCCGGTGCTCCCCAAAGACCTCACGAAGTGTGCCTGCGATCTCACCGACAGTTGCTCGCGCTTCGACGGCCGCTATGATGGGCGGGAGGAGATTTGTTGTTCCCGACGCTGCCAGACGGACGTTGTCCAAGGCCTGCCGCCAGGGCGCTTCCGGTCGAGTACGACGGAGCGCTTGGAGTCGCTCGATTTGCTGCGTCTCGACCACGGGATCGATACGCCACGGGTCGACGGAGTGGGAGTCCTCGCTGGTAAAGCGATTGACGCCGACCACGACAGTACTCGCGTCGTCTATCGCCTTTTGGGCGCGATAGGCCGATTCCTGGATCTGTCCCTGGATAAAACCCTGCTCAAGGGCCGCAAGGCCGCCCCCCCGGTGGTCGATCTGCTCCAGTAGTGCCCTTGCCTCGTCCTCGAGATCGTTTGTGAGGCGCTCGATGGCCCAAGCGCCGCCTACCGGATCGACGGTGTTGGTGACGCCCGTCTCGGTCGCGATGATTTGCTGCGTCCGTAACGCGATCTGGGCCGCGGCTTCGGTTGGTAGACCCAACGCCTCGTCTTGACCGTTGCAGTGGAGAGACTGAGTGCCTCCGAGTACGGCCGCCAACGCCTGCAGGGCGACCCGGACGATGTTGTTGTCCGGTTGTTGTGCGGTGAGTGTGCTCCCGGCGGTTTGGGTGTGGAAGCGCAGCTGTTGCGCCCTGGCATCTGTCACACCGAATCGGTCTCGCATGATGCGAGCCCAGAGCCGTCGCGCCGCACGGAACTTGGCGACTTCCTGAAGAAAGTCGTTATGAGCGTTGAAGAAGAACGACAGTCGGCGTCCAAACCCAGTTGCGTCGAGCCCCGCCTCGACCACCGCCTCGATATAGGTGATGGCGTGGGCGAATGTAAATGCGACCTCCTGCGCTGCGGTCGAGCCGGCCTCACGAATGTGGTAGCCGCTGATGGAGATGGGGTGCCATTTCGGAAGCTCGGCGTCGCAGTACGTACAGACATCTGTCACGATACGAAGCGAAGGCTGAGGCGGGTAGATATAGGTGCCCCGCGCCACATACTCTTTGAGGATGTCGTTCTGTAGCGTGCCCGTGAGCGCGTCGGATGTGACGCCCTGGCGCCGGGCGACAGCGACGTAGAGCGCAAGGAGAATCATCGCCGTCGCGTTGATCGTCATCGATGTCGAGACACGGTCGAGCGGAATCTCATCGAATAGCGCCGTCATGTCGTCGATCGAGTCGATGGCCACGCCGACACGCCCCGTTTCCCCCGCGGCCAACGGGTCATCAGAGTCGTAGCCGATCTGCGTCGGCAGATCGAAGGCGACACTCAAGCCGCTGACGCCCTGGTGCAGGAGATACCGAAATCGTCGATTCGATTCCTCCGCGGTGCCGAACCCTGCGTACTGACGCATGGTCCAGAGCCGACCTCGATACATCGAGCCATGAATTCCCCTGGTATACGGGAAGGCACCAGGGGTGCCGAGGTTTTCCTCGGGGTTCCAGTGGGGGAGGTCCGTGCGTGTGCGTACAGCTGTCGGCATCGGCACAGATTCTAGTGTGGTGAGCGCCACAAATCTATACAGTTTTTACAGCGGCCAGGCCATCGAGCGACCTAGACCAAACTAAGCGCCTGGGCACAGAATATTGTGGTGCCAAAGAAAGGGGCACAATATGAGGGGTTCTTTACCTTGACAGCAGGCCGGTAAGTGCTACAATTTGCCGACTTTTACCCATTCCTTCCCCTTATGTCTCCGCTCTCCCTCTTCGACCGAAACCATCTCAGCCCTGAGATCATCGGTTTGGATGAGGGTCTGCCCCGGTTCCCGGTCCGGCGGCGATCAGGAGGGTCACAGAATGGACGACGTCGTACATCAGCTGGCGCGTGAGTTAGCTGAGACAATTGAAGCGGGTGTCGCTAAAGATCCACGGGTCGCAGCCTGCCGCGAGAAGGCGAGGGCAGCTGGCTACGAGATGCGGATTTCTCTCGAAGCCGTAATCGGTTTTGGCAGCCGTGACGAGTCTGATGCGCTGACCAATGTGACGGCTGCCACAACAGCCGCCAAGCCAGACCGGTCGGTCGACATTAACTCAAACGACCGGAGATTTCTTCGATCGCTACGGATCGCGGCCGACGAGCTGAATCAGGAAGTCGAATAGCCCAACTATCCGTCAATCCATCCTCTGAGATCCCTACCAGTCATCTCTGTTGGGGGAGCGATTCCGAGGATTCCGAGCATCGTGGGCGCGACGTCTCTGAGCGAGCCGTCACGGAGTGAGAAGCCACGCCCGCGGGCATGCCGACTCACGACGAGGACCGGTACCGGATTCGTTGTGTGGGCTGTATGTGGGCCGTCACGCTCCTCGTCCCACATCATTTCGGCGTTCCCATGGTCGGCGGTAATGATTGCGGTTCCTCCAGCCTTTTCAACCGTTTTAATGATGGTCTCGAGGCATCCGTCGAGCACAGAGACAGCAGCGATGGCGGCTTCCAAATTACCTGTATGGCCGACCATGTCAGCGTTGGCAAAGTTGCAGATGATGACGTCGTGGCGTCGAGCGGCGACATCTGCCACAAGCTGTTCCGTGATGCCGGCCGCACTCATTTCAGGTTTAAGATCGTAGGTTGGCACTTTTGCCGACGGAACCAGAAGGCGCTCTTCGCCTCGGTATGGACGCTCTTCACCGGAATTGAAGAAGTACGTTACGTGGGCGTACTTCTCCGTCTCCGCCAGTCGAAGGTTGCTGAGACCGCTATCGGCGAGCACGTCGGCCAGATTTGAGGAAAATTCCTGAGGTGCGAATGCAAGCGGCAGCCCGTAGGTGGCGTCATACTCGGTCATCGTTGTGACGCTTACGTTTGGGTGGGCTCGGCGCTCGAAACCGTCGAATTCGTCGTCAAATGCCAGCGCCTGCGTCAGTTGGCGAGCCCGATCCGCTCGAAAGTTGAAGAAGACTACCGAGTCGCCTTCGGCCATGGCGCCAATCGGTCGGCCGTCTTGGTCGACGACGACACCGGGCTCGATGAATTCGTCCGTGATCCCTGAATTGTAGGAGTCAGTTACCAGGCTGAGGGCTGAGTTGGAGGTGCGTCCTTCACCAAGCGCGATCGCGTCGTAGGCACGCTGGGTCCGGTCCCAGCGCCGATCTCTGTCCATGGCATGGTAGCGACCACTGACCGTGACTATTCGGCCGGTGCCAGACTCGCGCATGACGCGTTCTATCTGGTCCAGGAAGTCTGCCCCAGCGGTAGGAGCTGTGTCTCGACCATCCATTAGCGCGTGCACGAAGACTCTCGATGCCTTCTGGTCATGCGCCATACGAAGCAACGCCTTGAGGTGCCGCAGATGGCTGTGTACGCCGCCATCAGAGACGAGCCCGATGATATGCAGCGCATGCCGCCCATCAGCGCAACGGGACATCGCCGCCGCGGTCGCGGTATTCCGATAAAACTCACCATGTTTTATGCTCTGATCGATTCGGGTGAGGTCCTGATATACGACCCTACCGGCACCGAGGTTCATATGACCGACTTCAGAGTTCCCCATCTGATCGGCGGGAAGCCCGACGGCCTCGCCGGACGTGACCAGAGTCCCGTGCGGATACCGCTGTAGGAGTTCGTGAAATGTCGGCGTTCGTGCCAGGGCAATCGCGTTGTGGTCGCGATTCTGCCGCAGACCCCATCCGTCAAGAACGATGAGCACTAGGGGTGGCTGGAGATGTGGCATATCGCAGGACGATCAGGAACCGGGATGATACCATGAGGTCAGCGTGACACGGCCTGACTATCTCGGGACGGAACTTGTCAATAAAGCCTTCATAAGCAATAGTTTGGAGCGAGAATCTAAGTTTGACTTAGGTGGGTACGTAACCTATGATTGGCAAAGTAGAACTACACTGAAGCTTGCGGAGCGTCGTAACCTGTGTGATTGCTCCGTCCCTAACCGAAATAGTAGGAGTATTGGCGTGGTGTCCGGCACCCAGGCAGCCGCGCTCTAGGAGAGCAGTACAGATGAAGAGACAGCTCCGTCGACGCACCGTCATGTCCGTATGCGTCTTCACGATGACACTCTTAATTAATCCAGGTTTCGCGTTGGCGCAGGACGAAGAGGCAGCTCTTGAGGAGTGGCAGCAGTACGAGTTTCAAACACTCTTGGAAAGTCTGAGTGCGGCGATAGGTGGCGATCTGCCGAGTGAGAAACCGTTCGAGATTTCGGTGGACTTCCTGAAGGGTGCCGAAGGTAGCATCTACGTCCCGTTTACGGTGACGATGGATCCGTCGAAGCTTTCCACGTCGACCTTCGCGATGTATCTGTTCGTCACACCTCACGTTGAACCACCGGCCGCCGACGCGCTGCCACCAAGTTTGGAAGAGACGCTCGAGTCGGACATCTACTCAGATCTGTTCTTTGTTGAGGTGTCTGAAGACAGTACGGACGATGGCCCCGTTGAGATCCATCGGGCGTTCCAGGCCCCGGGCGGGAACTATGACGTGTACATCATCGTCCGCGATAGCGCGGGTGAGCAAGCGTTTGAATCGGCGCAAGAAGCGAGCCAAGAAGAGGCACGACGGAATGCAGCGGCAAATCGAAGTCAGCGGGGGATTGAGCTACAAGTGGAGGAGCTAGCCAGTTCGATGGTCATGGTGTTCAAAGAAGAGGTGGAGGTTCCGAATTTCTGGAGTGAGGCGTTGCAGACGAGCACGATCCTCATGGCACGAACGTTGGACCTGATCGATGCACCTCTTTCCCCGGAGGTACAGAGAATCAATCCGTATACGATTGGGACGACCCAAATTGTGCCGAAGCGCGATGAGAATTACACCAAGAGCGACAACTTGTCGTTACTGTTTTATGTCTACAATCCCCAACTGACTGCTGAGATGAGTCCAGATGTGACCGTCGAGTTTGATTTTCACCGGGTCGGTCCGGCGGGTGAGTCGTTCTTTAATCGAACGGCTCCCCAGGAGTTCAATGCTCAGACATGGCCGGTAGGAACGCCAGTCACTGGCGGACTTCCGTCTGGGCAATCGGTTCCACTGGGGAGTTTCCCCGCCGGTGACTTCAGGCTGGCGATCAAGATTACGGACAATGTGGCAGAACAGACGTTGGCACGCGATGTTCGCTTCAACGTCAGCGAGTAAGTCAGCGAGTACTCCCAGTCATGGGAAGAACGAGGACGACCTGATGGTGAGCGTGTTTCGTATTGTCGCCGCTGTAGTGCAGGTCCTCTTTATCCAGACGATATCCTGGCAGTCACCGCTTCTTGCCGCTGAATCGCCGAAACGGAACGGGCTGGCCGAGCATACTCGAGCGTTTGGATCCGGGCGTCTCGTGGGCGTGGTGACGGACAGCGCTGGCGAGCCAGCGGAGGCGACTCTGGTTTCAGCAACCGGTCCAGTCGGTGTGTCGTTGGCTGTCTGCGACGTGGATGGTCGTTTCGAATTCGGCGCTCTCCGCCCTGGCACTTACCTCCTGCGGACCCACGCTGCCGGCCTGGACGCCACGCGGCGTTCTGTCGTCCAGGTCAGGCCAGGTCTCTCGACAACCTACTCAGTCACGCTCCCACGGAAGGTGGTTGCCTCGTCGCCTCCGACGTTTATCGCCGCTGGGTTTGGTGCCACGGACGGCCAACTGGGGGCTCCCGATGATTTTGGAGTGAGCGGTGTGCCGGATGAGGTCCTGCCCGGTCCCGGTGTTGAAGCGGGGCCGATCGGGACCGGCAGCCCCGCCCCGCACGATGACTCCGAGAAGGCGTGGCGGTTACGTCGTGCACGGCGGAGTGTCTTGAAAGATTCAGGTATTGGCATCACTCCAGCCCATGACGGTGACGGGGAATCGTTGATTGCGATCGCTCCTCGCCTGGCGGCAAACCAGACGATGAGCGACGCGCCGAGCACCTTCCCTGTCTCTGGCCAGCTTCATCTGCTCACTCGCGCGACCGTTGATTCATCAACTGATTTGCAGAGAACAGACGTTTTGCCAGGTCAGATCGCTTATGCCGCAGTGGGCGGGACCGAGCGCGACAGCCGTTGGAGGCTACGTGGCGCGATGATGACCGGCGATGCGGGCTCATGGGTCTTGTCAGGCACCTACAACATGAAACCTGCCGAGACGCACGCTATGACCATGGGCCTTTCCTACAGTCGCCAGCACATCCACAACCGGGTGAACCAGGAGTCGTTGATCCCGAGCGCGGCCGTTCTCGAAGACGCAGTGACACCTGATTTCAGTCGTGAAGTTGGTACGTTGAACGTACGAGGGACCTGGGAACCCTCCCGGCGGGTCACACTCGACTACGGCACTAGCTTGGCACGGTACGGGTATCTACCTGGCGTCGGACTTGTCAGTCCAAACGCTGTGGTGACGGTCGAACCGCTGAATCGCACCCGGGTGCAGGTCACGGCTGCGCGAAACATGCGGGCTCCTGGGGCTGAAGAGTTCCTGCCTCCGGTAAACGAACTGTGGCTACCTCCTGAACGGACGTTTACCTCGTTGTCACCGACGAATTCGTTGCATGCCGAGCGCTCACAGCATTTCGAAGTAGCAGTCGAGCGCGATTTTTGGCGTGGGTCGACGGTCGGTGCGCGGCGGTATTATCAGGACGTCAACGACCAGATGGTCGCCCTGTTTGGCATCCGGCCGCAGATCCAGGTCTCATCGGCCGACCACTATTACGTGACCAGTGCGAGCGGCGTGAGTAGTGACGGATGGGGGTTGATGTTCAGCCATGCGCTTGCCGGTCGCGTGCGGGGAACCGTCGACTACAGCCTGACAAATGCCACGTGGGCGCCTTGGGCGGCCAATGGGTTGTCACCTCAGGCTGTTGGCGTTTTCCGAACCGGCACCGAGAAAATCCACGACGTGACAACGTCGATCGAGGCGGAGATTCCTGAGACCGCAACAGATATTTTTGTGTTGTATCGAGTCAACTCTGCGTTCTCGGTGGTCGATTCTTCCACGGCCGGGCTGGCATCTGGTCTCGCTGGGCGGTTTGCTCTGCGTGTCAAACAAACCCTGCCGTTTTCACCGGGCGAGGGTAGCAACTGGGAGGTGCTCGTCGACATCAGGAGCCTCTTCCGCGACCATGTTCTCGGTGCCTCCGTCTACGACGAGCTTCTTGTTGCTAGTCCCCCAAAGCAGTTCATAGGCGGGTTGGTCGTTCACTTTTAGATTTCAAACATTGCAGGGAGTGACCAGCCGTGGCGGAGTCTAATTGTCACCAGATCCTATTTTTTGAATTAGTCGTTCATTTTGTTGGATTTACATCAGCGCGAAGAGGATAACCGGTACATATAATCACTCTTTTGATGTTTCAAACAGGTAGAAACGCGTTTAGGGCGGAACACGATTTGCACCGGCAATAGAGGTCAAGCCCCTGATTTGGTAACGACACGCGACTGATGATTGCCTCTACTCCATCGAGCTTCGGGGAATTAAACCGGTGGCTTCGTGCTGGATGGGGCGGTGCGCTTCTAGCGGTGGGGGTCGTTGCCGCGCTCCTCTGCCTGGCCGCCGCGAACGTAGTTGTTCGCGCTAACTGGAACGAGGTCGAGGATGGCGCTCTGTGGATCGAGCGATCACAAGGCCTCGTTGCCGAGGCAGTTGCTCCCGACACGGCCGCCGCGATTGCCGGCCTGCTACGCGGCGATGTGTTGCTGGCCATCGACGGCGAGGCAGTTTCAACCCGAGAGGACGTTCTCGATAGATTGCACGCGAGCGAGGAAGCGACTCAACTCAGCTACACCGTGCTTCGCCTGGGGACCCAGGAAATCAGGGAGCTGACGTTGCAGCCGGCGCCGTCGAGTGCGCTGCCTGTCTACTTCGGCTTGGTAGGCGTGGGTGTCTTTGCGCTACTCATTGGTGCGTCCGTTCGCGTACGTCGACCCGGTCACCAGGCGACCCTGCATTTTTTTTGGCTGAGCGTCGCCTTCTTCGGCGTGTTCGCCTTTTCGTTTAGCGGCCGGCTAGATCGGCTCGACTGGGTATTTTTCTGGGCTGACGCCGTCTCGACGGTCTTGTTGGCACCACTCTTCATTCACTTTGCGTTGGTCTTCCCTGAGCGAACGCCGGGACGGATCCGGAGCGAGCTCGGGTACTGGTTCGTTCCGCTTGTCTACCTCCCGGCGCTACTCTTGTGGGTTGCCGAAGTTGCCGCGGTAAGAGGCAGCGCTCAGGGCGTGGCATTCACGACGGCGATCAACGTTGTTTGGCAACTGGAGATGGCGTATCTCGCCGCCTGCGTGATCGGTGGGCTGGCGATCATGATCGCAGCGCTCCAGCGAGTGCGATCGGTCACAGCACGTCGGCAGCTACGCTGGATCGTGTCAGGGGCGGTGCTGGGCGGTCTTCCGTTTACGCTTGGCTACGCATTACCCTGGTCACTCGGCTTTGATCCGGTTGCCCGACTTGATGTGACCGCGCTCCCGCTCGGCCTCATCCCCTTGGCGTTCGCCTCAGCAATCGTTCGCTATCGTCTGCATGACGTCGAAGTCATCGTCAAGCGCGGTCTGGTATACACCGCTGCCGTGGTTGCGATGGCCGCCATCTACTTAGTATTGGAAAAGCTCGCGAGTGAGGTCTTTCTGGAAGAATCGGATGGCCACAACTCGATCATCGCACTGCTGGCGACCGCTGTCGTCGCGCTCCTGGCGGCACCGGTCAAGAACACCATCCAGACGATGCTAGACCGCGTCTACTATCGCGATCGGTACGACTACCGGCGAGCGCTGGTCGGGTTTGCACGCGACCTAAACAGTGACCTTGACCTCGACCGACTGACTGACCGGCTGGTGACTCGGGTCACGGAAACGCTGGTTGTCGACCAGATGGTGCTGTTCCAGGCGACAGTGGGCACGGAAGGCATGACCGAAGCGTTTACGCCGTTGCACTGGACCGGATTCGAATCAACACCTCCGCGAATTACTGAGACGTCGAAGCTGAGCAGTCGGATGCGTAGTCGCCAGACCGTGGTGTTTGATGCCCTGCCCCGGCAATCGGCGGAGCAAGATGACGAGTGGGTCCTCTGGCGCGAGCACAGTCTGCGCTATTTCATACCGTGCGTGGCCGAAGAAGGCACGATCGCGGTGATGGCATTGGGGCGCAAAGGGAGCGGCGAACCGTTGAGCAGTGAGGACATGGCGCTCCTGGCTGCCGTTGCCGGACAGGTGGCCACGGCACTCGAGAACGGCCGATTGTACGGACAGTTGCAGCTGAAGGCCAAAGAGCTGGATCGGATGCGTCAGTTCAGCGAGAACATCATCGAGTCTCTGAGTGATGGTCTCGTGGTTCTGGATCTTGATGATAGGGTGATGCGCTGGAATGCTGGCATGGAGCGTCTATACGGCTTGTCCAGGGATGCTACCGTCGGCCAGGAGCTGGTGACGCTGTTCGACCGGTCGTTTAGCCTGCAAATGCAGCACGCACGAGAGAACACGCCGAACGGGGCGGTGTTTTCCCGCGTCCCGCTACTGTCACGGCATCATGACGGTGATTCTCAGGCGCGGCGGCTACTGGTGAATGTGGCGACGGCGCCGCTGCTCACGCCCGCTGGTAACATCAGCGGGATGATGGTCATTATCGAAGACATTACCCAGCGGATCCAGCTCGAGGAGCAACTGCAGATCTCGGAGAAGATGGCGTCGATCGGCCTACTTGCTGCAGGTGTGGCTCACGAGGTCAACACACCGCTCACAGGGATCTCGAGTTTTACGCAGATCTTGTTGGAGAATGCAGAGCCGGACGACCCGAAGACAAAGATTCTTGAGAAAATAGAGCGACAAACGTTTCGTGCCGCGAAGATCGTCAATGGGTTGTTAAACCTGGCCCGTCCTGGTCGTTCCGATGTCTCTGGCTCTGTGGATCTCAACGCCGTCGTCAATGACGTGCTTGCGTTGCTCGAACACCAGCTCACGGCGGGGAGTGTCAAGGTAAGGCGAGAGTTATCAGCCGAACCGGTCATCGTCGAGGGCATCGAGTTCAAACTGCAGCAGGTGTTTCTCAACCTCTTTCTCAATGCTCGAGACGCGATGCCGACCGGTGGATGGCTGGGTATCCGAACCCGAACAGATGGTGAGGCGGCCGTAGTCGAGGTCTCAGACACCGGGGCGGGTATCGCACCAGAGTCCCTATCCCGTATCTACGATCCGTTCTTCACGACCAAGGCTCCTGGCCAGGGAACCGGGCTGGGGCTCTCGATTACTTACGCTGTGGTACAGGAACATCACGGAGCGGTCAAGTGTGACAGCGAGCCTGGCCAGGGGACGAGGTTCACATTAACGTTCCCGTTCCCACTCGTGGCGCCAGCCCGCGTGCAGACGACGGCGGTCGTCTAGTAGGACGATGCTTGAGAACCCATCGGTGCTCGTCGTGGACGATGAGGAGATCATGCGTGAGATCCTCGAATCGCTACTCACACGCGAAGGGTATCGTGTGACGCTAGCAGCCTCCGGCGAGGAGGCACTTAAGCTCGCTAAGGCCGCGTCGTTTGACATCGCGATGGTCGACGTCATGATGCCAGGAATCAACGGTATTCAGACGCTCGAGAAGCTCAAGCAGATTAATGATGACCTACCGGTGATCATTATCACCGCGTTCGGGACGCCTGCGAATACGCGGGAGGCTTTCAAACGCGGCGCGTTCGACTTTATAGAAAAACCGTTTAGGAACGACGACGTGTTGCTTGTCTTACGCAATGCCTTCGAGAAGTACCGTCTGGTGTCAGAGAATCGAATACTTCGTGAAAGCCTTCGAGAGCAAGGTCATCGATTCAGCGACATCATTGGGGGCAGTCCGGGGATGCAGCGCGTGTTTGCATTGATTAAACAGGCTGCACCCAGCCGAACGACGATTCTAGTTCAGGGTGAAAGCGGTACCGGGAAAGAACTGGTCGCGCGGGCGATTCACGCCAACTCGGCGCGGAGCGATCGACCGTTTATCACTGTGAATTCAGGCAGCCTGCCCCCGGACTTGCTCGAGTCAAACCTGTTCGGTCACGTCAAAGGAGCTTTCACTGGCGCGGTGTCGCCAAAGAAGGGATTATTCGAGGTTGCCGACCAGGGGACGATATTTCTTGACGAGATCAGCAGCGTGCCGATGGAGACGCAGGCCAAGCTTCTACGCGTGATCCAGGAGCGTGAGTTCATGCGGCTGGGCGGGGTCGACACGACCAAAGTCGACGTACGGATTGTCGTGGCCACCAACACAGAGCTCCAACAGAGGGTTTCGGAAGGGCTTTTTCGTGAGGACCTTTACTACCGTCTGCACGTCATCACCGTTGAGCTGCCGCCGCTACGCGCTCGTCGCGAGGATATTCCGTTGTTGGCGCAGCATTTCTTGGAACAGTACGGCGCGGAAAACAACAAGCCCGACCTCGAACTTCTACCCGAGGCACTGCATCTCCTTGAAGACTGTCAGTGGCCTGGCAATGTTCGGGAGCTTGAGAATGTCATCGAACGGGCCGTTGTTCTCAGCTCGGGCCTGCAGATTGGCCCAGATCTCATTCCTGAGTCTGTTCGCCCGGCTCGATCGTTCCATCTGCCTGATTTCGATCTGCCTCCCGAAGGTATTCCCTTACGGAAGGTGATCGAGGAAATCGAGTCGATGCTGATTACCCGTTCGCTGGCGGCGGCTGGTGGCGTGCAAAAGCGAGCGGCGGGGCTACTTCAGGTCAAGCCGACGACCTTCAACGAGATGATCAAGCGATACGGGCTCGGACGGCGGCGGAGCCCAGGCGGGTCGACCGCGGTGGCAGGGAAGGCCAAGACCCGTGGCGAGGCGTCGGTGACTGCGCCGGAGGGAGCTTCGGTCGACGGGAGCACCAGCAAGTCCGCAGGGGTCGTTGGTAAGCGCTGCAGGCCATCGTAACCGAGGGCACCTGGCCGCCGGTCGCGATCAATTTCGCTGCGGGCGAGGTTTAGGTCGGCCGTCGGATCGCCCGCGTCCTCGCGACCTCCTGGACTGACTCTTTGTTGTCTGCCGATGACCGGCGACGTCCGCGATCATCGTCTCGTACTTATCGTGGATGACGCTCCAACTGTAGTTGCGGCGGACGTAGTCTTGTCCGTTGCGTCCCATGTGGGCCCGCAGCTCGGCGTGACCCATGAGAAGTCTCAAGCACTCGACGAACTCTTCTCGGTTCTCGTAGTACAGTCCTGCGTTGCTTCGTTGACAGTGGTCGGTCAAGACATCACTTCGTGCATTGGTAAGAATCGGGGTGCCCACCGCGAACGATTCGAGCGCGAGGAGCGATAGGCTCTCGTACGGTGATGGTACGATGACGACGCTTGCGGCTTCAAGCGCTTCGAGCCGCTCAATCTCTGGCAACATCCCAGCGAACCGGATATATGGTTCGTCTGGAATTGGCATCAGCTTGGCTCCCATGAGCGCCAGTGTAGCGTCCCCCTGCTCATCGGCGTAGGCGCCGAAGTACTCGATCAGTTCCTCGCACCCCTTGCCAGGGTTGATGCGTCCCCCATACAACGCGAATGGTCCGAAGAGTCGGTGACGTTGCCGGAACACGGCGCCGCGCGCGGCGGGTGCCACGTCGTTGCGGTTGACCTCATCACTCAGGGTCGTTGCCGGCTTGTCGTCCTCAGAACCCAGGTTCAGGTCGGTGGGCGCTGCAAGTTCCATCCCCGGTGGAAGGTCGACACCGCACCCGATCACTTTCTCGATCTTCGCGTCGATTCCGAAGCGTTTCCGGAGAAAGCCGCGTTCCATCGTGGTGTTGTAGGCGACCGCCGCCGGGAGTGAGAAGACCTTTTTGTACAGGTCGAGGCGAATGGCCGGCTCATCGTGCGCGGTCGGCACCAAAATGCTCCGCCGCGGGTCGATCTGAAGGCCGAGTACCGTCGGCGCGTACAAGTAGGTGAAGAAAATAAGGGCGTCGTAGGATCCATGTTCCTGTTCGAGATACTCGATGAGTGCCGGGCACCAAGGTCCCTGCTGCCTGAGCCAACTTTGCTCATCCGCCGCGTTGTGTGGATTGGAAAAAATCCAATCGGAGTAGGTGTTGAACGTCTTGAGGTCACGGGTCTCCGCGTTTTCGAATCGACGCACCGTCACGCCGCGCACGCGGTCCTTTCCTTTCGGGTAGACGTTTTCCCAGGTCGTGTATTCCCTGGCGCACGTCGTCAAGACCTCGACGGTGTGGGTGCCTGAAAGGTGTTCGGCCACAAGGCGGCAGTGATACTCAGAGCCACCCAGGATCTCTGCGCCATAGCGCTGGACAATGAAGGCAATTTTCACGTGAGGCTCGCGATCATGGTGTCAAGCGCTCGCTCGGCTGGTGCCAGACCAAAGTCGGTCAGACGCCGACGTTGACCGGAGATCACCCGGTCGCGTAACGCATCATCGTACACCAGCAGGCCGAGTAGCTCCGCCGCGTATTCTAGGTCTTTGGGTGTAAAGCAAACGCCAGCGCCACCAAGCGTTTCAGGGACCGCTGCTGCACCGTACGCCAGAATAGGAAGATCCGCGGCCATGGCCTCGACCAACGGTACGCAGAAGCCTTCGTGCTCACTGAGGGAGACATATGCTTTGGCGGTGCGGTAGTAGACACTCAGCTCGTCGTCTGGCACGGACCCGACGAACAGGAACTTGTCAGCAGGCATCTCATACTGCAGCATCAGGGCGCGGACGGTGGCGTAGTATCTGGGCGCCGCGTCGGTCCGGCCGACAAAGATAAACCGGTAGTCCGTATCGACGTATCGCTTGAAATGCTCCGCCAGTCTGATGTGGTCTTCGATCCGCTTGTTCGGTGCGATTCGTCCAACGAAAAGAATGTTCGAGAGGCCGTCGTTCAGGCAGTCCTCTAGTGCCGGAACAGGACGTCCACTCTTAATGCGATCGGTGTTGACGACAATCGGAGACACAAGGGTTCGTTCGAAACCGAACTCTTCTAACTCGCGGCGGTTGTACTCCGAATCACCGAGGGCGAGGTCGACTCGCCCAACCAACCCGGCCAGCTCGATCCGTCCGACTGTCGCAATTCTGAAGATCTCCGGGTGATATGGGGCGAAGAAATGAGCTGGCGTGATGTTGTGATATTGGATGACTCGACCGCTCGAAAGCTCGGCCAGGGCCTCGCTCATCGGCGAGGGAACTGCTATGTGTAGGATGGTGATGTCTCCGTGCCGCGCGTCGGGTTCGGTAAAGAAACGGATGTCGTACTGGAGGTCCTCATCAATCGTAAGGGCGTAGATCTCAGATGTGTGCCCCCTGGCCCTCAGGAGGTTACGGACAGCAAGCGCGCTGTTTCCGACTGCATCGCCGCGATGCACCGCAGGCACCCATTGATTAATGACCATACACCTTAAGGAGTCAGGATAATTCCGGCTCCTGCCCTCCCTGTTTCGGCAGCGCCTCAAAGGCTGCCGGGCGATATTGACGCATGTCTTCGAGTGCTTCTGAGGTTTTGAACTCACTCCAGAACTCTGGCGCCACACGCGGCGCAGCCACGCGCGGACGCCGGCGGACATCATCGACGAAGCCTAACAGCACTGCGCCGAAGTCTCGCTGTCGAAGTCGATCGAGTGCAATGTCCTGAGTCCTGAGCACCTCACCGTAGAGTGCCGGCTCCGAGACCACCGTGTGGATGATCGACGCGACGTGCCGTGGATCCTTGTGGTCGTACAGCACACCTCCAGCGTCCATAGTGGCTGGGACCGCGGTTGCCGCGTATGCGATCACTGGGATCCGTTTGTAGAAGGCTTCGACAAGCGGGACACAGAATCCTTCGTGCTCGCTTGCCGACAGAAACAGGTCGGCGACGTCGTAGAGCGCTGTAAGTTCCTCATTCGACACGTGGCCGATCAGGTGAACATCCGGCACCCGCAGAGTGTGGATCAGGTCGTAGAGCGCGGCCACGTACTCCTCGAACCCGCCATGAGCGCCTACGAGAAGCAAACGAGACTGGCGGTTGTATTTCAGCCGATAGGCGTGAAAGAAGCGAATTAGATCATCGATTCGCTTGTTTGGGATCATCCGTCCGACAAACAGGATGTTGGTGCGGTCGTCGTCGAACTCGGTCGCCACCATATCGTTAGGTTCGACATCTAGATGCGCGAAGCTTGGTATGACCGGTAACACGCCCGTTCGCGGAAAGCCGAGGTGCTTCAGCTCCTGGCGATTAAACTCCGAGTCTCCGAGCGCAAGATCGCACCGTGCCGGGTAGGCATGCAACTCGCGGCGGCCACTGTAGCATTGCTGTACCAGCTGGGCGTTCACACCGATGAAGTACGATGGCGGCGTGATGTTGTGATACACCAGAATCATCCTGTCAGGCAGCGCAAACGCTACTCGAGAAGCCTTTGACCCGATTGAGAAGTGATGAATCAGGATGTTGTCAGGATGGCTGTGCGCGATCAAATCACGGTAATCTTCGGTCAACGACTCAAGACGCGGGTCGGCCGTCTGAACGTAGATATTAGAAAAGTAGCCGGCCCGTCGGAGGACTCGTTGGATACCGAGTGCCTCATGACCGATGGCGTCGCCATAACCGAGCGTCGCCATGACTTGATGGACGCCGAGCTGACGAGATGAATGATCTGACACGGTCAGCCGTTCTGCCTTTCCGACAAGACCGGACCGGTCGGGAGATCGTTGACGATCTGACTCGTCGCGGGAACCGTTCTCCGATGTCGAGCGAACCAACCCGGTAACGGCTCGGCGGGATTACCCGGTAGGTTGTCACTCTCCAGCCGGTGCAGCATATCGAGATATTTCTGTTCGATCACGGACCACGCATAGTGCTGACGGAAGTAGTCTCGGCCATTTGCTCCAAAGGTCTGCCGAAGCTGTTTGTTGGTCTCGAACAGTCGCATAGCTTCTGAGAACTCGCCGTATGTTGTGTAGTAGAGTCCGGCATTGGCACGGATAGTTTGACCGCACAGGACGTCGCACTGTCCGTTGACGAGGACGGGCACTCCCATGGCCCACGCCTCAAGTGTCACCATCGAGAGACTTTCAAAGTACGACGGCATGATCAGCAGGTCGGCAGCGGCTATCGCGTCGAACTTCTCATCATTGGACACGAACCCGAGGTGATGGATACGCGGGTGGGAAGGTACAGGCATCACCGGATTACCGATCAGCACCAGGTCCAGCCGACCACTGGTCCGTCCGTATCGATCGAAATGGTCGAACAGCTCTGAGCAACCTTTGTTCTCGTCAATTCGACCGACGTAGATCGCGAACCGCCGAGAGAAATTTCTCCGTTGCCTAAAACGCTTGGCACTCGCGCGGGACGGGACCTCGGACCCAATTCCGACCACGACGCCAGGGACGTGATAGTTGGACGAGACTCGCTGGATAAGTGCGCGCTCTTCAAACGAGTTGTACATGATGGCCCGAACGGAGCGGAATGTCGGCCCAAAGATCGCCAGTCCCAACGCAGGGTCTCGCTCGGCCGTGGGCACCAATACCGACCGGGAAGCGACGTGTCTGATCCCGTGATAGGCGTGGTAGTAGCGATAACTAAAAAAAATGAAGTAGTCGTAGTCGGCGGCGTGGTCTCGGACGTGGTTGACTAGGGCAGGGCTGTTCGGTCCCTCGCTCTCGAGCCAGTTGAGCTCGTCAGCCAGAGAGTGTGTCCGCTGAAAGACACGCTCAGACCGTCGGCCGAAATCATCGGGGTCTCGCACCCGTGACACCGGAAACCGATGGACCGGAAGTCCGTTTACCCGTTCGAGACCCGGTTCGAAGCCATTTTCCCACGTAATGTAGTCGCGGGCGCAGGTTGTCAGAACCTCGACGTCGGCGTGGGGTGCGAGATGCTCAGAAACGTAGCGGGCGTGGAGCTCCGCGCCGCCGTTGAGGTCTGCGCCATATCGCTGGACGACGACGGCCAGCTTCACCGTTCAGATGGGTCTGGCTCGCCTGCCGACGTCGCTGGGTCGTTCGAAACCGGACCCGTTTTGTCAGCCGGTGGCGCCGACGCGCCTGGGAATGTACTGGCCGTCGGTGGCGTTGTACCCGCCCGATCCTGCGGTTGGCTTGGTTCTTCGGACAAGGAATCGGTCGGCGCTGGTGACGAAGGGGGCTCGATTGATGGCGTTGTGACTTCGGCTGTTTGGCGGTCTGGTTCGGCACGAGCCGTTGCCGCAACACCGGCAGGATCTGGTGCGTCGCTCGGTGAGGTTGACACCTCGCTCGACGGTTGTGGCAATGATGCCTCTCCGCCGCCGGTCGATGCCGCTCCACTTGGACGCCGACGTCCACGGCGGCGCCGGCGTCGCTTCGGCTCGGACGTGCTGTCGTCGTCTGCCGTGGTGGGCCCGGCGCTGCCCTTCCGGTATTGCACGACCTTCTCCAAAGAGCGAGCGCGGCGTTCATCGAAGTCCAGCCGCCCGGCGACCGACTCGACTCGCATCCGATGGTTCTTCATCTCGATAGAAAGTCGCGTCATCTCGACGACGAGGTTATTCATGACTTCATAGTTCAACGCAGCGATCTCGATGAACTCGGCCTGGCTTTGTACCATTTGGCTAATTACCTTTGCTTGACGTTCGTTGATCTGCTGCTGCACTGTCAGTGCGTGTACGATCGGATCTGGGTTGAAGAAGAACTTGAGGAGAGGGTTCAAAAGCTTTCGGATTCTGAAGAGTACCTGGCCAGGGAGTCCACGTGATGACCGGTAGATGCTATCCGGGTCGAACTCGAACGACGGTGGCGCCTGACGCGTCTCGCGCAGCGCAGCTTCCTTTTCTTTGAGTCTCTTCTGGTAGTACGGCACCATTCCTGACCGGACGTTCTTCGGGTCGAGAAACCGCTCCAGTTTCGTGCTTGCCAGCTCGCGAATTTGCTCTTCGGTGTAGTCCTCACCGCGTTTGTCTTGGAGACGAGCGCGGATCTGAGCCATGATGCGTTCGACGTCTATCGATTCCGACTCAATGCTGAATTCCGACATACCATCTCGTCCTCGGGTTTTACAACCCTACCCGACCAGCGGTCGGTAAATGATCAGTACTTATAGCGACTACCCCAAGTGCGACACATGCCAGGAGTGGGCGGTCACGCAGTAACATCTCGGCCGGGTTCTTGCCCCCTTGCTCTCGATGAACCAGATAGAGGTAGCAAAAGATGCCGTAGATAGGAAACGGTAAGGTCCACGTGAGCTTATCGGTGCCAAAATTTTTAAGAGTCGACGGTTCGACAGTGTAGAACGCGTAGCTCACGAGCGTGGCCGCCGCGACGACCGAGATGAGCTGATCGAACAGTTGGGGACTGTATTGGCCCAACAAACGTCGATGCTCAGCAGATAAGTTACCCAATGAGGACCAGCTCATCTCGACGTTTGGTCAGCCCCAGAAACAGCGCTAGCAGTAGCGTGCAGACCAGCAGCCACTGACTGATCGGCACATCCACCGCCACCGCCCCTCCGATAGCGCGAACAACAAAGCCCGCCGCGACCGCAAGGACGTCGAGGATGACGAGGTGCTTCAAAAAACGGCTGTATGCAGTCAGGAGTCCTACGAATATGACCGACACGACCCCGAGAGTCCAACTGAGAGAGAACGACGCGCTGAGCGATACCCCAACAAGTACGATCACCCAGGTCACCGCGCTGCCGCTCGATAGCGCACCGGATGCGATCGGGCGACTCCGCTTGACCGGGTGTCGGCGGTCTTCGTTGCGGTCGAACAGATCGTTGACCAGGTACATCGCGCTTGAGAGACCGCAGAAGATGGCAAATGTCCAGATCGCCGCCCCAAGGGCCGTGGCGTCGAGTAGACGCTGGCCAAAGATTAGACCTGCAAAGACGATGAGGTTCTTTGTCCACTGGTCTGGACGCAGAGAGACAACGAGCGCTGTCACGGGGTGTTTTGGAGGTTATTCGACGTCTCGCCGTATCTTCTTGCGGCTCCGCTTTCTAGCCAGCGCCTGCTTCGCGCGACGCTTGTCCCCAGGTTTTAAATAGTAGGAGTGCTTTTTGATGTCCTTGATAATGTCCTCTTGTTGTACCTTACGTTTAAATCGACGCAAGGCACTTTCGATCGATTCACTATCCTGAACTCTGACTTCCGCCACGTGAGATTTCACCCCCTCCAACGCTGCCATCGTGCCAAGCGCATTATGCTAGGCTACGCGCGAAACAGGGCATTGCCGGCCGGCAATGCCTATCCCGGTTTTTGGCAGAAACCGGCCACGTGTGACTCTTCGCTTCAGTGGAGACAGCCTAATCACGGGGCGTTCGCGAATCCGCCATCATAGGATGAAAGTCAAACCGCCGTCAATCATAGCCTTTTCTTCAAATGTCAACCAAGAGCGCCACAACATGTTGTATAGCAAGGGGATAAGAGAATGAGGCTGTTGTTGGTGGGTTCCGGTGGGCGTGAGCACGCCTTGGCTTGGAAGCTCAGCCAGGAAGGTTGTGTCGAAGAGGTCATTTGCACGCCAGGAAATGCCGGGATGGCCATGGCTACCAACGGAACGTCTGGATCTCGATCGCGTACACGATGCGTGAAGGTGGATAGTGGCGACCCGGCGGCGTTGCTTGCCTTGGCGGCCCGCGAGGCGGTCGATTTTACGATCGTGGGTCCAGAGCTTCCGCTTTCTCTCGGGGTCGCCGATCGCTTTGCCGATGCCGGGCGCCCTCTTTTTGGACCGCTTCAGGCGGCCGCCCGCCTCGAGTCGAGCAAGGCCTTCTCGAAGGAATTCATGGCACGCCACCGGATTCCAACGGCCCAGTTTAGGGTGTGTCGCACCACGGACGATGCGATCGGCGCCTGCGAGGCGTTCGGGTTTCCGGTGGTTGTGAAAGCCGATGGACTGGCGGCCGGCAAAGGGGTCACAGTCGCCCCCGACCGTTCGTCTGCGGAAACGGCGATTCACGAAGCGATGGTCGATGGCCGTTTTGGCGACGCGGGTGCGGCGCTTGTTATCGAGGAGTGTCTCGTCGGGTCAGAGGTCTCGTTCTTTGTCGTCTGTGACGGTCGTCAAGGCGTGGCTTTGCCGGCAGCTCAAGACCACAAGCGCGTGTTTGACGGCGATACGGGACCTAACACGGGTGGCATGGGTGCGTTCGCCCCAAGCCCGCTGTTTTCGGAATCGCTGGCTGACCGTGTGACGAGAGAGGTCGTGATACCGGTACTGGAGGGCCTTCGGGCTGAAGGCACCGAATACCGGGGAGTTCTCTATGTCGGTCTGATGCTGACACCGGCAGGGCCAAAGGTCATCGAGTTCAATGTCCGGTTCGGAGACCCTGAAGCCCAGGTTGTGCTCCCGATGGTGCAAACCGAACTCGCTCCGATTCTTCTGGCTGCGGCGAGGGGCGACTTGAACGGGGCTACATGGCGCGTCAATACTGATCCGCATGTGGGGGTCGTGGTGGCGTCGGGCGGCTATCCTGGTGCCTACGAAACTGGTTTTCCGATCGAGGGCCTCGCTGGAGCAGCCGCATTGCCGCGAGTAATCGTGTTTCACGCTGGGTCCACGCTGCGTGACGGCGTGGCCGTCACCAGCGCCGGTCGTGTATTAACCGTCGTCGGGCGTGGCCCGACCTTTCTCGATGCGATTGACGCGGCCTACATGGCGGTGGGGCAGATTTCGTTTCCCAACAAGTATCATCGAACGGACATCGGCCAAAAGGCGCTCGCCAGCCAGACGGTGATGACCGGCGATGATGATGCGTGAGGTGCAAGATGGCTAAGCGGAAGGTTCAAATTTTGATCGGTTCAGATTCCGATGCTCCAACGATGCAAAGGACCGCCGATCTGTTGCGCGAGCTAGGGATCTCGTACCACATGACGGTGGCATCGGCGCATCGTTCCCCGGACCGCGTTCGACAACTCGTCGAAAATGCGCCGGCCCAGGGGGTCAAGATTTTTATCGTGGGGGCCGGCGCGGCGGCGCACCTGGCCGGGGTGGTGGCGGCGCATTCGACGCTTCCCGTAATCGGGGTTCCGATCGATTCCTCGCCCCTCAAGGGATGGGATGCGCTCCTCGCGACCGTTCAGATGCCCCCTGGGGTGCCGGTCGCGACGGTTTCGGTCGGAAACGCGGGTGCGACCAATGCGGCCGTCCTTGCCGCCCAAATTCTCGCCACCGCTGACGAGGACATCGCTGCGACACTAGGTGAGTACAAGAAAAAGCTGGCGGCGAAGGTCGAACAAGCGGCGGCCAAGGTGGAGTCGTAGCGGTCGGGTCTTCAGTCCTCGAACAACATCAGCAGTAAAGCTTTGTGCGTGTGTAGGCGATTCTCGGCCTGGTCGAAGACGACTGATGCAGCGCTGTCCAAGACGGCATCGGTAACTTCCTCGCCGCGATGGGCCGGCAGACAATGCATGAAGCAGGCGTCTGGCTTGGCGTGAGCCATGAGGTCTTCGTTCACTTGATACGGGCCAAACAGATGCCGCCGCTCAGCGACTTCGGACTCCCGCCCCATCGATGTCCACACATCGGTGTACACCGCATCGACGTTTTGAACTGCCTCAACCGGGTCGAGGAACCGTCGCAATACAGCACCGTGGGTGGCGATCCGTTCGACATCTTGGTCGACGGATGCCGGTAGCTCGAACCCTTCCGGTGACGCGACGTGGACTGACACGCCGAGCATCGTCGCCGCCTGAGCGAATGAGGTCGCGACGTTATTACCGTCACCGACAAACGCGACTCGCCGTCCGTGCATCCTGCTCCACCGTTCCTGCAGCGTTAGGCAATCGGCGAGAGCCTGACAGGGATGCTCTTCGTTGCTGAGGGCGTTGATGACCCGGAGTGTGCGTGTGGTGCTCGCGAGGTCCACCAGACGGGCCTGCTCGTATGTCCTGACCACCGCACCTGCCACCCACCGTTCCAGCGTGCGACCGACGTCTGCCAGCGACTCTCGCTTACCGAGTGCGACATCGGCGTCTGGGTCGATGAAATTACCACCTAATTCGCGGATCGCGATCTCGACAGTTGAGCGTGTCCGGAGGGAAGGCTTCTCGAATAGCAGCGCGATGTAGGTTCCCTCCAGCGCTGCCGACGTAGCCGCTTCCTTGCCAAGATGACGGTCGCGCTTGACAGCCACGGCCAAACGAAGGCAGTGCAAGAGGTCTTCAGGGTCGAAGTCGAGAATCGACAGAAAGCAGCGGCCCGAGAGGGGTGTGGCCATGGAGTCGAGTTTGCTTGACCCGATTCTCATGTCCGATAGTCCGCGTTGATTCGAACGTACTCCGCGCTCAGGTCGCAGGTCCAGACGGTCGCGTCCGCTTCGCCGTCTGTGCCCAGGTTCACCTCAACCTCAATTTCACGTCCACGCATGTGGTTCGCGGCCTCCGGCTCTCGATCCGCCCAGATGGTGTCGTGTTCATACAGTATTGCGGGACCGATACGCACGCTGGCACGGCTGGGCTCGAACGCAACGCCGGCTCGACCGGCCACCGCAACCAGACGCCCCCAGTTCGGGTCACCGCCGTGGATTGCCGTCTTGACCAGTGGAGAGTTGGCGATCGCTCGGGCGGCCCGCTTGGCGTCGTTGAGTGTACCGGCGCCGGTCACGTGAATGGTGACCAGCTTTGTCGCGCCCTCACCTCCGCGAACGATTTCGCGGGCCAGCGCGGAGCAAACGTGCTTGAGTCCGGCCACAAAGAGTGGGTAGACAGTCTCGTCAACCTCCACACCGCTGGCTCCGTTCGCGACGAGAAACACCGAATCGTTCGTCGAGCACTCGCCATCTACCGTGATAGCGTTGAAAGTTTCGTCCGTGACCGAGACGAGAGCCTGCCGCAGCCGCACCGGATCGATCGAGACATCGGTGGTGAGGAAGCCGAGCATCGTGGCCATTCTCGGCTCGATCATGCCTGATCCCTTCACCATCCCTCCGACCACGAACGAACCGGCGGGCACACGAACCCGAACCGCGGTCTCTTTTGGAGCGCGGTCGGTCGTCATGATCGCGACGGCCGCCGCACGGTTCGAAGAGCGGTCGAGTTTGCCCGCGGCGGCGGTGATTCCGGATCTAATTTTGCCAACTTCGAGCGGAAGCCCAATGACCCCGGTCGAGGCCACAAGTGCCTGCTCGACCGGGCAGGTTACAGCTACTGCTACGGCTTCAGCCATCTGACGAGATGCCGCCAACCCGGCCGGACCGGTGCAGGCGTTTGCACACCCACTATTCACGGCGACAGCGCGAACGATGCCTCCCGACCGCTCGAGATGCTCCCTACACACGACGACCGGAGCCGCGACGGCGCGGTTGGTCGTGAACACGCCCGCGGCGCTAGCGGATACGTCCGAGACGATGAGGGCGAGATCCAGCGCATCAGTCTTGATGCCGCACGAAACCGCGGCGGCCCGGAATCCCTCAGCTGCGGTGATGCCCCCGTCGATCGTGTCGACGTTGCCCGTGTCCAGTGTGTTCACGTCTTCACCACCTTTGACTTCACGTCGAGCACCACCGCGTATTGTTGGCAGTGCCGGAACCAGACACATCGATGGCAATCGGTTGAGATTTTTTCGGGGACCCAAGGGTGCGGCACGATCGAGAAGCCTAGTTGGACGAATGGCCGCGGATTGTACGCAAACGCGCTGAGCTTGGTATACCTCTGCTCCCGAGCTGTCTCGACGACCTGGCGCAGGAGGCGTGTACCCACGCCGTGACCTCGATGGGCCTCCGCCACGACCAGCGACCGAACCTCGGCAAGGTTTGGCCCAAGACGGGTCAGCTCCGCGCAGCCCACGACTCCGGTCGGTCCAGCCGCCACCAGAATCCGCGGAATGTGCAGGACGATTTCACCGAGGGGACGAGGCAGTAGATGGCCGCTTTCCAGATTGTCGGTGATCAAGTGAAATACGGCTGCCGCTTCCTCAGGCGCCGCCGGTCTCACGATCACGCCGCTCGACTCGGATTGTCGTCGTGCCTCTACCCCTACCGTCGCGGCAGTCATGTTGTCCCCGCAGTTACCGTTTCAATGGCGCGGTCGAGCCGGGTGAGCCCCGCATCGATATCGTCGTTGCTGATTGTCAACGGCGGCAACAGTCTGATGACGGTGTCAGCTGTGCGATTGATGATTAACCCCTGGTCGAGGGCGGCTCCTACGATCACCTCGGCTACCGTCTTATCGACGTCGAGTCCCCACATGAGGCCAGCTCCGCGGATCTCTCTGATCGCGGTATATCTTTCTGCGAGTGTTCGTAATCCAGCTTCTAAACGGGCTCCAGCCGTGTTCACGCGGTCAATGAGTCCTGCCTGAAGCGCGTCGAGAAACACGAGCGCCGCACGACAGGCCAGCAAGTTGCCGCCATACGTGCTGCCGTGGTCGCCAAATGCGATAGCCTCGGCGACGCGTTCGGTCATCAAGGCGGCACCTACAGGTACACCACCACCCAGCGATTTTCCCAGCGGCATCAGATCGGGTCGCAGGTCAAGGGTGGCTGAATGGAAGGGACGGCCAGTCCTACCCAGGCCGCATTGGATTTCGTCCGCTATGAGCAACGTTCCGGTATCCGCACACACGGTTCGGATTACATCGGCCATGGCGGGGGAGAGAGGCCAGATGCCTCCCTCTCCTTGAATCGGCTCCACAATGATCGCGGCGGTCCTGCCAGAGACGGCCCGATGCAGCGATTCGGGATCGTCCGGGGACACGAATGTCACACCAGGAACCAGTGGTTCAAACGGCTTACGATACGAGGCTTCAGAGGTGACGGAGAGTGATCCAAACGTCCGGCCATGGAAGGACCGGTCAAGGGCGATCAGCTCCGTTCTCGACGGCGATCCATTCTTGAACCAGTAGCGCCGCGCGAACTTCAGGCAGGCCTCGACCGCCTCGGTGCCGCTGTTTGTGAAGAATGTCCGGGTCAAACCGGACAGGCTGGCCAGCGCTGAGGCGACCTGACCTTGGAGCGGATGGAAGAAGAGATTGGATGTGTGCAGTAGTTCGTGTGCTTGGGCCGCGATGGCGTCTGCGAGTACAGGGTGGGCGTGGCCGAGCGACGCGACACCGATACCAGACAGCAGGTCGATGTACTCCTTGCCGTCGGCGTCGTACACGCGTGATCCCTCACCCCGAACGAGCACCACGGGGATCCGGCGATAGACCTGGAGCACGTAGGTGGCCTCAACCTGTTTTACTTGGTTGACATCTATCGTCATGGTGTCCTTATCCTTGGTTGCTAATTGGTCCGTGGTCGTTGTGCACGGTCAGGCTTCGCGGTGACCCGTGACTCGGGTGACGCCCCGCCGTCGTTTGTGGTCGAGAAAGGTGGCCCGCCTGCCGTCCACGATCTCGACGCGAGTAACTCCGCCCATATGTGCTGCCTGACAGGCACGCAGCTTGGCGACCATGCCGGCACTTGCCTGTTTTTCTCGAATCAGGTTAACGAGGCACTCGTCGTCGACGAGCGGGATCGTCCTACCTGTTGGATCGAGCACGCCGGGCGTCGTGCCCGCAATAATCAGTTGCCGCGCTCCAATCCGTGGTGCGAGATTTCCCGCAAGCGTGTCGGCGTTCACGTTGAACAGATGTCCGACGGCGTCGCATCCGACACTGGCTATGACCGGCATATAGCCGTCTCGGATGAGGGCACCGATGAGTGCTGGTGTCTCATCGCTTTCGGGTAGGCCAACAAAGCCAAGGTCGACTGATGATCCGTCAGATCCACGATATCGCCTCGCTCGCCGCACTCGGGCGATTCCGGCATCGGCTCCCGTGAGCCCCACTGGACGTCCCCCCGCGGCTCCGATGGCCGCAACCAGTCGTGTGTTCACCCGGCCAGCCAACACGCCCACCACGACATCCAGCGTTGCGGAATCTGTGAGTCGCAGCCCGTCAATCGCCCGGTTGGCAATTCCGAGCCTTGCCATTTCTGTATCGACTTCGTGTCCCCCGCCGTGGACGACCACGATAGGGCGACCGGCATTCGCTGCGACCAGCGCCTTGGCGAGCCGGCGGAGCCGCCGTGGTTCCTCCAACAGCTCGCCTCCCAACTTGACGAGAATCGGCGTTCGTCTTGGTATTAGCGTGCGGCCGCCCATGGAGCGTGCTCCCAGTCGAGGGGCTATTTCAGCCCGTCGGTCTCGTCAAACCCGAATACAACGTTCAGATTTTGCAGTGCCTGTCCGGCCGCACCCTTGACGAGATTGTCCAAGCATGAGACTACGACGAGGCGTCCACTCGCCGCGTCGAGCGTCCACCCGATGTCGCAGTAGTTCGTGTGGACGACATGTGAAATTTCTGGGTTTGTCTGACCTCGCAACCGGACGAACGGCGCATGCGCATAGGCCTGTTCAAAGACGGCTGCAATCGTCGCCTCCGACGTTGTGGGCTCGACTCGTGTGTAGATCGTCTCAAGAATCCCTCGATCCAGAGGGACGAGATGCGGCACAAACGTCACCGGACGGGCCAGCTCCTGCTCAATTTCGGCTCCGTGCCGATGAGCAAAGATGCCGTACGCGACCACGTTCCCATGGCATTCCGAAAAGTGCGTGCGGCGGCTTGGCTTTTGACCCGCACCCGAAATCCCAGATTTCGCGTCGATGGTGACATCGCCCACCAGGAGACCGGCCTCCACCAACGGTTCGAGTGCGAGCAACGCAGCGGTGGGATAACAACCAGGGCACGTGACGAATCGCGCGTCGCGGAGCGCCTCTCTCCGCCGCTCGGTCAGGCCGTATACCGCCAAGGATTCGAGCTGCGGCGTCTCCGGATACCAATGCCTTCGATTCTCAACATCGCGAAGCCTAAACGCCCCGGAAAGGTCAAACACTCGCCGACCCCGCGACAGTAGATCGCCGGCGAGCCCCGCGCTGGCGGTGTGAGGAAGTGCGAGAAAGACCACATCGGTATCTGAGGCGAGACGCTCAAGTGAGAACGCGGTCAGGTCTCCGTCCCAAATGTGGGTAAGGCCTGGCAACGTCCGCGTTTCATCGCCCACGCGTGACGTCATAGCTACGGCAACCTCGGCACGGGAATGACGGGCCAGGAGCCGAATGAGCTCCTGTCCTCCATATCCCGTGGCGCCCACCACTCCGATTCGGAGCCTCACGCGAGATCCTGGAAATGGATATTTATGCGATACAAGTATTTTTTATACAATACGAAAGCTCTTAGGTCAAGCTAAAACGAGGGCTACTGTCTCTTAAGTAGGTTTTAATAGGCATGGAACTGCATTGCGTTCAATGTTTAGCATATGTATAATAATTCACTATAGCGAATAAAAAATGAAACACTATAGGCAGTCGGCGATTCTTGATCTTGTGACTCGCGAGTCGATCGGCAGTCAAGACGAGTTACGGCGGCGGCTCAGGGTCAGGGGGTTCAACGCGACCCAGGCCACGATCTCGCGAGATATCAAAGAGCTTCGACTGGTTAAGCAAGCCGCCGACGGAGCGTATCAGAGGGTTGGCGAGTCGATCGGCAGTCGGGCGAGTACCGACGCCGCTGTGCGGCGGGCCGTTGTCGACTACATGCGTAGCGTAGATCAGGTGCAACAGCTATTGGTGCTCCGTACCGATGCCGGATTAGCCCAACCGTTAGCGTTGGCGATTGACCGTGCGCGAATCAGAGAGGTGGTCGGAACGGTGGCGGGCGACGACACCATTTTCGTAATTACCCGCCATGCGCGCGCCGGCCGAGAAGTTACAAGACTCTTCGAAGGGTGGGCTCGAGGGTAGGAGCGGTATCAAGGTCGACGCTGAGGGGTGGAAGGGAGAAAAGTTTTCATGGAACGAATCGTCTTGGCGTACTCGGGTGGTTTGGACACATCCATCGCGGTGAAATGGCTCGCCGACAAATACGATGCCGAAATCGTGGCTGTGACGATGGACCTTGGTCAGGGCAGGGAGCTTGATGATATTCGCGAGCGGGCGCTGGCGGTTGGGGCGATTCGGGCTCACGTCGTCGACGTACGGGAGGAGTTTGCGCGGGACTACATCTTGCCTGCGTTGCAAGCCGGGGCTCTATACGAGGGGAAGTATCCGATGGCGACCGCGCTCGGTAGGCCACTGATCGCCAAGAAGCTCGTGGAGGTGGCGCATTTCGAGGGCGCCAGCATGATCGCCCACGGGTGCACTGGCAAGGGCAACGACCAGGTGCGGATGGATGTTTCAGCGCGGGCACTCGATCCGACGATAGGCGTCGTAGCGCCGGCGCGTGAGTGGGGTATGACGCGCCCCGATGAGATCGAGTATGCGCGAGAGCATGAGATCCAGGTGCCCACGACGGTCGAAAGCCCTTACAGCACCGATTCCAACCTGTGGGGGCGATCGATCGAGTGTGGCGTGCTCGAAGACCCGTGGACCGAGCCGCCGGAGGATATCTATACCCTCACCAAGTCCCCGACCCAGTGTCCGGATGTTCCTGCCTATGTCGAAATCGACTTTGAGGCCGGTGTGCCCACAACGGTGAACGGTGTGGCTATGCCGCTGACTGAACTGGTGAACTCTCTGGAAACGATCGCCGGCGCTCACGGTGTTGGGCGTATCGACATGGTCGAAAACCGCCTGGTTGGTATCAAATCCAGGGAAATCTACGAGGCGCCTGCGGCCACCGTCCTGCACGCAGCTCACCGCGAGCTGGAAGCGCTGGTGACCCCGAAAGATCTCGAACGATTGAAGACCCACCTTTCGGTGACCTACGCAGACCTTGTCTACAACGGTCTGTGGTTCACGCCGATCCGCGAAGCCATCGATGCATTCGTCGCCAACGTGCAGCGGTGGGTCACCGGGACGGCGCGCCTCAAGCTGTATCGGGGCAACTGCTGTGTCGTCGGGCGAAGATCCGACTACGCGCTCTATGACACATCGTTGGCCACCTACGACGAGGGTGACTCGTTCGACCACGCGGCTGCGGAGGGATTTATCAAGCTTTGGGGACTTCCGGTTGAAACTGCCGCCCGACGGAACCCCACATCAGGCGCACCCCAGGTCGCAGAGACGTCACTGTCAGACTCGGGCGAGTCGCGAGAGCGATGACCGATAAGCCCCATCTCTGGTCGGGTCGATTCGCAGAGGTTCCTGACGCGGATGTCTTCCAGTTCCAGGCGTCGTTTGCGTTCGACCGTCGGCTATTCGAGGATGACGTCGAAGGTAGCCTCGCCTGGGTCGAGGCACTGGCCAACGCTGGCGTCTTGACGAGGGACGACGCGGTCACGATCCACCATGCCCTGGACGAAATCCTGGATCTCGGTCGCCAGGATGCCGATTTTCTGACTGGTGACGACGAGGACGTGCACGCGTTCGTCGAGCGGCAGTTGATCGAGCGCGTTGGGGACGTCGGACGGCGCCTGCACACGGGACGGTCGCGCAACGAGCAGGTCTCGCTCGACTTGCGACTGTACGTGCGCCGCCGCCTTCTGCTCATGCAGCAGCAGGTAGCGGAATTGGTGTCGGCCCTTGCTGATCAGGCGGAAGGCGCTGGACACGCACTCATGCCTGCTTACACTCATTTACGGCGAGCGCAGCCGATGCTCGTTTCTCATTTTTTTCTCGCCCATACCGCGGCCCTGCGGCGGGACCACGCTCGTCTGGACGGTGCTCGACAGGATGCGGATGCGCTCCCACTGGGTTCGGGCGCAGTGGCCGGGACGAGTTATGCTGTCGACCTCGCCGCACTTGCCGAGCGACTGGGCTTCTCGCGAGTTGTTACCAACAGTGTCGATGCTGCTGCCGACCGAGATTTCGTGTCGTCGACTCTACACGCGTGCGCTCTGATTATGGTGCACCTCAGTCGGTTGGCCGAGGACTTGATCATCTTCACCGGGGAGGAGTTCGGGTATTTCGAGCTGGCCGATGTTGTGTCGACCGGTAGCAGCCTAATGCCCCAGAAGAAGAACCCCGACCCGCTCGAATTGGTGCGGGGGAAGGTCGGTCGTGTGCTGGGTCATCACCTCGGATTGCTCACTACGATGAAGGGTCTCCCGAGCGGCTATAACAAGGATCTTCAGGAAGACAAGGAGGCGCTTTTCGACGCAGAGCGAACGGTGTTGGGTTGTCTCCGGGCCACCACAACCATCGTTGACACGCTTGAGCTGCGCGGGGATCGCAGTGAGGCAGCAGCCAGCGGCATGCTACTCGCGACGGACGTCGCTGACTATTTGGTCAACCGTGGTCTGCCTTTTCGACGGGCGCATGAGGTTGTCGGGGGTATCGTCCGGGACCTGCTCGAACTCGGGCGTGACTTCGAGACGTTGACCGTAAACGAGTGGCAGGCCTATCACGAGCTGTTCGCCGAGGACATTGCAACCAAAATCACTGGGCGTGGTTCGATTGAAGCACGGAGGACGCCCCAGTCTACGAATCCAGATGCCGTGACCGCGGCTCTTACTGAGCACCGGGTTTGGGTCCGACGGCAGGTTGGCCAGAAGGACGAGCGCCGTGACGTCGACCCGTAAACCGGGCGGGAGGCGCTTCGGAAGAATTTTTGGCCGTTTGCCTCGGCTCTGGCCCTCTGCTAGACTTTGAATTCCTGCGCGCTTACGTCCCATATTAGCCTCCCGCCATCGGGAAGCCGTAGCAACGTCAGGCACGACGCACCGGATAACATGTAGGAACGGTCGTGCCAGCGCACTCAGTTTAGGCTTCAGTGTGAGTGAACAGGATCGAACCGATCCGATGAGTGAGCAAAATCCGGTAATCCAACCGCCAGAAGAGGCGGACCCGGGCGAGCCGGAAGACAACGAGTCTTCAGAGGTGTCTGAGATATCGGAAGACCGCGATGAGGGGCCGGTTCGCCGTGCGCTTATTCGTGCGACGCTCAAACACCCTGAGGGAACACCGCCCGCCCCACGGCAGCCACCGGTGTTTACGATGCACCAACAGGAGCGAGGTGAATCGCCTCCCGGTCGGAGCCCGAACCGAAACGGACGTTTTGTCCGCGATTCTGGACAGCCCAACAAGCAAAAGAGGTCTCGTGATCGCTGGAGTCGATCCCAGAAGGCATCGATGAAGGCCGGCGGATCGGGTGATAAGAAGCGGTCGCCGCGTTCGGATAACTCTGGGCAGAGCGGTCAGGGTTCCGGCAATCGCGCGCCGTCATCACGTCGCGACAAGGGTCGATCTCGCTGACTTTGGACGGCCAGAGCCATTGCAATGGGTGACCTGACTGGAACCAATGGTCTGATCGTTGGCGTTGCCAACAAGCGTTCGCTTGCCTGGGTGATAGCAAAGGCTGCGGACGAGGCTGGGGCCAAACTAACGCTCAGCTATGCCAACGAGCGGTTTGCCAAGAACGCGACAGAACTCGCCAAGACACTGAGCCATCCGGCTCAACTCGTACCCTGTGATGTGGCCAGGGACGACGAAATCGAGGCCCTCTATCAGGCGGTCGAGACCGAACACGGAGGCTTGGACTTTCTCGTTCACAGTGTTGCTTTCGCGTCACGCGAGTCGCTTTCCAATCCGTTCGTCCAGACGACTCGCCCCGACTTTCTCCAAGCGCTCAACGTCAGTGCCTACTCGCTGGTCGCGCTGGCTCGCGGCGCCAAACCGCTCATGGAACGTCGCGGTGGCGGAAGTATCGTCACCCTAACCTACTTGGGAAGCCAGCGTGTGTTCCCGAACTACAACGTCATGGGTGTGGCAAAAGCCGCGCTGGAAGCGACGGTGCGATACCTCGCGAGCGATTTGGGACCGTCGAACATTAGGACCAATACTGTATCGGCCGGACCGATTAAGACGCTGGCGGCTTCCGGCATCGGTGGGTTCACGCAGATCCTCCAGCACTACCGGGACCTTGCTCCGTTGGGCCGGACGGTTGACGCAACCGAGGTGGCGAGCGCCGCGGTTTTTCTCCTCGGACCATCCAGCCGCGGCGTGACGGGTGAAGTGATGATGGTCGACGCAGGCTACAACATCACCGGAATGTAGCGATGCTGGCGCCGACGCTCAGGCGCGCACGCGGGAGGCTCCTACGCCTGGCCCAGGCCCGCGTCGCCGCGGGCGTCGTCGGGACCGTTCTCCTCCTCTTCTCTATCAGTCTTCTCATGCTCGACTTCTCGTGGGAGTCTTGGGTGTCGGATGGTCTGGGTCTAGTCCTCGGTGGAACCGGAGCGGCCCTGTTCATGACTGCTATCAGCGGCCGCCGACCGGATTGGATTGAATAAAGCCGACTGTCGACTCTGGACTCGAGCCGAACCACACTTCGAAAACCGGGTTGGCTTTCGCAGCGGTCCTGCCGCTTGTCGACGACTCTCGACCATCTATGACCAACGACTCTCGACCGTTGGTTTACACTTCCCACGTGCCTCACCGGTCGACGGGACCCGGCCAAAGCCAGCAGCGGGACTATCTCCGAGGCAGGCCGATCAGCTACTACCGGCCTAAAGGGGCGGCGGGTGTTCGCACGCTTATAGATGAGGGTTTTCAAGCCTTCAATGCGGCCCGATTGTCTGAGGCCTGCCACATCTTCACCGACGGGATGCTGGATTCAGCCCACGAGACCACCATCGGGTTGACAGTGGCCGGGGCGATGACTCCGGCCGGTCTTGGTGGCTGTGTCATTGAGCTAATGGAGCGGGGCCTCGTCGACTTTGTGATCAGCACCGGCGCGAACCTGTACCACGATCTCCACTATGCATTGAACTTCACGTTGCGTCGAGGTTCGCCGTTTCTCGATGACGTCGAGCTCTACGATCACGGGGTCATTCGGATCTATGACGTCCTGTTTCCTGCCGACGTCCTTCTCGAGACCGACGCCTACCTTCGGGACTTCTTAGTACGTGCGAAGCTCGACGGACCGGTCTCATCGGCGGAGTTACACTATCGGCTTGGTGAAGACCTAAGAGCCAGACACCCGGGCTGTGAAGAGTACTCGGTCGTTGCGAAGGCCGCCGCACTAGGCGTTCCTCTCTACACCTCTTCGCCTGGCGACAGCTCGATCGGGATGAATCTGGCGTTTCATGAGCTGATCAACCAGAGCGGGCTCATGATCGATCCGAACCTCGACGTGAATGAGGTGTGTGCGATTATCCTGGCCGGCGAGAAGAACGGCTGTGTCATTCTCGGTGGCGGTTCACCAAAAAACTTCTATCTTCAGGGACAGCCGACGCTGTGGGAGGTTTACGGTATCCAGAAGGGCGGGAACGACTACTTCATTCAGATGACGACCGACCAAGTCGTCTGGGGTGGGTTGTCTGGCGCCACGCCCTCCGAGGCGGTTAGTTGGGGAAAGGTCAATCCTGGGGCGTTGCCCGACACCGTGGTGGCCTACTGCGACACTACGATCGCCTTTCCGCTGTTTTGTGAGTACGTCGTAAGCTCCGAGCCTGGGCGCCGAACGCGCAAGGCGCTGTATCACCAGCGCCCAACCCTTTTGCTTGAGCTCAAGCGCCAGGCTCGAGACTCGATGTCGACGCGCCTTCCAGAGAGTGACCGTAAGGAGTAGGTGGTGAGAACATTAGCGTCGGAGCTTGGGTCGCACGTTGAGCAGTTGACGTCGAAGCCCCGCGTCTATGCTGACGCCAACGTGCCAGCTGGTATCTTGGACCATATGCGCCGGCGTCTCACCTGGGATGTCTTCGCAGTTATTGAAGACGAGACAATGCGACGGGCTAGCGACATCAAGCACTACCACACGGCATCGATACTGCGGCGCACGCTGGTCACCCTGGATGACGACTTTCTTGACGATCGACAGTTTCCTCCCGCCGCCGGCAGCGGGGTCATAATCCTTTCGGCTCCGGATGAACGAGGTCTGGTTCGCCTGTTGGCCAAAGTCGACCAAGTGTTCTTTAAGTCGGAGCGAAACCGTCACCTGGTGGCCCTTCCGCTGAAGGGCCGGAAGATCCAGGTGCACCCGGACTGGTCTGCGCGCGCGACGACCCGTGGTTCGGGTGCCCGGTTGCGATGAGGCGGTACGGAACAGTGCCCGCGTGACGGAGATCAGACGACGTTCGCCGTCCGGGTCGTCGCGGCGGGCGGTTTTGGAAGGGTGTCGGCGGCTTCGCCATACGTCGCGAATGAAGTGGGGGTCTCCCACACCGTGACCCGCACGACCTGGAATCGTTCGTGTCGAGTCCGCTCAAAGATCAAAAACGCAATGTGCTCGGCCGTGGGGTTTTCATCTACGACGAAGACTGGCTCGCCCTGCTGCCGCAGCGGTTCGAGCAGAGGGTCGTCACGGCGCAGGATCATCTTGTGGTCGATCTCCTGGTCGATCCACCCTTTGATAGTTCGCTTAATGTCGCCGAAGTCACAGACCATGTGACGATCGTCCAGCGACGCCGTGCGGACCTCTATCTCGACAACTGCGTTGTGGCCGTGGAGATGTCTGCAGACTCCATCGTAGTTTAAGAGGCGGTGGCCGTAGCAGAAGTCGATGCGCTTCGTGACTGAGTACATCGGCAAGAGGTCGATGGTAGTTGACGGTTCGAGCGAGGGTCAAGAGACGGTTTCCGTGAACGTTTCCGCTGACCGCCCGGGTTGGGCACACGTAGAAGTTGACCTCTCCTAAACAATAGTTTGTCACTTGATCAGGACTCTTCTACGTTCTATAATTTTTGATATATCAAATAAAAAATATGATATTCCCAAAATTAAGATTTTTATTACATAAAATCGTATGGATTCCGTCTGTGATGCTCCTCGGATTCATGGCGATGCCTGGACCGTCGAGTGCACAGACTCTGGGTTCTGAAACACGCCAGTCAGGGTCAGACCCCGGGGATCCGGCCTCAGGTTCCTTGACCGGGCCGGTTTCCGGATACATGGATTTTCACTACAACAACAGGGAAGATGAGGACGCTCGACTCGATTTTCATCGCTTCGTCTTGCTCTTCTCACACAGCTTCTCCGACCGCATCCGGTTTGTGTCCGAACTGGAACTCGAACACGCCGTGGTGTCGAACGAGACCGCGGGAGAGCTTGAGTTGGAGCAGGCGTACGTGGACTTCCTGATCACCCGTTCCTTCAATGTGCGTGCCGGCATGCTGCTCGCCCCGGTCGGAATCATCAACGAACGGCACGAACCGCCCGTCTTCCATGGGGTAGAGCGACCGTTCGTCGATACCGTGATCGTTCCGACGACCTGGTTTGATAGCGGGGTCGGCGTACACGGTGAGTTTCGTCACGGTTTTCGGTATCGAGCCTACCTGATGTCACCCCTAGACTCCACAGGGTTCAGCGCAGACCAGGGAATTCGAGAGGGACGGCAAAAGGGTGTTCAATCGAACGCACGTTCGATGGCCGGTACCGGACGACTTGAGTATGTCGGACATCCGGGGCTCGTGCTCGGCACCAGTTTTTGGAGTGGCGACACCGGCTTCCAGGACCTACGATTCGATACGAGCGTGACGATGGTCGAGTTTGACGGGCGGTATCGTTATGGAGAGTTTGAGACCCGTGGCGAGTATGCCCACGGCTACCTGGACGGAATGGGCGAACTCAACGCCTCCAGGCAGCGTACAGTTGGTGTGAGTCCAAACGTGGCCAGGCAGGTTCGAGGCTTCTACCTGGAGAGCTCCTACTTCGTGAGTCCGCTGCCGGCGCCACGGGAACTTGCGCTGTTTGTGAGATACGAAAACTTCGACACCCAGTACCGGATGCCGACCGGGTTTCAGCCGCTGAAGGAATTCGACCGAGATGCTTTGGTATTCGGACTCACCTACTTTCCAGACCCCGACATCGCCGTCAAGCTCGACTACACCGTGCTCCGTAGTCAGAGTGACGTCGTCAAGGCGCCAGATTCGTTGAACATAGGTCTCGGATGGTGGTTCTAATGACGCAGGCAATCTTGCGTCGGATCTGTGTCCTGATACTGGCGGTTGTGGCGACCGTGTTGGTGCCGAGTTCCAACTGGGCTAGCACGCAGGAGCATCACATCGTGGAAATCGTCGCTGAGCGGTTCACTTTTACGCCGTCTGAGATTCGGGTTTCGGTCGGGACGACACTGGAGCTGAGGGTCCGCAGTGATGACACGATGCATGGCTTTCGAATTGTTGGCGGCAACGTGAATCTCACCGTGCCGAAACGCCGGCAGGGCGAAGCGGTCGTACTCTTTGAGGCGCACGAAGTCGGGAGGTTTCGGTTTGAGTGCTCCCGGCTGTGCGGTGCCGGGCATAACTTCATGCAGGGCGAAATTATCGTCGTCGAGCCATGACCTCGATACGTGATCGCATACTGAGGATCGTGGTTGTGACGGTGGTCGGCGCCGCGATGTTGCAGGTCGCTCCCGATGCACAGCGGTCTCCACAACCTGGAGATCCTCTTCCGGGTCTAACACCAGCTGAGTTCGAGGCGTTCAGGTTGGGTCTGGAGGATTTTCTCGAGGTCGAAACCGCAGAAGAAGGTCTGGGTCCTGCCTACAATGGTACCAGTTGCGCAGAATGCCACAGTATCCCGGCCATCGGTGGAATCGCGCCGGTGACAACCGTGCGGGCTGGAAGGCGTTTGGCCAACGGCGAGTTCGAGGACTTCGACCCGTCACGCGGCTCACTCTTTCAACTGTTCTCGATTCCCACCCACGGCTGTCAGTCTGTCATTCCCCCCGAGGCGAATATTATCGCCCGACGGGTTCCCATCCCAGTTTTTGGCGCTGGGCTGGTCGAGGCGATTTCGGACGACTCAATCCGTGCCCTCGAGGACCCGTCTGACCTGGACCTAGATGGTGTGAGTGGCCGGGCGGCCATGGTAACTGACCGATCCTCTGGGGATCGTCGAGTTGGTAAATTCGGGTGGAAGTCCCAGGTGGCCTCACTTCTCGACTTTAGCGGTGATGCGTATCGCAATGAGATGGGGATCACCAACGACCTGTTTCCCGAGGAGCTTACGTTCCATCTTTCCGATGCTCAACTTCGCGACTGCGACCCGATCGATGACCCGGAGGACGTTCCCGACCTAGGGACCGGTCTTCGCGGCATTGACAATTTTGAGGCGTTCATGAAGTTTCTGGCTCCTTTGCCTCGCGGGGCGACCACACCCGATTCATTGGCCGGGGAAGAGGTGTTTAGAGCAGTTGGATGTGCGACGTGTCACGTGCCAACACTGATGACCGGAACGAATCCGAATCCGTTGTTCGACCGACAACCGGTGCCACTCTTTTCCGATCTGTTGCTGCATGACATCGGTACCGGAGACGGCATTCGCCAAGCCGACGGTGAACCGGAAGAGATCCGTACCCCGGCTCTTTGGGGCCTCCGGTTCCGTCGACCACTCCTGCACGACGGCAGCGCGGCCACGATCGCGGAGGCGTTACAGAAACACGATCGAGAGGCACGCCCAGCGATGGAGCGTCTCGGAGGCGTGTCCCCGACGGCACTCGCCGAACTCATGGCGTTTCTGCACTCGCTCTAGGCGTTCACCACACGGGACTCAAAATCCCGTGGAGTTTACGCTCCGTGTGGGTTCGACCCCGCCCTCGGCACCAGTAAACATTGAGGTAAATGGCTCAGTCGGCGACCTGAGTCCTGGGCCTGGTCGCTGTTGATGCCCAGTTCTGATGCCCAATGGTCAACTCATGTCACTTGAGGGGGTGGGTTCGGCACCCCCGGTCGGCCTTTTTCTCTGGCCCGATTTATTTGGATCCAAAAACCGCAGGGGGGGGCCGATCTACATATATGCCCGCCAGAAATGTATAGCTGCCAATTTTCGGTCTGAGGCATCAGCGACGCCGCAGTGGACAGGGTGTAGGCACGCTTGCGGGCGTCATCGGACAGGGAAAAGGCCCACTCGCCAGGTTCAGTCGTCTCGCCGCTTGAAGACGTCGTCGTCGCACCACGCCGCCGCTAAGCGCATCTATCTCTTCGAGGGTTAACACATCGTCTTTGCTCCTTGCTGGTAATATCTGCGGCTCATCCGCGCTTGAAGTTAGGGCGAAGGCAGCGGGGCAATTGATCTGAAACCAACCCGCATACGCCCACCAATGGGACCAATATCAAAGCCCCCTGCGACTCCTTCCAACTGCTCGTCCGTCAGTGCTGCTGTGTCCGTCTGCGGCCCATCCGCACAGTGTAGGCAGTCACGACCAGGCTCACCATGACGTAGCGCACAGAGCCTCTGTGAAAGTGATCACACATAGCGAGACGGAGAGCCGTCGCATTGAACCGCCCGCCGCGCCGCGCTAGGCTAGAGACGTGATGACCCATCACCACGCACGTCTGATCGTTGTCGCCGTTGCCGCCGTGTCGTTCAGTACGCCGGTCACGGCACAGCAGGAACCGACGTCTCCTACGACGTTGGAGACGCTGGTGGAGACACTCGGCGGTGGTTCCTGCTGCCGCGTGAGCCAAAACGAACAGGGGGAGGTTGTAGAGGTGCGCCTCTCCCGCACTGCGGTCACCGACGCGGGCGTGGTGCACCTCACGGGGTTGGCGGCGCTGGAGACGCTCTATCTCTGGGGCACCCAGGTCACTGCCGCCGGTCTCGTCCACTTCCAGAAGATGCCTGCGTTGCGTCAGCTCGCACTCAGCGGTAGCCGGTATCTGAGCACTCCGACGCCATTTCCACTATTCACCGACGCGGACATAGCCAACCTACAGGAGGCGCTTCCGAACGTCCGGATAGAGGACGGGGCTCCGGTCGCGCCGCCGCCGCCTCCTCCTCCGCAATGAGGGGACGCCGCGCACCCGCGTGACTCACCCCCGTCCCCGTTGACCCGCTACTTTTGTAACGGGATCCAAAAGTCAGTAGCCACTCCCACATTGCATCCTCCGTCTGCGGAGGTGGGACCGCGTGGTAGAATGAGTCTCCTCGAATTTCCGAATCAATCCAATTTTTGTTTAGAAGGAACTTGTTAACGAAATGTCAGCCGAAAAGCCCGATTACCATGATGCCGATCTGGTGCTTCGCGTCTACGAGATGCGCCGGGAAGCCAAGACGCGAGAGAATCGTGATGCCATCAATTTCCAGTTCTGGCCCAAGAGCTATGACGATGTCAAAGAGCTCCGCAATTTCGACCATCCTTTAAACGGTGCATGGCGTCAGCTGAGCTCCTATTGGGAAATGGTCTTCGGGATGGCAAGAAGCGGTGTCGTCAATGCCGATTACTTGACCCAGAACAATGGGGAGGGTCTTTTCTTCTTTGCTAAGATCGCGCCCTACTTGGACCAAATCCGAGCGGACGAGTCGCCGACGGCGTTCCAAAATGTGGAATGGGCCTCCAAAGAAACGGAGAGTGGACGGACGCAGTTCGAGTACATCCAGGGCATGATCAAGAAACAGTTGGAGTCCGGCGACTAGCTCTCCCTCGTGCGGGGAGACGGGCAAGTGACATGGTAAGGCCCCTGTGTTTATAGGGGAACATGGTGGAGGCGGCGGGAGTCGTATTGACGACCTAAAGCGGGCTACTGCAACACTAAGGCTTTTGAGCTTCTCAGCGTTGCCCACAAACCTTCTGGCTGCCCACGGATATGACCGGCCCAGACGGGGGTTTTAGCATCCCCGGGTATCGGTTTTTTGTGGGGCTATCTTGAACGAACCGAAAACCGCGAGGGGGGTCCAATATGTATATATACTCGCCCGGAATTTGTAGCCGCCATTTTTGGTTTCAAACAAGGTGACCTTATTGAGCCGACTGACCTCATGGAACAAAACGAACCGGTGATCGATAACCGGCACGCTCGGCTATGCAGGGACAGGCCATCTGCGAGACGCACGGCGGCAAAAGCCCGTAAGCAATGGCTAAAGCGGAGGCGGCGCTGGAACTCGCTGAGGCGAGGATCAGAGGTCTCGCGCCACGCGCCGTCGATGTCCTCGAACGCCTGCTCACGGCCGAGTCTGAAAGCGTGGCCCTCGGGGCCGCTCGGGACCTAACAGACAGAGCGGTCGGAAAAGCCCGCGAACGGGCCGAGATGGCGGCGGCGATCACGGTCAAAAGGCCGTGGTAGTGGGAACTGCACTTTTCTCATAACGCATCCGACCGAACGAGTCTAGCGGGATGCTTTGCGGGCAGCCGATGCAGAACGTCTGACTCACTCTCTCCAGGACCGGCCATATAGAGGCGGGCAACCCCCCTAGCCCTAAAGAGTGGGTGAAAGCCGTGGCGCTTGTAGAAGTTTTCGCGTGCCTCAGGGCACTCCAACTCCATCACATGGTCAGCCGTGTAGGTCGAGATGATGTGTTTCAGTAGCGCACTACCAATGCCTTGGCCTCGGGCTTTCTCCTCCACCCACAACTGCCAGAGTTTCTGGCCCACCTCGCCAGCTCTCAGCACGAGTGCCACTCCTGCGTCGGATGAAAGCAGGACGTTTCGCGAGTTAGTCAGGTTCTCACGTAGCTTGTCGGGGGACGCACGGGCTTCTCCGAACTCCGTGAATAACACGTCCACTGCGCGATCCACATGTTGCTGGTTCGCCGCCGAGTGTTGGCGTGCTCCTCGTATCGTCGTGTAGGTCATCGGCTGAAGCGCCTAGCCTACCGCTGACCGACAGGCGGTTCAAATCCAGGGCTTTTCGCTTGGTTTCTGATCATGGTGTTCACTTCCTCAAGCGTAAGGATTTTGTCGAGACGACGATGAATCATCCTGTGACAGTTTAAGCAGACAACCACCATGTCTGTTTTGGGAGCGGTGCGTTTCAATGCAGCGGGATCGAGTGTGCTTAGGGGCGTGAGGTGGTGGACCTCAATAAAGTCTTCTCCATGTGGGCCGTACCTCTTGTGGAAATCCATGCTGCACAACTCGACCATGCATTTAGTCTCGTGTATTGCGATGGCTTGCGCCCTCAGCTTGGGATCACGCTCATAGTAAGAGGAACTCGAGCGTCTGCGGGCCGAGCGGGCCGGCCGCCGACCGATACCGCACGACTTGCTGATGGAGGTCACGACGCCGCACATAGCCTCCCCCGACGTGCATGTCGACAATGAGAACCGTCGGATCGTCGTGTACTCCCATGGTCACGACGGGGTTAGTCGTCAAGTCTCTCGCGTGGCCACTTCACTGGATGGCGTTCACTTCGAAGCGCGACCGGACATGCTGGGCCGGACCGATATGCGTGTCTTCCCGTACGGTGGTTACACCTACGCCATGTCCATGCCGGGGCAGTTCTACCGGTCTCGCGACCCACTTGGCGGGTTCGGAGAGGGACCGCGTCTCTTCAATCCCAACATGCGTCACTCGGCGATGCTGGTGCGTGGTGACACCCTGTTCGTGTTCTGGACCGAGGCAGGCGAGGTTCCTGAGCGGATCCTGTTGAGTACGATCGACCTGTCCGGTGACTGGAGCGGCTGGTCGGAAACAGCGCCCGTTGAGCTGCTGCGTCCAGAATTCGACTGGGAAGGAGCCGACGCACCGCTTGAGCCGTCGATGGGCAGCACGGCCTACGGCCATGTGAATCCGCTTAGAGACCCGGCCATTTCCGAGGAGGACGGACGCGTCTTTTTGTTGTACGCGGTCGCGGGCGAGAGTGGTATCGTGATTGCCGAAGTATTCGTTGACTAAATCCGCGCTAATCGCTGCTCTCTCGCGCACAAAACGACTTCAACGAAACGGACGGAGATAAAGCTGTTTACCACGTTCTAGGATGACCGTCAGAGTGACGAGGCTGGGACTCACGACACCGAGTCCGCCGGTGCGACTTGTAGTTTCGCAGCGGCACGCATCCCGATCATGATCTGCCGGTTGTTCTTTGCACGCACCACCACTTGGTCTGCGGCGGCATCTCGGATTTCCACGCTAATCGGTTGACCTGGTGTTAGATCGTTCCCTTCCAGGAAACGGAGAAACTCCGCGTCCTGGTCGGTGACACGAGCCAGGACAACGGGCGTGTCGACGGGACAGGTGAGTAGGGTTTCGTATTCGCGCGTTACCACGGTGCCCTCGGAGTTCGGGATCGGGTCACCATGCGGATCGGTTGACGGGCACCCCAGCATGACGTCGATCCGCTCGATCAGCTGATCTGATGCCGCGTGCTCCAGGCGTTCGGCCTCGTCATGAACCTCAGCCCAGCTCATCCCGATGATCTTAACGAGGAACAACTCCATCAGACGGTGGCGTCGAAGGACCAAAGCCGCAAGTTTGTGGCCGGCATCCGTTAGACGAACACCCGCATACGGCTCGTAGTGGACTAGCCCCGACTCAGCCAGCGCCTTGACCATGGTCGTCGCTGTGCCTGGCACGACGTCGAGTGAAGCTGCCAGCTGACCCATTGAGACCAGTTGCTTCTCTTTACCTTGGGCCGTCTGGGCCTTGAAGATGGCCTTGAGATAGTTCTCAACAGTGCTTGTAGGTGGCAAATGTTTCAGCCTTCCGCAGAGCTAAGCTTGACTTGTCGCATGCGGGGTATCAAGATGTATTTGCATATTTTGAATCATCAAAATTTAATTTGTCAAATATCAAATATTTCTGCGCCTGGATCAGATTGCGCGCGACTGGGACTCAGTCTCAAGCTGGAATGAGCACATATCGATGGTAGGCCCTGGTTTTACGCTTATTGTGTTCTTCGGGATCACTCTTCTCCTCGCGCTCCTGGCCTGGCCAGGGGTTGGTGTCGCGCCACGCCTCCTGCGCCGATCCCGATTGGGCGAACGCGTCCGGTTGGAGGATGCATTGAAGCATGTATTCATGTGCGAGCAGAGCGGACAGGCGTGCTCGTTGGAGAGTCTTGCCGGAAGGTTGGAGGTCTCCACGGCGCAGGCAGCCCCGCTCCTTTCCCGCTTGGCGGAAATGGGTCTAGTCCAGATGGATGGCGACGGACCGGCGCTGACCCACGACGGGGTGCAAACAGCGGTACGGATCGTTCGCAGCCATCGTCTTTGGGAACGGTATCTGGCCGATCGAACCGGCGTACCGCCTATCGAATGGCACGACCAAGCGGAGCGGATGGAGCACTCGCTGTCGCCCGAGCAAACCGATAGTCTTGAGTCAAGACTGGGTCATCCGACCTGGGACCCGCACGGCGATCCAATCCCTACATCGGATGGAGAGATCCCGCCGGCGCCGGGCATCGGACTTCTGAGTGCCGACACCGGCTGCACGGTGGAGGTCGTCCATCTCGAGGACGAACCACGTGAGATCTACGACGCGCTCCTGGATGACGGCCTGGTGCTCGGAGGACGTCTTACAGTCATCGCGAGAACCGACCGTGGCGTTCGCGTGCGCACCGGTGGCCGCGAGTGGACTCTCGACTCGGTCGCTGCGCGAAATGTCAGTGTGAGGCAGTTACCAGCAGGCACGCACGCCGAGTCGGATGGGATCACTCTCCTCGATGTGCAGCCGGATGAGACGGTGCGAGTGATTGAGATATCCGGCGCCTGTCAGGGTACTCAGCGTCGAAGACTACTCGACCTCGGAGTCGTACGTGGTACCGAGATCACACCCGAGTTGGTCAGTGCGGCCGGGGACCCCGTGGCCTACCGAATACGGGGTGCGCTGATTGCGCTACGTAGGAGACAGGCGTCCTGGATCGTAGTCGAGCGGACTGAGAACCACGACGCTGCCGAGGTGGCCTGATGTCTGGGTTGTCATTAGGCTCGTGCGTCGGCTGCTCACAGCATCGAACCGACAGTCTGGTCCGGCTCGGCCTGAGCCCAGACAAGTGGGACGTGCTGATCGCGCTCGCTGGGAACCCCAACGTTGGAAAGAGCACGGTGTTTAACGCCATCACCGGGCTTCGGCAGCATACTGGCAACTGGCCGGGCAAGACGATCGTGCGCGCTGAGGGAGTCTTTACTCACCAGGGAAAGCGGATGAAGGTCGTCGACCTTCCTGGCACATACTCGCTCCAGGCTGGGAGCGTGGACGAGGAGGTCGCGCGCGACTTCATTTTATTCGGCCGACCCGATGTCACTATCGCCGTGGTCGATGCCACTCGTCTTGAACGGAACCTCAACCTCGTCCTGCAGATCCTGGATATCACTGACCGTGTGGTCGTCTACCTTAATCTGGTTGACGAGGCCAGGCGGCGGGGCATCGCCGTCGAAGCGAGGCTTTTAGAGCGAGAGCTGGGAGTACCGGTTATTACCGGAATCGCGAAAGACCGAGTCGGGATCGATGACCTACTCGACGCCGCCCACCGTCTCTCTGTCGGCGAAACTCTGACCCGGCCGTACCGACTGGCCCGGCATGCCGATGAGGTCGAGGACACGGTGGCCGCGCTCGCGCAGGTGGTTGACGATACTTTTCCGCGCGTGCCAAATTCCCGGTGGGTCGCGCTCCGCCTCTTGAACGCCGACGAGGCGGTAATTGAGGCGGTTCGATCGGGAGAGCTGGGGCAGTTGGGTGATGGGCCAGACATCGTTGATCACGCGGTCACAACGGAGACCGCACGAACGCACGTGCTGGATACCGCGCGACGGTTTCGGTGGGACCTCCCAATCGACTTTCACGACCGGATTAGCGAGCGTCTCTATGCCGCCGCAGAGAAGATCGCCGGGAAGGTTCAGATGCGAGGGCTCAAGAAGGCTGGTTTCGATGTTGACCGAACCCTTGACGCACTACTGACGAGCCGGTGGCTCGGCTTTCCGCTGATGCTTGCGATACTCGCCGGTGTCTTCTGGATCACGATCGAGGGTGCCAACGTTCCATCCGGGATGCTCGCGACGCTCCTCATTGATACGGCGCATCCTTGGCTGAAGGGTCTTGGTGGTGCGGTTGGTCTTCCGTGGTGGCTGAATGGGTTCGTCTGTGACGGAATCTATCTGGCAACGGCCTGGGTGGTCGCGGTCATGCTTCCACCAATGGCCATCTTCTTCCCGTTGTTCACGTTACTCGAGGATTTTGGCTACCTTCCGCGTGTCGCATTCAACCTCGATGCGCTCTTTCGCTCGGCCGGAGCCCATGGTAAGCAGGCGCTCACGATGTGTATGGGCTTTGGGTGCAACGCGGCCGGTGTGGTGGCCACCCGCGTCATTGACAGTCCTCGGGAACGACTTATCGCAATCATCACGAATAATTTTTCACTTTGCAACGGGCGATGGCCCACACAGATCCTTATCGCGACGATCTTCATTGGGGCACTGGCGCCAGCACGGCTCGCGGGACTCGTGTCGGCGGCCGCGGTTGTCGGTATCGCGGTTCTTGGAATTTTAGTAATGTTTGTGACGTCCTGGCTGTTGTCACGGACCGTCCTTCGTGGCGAAGCGACGAGCTTCAGTCTTGAGTTGCCCCCGTATCGCCCGCCGCGCATCCTCCAGACCCTCTATACGTCACTGATTGACCGCACGCTGATCGTGCTCTGGCGCGCGATCGTCTTTGCGGCCCCTGCGGGCGCGGTGATCTGGTTGGGCTCGAATATCTACATGGGCGAAGCAAGCCTCGCGGAGCATGCCGCGACGTGGCTGAATCCGTTCGGGATCTTCATTGGACTCAATGGGGTTATCCTGCTCGCGTATGTCGTGGCTATTCCGGCCAACGAAATCGTCATTCCCACCGTCTTAATGCTTACCGTGCTCACCGCCGACGTCGGCGGAGCGGGATCGGGGGCGGGGGTCATGTTCGAGCTCGACAGCGCCGACGCGACGGGCCAGTTGCTTCGAGCGGGTGGGTGGACGCTCTTAACGGCTGTCAATCTTATGCTTTTCAGCCTTTTGCACAACCCGTGTTCCACCACCATTTACACCATTTATCGCGAAACAAAGAGCGTGAAATGGACGACACTGGCAGCGTTGTTGCCACTCGTCATGGGACTGACGGTCTGCTTTCTCGTGGCTCAGGTGTGGAGACTTCTGGGATAGGACGAATGTCCGAACACCTCGATCAGGAGAAGTGGTCCGGCGAGGGGGATTTCACCCAGATACTCATCGACTGGTTCCTGAAGCACGAGACGGTTGCATTTCTCAGGATTGAAGATGCGGTTTCAACACGAACAGATGTTGACTACAACCTCATCAGTAACGAGATCTTCTTGAGATTTCGCACCCGACAGCGTGTCGATCAGGACCGATTGTGGGGCATCTTTCCGCGCGCTCGAACGGTGACCGACAAAGTGATAACGCTTGAGAAGATCGAGTCGGCGCTCTGTGAAGACGAGAACATCGGAGTTCCGGACTATGCTGACGAAGGCATGATTCAGTTTCTTCGCACTGAGCGGGTCATTCCGCCCTATCAAACCAAAGGCTACAAGCTGATAGAACTTGTTCGCGTCTACGAGGTTGGGACGCCACCCCGCACCTGATCCTAGTCCACGTTCATGGTTGAGATTTCCGAGATTCAAAAACGCGTCCGGCACATGATTGACCAGTCCAGACGAGCGTCGAAAGAACGCCGTGCTCGCATAGCGTCCGAAACCCGTGCGGGGGAGCAGGCGTTGCACCGGGTGGTGACCCCGGTGTTCAAGGCTGTCGCCGCTGCGTTGAAGGCAGAAAGGCACCCTTTTCGGGTCTCGACGCCCGTTGACGCCGTGAGGATGTCGGCCGAATCGTCCGGCGACAACTTCATCGAGCTGGTCTTCGACACCACGGGTGCTCAGTCAGTGCTGAGGGGACGCGTCAGTCGGACCCGAGGCCGCCGTTTACTTGTCGAGGAGAAAGTCGTCAGCGAGGGATCCCAGCTGGGGACCTTGAGTGACGAGGACGTGCTGGAGTACCTGCTCGGCGCGTTGGGGCCGTTCGTCGAGTAAGACAAGAGGCTGCCTCGTCTCAGATCGCCCCTGCCCTTCGCAGTCGAGCGATCGAACTCGGCTCAAGACCAAGATCCCTTCCGAGGATCTCCTCAGTCTGCTGTCCGAGCGTCGGGGGCGGCGTACGGATAGAGCCCGGCGTGTCGTTCAGCTTGACCGGAACACCCAGTGTGCGAATGGCACCGGCCACCGGGTGATCAAGTGCGACCACCATGGCACGCTCCACAATTTGAGGGTCCAAAAAGACCTCTTCGAGGTCACGCACCACCCCACAGGGGATACCGGCCTCAGTCAATAGCGAGATCCAGTCGGCCGCGGGGCGGGCACGAAGACGGTCAATGAGAATCGGTCGAAGCAACCCGTGCCGCTCGACGCGATCCTTGTTCGTTACGAACCGTGGATCGGTCCCTAGGTCGTCCGCACCGAGGACGCCGCAAAACGTACGCCAGAGTTGGTCGTTTCCGACCGCCACCACCAGTTCGCCGTCACCCGCTTCTAATACTTCGTAGGGCACGATCGTCGGGTGGCGGTTGCCGAGTCGCTGCGGTGGCTGGTTTGTCGCGAAGTAGATACCCGCCTGATACGTGAGTAGCGCCGCGACGGAGTCCAGCATGCCGACGTCCACGAATTGGCCGTGACCCGTCCGATGCCGGGCCAGCAGAGCCATCGCGACGCCGTACGCTGCGAACATCCCGGAGGTGATATCAGCGATTGCCACGCCGAGTCGGTACGCAGGCCCGTCGTCTTCGCCCGTGATGCTCATCAGGCCACCTTCGGCCTGGAGGACAGCATCGTAACCGGGTTCCGCTCGGCGAGGTCCGGTGTGACCAAAACCAGAGATGGAGCAGTAGACGAGCTCGGGCCACCTGGCAGCGACATCAGCGTATCCCAGTTTCATGCGTGTCAATGTCCCTGGCCGAAAGTTCTCAACCAGGACGTCAGCTTTATTGAGAAGCGCCTCAAGTATCGGTCGACCCTCTGGATGCTTCAGATTAAGGGTCAGGCTTTCCTTGTTCCGGTTGACACTCATGAAATATGAGCTTTCTCCCTCTTCGAACGGTGGGCCCCATCTGCGGGTATCATCGCCTCGACCCGGTTGCTCGATCTTGATGACCCGGGCCCCCATGTCGGCGAGCATCATCGTGCAGTACGGCCCTGAGAGAACCCGGGTGAAATCGAGGACGGTTGTTCCTGTGAGCGGGCCGAGTGGTTCGTTGCTCATGTGTTTTTATCTCCTCGGTTCGCTGTGTCCGCCCACGTCACTCGACTGAGACGTGCTGATTATGGCTCGCCTCAAGGCCGACTGGCCGTAGTGATTCTTGAGAATTGAAGAAGGCCGAGCGACCACGCGATGGGTCCGAAGCCGACGCGACTAACCTTCAGTCTTTCTCCTCACCCATCTTGACCGGCTCGCTCAGGTCTCCAAGAAGGTCAGCGTCCTCGCGTGCGCCCCGAGTACGGGCCATGGCCCACCCCGAGCCCAAAGACGAGCACGGTGAGAAAATGAGAAGGGTTCCATCAGGCCTACAGGTCAGAATAAGCGAACACCGCCGTCCATACAATCCGGCGTCGCTTCTCGCACGAGACGTTAGCATCTCCGTCACCTGCGCGGCGTCTAAACGAAATGCTACGATCAGCCTTGCGCTAGCAGCAATACAGACGGTGTATGTAAGGATTCGCTAAACGATGAACAACCATTCCCTTCGTGTCTACGATTCTATTCTGGGCCTACTTTCCAGTGCCGAAAATCCTACGCCGCTCGTGCGTCTGAACCGGGTGTTGCCCTTCAAGTACACCCAAGTGTACGGCAAGCTCGAGTGGTATAACCCGTTCGGGGCGGTAAAGGATCGCGTCGCAGTAAATTTGATCGTCGATGGGGAAGCTCGTCACACGGTGCACGACCACCAAAAGCTCGTTGAGCCAACCTCCGGAAATACGGGTATGGCGCTAGCCATGATCGCAAACGTCAGAGGTTATTCGCTGACAACGCCGCTCTCGAGTGAGATCCCACTCGAGAAGCGCACGATGCTACGCTTTTTCGGCGCCGACGTGATAGAGCTGGAGGACACACTCTGTCCGGCACCGGGGGCGCCGGAGGGAGCCATTGCGAAGGCTACCGAGATCGGCGATCGTCCCGAGTTTCACATGCTGAACCAGTACGCCAACGAAGCTAACCCTGAGGCGCACTACAAAACAACCGGGCCAGAGATCTGGCGGCAGACTGAGGGGGAGGTGACACACTTCGTAGCGGGGCTCGGTACGTGCGGTACGATTACGGGAACCGGACGTTTTCTCAAGGAGCTGAAGAGTTCCATCAAGATTCTTGGTGTGCACCCAGAAGAGGGACACGATATTCCCGGCGTGCGCAGTATCCGTCAGCTACAGCAAACAAAACTTTTCATTCCTGATGAGTACGACGGCTTGGTTGAGGTGACAAACCAGGATGCGTTCGATCTCTGCCTGCGCCTAAATCGGGAGGAGAGCATGATCGCCGGTCCAAGTTCAGCCATGGCGCTGTCTGGCGCATTTAAACTTGTGCCAGACGAACCTGGGAACATTGCGGTTGTGCTTTTTCCTGACAGCGCGTTCAAGTACGCATCGTCGGTTGTGAAGTATCTACCAGGCCTCACACCGCGGGAGCTCAAGCGTGCCACATCGAGAAACGCGCTGCTCGACAAGATGGTGGAGAACGTTCGAGGTAACCCCAATTTGACTATCGATGTCGATACTGCTCATGCGCAGTGGCAGGATGGCAAGTCATCCGTAATAGATGTACGTCCGAGTAAGGAATACCGAGAAGCGCATATCCCGGGCGCTCTCAGCGTGCCACTTTCGCAGCTTGGCGACGATCTCTCAGTGTTTCCTAACGATCTCGCCACTCCGATTTTGAGCGTCTGCCAGCGAGGTAACGCCTCGCTATCAGGTGTTCTGTTCCTCAAGTCTCTTGGTTATCGCAACGCACGAAGCATTACCGGAGGGACTCTCGCATGGCGAGAAAATGGTTTCAAAACTGACGCGGAATAGGGCTGGCTTCAAGCCTGAAATCTCTGAAGCCAGGTCAATGGTGAACGGTTACGAGAAGGCGCTGATCGTGAGTAACGACGTCGCCACGCACATCCAGAATCACGGTCGTGAGACGTATCCAAACGAATGCTGCGGCGCCTTGATTGGGATCGGTAATTTCGTGGGGGAGTGCTTGTCGCTACCGAACACAACCGAGGAAGGGCCACGACGACGTTTCCTCGTCAACCCACACGATTATCGAGCGGCGGAGCGACATGCGACCGAGTCTGGCTACACGTTGATTGGTTTTTATCATTCACACCCAGACCACCCAGCTCGGCCGTCCCAGTATGATCTGGCTCACGCGTGGCCGGAATTCACCTACGTGATTATTGCCGTCGAGAAGGGGAAACCTGGCGCGATGACCTCTTGGCGTCTACGCGAAGACCGCTCAGCGTTCGATGAAGGACACATCGAACGACGTAACGGATAGGGCAAATTAACATGGCCAATGATGTACTGATACCGACACCGCTTCGTGCGTATGTGGGCAAGCAGGATGTCGTGCAGGTAGACGGAGAAACAGTAGGTGAGCTTTTACAGAACCTGACTGCTAAGTACTCGGAACTACAAAATCATCTCTACAACGAGGATGGCCGACTACGGAGCTTCGTCAACGTCTATCTCAACGACGACGACATCAGATATCTCCAGAAAGAGGACACGCCGGTTGCGGAGGGTGACACTATCAGCATTGTGCCGTCAGTGGCCGGTGGGACCGGTTCGGTGGCGACCGGACTGAGTCGATGACGTTAAGCAACGAAGAGGTTGCCCGATACAGCCGCCATCTCATTATGCCTGAAGTTGGCATGGACGGGCAGCTCAAGCTCAAGGCAGCGAGCGTGCTCTGCATCGGTGCCGGCGGGCTTGGTTCGCCTGTAGCCATGTATCTTGCGGCCGCCGGTGTAGGGAGAATCGGCATTGTGGACTTCGACGTGGTCGACCACAGCAACCTGCAGCGGCAGGTGATTCACACCACGCTCGACGTGGGTCGCTCAAAACTCGACTCAGCCCGTGACCGTCTGAACGCGCTCAATCCAGAGGTAAAGGTTGAGACCCACGATGTCGCGCTTTCGTCAGAGAACGCGTTGGACCTGCTTGCCGGTTACGACATCATCGTCGACGGCACCGACAACTTTCCGACACGGTATCTTGTCAACGACGCCTGCGTGATCCTAGGCAAACCGAACGTCTACGGAAGCATCTTTCGCTTCGAGGGCCAGGCATCGGTCTTCGCGACCAAGGACGGACCATGCTACCGCTGCTTGTATCCTGAGCCGCCGCCGCCCGGTCTGGTGCCAAGTTGCGCTGAAGGTGGCGTTCTGGGGATTCTGCCGGGCGTGATCGGGACGATTCAAGCCACAGAAGCGGTCAAGTTGATCATCGGAGTGGGTGAACCGTTGGTTAATCGGTTCATGATTTATGATGCGTTGCGGATGCGATTCCGGGAGCTTAAGCTTCGTCGAGATCCTGAGTGCCCGGTTTGCGGCGACAACCCGACGGTCACAGAGTTGATCGACTACGAGCAATTCTGCGGCATCACTCCAGCTCTGTCGGTCGCCGAACCGGCTGCGGGTGTAGAGACCACGGTCGAAGAGCTCAAGACGCGTCTAGATAGGGCCGATGGAGTGTTCATCCTGGATGTCCGAGAGCCACAGGAGTTTCAAATTTGCCGGATTCCCAGCTCGACGCTCATCCCGCTTGGTGATCTTCCGGATCGGCTGGTGGAATTGGAGGGGCGCGACGACATGGTGGTCCACTGCAAGTCGGGAGCGCGGAGCGCCAAGGCGGTGAAGCTGCTCCACAAGGCCGGCTTTGTAAAGGCGAAGAATTTACGCGGCGGGATTCTCGCCTGGATCGACGGGGTGGATCCGTCGCTCCCCAAGTACTGACGTCGCGAGTCGCGGTGACCGCTGCTCTCCGATCCTCCACGACCCCCGACTTATGACCCATGACTCCGGACCCGTCCGAGCGCTATACTGATAGCACCTGATGCTACGACTGTCCAAGAAGACTGACTACGCGCTGATTGCGTTGAAGGCTCTGGTATTAAGTGAGCGCGGGACATCGTGTAGTGCGCGTGAGATCGCTGCACGATACAACATCCCTGTCGAGCTGATGGCCAAGGTGCTCCAGCGGTTGGCCCGGCGTGGACTGCTCGAATCGCATAAAGGCACATTTGGAGGTTACCAGCTTTCGCGGCCAGCAAGCCTGATCTCGGTCGCGGAGGTCATTCGGGCGATTGACGGTCCGGTACTGGTGACCGCCTGTTCGGATGAAGACGAGACGTGCGATCAGTATTCGAAGTGCAATGTGCGAGATCCGCTTTGGCGTCTCAAAGACCGGATTGTGCAGTCGCTCGCCTCGTTCACGCTTGAGGAGCTCGCCGAAGATGATCACGGGTCGACCTTCCCGGTGACCGTGAGGCTAGGTTACGCGGAATCTGTTGCGGTCCCGATGCGTTCCGTCGATTAGTTGGCCGCTCACCTTCGGTCGCGCGGTCTAATGCTTCGACGACCGATCTACATGGACCACCATGCCACGACTCCCACTGATCCGAGGGTCGTCGAGGCGAGGCAGCCATTTTCCGCCAAGACTTTCGGTAATCCGGCCAGCCGCCATCATGCCTTCGGCTGGGCCGCAAGGGATGCCGTCGAGAAGGCACGAAAGCAGGTTTCCAGGCTGATCCTTGGCATCACGCTAGCGCCGATCGGATACACTGATTAGAAGGACAATGATCGAGGTCACTGCTGCTGCGGCGAAGCGCATTCGTGAGGCCATGGCTAGTGAAGGCGTCACGGAAGGCGGGTTACGCGTCGGCGTTAAGGCCGGTGGTTGCAACGGCATGAGCTACGTGTTTCGGTGGGACACTGCACCCAAGCCCACCGACGAAGTGTTCAAGAGCTCAGAGGGGACTCGCATTTTTGTCGACAAGAAGAGCTACACCTATCTGGATGGAACCGTGCTGGACTGTGATTCCGAGATGCTCGGACAGTCACTGATCTTCAGAAATCCCAACGCGAAGAGCGAGTGCGGCTGCGGCCTCTCGTTCAACGTCTGAGGCACCGCGGTCCCCACCGGTGGTCCTGGTCTGGAATAGTCAGTGGCGAGCGGGTTGGTCTCCAGTCGTGCCATCACGCCGCGCGTTGGTTCCAACCGCTGACGGACTCCCAGGCAAGAAAGATGGCGAGCGACCCAGACCCGACGATTGCGCCAGACCGGCGGCCAAGTCCGCTCGTGGTCGTGTCCAACCGTGAGCCTTTCCAGCACATCATCAATCCCTACGATGTCGAGCGGTTCGCACAGGCATTAGAACTGGCGATCGATATACCAACCGATGAGCGCCGCCGCCGGATGCCGTTCCTCAGGCGCACCGTGGCCGGTCGAAACATCTTCAGCTGGGCCTCGGACATTCTGAAAGGTCTCGAGAACCTTGATTCGAAGGCACTCCCGCCGGCGCGGGGGAAGGCGACCCGCGGTCGGAAGGCTGCGCTCGTGAGACCGATCTATCGAAACTCGTAGGTGGCACAAGGTCCAAGCTAAAACCCCGTGGGTGACTCCGTATCGACGTTCGTCCTTAGACTCCTGTACACTCCCCGCGATGTCGGTGCGGGAGGGTCTCTACGGCGCGTTCTACCACAGTATGCGCGCGTACTATCTCCCGCTCGCGTGCGGAGTGGCCCTTGCTGTCAGCGCGTTTCTGCCATGGACGAGACTGGGTGACCGGGAACTCGGCGGTATCCCAAGCCTCGCTGGATTGTGGGTGCTCGGATTGGGGTTACTGGCGGTGTTGCTGGCATCGCTGAGTGTCGTGACGCGCCGAAACTCTAGGCATCCGCTGCTGCTGGTCGGACTGGCGGCCCTTGCGATCCTCTGGCTCGGAGAGCAATTTCTGGAGAGGTCGGCCGCCGACCAGCTCTGGGCGCGATTGCAGGCCCAGGCGATCGTCCAGGGGACGACCGCCGTCGAGGTGCCAGTCCCGGTCATGGGTGTCGGTGCCTACGTCGGCTTGACGGCCTCGCTCTTGATTACCCTCTTCGGCCTAACGATCGTGGTTCGACAAGCCGCTCGGCCCTACGCCGAGTCGGACGATGACGATGACTGAACAGACTATGAAGATTACCGTTGCCCATAGTCCAGACTCTGACGATGCGTTTATGTTTTATGGCCTGGCGTCCGGTGCGGTCGATGTCGACGGATTTGATGTCGGGCACGTGTTGGCCGACATCGAGACTTTGAACCGCAATGCGTTCGACGAACGGTACGAGGTCACGGCTGTTTCGTTTCATGCGTACGCGTATCTGATCGACCGATATGCGCTCCTGCCGCATGGCGCGAGTATGGGTGATCGGTACGGGCCGGTGCTCGTTACACGGGCCGACGGACCGACGGATCTTGACGGGGTCACGGTTGCGATTCCCGGCACGTTGACCACCGCGTATCTCGCGCTGCAGCTCTACTATCCCGGCGTGGCATACGAAGTGATTCCGTTTGACGAGATTCAGCCAGCCGTACACGAGGGCAAGGTCGACGCGGGTCTCCTCATCCACGAGGGACAGTTAACCTACGCCGAAGAAGGGCTTCGCCCGATTGTCGATCTGGGGGTGTGGTGGGCCGATCGGACGGGTGGTCTTCCGTTGCCATTGGGGTGCAACGTGATCCGGCGCGACCTAGGTGCCGACACGATGCGTCGCGTGTCCCGGCTGCTTCACGACAGTATCGCCTACGCGCTCGGTCATCGTACGGAGGCCATCGATTACGCACAGCAGTACGGGCGAGGTCTCGATGAAGACCAAACCGACCGGTTTGTAGGAATGTATGTCAATGAGCTGACGCTCGATTACGGTGAGCGGGGTCGGGCGGCGGTCGAGCGGCTGTTCAGCGAAGCCTACGAGAAGGAGCTTATCCCACACCCGGTGCCGGTCGAGTTTGTGGAGTAGCGAAGACCTCCGGGTGCAGCATTCGCGCGAGCTCCTCGGTTGCCTCAATTACCCCTGGTCCAGGCACCACAAAACGATGGCCCGTCACGAAGTGAATCCGACCATTACGGACAGCCGGGAGCGCTGACAGTTGCCGCCACACGTCACGCTCGTCATCGATCACACTCTTTCGTAGATATTCGTCAAATCGAATTTCGATAATGACGTCCGGGGCTGCTGCCAGTATGGCCTCTGAGCTCACCTGTGCGATATTCTCGCTTCTGACCTCCGCAAAGACGTTCTCCCCGCCGGCCGTGTCAAGCATGTCGTGCAGGAAACCAATGCCCCCGCTGGCGTAGATATTACGGAGCGCCATTGGTTCTCGTGAAAACACAAGGAGTGTGCGAGGTCTTGGTCGGCCGTCGACCTTTGCCCGGATGGCAGCCAGACCTGTGTCCATTTGGGCGGCGATGGACTCGGCCTGTACCGTCCGACCAGTACGCACTCCAAGATCACGGATGGTTTCTGTAATGTCGACAAGACCGGCGTGTTCGTACACCAGCACCGGGATACCTGCACGCTCCAGCTGTTGACGCTGGTCCACGTGGCTCTGGTACAAAACGACGAGATCCGGCCGAAGCGTGAAGATTCGCTCCATATCAGGGTCGAGGAGTCCACCGACGCGTACGAGTTCGGCTGCGCGATCGTCACCGTCGGGGAGACGATCGAAGCTTCCGATTCCAACGAGCCGAGATTCTGCGCCGATCGCGAACAGTATCTGGGTGACCGCGGGCACGATCGAGATGATCCGTTTGGGGCCGGAATTCTGGGCCGAGAGCAACCCGATCGCCACGACAAGGATGGCCACGACCGTCGGGCATGTCGTACTGGTGCCTATCGACTGCGTATGAGTAACCACAAGAAAAACGGTCCCCCAAGCATCGCCGTGATGACACCAACCGGTAGTTCGACCGGCGCCATCAACGTTCGGGCTCCGACGTCACAAATTACGAGAAACGCTGCACCGAGGAAGGCCGACGCCGGCAGTACCACCCGGTGGTCGGCCCCGACTATGAGACGCACGATGTGCGGAACGATGATGCCGATGAACCCGATTGGACCGCCCAGCGAAACCGCCGCGCCCGTCGCGAGTGATGCGCTGAAGAACGCCAGACGTTGGGTCCGCAGCACGTTCACACCTCGGGATGCCGCATGCTCGCTTCCGAGCGTGAGGAGGTTAAGTGACCGGGGTAGCCAGGCGAATCCAGCCACCGCCACCGCCAGCAGTGGTAGGGCCCACACGATCGGTTCGTACCCACTCACATCGAGGTTACCCATCAACCACCGGATCGCCTGAAAATTCTGCGAGAAGTCGGCCAGATACTGTATGAACATGATGACCGCAGAGAACAGTGAGTTGAGGGTGACGCCGGCAAGTAGCAACACGTTAGTGGAAAGTCCCTGGCGTCGGAGCCGCGCGAGTGAATAGACGATAACAACTGCTGCCAACGCACCCGCGAGGCTCGCGAGAGTGACGGCCGGCACTCCCAGCACCGTGAGTGGTACGCCGAAGATGATCACCACCATCGCACCGAGTGAGGCGCCGGCGGAGACGCCGAGCGTGAATGGTGTTGCCAGCGGGTTTCTAAGGAGTGCCTGCAGTACGACACCAGCCGCCGCGAGTGCGCCGCCGACGAGGGCTCCGGCTAGCGCCCTGGGCAAACGGGCGATAAAGAAGATCTGGGCATCGACGTTGTCGGTAAACGGGATTGACCCATCAAACACTTGACGGAGACTAATTGGCGTCGGCCCTACGAGGGGGGCCAGCAGGCAGACCGCCAGAGCTGTCCCACCAAACACGGTGTAGGTTGTTAGGAGTCTCCACCGGAGGTTCCCGACTCCCAAGGCGGTTACTGTTCCGACCGGGTTACCCTCAGTCATTGGGTTTGTTCGTCGGCACGATCCACCGGTATCACGAGCACATGGTCGGTTGTCGGATGTCGGGTGACCACCGCGTCGACACCATACAGCGATCTCACCATGCTCTCGGTTAAGACATCTTGGGTGGGGCCGGTGGCCAGCACTCGCCCGTCACGCAGCAGCACCAGATCCCGGCAAACACTCGCAGCCAGGGTCAGATCATGGGTCGAGATGAGAATCGCGATACCCATTGCGTTGAGCTTGCGAATAAGCGACGCGATTTCCAGCTGATAGGCCAGATCGAGTGAGGCTGTGGGTTCGTCTAGCAGCAGGACTTGCGAGCCAGGCTCGGTCTCGTCCGCCGTGTAGAGTTGCGCGAGAGCGCTCGCGATCACAACACGTTGTTTCTCGCCACCACTCAATGTTGTAAACGACCTGGCGGCGAGGTCCAAGGTGCCCGTGGCTGCCAGCGCATCGGCTGCGTATCCGAGGTCGGTTTGGCTCTCGATCGCAAACGTCGCCAGGTGCGGGTAGCGACCCATGAGCACGACCTCGAGCACCGAGTAGTCGAACGCCAGATAAGTTTCTTGGGGAACTGTGGCCATTCGCCGGGCTAGCATTCCACGTGGATACGTCGACAGGTCGCGATCGTCAAGCGTGATCCGTCCGGTTGACGGAGTCTGCAGACCGCCCATTAGCCGTAACAGCGTTGTCTTGCCAGAGCCATTTGGTCCGAGCACACCCGTCAGGCCGGCGTTGGAGAGACCGAGAGAGATACCGTGTAACACTTCGGCGGTGTCGTATCTAAATGAGACGGTGTCTGCTCGCAGCACGGCTTAGACTTGATCTCGGAGGAGGCGGCGGGAAACGGCAAATGATCGACAGGACGCGACCTTCATGTAACCTCCATCGGCGTGACCACGCACCGCGCCTGCGGCTAAAAGGACCGACAGATTAGAGGACGCCCGATTATCAGGTCTCCTGACTTGCGGATCGCGGCGAGACGGTCAAACCTTCCCGGGTCCTGTATCCGACTGGCCCAGTGGTGGGTGCGCGTCGCACCCAAAACCGCCCCACTCCCCGCTTACAGTGGCGGGACCGTGTGGGACTTGTACCCACTTCCCTTCTGATCGGGAAGCGCCGAATTGACACTCCGCTACAGTATACCCAACCCAAACACCAACTTTCGACGCCTCGCCCCGACACCTGTACGGTGATAAGCCTCTTTCGTGTGGGATAATACACACCCATGTACGATCGGTTGGCCGAGGGTGGACTGGAAGACGTCGCGTCGAAACTCGACGCCGGTGTTCGGCTGAGTCTCGACGACGGCGTCCAACTCTTGGCTTGTCCCGATTTGTTCGCCATCGGGTGGCTGGCCAACCGTGAACGTGAGCGACGGTACGGGGACGACACTTTTTTCAATCACAATCTTCGACTCGAAGCCACGAACGTCTGCGTGGCGAGTTGCCTGTTCTGTTCTTTTGCCAGGCTCCAGCCTGGTGATACCGGTGCCTATACGATGTCGCTGGAGCAGGCCTGGGACAAGCTGCGCGAGCGCGGCGACCAGGCGCTCACTGAGGTGCACGTCGTCAACGGATTGCATCCGGGTCTGCCGTTCGACTACTACACGGAACTCCTGCGCGGCTTTAAGAAGATCAGGCCTGATATTCACTTGAAGTGCTTCACGGCGGTCGAGATTGCATTCTTTGCTGACCTCTACGGCAAGACTGACGAACAGGTCCTCCGCGCGTTGGTCGATGCGGGCCTTGACTCGCTACCGGGTGGCGGAGCCGAAGTTTTTTCGGACCGCGTCCGCCGGAAGATCTGTCACGACAAGTGCGGCACCGCGCGGTGGCTTGACATTCATCGGACGGCCCATCGTCTCGGGATGAGGTCGAATGTCACGATGCTTTACGGGCACATCGAGACGCCCACGGAGCAGATCGACCACATGCTACAGGCCCGGGCACTACAAGACGAAACTGGAGGCCTCCAGGCGTTCATCCCCCTGGCCTTTCATCCCGACAACAATCAGATGAAAAAGTTACCGCCACCGACTGCCGCTGACTCGCTGCGGGTCCACGCGGTGGCGAGACTGATGCTTGACAACATCCCTCATGTCAAAGCGTTTTGGATCGCGACAGGACTAGAAGTCGCACAAACCTCGCTCTGGTTTGGCGTCGACGACCTCGACGGCACGGTTCAGGAGGAACGCATCTACCATATGGCGGGTGCTCCGACGCCGGAGGCGATGACCCCACAACAGATCAGTACGTTGATTCGTGACGCGGGACGTCATCCCGTCGAACGCGATACTTTGTACAACGTCGTGTCGAGTCAGGTTGAGACGCCGCAGTCGCATCTGCTGGCGTGATAAGATTGCGGTAGGTCAAGTCGCTCTCGATCGGTAGCTTTGTCGGTATCGGGTGTGGTTTGTCCTTTTTAATGTTTAACGCTTGAGAAAAATTTCACAAGTTACACTGGATCATATGCTCGCCGAGCTACTTACCGATTACGAGAAAAGTCAGATCACCGAGCGTCAGTCGCTTCCCGACCGCTATCTCGGCTTGTCGGACGAGGAGATGCACGGGCGAATCGCCGCGGCTCGTGACGCACTTGGTGAACAGCTTTTGATCCTTGGTCACCACTATCAGCGCGATGAAGTGATCGCGTTCGCCGACCACACCGGCGATTCGTTCAAGTTGGCCCAGCAGGCCTCAGTGCAGCGGGACGCAGAGTTCATTGTTTTTTGTGGCGTGCACTTTATGGCCGAGAGCGCTGACGTGCTAAGCGGTCCCGAGCAGCAAGTGATTCTGCCAGATCTCGCTGCCGGATGCTCGATGGCCGATATGGCGGCACCTGACCAACTGGAGGTGTGCTGGGACGAGCTCCAGAAGATGGGTGCAACACGGGTTGTTCCCGTCACGTACATCAATTCGGCCGCCTCGATCAAAGCCTTTTGCGGCGAACATGGCGGAGTGGTCTGCACCTCGGGCAACGCCGATGCGACGTTACGGTGGGCGTGGGAGCGAGGCGAACAGATCCTCTTTCTACCCGACCAGCATCTCGGGCGGAACACCGCCTACAAGATGGGCGTTCCACTCGACCAGATGGTGGTTTGGGATCCCGACACCGCTTTCGGCGACGTTAACCCGGTGGCGCTGCAGCGTGCACGGATGATCCTGTGGAACGGGCACTGCTCTGTGCATGCGCGGTTTGGCGTCAAGCAGGTTGAGATGGTCAGGCGCCAGCGTCCTGGTGTCCGTGTCATCGTGCACCCAGAATGCACCTGGGACGTCGTCCAGGCTGCAGATGATTTCGGATCGACCGAGTACATCATCAAACAGATTAACGACAGCCCGGAAGGATCGGTGTGGGCGGTAGGTACTGAGATTCATCTGGTCAACCGGCTGGCGCAACGCCTCGCGCCGGATCGGACGGTGCTGACGCTGGATCCCATCGGCTGCCTGTGCTCGACAATGTTCCGAGTATCACCGAATCATCTTCTATGGGTGCTCGATGGCCTGCTTGTGGGTCACGTTTACAATCGAATCACCGTACCCGACCGAGAGAAGCACTGGACCCGGGTTGCACTCGATCGGATGTTGAGCATTCACTAATTTGTCGTTTTGCGGACGTGGGTTCCGAGCCGGCTGGCTACGGGATCCGGTCTGCGTCCTCCAATTCTTGAAAGAGAGGTTTCTATGGCCTACGAGTTGCCGCCGCTTCCCTATGACTACGACGCTCTTGAGCCCCACATTGACGAGCAGACGATGCGGATCCATCACGACAAGCACCATGCGACATACGTCACGAAACTGAACGGAGCGCTCGAGGGTCACCCTGATCTGGTGAGTAAGAACATCGATGACCTGGTTGCCGACCTGGCCAGTGTTCCCGAAACGATTCGGGGCGCTGTCCGCAACAACGGTGGTGGGCATGCGAACCACGCGCTGTTCTGGCAGGTGATGGCGCCCGGCGGCGGTGGCGCGCCGACCGGTAAAGTCGCAGACGCGATTAACGGAGCGTTTGGTTCGTATGACGGATTTACGGAAAAGCTCGCCAACGCAGCCGCCACCCGCTTTGGTAGCGGATGGGTCTGGTTGGTCGACGCGGGTGACACTTTGACCATCGAGAGCACACCAAACCAGGACACACCGGTGATGGAGGGGAGGAAGCCGATCCTGGGGATTGACGTCTGGGAGCATGCCTACTACCTGAAGCATCAGAATCGACGTCCCGACTACGTCGCCGCCTGGCTTAACGTGATCAATTGGGACGAAGTCAGTCGGCGGTTGGGTTAGCTAGTCTGGTTGATGAGACAGGGGTCAGGGAGTCAGGTGTTTTCCTGTCCCTGATTCCTGTCTCCTGTTTCGGGTCCTGCGCTCCCCATGTCCTCCGTTGTCTTTCTCTTCCTAACCCATCTCGGGATCGGTATTGCCGCCACCCTGACGATCGTGGGAAGCGCGGCGGGCGCACAGTTCTTTCGATTCAATTCTGGCCTTGCCGCCGTTTTGATGCTGGTGGGTCTGGCCTTCCGACCGACGCCGTCTCTGGTCACCGACCTGGAGTCAGTCGGGTTTGCGGCCCTCGTGGTCGCGACTGGTACTCTGCTCGTGTACTGGGCCTCGATCGGACGTGGCCTAGCCAGTCTGAGGCCCTGGCTGCTCATGACGACGGTCCTCGCTGGAGGACTGTCGATGGTCTCCCAAGCGATTGGACTGTCCGCCGGCGAGATGGCTCCGTCGGCTGCACTTACCTCGGTGAGTTTCCTCTCGTCGGCGGCGTTGCTTGGTGGCGCCTGCACCGCGATGATTCTCGGTCACTGGTATCTGGTCTTACCATCGATGGACGTCTCGCTGTTGCAGTCGATGGTCAAGTTCCACATCGGATCGATCGTGGTGCGGACTGTGGTGGTGATGGCGGTCGTCTGGGTCGCGCTCGTCAGCTGGCAGGCTCCCTCCGGGGCTGGCTATGGCCAGTACGTCTTGTCCCTAGACGGCGTATTCCTGTGGCAACGCGTGTTGTTCGGGCTCGGTTCCCCGGCGCTACTGTCGTATTTGACCTGGGAAACGGCCAAGATCCGGTCTACCCAATCAGCGACCGGCATCTTGTATGTCGATTTTTTTACGGTCGTGGTAGGGGAAGTGCTCGCGAAGTACCTTCTACTCTCGACACTGGTGCCGTTGTGAGGTGCGAGACTCTCACCCGTAGCTAATTTCTATGCGTGTCACCCTCAAATGCCCCGACTGTGGCAGTGCGCTTCCGTTCGACGCCTGGAACGCGCCAGAAGCGGTGACGTGTGGGGCGTGTGAATTGATCATTCCGTTGACGCTCTCCGATGGCGTGCGCACTGACAAGACCGTCGATCTGTGTCCGCTGTGCTCAGGTTCAGACTTCTACGTTCGCAGGGATTTCGACCCCAAACGGGGCCTGACGGTAGTCATCATCGCCATCGTGATCAGCGCCGGGTTCTACTGGTTCGGCCTTGACCTGATTGCCTATTCGGTTCTGGGGTTTTTCGCGTTGATTGACCTCCTGGTCTACCGTCGCCTGAAGGACCTCACCGTGTGCTACCGATGCCACACACTGTTTCGTGGATCGCACACGCCCGATGCTCCGATCTTTGACCTGGCCACCGCAGACGAACTCGAGTTGGAGTGGGCGAGGCAGCTGGACAAGAGAGAAAAAAGACACCCGAAGCCTGAAGTGCAGGATTAGAATGGAGTGCGTGCAACAAATGTAGACGTTCGGCCGGCGCTTGTGCACTCACCACGCTAAAATAGTTTCACCGTCACCATCTGGCCTTTTTCCACGATGTCGGTCTGCGCCGCGATCTCAATATAGCCATCGGCTTGCGACATGCTCGTGATATCGCCCGATGCTTTGAAGGCCCCCACCGCTTCACCGTTTTTGACTCGCACCGTATAGAACTGATGACGCCCAGTCGTTGAGACGAACCGCTGGGCGGCCGGTACCGTCACGCTCAGCGTCCGGTTCGGCGGCAGGTGCGCCATTTTGCGCAGAAGGGGAATTAACAGCATGTAGGCGTTCGAGAGGCACGACGTCGGATACCCCGGCATCCCGAGGACCGGGGTGTCACCGATTCGCCCAAAGACGGTGGGTTTTCCAGGTTTAACGGCGATGCCATGAAAGAGCACCTCGCCCTTCCGCTCGAGCACGTCGAGTGTCAGGTCTCGTTCGCCCACCGAGCTTCCGCCTGAAAACACGAGTATGTCGTTGTCGAGGCACGTGTCGACCGAGGCCTCGAGGGCATCGATGGTGTCGATGGCCGTTGGATATGCCACGGCGACACCGCCGTGTTCACCGATCACCGCGCCCAGTGTGAAGCGGTTGATATCGTAGATTTGGCCGGGTCCAAGTGGTTGACCGGGTTCGATGATCTCGTTACCGGTCGAGAGAATTGCAACGGTTGGCCGGTCAAACACCTCAAGCTCGGCGAGTCCCAAGGCCGCGATGGCGCCCAGACGGCTTGACGTCAGAACGTCGCTCCGGTTTAAAACGACCTCCCCACTCGAAATATCGGCACCTTGGTGGCCGACATGCTGTCGAGGATAAACGGGTGTCAGAATCTCGACTCCGTCGTCAGGGCTTCGTTCCGTTTCTTCGACCATGACAACCGCATCACTACCGTCAGGCATCGGCGCGCCAGTTGCTATTTCGGTGCACTCCCCCCGAGACAGAGGTTTTGTTGGCACGCTTCCCGTGTGCACGGTTTCGACCCGATGCAGCGAGCGTGGCTTCTGGCGGCTCGCGCCGAAGGTATCCTCAGCAATGACGGCGAACCCGTCCATGGCCGCGCGGTTAAAGGAAGGGACGTCCAGGGTTGCAGTGATCGGGGAGGCGAGCACCCGTCGATGCGCATCGGTCAGCCCGACGCACGTCGTACGTTTCACTGGACGGGCCGTCTCGATGATAATTGCCAGCGCCTCGTCGAGAGGGATCGTGTTTCGGATTGGCCGCATCTTTGTGTGTATCGCGTCGGTCGTCCGTGTCGAATTTGTCATGGTGGGCTACTGGTCATCTAAGGGTCGTCTATCGTGCGGCTTCTCTGACGAGGTGCCCTAGCTCGGGTAGCACCAGTTTCGTGACCGCGAGTCGCACCGCATTCTCAGAGCCTGGAATACTGATGATGATCTTCCGTCGTGCGGTACCAGCCAACGCACGGCTCAGCATTGCGGCGGTACCGATTTCCGCATAACTGAGCGCACGGAACAACTCTCCAAATCCATCGATCCGCTTCTCGAGGATGCCGCTAATGGCTTCGTATGTCTGGTCCCGAGAGCTGATGCCGGTACCGCCGGTGGTCACGATCGCCTGCACGTGGGCATCGGTGAGTCTAGCCTCGATCGCTTCTCTGACGCGCCAAGGATCGTCCGGTACGATCGTTTTTCCGAGGACCTCGTGCCCACTCTCCGACAGGAGATCCACGACCGCGCGTCCTCCAGTATCGGTCGCCTCAGTGCGTGTATCGCTGATCGTCAAGACGGAGCAGCGGACCGCTTTGGGCGAAGCCTGCCGATGCTCTAAGTGATTCATCGGCCGATTATAGCGATTGTGCTCGGTTACACTGCGTCCTGTCTGCGCCGATCGCTTGCTCTCCGACGAGGTGAGCCCCTACTATCGAGCGTGCGTAGGAATCTGCGGAACCGTGCGACGGCGGCGTCGCTCCTTACCGCGCTCGTTCTCGCTGCACCCGGCTTGCGCTCGAACCCCGTGCCTCCCAACCTCGACCTCGAGGCCCAGCGCTGGGTGGACGACACCCTTGAGCGGATGTCGCTCGACGAGAAGATCGGGCAGTTGATCGTTCCTTCGTTTTTCTCCGAGTACATGAGCAGCGACAGCGCGAGCTACGACCATCTCGTGGCGTTGGTTCACGAGTATCACGTAGGTGGGATGCTCGTCTTCGGCACGCGCGAGCCACGACCGGACGTGCTGCTGAATCGGACGTACTCTCGTAACACACGTGGGCAGCCGCTCAATGCGGCTTCCTTGATCAATCGACTGCAGGCCATCTCCCCTGTTCCGTTGCTTGTCGCGGCTGATTTCGAGACGGGGATCGGCTTTCGAATGAATGGAGGGACCACGTTTCCGCGCGCCATGGCGTTTGGGGCCACTTACGATCCCCAACTGGCGTACGCGGCGGGTCGTATCACAGCCGCCGAGGGTCGCGCGATCGGTGTGCATGTCAATCTGGCACCGGTCGTCGACGTCAACAACAACCCGATGAACCCCGTGATCAATACTCGGTCGTTCGGAGAGGATCCGGTACAGGTCGGCGCGATTGCGAACGCCTATGTGTCAGGTCTAAGGGACGGCGGTATGTTAGCCACCCTGAAGCATTTTCCAGGGCATGGCGATACCGACGTCGACTCCCACCTTGGCCTGCCCCTGATCGCCCACCCGCGCGAACGACTGGATTTGATCGAGTTGCGCCCGTTTCGCGACGGGATCGCGTCGGGCGTCGATGGAGTGATGACGGCGCATATTGAGCTTTCCGGTCTCGAACCGGCGGAGGTGATGCCCGTGACGTTCAGCGAGCGGGTTGTCCGTGGGATCTTGCGCGAAGAGCTTGGGTTCGAAGGACTGGTGTTTACCGATTCGTTACGAATGCGGGCCGTGACTGAACTTGTTTCATCGGGTGAAGCGGCAGCCCGGGCCGTCCACGCGGGTCATGACGTGGTGTTGCACTCGCCCGATGATGCGGCGGCGTTTGCGGGTATCAAAGATGCGGTGTCGACTGGGCTAATTGCCGAGGCTGACATTGTTGAGTCGGTGGAGCGTCTTCTGATCGCGAAGGCACGACTGGGCTTGCATCGTTCGCGCGCAGTCAGCTTCGACACGCTACCGCTAGTTGTGGGGACGCGAAAATCTCTCGCTGTCGCGGAGGATATCAGCCAGCGCTCCTTGACGCTCCTCAAAGATGATGAGCGGGACGTGCCACTCCGCGTGGCTCGCTCCGCCGAGGTGTTGTATCTGTCGGTTGTTGATCACCTGTCTGGTTGGGGCATCACTGCGCCCAGTGCGACTTTTATTCCGGAGCTCGAGCACCGCTGGCCCAACGTTACGGCGATCGAGCTCTCGGATCGTACGCCGGTGTCCGAAATCGAGCTCGTGCGGGAAACGGCGGCCCGGTTCGACGCCGTCATCGTTGGCCTCTTCGTCCGGGCGGCGTCACTCGACGGCCGCATGGATCTCTCCGGTGAGCTGGTTGCGATGCTGCAGCGTGTGGCCCTCCAGGCCGGACAGGTCGGTCAGCCATTTGTGACAGTCGTGTTTGGAAATCCCTACGTCGCCACATTTCTCGATGACCTTCCTGTAGTGCTTCTGACTTACGACGTCGCAGACTTGGCTCAGGCCTCAGCCGTGCGCGCCCTCGCCGGCGAGCGGCCGATTACTGGACGATTACCGATCACCCTCGGTGCGGCGTTTCCGGTCGGTCACGGTCTGGTCCGTGAAACTCCCTGATATAATTCTGTTCCTTCTGATCACCGTCTAGCCGTGGTGATTGTGCGCCCTTAGCTCAGCTGGATAGAGCGTCTGGCTACGAACCAGGAGGTCGCAGGTTCGAATCCTGCAGGGCGCGCCAATATTCACAGGGGTTTTTGGCTTCCGTGTCGTAGTGGGAACCAAAAGTGTGGCTATTTTTGTGGCTACCCCTCTACCTTTTGACCCTTATTAGGCCCCGGTAAGCGGACCCCCCTCGACCTTTTTTGCTCGGTCGGTTTTCTCAGAAACCAAAAACCGCGGCGGGGTCGTTAATATCTATATAGGCGACCGAAATGCATACCCGCCATTTTTCGGTTTCGGTTTTGGGTCTATTTAGCGATTGAACGCGCCCCCCGTGTTTGGTAGTTTTCCTCATGTTGGCGACAGCATCCGTAGGGTTTTCGCTCAACAGGACGTGGAGAAGAGACCATGGTTCAAATTTCCGTCAAGCGGGTAGGGTTCGTTCTCGGGGTTGTGCTGGTGGCGGGATTGCTGCTGACCGGTCGATATCTTCTGAGAGCACAATCGACCGCTGCACTCCACGAGGACGCGATTGTCGTGGACGGGCATGTACACATTACGAACCGGGTGTACTGGGAGGGGATCGATCCGTGGGAGGCACAGACGACCGGTCTCTGGGACTATGCCCGGGCAAAGGAGGGTGGGCTCGACGTGGTGATCGAGCAGGTGTATCTGGAGGATCCCTATAACACCTACAACTACGCGGTGAAGCAGGCGGTCCGCCTGGTTGAGACGTTTCACCGGGTGCTGGAGGCGAATCCGGAGCGGATGGAGTTGGCGCTCACGGTGGCGGACATCCGCCGGATTGTGGAGGGTGGAAAGACTGCGGTCATTCTGGCGCTCGAGGGTGGATTCGACATGGAGGGGGACCTTGACGTTCTGAGACTGTTTCACCGTCTCGGCGTCCGGAAGGTGCAGTTCACGAGTCACGACACGACGAATGCGTTTGTGGATGCGGGGCGTGGCGATCAAGCGTGGGGCGGCATCACGGATCACGGCCGGGCGGTTATTCAAGAGATGAACCGTCTGGGGATCCTGATTGACGTTTCGCATGCGTCGGACGCTGCGCAGTTGGCAATCATCGAGGCGAGTACGGTACCGGTGGTGGCGAGCCATCATGGACTCCGAGAATTTTCGAATCACACGAGAGCCCTGTCGGATGCTGTGCTCACGGCGATGGCTGCCAAGGGCGGGCTGGTTGGTATCCATTCCAACGCCGGATTTCTGAGTCAGGAATCCCTCGACTGGCAGACTGCCCAGCGCCGATCCTCCGCACCTGAAGTCGACGGACTCCAGGACCTGATCCGGGCCACCAACGCCGGATTTCTGAGCCAGGAATTCCTCGACGACATGATCCGGCCGCCTAGTGGCGACTACGGTAAATACATCGCCGCCCTGGACGCCGAGATGCGGGAGAACTGGAACCGCGACTTTGGCGCGCCGTGGCGGGAGAAGCAGCAGCAGACCGTCGATGCAGGTGGGCCCCTTCCGACCGAAGAGGACTGGGCGACGCATGTCGATTACGCCGTGAACCTGGTTGGAGAGGACTACATCGGTATCGGGATGGATATGATGGATGGCGGAAGGAACATTCGCGACTTCGACGCGACGAGCTACCCACGCCTGACCGAGGCCTTGGTGGACAGAGGATATGCTCCTGAGAGAATCCGTAAAATTCTCGGCGAAAACTGGTTACGGGTGCTCGATGCTGCCCAGAA
>Ga0310121_10000020_pt1 | contig 140205 bp, 128 predicted proteins | sample CB27_Tmax_986_MG_FD_203504 | JGI IMG/M metagenome (GOLD analysis project Ga0310121, IMG submission 203504) | Marine microbial communities from Western Arctic Ocean, Canada - CB27_Tmax_986 | ecosystem: Environmental > Aquatic > Marine > Oceanic | place: Canada: Western Arctic Ocean | collected... | reverse complement strand
AGAATTCAAAATGTAGTGCAGACTTTTACCCGAAAAATTCAAATTTACTCGAAAACGGGCACTTCTAAGCTCTGAACTGCGGAAAATGGGTTAATCCTCACGCGCCTGTTCGGGCCAACTCCTAGCCGGTGATGGGACCTGATGCGCAAGGATGAAAGGACCGGGAGTTTGCCTTTTCACCCCCGGCTTTGCTGCGAGCGTCCCCTACACGACTCCATGCGTCACGCGAGGTTCAATCGGTTGCTTTTCGAATCGAAAACGGCTGTTGGGATGTGCCTCGTCGAATCGGGCGAGGCTATGATACCGCTCAGGCAAGAGCTCCACGCGCTGACGAGGGCTTCGCACGATCCTCGGGAAGTTCGCCTACGGAGATGACTCCAAAGGTACACTCACGCGTCGACAGGGAAAAATTATTTTCAGTACGGTCGGTGGGTTGGAAGAGGCGATCATTCCCGGTGATGGACGCTCATCAATCTAGACGCGAGGCAACGATACGCCGTTTAGAACAATGCGGGGTGGCGTTGATTATTGCCTGATTTTAAAGGCGTTTCTCAATGATCGGCCCAAGCCGCCGAATGGACATCGAAACGCAGCCGCAACGAGTCGAACGCCGTCACGCGAGATAGATTTTGATTGTGATGCGCATCCGAGACTTCAAAAGATTTTAACGGATTGAACTTTTTGCACTTGACAACATAGACCACTCTTGAAAAAAAATGAGAAGTTCTTTGATGCAAATGGACTCATTTGCATGCTTGCCGAACAAAGGTTACACACCTTGAGGTTTGACCAGAAGACTCACCTACAGGAATCCACCGCGAAAGCGGACCTGTTCTTCGACTCAAATCCGGCAAGCGAACCACTGGGGTGTGGTACCAACAAGAACTAGTTGAACTACAGGAAAGGAGACTCGTTCTCATGGCAAAACGAGCCGCCAAGAAGGCGGGTAGAAAGAAGGCCGTCAGAAAGAAGGCCACTCGCAAGAAAGTCGTCCGGAGGAAGGGCGTCAAGGGGGTGGTGAGGAAGAAGGCCGCCCGCAAGAAGGGCGTCCGCAAGAAGGGCGTCCGCAAGAAGGGCGTCCGGAAGAAGACCGCCAAGCGGGCGGCCAAGAAGGGTGCGCGCAAGAAAGCCAGCAAGAAAGCCGGCAGGAAGAAAGGCGCACGCAAGAAAGCCGCCAGGACCAAGAAGACCGTGGCAAGAAAAGGCGCCAAGAAAGCCGCGACTCGCAAACCAGTTCGCGGGACGACGCGGAAGAAAAAGTGAATGAGCCGGCTGTTCGGCTTTCGGGCCGAGCAGCCGGTATCAACGGCCCGGCGCCGACCACGCCTGGACTTCGCTCCGATCGTTTAGACTTACAGACTTACGCAACAGAATCGACCGGACACTTGGAAATGACTTTCCATGTCCGTTCGACGGCCACACCCCCGATCGAGGAGCGGATTTCCGGCATCGTTGCGGGCCCATCGATTTGAATTCCCATCAGAAACTCCATACCCGGACGATCTAGTGATCGAGCCGGGTATTTTTTTGCGGGTCGTTTCCCCCATCGGGGTATCGCTCCTTCGATGGGGGCTTCTCGCTCTCGTTCAGGATCGGCTCCCGGCTCTCGTCCTCGTAATCGATCTCCTTCCCCGAGCCGCAATCGGATAGCGACCCGATAATGCGACCGACTACGATTACGAGGACGAGGGACGAGAGCCGGGAGCCGATCCTGAAGACTCCGGCGGGCAACAACCTCAATCCTGAATCATCCCCGCCGCCGCCCACCATCAATGAGTTTGACCGCCGCCGCCGATGTGATAGGATAAAGGTCGGCACATATTCGTGCCGAAGAGATAGATAGGACCTCTGGTTAGACACCTAGGCCGTAGACCGAACACCCCCATGGATTTCCGTATGAAAGCTTGCCCGCTCTTGATCACCGTCTGCTGCGTCATGCTGAGCGCCCCCATCCCCGCCCAGAACTCGGTCTACCCGCCCGGCGGTCAGGTGGGGACCAGCTTCGAAGTCAAGATCCCCGGCGTCGGCGCGTCACAGTGGGTCTGGTTCGATACCGATCTGCTCTCGGGCGAAGTCAAGGTCGAATCGGACGACGACGGGGCCTATGGGCTGCTCAAGCTCAAGGTCGATCCCTCTCTCAAACCCGGTTTCTATCGCTTCCGATTGATCCAGCCCAACAGTATTCTGCGGCCGTTGCCGTTTTTGATCCACACCGAGCCGCCGATCATGGAAGCTGACGACCCCCATCACATGCCCAGTCAGGCCCAACTCGTCGGCTATCCGTCCGTTGTCAACGGTCGGATCAGCGAACCGGGTCAGCTCGATTACTACGCGGTGAAAGTTCCGGCGGGCGAGGAGTTGCTCTTCGAGCTGATCACCTCGAGCGGTTTGATCCCGCCCCCACAGGGAGCGCGGCTGCTCAACGAACCCGAGATCGCCCTGTATGAACCCACGGAGAGTTGGTTCGACCCCTATGAGCCTCGCCGGATCGAACCGGACCGGGACGCAAGTGCCGTGTATTACTGGCCGCCCCGTCTTCCATCGATGGCCGTGCCCACCTTCCTGCCCAGGCTCACGCACCGCTTCGACACGGAGGGTTGGTATCTGATCGAGGTCGGCGAGCGCCAGGGTTTGGGTTCGAAGGACCACGGTTACATGCTTCGCATCGCACGCGTGGAAGACGCGACGACGTCGGGCACGATCCAGTGGACGCCGCACGAGTTTGTCCATCCCGAGCCTCACGATTGGCAAGAGCGGGCGTTCGCCAACCGCATCGAGCCGGATTGGCTGCGCAAGCTCTGGTCGCGAACGGCCGAGCGCCCCAAGAAAGACGAAAACGCGGAGGGTCAACCCGCCGCCACCGACGGTCCCGGCGCCTATCTCGCAACGTTTGAAACCGACCTCGGCTCCGTCACGGAAACTGAACCCAACGACGAACCGAGTCAGGCCGCCGACGTCGGCATCCCGATGATCATCGCGGGCGCGATCGACCGGCCCGATGACAAGGACCACTTCAAGATCAACGTCAAGGCGGGTCAGCCGCTGGCATTTGAGATCCGCGCGCTCGACATGCAGCCGCCGCACTTCAGCCCGCGGCTTGGGGTTTTCAACGCCGCTGGCGAGGAACTGTTCTCGAACATTTACACGAAGGTGGCCGGCGACGGGGACGACTGGATCAAATCGATCGAGGCCAAGACGATCTACACGTTCGACGAGGCGGGGGAGTATATCGTGCAGTTGCGCGACCTGACTTCTCGCCGCGGCGGTCCGCGCTGCGCCTATCAACTCCTCGTCCGCCCGCAAATCCCCCACGTCGGCGAGACCGTTTTCACCGTCTTCGGCGGCCGCGACGCCCGCTTCAAGGATGACCTCGTCAACATCCACAATGGTGGGCGGCACAAGATGGTGATCGTCACCGAACTCGAAGAGGGCTTCAACGAAGAGATCATCCTTGAAGTCGAGAACCTTCCGCCCGGCGTGCGGGTCTTGCCGCTGGTGGCCGAAACCAAGGATGTGTCGTTCACCGGTCAGGTCTATGAATTCCGCGGCACGTCGCACAAGGAACGCTACCGTCCCCCACGCCGGGCCGAGTCCGTGATGTTCATGGCCGACCAGGACGCGCCGAACACCTTCACGCTGCCGCACATGTCCCGTCTGGTCGCTCGCCCGCTCCTCAAGAACTCCCCCGGCGGACCGATCATTTGCCAGGAGATTCCGGTGAAGGTCGTCATACCGTGAGGCCACCCGCCCCCGCCGTGCATGCCGGTGGGGGTGAAAGGCCCGGAATGCCGCGACCTTGGGGCCGAACAAACCATTGAAATGCTGAGCCGGTCGGGATAAGATAGTAGGGTTGAAAAATAATGAGGTCAACACGTGACCGAAGGAGGTCGCCGTGAAATTCGAGCGCAGCGAGTGTAGTGCAAGCCCCAAGGTTCCCGACACCCTTCCTGGGAAACGTGCCAAGTGCCCGAAGTGCAGGGCGGTCATCGAGATCCCCGTCCTGCCACTAGAGTCGGCCGGGCCTTCTGGTCCGCCGGCGACCGAGAAGCAAAAGGAGTATCCTAGGTCATTGGGGATCGATTTCCCCCCGGACATTACGAAAAAGGAGATCAACGCCCTCATTAGCAAGGGAGTTGATCGGGAAGACGAAGAACGTTTCACCAAACTCGACCAGCTCGGTGATCGTGAGAGCCAAGCCTATCAAGTAGAGGCGCACCGAAATCCTTGCAGAGATCGACGAGGAAGACTGCCGTTTATCCAAAGCCACACCCGACCAAATGGTGGAGGAGCTAGAGAATCGGGACAGACGGAGCGATCCTCATTTCTTTCCCGATTGACGACGTCGACTTTGACAACATTGAGGGTGCCCAATTCGACGTTTCCTTCTCCGATAATCTGTCCGAGACGGAGGTGCGCGCTGTTCTACTTGCTCTGGGTGCACTTGTGGCTCAGCAAGCTGGCAGATAGGGAGATGGAAAACTCAACAACGGCATCACCTGGACGATAATAGAATAGGGCGGGGGCACGGACGGCCTCCACGATTGAATCGCAATGTTTATTCGTCGCATATCCCAGGTCATCACGGCTCTCTTCCTGCTTGGATTCCTCCTCTATCCGGCGCGTCAAGGGTCATCTCAGCCCGATGCCGCGCCCGGGCAAGCAGCGGGGGCGGAATTCGCTCGCCTCGAAGGCCAAGCCCTGATCACCGCGGCCGCGCTTTTTGAAGAACAATGCGGCGTCTGTCATGAACCCGACGGGGCCAGCGACATCGAGCGGCTGAACCTGATCGATGAGGTCTGGCACCACGGGGATACCCTCGACGCGATCGAGAAGACGATCCGCGAGGGCGTGGACGGGACCTTGATGAAAGGCCAGGAGGGGAACCTCTCTGACGAACAAATCAAGGCACTCGCCAAATACGTGAAGATGCTCGCGCCACATGAACAACCTCAGGACATCGAAGAACCCCCCGCCCCTCCCGCCGCGATGCCCGAGCCGCAAGCGATGCCGGGTTTAGTTTCTTTGCGCGTCTATCCCGACTCGCCGACCCTCTGGGGCGCGGATGCCGCGCAGCGTTTCGTTGTGGTCGGATCATTTGTGGATGGTTTGGACCGCGACGTCACCGCGCGCTGCCGGTTCTCCGTCTCCGCGCCCGATCTGGTCGGCTTGGACGAATTCGGGCGCATCACGGCGCGCGCCGACGGCGAGCTTCAGCTCACGGCCGCGCTTGCCGGTCACGCGGCCGAGACAACCGTTCGGATCGAAGGCAATGGCGAACGTCGTCCCTTCAGTTTCCAACGCGACATCGGCGGTATCTTGACCGAGGCGGGCTGCAACGCGTCGGACTGTCACGGGGGCGTCAAGGGTCGCGGCGGGTTCAAACTGTCGATCAACGCCCTGCATCCGCGCAATGATTACGATTGGATCGTCCAAGGCGGGGGCTTCCAGGTGCTGACCGATGAAGTCGAGGGCGAGCGAATCCCACGCATCAACAAAGAGGAGCCCGAGAAGAGCCTGCTCCTTACCAAACCGACGTTCGAGGTCGAGCATGAGGGAGGCAAACTGCTGAGCAAGGATTCGGCCGAATACGCGGCCCTTCTCGACTGGATCCGCAACGGCACCCCCTACACCGACGAAGGCAGCGAAAGCACGGAGATCGAACGGGTCGAGGTCTTCCCCGGCGAGGCGGTGCTCGAGCCGGACGGTACGCATCAGTTGCTCGTCACCGCGTATCTGGCCAACGGCCGGCGTGAAGACATCACCGACCAGGTCCACTTCGAGTCGAACAATCGGGAAGTGCTCAGGGCCAAGCCGGGCGGACTGGTGGAGGCCGGCTCCAGGGGCGAGACCGACGTCATCGTTCGCGCGCCGGGCCACATCGCCAGCGCGCGCATCGGCGTCATCTCCGAGTTGATCGCCGATTATCCCGACGTCCCGAGCAACAACTTCATCGACGACCACGTCTTTGCCAAGCTGCGCCGCTACCACATCCTTCCCTCGGAACGGTGCAACGACAGCGAGTTCGTCCGCCGCGTATGCCTCGACATCACGGGCACGTTGCCGCCGCCGAGCCGCGTCCGCGAGTTCATCGCTGATGACGACCCGCAAAAACGAGAGAAGCTGATCGATATCCTGCTTGATTCGCCGGAGTACGACGCCTTCTGGACGTTCCGCGTCGCCGATCTGCTGCGGGTTTCGAGTTCGGCCACCGACTACTGGGAGTGGGTGCGCAAGAGCGTCGCCAGCAACAAGCCGTACGACCAGATCGCCCGCGAGCGCCTCGCCGCCCAGGGCCACGAAAGCCCGACCCGCTTCTATATCACCTCGATGAAAGTTCTGCCCATGCAGAACATTCTGGCCGAAGACGTGCGCGTCTTCATGGGCCGCCGCATGGACTGCGCCGAGTGTCACGACCACCCTTGGGACACGTGGAGTCAGGACGAGTTCTGGGGCGTGGCCGCTTTCTACAGTCGCCTGACCAGCACCGAATGGATCGACAACATGGTGGTCTATGACGACTCCAACGGGCAGGAGATCGATCACGGCGTCGACGGGATCGAGACCTTGCGCTACCGCAAGCCGACTCATCCGCGCACCAAGGAGCGGGTCGAGGCCCGTTTTATCGACGGCACGCCGCTGCCCGGCGAACTGGAGCACGACCCGCGCCTGGCCTTGGCCGGTCTCGTTACCTCGCATCCATACTTCGATCAGGCGATCGTCAATCGGATGTGGAGCTTCTTCTTCGGCCGGGGGTTCGTCGATCCGGTCGATGATTTCAGTTCGACCAACCTGCCGTCCCATCCCGAGCTGCTCGACGCGTTGGCCGCCGATTTCCGCGAGAACGGCCACGACCTGAAACACCTGATCCGGCTGATGGCCAACTCGCGGACCTATCAGCTTGCGGGTTCGCCCAACGCGTCCAATAAGGACGACGACATCAACTACTCATGGTCGCGACCGCGCACGCTTGAGGCCGAAGTCCTGCTCGATGCGATCACGCGGGTGACCGGCGTGGCGCCGGTCTTCGAGCAGACGGTGGCGATGCGCAAGGCCCCGCCGGGCACACGCGCGATCCAACTCAAGACCCCCGCCGCCTGGCCCTCGCGGTTCCTCGAGATTTACGATCGACCCCTGCGCCGCGCCGTACCCGAACGTAGCGACCAACCCAGCCTCCAGCAGGCGATGCACATCCTGGTCGGCGACACCTACACCGAGAAGCTCTCGGTGCCCGGCAGCCGCATTGAACGCCTGATCAAAGGCGCCCGCCCCAACCGCGAGGTCGTCGAGGATTTCTATCTGGCCGCCCTGGCCCGCTTCCCCACCGAAGAAGAGCACGCCGCGATCGAAGCGATGTTCGGCGAACGCTCGCCGATCGCGACCAACCCGTTTTTCACCGGCACCGAAGTCCGTCGCGAGGTCCTCGAAGACCTGGTCTGGGCGCTGATCTCCTCGCGGGAATTCGCCTACAACCATTAAGCGGCTGGATTTCCGGGGGCCTTCCGGCTTATAACACGACGAGACCCGGTCGACGGGGTGAAGGTCCGCATGAATAAGAAATGCACCGGATGCACGGGCGGTCACATGGGACGGCGGGATTTCCTGCGCGTGGGGTCGCTCACGTTCCTCGGGATGGGCCTCACCGATTTCCTGAGCGCCAAGCACGCCCTGGCCGCGGGCGACGCCGTTCGCGAAGCCAAGGCCCAGTCCTGCATCCTGATCTGGCTCGACGGCGGTCCAAGCCAGATGGACACGTTCGACCCCAAGCCGAACAGCTCGTTCAAGCCGATCTCGACCAACGTCCCCGGCATCCAGATCACCGAACTACTGCCCAAGCTCGCCCGGCGCATGGACAAACTGGCGCTCATCCGCTCGCTGCACACCCAGGGCAACAATCACGGCGTGGGGAGCCATTACGTCGCGACCGGACACAACCAGAACCCGGCCATGAAGTTCCCCGGTTTCGGTTCGATCATCACCAAGGAGATGGGGATTCGCAACGGCCTGCCGCCCCACGTGATGGTCCCGGGCATGCCCAAGGGCAAATTCTACGACGAGTTCTTCAAGGCCCACTTCCTCGGCGCCGAGAACGACCCCCTCATCCTCGACGACCCGCACGCCGGGGCCCCCTTCAAGCAGGGCAACGCGCTCAAGGAATACCGAATGGCGGATTTGAGCCTGCCCAATCATCTCACGCGCCGGCGGGTCCATGATCGGCTCGGGTTCCTCGACCTGGTTGAGCATCATTATCGCCGCAAAGTCGAGGTCGCCGAGTTCGGCAACATGGACACCTTCACCGAACAGGCGTTCAACATGATCACCGCGCCGGCCGTGCGCGAGGCGTTCGATCTCTCCGAGGAATCGGACAAGACCAAAGAGGCTTATGGCCTCAACCCACCCGGTCAGGCGATGCTGCTGGCGCGCCGGCTGGTCGAGGCCGGTAGCCGGTTCGTGACCGCGGGCGGCTACGCCGGTCAGGCATGGGACACGCACGACGGCAACGACGCGAAGATGCGCGATGAGCTGTGCCCGACGTTCGACCAGTCGCTCTCGACGTTGCTCGACGACCTCGAACAGCGCGGCTTGCTCGATTCAACGCTGATCGTCGTCCTTGGCGAATTCGGCCGGACCGCCGATATCAATATAGGGGGCGGGCGCGACCACTGGCCCGAATGCTGGACGGGGGTCCTCGCCGGCGGCGGCATCCGGGGCGGCCAGGTCATCGGCGCCAGCGACGAGCGCGGCGCCTACGTCGCCGAACGGATGGTCTCGATGGGCGACGTGTTCGCGACCGTCTACAAGGCCTTCGGGATCGACTGGACCAAGGAATACATGCACCCCATCGGCCGGCCGATCAAGATCGCCAACTCGCTCGAGGACAAGACTGGCGTCCCGCTCGAGGAACTGGTATGATTCTCCAGTAGGAGTCTGCATGTCGCTGAAGCTCGCAAAAACTTGCTCGGGTGGCCATTTCAAGCGGCGGGACTTCCTGCGCGTCGGCTCGCTCGGCTTCCTGGGCATCGGCTTGCCTCAAGTCCTGCGGCTGCAACACGCCCTGGCCGCCGAAGAATCGGTCCGAAAGGCCAAGGCGCAGGCCTGCATCCTGATCTGGCTCGAGGGCGGCCAAAGCCAGATGGACACCTGGGACCCCAAGCCCAGCAGCTCGTTCAGGCCCATCTCCACCAACGTCCCCGGCATCCAGATTTCGGAGTTGTTCCCCACCTTGGCGCAGCGGATGGACAGGATCGCGCTGATCCGCTCGATGCACTCCAAGGAAAACAACCACTTGCAGGCCACGCACTTCGCCGTCACCGGCCACAGCCCGAACCCCGCGATGAAGTTCCCCAGTTTCGGCTCGATCATCACCAACGAGATGGGCGCGCGCAACAACGTCCCGCCCCACCTGATGATCCCCGAGATGGATCATCGCTATAACGACGCGTTCCGCGGCCACATCATCGCGCCCGAAAACGACCCGATGTTCGTCCCCAAGCCCAGCTCCGGCTCGTCGATGGGCGAGGACGTCCTCGCGGCTTACGACATGCCCGACCTGAGCGTGCCGGTCCATCTGTCGCCCGAGCGCATCGCGGGCCGCCGTTCGTTTCTCAAGATGGTGGACCAGTTCTATCGCGAGAAGGTCGAGGCCGCCAAGTTCGCCAAGATGGACCGCTTCACCGAACAGGCCTGGAACATGATCACCTCGCCCAACGCGCGCGAGGCGTTTGACCTATCCAAGGAATCGGATAAGACCCGGGACGCCTACGGGCGCGACGAGGCCGGCCAGAGCATCCTGCTTGCGCGCCGGCTGGTCGAGGCGGGCAGCCGGTTCGTCACGGCCAACGGGTTTACGAAGGTCGGTTGGGACACGCATGATTTCAACGACAAGAAAATGCGCGAGTCGCTCGGCCCGCAGTTCGACCGCACGATCACAGCCCTGCTCGATGACCTCGAGGAGCGCGGAATGCTGGAGTCCACGGTCGTCCTGATGATGGGCGAGTTCGGCCGCACCGCCGACGTGAACGTCGGCCAGGGGCGCGATCACTGGCCCGAATGCTGGACCGTTGCGCTCGCCGGCGGCGGCATCCGCGGGGGCCAGGTCATCGGCGCCAGCGACGAGCGCGGCGCCTACGTCGCCGACCGCATGGTCACCATCGGCGACCTCTACGCGACCCTCTACAAAGCCTTCGGCATCGATTGGACCAAGGAATACATGCATCCCATCGGCCGCCCCATCAAGATTGCCAACTCCACCGGCGACAAAACCGGCGCCCCGGTCCACGAATTGGTGTGACCCGCCGTTGCTGTCTCTTATTCCCTTTGCTTACCCGCCGTATCCAGTAGAATCATCACAATGAACGCCTATCTGATCACCGGCGGGGCGGGGTTTATCGGGTCGCATCTGGCCGAGACGCTGCTGGGGCGCGGCAATGAAGTGTGGGTCATCGATGACCTCTCGACCGGCGCCATCGCCAACCTCGACCCCTTCCGCGCCCATGAGCACCTGCACGTCAGCATCGACACGATCATGAACACCAGCCTGATGGCCGAGCTGATCGACCGGGTCGACGGGGTTTTCCACCTGGCGGCGGCGGTCGGGGTCAAGCTCATCTTCGAGAACCCCGTCCACACGATCCAGACCAACATCCGCGGGACCGAGATCGTCCTGGAGCTGGCCGCGCGCAAGAAGAAGAAGGTGCAGATCGCCTCCTCCTCGGAGGTCTACGGCAAGGGCGTGCGCACCCCGTTCGCCGAGGGCGACGACCTGCTGCTCGGCTCGACGACCTGCCCGCGCTGGGCCTATGCCTGCTCCAAGGCGATCGACGAGTTCCTCGCCCTGGCCTACTGGCGCGAGAAGCGTATGCCCACGTTCGTCACCCGCTTCTTCAACACGGTTGGCCCGCGCCAGACCGGCCGCTACGGGATGGTCATCCCGCGCCTGGTCGGCCAGGCCCTGCGCGGCGAGCCGCTGACGATCTACGGCGACGGAACCCAGACCCGCTCGTTCGCCCACGTCGGCGACGTCGTGCGCGCCGTGATCGACCTCATGGAAACCGACGCCTCCAACGGCCAGGTCTACAACGTCGGCAACCCCCAGGAGGTCTCGATCCTGGAGCTGGCGCGCAGGATCATCGCCCTGACCGCCAGCCCCTCCGAAATCCAACTCGTCCCCTTCAAAAAAGTCTACGGCCCCGACTTCGAAGACATGAACCGCCGCGCCCCCGATGTCGGTAAGCTCGCGGCGACGATCGTTTGGGAAAACCTGATTGACCTGGAGGGGATCTTGGCGTCGGTGATCGAGTCGGAGCGGGCGTAATCCACGGTTTGCCGGTCTTGCCTGACGGCGCCGCGATTCCGTCCTCAGCGACTCAGCTCTTTGGCCGCTTTGCTCAGCGCCGAGCCGATGACCTGGTGCATGTCGTAATACTTATACTCCGCCAACCGGCCGCCGAAGATCACGCCGCGCTCCTCGGCCTGCAATGCCGCGTATTGGGCGAGGATCTTTTTGTCGGCTTCGGAATTGACGGGGTAGTAGGGCTGGTCGTTGTTGGTCTGCGCGTACTCGCGGATGATGACGGTCGTGTTGGGCGTGTGGGTCTTTTCGCGGTGCAGGTGTTTGGGTTCGTGGATGCGCGTGTGGGACGCGTCGAGGTCGGCGTAGTTCATCACGCTCGTGCCCTGGAAGTCCTCGATGGCCAGTCGTTCGGGGTCGAAGCGCACGCTGCGCCAACCGAGCCGGCCGAATTGATAATCGAAATAGCGGTCGATCGGCCCGGTGTAGATGATCCGTCGCGCGCGGCACCGCCAGTGATCGGGGTCTTCAAAGAAGTCGACCCCCAACTCCACGTCGATCCCCTCGAACAACCGCTTGAAGATCGGCGTGTACCCGCCAATCGGAATGCCCTGATAGCGGTCGTTGAAATAGGAATCATAATAAGACTCGCGCACCGGCAGGCGCGTGATGATGTTGGCCGGTAGCTCCTTGGGGTCGCAATCCCATTGCTTCATCGTGTAGCCCTTGATGAACGCCTCGTAGAGGTCGCGCCCGATGAGGCTGATGGCTTTCTCCTCCAGGTTGCGCGGATGGCTGATCCCTTCGCGCTTGGACGCGATGAAGGCCTCCACCTCGCCCGGCTTGAGGTTGAGCCCGTAGAACTGATTGATCGTTCCCAGGTTGATCGGCATCGCGTAAACACGGTCGCGATGCGTCGTCAGAACGCGGTGTTGATAGCGATTGAACTCGGTAAAGCGATTGATGTAGCGCCACACCTGGTCGTTGTTGGTGTGGAAGATGTGGGTGCCGTATTTGTGGATGGTGATGTTGGTGTCTTCATGGTCGTGGGAGTAACAGTTGCCGCCGATGTGATCGCGCTTGTCCAGGACCAACGCCCGTTTGCCGTGCTCTCGCAACTGCTGGGCGAAGACCGCGCCGAAAAGCCCGGCCCCGACGATGACATAGTCGTGCGTCATGAAATCAACAACCCATTCCAGCCCTTCGGCGTTTTCCGTGCCGGGGCCCGATCATCGGCCTTCATCCGATCGTCGCGGGCACCGTGCCCTTTCCCCGCGCCGGCGTCGAGCGCTGTCATGCCCTTGCCGTTCTCCAATCCCCTCCACGGCGACATCACGGCCGTTCTATGCGAACCCGGCATCGCTTCAGCCCTTCTCGCCGCGCAGCACAATCATGACGTCCATCACGTTCGTGTGAGTCGGGCCTGTTTTGATTAGCTGACCGAGACGTTCAAAAAAGGGGTAGGCGTCGTTGTCGGCGAGGGCGTCGTCCATGGACAGGCCCGCGGCCTCGGCCCCCCGCGCGGTCGCCGGCGAAGCCCAGGCGCCGGCCGCGTCGGTGGGGCCGTCGATCCCGTCGGTCCCACCGCTGAGGACCAGCATCCACTGCTCCAACCCTCGCATCGCGCGGGCCGCCCCCAGCACCACTTCCTGATTGCGACCTCCCCTGCCCCGGCCCTTCACCGTCACCGTCGTCTCGCCGCCCCACAGCAGGCAACTCGGCCGCGGGGTGTCGTCTTGAGCGGCGATCGCCACCAGGTGTTCGCCGACCTCGCGCGCCTCGCCTTGGAGGTCCTCGGTCAAGACGCGCGCGTGGAATCCGCGGCGTCGGGCCTCGGCGACGGCCGCCTCCAGTGCCTGCCGGTTGCCGGCAAGCAGGTGCGTTCGGACGCCTTCAAACAAGGGCAATCCGGGTTTGGGTGTCTCCAGGTCGGGATTGGACACCCCGTCCTCGATTCGCCTGAGGACCGAGGCGGGCAGCTTGTCGATCAGGTCATGGCGCCGCAGCACGTCCTCTGCATCGCCGAAAGTGGTGGGATCGGGCACGAGCGGGCCGCTCGCGATCGAGCTGAGGCTGTCCCCGATGACGTCGGAAATGACCAACCCGACCACCGCCCCCGCGCCCCCCGCCACCTTGGCCAACTGGCCGCCGCCGATGCGCGACAGATGCTTGCGAACGGTGTTGAACTCATGGATCGTCGCCCCACTACGCAGGAGCAGCCCGAACGCCGCCTGGGCGTCTTCGAGCGGGATCCCGCCCGCGAACGCCAGCCACAACGCCGACCCGCCGCCCGAAATCAGCACCAGGAGCAACTCGGCGGGCCCGCAGCCCTCGGCCAGCGTCAAACACCGCCGCGCCGCCTCCACGCCCTGCGCGTCGGGAAGCGGATGGCCGGCCTCGACCACCTCGATCGTGTCCGGCGGGGCCAATCCGGCCGGTAGCGTCGCGCGATAGCCATGCGGGACGACAACCACCCCACCCGCGATGCGCCCCCCCAGGGCATCTTCAGCCGCGCGGGCCATCGGAATGCCCGCCTTGCCGGCGCCGATCACCCGGACCCGTTCAAACGCGTCAACCGGCCGACCCGCCAGATCGGCCCAATCCAGCCCCGCCATCAATCGACCCGGCTCAACCCCCCGGACCGCCGCCATAAAGATTGCGCGGGCCTCTTCGCTTAGGTGATCTAAGGCCGTCTCAGCCAACATTTCGGTCCCTTCACGAATATACCCCACCATGGGGTCTTTCCAGCGACCCACACCATAGAAAGAACACCCCAAGAGCGCAATAGGCTCATTCGTCGCGGCGGGTTCTGGATGGGAGAGACTGAGGTCAGAAGGACAGAGTAAAACTCGCTGAGGGGCCATCGTAGATAAACAAGCACATACCGAGAATATCACGCCCCACAAGCACCTGGTAGCCATAGGCCCCATCATCCAAGTCCGATTCGATGACCGGTAACGTAAGAATATTGCTTGACGCCTTGGGATGGAGCAACGTAATGCTCACGTCGAATTCCTTCGCCTGGTGCGCCGACTTACCGGTGGACGGCGTTCGGATGGAGACCACACCCGTCGGTTTGAGATCAAGGTCCGCAAGTACGCACGAATCAACGCATGTTCGACTGGCTCCCGTATCGATCAGACCTCGGATCACGTGCCCCGTGGGCAGCGGTTTACCCGCCCTGACGAGGGCATCCCGTCTTGGCCTACTAACGGAAATCTCAAAGTCCGCAATGGCACCCAAGCGGGACAATTTATCGGTCATGTGGGGCATCAGGACTGAATATCACGACTAAAATGAACGATCTGCTCGCTGGCGCTGATCTGTTTGACGAGGAAGTCGCTCTCCAGTCCGAAACGGTCATACGCAACCTTGAGGGCATCTTTGTATGTATCGAACGTATCGATAATATCTTCGCCCTTGATCAAGACATATTTACCCTCCTTGGCGAGCAACTTTTCCAAGTGGTCCTGATAGGTCTGAGTTTCTCGTTCAAACACGACGGACTCCAAATTATTCGCGGTCGCTGGCTGATGATCGAAGTTCGCATCAGCCTATTTGACCATCATCCAACCCACTTTCATCATATGGTGGCAATGATGCCGGCCGCAATATGAATGTCCACTTGCGCGCCCCCGAGTACTCTCAAACAAAACTCGGATTGATTCAAGAGCGGGATAGTTGAAGGGACGGTTATGAAAAGCGGGCGTCTCCTCAAGCCGTTCGATCTCTCGACCCCTTGCCGCGATGAATCTTTTGCTCGCCGTACTTGTCCTGCAGATCATCGATCAGATGGTCAACCCGTTCGGCCTTCTCTTCCCGTCCATCGGGAAACAGTTCGAGTTGCCCCTCGTCGGCCCGCTTCAGGTTGCTCGCCGAGACCCCCAGCAGGCGCAGCGGCCGGTCGGCCCGGCCCAGCTTGCGGTCCAGGAGTTCGCGCGCGGTGTCGCGGATGACCGAGGTGAGGGCGGTGGGACTGGGGAGCGTGTGTGCCCGCGTGACGGTCGTGAAATCGGCGTAGCGGGCCTTGAGGTGGATCGTTCGCGCGCGCCGGCCCTTGTCGCGCAGCCGCCGGGCGACTCGCTCAACCAGGCGGTCGAGGTGTTCGTGAAGCTGCCGACGGCCCGCGATATCACGCACGAAGGTCGTTTCCGCGCCGATCGATTTGGCCTCCGCATCCACCACCACCGGCCGATCGTCGATCCCCCGGGCCAGGTCGAGCAGGGTCCGCGCCTGCGAGCCGAGATGACGTTCCAGGTCCTGAGGCGGGATCGCCCGCAGGTCGCCGATGCGCCGAATGCCCAGTCGCTCCAGTTTGCCGCGCGTGACCTTGCCCACGCCCCACAGCTTGCCGATCGGCAGGCCGGCCAAGAGGACCTTGGCCTCTCCGGCGCGGATGACGACGAACCCGTCGGGCTTCTCCAGGTCGCTGGCCAGCTTGGCCAGGAACTTGTTCGGCGCCACGCCGACCGAGGCCACCAAACCCAATTCCTCGAGGATCCGTCGCTTGATCTCGTGCCCGATCGCCTCGGGCGAACCAAACAGCCCAAAGCTCCCCGTCACGTCCAGGAACGCTTCGTCGATCGAGACCTTCTCCGTGATCGGCGTGAAATCCTCGAAGATCTGGAATACTTGGCGCGAGATCTCGGCGTAGCGGGTGCCGCGCGGCTTGACGAAAATCGCGCGGGGGCAGAGCCGGTACGCCTGGTGCGAACTCATCGCGCTGTGCACGCCGAATTGCCGCGCCTCGTAGGAGGCCGTCGCCACCACGCCCCGCTCCTCGGGCAGCCCACCCACGATGATCGCCTTGCCTCGCAGCTCGGGCCGATCGAGCATCTCGACGGCGGCGAAAAAGGCGTCCATATCGACGTGCAGAATCGACCGGGGCGCGGACCCTGGCCCGTCATGCTGTGGAGGCTGTGGATGGGGTGATCCCATGGGCTCTTGCGGGAATGCGGACCGTCACGCCGGCGGTGCTCGGGAGGCCGACTCTCTCCCAGGATGCTAAGACGGCACGGCGCCTCCGCGCCAGGCGAGAAACCCAGCCAAATAAAAACGTGCGATCCGCTGGCATAATGGGGATAAGTGCTATAATAAAAAGATCGGCGCGGCGACCGCCCGTTCGTTGGGGCGGTCACCGCGCCGGGTAAATCCTGCGGTCCGGCCTGTTCGATTACCCCACTGGCTTAGATGGGAGGGGGGAAGGGAAGAGGGATAACCGAATTGAGCAGACCGGACCGCTGCCTGCAGGCTGTTTTTGCCGGGACGTCAACCATATAAGGGATGGTCGGCCCGGGACAAAACTTACGGGTGTGTTGCGTCCCGCAAAAGCTCCTTACTTCTTGGCATATTTGACGCCGCAGCCGTAAGGCGTCGTCGATTGGATGGCCGGTGCGCGGCCCGCCATCACGTCGTTGAGCGCGGCCTCGACGTAATTGACCTTTTTCGTGTCATCGCCCCTGATTTGCCCACGCGGCGCGTTGTCGAGGGCGCCTTCATAAACGAGTTTGCCCTCGGCGTCGATCACGAAGCAATGGGGGGTCGTCTTGGCACCGTAGGTCCGCCCCACCTTGCCGTCGAAGTCATGCAGCGTCATGACTTCCAACTCATACTTTTGCGCCGTCTTCTTGGTGCGTTCGACCGAGCCGGTGTCGGTGCTATCGATCTGGAGAATCGCCACCTTCTCATCATCGAACTTCGCGTCGATCGCATCAAGCGTGCGCGATTGGCAGTGCGGAACCACGTATGGGCAGTCCGGGTTCGTCCAGACCAACACCACCGTCTTGCCCTTGAAGTCGGAAAGGCTGTGCTGCTTGCCCTCGGAGTCATTGAGCGTAAAGTCGACGGCCGGCTCGCCAAGTTTGACTTTCTTGTCCGAATCAATCCCCGCGTAAGCGGTGCCGGCGACCAACACGAACAGGGCCAATAGCCCTAGAGCGAGTTTCGTACCGAATTGCATCTGAAATCCTCCTTCTTTTGAATCGACTGAAATGGTGGACGGGCGCTTAACCTGTCCCCTGCCTCCCCTTGTTAAAACGCACGGGAGGAAACTTTCCTACACGACTCGTTTACGCGACGCCGCCTAGCGTGAAGCCGCGATCGTCCGCGCGTCGGCCTCCTTCAGGTTTTCCTCAATCATCCCCGCCGTAATCAATGTGGGGAGGACGATTGGATCCGAAGCGCGCCCGGCCGGAAAGATCACGTAAAGCGGAACGCCGCTACGGCCGAACTGGCGCAGGACGGCGCCGATTGATTCATCTCGGCTAGTCCAGTCCGCCTTCAGGGGGACGACTTCGTGCGCTTCAAAAGCTTCTCGGATCCGTTCGGTCTCCAAAACGGTGCTCTCATTAAACTTACACGTAATGCACCACTCGGCCGTGAAATCAACAAAGACGGTCCGCCCGTCGTCCACGAGTTGTTCGATTCGATCCACCGAGAAGGGTTCCCACTGAATCAGGCCATGGCTCGCCAAAGCAGTCTGGGCCGTGCCGGTTTCAACCTGCTGGCTGATCCGTCGCTCGAAGCCTTTCAGGTAGCGTCCGGGAAAAATGGCGTAGCCAATCGCGACCAGCAGCAACGCGGAGACCCATGCCATACGTCGCCGACCGGCCCGCATGTAAAGCCCCTTGCCCACGATCCAGCAGCCGAAGCCGACCGCCACCAAGTAGGCCAGAGTCCAGGTCAACCCGGCGGCGTCCACGAGCTGACCCAGCACGTGCAACAGCCATACCAGCGTCGCCAGTAAGAGGAACCCCATTAGTTGCTTGAACGTCTCCATCCAGGGACCCGGTTTCGGGAGCGCGCGCAGCCATGCGGGCTTGATGGCAAGCAGCACATAGGGCACCGCAAGCCCCGCGCCGATCGTTAAGAAGAACAACACAACGACGCCGGATGACTGCGAGAAGGCGAACCCCAACGCCACGCCAAGGAACGGGGCCGTGCAAGGGGTGGCCAATGCGGTGGCCAGCACGCCGTTGAAGAATGACCCGCCGAATCCTTCGCTTCGCGCGGCGGCCCCCATCCCCGACGCCGCGGACCCTGGTAGATCGATCGTAAACACGCCAAACAGGCTCAAGCCGAAAACCAGCACGATCGTCGCCATCACGATGACAAATCGCGGTTCCTGCATTTGGAAACCCCAACCCACCTGTGATCCGGCAGTCTGCACCCCGATCACGGCCAACGCCAGCACGAGGAACGAAACCAGGACTCCGGCGGCGTACGTCAATCCCAGCAGCAGCACGCGGCGCGGATGCTCGCCCGACTGGCGGACGAACCCCAAAACCTTGAGCGAGACGACCGGCAATACGCACGGCATGATGTTCAGGATCACGCCGCCGATGAAGGCGTAGATCAGCATCAGCCACAAGGGCAACACCGCCTCTGATTCACCGAGGAAGCTCAGTCCGGGCGCGGCCTCGGCCTGTTGATCGGGGGCGGACCCGGCGGGAGCAGGCTCGGTCGGTTGCTCAACCTTCGTCGTCGGTGCCGGTGCGCCGCCGGCCGCCGTCTGGCCGGGCGAGGCCACCTCGGCGGCCCTTGCCACCGTGAACAACGACAACTTGCGCTCGTTGGTCTGGGGGTTGATCAGAGGGAGCCGGACCACGGCCTGTAGCAGCATGGAGGAGTCCAAGTCCTGCACGTCCGCATATGCCTCCGTGGGCTTGGCTCTTGCCCGCGGCTGGGGCGACCAACTGAAAACGATGCTCTCCGGCGCGGTCTGAACGGCCTCGGCGTGACCGGCCTTCCACTTGGTGGGGACCAGAGGGAAAACGCCCGCCGCCTGGTCGCCTTTCGCGGCAACGTCAATCCGCCAGGGCGAGCGCGGAGCGAACTCGAGGGTCCATTGGGTCGGCTCGCCGGGAACGGGCCTGGGATCGTCCACGCGCGCGTGGACGCCCAGCGGCCAATCCGCTTCTTCGAGATCGACCTTGCCCGAATCGAAAAGCGTGCGCTGGGGGAGCCGGCCAGCGAATTTCTGAAAGATCGGCGCCTCGACCGAAGGGGCACCGTCGCCGAAAGCGAGCCGCAGGTTGCCCGCCGCATCGCCCGGGACGCAGATCTCCTCGCAGACCAGCCAGTCGGACCTAGCACTGAATCCGAGAGGCCCCGAAGCCACCGACCCCTCGCCAGGCGGGGTGATCGTGGCGAAAAGTAAAACCTTACCGTGATAGCCATAGGTGATCAGCCCGCCCGCCTCGATCCGCTCGGGCACCGGCCACTGGATCGGCCCGGCACTAAAGCCCTCGGGCAACTCCCAGGCGATGCTGGTGGGCAAACCCGCGTCACCGCTGTTGGCCCAATAGATGTGCCAGCCGGGGTCCATATCGAACAGAAAACCGAGGTGGAAAGGCTGGCCCGGTTGGATCGAATTGACGTCGGTGATCAGCCGACCGCGAGCATGCGCGTCGTCCTCGCCGGGAGCGGCGGGCTGCGCCATGGCGGGCGTCCCGGCCGCCTGAAAGAGCGCTAACACAAGAATCGCGACGAGGAGCGGCCGCCCGAATGCGCTTCTGTCTGTAACATCACCCATGGGATGAGCAGCCAAGTTCTTCATTGTCATCAACGCCAGTTCAGGTCGGCCATCTATGCTAAGCACGGTTTAGAGCTAAAAGCGGGCCAATTGCGAAGGCCGTCCTTGGAATCTTGAGTGGATCTCGCCGTTCGGCCCTCAGACCGAAGGGGGATCGGGATCTTTCGCCGTTGGGCCACGGGCGGCCTAACAACTGACATCCCAGTCCTTTAGTCGCTAGAACGCCTGAATCCTTAGACTATTACTCGCGAACGAAAAAATCCTCCCCGTTCGGTTGTCCATGCACAATGTTGTGCGGCAGTGGGTGTTTCATTTTGCGATTTGTGCGGAAATCCGCACATCCTCTTGGCGGAAAAGCACCCTCAGGTCGGGACAAGATGTCGTCCTCGCCCGTCAATTTGAGATGCGCGGGTCTCTCATTTTTATCGAGCCTTGCCGTCCGTGACCCCTTACAGGACCAAAACCCCCCTGCGCATCCCACCCACGGCGCGACCCAGAGCCATTGCTACATTGGACATCGCATCGTAGAGCGGGGTTTGGCGATCCAGCGGGTTGCCTCCCCGCCAAGATTGGATCGGGGTTTTTAGAGAGGCTTTCAACGCCCAAATATAGTGCGACGGTTCGATCCAGCAGCAAGCCCCCCACTGGCGGCGCCATTTGGCGAACAGCTCGGCGTTGCCGATCCCGTAATGATAGGCCTGACACCACAGGCCGCCCAGCGTGGCCCGGTGGTGGTGGGTGACCTCGGCTTCGGGGACGTATCGGAGCCGCCAACCCTCCCCGGCCAGCCGCCAGCAGAAATCCGCGTCCTCGCCCGCGGTCGCCAGGTCTGGATCGAGCCCCCCCAGGCCCCGATAGAGGTCGCGGCGGACGGTCAGGTTCGCGGTGGCGGCGAAGGGGGGAGAGTAACGGCGGCCTTCGGCCAGGAATTTCTCCTGATCGATCCAACGGCGTCGGGCGATGTAGGCCTCGACGGTCGTGGTGGGGGGCGCGGGCCGCACCGGGCCGGCCAGCGCCGCGATGCGGTCGCCGGCACCGTCCGATTCCACCGCCTCGACGGCCCGTCCAAGGGCGGCCAACCAGCCACGCGCGGGGACGCAATCGCTGTCGAGGAAAACGATCCAGCGGCCGCGGGCGGCGGCCACGCCCAGGTTGCGCGCCCGGCAGCGGTTGGCGACCGGCTCGCGGACGACCCAGGCCCCGGCGCGCTCGGCCTCGGTGGCGGTGCGGTCGGTCGAGCCGTTGTCGACGACGATAATCTCGTAGCGGTCTTCCGGATACTCGCATGTCCGCACGCCCCATACGCAGCGGCGTATTTCGGCGGGGCGGTTGCGGACCGGGATGACGACGGAGAATCGCACGGCGCTCATCGGCTGTCTCGGCCAAGCCCGCGCGCGGGGGATATTGCCGCGCGAACGGCCGGAGCAGCTCTGCGTTGTGATGCGATCATTGGTCTGGGGGCGTGTCCAGCTGGTCCAGGGGTAGGGCTTCATCGATCAGCATCACCGGGATGCCGTCCGTGACCGGATAGGCGTAGCGGCCGTCTTCGCGGACAAGGGCGGCCTGGAGGGCGTCGGTGACCGGCTGGCCGACACGGTTCTTGAGCCGTCCCTCGGCCTGGAGCGCGGCCAGCCGCTTGACGATCTCGGCTGGCACCGGGCGAACGGGTTGGTGCGATTCGGGGCAGACGAGGATTTCGAGCAGTTCGGGAGCGATCGGTTCCATCTACTCTTCCTCCCGCCGGCCGGGAGCGTCATCCGAAGGCCCGGGGTCAGCAGCATCGGGGGCAGGCGCAAAGTCTGGGTCGTACTGCCCCTCGATCCAGGTCTTGGTCAATATGATGCGGACCTTCGGCTCGCGCGTGGTTCGTTCCTCTTCAAGCAACTCCAGCGTTCCGTCCTCGAGTTGGCGGTGGCCGGCGGGGTGGAAAACATCAACGAACTCACCCTCGAGCACGTCCTCTTTGGGGCTCCATGCGTAACGGCCCTCGAGCCACAGGCTGTCGCGCGGGACCACTGTGTGACTCGCGCTCGATCGCCCGAGGGGCGCGTCGTCCTCGTGGCGGTCGGTATAGTAATAGAAAGGGGGACCGTAATAATGACGGTAAGCGCGGGGATAATAGTCTGGGTGGGAACCGTAATATCGATCCCGATACCTGCGATGATCGCCGTGGGGGTCATGGCCGCCATAATCGTCACCGGCCCGGCGACGGCGATCGCGCCCGGCGTTGCCCCCCCGCTCATCGCCCCGGCGACGGACATCGCTGTCCCCCGCGTCGTTGTAGTTGCGATTGAATTCGTGGCGGCCCACGCGCCCGGCACTCCGGCCCTCGCCGTCACCGCCGGCCCGACCCACGTGATCGCCCGAGGACTCACCGGACGAGCCGCCTCGGCCGCCGCCATCACTGATGCCTTCAACACGGCCAGCGGTCGCGGGGGGTACGGCGGCCGCCAGCCATAGGAACCCCAGCAACGTCACGGCGGCGAGCCGTTTCATCATGAATCGCCCCGATCGAGATTTCGCTTTCATGATCGTTCTCCCAGACGCGGTTCAGGAATCGGTTCGGTTAGGAGGTCAGCTTCATCGACATCAGGCTGAGAAACTCGTTGCGGGTCTGGGGATTGGTCTTGAAGACCCCCAGCATCTCGCTGGTCGTGGTCACGCTATCCTGCTTCTCGACGCCGCGCATCATCATGCACATGTGATAGGCCTCCATGACCACCGCCACGCCCTTGGGACGCAGCACGCCGTCGATCGATTCGGCGATCTGGGCGGTCAGGCGCTCCTGGAGCTGGAGGCGTCGGGCGAACATTTCGACGATGCGCGGGATCTTGGATAGGCCGATCACCCGCCCGTTCGGAATGTAGGCCACGTTGCAGCGGCCGAAAAAGGGAATCAGGTGATGTTCGCAGAGCGAGAAGAAATTGATGCTCTTGACGGCGACCATCTCGTCGTATTTCTCATCATAGATCGCCCCGTTGACGAGGTCCTCGAGGTTTGTCCGGTAACCGCGGGTCAGTTCATTCCACGTCTTGGCCACGCGGACGGGGGTGCGCGCCAGGCCCTGACGGTCGGGGTCCTCCCCGATTTCGGCAAGCAACTGGTGGGTCAACTCGGCGATGCGGGGATTAGTCTCGTGGGTCGCCAGGTGTTCATCCAGGCCCTCATGGTCGATTCGTGGGGGTGACGATGGAAACAGACTCATTAGCCCTTCACCTTTCTTTCCGCGCCTAATCATCAGGCTGATCGTGGGCTTCCCAATGGCCGTCCATCCTAACATTCCAAGCGGCCCCGCCAAAGCGCTAAACGCCGGGGGGCGGAGGGACTCCCGGTCATGGTGGCCGACCCGGTCCCAGGGCTCAGCTCGCAAAAGCTCGGAAGAGACCCCGCGCCGACATCAGGCCCGCGAAGACCGGACGCCGTCGTGATCGGCCTGGACCACGGACCGGCAGAGTTCGTGGAGGAATTCGATGGTTACGTTGGCGTCGGGTGCTTCGAAGGCTTGATCGACGCACGCGATGAAGCGCAGGACCTCGGGGCGGGTGAGTTTAGCGCCGGGTCCGGCGGCCTCGACCCTATCAAGCGTCCCCCAGGCCAGGAACAGCGGCAGGGCCAGAAAAGCAAGCATGCCGGGGGCCGCCCCGCTTTCGCGCGCCGTGAGCAGGTAATCGGCGGCCTCCTCCAGGCTGTGGCGCGCCAGCGCGAACACGCGGCCCCGACCGACCGTCTCGGGGATATAAAAACGCCCCTCGTCGGCGTCGCCGGCGCAATCCTTGAGGATATTGACCAGTTGCAGCCCTTCGCCGAACAGTTTGGCCTTTTCTCTCAGGACGCCCTCGACCTTGCCCAGGGAAGCGCAGTGAAGCAGGAACAGATCGGTCAGCATCTCGCCGACGATCCCGGCCACCACGTAGCAATAGCGGCGCAGGTCTTCGATATCCTCAAGTCGCAACTGCCCCGCCGGCGTCGTGCGCGCCACATAGACTTTCATCCCGTCGATGGTACGTAGGGTGTGCGCGATGATTCGCCGGCAAGAGGGGTCCGGAAGTCCCAGCGCCTGCTCCACCACCGACGGGGTCTGGGCGAGCAACTCGATGTATCCCTCATGGTCACACGGGGGAGCCTCGACCCAGCGGGCGGACAATCCCCTGATGCGCTCGGCCGAGGCGCCTTGGAGTGCCCGCGCGAAATCATCGAGGGCGTTGATCTTGGTTTGCATCGGCCATCGCGTCGCGTCCTCGAAGGTGTCGGCGATGCGAAACAAGAGGTAGGCCAGGGTGATCTCATCACGCAGCGGATGGGGCAAGCGCGGGATCGAGATGCCGAAAGTCCGGCTGGTCTTGAGCAACAGGTCATCGATGTCGGTCGCGGTTTCGGATTTCATGGCATGCGCCGTCTGACTGACTTTTACGCCTGATACGTTCGCGCGAAGCGGTCTGAACCGAATAACGCGCTTCGCACAGCCAAAGCAAACACGACTCGGTCATTAACCACAAGTTCAATATGGATGGATCTCGCGCTTTCCTGAAGTGGGCCATTTTCGACAATCGTTGGTCGATTTTGGCGATCACCCCGCTCAAAACAACGTTCTTACCTATCCGATTTCTCCTCCCCGGATTGTGATTGTTTTCACGATCTTCGATGGATGGCACGGCGTGCGCCCACCCAATCACCCACGATTCGTATCCGGATGGAATGATCCGACCCGACCACGAATAGCAGGGGTTTGTTTACTTTCCCGCCGCGAGGATGCACCGGGCTGCACATTGGATTCAATTCGGGATGTTTTTCGCGGGAACCTGGGGTCTAAGCGTCGGGTGGGCGGTCTCATCTCAATCAGTTACGGCCCGGACAAGAGTTGGTCGATTTCGCCAACAATCCCGACTCTTGACATCGTTAGAAAGGCCCAAGTGGTCTTAAACGGAGAAAACATAAGCGATAACGATCCCCAGGACGGCGCCGGGCCGCCCCTGATTAGAGTTGGCTCCGTTTTTGCTTCCTCTCTCTTCCCTGAAAATAGGAGGCCTTCTAATATGCAATCTTTTGCCGTTTCGACAGCCCGCGCATCCATTTTTTGGATTTTGCTCGTGGCACTCACATCATTCAACGTCTGGGCCGATGGAAATGAAACGCTGGGTGTCCCCAGCATTCCAATCCAATCCGGGAGTGGCGTCGCGGTTGGGGGAACAGGACTGAACACTCAACCGGCCGCGCTCAACGTTAACGTTCCCGCCGGCGCGGCGATCAAACAAGCGCTCCTGTACTGGTATGGACGGGGCGCGGTGGAAGGACACCTGATCGATTTTGAAGACGTCGATCTGGCGGGCGCTCCGCACCTGGATGTGGGAACGATGACAAGCGCGGGTGGATTCGACTTCACTTGCACTGAAAGTATTTTCATCATTGACGAAGCCGGGGCCTGTTTCGGCGGATGCGCGCACAACGAGACCCAAACCATGAACACCCTAGATAGCGACGGCAATATCCCCGGCGCGCCGATCACGATGGCGGGACGTTCAGGATCTGCAAACTCCAACTGGCCGAGGGTATTGCATCCAATCCGGATTTCCCTCGAGCGACTACGGTTACGATCGAGGGCGTGCTTGCCGGCGGCGGAATGGTTTCCGAGACCGTTATCATGGACGACCTGATCGACGTTGACGGACCCGACGAGGATTTCCAGATTCATTACACCTCGGACTTGGCCACCGCCGACCTCATCTCGGCCACCTTTAGCGCCACCGGGGCCTCTCCGGCGGGCGACGGCGCGTACTCCATCGACAACATCCTCGTAATCGGAAGCGGTTTAGGCTACGGCTCGACCGGCACGGGCGCCGAAAACATCATGGACTTTGAAGCGGTCGACGTAAGCCAAGCGCCCTCGCCGTTTATCAACCTAGGGCTCCACGAACTCATCGATGGACTCAACTTCTACATCCCGAACGGCAACATCTTCGTCGTCGAGGATCCGACCTCTTGCCCACAGGGGTGCGCGGACAACGGCTCGCAAATCCTGGCCAGCGAATCGGGCGGACCTAACGCGGGCGGTCCGCTCACGATCAGCCGGCCCGGCGGCGAGCCGTTCAGCCTGATCCAATTCGACGGCGCCGAGGGGTTCAGGGATGGGATAGACTTCCCGAACGCGACCTCGCTGACCGTCGTCGGAATTCTGACCGTCGGCACGACGATCTCCGAGACGTTCCCTCTGGACAGCATCATCGACTCGGTTGGTCCGCTCGCGGATTTCGAAACGTTCGTTCTCGCGAAGCTGGCTCATGTTGAACTGGAATCGGTGACCATCATCCCCATGGGGCTGGCGCCCGACGGCGGCGGGTCCTACTCGATTGACAACATCATCTGGCACGGAGCCGGATTCGGGAGCTCACCCTGTATTGGCGGCGATGATATGATCAGCGTCAACGGCATGGATGTCACCGGCGAGCTGATCGGCGAATCCAGCGTCATGCCGCTGGGCGCCAGTCAGGCCTACCGGGCCGACATCACGGCCCTGGGCTTGGTTACCGACGGGGCGAACTCTCTGAGCCTCGACGGGATGTCTTTCAGCGCCAATAACGATAGCGCGGGCATCATCGTGATCTATGATGACGCGACCATGAACCAGAAAATCCAAATTCTTGATGGCCACGACTTCGCGGCGGATCCGACGATCTTCATCGATCCGCTCGACCGCACCATGGCCCAGACTTTCACGTTCAATCCTCTTGCCTTCCTCCGACCCGCGACGCTTGACTTACTGCTCGACGACGGTGAAGTCAATCGGTCCGACAAGGTTGAGATCACGATCGACGGCATCACGACGCCGTTCGATAACCTGATCTCTTCGGCGAACGGTGCCGAAGCAGATGCACTGGGCTTCTCGCTCATGATCCCGGCCAACGCCACGGAGGTGACCGTGCAGATCATCCCATCGAGCGACGCGTCGCTTGTCAGTCCCGACTCGGTGACCTGGTACGCGGCCGTCCTGGCCATGCCGGCCCCCGCTGCTGCTGCTGATGATGGCGGCGGAGATCCGAATGGCGAGAACGATCTTCCGACTGGCGTTAACAATCCTCCAACAGCCGATGCCGGTCTGGACCAAACGGTCGACTGCGCAACGGTCACGCTTGACGGCAGCGGTTCCTTCGATCCGGACGGCGAAACCGATATCGACACGGTCGTGATCACCGTTACTCCCGATGTCACCAAACCCGAGTTGATCGGCGTTCCCGCTGACGCGACCGTCACTTGCTGCGTGGATGCGCCTGCTCCCTCCGACGTGACGGCCGAGGACGCGTGCGACGGCATCGTGCCCGTTTCCTTCACCGAGGAGACGATCGGTCAAGCAGGATACACGGCCATCCTACGGACGTGGACGGCGACCGACAGCAGCGGCAACTCGGTCAGCAAATCCCAAGTCATCACCGAGGACTGTTCGACCAATTGTGTTCACACCAGTCGCTACTGGAAAAAACATCCCGCTGCGTGGCCCGTCGAGGAGCTCGAAATTGGCTGTGACGGCAATATCATGACCAAAGCGGAGTTGGTGGAGATCCTCGAGAGCCACACCCGCCAGCGTGGAGATATCACGATGATGGTGGCACAGCAGCTCATCGCGGCCAAGCTCAACGTCGCCCAGGGCGCCTGCCCCAACGCCGAGGTGCTGCAGTGCATCGAGGATGCCGATGACTTCTTGTGCACGAATCCGCTCGGCAGCGCGCCGGGTGGGCCGGAGCGCTGGACGGGTCTACAGATCCGCTACTGCCTGCTGCAGTTCAACTGCGGCCAGAAGGGCACCCCGCATTGCACGGGGGAGGCGGAGACGAACGATCCGCCCGTCACGCAAGGCAACGCGGAATTGACCCCCGAAGAGACGGCGGTATTCATTGACGCCCTCGCCAACGACATGGACCCCAATGGCGACGATATATCGGTTCTGGATGTGACCAATCCCTCCAACGGGACCGCCACCGTCATGCCTAATGGGGATATCCGTTATGTACCGAATCCCGGCTACTGCGGCTCCGACAGCTGCACCTACTCGATCGGTGACGGGCGGGGCGGATTCGCCGCGGGGATGATCTGCGTGTTCGTTGACGGTGAAGCCCCACCGACTGATTGCACCGATGTGATCGGCGCCGAGATCATGCATAGTTGGGTTCGCTTCAACGGCGACGAGCCTGAATATGCCGCCTTCTACGGCGCGTTGAGCCTACAGGACGGCAATATGGCGCCCGACTTCCGTAGTGGAAATATCGGCATGGGGTCGCTCAAGGTGTCGTTCGGCGATGACGCGTCGATCGTGGGCTATCAGAATGACGATATCATCTACGAGATCAAAGACAACAACCCGACGGACAATCGCGAGAAGTGGAAGTACAAGGCAGACCATAAGGAGAAAGTCACGTTTCGTTGGAAGAACTCGCAAAAATACGATGCGAAGCGTGACCCGAACTTGCCGAACGACGTGGGAAGTCTCAAGACGCGGTTCATCCACAGCGATGAGACGCGGTTCAATTACAGGTTCGGCGATGCGACGCTGCCGATCACGATCGACGGTATCACGATCCTGACGGTGTATGAGAATGGTGACGCCACGTCACTGTTCCCGTTCAGGACCAATCACGACAGAATAGATGTGCTGTACCCGGATCAACTGGAGCCGGGGAGCACGATCTACTGGTACCGAGACGGGGATGCGAGTGACGGCCTCACTGATGAAATCTACTGTCAAGAAGCATCCGAGGAAGAGGGCTCTTCTGGAGCCGGGAGCAACACCTACTTCCCGACCGATGGTCGGTTCTGGATTAAGGTGCCCATCACGGGTATCACGAAGTCGATGCCGCAGCAGGCCAAGGTCGAGTTCTCCATCGGCGAGGCCGGTGTGACGATGATTGGTTGTGGCGAGTTCGACGTGACAACCTACGAGATCCACGGCAAGAACTGGCGATCTCGCAAAGAATGACAATGATGACTGATTGAGGAGTCGTATACAATGAAACGTTGGCTTTACGTCGGATTGGCGGCACTGGTTCTGGCCACAAGCGTGTGGCTTACACAAGGACCCCTTGACAAAGCGATCGAAGAGCCCGCGGCGACGGTGAAACCGAGAAGGCTCCCCGTGGTTCCCGAGAGCATGCGGGCCGAGGGCCGGCCCCCCGCCAAAGCGCCGAACAAACCCTCCGAACGCGCCATGAAGGCGATGGTGGCCGACATCTTGGAGAAGCATCGCGACCTTTATGGATACGCCGGAATGCTCGATTATGACGATGCCAAGGCGCTCATCGAAAAGCGCAGGAAGACTTCCGCGGAATACGTCCGGCGACTGGCCAAGCTGGGGTCCGGCGGTTCGCGGGCGATCTCCGGTATGTATGACGAGGCCGGGGCGACGCATCAGAAGATGTTGCTGATCGACGCCTTGGGCCAGATCGAGGACGAAGAGGCCGTGCCGACACTCGAAACGCTTTTCAAGGAAGAAGATGGTTTCAGCATGCGCAAGGAGATCATCGGATCGCTGGCCGAGCGCCCCGAAGCCGAAGCCGGAGACGCCATCGCTGATATCCTCGACAATGAAGAAAAGTCGCGGTTGCGGTTCAACTCGGTCCAGGCCCTCTCGGGACGCGAAGGCTCGCTCGATACCCTGGCCGATCATCTCCGCAACGACCCCAACCGCGACGTGCGGCTCGAATCGATTAACGCCGTCGCGCGGGTCGGCAGCGATGCGGCGCGCAACGTCCTGGCCGAGGTCGCCCACGGCGACACCGACGTGCGCGTTCGCCAGACGGCCATCCAGGAACTGGCCCGTTCGTTCGGCGACGCCGCGCTCGCCGATCTCCAGATCCTGATGGAGGACCCGAATAAGACGATCCGCAAGAACGCGGCACGCGCGATGCAGCGCATTCAACCTCAGGAGCAACAGGCGGCAACGGAATAGTTCCGAAGTATTGTCCTCGTCTGATCCGGACCCACCCCCGATCAACAAACTCTCATCCGGTTCTCAGCACACATGCTCGCACTCATCATCTTCATTGACAAACTGCTGCTCGGCAAAACGCATTGGCAGGCACTCTAGGCGTCGACCTCGCGCGAACAGCATCATTCCCCGCGCCCCGACCACGGGTGGCCTATCTATTCGTGTGGGTCGTTCGTGGAATGGCGCGATTCTTCTTGGTTCTCAGTGTTATTCCAATCCCTCGGGCTGATGGATTATTCCCCGGGCGTCGTGTATCCGCTGAATCGCGGGGTTGCCCGCCGCGGAGGAGAAACATTCGAATGTTACGAACCTTTGCGGGCCGTCCGAACTTACACGAAATCCTTGATTATCGCGAGGATACCGGACTATGATGCGCGTCATGAATCGCGGTTGAGAATTGATGACGGCTGATTTCACCGGATCATGTGCTTGGATAGAAGGGTGATCTTGAGTTTCAGCCAAGTTGAACTCGCCGGGGTACATCCAATAACCTTCACGAAAAAGAGACTCGACACATGGGAAAACGCGCAAAAAGATGCTTAGGCCACCTGTGGTTTCTGGCGGCAATGTTTGCGAACGTGGTCACGCCGGCCGGCTCGCAAGATCTTCTCATCGCCGATTTCGAGAATGAGTCATTTGAAGAATGGGCGGTGACGGGAAAAGCGTTCGGCGCGGGCCCCACCGTGGGGCCCCGAGTCGACCAACCGTCGATAAAGGGCTATTCCGGGGACCGTCTGTTGTACTCTCGTCATGGCGGAGAAGCTTCGAAGGGTGTTCTGACTTCGCCGCCTTTCGTGATCGAACGGGACTATATCAACTTTCTCGTCGGTGGTGGATACCACCTGGGAAAACGCAACATCCGCGAGCCGAAGGAGTTTTACGGCGAGGAGTGTTGTCTAACCCTACTCCTCGATCCGGCCGAGCTGGTCTATACGTTCGAAACCATTAACGCCGGACATCACCGACTGGCCGTCGGCGACAAGATCGCCCTGCGCACGACGACCGGCCCGGGCTTGGATTCGGACGATCGGGTCGAGTTGGAATGGGCGACCTGGGACGTCCGAACCCTACGCGGCAAGACGGCCCAGATCCGGATCGTTGATAACAATGCGGGGCGGCACGGTTTCATCTGCGTCGATCAAATCGTCCAGAGTGATCAGCCCCGATGGGACGTCTTGCACGACGCCGACATTCTGCGGCGCGCCAATGAAAACGTCGCGAAAGCCGAAAAAGAAGCCCCGCCGCGTCACGCTTACCACTACAATGCGCCTGTCTTCGGTTTCGGCGGACCGACTTGCGTTTATCACGACGGGTACTATCATCTGTTCTATATCTATGACCCGTTTTGGGACCGTAAGGACACATGGAACCACAATTTCTGGCGTCACGCGCGATCCAAGGACCTGGTGTATTGGGAAGACTTGGACGTGGAGATCTGGCCTTCGGAGGACAATGGCGAGTTCTATTGCGCCTCGGGCGCGGCCGTGATCGACGACAACGGCGTGCCGAGGCTATTTTACACAAGCCGCAGTTCGGAGCGGCCCATGGACCAGATGGCGGCGGTGGGAGACGCGGATTTAACGACCTGGCGCAAGTATCCGACCAATGCCGTCATCACCAACACGCCGGATAATCCCATGACCCACGGGACGGATTGTGGCATATTTAAACATGAGGATAAGTGGTACATGGTCCTTGGAGGACTCAAGATGGTCGACGGCGAATACAAAGGATGTTACTCCCTGCACGCGTCGGACGACCTGATCGACTGGGAATTCGTGAGCGTTCCCTACGTCGCCGACACCAAAGGGTGGGAAGAGCCCGAGATGTTTAAACTGGGCGACAAATGGGTCGTCATCTTCGAGCCCTTCGGCCCGACTCAATACTATACCGGCAGCTTCGATTGGGAGAATTACACCTTTACGCCCGAAGTGCATGGTTTCGTCGATTTCGTCGGCTCGGAGAAGCACGATCCCAAGACGCACGGCCATGCGGAATACTCGGGATCGTTTTATGGATGCACGCCGTTCGAGGATAAGGACGGCCGCATGATCTACATGGGCATGGCGCCGGGTGGCCAGTCGCTACCCCGGGTGCTGACGATGCGGCCCGACGGCAAACTCGCCCAGAAACCTATCGAGGCGTTGGCTAAATTAAGAGGGGAACACTACGCGAAAACGGACGTGGACCTCGCGGATGAGTCCCATGTGATTCATGGCATCGAGGGGAACATGCTCGAGGTCAAAGTGGAATTCGTCCCCGGCTCGGCCCAGGAATTCGGGTTGAAGCTACGGCGTTCCGCGGACGGATCCCAAAATATTCCGATCCGTTATGATGGGGAGCGCCTCGAGGTCAGCGGCGAACGAATCCCCGCCGATCTCATGGAAGGCGAAACCACGTTGCGGCTTCACGTCTTTATCGATCAACATATCATGGAAGTCTTCGCCAATGATTGGGTGGTCTATACGGTGGCGGTCTCCGCGCCGGCGACGGACTTGGGAATCGAATTGTTTTCCGCTGGGGGTTCGACGAAGGTGAAGAACCTCGAAATCTGGAAGTTGGCCTCTATTTGGTAGATGGACGATCCATTGAAAGAGGAGACAATCTGGATGAGGCGCATAATCCCTTGGATTGCTCTGCACGTCTTCTTGTACGCCATCTCCAGCGCGGCGGGTGATGTTTTCATTAACGATTTCGAGGCAGAGGACCATGGGGAATGGCAAGTTTCCGGGGAAGCGTTCGGCCAGGAACCGGTAACGGGCGCGCTCCCCGGACAGCCGGCAGTGAGGGGATGGGAAAACGGGCGCTTTATCAACTCCTTTCACGGAGGAGAGGCGGCCAAGGGTGTCCTGACTTCGCCGGAATTCGTCATCGAACGTGACTTTATCAACTTCCAGATCGGCGGCGGACATCACCGGGGAAGCCGGCGGACCAGGGCGCCTCGAGATTTCTGGGGGGACGAGTGCTGCGTGAACCTGCTCATCAAGCCCGTCGGGCTCCCGCTGACCTTCGATCATATTCACACCGGACATCATCGGCTTGCCGTGGGTGATCGGATTGTCCTGCGCACGACGACGGGGCCCGGCCTCTCGCCCGCCGGAAACGTTGAACTGCAGTGGGAAACCTGGGATGTCCGGTCCCTGCGGGGCCAAACCGCGCGGATTCAGGTCGTGGACAACCATTCCGGATCGGAGGGGTTCATCTGCGTCGATCAGATCGCGCAGAGCGACCAACCCCAAAGGGACATCTATACCCGCGCCGACATTTTGCATCGCGCCAACGAAAACGTGCAACGAGCGGAAAAGAAGGCCCCGTCGCGTCGCGGTTACCATTACACACCGGCGGTGTTCGGGTTCGGCGGGCCGACTTGCGTCTATCACGACGGATACTATCACCTGTTCTACATCTATGATCCTTTTTGGGATCGCAAGGACGTCTGGAACCATAATTTCTGGCGTCACGCGCGCTCCAAGGACCTGGTGTATTGGGAAGACATGTCCGTGGTGATCTGGCCGTCGGAGGATAACGGCGAGTTCTATTGCGCGTCCGGCGCCGCGGTCATTGGCGACGACGGCACGCCATGGATTTTCTACACCAGTCGCAGTTCGGAACGGCCCATGGATCAGATGGCGGCCGTGGGCGACGCTACCTTCGAGAAATGGCGCAAGGTCGCGACGAATCCGGTGATCACGAATACTCCGGATAACCCGATGGCCATGAGGATCAACGGCACCGGGACCGATTGCAGCGTGTTCAAGCACGAGGGCCGATGGTACATGGTTCTCGGAGGCAAGATCAAAGTAGACGGCGAAACCAAGGGCTGCTTTACCCTTCATGGGTCCGACGACTTGATGAATTGGGAGTTTGTGGGCCTTCCTTACGTCGCCGAGACGAAAGGGTGGGAAGAGCCCGAGATGTTTAAGCTGGGTGATAAATGGGTCGTTATCTTCGAACCCTTCGGCCCGACTCAATACTATACGGGCACCTTCGATTGGGAAAATGTCACCTTTACGCCGGAGGTGCACAGTTTCGTGGATTTCGTCGGTTCCGAGAAGCACGATCCCAAAACGCACGGCCACGCGGAATATTCAGGATCGTTTTATGGCTGCACGCCGTTCGAGGATAAGGACGGCCGCATGATCTACATGGGCATGGCGCCGGGTGGCCAGTCGCTGCCGCGGGTGCTGACGATCAGGCCCGACGGCAAGCTCGCCCAGCGGCCGATAGAAGCATTAGCCAAGTTAAGAGGGGAACACTATGCTGAAACGGACGTGGACCTCGTGGATACGTCCCACGTGATTCGCGGTATCGAAGGGAACATGCTCGAGGTCAAAGTGGAATTCGTCCCCGGCTCGGCCCAGGAATTCGGGTTGAAGCTACGGCGTTCCGCGGACGGATCCCAATATGTTCCGATCCGTTATGATGGGGAGCGCCTCGAGGTCAGCGGCGAACGAATCCCCGCCGATCTCATGGAAGGAGAATCGACGTTGCGTCTGCACGTCTTCATCGATCAACATATCATAGAAGTCTTCGCCAACGATTGGGTGGTTTATACGGTGAGGGTCTCCGCGCCGGCGACGGACTTGGGAATTGAATTGTTTTCCGCTGGGGGTTCGGCGAAAGTGAAGCGGCTCGATATTTGGAAGTTGGACTCGATCTGGTGACGGGATGGAGAACCTTCGGTTTTGTTGGCGGATCATTCCGCGAACGTGGATGACACCCTATTAGAAAGAGGTAGGCGACCTTGAAAACACAGCCGCGCATCTACTGGTTCTTGATGTTTATGCTCTTGACGGCCGTTGGCAATGGGCAGGAAATCTTCATAGGTCAATTCGAGGCCGATGACTATGGAGATTGGCAGGTGTCGGGGGACGCGTTTGGGCCGGGCCCGGTTAATACCCCGCTCCCCGGCCTCAGACCGGTCGAAGGGTTCTTGGGCATGGGGTACGTGAACTCCGTTCACGGTGGTGAAGCATCCAAGGGCGTGCTGATGTCGCCTTCGTTCGTGATCGAGCGGGACTACATCAACTTTCTTGTCGGCGGGGGCTATCACCCCGGGGGCCGCCTGGTGAAAAAGCCGGTGGACTTTTGGGGCGATGAGGTATGCGTCAATCTGTTGGTCGACCCGGGCGTCGTTCCGTATACTTTCGATTTGCTGACCACTCACCATAACCGGCTTGCGGTCGGCGACCACGTGGTTTTACGGACGAAGACGGGCGACGGCCTCGCGAGCGACGGCGGGGTCGAGATGAAATGGGCGTCGTGGGACGTCCGATCGATGCGCGGCAAGTCCGCGCGGATTCGGATCGTGGATAACTTCGCCGGCCCCGACGGGTTCATCTGCGTCGACCAGATCTTTCAAGGCGATCAACCCAACGCGGACATTCTGAGCAGTCCCGATCTCATCCGGCGAGCCGATGAAAACGTGAAGCGAGCCAAGGCAAAGGCGCCGCCGCGACGCGGTTACCATTACCAGTCTCGCGTGTTCGGGTTTGGCGGTCACACCGTCTACTATCATGACGGTTATTATCACCTGTTCTACATCTACAACCCATTCGGCGACCGCAGGGACATATTCTCCCATAACTTCTGGGCGCACGCGCGCTCGAAGGACCTGGTCTATTGGGAGGATTTGCCGCCGGCGATTTGGCCGTCGGAGGAGAACGGCGAGTTTTACTGCGCGTCCGGCGCGGTCGCGGTCGGCGACGACGGCGTCCCGAGGATTTTCTATACCAGTCGCAGTTCGGAACGCGCGATGGATCAGATGGCGGCCGTGGGCGACCAGGAGTGGGTCACGTGGCGCAAGTACAAAACGAATCCGGTCATCACGAATACGCCGGAGAATCCCATGACCCACGGGACCGATTGCGCGCTGTTCAAGCATGAAAACAGGTGGTACATGATCCTTGGGGGCGGGCAGTTTTTCGGCGAGGAGTATAAGGGTTGCTTCTCCCTGTACGGCTCGTGGGATCTGATTCATTGGGATTTTCTGAGCGTCCCGTACGTCGCCGAGACCAGGGGCTGGGAGGAACCGGACATGTTTCCCCTTGGGGACAAATGGGTCGTCGCCGCCGAGCCCTTCGGTCCGAGCCAGTACTTCGTGGGGAACTTTGACTGGGACAAATACAAATTTACGCCGGAGTTTCAGGACTATCTGGACTACGCGGGCGTGGCCGATCATGACCCGACCCAGGGCGATATGCACAAGTTTACGGGCCACTTCATCTTTTGCGAAACCTTGGAGGATGGAGATGGCCGCCGGATTGGTTTTGGCATTGGACCGGTCGGATTATCGCTTCCCCGCATCTTCGAGCTTCGGCCGGACGGTCGGTTGGGGCAGCGGCCGGTTCCGGAGCTCGAAAAACTACGCCGCGAGCACGTCGGTCAATCGAACATCAAGCTGACCGATGAGTCCCGGCGGGTCATAGGCATCGAGGGCGACTTGCTCGAAATCAAAGTTGAATTCGAACCCGGCGGCGCCGAGGAGTTCGGTCTGAAAGTGCGATGCTCGCAAGACGGGAGCCGTTTCGTGCGAATCGCCTGCGACGGCGAATACCTCGAGGTGGCGGGCGACAAGACACCAGCAAAATTGATGGAGGGCGAGCAAACCCTGCGGCTTCAAGTCTTTCTGGATAAGCACTCCCTGGAAGTTTTCGCCAACGATTGGGTCGTTTACACCGAGTCCATCTCCGTGCCTCCGACTGACCTGGGCGTTGAAGTGTTCTCGAACGCCGGGACCACGTCGGTCAAAAGCCTGGACGTTTGGCGGCTTGATTCCATCTGGTCGGATGAGAACGAGTAATCCTCGATGAGTTGAGGTCCCATCATGGTTCCACGCGTGACGGTCAATCGGTTCCTGTATCTGTTTGCGTTTTGCATCGGTTGCGCGCGCGTGACGGGACCGTCCGCCTTGGCGCAGGCCCCGGATGCGGAATCACCTGATCCGGTTCCCTTTATTGTGAAGCCATACCTGCAACTGGGCGACGCCGCGAAACTCGCCCGAGCCGAAAGCCTGGAGCTGCTTTGGCATGCCGAGGACACGGACGCGGACTGGTCGGTTCAATCGCGGCCGGTCGATGGAGTTGCATGGACGGACTGCGGAACTCCCACCTGGCGCCGCGTTGCCGTCGAGTCGATTGCGCCTCACCGTGTCTATCGCGCGTCGCTCACGGGTCTGAAGCCGGGCGGGTTTTTCGAGTATCGGGTATCACGAAACGGGGAGATCGTCTTTTCGGCCGAGGCAATGGCGCGCAAGCCCGCGGGCCGGCCGTTTCAATGCGTGGTGATGGCGGACTGCGGCGTCAACAGCCCCGAACAGAAGGAAGTCGCGCATCAAGTCCACCAATGGAAGCCGGACTTCGTGGTCATCCCCGGCGACATCATTTATAACGACGGCCGGATCAGTGAGTATCGCGAGAAGTATTTCCCGATCTATAACGCCGATCAAGCTTCCGCGGACGTCGGCGCGCCGCTGATAAGGTCCACGTTGTTTCTGGCGGGCTTGGGGCAACACGATAGCGGTCAACCCCTCGACGCCCATCCCGACGGATTCGCGTATTACATGTACTGGTCCCAACCCCTGAATGGCCCAGCGCTTCAAGTTGGGGGACCGAACACGTTTCCCCTGGGCGGCACGGCCGAGCGGGAGCAGGCCATCCTGACCGCCACCGGCGATCGATACCCGCGCATGGCCAACTATTCCTTCGATTACGCCGATTCGCACTGGACGATGCTGGATTCATGGAACCCCCATGCCGATTGGAACGACCCGATGCTTCGGGATTGGCTCAGGCAAGACCTGGAAGCGGCGAAGGACGCCACGTGGAAGTTCGTCGCCTGTTACCTTCCACCCTTCAATTCGTCCACCATGTTTCCACATACGCAAAAAATGCGGATCGTGGCCGACCTGTTCGAGGAGGGGGGCGTTAACGTGGTATTCTGCGGATACACCCACGCCTACCAGCGCACCTATCCATTGAAATTCACTGCCGATCCCAGGCCGACCGGTCCCGTCAAGGAGCAAGGCCATGAAATCCCGGGAAGCTTCGCACTCGACCGCGAGTTCGACGGCAAGACGGACACGACCCCGGAAGGCGTGATTTATTACGTTACCGGCGGGGGCGGGAATCAGCAGCTCCACAGTCCCGAGCAAACCGACAATTCGGAAACCTGGCAGCCCTACACGGCGAAGTACATCGCCGATGTCCATCAGTTTACGTACGTCGAGGTAGACGGAAACCGGTTGAAGATTCGGCAGGTGAGGAAGGACGGCGAGGAGCTGGATCGGATCATCGTTATGAAGCCGGGGAGAGGCGCCCAGTAAACAACGGCGCGGACCCTTGGCAGGACGATGCGCCGCCGTTCCAATCTGTATCCGACCAATCCGTATCGGACGTTTACTCGGATGCGCCGCCGACCTCGGCCGGACCAACCCCGCCCCCATACCAGGGGCCTTCGGTAATAAACGAGGCGTCAAGCTCTTCAACGGAGCCGCAGCCGACCAGCGCCAAAGACGTGTGGAAGTCGGCGAGGAAATTCTGTAGGACCTGCCCCACGCCACGCTCTCCCGCCAACGCCAGCCCATAGACGTAGGGCCGAGCGAGCATGACGGCGTCGGCGCCGAGCGCGATGGCTTTGAGCGCGTCCGGGGCGCGGCGCACGCCGCCATCGAGCAACACCGCCGCGCGACCGGCCACGGCCTTGACAATCCCCGGCAGGGCGTCCAGGGCGCTGATGGCGCCTTCCAGTTGCCGGCCCCCGTGGTTGGAGACAACGATGCCACTGACGCCGTGCTCGACCGCCTCGGCCGCCTCTTCGGGGTGCAGAATGCCCTTGAGCAGGATCGGCAAGGGCGTCTGATCCCGCAGGCGGCGAACATCTTCGATCGTCAGCGCGTCATTGATCGCCACCCGGGCGAAGGTATCGAAGACGGTCTGGTGATCCTCCTTGGCGGACTCCGGAATGAGCCCGCGAAAATGCGGATCGCTCAGGTAAACCCCCATCCCATGACCCACGCGTTGCGGGTTGTAGCCCCGCTTGATGAGCCGTTCCCGCCAGCCCAGGCGTTTGGTGTCGACCGTCACCATGACGGCGCGATAGCCCGCGGACTGGGCCCGTTTGAGAAAACTTGAGTTCAGTTTGTGGTCCGGACTGACGTAAAGCTGGAACCAGCGAGGGGCGTCTCCCATGGCTTCGGCCACCGCTTCGATGCCGTGGCTCGAGGCGTTACTCAACACATAAGTGAGCCCGGCCGAAGCCGCCGCTCGCGCAACCGCCACCTCTCCCTCCGGGTTCACAAGGGCCAAGCACCCCACCGGCCCCAGCAAAACCGGCGCGGGATGTCGGGCACCCAGCAGTTCAATGTCCGTCCTGCATCGGGAGACGTCACGCAACATGCGCGGCACCAACCACCGGCGCTGAAAGGCCTGACGATTGGCCCGCATCGTCTCCTCGCCGCCCGCCCCGCCGGCCACGAAGTCATAGATTTCCGGCGGCAGCTTCTCGCGGGCCTTGCGTTCCAATTCCTCGAACGAAACGGGAACGCCCGTGTCCTTTTCCGATGCTTTCGCCTCGCGCGGCCAATCCCGCGGATGTCTTACGCCAAGACCCTGAGTGTCTCCGATGACGCCCATCACACGCCTTAGACCGGCTTCCCTCTTTAGATATATTGGCCCGTCGAAGCAGATTCGTCCCGGACCCCTGGAATGCTCAATCCGCAAAGCTGAAAGAATAGAGCTTGGCGCCGTCCAACTCGAACTGGAGTTGAATCGGCCCGCCGTGGTATGGCGCAAGGTTACCGGCATCGCTCCATTGAACGACGGTGTCGCTCACATCGCCCTGGATCGGCTTGCAACGTTCGATTGACCGGTCCGCGTCACCGACGATGCCGACCCTGAGGGCCCCGCCGGCCGCGTCCGCGGAGACGCGCAGGTTCGCCCCTTGACAGATAACGGGCTGCGTCCACACGTTCCCGTTCGTCTCATCCGATGACGGCTCGTAGCCCGCGAACCCATCGGGCCGCAGGCTCGCCAGGCAGAGAAACGAATTACGCCATCCCCCGTGGATCCCATTCGAACCTTCATAGAAAAGACGTATTTCGTCGTCGAGGAACACGGGGTTATCGCACGCGAAGACGCATCCCCAATCGTAGTCTCCGACCTCGCCCCCGTTCGGAATCAGCGGCGTCCCCGGATCGATGCGCTCCCAATGGATCGTATCGGGGCTCCAGGCCAATTCACAGTGCGAACGGTCTTCGCGCACTCGCAGGATCGTGGCAAACCCAAGATAGACGCCGGCGTGTCGGAAAACGGGCATCGCGTAGACCTGATCGGATTTCGTGCCGCGCAGGACTTCCTCGGCTTCGCTCCAATTTATGAAGTCCGCGGTCTCGGTGCGGTAGACGAGCCGTTGGCTTTCGCGATGGACCCGGCCGTCTTCCCAATGACGCGTAATCCCCACGTATTTGTTCAATTCAGGCGCCCAGAAGGTATTGCTGTGGGTGTCGCCCGCGACGCGGAGTTCCGGAACCGCGATCGGCTCTCCCCAACGCAAGCCATCGGGCGAGAACGCAACCGACATGAACGGATAGGAGTCCAGTTTTGGGCTGCCGGGGAGCACCGGCTCGCGAAAATGATAGCTGAAAAACATCTTGTAACGCCGGGCCGGGTCGCGCTCGAGCGGATCGTATAACACGCCCGGTCCGTGCGCCCCCCAGAAAACGATGTTGCTCTTGCGGCCCTGAAACGTGACAAGGTCCATCAGGGGTTTCTCCCAATGGATTCCGTCCGTGGAAGTCGCGTAACAAACGCCGCTCACGCGTTGCATGCCGTACCAACTTGCGATGGTTTCCTCGGAATCATTGCCTAGCTGAGCCCTCGCCGGAGAATGCATCTTCATATAGGTGGTCAGGCTCTCGGGGTCGCTGGGATCGCCGGGAGGATCCGTTTCGGGCAGGCGTCGATCGGGGGGCGTGCGGGTCATCGCGCCGTCGAGCACAAAGGGGTTATACCAAAGTTTATACAGGCCGTCCTCTTCGTCGTACATGATCGTCCCATACAAGTTGTCCAACCGAGGCTCCCATGGGTTATCTTCACCGAACAGGGGATTGGCGGGGTGCTTGCCGACGGTGCCGACGGTGAGTTTGACGTTTTCGGTCTTCTCAACGATCCGTGAATCGAGCAGGAGATATCTGGATTGACGGGGCGGCTCACCAGCGCATAAACCAGAGAGCAATCCGCCACATAGAAACAGAAGAAGCGGCACAACATTCCCGCTGAGGGATTGCCGGCGTAAACTGAAATATCCCATATGTCCGCTCCGAGCCAATCAGTCGCTCCGATACAGCGCGTACTTTAATCTCCAGCTCCCAGACTAATCCCTTACCGGCACGGTGTCAAACAAGTAATCCTCAAATTGCGTTGACTCCCAAAACTGCATCATACCCGAATGGGCCGATGCGGTCATGAAGGCTTGACATTAAGGCCCGGGGTGTATTATTAACCCATGGTTTTCCGAATGCCGGACAAATGGGAGGCGGACACCTATGGCGAACATACTCGTTGAAGAGAAAGGCGCGGATTCATATCACGTGACCGTTGAAGACAAGTCGACCACGACGCACACGGTGACGCTTGATCCGGCCTATTATCAAAAGCTGACGGGTGGCAAGGCATCGGAGGCGGAACTGATCAAGCGGTCGTTCGAGTTCCTGCTCGAACGTGAGAGCAATACGATGATTCTGTCGCGTTTCGACCTGCCGCTGATCAACAGATACTTTCCCGAATATGAAAGAACGATCTCGTCGAGCTTTTGATATGGAACGCGGATGACGCGGATTCAACGGATTCTCGCGAATTATGGAACACAGATGATACGGATTTGACAGATTTTCACGGATTAAGGCAATATATAAACAAGTTTTAATTATTCTCTGATCGGTGTGAATCCGTAAAATCCGCGTCATCCGCGTCCTATTGATACGAAAGAATCTACAAAAACCAGGTGATTCCCAACGCTGGTCGTGGTAATAGTTCTGTTACTGTAGGTGGCGGTCAAACGATAAGATTGCTCCGCCACCCGCCAGAGAACGCCAGTAATTGATGCGACGACCGCCATTGGAGGAGACCCTTGACGATGACCGCCACGATCGAAACCCATGAATTCCAGACCGAGGCCAAGCAGCTTTTGGATCTGATGATTCATTCAGTATACTCGCACAAGGAGATATTCCTGCGCGAGCTGATCTCGAACGCCTCCGACGCCCTCGACAAACTGCGCTTCGAGGCCCTGACCAGTGAGAAGCTGGGCAACCTGACCGAAGACGCCCATATCCACATCGAAGTGGACGGGGACAAGCGCACGCTCTCGGTCAGCGACAACGGGATCGGGATGAATCACGACGAGATCATCCGTTTTATCGGAACGATCGCCAAGTCGGGGACCGCCGATTTCCTCGAGCTGGTCAAGCAAACCAAGAAGAGCGACGTGCCGACCGAACTCATCGGACAATTTGGCGTCGGCTTCTATTCCAGCTTCATGGTGGCCGACCGCGTGACGCTCGTCACCCGCCGCGCCGGCGAAGAGCAGGCCTGGAAGTGGGAATCGCACGGTGACGGCCGCTACACGATGGAGGAAGCCGAACGGTCCGCCCAGGGCGTCACCGTCACGCTTCACCTCAAACCGGTCAGCGAGGAAGAGGGGGTCGAGGACTTCACGCAGGAATGGGTCATTCGGCAAACCGTCAAAAAGTATTCCGACTTCGTCTCGTATCCCATCCGCATGCAGGTTGAGCGTAGCGAGATTGAACGCGACGAGGAAGGTAAACCCAAGGAAGGCGCCCAGGAGCGGACCGTCGTCGAGGACCAAACACTCAACTCGATGAAGGCGATCTGGACCCGGCCCGAGAGCGAGGTCAAGGAAGAGGAATTCAAGGAATTCTACAAACACATCAGCCACGACTGGACCGACCCGCTCAAGTGGTTCAGCATAAAGGCCGAGGGGACCCACGAGTTCCGCGCGCTGCTCTATATCCCGTCCCAGGCGCCGATCAATATCCTGATGCCCGACGGCGACCACGGGATACAACTCTATATCAAGCGCGTCTTCATCATGCACGATTGCAAGGAGCTGATCCCCGAGTACTTCCGGTTCATCCGCGGCGTCGTCGATTCCGAAGACCTCTCGCTCAACATCTCGCGCGAGATCCTGCAACAGAACCGCCAGATCCGTCTGATCCGCAACAGCCTGGTGCGCAAGGTCCTCGATACGCTGCGCAGGATGCAGGCGGACGAGGCCGAGTCGTTCGAGAAATTCTGGCGCCAGTTCGGCCGCGTGATCAAGGAAGGCATCATTCATGATGAACGCAACCGCGAGGCGCTGCTCGATCTGTGCCTGTTCGAGTCCACGCAGGTCGACGGGGGGCTGAGCACGTTGCAGGATTACGTGGGCCGGATGAAGGACGGGCAGGACGCGGTCTATTACATGACGGGTCAGTCGCGCGGGGCGATCGAGAACTCACCTCACCTCGAGGCGTTTCGCGACAAGGGCTACGAGGTCCTGCTGCTGAGCGACCCGATCGACGAGATCTGGACCGGCGGGGTCTTCGAACACAAGGATAAGCCGTTCAAGTCGGTCGGCAAGGGCGAGATCGAACTGGGCGACGAGGAAGAGAAGAAAAAAGCCGAGGAGGAACGCAAGGAGCAGGAGCAGACGTATCAATCGCTGCTCGAGGCCATCAAGGGCAAGCTTGAGAAGCACGTCAAGGAGGTCCGGCTCTCCAGCCGACTGACGACCTCGCCGGCGTGCCTCGTCGGTGAACAGGCCGACCTCACGCCGCAGCTCGAACAGATCCTGAAATCAATGGGCCAGGACGTGCCGGAAGTCAAACGCATCCTGGAACTCAACCCTAACCATCCCATCGTCGAGAAACTGTCATCATTGTTTGAAAAAGACCCCCAAGACCCGCGACTCGCCGAATACGCCGAGCTCTTGCACGGCCAGGCGGTGCTTTCCGAAGACGGCAAACTGGCCGATCCCAGCGCGTTTAGCCGACGTATCGCGGAGCTGATGGTCAGGGCTTTGGATTGACCGATCCGAGCGCGCGACTGATCGATCGATCCACGCCCGATCGGCCTGTCGCCGCGATGAGCGCCCCTTCGCGACGTATCGGCGGGTGGATGCGCTGTCGTTTTTCGCGGGTGCTTCGAGATGATCACCGCCGCGGCCGGTATAAGCGATGACGCTTCATTGCGTGGCGCCCTTGCCAACAGTTCTCATTCTTGCGTCTGATTTCGCGCGCTTCTTGCATGCCCGAATTCCCTACCAGTCAAGCGGAGCATCTGCCACGAACCGTTCTCGCTGGACCCATCGAACCTTGTTTTCCCGATAGCGCGCCCGCTGATAGAGCGGATAATATCGGCCGGCCGGCTCCATGAACGCAACCTCGTTTCAGAGCCATCCCACAGCCCTGCGGAATTCGGGTTGTCATTGTGAAATGCGCTTTATTTTCACAGCCATCCCATAAGAATTCGAGAATTCTTATGGGATGGCTGCGTTTTGATATGGACTTCGGCGTGGAGGTGTTGAACGAAACGAAATCGGCACTCCGCGACGTCGTACGGGGAAAGGGCGCGAAGTTCACCTATCAGTACGACTTCGGCGACAGCTGGCTCCATCGGCTGGTGATCGAGCAGGTCGGCCCGCCCAAGGAGGACATGCGCTACCCCGCATGCCTGGCCGGCAAGCGCGCATGCCCCCCGGAAGACTGCGGCGGCGTCTGGGGCTACGAACATTTTCTCGAAGTGATCGGCGATCCCAATCACGAGGAGCATCAGGAGTTATTGGATTGGATCGGGGGTGAATTCGACCCGCAAGCGTTCGATCGCGAAGTTGTGAATTCCGTCTTGAGAACCATGGCGTAGCTGGGCCCGATCGCCCTCGCGAAGCGTGCTCCCCTCTCATGCCCATTGGATCTCGTCCCCGGTCCTCACCGTCACGGAGTTGCCGGACACCGGTTTCTCACCGCCCCAGGACGTGGCGCAATGCGTCCTCCAACTGCGGATAACGGAATGAATGCCCACGGTCGGTAAGCCGGCGGGGAACAACTCGCGCGCTGGTCAGGAGCAGCTCGTCCGCCAGTTCTCCCACGGCAAGTCGCAGGGCAAAGGCCGGCGCGGGGAAAATGGTCGGCCGCCGCAACACGCGACCCAGCGTTTTGGTGAACTCCGCGTTGGTCACCGGGTGGGGGGTGACGGCGTTGACCGGGCCTTCTAGCTGCTCATCCATCAGCGCGTGGTAGATCACGTCGAGCGCGTCGTCCAGCGCGATCCAGCTCATCCACTGCCGCCCGTGGCCCAGGCGGCCGCCGAGTCCCAACCAAAAAGGCGTCAGCATTTTGACCAGCGCGCCGCCGGCGGGGCTCAACACGACGCCGACGCGCAGCTTGACCACCCGCATCCCGGCCTCTCGGGCGGGTTCGGTCGCCGCCTCCCATTGGCGGCAGACATCGGCCAGGAAGCTCTCGCCCGGCCCGCTTCGTTCTTCCAGTTCTTCATCGCCGCGGTCGCCGTAATAGCCGAGGGCCGAGGCGCACACGAGCGCGCGCGGGGGAGGGTCCAGACCGGCCAGCGCCTCGCACAAACGGCGCGTGCCCTCGACCCGGCTGTCGCGGATGCGTTGCTTGAGGCCGGCGTTCCAGAACCCCGCCACGACGTTTTCGCCGGCCAGATGGACCACCGCATCAAGGCCCTCGAGCCCCCCGCCTTCGAAGCCCCCCGATTCGGCTGACAGCCGCACTTCGGCCTGACCCGGGCGAGGCGGGCGGCGAACCAGGCGGGTGACCCGATGCCCGCCGCAGGAGAGCATATGGACCAGTTGCGATCCGATCAGACCCGAGGAGCCGCTGACCAAGACGTGCATCGGCCCCGCGCCGGCGCGGCGGTGGCGCTCCAGCATTTCGAGGTCGCCGACCGTGACCGCGTGCCGATAGCGAAACTCACGCTCCAGCTCGCGCCGCGCATGGCGACCGGCCAACGCCCGTCCCAGTGCTCCCAGCGGCAGCTCATACTCGATCAGGTCCTTGAGCCGACTGGCGGTCTCTCCGTCGGCGCTGAACCGGTGTAAATGCCTCCAGTAGGCGAAGGGGCCTTCGGGCTGAACGTCGGCGAACTGGCGTCCCTGTTCAAAATCGCAGTACTCGGCCACCCACCGCCGCCACACGGGTCCAACCTTCATCCGAATGACGACTCGCGAGCCATTCTCGATGCGGCTGGGACGCTCGATGACTTCAATCCTGCTCCACGGGGGCGTGAGCCGCTCGAAGGCCCCGGGCTGCTGGTGCCAGGCGAAAACCTCGCCCGCCGGTGCTTGCACCGGGCTAGATTTCTCAAATTTCAGGTGATTTCCCACCCTATTTTCATCAATCCAGTCCCAGGCCTCAAAGCCCACGATACCCCATCCCCGGCGCCTTTGGACATCGTCGGGACGGGACCGGGAGGGTGGGCTCGTTATGCGGTGCGACCGAAGCCGGGTTTGAGGAACGGGTTGGCCTGTTTCTCGATGGCCACGGTGGTGACCGGACCGTGACCCGAGAGCAATTCCGTCATCTCGGGCAATGTGAATAGGTGGTTGCGGATATGGCCCGTTTCCTCTTCGAAAAGGGCGTCGCTGCTGGTTCCGCCGACCGAGCCCGCGAAGATACAGTCGCCGACGAAGCACACCCCCGCGCCGGCGCAATAGTAAGAGATCGATTCGGGCGTGTGACCGGAGGTCTTGAGTGCCTGGAAGTGGAAAGGGCCCACGTCGAACTCGTCGCCGTGGCCGACGATCTGGGCGTCGGGCACCGAGGGGGGCCGCGCGGGCGCATGGACCCGGGCTCCAGGCCATCGTTTCAGGTATTCACCCAGGCCGTCCACGTGGTCCCAGTGCAGGTGCGTCAATAGGACGGCGGCCATCCGGAGGTCGTGTTCTTCGGCCACCGCGACGATGGCCGACTCAAAGGCCCCGGCATCCACCAGCAGCCCGGTCCGCGATTCAAGGTCCGCCATGAGAAAGGCGTTGGACTCGAGCGGACCGACGTCGAGCATGAAATGGCGGAGCAACATGCCGGACTTCACTTCCTGACCCGATCGAAATTCGCCGCGCCCCGTGTCTCGCGCAGGCTTGCGTCTCGGATATCGGCGGCGCGGAAAATCGTCCGTTCGACGTTGGCACCGGTGAAGTCGGCCCCGTGCAGCTTGGCGGCCGCGAAACGCGCGTAATAGACGTCCGCGCCCCTGAAATTGGCCTCTTCCGCGTTCACGCCGACCAGGTTGGCGCGGCGCAGGCCCGCCCCCTCCAGTCGGGCCTGGCGCAGGTCGGCCAGGCCGAAGACGGCGAACTCGGCGCGGACGGCACTCAGGTCGGCACCGGCGGCTTGGACGTGGTCAAGCATCGCCCGTTCCAGTCGCGCCTCCCTCAGTTGGGTGCCCGACAAATCGGCACCGCTCAGGCGGGCCCCACCCAGGTCCGCCCCCGACAGGTCCATCCCGGACAGATTCAGCCCGCTCAGGTCGGCCCCTTCCAGAGACTCACCGGACCGGACCGCTGCCTCCACCTCTTTCCCCGAGTGGAAACGCCGCGCCGTCTGCTCGTGATAGGTCCTCATTTTCCCTTGCTTTGGGCGGGCTTGGGCGCGGGCTTGGCGGGGGCCGTCTTGCTGAGCGAGGCGAGGGCTTCGGACAGGCTCATGTTGCCGGGCAGGCGTCGGATCAGGCGTCCCAGCGCCCGGTTCATGTCGAGGAACAGGTTGTGCCAATCCAGCTCGAGTTTGGAGCGGGTGTTCTCGGGCATGACCTGGATGTTGGCCAGGCTGACGGCAACGCCCAGGACATCAATGACGTCGCCGCCGCGGTCGAAGGTGTCGCCCATCATCTCGACGAACAGGAAATGCTTGCGCGCCAAGGCCGACATGGCCTGGAAAAACGCTTTCTCCTCGGCCTGCGTGATCTCTTTCTCGCTCAGGTCCGCGGCGAAAAAACGGAAAAACTGCATCCACAAGTTGATGAACTCGCGGCAGAGGGCGACGCGGTTCTCGAGCTTGAGCAGCTCGCCCACATAGGCCTTCTGGGGCTTGGTCAACCTGAACCTGGACTGCCGGTCCCTGGCGGCATTGGTGGCCCCCCCCTTCTTGGGGGGCTTCGGTGGAGCTTTAACCATCGTGCCTTCTTGCTAACTCACGGTTCTGACGGACTGGAGATTATAGAAGCAATAGCCCGTGATTCAATCTTTTTTGAACAGGTTCAGCGCGTAGAAGACATAGAACAACAGCACCAGAATCGCGGCGATCGTCAACAATTCCACCCAATAGACGTAATAGTCGGCGGAGAATATTTTGAGCAGCATATCCACGGTTTAATATCCCTGGAAGGAGACGACACGCTCGACGCCGGCGGGTCGGAGCTTCCTGTGGGGATACTCGATCGTTCTCTGGATCTCTTCCTGTTCGGCTTTGGCCTGAAACATCTGCAGGTAAGCGGTCTGGACGATCTCCTTGGCCTCCTGGAGGCTATACTGATCAAGGATCAGCAGTTTCTCGAAGTTGGCGGATGCCGTCTTGGCCTTGCTCAGCATATTCACGGTCACTTGCCATTGCGAGACCCGAGAGTCGGGTGGGTGCATCTGCGTGAGCTCCGCGCCGATTTCGGTCACGCGAGTCCGAAGGTCCGAGGGTGAACTCGCCGACAGGATCGAGGTGGCCTTGGCCTGGCCGTTGGTGCCGACGATCAGCTGCGACATGACGGTGGGACCCATGTTGAGAATGACGCCAAACTTGCTCAACTCGTCGCCAAACTCGGTTAAGTGATCGTTGAGATCGGCGTCGAATTCCCGTTCGTCCAGGTTGACGGCGACCTCCTGCATGATCGCCTGGGCGTCCTTGATGTTCTGGAAACTGGGTCGGTATTTCTCGCCCTTGTAATCGATCTGCGCGTACTTGATCTTGCGTTCGACCTCATCCACCTTGGCCGGCATGTGTTCGGCCGCGCCGCGCCGCTCCAGCTCGGCCAGCTGGTCGCCCATCACGAGCACCATGTCCCGAAGAACGTCGGGCGTCATTTCCACCAGGCTGGTCAACTGCGTATCGAGCCGTTCGACCTTTTCGGCGAAATCTTCATAGCTATCGGTGCTGAAGGATTGGCGTAGCGCGTTCATCTCGGCGAGGACATTGGACAAGTCCCCGACCTGATAGTAACCGGCGCCCTTGATGCGGGCCTCCTCCATCCGCGCCTCCAGATTGTTCATGCGGAATTCAAATCCCTTGCGCTTGGCCTTCTTGGTCACGTCCTGGGCGATCACGATGGTGTTCCACGCGAACTGTTCCGAAAGATTGTACTCCCCCTTGTCCATCAGGTCGCGAGAAGTCTTGGCGCTGACAATGGCTTCGGCCAACCGCTCCCGCTCAAACTCCCAACCTTCGTAACGCCGGGCGGTGGCGATGTCGTCTTCGGCTTCGATCACCTTCGCATAGAGTGCGTCGCTCGACTCGGCGACCACCTGCGCGCCAAGCTCGATCGCATCGCGGAAGACGGATTGATCATGCAACGTTTGAAGATTGCGCCTGAGGTCCGAGGCCTTTTGGAACTGTTCGGGCGCGTAACGCGCGGCGTCGGCCGCGCGCGCCTTGGCCAGGTAGTCGTCACTGGCCCGCATCAGGTCTTCGGTCCACTGGCGTAACGCCCCCGAAGAGGCGTCCGCGGCGATCGTTTCGGCTTGAATCGCCGATTCAATGGCCAGTTGCATTCCTTCGGCCTCCAGGGCCAGCTTGGCTTCCTCCAGGCTGACCAGCGACTGCGAGTAGAGAGAACTCTCGAAATTCTCGGCGCGGTCATCCTTGGCTTGCGCGAGCGCCTTGGTCGCGTCCAGGATGCGGGACTCGGCGACGCGCTCCAGTTCTTGGACCATCACTTCGAGCTGCGCCTTGGTGTCCGAGGTGCGTTTGACGGCCTCGCGATACTGCTCGACCGACAGCAGGTTCTTGCACTCCTCCAGCATGTTGATGGTCTTGTCCAACTCGGTCCGGGCGTAGCGCCGTCCCCCTTCGCGCTCGTAATGGCTGACCATGTTGGACAGGTCAAGGATGGCGTTGTGCGCCACCACGCGGAAGGTCTGCTGGCGGACGTCTTCGGCCTCGATGCCAACGCGCTTGGCGGTCTCGATCGACAGGTCGAAGTCCTGCTCCCCGCGCTCGTTGGCCGCCAGGCCCAGGCTAATGCGGGCGTTGTTGAGCCGGCGATTCAGCTCCTCCTTGAAGACCTGTTTGGAGTCCTCGAAGGCCTGAACCGTTTCGGACCATTTTCCCGGAATCTGGCGGTCGAAGATGTCCTGCATCTGCTCGAACACGCCCTCGGCGGTCCCCATCACGTCGGAGGCCGCGGAGTACTCCTGCTGGGCAAGGTCGTCGAACTCGTCGATGATCTTCTGTTCCAGTTCCAGCGCGCGCAGGCTGACCTCCTTGGAATCGGTGAAGGCCTCCTGGTCATACTGGTCCTTGGCGTCCTTGAGCAGCGACTCCAACAGTTCGACGCGCCCGGGCAGATAAGAGCGCGCCTTGTCGTCGACCAGGTTGTTGATGGCCGTCCGCACTTCCTGGATCTTGGTCCCGGCCGCCACCCGCTTGGTCTCCACGATCAAGTCGAGGACCTTGGGCTTGAGCACGGGGGCCGACGTGAGGACCGTGTCGTAATTCTGATTGTAGTATTGGGTGATCAGGCCGTCGAATTCTTTGCCCACGGCCCGATAGGTCTGGGGCGCGTAAATCTCGGACCCCAGATTGGTGGCCTCATCGAGCAGGTTTTCAATCTCGGTCAGTTGCTTGTCGCTCTTGACGCGCTTGGTTTCCTGGATGCCCTCTTGCTTGGTCTGGCGCGCAAGGTCGGCCGTGGCGATGGCACTGCGATAGTTGTACTCGACCTCGATGGCCCTGCGGATGTCCTCGATTTGCTGGTCGATTTCATTGACGTACTCCGGCGCGTGCTCCAGCGCCCCTTCCTCCAGCAAGGCCTCCTGCATCCCCTCGGTCTCGACCAGGGACTGCTTGGCATCGGTCTCCAGCGTGTACAGAAGGTGGCGGACATCCTTCTTGACCTTATCGAAGATCTCGATGGCCTTGTTCCACTTCTGTTTATCGTATCGCTCCAGTCCTGATTGGTTGTCCACCAGGAGCTGCTGAAAGAGCAGGTCGTTGACGCTCTGGGCGTCGTTGAGGCGGGCGCGTTCGATCCAGGTGTTGGCCTCGTTGCGTTCGGCCTCGGCGCGCAGCGTCTTGGTCCGCTCCAGCAACTCCTTACTCAGGTCGGCCGCCTTTTTGGCGGATAGGCGCGCGGTCTTGAAGTCCTGCCTCTCGATCTCGCCAGCCGCCTGGTTGATCTTGGCTTGCGTCTCCTCGAGTTGCTGGGGCGTGAACTCGGCCGCCCGGTTATCTTCGGCCTCGGTCGCGCGTTTCTCCGCCTTGCTGAGCGAGAAGTTGGCCAGCATCTTGTTGCAGCCCATCGTCGTCGCCAACAATAGGCCGACGGCGAGCAGCCCGCCGAGGTTCCGAACGTTGCGCAGGGTAATCACGTCACCCCTCCTCCCGTGAAATCACTTTTTCTTGCCCTTGCCCGCGCCGCCTTTGACTTCGAGCAGCTTGCGGTGCATGTGCGGATAATAGCCCTCACCCATCACCTCGAGCGCCCCCAGCGTGCGGGTCAGCTTAATATAGACCCGATGCCAGGTGCCGTAGAACGTCCGGCGCTCCGACGGGGGCTGGCGTTTGAGGTGCTCCATGGTCATCGCGTTCTTGAGCATCTCCATCATCTTGTCGCCGTCGAAATGCAGCCCCTTGGGCAATCGTTCGCCCATGGCGCGATACATCCGCGAGATCTCGCTCTTGAGTTGCAGATAGTCGTTCTCCTGCTCCTTGGAGATCTCCCCGCCTCCGAAGGCCTTCAGGAAGGCCAACTTGGTACGCATCCACAATTCCAGCAGTTTCTTGGATTCGCCATACAAAACTTCGACTTCAGTGGGGGACAGTGCCATGGATCAGCCTTCTGGGGTGATTATCTCGCCGTCGTGCCGAAATAATTGCTCGAGGTGCCGGGATTCATGGACACACCGGTCACGCCGCCGCGAGGCCCAAATGGCGAACTAGCCCCCCCGCCGCCGAATCCGGTCGTGTCCGCGCCCTGGCCGCTTAGCAAGCGGGTTATCGCGTCGGGGTCGCTGAACGGGGTCCACTGGTCCGCGTCCGGAGGCTCCACCTGGGGAGGCTGGGGCGGATTCGGGATATAAAGAGGATAGAATTCGCTCTCAAGGCTGTCGGGGTTGATGCGGTAGCTTTTCAGGAAGCGGTCGGCCCAGTCCTCCTTGACCTTGTCGTCCTTGCGGCCCACCCACTCGCGATAATCGGGCACGTCCTTGGGCCGCTCCACGGGGACTTGGGCCAGGGTCAAGCCGGGGCCCCCTTCGGGATCGGGCACCAGCTTCCAGGAGCTCTTGGGCCGGTAGGGCGCATGCAGCTCGGTGCTCATCAACGTGAACCCGTAGAACTCGAGGGGGCTCAGATTCTCGGCCACCACCAGGGCCCTGACCAACTGTTCCTTGGCCCGCTGGGTGCCCTCGCCCAATACATCGTCGCGTACATCCACCAGCGAAAACTTCCCGTCGCCAGCCTCGATGTCGCCGTGCGTCCCGTCGTCGTAGAAATTGGTTTGCTCGGAGGCGGGGACCAGTTGCTCGTGCGGGTCATCGAGCAGTTCGCCGGTGATGTGATCCCGAACGCGCGTGCCCGCCATGACTTTCTCCTTGGGGATGACCGGATCGAGCGTCTCGGCGGCCCCCCCCGGCAAGGCCGGCACGGCAAAGCCGCGGCCCGGGGATAGCGTCGTTCGGGCCGGAGTCGTCGGCTGCACCGGCCCCGGTGGCGCGCCCGGCAGGTTCCTGGCCCGATCCAGAGCAAGTGCCCCCGCCCCACCGGGTCCAACCGGTCCCGAACTGAGCGCGTCCAGGGCCGAGGACGGGGCGATGAAACCGCCGCCGATCTGCGCCCAGCCAAGCGGACCCATCAGGAGCAGGCACCCACCGAGAAGCAGGAATCGGTGGGGTGCCTTGACCGAAGAATGAATCATGGGTTTGTCGTTCATAGGAGCGTAACCTTCCTATCGCGAGGTTTCCTCGGCGGCGTTGCCCTTGGTTTTTATCGGAAAGAAGATGCCCCTGTCAACCCGCAATTACGCCCCTCGGCGTCCGCGCGGGACTCCCCAGCCCGCGATGCCACGGGGCGCGGGGCCATCGGGGCCCGTGAACTCATCAAGATATGGTTTGACATTTCCCGGCCGACTCTTCGATATTAGGGCCTTGGCCGATCCACCCGCCGCCCCAAGCAGATGGTCATCCGGCCCCAAGGGGCGGGCGGAACCCTCACGACCACGGGGGATCAGAGACTGATGTTGTTAGACGGTCCCATTCGGTCCATGCAGTACCCCATTGACCTCAATCGGTATCTATTTCACGGGCGGGTGGCGTGGATTGCGTTGCTTCTTGTCGGCCTGTGCGGGCCCCTGGGTTGCGCTCGTAAGGGGCCGGTGGTCACCGTCCCGAGGAAAGAAGACGCCGCCGGCCAATTCAAATATGCCGAGGACTATCGCGAGAAACGGAATCTGCCCCTGATCGCCAGTAACAAAAAGAAACTCATGAGCATCCGGGAGGTCGTTCGGGAAATCTACAGTCGGGTCGGCGAGTACTTCCCGGACGATCGTCAATTCACCCCGCTGGCCAAATTGACGGTCGTCGAAATGGACGCGGGCCTTGATATCCCCGACAAAGTGCGGGTGAGCAAAAGGTGCCTGCTGCGGGAGATCACGGAGTTCAAAAAGTTGGCCGAAGTCTACCCCGAGCATGACTTCCTCCAGGCCAAATCGCTTTACGATCAGGGGCAGTGTTATTTCCGGCGAGAAAACTACGCCGAGATGCAGGCCTGCTATTTAGAGATCAGCGAGCGGTTTTCCGAGCACCCCAATCAGACCATCAAGAATATTGCCGATCGCGCAAAGTATTATTACGATAGGACTTACGTCGAAAAGTGATCCGCCGCCGGACCCCGCCGCGGCCATCGGCGCAAACCCCTTCATGACCAGACACAACCCCTCCGTATTTGATCCCGTTCCCGCCCCTAGCCCCGATGACGCTCCCTCGGAACCCACCGAAGGTCCCGCCTGGAGCACTCATGGCCCGCTGATCGTGGTCCGCGAATGGGCCGACGCGTTGATCATCGCTTTCATCCTGGCCATGTTCGTCCGCGTCTTCATGGTCGAGCTGTTCAAAATCCCATCCGGTTCCATGACGCCCACGCTGATCGGGGGCCGGGTGGCCCATGTCGATTACAACCAAGACGGCAAACGCGACCTGATCCTGATCCGCGACGGCCAGGCGCCCCTGGGTTTCCTCGGCAATGGCCGCCGATTTGTTGCCGACGGTCAAGTCACGCTCACGGCCGACGACCTCGAGCGCATGACACAAGACGGAACGATGCGGCTGCAATACGACCGTATCCTGGTCAACAAGCTGACCTACTGGTTCCGCCTGCCCCGGCGAGGCGAGGTGACCGTCTTCAAGGTCCCCCCGCATATCTGGAATCAGGATAAGCCGATCTTCATCAAGCGTTGCGTCGGCGGCCCCGGCGACCAATTGACCTTCGACGGCCCAGGCCACTTAATGGCCAATGGCCGGCGAGTCGAACGGCCCGAGTTCTTCCAAACCCAGACCTACGACCTCAAAGTGCCGTATCGAGACGTCAAGGGGCGGCCCGACATCCAATATAAAAGAATGGGGGGCCAGGCCGAGCTCCGTCGCATCGACGTGCCCCCGGATCAGGTCTACGTCTTCGGCGACAACACCGACAGCAGCCTGGACAGCCGTTACTGGGGCGGCGTCCCGCTCACGCACGTCAAGGGCCGCGCCTTTCTGCGCTACTGGCCGCTGATGCAGATGAAATTCCTCTAAGCCGCCCCCCAGCGGCCCCCAAATCCCATCGAGCCCATGCCCCAAACCCGACACCCCAAAACCAAAGAGCAAGTGCCCGAAAAGCCACGCGTTTCTTTCCCAATGCGCGCCCGCCACCTGTTCGACGAACTCGTCTTCGTCTTCACGATCGTCATGTTCGTCAAGCTGTTTCTGGTCGAGCTCTACAAAATCCCGAGCGGATCGATGACCCCCACGCTGCTGGGCGGTGCCGTCATGCGCGAGGACCTCAACGGCGACCGCCGCAAGGACATCCTCTACCTGGACCGCTTCCCGAACTACAACAAAGCCCGCGCCTTTGTGCGCGGCCCCAAGCGCTACGTCGCCGACCCCCAGCTCCAGTTCAGCCGTGCCCAGATCGACCAATGGGCCCGCCAGCGCCGGTTCCGCTTCCAGTACGACCGCATCCTGGTCAACAAGCTCGCCTACTGGTTCCGCCACCCGACCCAGGGCGATATCGTCGTGTTCAAGGTGCCCGAGCAGATCTACCGACGCGGGGCGCCGATTTACATCAAACGCCTGGCCGGCGAGCCGGGCCAGCTCCTGACCTTCGACAAGAACGGCGGCCTCATCAGCGACGGCCGGCGGGTCGAGAAACCCGGTTTCTTCACCACCCAGCGCTACGAGCCGACCGTCAACACCCGAACCCACGGCTATCGCGACCTGCCCGAGGTCAAGTATGCCCATCCCAGCACCACGACCCGCCGCCGGATCGAATCCATCGACGTCCAACCGGGCGAGTTCTACGTTTTCGGCGACAACACCGCCGGCAGCCTCGACAGCCGCTTCTGGGGCGGCGTCCCCGCCAACCACTTCAAAGGCCGCGCCTTCCTCCGCGCCTGGCCGATGACTCAGATTAAGTTCTTGAAATAAGCGGGCGGGCTTAATTGCTTCTCGTAACAGAGACGGAATACCCCCCAGGAGCAAGTCGCCCGGAATAGAACGCGCCATCCGCACTCAGCTACTCGAACAGCCACCCATAACGCGCCGCGTTCTCGCCGCCTCGGGCGGGGTCGTTGGGGGCGGCGGGGGTGGGGGTAGAGAGCGAGGTGAAATCGCCCGCGGCGTCGGGGAGGCGGCCTTCGGAGACATCCGGGTCTTGGGGGGTGAGGTTGAGTGATTGACTCGGGCGCCAGACGTATGGGCCGTGGTCATAAAACCCGATCCACGAGCCGGCGGGACCCAGCTGGAAGCCGGTGTGCAGCGGCCCTTGCTCGGGTTTGGCCGTCGGCCCACACGATCAGATAACCCTTGGGCGGAACCCTCAGGCCGGGGCCGAAAACCCATTTCGACTCGTCTTCGGGGTCACCGGTCAGCGCGAGCCCTTCCAGGTCGACCTCCGAGAACGTCGCGTTATGGATTTCGATCCACGGATCGTATTCGCCGCTCTCGTCGGCGAGCGTGGACTGGTTCGAAACCATGATCTCCTTGATCGAAAGGCCGCGAACAAGAATCTCAGAATGCCTAGCGGCAACCTCACGCGAGTTTAACGGCTCGAGGTTTTCATCGAGAACCTCGACGGTCCTGAAGTCAAAGCTGACGCCGTGCGCCTCATCGAAGGGTGAATCAAAAACGACAAGGAAACTCGGCCCGCGTAGTGACACCCCCCAACCGTGGCGAGGCAAAAGAAATCATCTTGCACAAAGCGTTGGTTCGATAGTTCGGGCAGCCAACCCTCGACGAACACGAAATTGGCCCGCGCGCCGCAAACGTTTGTCGCGATCACTCGCGTGAAGGTGTTCAACCAGCCGCCGTCCGCAAACTGATAGTTATTCATAAAAAGAGGCGTGGGCAATTCGCACGCCGAAAGTACCATGAAGAAATACTCCACTTCGGTCTCGCCGAAAATCTCAAAGACGAATTCCGGCGAGCGCGGCGGGTCGGTATAGAGGTCCTCATCGATCACGAACGGGGGATCGCCCTCATGGTATTCCCGTTGATGAATCCCGATCGTGATCATTTCCTCGCCCGCGAGGAAGGCCTGCTCACACTCGTACCCGTAACTGATCGTCTTATCGTCTCCCTTGAAAACGGTCCTCGTGAACCGCCCTTGCCCCTGGGGCTGGGCGATCGTCTGGTCGGGGCCGATGCGGAACTCCTTGATCACGTCGGCTTGGATTTCTTCCTGGTGCTTGGGCAGGTAGATCATCCCCGGTTGGAGATCGATCTGGGCCAGGTGTTCATACGCGGTCCGCAATGTGCCGACGATCCCCGCTTCGCAAAACGTAATCTCGTCGGGAATGACCATCTGGAAGAAATCATCGGTTTGCGGCGGCGGAAGCGTCGAACGCAGGAAGGGGCGGGCCTGTTTGAAAATCAGGTCGCCTTCCCGGGTGAACTTGAATTCGATATCCACGACCACGTCTTCGCGATCGTGGCCTTCGAGGTCGATCATCAGGCCTTCGTCGACGATCGCCATCGCCCGGCCCAGCGTGCGCAGTTGTTCGTCGCTCAGGACTTGCTCGCCCGGCGGCATCAGAGAGGATGGCCGCACGCGGTTGATCCCGCTTACCTCGCCGTCTCGGATGGTCAGGATGTCCTTTTCGGGCAGGACGTTGACGTCAGGATACACCACGCTCTCGTCGCCGGTCTGGGCGTTGATCACGTAGCCGGAGGATCGGCCGACGATCGGGTCGCCGGTGAAGGCCACGCCGTTGGACGCCTCGGCGGGGAATGCCGGGGTAACCAGGATCGCCATCTTCGCCCGCTGCTGGGGGACCTGGAAGTAGCTGCGTTCCTCGTACGCCCGGAAGTTCCACAGGCTGGCCCACACCTTCTTGAGGCCCCGCTCAATGGTCCGTTCCCTGAGCTGGTTGGGGTCGCAGCGCGAGGGGCCGACGTTGTCACCGTCGAGCGAGTCCTCGACGCAGACCGACGTCGAGTCATAGAGCCCGGCACCGATGAAGATGACCGAGTCTTCATTGTTGGACGAGGAGCGGAAGCGGACCATGACCGACGGCGAACCGAACACCTCGGTGATGCGCGTGACCCACGCCTGGACCAGCACCGGATCGACCACGCCGTCGTCGCGCATCGTGTCGCGAAAATCGTCGAGTCGCTCGGCGCGATACTGGCCGTCGCTCTGGAACCGGGGGTCTTCCAAAAGCGAGCGTAGATAGTCCTCGTACGTCCGCAAAACCGGAGGCTCGAAGCGGTCGTCGGCGATCAGGTTGCTTGTCATGAACTCGTGATAGTAACGAAACGGGATCGCGAAGCCCGGAACCTGGTACTCGGCGGGGAGGAACGAGAACATCTTGGCCAGGTTGGCCGCCTTGCCGCCAAACTTGGCCGCCAGCGGACCGCTGGTCTCATCCACGTCCATTTCGAGCACGTTCTCGAGCGCGTCATACTCCAGGTCTGGCACGAGAACGTTGGGCAGGAGGGGCCGGTGCGTGTCCCACCAGGCCTGGGCGTCGGCCGGGTCCACGTCGGTCTGGACCGTGTAGGTGTCCTCCTTAGACCTCCAACCGCACGAGCTGGCCTTCGAACGGCCCGAACGCTTCATGCGCGTTTTGCACGTAGGCGTTGGGCGTCCCGCGGCGGGCGGTGCGGACGGCCAAGTGCCCAAGCTCGCCCTGGCGTCCCCCGGTGACGACCGCCGCCAACACGCCCTCAACGTCGGTCGGCGCCAGGTCGAGCGCCAGGATGTCCTGCCAACTGATCGACCCGTCGCGATTGACCTGTTCCAGTTGCGCCAGCGTCATCACGCGCACGCGGCCGTAGTTCGCGCCCAGCGTGTAGGGCTCATAGGCGGGCGGGGGATTATCGCCGGGGAAGGCGATCGGGAAGCCGGGGTCCTCCCACCCGCGCGCGCGGTCGATGGCGACCGGATGGGTCGGCGCGTAGACAAACGGGCGAAGCGCGAACGTCTCGGCCAGGCGCTCATAAGCACCGCGCACCTCGTCCAGCGTGACGTGTTCGCTGTGGTCGAACGGGAACGAGATGTTGATATCGAATCCGTAGACGACTTACCCGTCCAGGCTCTCAAAACTATAGAGTATCCCCGAGAAGTAGGTGCGCGTGGCGCGGATGCCGACCAACTGGTGATACTCGAAGTTCGTCATCCCGGCAAAGCGCTCGGGAAAGGTCTCGATGAGGAAGAAGAGGTGCTGGTCGAAGAGGTTGACGTTGGTGTAAGTGGTCTGCAAAAGCGAGGGATTGTCCGAGGCCGGGGTCATATACTTCGTGACCCGCAACACATCGGGCCGCAGATCATCCGGGATCGACACCGTCTAGAAATCGCCCAGCGACGCAATGACCGTCAGATAATCCGGCGGCTGCGCCGTTGCGGACGACGCACGGATAAGACTTAACGATCGACAAACGGTCCGCTTGGGCCTGGAGATACCAATTATTCCCATTTCGACATCCGGGCAAACCACGATTCGTCAGGTTCAGCGCCAGGATCCGTCACTCGGTCACGCCCTCGAGCACTGGAACCCGCACGTCTCAACTCCCGTCCTATCGAAAACCATGATAACAGAAAAGGGGCTGCTCGAAAACGCTAAGGGCGCACGGACTCTTTTTGATCAGATGTACAATCGGTCAGTTTTATTCCAAAGGCCTTCGGCCGGCGCGACCTCGCAGGCCATCAATCAGCCCTCCCAACAAAGCGCACGATGCCCCGAACCGGCCTCGGAGCGTCAAGCTAAACACCTTAACCACCACCACACACGTCACGTAGACGCATCCCACGGCTTTCTCCCCGCCTTTACCATGGCGGAAAAGCAGAATGATCCGGTTTCGCGTTTCGTAGTAGAGAAGCTCGGTCCGCCGGTTCTGGGGCGTTGAGGCCGATTCGTGGTGCACCACTCGGGCGCGGGGCTCGTAGATGATGGGGAAACCGGCCTTGCGCAGTTGCAGGCAGAGGTCGGCGTCTTCGTAGTAGAGGAAGTAGGGCTCGTGGAACCGGATGCCTCCCTCCAGCGCGCGTCGCGGGATTATCAATGCGCACGCCGAGGCGAAATCGACGGGCTCGCGCCGGTCGAACTGCCCCCGATCCGTTTCATAAATCCCCCGATTGCGCGCCCGCGCCCGCCCCAATTCGACCACCCCCCCCGCCGCGTAGAGCCGCCCGTCGGGCAGGAGGATTTTGGGGGCGGAGGTGGATTGGGAATGGGGGCCGGAGGAGGCGGCGAGAAGGGTCAGGGTTTGGGGGTCGACGGTGGCGTCGTTGTTGAGGAGAAAAACGAAGTCGTTGTCCTCGGCGAGCACCCGCTCGATTCCCTGGTTACAGGCGGCGCCGAAACCGATGTTTTCCGGATTGGCGATGATATCGACTCTCGGCTCGTTGTCATAAATCTCCCGCGCCCATTGGCCATCGCCGGCGTTCTCGATGAGGCAAACCGACACGCTCACCCCTTCGGAGCGAAAAATCGAGTCGATGGCCTCGCGCGTCAGTTCCGGTTGCCGAAAATTGACAATAACTGCCGCAACCCGTGGCTCCAAACCCGCCGCAGCCGGCTGCGAATTCGCGCCAGCCGCGCTAGGCCGGGGGCCGACCGATTCGGAACACGTCCCGGCTGACCCAGTATGCGCGCTGATGCGTCTCGCCATCATTCGTCAACCGGCGCGCTGTCCAAACCCTGAACCCTTCCCCCCGAAACCGCTCCGTCGCCAAAGCGGCTATGGCGCGTCGGAGACCGACCCCCAACCTGCCTCAACGCCTCGAACATCACCACCGCCGCCGCCGTCGCCAGGTTCAGGCAACGGGCCGCGGGATTGACCATCGGGATGCGCACGGTCCGCTCGGCGTGCCGCTGGAGCCACTCCGGCGGCAGCCCTTCGGTCTCGTTCCCGAAGATCAACCAATCGCCCGGCTGATAGGCGACCTCGGCGTAATCGAGCCGGCCATGTTTGGTCACGAGCCAAACCCGGTCCAGGTTCGGCGCCGCCGACCAAAACGCCTCGCCGTCGGCGTGAACCTCCAGATCGACCTGCTCCAGATGGCCAACGGCCGCCCGCCGCAACGCGGGCGCATCGACCCGAAATCCAAGCGGCCTGATCAAATGCAACCGACACCCCATCGCCAGGCAACCGCGCGCGATCTGGCCGGTGTTTTGGGGGATGCGGGGGGCGTGGAGGACGAGGTGGATCGGGTTTCGGGGTTCGGGTTTCGGGGTTCGGGTGGAAGGGTTCAGGATGGATGATTCATCTGCGTCATTCGGCTCCATTTGTTGGGGGGAATGAATCGGGGCGTCGGGTGTCTTCAAATCGTTCTTCATCGTTTCGAATTCGTTTCACCGTATTCGCCGAGCTTACCATACAGGCCCCTTTCCCTGGAATAATCCTCACCGATATCCATCCCGATATTCCTACCCAGGACCCAAACCCCGAGACCCGAAACCCGATTCCCACAGCGTCCTCAGCGCCACGCGGCGCATGCCTTTGCTGCCCCAATAAAGCAGCCAGCGCAACTCGTCGGGCAGGTAGCGCAAGAGCCAGTCGCGCGGGCGATAGTGCTTGAGCAGAAACCGGGCGCGTCCGCGGAAAAACATCTCGAGGTGGCCCCAATCGGTCCGGCGGTCAGCCGAGGCATCGAAATGGACGACGCTCGCCTCGCACGCCACGGCCACGCGCCAACCCGCCCGCCGCGCGCGGAAACAGAAATCGGTCTCCTCGTAATAAGCCGGCCAAAACCGCTCGTCGAGGCCGCCCAATTCTCGCCAGGCCCGCGTGCGCACGGCCATCGCAGCCCCCAGAACACTCGCGCGGTCATGAACGCCGCAGTACTGCCCGCGATCGGGCTCGCCCTGACCGATGTGGCTTGGCAAACCGTTCCCGCGCAACCGGACGCCAACGTGCTGGATCGTCTTTCCGTCGGTTTCCATCACCTTGCAACCGAGCACGCCGATTTTCTCGTCGCTTTTAAACGCTTCGGCCAAACGCTCGAGCAAGTCGGCGGCCGGCTCGGTGTCGGGGTTGAGCAGCAAGAGATAGTCGGCGTCTTGCACCGCTTGCGCCGCGCGATTATTCCCGCCGGCGAACCCAAGGTTCTCCCGGCTTTCCAATACCCGAACACGCGGGAAACTCCACCGTGCCCGTTCGGCTCCGTCATCGGTCGAAGCGTTGTCGAGCACCGTGACCTCCGCCGGCGCCGGTGACTGAGCCATGACCGCCCGCAAACAGCCCTCGACCCAGCGCGCGCTGTTGTGGAGCACGATGATGACGTGGAAGCGGGGGGTGGGGGGGTCAGGGTCCAGGGTTCAGGGTTCAGTCGCCGACGCGCCGCATCTTCCATACGAGAGCGGTCCTCACACCGGATTAATCCAATACCGGCCCTCGCGATCGAGCAGCTCGTCGGCCTCCTTGGGGCCCCAGGAGCCGGGTTTGTAGGGGTAGACGCGGCCGTAGGAGCCTTCCGCTTCCCACTTCTCGAGGATCGGCGTGATCAGCGACCAGGCCACCACCATGTCGTCGTGACGCACGAACAGCGTCTGGTCGCCGAGCATCCCGTCGAGCAACAGGCGCTCATAGGCATCGCCCGGCTTCTCATCGAACACATCGTGGAAATGGAAGTCCATCTTGAGCGTGCTCATGCACAGCTTGGGCCCGGGGCTCTTGGCCTGCATGATCAACGCGATCCCTTCGTTGGGCTGCACGTTCAGCACCAGCACGTTGGGATGAAACTCAGCGGGCTTGAGCGGGCTGAACATCGAGTGTGGGATGTGTTTGAACGTGATCGCGATCTCGCTATAACGCCGCGCCAGGCGCTTGCCCGAGCGCATGTAGATCGGCACCCCTTGCCAGCGCCAGTTGTCGACTTGCAGCTTGACCGCCGCGTAGGTCTCGATGTGCGAGTTGGGGGCGACCCCTTCCTCTTCGCGATAACCCGTGACCTGTTCCCCGTCCTGCTCGCCCGAGACGTACTGGCCGCGGATGAACACCTCGTCGAGCTTCTCGAAGTCGAACGGCCGGATCGCCCGCAGCAGCTTGACCTTTTCATCGCGCACGCGGTCGGCGTCGAACGACGCGGGCGGTTCCATCGCGACCAACGCCAGCATCTGCAACATGTGGTTCTGGAACATGTCGCGTATCACGCCGGCCTGCTCGAAGTAACCGGCCCGGTGGCCGACGCCGATCGATTCGGCCACGGTGATCTTCACGTGGTCGACGAACTGCCCGTTCCAGATCGGCTCGAAGATCGAGTTGGCGAACCGGAACATCAGGATGTTCTGCACCGTCTCCTTACCCAGGTAATGATCGATGCGATAGATCTGGTCCTCGGCCAGGTTCTTGCGCAATTGCCGATCGAGCGCCAGCGCGCTGGCCAGATCATGACCGAAGGGCTTTTCGATGATCACGCGCGCCCAGTCGCCGTCTTCCTCCTCGGTCTGACTTACGAGGCCGGCCTCCCCCAGCTGCTCGACGATGGGCGCATAGAGGCTGGGCGGCGTGGCCAGGTAGAAAAGATGGCGGGCACCGGTTTCGAACTTCTGGTCGAGCTCGCGGAGCCGCCCGGCTATTTCCTGATAGAGGTCCGGCTCGGTATAATGGCCCGCATGGTAATGGCAGTGGCGCAGGAATTCGCGCATCTGATCGGGATCGGGGTTCTTGACGTGCTGCATCAACCCGTCGCGCATCGCGTCGCGGAAGGATTCGTCGCTCATCGGGCTGCGCGCCGCGCCGAGCACGAAGAACTTCTTGGGCAGCAGCTTGCGGCAATAGACGGTGAACAGCGAGGGGATCAGTTTGCGGGCGGTCAGGTCGCCCGATGCCCCAAAGATAATCACCCCACAGGACTTGGGCCGCGTCTCCAGACAGAATTCCCCGCGAACCTGAACGTGCGGTTTTAGCGTTGTCTCCATTGGGTGCCCCATACTCCATTTTAGGACAGAGTGCTCCGTTGAACCTCCGTTTTCAAGGAGTTTCGGTCCGCCGATAAACCACGGGCTGCATCTGACGAACCCGCGAGAGGCAACCTTGGCGGCGCGGGGCAGAAACCAAATCATTCCTTATATGCGACCCCACAGGGGTCGAATGTGATTAGCCGTGGGTGACAAACCACGGTTCGCGGTCCCAAAATCGCGACAATCCTGAAAGGGTTGAACCACAGCGTGATGCGGCCTGTTCGACCCCTCCAGGGTCGTGACGTCTTGGGGCCCCTACAAGCCAGGGGTTGTCACCCCTGGCTATTCATATTGCTCCCCTTCAGGGAGCAAGAGAACTGACTTGTGCTCGCGGCCCTTGGGCGCATCTCAAGGAGCCGTGAGACGTACCCCTTTAACCTTTGCGGCGGCGATGACGGAACCATCTGTGATAGAGATAGTCTAACATAGAGGGAGTGACGTTCCCGATCGGGGCCCCAAACGTGGCCGCGAAGTAGTTCGGAAGAGAAGGAGCGCAATCATGACACAGACGTTGCAGCGATGGTTGATGTGGATGCTGGTCCCGGTCCTCATCATCGGCCCGACCGGTTGCCAGACGATGGGGGAGCACAAAGTGGCTAGCGGGGCGACGATCGGGGCCATCACCGGCGCGGTGGCCGGCGGGATCATCGGTCATCAGTCCGGTCATAAATACGAGGGAGCGGCGATCGGCGCGGCCGCGGGCGGGCTTTTGGGCGCCGGCGTCGGCTGGGCCGTTGATCGGCAAGCCAAGAAGTTCGACCGTATTGATCAGGTCGACGTCGAGACTTATGAGGAGACGTATTATCCCGAAGAGGACGCCTATCGACCCGAACACCTCGAGCTGAGCATCCATGAGCTGGTGCTCTTCGAGCAAGGCTCATCGGCCCTGACGGCGAAGGGGGCCGAGAAAATCGCCGAGATCGCCGACGTGCTGGTTGAATACCCCGACTCGCGGGTCGTCGTCATGGGTTACGCCAGCAGCGAAGGGTCCGATGCCACCAACGTGGACCTCTCGCAACGCCGCGCCGATATGGTGCGCAATCACCTGACCGCCAATCGGGTAGATCCAAGGCGGGTCGAAGCGGTCGGCTTGGGCGAATCGGCTCCGGTGGGGGACAATCAGACAGAAGCGGGACGGACGATGAATCGCCGCGTGGTCATCGAGGTTTACCCGTCGGGCGAGGGTTCTTGAAACGGCGGGCGGGGCCTCGGGTTAGCCTGCAACCAACGGCCCCTTAAAGCTCCCATTGGGCCAGGCGCTCAACCACCTCGCCGATGAGCTTATTGGGAGTGGAGGCACCGGCGGTCAGGCCGATCTCAATCGGCCGGCACTCGGGCAGCCAGTCCGAGCTGGTGACCATCGCCGCGTCGGCTTCGGGCGGTTTATGCATGATCTCGCGAGGCGAAAGCAGCCGCGAGGCGTCGTCGATATAATACGTTGGGCAATGCTGGGAGGCGATCTCGCACAGGTGACCGGTGTTGGAGCTGTTAAGGCCGCCCACCACGATCATCACGTCGGGCGGCTCGCGCATCATCTCCAGCACGGCGTCCTGGCGGTCCTGGGTGGCATGGCAGATCGTATCGAAGGAGCGGAAATTCTCGGCGGCGTAGGCCTCGCCGCGTCGCTCGGCCATCGCCTCGCGGACCATGGCGCCGATCTCGAGCGACTCCGATGAAAGCATCGTTGTCTGGTTCGCCACGCCGATCTTTTCCAAGTCCCGCGTGAAATCAAACCCCTCCGAGATTTCCTTCGTGAACTTCTCTTGCAGCCCCTGGGCGCCTTGGCCGTTGCGCAGAAAATCGCAGACTTGCCGGGCCTCCTCCTTGTCGAGCACGACCAGGTAGCGGCCCCCTTCATGTTGGGTGACGTGCGAACAGGTGGCGATGGTCTCCTCGTGGAACCATTTGCCGTGGATAACCGACGTGAAGCCCTCGCGCGCGTAGCGTTCCACCCGCTTCCACACATGCATGACCGAGCCGCAGGTGGTGTCGACGATGATGCAACCGATGTCGCGCAGTCGTTGCAGAAGGCCGGTCTCCACCCCAAAGGCCGGAAGGACGACCACGTCCTCGGGCCGGATCTCGTCGATCTCGCTACCCTTGGCGTACTGGCCGGAGAGGAACCGGTAGTCCATCTCCAACAGACGCCGGTTGACCCGCTGGTTATGGATGATCTCGCCGGTCAGATAGAGCCGCTTGTCCGGAAAGCGACGGCGGGTCTCGTAGGACAGGTCGATGGCCTTATCGACCCCGTAGCAGAAGCCGAACTCCGCAGCCAGCCGCAGGCGCAGGCCGCCCATCTCCCATCGGTTTCCATTCTCCCTAATGCGCGTGGTGATGGCGGAGTGATAGTCGGTGTCCAGATCCTCCATGATTTCGGACTTCAGGCCGAAACTGCGGCGGATCAGGCCGTCTTTGGCATAGGGCAAGGTATCGGTGGGGGGGGTGGGGGGCATCGGTGGAATTCTAGGCGCCGAGGCGCCTTAAACGCTGAACGAGGTCCCGCACGAGCAGGTGCGGGTGGCGTTGGGATTGCTGAATTGGAATCCGCCGCCGATCAGTTGATTGCTGTAGTCTAGGGTCAGGCCGCTCAGGTAGAGATAGCTCTTGGGGTCGCAGAACAATCGGACCCCTTCCACCTCGAAGACCCGGTCGTGTTCCTGGGGCCGCTCTTCGGCGTCCATCAGATAAGACAGCCCCGAGCAACCGCCGCCTTTGACGCCGACACGCATCCCATAGTCCTGATGACCCCTATCCTTGAGCAGGCGCTTAATCTCTGAAACCGCCAACGGCGTGACATGAAGCATTCCCGTTCTCCTCGATCGATACGAATCTCTAGTTGAAGGTGCTGATCTGGAAGCGGACTTTAGTTCCCGGAGGATACTGTGAGGGGCCGGCTTTCAAAAGTCAACCCTCAAAGAGCCTAGCACAACGGCCCTCAGGCGTCAACCGGCCATCCTTCATTTTGATCGTAAGTCCTTTCAATTCAGATGTCTATACTCGCCCTCGGGCTCTTTTCCCGGAGCCGCTGGACGGTCCGGACGACCTGGTCGGCGGCGAATGCGACCTCTTCGGGGGTCGTGAAACGGTGCAGGCCGAACCGCAGCGAGCACTCGGCCAGCTCATCGGGGACCCCCAGGGCCCGCAGGACATGGGAGGGCTCCTGGGTCGCCGAGGCGCAGGCTGCCCCTGAGCTGACGGCCAGATCCCGCATGCCCTTGAGCATCGTTTCGGCACGAATCCCAGGAAACGATAGGTGCAGGTTATTGGGGAGACGCCGCTCCAGGGACCCGTTGACGACGACTTTGGGCAGGCGCGAGGTGATCGCATCGAGGAGCCGGTCGCGCAGCCCGCGCACCCGCCGGCCGTCCTCCTCGCGCTGGGCGGCGGCGATCTCGGCGGCCTTGCCCAGCCCGACGATCCCCGGCACGTTGAGCGTCCCCGAGCGCAGGCCGCGCTCATGACCCCCACCGCTCATCTGGGGTTGGAGGCGAACGCGCGGGCCACGCCGCCGCGCGTAGAGTGCCCCGACCCCCTTGGGCCCGTGCATCTTGTGTCCCGAAATGGAGAGCAGGTCAATGCCCAGCACCCGCGCGTCGATCGCCACCCAGTCCATCGCCTGGACTGCGTCGCAGTGGAAGAGAACCCCCCTGGCCTTACACAGCCGCCCGATCTCGCCGATCGGCTGGATTACGCCGATCTCGTTGTTGGCGTACATGATCGAGACGAGGATCGTGTCGTCGCGGATGGCCGCGGCCAGCTCGCCGGGGCGGATCAAGCCGTCGGGCTGCACCGGCAGGCGCGTCACCTCGAAACCCCCCGCCTCCAGGCTCCGGCAGGTCTCCAGGACGGCCTCGTGCTCGGTTTGGCAGGTGATGACGTGGCGGCCCTTCCCGCCGTAGACGCCGGCAACCCCCTTGATCGCCAGATTATCGGACTCGGTCGCCCCCGAGGTGAAGACGATTTCGGTGGGGTCGGCACCGAGCAGGTCCGCGACCCGGTCGCGCGCCTGCTCGACCAACGCTTCGGCCTCCCAGCCGAAGGCGTGGTCGCGGCTGGCGGCGTTGCCGAACATCTTGGTGAAAGTCGGCAGCATCGCCTCGACCACCCGCGGATCGCAGGGCGTGGTGGCGTGACTGTCCATGTAGACCGGGAGTTGCATTCGTTACAGAGACTTCCCAAGGCTTCCAGATAGGCATTCCAGAAAGTTAATGGATAATTATTGGCCTCGTCCTCTTGACGTCATGGTTATCGGATGACGAGGCGACAGAACGCCTTCGCATGCTCAGTTATATCAGTCACCCGTTTCAGCGCCAAGATTGATTGGGGGACCGCTGAGGTCTCTATCCTTCCTTCCCAGGCTCCTGAACCGGTAAGAGTTTCAGCTCCCGCATCAGCTCCAGCAGCCGGGTGGTCATCAGCCGGTGACCGACATGGTTCGGGTGGATCAGCTCGCCGAACAGGCCCGCGTTGTCGGGATGGGCGGCTTCGGTCAGTTCGGGGATCTCCAGATAGGGCGTCCCTTGCTCGCGCATGGCGTCGGCGAGGGCTTGGCGGTGGGCGGCGATGCGGCGGGCATGGGCTCGGTTCGTGACCGCGTCGCGATAGATCGGCGCGATGACGATGGGCCGCGCTCCGCGGCGCCGGACCAGGTCGGTCATGCGGCGGAAGTTCTCGACGTACTGCGCTTCTGAAATACGCGCGACGGATTTGGGCGGGGTCGCGGCCTTCCCGGCGGCGCGGCGATCCTCGATCCAGCGCGAGGCGGCGACCATCGCCCGGCTGGCACCCAGCAGCCGCCGACGCGCCCGCGCGGTCCAACCCATCGGCAGCGTCTCGCTGTCGGGGGCCGCGCGCGTGTCAGTGTCGTTCCAGCCAAAGCAGATGATCACGAGATCGGGATCGTAACGGCCGATGTCGCGCCGCAGCCAGGCCAATCCCTGATGGCTCGTGTAACCCGGCACGGCCAGCGTCACCACGTCGACCGCGCGTCCGGCGAGCATCGCGCGCAGCATCTCCTCGAGGAGTCGTGGGTAAGGCCGATGTTTGGGGTTGAAACGCAACGGCGCTTCCGGAAACGACACCGGCACCCGATAGCCCCACGTCACCGAGTCTCCGACGCACAACACGCGGAAACCGCCGCGCGGCTTGCGCCGGACCGGTCCGTTGTGTCGCAACCCGGCCTCGTTGGTCGAGAACGTGGTGTAATCCCAGTACTGGTCCTTGAGGTTCGGCTTGAAGCGCCAGGCCAACAGCGGATCGCCTTCAAATGCGCGCGCCCCTTCCTTCTCGCCGACCAAATCGGGGTAAGCGACCCGCACAAACGTCTCCAGGCTGCTGACCGGCTCGATCGCCAGCCGCGCGATCAACTCGATCATGAGCAACAGCAGGACGAACCCAATGGGGGGGACGGCAAGGTAAATCAACCGGCGCCGTAACGGAATGGAACGCCCGGCGGGCTGCTCGTCGCCGGCCGCCGGCTTTTCAACCGGAGTCTCCGCCTGGTTGGTCGGCGGGTTATTGCGGGGCCTGGTTCGCTTGCGCGGCATGGCCCCCAAGCCTAGCGGAATCGCGCATGAAGTTATAGGCGCAATCAGAACAGGGCTATGTCGGGGGTGTTATTCAGTTTTCGCAGTAAACGCGGTATCAATGAAGGGGAGCCGAGAAGCGTCCCCGAGTTCCGATCTGATCGGCTCGCACCGTCGCCAAAGTGCTATGGCGCGTCGGAGACTCGGCTCCCGTCCTCGTCCTTCGTCCTCGAATTCTTCAATCGAAACAAAGGCCATCGGTCTGGGAACACCCGATCGAATCCAGAAAAGTCCGAGGACGAAGGACGAGGACGGGAGCCGAGAGCCGACGGCGAAAAACCGCGCGTTTGCGGTGTTTGAAGCCTTTGAGGAGGTGTCGGCTTTGCCTCCCTCCCCGGCCCTACTTGGGTGCCGAAGCGCCGGCCGACCAACGCAGGTAGGCTTCGAGGAAACCGTCGATATCGCCGTCCATCACCGCCGGGATGTTGCCGGTTTCGTGGCGGGTGCGCACGTCCTTGACCATCTGGTAGGGCTGGAAGACGTAAGAGCGGATCTGGCTGCCCCATGTGATTTCCATCTTCGAATCCTCGCGCACCGCCTCCTCGGCCAGTTGCAGATCGCGGTGGAACTGATAGAGCCGTCCCTGGAGCATCTTGATCGCCCGCGCCTTGTTCTGGTGCTGACTGCGTTCGTTCTGGCAGGAGACGACGATCTTGGTCGGCAGGTGGGTGATGCGCACGGCCGAGGAGGTCTTATTGACGTGCTGGCCGCCCGCCCCCGACGCGCGAAACGTATCGATCTTGAGGTCCTCGTCCTTGATATCGACCTCGATGCTGTCATCGACCTGGGGCCAGACGTCCACCGAGCAGAACGACGTGTGGCGCCGTTTGTTGGCGTCGAAGGGCGAGATGCGGACCAGGCGATGGACACCGCACTCGGACTTGAGCATCCCGAAGGGGTACTCGCCCTTGATCAGCAGGGTGACGCTGCGCAGGCCAGCCTCCTCCCCTTCGGTCATCTCGACCTGCTCCACCTCGTAACCCTTTCGCTCGCACCAGCGGGCATACATCCGCAGCAGCATCTGGACCCAGTCGCACGACTCGGTGCCGCCGGCCCCGGCGTGGATGTGGAGGTAGGCGGGCTTCTCGTCGTCGGGGTCCTTGAGCAGGACACGCGTCTCGAGGCTGCCGAGCGTGCGGTCCAGCTTTTCGGCGTTCTCGATCAGCTCCTGGGTCATGGCGGGGTCGCCCTGGGCCATCTCGGCGAGCTCGAGGGCGTCTCGGACCTCCGTCTCGAGGGCTTCCCAGGGGGTCAGCGATGACTTGAGCCGATTGAGGCGCCGCATATGGTCCTGGGCCGCCGCCACGTCGCCCCAAAACCCCTCGCGGGCCGACTGCACCTCCATCTGCTCGATCTGATCACGGAGCCGCTCGAAGTTCAGGTACTCGCGCGCCTCGGCCACGCGCTGTTGGACGCGTTGCAGGGTTGGCGCCAGATCTTCTTGTTCAATCACCACGCAAGGTCTCCAGCTCCCATCGAATCTGCCCCGAAACGGGGCGCGTCGCTCTCGTGAGCGACCGCTGAATGCCTATAGTAGCATAATCCGCGCACAGGAAGGAAAATCCGACCCCTCGCGCGTGGTCGTCGTCTCACACTGCCGGACGATGGCCTCAGCCAGCTCGCGGTTGAATCCGGCCAGCTCCGCGTCGATCAGGCCGGCCAGGTCGCCGCCGGGCTCCAGCTGCTCGGCCTTGATCATGATTTGGTCCAGGCGCGCCTTGAGTGTCTTGAGATCGGCCATGGGTCAACACCTCCAACTTGAACATGCGCAACATCTCCTTGGGCCACGTTATCTTGGCCGCAGCAACTATACACCATCCCACCATCTCACGGAACCGCGAGATGCACCCTCAAGGCTCAACCCGCCGTCATTGGGTTTTGACAAACCCGCCGCGCTGGTTTAATTTTGAAGGCCATGATACATCTGGACCCACATAATAATCTCCGTTTCGGGTGCCTAGTTGATATGAAACACTTCAAAATCCAACGTGGCTTTACGCTCATCGAACTACTGATCGTCGTGGCGATAATCGCCATCCTCGCGGCGATCGCCGTGCCCAATCTTCTCGAGGCCCAGGTCCGCTCGAAGGTCGCGCGCGCCCTGGCCGACATGCGCTCGCTCAAGACCGCCGTCGAGGCCTACGCCGTGGACTACAACACGTTTCCGCCCGACGGGGACGACATCCATTCCCCGAACCCGCTCGTCGATTTCGATGCGGCCCTGCGGCTGCGCGTCCTGACCACCCCGGTCAGCTTCGTGACGGGCCTGCCCCACGACCCGTTCCACAATCAGTTCGACCCCAATCCGCCCCTCGTCGTTCTCTTCCCCGACCAGCCGCCCTACACCTACGCCTACAACACGCTGGGGGCCTTTTTCGATAATCCCCAGAGCGGCCAGTCCGCCCACGGCGGCAACCCCGACAACTACAACTTCTCCTCGCTGGGCCCCAGCAGCCAGTTCGACTCCTACTTCGCGCGCCGCCGCGTCTTCTACGACCCCACCAACGGAACGGTCTCCGCGGGCGAGCTCTTCGCCTTCGGCGGCATCGAAACCACGCAGAACGCGCCGTGATGCTTCATTCTAATTAGCAATAGCTGTGATTTGAAACAGGGTGAGAGCCGCTAACGAACCCTCGGGCTTTAGCCTCCGGAATCGCCGCCAGACTCGCGCAGGTCGAAGGCCAGCAGGCGGCCGATATTGTTCTTCACGTAAAGCCGACCGCCCGATAAGACCGGCGCGACCCAGCAGCGGCCTCCAAGGACCTGCCGACGCGCGAGTTCCCGGAAGCCCTCGGGCGAGGCCTCGGCGATCACCAATTCGCCCTCCTCGCTCAGGATGATCAACTTGCCCCCGGCCGCCAGCAGCGTGCCTTTGCCCAGGTCGCCCTCGGTCCACCGCTCCTGACCCGTGCTGAACTGCACGCATCGCAGCCGGCTCTCGTCAAAGCCATAGAGGTGGCCTTCCCACGACACCGAACTGCCGAAATGGTTGCGCATCACACGGCTGCGCCAAATCTTGCTCAGCCGCCCGCCCTTGAGCCGCATCAGCACCGCCCCGGCGTTGTAGCCCGACGAGATGAAGATCAACTGACCGGAAATGATCGGCGTCGCGGCGTTGACGTCGTAGGAGGTCGGCCATTCGTAATTCGCCACTCGCTTGCCGTTGTCGGCCCTCAGCACGTCCAGACCCGGCTGGTTGAAAATCGCCAGCAACGTCTCGCCGTCCTTGTTCTTGAAGGCTACCGGCGACGAATATGCCGCGCCGCGGTTGCCCGTCTTCCAAGCGACCGAGCCGTCGGCCTTGTTGAATGCCACCGTGACGCCGGCGTTGAAGATCACCCGGTCGCCCAGGAGCAACGGCGACCCCGAGAAGCCCCAGGTCGGCTTGTCAGCGCCGAAGTCTCGCTTGGCCTTCCTCGCCCACAGCTCCTCGCCCGATGCCGCGTCCAGGCAGTGGATGTCCCCCTGCCGGCTGAGGGTGAAGACGCGCCGGCCGTCGACGGCCGGCGTGGCGGCCGAGCCCCCCTCGAACTGTCTCGGATCGAGCGCGCACTCGAAATCGTACGCCCAGATCTCCTCGCCCGTCTCGGCGTCCAGGCAATAGATTGTCTCCGTATCGCTATCGTTGCCGTTGGTGTAAAGCCGCCCGTCAACGACCGCCACGCTGGCGCAACCGGTCCCGACGTTCGTGGCCCAGAGCTGCTTGGGCCCCTGGGCCGGCCACTGGGCCAGCCACTCGGTCTCGGCGGAAACCCCATCGCGGTTCGGCCCGCGCCACTGCGGCCAGTCCCCGCCGATCTCGGCCGACTGCCCCATGACCCGCGCGGGTCCGACGGCGCATAGCACGAAACAGGCAAGGGCGGTGCGCATTCCGAATGTCGCCACTTCTAGGGTTACTCTTCTTCGTTGGCCTTCGCGCTGACATCAAGGCAAATCAACCGGCCCTCCTCGTTGCGGCAATAAATCCTGCCGTTCGAGAGGACCGGCATGGTCCAGCACACCCCCGACATCGGGTGGGCCTGCGAGATCTCGCGAAAACCCTCGGGACTGGGCTCGCCGACGACCACCTCCCCCACCTCGCTCAGGATGATGAGCTTCCCGTCGGCAAGCATGAACGAACCTTTCGTGTAATCCTCATAGGTCCACTTGGCCTCCCCCGTCTCCCAGTCCAGACAACGCAGCTTGTCACCGTCGACACCGTAGATGTGTCCCTTCCACAGGACACTGCTCCAGAACTGGTTGCGCATATTCTCGTTCGTCCATTGCGGCTCAAGTTTCTCGCCGTCGAATTTCAGCATCGCGCAGCCTTTTCCGTAACCCGTCGAGATGAAGATCCGGTCGCCCTGAATAATCGGCTGGCCCGCGTTGACCCGATAGTCCTGGTACCACTCGAACTGTGCGATCTCCCCGCCGGTCTCCGCGTCCAGCACCACTAAGCCGTTGCCGTTGAACACCGCCAGCCGGCGTTTGCCATCGTGGGTAAATGCAGTCGGCGAGGCATAGCTTGGGTGGTATGGCTCGCTCTTCCAGATCGTTTGGCCGTTCCCTTTGTCAAGCGCGACGACCACGCCAACGTCCACGATCAACCGTCCCCCTTCGATCATCGGCGACGTGCAGTACCCGAAAGTCGGCGGTTCGAGCTTGAGATCCTCTCTTAGATTGCGCTTCCAGCCCTCATCTCCCGTCTTCGCGTTCAGGCAGTAGAGGTCGCCGTCCTTGCTCAATGTGTAGACCCAGTCTCCATCGATGAGCGGAGTCGAAGAGGGTCCCCCTTTGTGCATCACGTCATAGAGCCCGCAGGCGTACTCGACTTTCCACTTCGGCTCGCCACTGGCCGCGTCGAAGCAGAAGACCCCGTCATTCGTGCCGTCGGTCCCCATGGCATAGACCCGGCCGTCGCTGACCGACACGGCGGAGTAGCCATTCCCGATGGAGACCTCCCAGCATTTAGTTGGCCCCTCCGTGGGCCACTGGGCTAGCCAGTCGGACTCCGCCGAAATCCCATCTCGATTCGGTCCCCACCACTGTGCCCAATCCGCGCCCGTCTGCGACTGGCTGACCGCTCCTAGTGGTTGCGCAATGGCGATCATGGCCGCCAGGTACAAGACGATGTTTTTCAGTTTAAAAATGGCTCTTTCCATCAAGCTGGCTCCTCTTTCTATCTCCCGTGCGTTCGTCTGATAACTGCTTTACGGCGAAAGGGACGTCCTGCGTCGGGAGAGTAGTATTACCAGTCCCGCGACCAACCATCAACCGCTAACGACCCGATTACGCTTCTCAGAGTGCATTTCACGGATCCGTGAGATAGCACCTTCGGGCTGATAGCGCAAATCCGTGCCTTGGCTCCCTGGAGGGGAGCAACGTGATTAGCCGGGGGTTGCCACCCCCGGACATGGGGCCCCAAAACGTCACGACCCTGAAAGGGTTGAACAGGCCGCATCACGTTACGATTCAACCCTTCCAGGGTTGTCGTGGTATGGGGACCGCGAACCGTGGGTTGACACTCACGGCTAATCACATTCGACCCCTGCGGGGTCAAGCATGAGGACAGATTTGATTTGTTCCCCCGGCCAGCAAGGGCTCATCTCGCGGAACCGTGAGATGGGCCCCGACCCGATTGCGCTTCTCAGGGTGCTCTAGCCACCTTCTCGCGCGCGTCCGCGATCAGCTTGCTGTACTGCCGCGCGGCGACACGCGCTTGGTGCCCGAACGACTTGTCCGATGCGGCGTAGAGGATCGACCGTGAAACATTGAACAACAGGTGGTGGGGCGGCAAGCCCGGCGCCGCTTCCATGATCTGCTCCAGATCACCGCCCTGCGCGCCCAACCCTGGGATGAGCAGCGGAACGTCCGGTGAGATCGCCAGGATACTGCTCAAGAACTGCGGGCGCGTCGCGCCGACCACCATGCCAAGGTTCCCCATGTGATTCCATTCACCGACCCGCCGCGCGACCCTCAAATACAAATCCTCCTGCAACTGGAAATCGAGCGCCCCGCGGTTGGAGGTCAGGCACAACACGTAGACCGCCCGGCCCTCGAACTCCATGAACGGCTCCACGGCGTCGAATCCCATATACGGATTGACCGTCACCGCCCCAACCCGCATCCGTTCGAAGGCCGCCCGCGCGTAGTGCTTGGCGGTGCTACCCACGTCGCCGCGCTTGACGTCCAAGATCACCGGAACCTCCGGCGGCACCAGGCGCAGCACCTGATCCAGCACGTGGAGCCCCTCCACGCCGATGGATTCAAAAAAGGCCGCGTTCGGCTTAAACGCTGAAGCCAGGTCGGCGGTCGCCTCGATGATCTCGGCGCAAAACTTGTAGATCGCCTCGGGCCCGGACCCCAGATAGCGGGGGATCCTCAGCGGGTCGGGGTCCAACCCGATGCAAAGGCTGCTGCCCACCTGGTCGCAACGGTCGGCAAGCATCTCGAAGAAACTGCGCAATTCGATGTCCAAGCTCACACGTCCTACCGACTCTTCCCCCGCACCCTCATACTGGTCTAAATCGCCCAGCGACCGACAGGAGCTATGCGCGTATCGGCCTTCGACTCAACTCTCCTGGATGCGGCCATGCAAGGACGACATTCTTGCCCTCCCGCCCCTATTTCGGCAAGCTTAACCTAGCAAATAGCCAGAAACCACGAGGGAGATCACGTCAATCCTGACGAACCGCCGGCTGTGGAAGAGTGCCCCTGGCACGCTCTTGGCTTAGAGCCCCTAGGCGGTCCGTAAGCCAAAAGATATTAGCCCTTCCCGAGTTTTCCACAGGCTCCCTCGGCCCTGTGAATAACTCATCCCTTTCAATTGAATCCATTCTCTCGCCGAATATTTTTACTATCTCTAAATGATTGAATCTACACGACTTCCATTACCCGTCGCCTAAAAAACGCACCTTTTAGAAAACAATCCCCCGGCTAAGCAGATCTGTGGATAACCCCGCAACATACGATTGCTCCTACTTCCATGGGCTTTATTTCGATTTCGTCAGCAAAAACACCACGAGAGGCTATTTATTTATCCACAGGCTCCCACAACATCGTCCCGCCTGAACCGCCCTTTCCCTTTTCATCACCCACCCGCTGGCTCCAGCTGTGAATGAATACCAGAGATGTCCCTTTTTTCAAGACAGTCCTAAAGCATTGATACTATTACACTTATCATACTTTTCCACTTCCTTCACAGTATGATGATGATGATGAGTATTAAGAGAGTACATATTAGTACATATCCAATACCTATGCAAAAGATGCCTTGGTTACCATTCGTTGGAGGCGAACTGATCCCCACGAGGTCACCGATCTAAGTTGAGGGTCTCAAAATGCCGATGCGTTGACGGGGGAGGAGTACGTCGTTACGGGTCGTTGCAGCGAGGGAAGCCGAGAGTTTGTGAGAGCACCGTTTTTTCTAGTTGCCCTGACCTTGGCAATCCCACATTCGGTTGCCATCGCGACTCAACCGGCTGAGTTTGCGCCTTATGAGCAGCTTGGGGTGGTTGACCCAGGACTGGCCGATGAGCCTCCAACGGAGCATTCCTTAGATTCGCCGGTTCCGCCGCGGGTTTCTCACCAAGAGCGAGCGAGTGATCGACCCCAGTTACCACCGGACCGTGGAATTCCCTCTTCCGAAGATCCCGACACAACTCATCAGGGCCACCTAAATACAGAACCGGAGCCGGCGACCGAGCTGGAGCGCGTCGAGACGTCGGCATCGGTGTCAACTCTCATGGTGATTCTTTACGTTTTCCTCCTGAATGTTGCTCTGGCTGCTCTACTCATCATAAGGAAGGTCGTTGTATCCCGAATCGGTCCCGCTGGGACCAAGGCTGTTGCGGATCAAGCGTCGTTGGCGGAGGAGAATACTGGGCCAGGAGGGACGCCGGGCGAGGGGTTGAGAGAAGAAGAATCCAGCTTAACGTCTCCCCATGAACAGCCGAATGAAGCCGTTAACGACGTCTCCGGCGAGGAGCCCGAGGAACAAGATGCCCCGGTGTAAGAGGAGGTGGAAGAGGAGCCGCCTCAAGCCGAAAGATCAACGCCGGAAGTTTCAAAGGACATTGAAGCAACACAACTCCTGGAGCCGGAAGCGGACGACAACGATGAGAGTGAAGAATCCGATGCAGCTTCACCGAGCGAAGAAGGGCAGGGGGACGTTGCCGCCGTCGAGACCGTCATGCGATCGATGGAAGTCAGCGTCGAAAATCTAGAGCAGGCCAAGAAAGAGCAAGCGTCGAAAAAAGAACCGGCCAAGGAAGACCGTTCAATCGGCAGCGAGGAGGAAATCAATGACGGCGAGAAAGACGATAAGGAAACGGGTGAACCCGAACCACTGGAAGAAGCTTAAGACGAAGAAGAGATAGAGGAAAAAGACGGAGTCGGGCAAGACGAGGAAAGCGAAGAGGAATTCGAGGAGGAGGAACCATTCATGAGGAATAACCAGGCCGACTCTTCAAAACCGAGACCGATCTCAACGTCCTTGCGGGCGAGCGCGGAACTTGATCATGAGGACTTGAAGGTCAACTTCGACGACCTAGGATTCTAATGAATTCCCGGGTTTTGACGAAAGACCGAGATACAAAGACATGAGTAATCTAACCGTCGTCCTCGCCGTATTCGCGGTGGAACTTGTGGTTCTGCCGCTTATTTTCGGCATCGGGCCAGGGGTCGCTCGCGGAGCGAAGGGACCATCGCGGGCCCCAAGGGTGCCGTCGCTGCCGAGGTTCGGTAAGAGATTCGGTAAGAAACCCGCCAGCGGATGAATCGAGGTGGTCCGATGTATTGGACGCAGAGGACATCAGCCCTGAAAACTACTTAAGTCTTTTATTATAAATAAACCACGAATCCTTGTAAGCGACCTCGTCTTTGTCCTGGCCTGGCAGACGGGCGTAAACCTGAACAGTAGGGAGACCGGATTCATCCTATTTCATTGCAACCTAGCGCCACTCTTCGACGACCATCTCTTGTAGACGCAAAGTCGTAACATCGGATTTCACTTGGGTCGGGACAGGCAGGGCATGGGGGGGGTGATTCCAGAAGGGAGGTGGATCCGGTTTATGGAAGTCATTCGGGATATCCTATTGATGACAGGCTTTCTGATCGCCATAATTGGTGAACTATGGATATTGCTTGAAGCTTTCGGTGAAAGTAAACTCTGGAGATTCGGGTGTTTATTCCCACCTATTTTCCTAATCTTCCTCATCACGGACTGGCGTGACAGCTCAAAGCCATTTTTTATGATAGTCGGCGGATGGTCGTTGTTCTATATTGGCTATCTTGTCGGTGGGGGGAGCGTTTTATAACCCGAATCAAGGAAAGCGGCAGACCAGCATGGAGACGAATGCGGGATGGACAAGGAACAGCTACTGACGATAGGCCGGCCCAGCCGCCAATGCAGCAATTGCGGGGAACCGATCCATGAACTGGAGCGACACCCCAGCACGTTGAGCAGCAGTCCCCCCAAGAAGCTTGAGCGGCAGGATTTTTGCCCCGTCTGTTGGGAGCATCTCAAGAAGGAGGCGTTTGACTCTTACTGGATGACGCGGCGTGAGCTGAAGGCCAAGAAGGCGCGCAAACTCTCGCGCCGGGAGCGCTCGGTGGCCCTGCGGGTGCTGTTCGAGTCGCTGTGGGACCGGCGCGACAGCGAAGACTTGGGCCCCAGACTCTATTTCTTGGCCCATCTGTTGATGAAGTGGGGCGGGCTCAAGTGGTGCGCGAACCAGGTGGACGAAACGGGGAGCGAGATCGTGATTTTTGAAAACACCGCCACCGGCGACATGCTGGAGATCGCCTCCACCCGGCTTGAAGACGAACAGATCGCCGCGCTCAAGCAAGAGGTCGAGGAGTTCTTGAAACAGTACGCCGCGGAGGATCAGGAGATCGCCCTCTAGAGGTAAGCGCGCGACGATCCACGACAGTGAGCCCCAACACCCTTCCATTCTGCACGTCTGCGCGGTGGACTTCACGGCCCGCCATTTCCTGCTGCCCCTCATGGAGGCCCAGCGGCGGGAGGGTTTCGAGGTCCACTTGGCGTGCCGCCGCCACCTCGATGCCCCCGCCATCGAGGTGGCCGGGTTCGAGCTTCACCCCATCGAGTTCAGCCGAAGTTTCAAGTTGGCGGCCCATTTCCGGGCCTACCGCCAACTGGTCGGGCTGCTTCGGCGGCAGGCGTTCACGGTCGTGCATGCGCATACGCCGGTCGCCGCGATGATCGCGCGGCCCGCGGCCCGGCGTTGCGGCGTCCCCATCGTGATCTACACCGCTCACGGGTTCTATTTTCACGAGGGGACGCGTCCGTGGGTGCGGCGCGTCCATATCGGCCTGGAGCGGGCCGCCCAGTGCTATGCCGACTTCCTCTTCACGCAAAGCGGCGAGGACCTGGAGACCGCCGTCGGTGAGCGAATCGCGCCGCCCGCCCGCGCCATGGCGATCGGCAACGGCGTTGACCTCGCGCGATTCAGTCCGGACCGGCCCACCGATGCGGGCTTGGCGGAGCTCCGCCGCGAGCTGGGCATCGAGCCCGGCAGCCGGCCCATTGTGATCATGGTTGCCCGTTTGGTGCGGGAAAAGGGGTATTTCGAGTTCCTGGAGGCCTTCAGCGAGCTGAGGCAGTCCATGCCGGCGGCGCGCGCGTTGCTGATCGGCGAGGCGCTGGCCTCCGATCGCGACAACTCGGCCGAAGCCATCCGCGCCCACGTCCGGCATCTGGATATGGCCGATTCGGTCGTCTTCGCGGGCCTCCGGACGGATATCCCGCGGCTGCTGGCACTGGGGGACCTCTTTTGCCTGCCCTCGTGGCGCGAGGGGATGCCGCGCTCGATCATCGAGGCGATGGCGGCGGGCCTGCCGGTGGTGGCCACGAACATTCGCGGTTGCCGCGAAGAGGTGGAGGACGGCCGGACGGGCTTGCTCACGCCCGTGCGCGACGCTCCCGCGCTAGCCCAGGCCATGCGGCGCATCCTAAGCGACGAGGGCCTGCGCCAGCGCATGGGGGAAGCGGGCCTGCGCCGCGCGCGGGAGCGGTTCGACGAAAATGAGGTGATCGAGCGTCAAACGCGGGTCCTGCGGGCTCTTTTCTTGGAGAAGAACTTGGCCTGGCCGGTCACGGCGGGGGCTGGCGGAGCGGCCCCAAAATCAGCCGGGGGAGGCGCGTAAGGCGGGCCTCCTTAGCGCGATACATGGACCGAGGAACCCGGCGTGACCGACGTTCACGGAGAAAAAAAGTCGCCGCCGCCAGGCTTTTGCTTGCATCCCCCCCGATGATTAGCTACAAGAGTTGGTTTCGGAGGCGCGGCACATACAGGGAACGCATGAGGTTTGCCGGTGGGTGCCGCCCCCGCAAGCTGGACGTATTGCCGTGGGAACCGTGGGCGGAGCGTTGTGCCCGCCGCTCAACCGTTGGTCGTCAAGAGTTAACTGAATCAGTGCCCGTTAATAACAAAAGTGCTTACGCCATCCTCGGCCTGCATAAAGGTGCCGTCATTGAGGAGATCAAAGCCGCTTACGTCAAGCAGGTCAAACGCTATGATCCCGAGAAGCATACCGACCGCTTCATGGTCATTCAGAAGGCCTTCGATGCGCTGAAGAACCCCGCCAACCGGGCCAAGGAAGACGTTCAGACTTTCAACTACATCAAGGGCGAGTTTCTGTTCAACGCCGAAGAGCAGTCCAACCTGACCGACGAGCAGATCGACCAAGGGCTCGATTCGATCCAGGAGATGGTCGCGGCCGGGAAGGTCGACGAGCAATCGGCCAATGCCAAGCGCATCCGCGGCTACATGATCCGCTCGCATAAGAAGCACCAGAAGAAGCTGTGGGGCGAGGCGATCGAGGACTGGAAGCGGATCCTCGAAATCGAGCCGACCCACCGCCACGCCAAGAACAATTTGCTCTACAGCCTGATCTCCTTGGGTTACTCCTACGCCAACCACGGCCTGTTCGAAGAGGCAATCGATGTGTGGGGCCAGGCCGTCAAGAGGAACCCCGACGACGCGCGCTTGATCCAAAACATCGCGCTCGCCTACCAACGCGCCGGCCAGCCGCGGCAGGCCGATCGCTACTGGCAAGAGACGCTCAAACGCTGGAAAGCAAACCTCGCGCGCGAGCCGGATAATGAGTACCTCAAGACGTGCATCATCGAAGTCTTGCGCGAACAGACCAAGGAGCCGGAAGCGGCGCCGGGCGGCAAGGGGGCTCCATCTCGGGTTGCCGAGCGCAAAGCACCGGCCGCCGCATCCACAACCGATCCCGCTCCGGCCCGTTCCGGCACGCAGACGATCGAGGATTTCCGGGAAATCGTGCGGCTCAACCCCAACGAATTCGAAGCGCAGTACAAGATCGCGATGATGCTCTACAACGACCAGAAATGGGAAGACGCGCGCAAGGAGCTGGCGGACATGCGCGCCAAGTATCCGCGCAACATCTCGGTGCTGAACTTGCTGGGGTGGGCGATGCTCAAGAACAACGAGGTCGACGGCGCGTTCATCTCCTGGCGCAAAGCGCGCAACATGGACCCGAAAAATCCGCAGGTCACCGAGTCGCTGATCAAGGCCAACATGAGTCTGGGGCGCGGGTTCCGCTCGAAGGGCCTGTATACTCGCGGTCTCAAGCACTTCAAGGAACTGACGCGCTACCTGCCCGACAGCGATGAGGTCCACTTCGAGATCGGGCAGACCTACCAGATGAAGGGCGACTCGCGCTCGGCCTACCTCGAGTTTCAGAAGGTCCTCAAACTCAATCCTCGCCACAAACAGGCCCGCAATGCGCTCTCCACACTCAAATTGCGTCGTTGAGCGTCTCCGCCGGCCGGGGCGCGGCCTCCCTTAACCACCCGGCTTCTTGATAGAGGTACCACGAAAATGGAGCAAACATTGACGATCAAGGCGCAGCGGGCCCGCGAATTCCCCCGGACGCTGACTCGCGCGGTGACCGACTTCGGTGACTGGGACCAGATCGAACCGCTTTTCCAGCAACTGGCCGAAGAAATACCCTCGGTCCAAACCGCCGAACAATTAAGTGCTTGGCTCATCGCTCAGAGCGAACTGGACGCCGCCATCGATGAAGAAATCGCGCGCCGCTACATCGCGATGACCTGCCAGACCGACGACCCCGAGCGCGAAAAAGCCTACCTGCACTGCGTCGAGCACGTCTTGCCGCGGGTCAAGACCTGGCACGACCGCATGGCGCGCCTGTATCTGGAGAATCCCGCGCGTGAACGGGCCGACCGCCGCTGGCTCGAGGTCCACGACCGCGTTGCCCAGAACCAGGTCAAACTCTTTCGGGAGGCCAATATCCCGCTCCAGACCGAAGACACCAAGCTGAGCACCGAGTATCAGAAAGTGATCGGGGCAATGATGGCCCAATGGGAAGGCGAGGAGAAAACGCTCCAGCAAATGGCCCCGTACATGGAAGAGACCGACCGCTCCACCCGCGAGGCCGCCTGGCGGCGGGTCGCCGAGCGCCGCTTCGAGGACCGCGAGCGGCTCAACGAACTCTTTGACCAGATGGTCCCCATCCGCGACCGGATCGCGAGCAACGCCGAATTCGACAGTTACCGCGACTATCAGCACCAGGCTTACGACCGGTTCGATTACACGCCGGCCGATTGCGTGAGGTTCCAGGAGTCGATCGAGCAGGAAGTCGTCCCCCTACTGGCCGAGTTGCGCCGACGGCGCCGCGAGCAGCTCGGCGTGGAAACCCTGCGCCCGTGGGACCTGCAGGTCGACCCCGAGGGCAAGCCGCCGCTCCACCCCTTCGCGACGGCCGACGAGCTTTCCGATGGCTGCGCCGAGATATTCGCCCGCCTCGACCCGCGCTTGGCCCGGCATTACGGGACGATGCGGGAACAGGGCCTGCTGGACCTCGAGAGCCGCAAGGGGAAGGCCCCCGGCGGATACCAGTACACGCTGGATGAGGTCCGCCTGCCGTTCATCTTCATGAACGCCGCCGGAACCAACCGCGACGTGGTGACGCTGCTGCACGAGGGGGGCCACGCCTTCCACGCCATGGGTTCACGTGATCAGTCGCTGTTGGTCTATCGCAGTGCCCCGACCGAGTTCAGCGAGGTGGCCTCGATGGCCATGGAGCTGTTCGGCATGAGCCGGATCGAGGTCTTCTACCAAGACCCCGACCAGGCGCGTCGCGCCCGACGCCGTCACTTGCGCGAGATGATCACGCTGTTCCCCTGGATCGCGACGGTCGACGCCTTCCAGCACTGGATCTACTTGAACCCCGACCACTCCGCCCAGCAGCGCGATGACCGATGGGTCGAGCTCAACGAGCGCTTCTCGCCCGGGCTCGATCACTCGGGCCTGGAGGACCTGCACCGCGCCGGCTGGCATCGCCAGCTCCACGTCTTCCAGTGTCCGTTCTATTACGTCGAGTACGGGATCGCCCAGCTCGGGGCGCTCCAGCTTTGGCTGCGATTCCGCGAGGAGCCGGCTCGGGCACTGGAGGATTACCTGGCCGCCCTCGCCCTGGGCGGCTCGCGACCGCTGCCGGAGCTGTTCAAGACCGCCGGCATCCGCTTCGATTTCAGCCCCCAGACCTTGCGGCCCATCATGCAGGCCGTCGGCGAGGAGCTGGAGCGGCTGGGGTAAAACGGGTCAATCAAGAGCACAATCGGCTCTCACATCAGGGTTCCGACTCGTCTTCAAGTTAGCTGGAGGGAGTCGGACCGCCGCGTCGCGGAGGACTTCAAACAGAAGCGCAGAGACCATGGAAAGCGGCGAATCCCAAAAACCCGATTCGGGGGCGGCCGGACTGAAGTCCCACGGGCGGCGTTTTGAGTTCAAGGGGACCGAGGCCATTGATACGGCCGCCCTCGAGGCCTTTAAATACCAGTATCCCGGCAAAGACATCACCATTACGACGGCCACCGAGGAGTTCACGACGGTTTGCCCTTTCTCCGGCCTGCCTGATTTCGGCAAGCTGACCATCGAATACGTCCCCGACGCCAAGTGCGTCGAACTGCGCTCGCTCAAGTACTACCTGATCTCGTACCGCATGGTCGGCATCTTCTATGAACACGTGTGCAATCGCATTCTGGAAGACTTGACCGGATTGCTCGGCCCCAAGCGCATGCGGGTGGTGTGTGATTTCACGATCCGGGGGGGGCTCCAGACAACGGTCAGCGCCGAATATAAGAAACCCGCGGGCGACGACAAGCGGGGCCGCGGCCGGTGAGCGCGGAGTCCGGCGGCGGCCCACGGATCGGCCTGTTCGGCGGAAGTTTCGATCCGCCGCACATCGCCCATATGATGGTGGCGGCCTGGGCACTGGCGGGGGGCGAGATCGACCAGCTTTGGGTCATCCCCACCGGGGGCCACCCCTTCGGCAAGCGCTCGGCGCCCTTCGACGACCGCTGGGAGATGTGTCGCCGGGCATTCGGGTGTTACGGGGAACGGGTCAGGCTGCTGGACCTGGAGCGGGGGCCTGGCGTGCATTATTCGGTCGATACGCTACGCCGGCTGATCGACCGACATCCCGGCCACTCATGGCACTGGGTGATGGGCAGCGATCAGCTCGAAGAGGCGCACGTCTGGAAGCAATTCGACGAGATCGAGAGGCTGGCCCCGCCACTGATCATCCCGCGCCAGGGATACCCATCCCCCGCCGGGATCCCGCCGGAGGGGCCCCCGCAAAGCCGTCCGGAATTCGCCCTGCCCGACCTCTCTTCGACGTTCATCCGAAGCCGCCTGGCCGAGGGCGCGTTCGAGGAGCTGGCGGGGCTTGTGCCCGGGCCCGTTCTCGAGGTGGTTCGCCAGGGTCGGCTCTATCGCTCAGCCGCGGCCGACAGCCCCGACGGCCGCGCGCCTCCAGAGATATAACCCATGTCTTTTCAGCCCTCTATATCAAGACCGGATGACCCCCACGACCGGCGCGTCGGCCGCCCCGCCCGCCCCACCGTGACCTTCTTCAATTAAAACCCCCTTGCGCGTTAATATGCGGTGTCGCCCAACCGATAAAGTGATCGGAGAGGTTTACCCGACCGGCGGGCGCATGGCCCCCGGACCGCGTCGGATCGGAAACGTGGAGACTGAATGAAATCAATCCTCGAAAGAACGCGCGAGTCGCTCGAACAGGCCCTCAGTTATAATCCCGCCAGCACCGAGCTGATGGCCTCGCTGGCCGAGGTTTACGTGCGGCTGGGCCGGTTTGACGAGCGGACGATGGAGCTGTGCCAGACCGTCCTCAGCCAGCAGGTCGACAACGCCCTGCTCCAACAGGCCCAGAGCATCCGCATGCTGATCGAGGAGACCGAGGAGCTGGAGCGCAAGGCCGCCCATGAAGGGCATGTGCCGGACCCCGACGCGCTGCAGGAGACGTTGGAAAGCCTTCGGGAATTTCTGACGCAGTCTCCCGACTGCATGGGTGCCTGGGTGGCCTGGACGCGCATTCATCTGCTGGCCGGCGACCTGATTCGGGCGTCCAAGGGCTTTAAAGACCTCGAGTGCCTGGGACGCGGCGACCTGGAGCGGCTATTCGGGGGCTGCTTTGGATACCTGGAACAAGCGCGCAAGGACGACGCCAAAGGGACCATCGAGCTGGTCCTGCTCTATCAAAAGATGGACCAGGAGTGCAGGGCGTTGCTGCTGCTCGAGGAACGCTACGACGAGGGGATCGCCGATGTCGGCCCCACCTTGCTCGAGTTTTACCAGCGCGTGTACTCCCCGGCCCACGCCGGCCAAGTGCCCGACGAGGTCCGCCAGCGGTTCTTCATGGTCATGCTCGACCACGCCGAGGCGGACACGCTGAATGACTGGCTGCGTCAGGCGGCCGATCGCGGTTGGGAAATCAATACCTTCTCGCAGTCTTACGCCAAGGCGATGGTCGAGCAGGGCCAGTTGGACGGGGCGTTCGACGTCCTGCGCCGCATGACGATGGATCGGCGGGTCAAGCAAATGCTCAACGAGCTGGCGACGGCTTTCGAGCAGGCCGATGAGGTGGACAAAGCGGTCAACGTCCTGCGTTACATCAATGACAACGTGCTGGTCGACGATCAGACCTCCCAAACTCAGGAGAACACCCTGATGCTGGAGGTCGAACGCACGATGGCCGAATTGCAGCTCAAGAACGGCCGCTACGACGCGGCACTGGAAAAGTATATCAACGTCCTGTGCCAGGGCGCTCAGCCCGACCCGGAGGTCTTGGAACAGATCGACGGGTTGTTGGAGCGGGTGGAACTCGGCGATGTCGAACCCCTGCTGCGTTTGGGCCTCTATTTCCGGCGCCAGAAGGATCACCCCAAGGCCGTCTTCTACCTCAACCAGGCCGTCGAGCGCGAACCGGACCGCAGCGACGTCATCCTTGAACTGGAGACCCTCTTCGATGAGATTCTAGGCGAGAATCCCGACCTGCCTCAGTTGCGGCTGGAACTGGGGCGGCTCTACCTGAAAACCGGGCACTGGGAAAAAGCCATCGAGGAACTGCGCGTCGCGGCCGGTTCGCTTACTCAGACCGACGACGCGAACCGTTTGCGCGCGCGGGCCTACCTCAAGAGCGGCCATCTGGAGCAATCAATGGAGCGCTACCGCATGGTCACCGTGGAGAACCACGACTGTGAGGACCTCTATGAACTGAGTGAGGAATTCATGCAGACCAGCGCCATGCGAGAAGCCTTGACGGCCCTGGATCTGATCGGGCGGGTCAATCTCGATTACCGGGACGTGCGCCAACGCATTTCGCAGATCGAGGAGAACGGCGGTTCGCTGCGCTCCGAGATAGACTCCGACCCGCGCATGCGCGAATTGATCGGCGACTTGGCTGTCGGGTGCTACCGCTACAGCGAGCGGTTGGGGTCGGGCGGGATGGGCGTGGTGCACAAGGTTTACGACATCCGCAATCAGCGCAGCGTGGCGATGAAGTTCCTACGCGACTCGCTGTCGAGCAGTTCCAAGGCGCTGGACCGCTTCTTCCGCGAAGCGCGCATTGCGGCGCGCCTCAATCACAAAAACATCGCTCAGATTTTCGACTACAACATCAGCAACGTCAACGGTCAGAGCTAAATCGTCATGGAATACGTGGACGGCCCGTCGGTGCGTGAGATCATCGACCGCCAGTTCACCGACGGTTTCCACGCCCCGGTCGAATTCACCTCCGAGGTTCTCTTTTACTCCGTCCAGCTTTGCGACGCCCTGGAGGCGTCCCATGAAAGCGGCATCATCCACCGCGACATCAAGCCCGACAACATCATGATCAATACGCTGGGCGAGGTGAAAATCACCGACTTCGGGATCGTCCATATCGAGGAGGCGACGTTCACGCCCACCGGCGCCATGGTCGGGACCCCGCGCTACATGTCGCCCGAGCAGGTCACGGGGGGCAAGATCGACGGGCGCAGTGATCTCTATTCGGTCGGCGTGCTGCTCTACGAGGTGTTGACCGGCTCGCCCCCGTTCGCCAGCGGAGACGTTTCTTATCAGCAGGTCCACAACAAACCCCTTCCCCCGCGCGAGATCAACCCTCTGGTGCCCAAGGAGATCGCCGGGATCATCATGAAATACCTGGAGAAGGACCCCAACCGGCGTTTCAACGACGCAAAGGATTTGAAGTTGGAACTGGTTCGGGCCCTCGACGCCCTTGGCGGTTGCAATAAGTATGGGAGTCACACCGCCACGCAGTGCTACGATGGGCCGACGGATGGGATGGCCTGCCAGATGAAGGCCTCGTTGAATCCAGGGCCTACCCGCCTCCCACTCGGCGAATTCAACTCGTCGGCCTCCTCCCCGCCCTCGCTGGGCAGCGAGAACGAGCTTGACCTGGACTGATCGAAACAGGTCCCGAGGAGAACCAGATTTTCATTCTGATTCTCTCATATTGCGAAAACCGACGCTGATTGCACCGATCCGGGCCGGGCTTTGCTCCGACGGCGACGGCTGTGGGCATGTACAGACGGTTTAGGCTATTGAAGTTAGGCCGCAAATAGAGCCGATCGGGCCGAGAGGCACGAAGTTTGCAAGCTTACGATCATCCTAGTTTATCTGCCGCCGAGGTGAAAGATTTGAAAACGGCCGGGCGCGACCAGGACTTCATGACCCTCTATCTGAAGGATGACCTGTTGATCATCCCGACCGATCACTTTGATCAGCTTCTGGACCGCATGTTGAGCGAAGAGATCGAGGTGGCCGATTTTATGCAGACCCGCGCCTATGTGATCGACGACACGGTGTCGCCCAACCTGCCGGTCATGTTGCCGAGCACCGAGGCTCCGGCCGTTGGCGAACTCCCCTTACCGTAACCTTGCCCGACTGTGTCGCCTTCTCCACCGACGATCCGGGGTTGCGGATTCGAGACGATCGGCATAGACTGTTGAAGTACCCAGGGCCGGACACGCGCCACCCGTCATCCCCCTCTGGTCCCATCCAATGCGCTGGAAAAGACCGGAAGCCACTCTCTACCGCCGATGCTTGGTTGCCACCGGGGTTCTTTTACTTTTTTTGCTGACGATCACGGTTACATTATGGCTGGCCTCGACCTATTTTCTTAACCTCCGTCTGATCAAAGTCTCCGGGCAAACCGGTCGTCAGGTCATCGAAAGGCTCGATGTCTTTCTCAAGGACCGTCTGATCGCGCTTAAACAGGTCGCCCACTTCTATGCCCACTCCGAGACCAAATCCGATCGAGAGTTCCGGGGCTTCTGCGGGTCGTTGATGGCCGACGTGCCGGGCTTTCTGGCCGTGCTGATCACCGACCGCTATGGTCACCCCAACAAGATGGCCCCCAAGGATGCGCTTCCACTGGCCGACGTCTATTACCTGACCGCCGACCCCAACCTGAACCACACCTTGGAGACCGCCAAGAAGAGTAGGAGCCCGGCCATCACCAACACCGTCGTGGTCGGCAGACACGGCGAGGGCTTCTTGGCCGCCGCGCGGATCGACCAGGGACAAAACCATCTCGGCTTCGCGTTGGGGATCTTTCAGTATCAGAGCTTGCTCGACAATCTGCTCAAACCCGATCTGCTCCAGGACTTTCGGATCAGCATTCGGCATGGCGAGCAGCCGATTCTCCCGGCCCTGGGCTCCGCGGCCGGGACCCGGCGTCGGACGGGCCTGGCCGAACCGGTCGTCGAGGAGATTCTCATCGGCGGCCGCCGATGGGAGATCACCGTCGAGCCGATGCTCTCGGCCAAGGCCTCGCCAGCTAATTTCGTCTCGTTCACGATCCTGGGCCTGGGCATCACCCTCTCATTGTTGATCTCCTATCTCTTCTTGCGCTGGCAATGGCGCACGGCGCTGCTTCAGACCGAGGCCCGCGACAGCCGCAACCGCTTGGAGCGGGCCGGCATGAACCTGGTTGAGATCAAGGCCGAACTGGACTTGGTCCTTAACAGCGTGGATGAGGCCATCATCCTCTACAACAACGAAAAGGAGCCGGTCCAGGCCAACGCGGCTTTCCTGACAACCTTCAACCTGACCGATAGCGGCCCGGCCATGTCCGACGCACACTTCCACCATGAGCACATGACGCAATTCATCGGGTCCGAGGCCAAGTACTGGTCGATATTCAACAACCTCCAGGATAGCCCCGAGCTGACCTATACCGACGAGCTCGAGGCCCCCCAGCCGCGCGCGAGCAAGCAGGCGCCGAAGATCCTCTCGCGGCGGGCCATGGTTGTCTGCGGGGCCGAGAACGAACGGCGCGGCGTGCTTGTCATCTACAATGACGTGACCAATATCAAGGCGATGGACCAGGCTAAGGACGAGTTTCTCTCCAACGTCACCCACGAGTTGCGCTCCCCGCTGGCGGCGATCAAGGGCTTCGCCCAAACCATGCGCAAGGACGGACAGATGCCGGCCGAAACGCGCGAGGAATTTCTCTCGATCATTTACGAGGAATCGACCCGGTTGCAGAACTTGATCGAGGAGTTGCTCGATCTGCGCCGGCTCGAGGCCAGTGGTGAAGCGTTTCACTTCGTCCCCTACGACCTCAAGCTGTTGGTCGAAGACGTGGTGCGCGGCGCCCGCACGATCCTTGTTTCCAAGAACATCTCGGCCCAGGTTCATTGGTCGGGCAGCCATCACAGCCGCCTTCGCGGGGACGTGGCCCAGATGAGTCGGGCACTGCGCAATCTACTGGTCAACGCCGTCAAGTACTCGCCCGAAGCGGGTCGCATCCATGTCACCGGGCACTGCGGAAGCCAACAGATCTGGGTTGAAGTCAGCGATCAGGGTGCCGGGATCGGCGACGCCGATCTCCCGCACGTTTTCGATAAATTCTACCGCGGGGCCAGTCGGGGGAGGCAGCGCGGAACGGGCCTCGGCCTGGCGATCGTCAAACACATCATCGAGGGCCATGGCGGACACCTGGGCCTGCGCAGCGAGGTCGGGGCGGGCACGACGTTCCGCATCGAATTGCCCCGCAACTTCACCCCGTCGGGGGCCGCGCCCGACCTCTCCGCCGCCCAGCCTCTAGTCCGCAAACCGGCCCCATCAAGGGTCTCGGGCTGAACCAAGCGGTTGCGTGTTAAGATTTTCGAGCGCCCCTAAGAATTCAGTCCCGGCAGGGACGATTGCTTTCAGCCCGCCACGCCAATGGCGGGAAAACAAACCGATTACGAGCGGAGTCCCGTGGGGACGACTGCAAAACCGGATTTCTAGAGGTTCCCCACCGAGAATGGCGGGACGGCGCACCGCCGGATTATGGCGGGATTCCCATCTCATTGCAGGAGAGTCCATTGACTGAACAGACGCCGGCGCAAGACCCTCTCCTCAGCCGCTCCCAGGCCGTGGAGATGACGCTTTTGGGCCTTGATTGGGGACGGCGGCGGATGGGTCTGGCGATCAAGCACGCCGGGCGCGACTGGGCCTTACCCAAGGCCGTATTGACTCCGACCAACGAGCAGGACGCCATCGAGCAGTTGCGCGGGGCCATCGAGCAATCCCGGCCCGGCGGGGTTGTCGTCGGCCTGCCGATCCATCCCGATCCATCACGGGCCCAGGAGATCAAGCGCTTTTGCCGACGTGCGCGGCAAGGCCTGCGGGGCGTGCGCTGGTTTTTCGCGGATGAGCGCTTGACCACCGAAGCGGCCGACTCGATAAGCATGGATAGGCCCGCCAAGCGGCCGACGGACGATCTGGCCGCCGTCATGATCCTGGAAACCTTTCTCCAATCGTGTCACTGAAGCCGCTCCTCTTTCTCTCTCCGCGCGTGCCCTGGCCGCTCAATACCGGCGCGAAGTTCCGCACCTGGGCACTGCTCAAGACCCTCAGCGGCGCGTTCGACGTCCACTACGGCGGCTTTCTACAGCCCGAATTGGACCCCGGCGAGGCCCGCGAGCGGTTTCGGATTTGCCGGGCGACCGATCTGCATCCCGAAGTGGCGCGGACGGCCCCGGGCAAGGCCTGGCTGGTCCTGCGGACCCTCGGCGGCCGGTCACCGTGGCGAAGTACCATCGGGCGGCCTTGGCGCGCCATGTCGGCCGCTGGATGAGGGAAAACCCCGGCGGGCTGGTCCATGCCAATCACATCCACATGACGCCCTACCTGGATTCGGGGCCGGCCGGCGGCAAGATCGTCGATGAACACAACGTCGAGAGCCAGAACCTCGAACGGATGGCCGAACGCTATCACCGGGCGACGCTGAGGCCCTATGCGCGTCTACAGGCCCGGCGGATGCGGGTTTTCGAGACCGCCGCGATCGGCCGGGCCGACCGCGTGCTGGCGGTTTCCGACGAAGACCGGCGGCGGCTGGAATCCATGGCCCCCCAGGCCCGCGTCCAGGTGGTCCCCAATGGGGTGGACCCCGAATACTTCACCCCCGGCCCCGGCGAAACGCCTCCGGACCCGGGGCGGCTGATATTTACCGGCTCGATGAACTGGCTGCCTAACGAAGACGCGATGATATACTTTGGGCGCGAGGTGTTTGCGCGTTTGGGTTTCGTCAACGGCGCTTCGCTCGATTGGTCGCTTGACATCGTCGGTCATGCCCCTTCGCTCGCGGTGCGGGGGCTCGATGGGGGGCGGGTGCGCGTGACCGGATCGGTCGAGGACGTGCGGCCGTACATGCGCGGGGCCTCGATCTTCGTGGTGCCGTTGCTCATTGGCGGGGGCAGTCGGCTCAAGATTCTCGAGGCCTTCGCCATGGGCGTTCCGGTCGTCTCGACCAGCGTCGGCTGCGAAGGGCTGGGCGTCCGCGATGGCCGGCACCTGCTGGTGGCCGATACCGCCGAGGATTTCGCGCGGGCCATCGCGCGGCTGGGGAGCTCCCCGGCGCTGGGCAGGGAGCTGACCGACCATGCACTGCGGCACGTGCGCGAGAACTTCTCCTGGGCCGCCATCGGCCGGTGCCTGGTCGAGTTCTATGAATCGACCTTTTTCTCGAACCACAACCGAAGTGGAGCCTCATGATAAGCTCGATTACGAGGACGAGAGACGGGAGCCGAGAGCCGAGAGCCGAATCGCAAGGATGCGGCGGGCGGCAACACCCCGTTTAGAGTTGACTTTGCGGGGGCCTTTCATTCTATCATGCAAAGTGGAGTTGAGGTGAGGAACGGAAACCCAATCGGTTGTTCCATTGTTCAAAGTCACGCTCACGGCGCCGCCCGGATATGGAGGGTCGGAGTCAAGATGTTCATCCGATCGAGGGTTGAAAGGTTGAGCGGCCGTGCCGGTCTGGCATTTGTGGCACCGGGAGACGGCCCGGCCAGCGCACCCCATCGGGAAAGGTGGAGGACCCATGGCGGATTCCAGTAAAGACAATCACGGCAAGAAGGCCATCGCGCCGCAAAGCGAAGAGGCCGTCAAGGTCGGCGGCAGGGAATTGGTCCCCTCCAAACGGGAAACGACGCGCGACCGCGGGGAGATGGAGAAGGATATCAAGAGCATCCAAACGGGGAGCGAGAGCGCCACCCACGTGGGCCAAGACCTGATTCCCACGGACATGCTGCACGACGGGACGGACTTGCTCGATGCCCTGGCCGCCGAACAGGGCATGGAAAAGGCCGTGCTCAAGGAAATGGAGTTTAGTGCCGAACTGCTCGCCGAAGTGCCGGCCAGTGTGGCGCGAAAGTACGGGGTGGTGCCGCTGGAAGCGAGCGAGACCGATCTATGGCTGGCGATTTCGGACCCGCACAACATCCAGATTCTGGACGACCTGACCCATATCCTGAACAAGACGATCCACCCGCGCCTGGCCCTCGAGGACGATATCGACGGCGTCATCCGCAGGCATTATTCCAAGGAAGACTTCAGCGAAATGTACGACGGGCTGGCCGAGAGCGAGGAGCAGAACCTGCTGGACAAGAAGTACGACGAGCTGGACCTAGGCGGCGAGGAGGCCGAGGGCCACCAGCCGCCGGTCGTCAAGTTTGTTGACTTGATTTTCCGTCAGGCCGTCCATGAGCGTGCCAGCGATATTCACGTCGAGCCCAATCGCTACGGGATGAACATTCGCATCCGCATCGACGGCGTGCTTCAAGACGTTCCCAATCCGCCGCGCAAGTGGCAAAACGCCATCATCTCGCGACTCAAGGTGCTGGCCGGGATGGACCTGGCCGAGAAGCGGGTCCCCCTGGATGGCCGCATCCGGCTGACCATCGGCGAGCGCAAACTGGACCTGCGTGTCTCGACGCTGCCGACGATTTTCGGCGAGTCGATCGTCATGCGTATCCTGGACCAGTCCCAGGTTCTCATGGGGCTGGCCGACGTGGGGTTCCTTCCGAGAACCGTCGAGACTTTCCAGAAGCTGATTGTCCAGCCCAACGGGATCATCCTGATGACCGGACCGACCGGATCGGGCAAAACCACGACCCTCTACGCGGCACTCAACGCGCTGAACAACATGGAGACCAAACTGGTCACGCTCGAAGACCCGGTCGAGTATCAGATCCCGGGCATCTGTCAGGTGCAGATCAATGCCGAAATCGGTCTGAATTTCGCCGCGGGACTGCGCTCGCTGCTGCGTCAGTCGCCCGACGTGATTTTGGTGGGGGAGATCCGCGACATGGAGACGGCCGAGAACGCGATTCGCGCCGCGCTGACCGGGCATTTGGTTTTCTCGACGCTCCACACCAACGACGCGCCCAGCTCGACGATCCGTCTGATCGATATGGGCGTCAAGCCGTACCTGGTGGCCAGCTCGCTCCAGGCGGCCATCGCCCAGCGTTTGGTCCGGACCATCTGTAGTATTTGCAAGGAGCAGTTCACCCCTCCCGACGAGGCGATCCACGAGGTGGGTTATGACCCCGAAGACTACAGGGACGTGGTGTTCTTCCGCGGCAAGGGTTGCGACCGCTGCGCGGAGACGGGCTACCGCGGCCGGACGGCCATTCATGAAATCATGGTCATGGATTCGGACCTGCGCCGTCGGGTGATCCGCAGCGAACCGGCCAGCCGCCTCAAAAAACTCTGCGCCTCCAAGGGGATGAAGACGTTGCGCGACGACGGCTGGGAGAAAGTAGCCATGGGCGTCACCAGTATCGAGGAGGTCCTGCGCATCACGTCGGACAATTAACGGGCGCGGGCGTTTGAAACCGGCGGCCGGAGAGACCAACGAGGTCCCCAGCCGCCATCGAGAAGACGAGGGATCAACGTGGACATCAATGAAATGTTAAAGATCGTAGTCGACCGCGACGCGTCCGACATCCATCTACGAGTGGCCAAGCCGCCTGTGTTGCGGCTCCATGGTTCCTTCGAGCCGCTCGACCCGACACCGTTGACGAGCGACGATACCGAGCGCCTGATGAAGGAGATTACGCCGCCGCGATTTCAGCAGGCGCTCCAGGAACAGGGCAGCGCCGACTTCGCCTACGCCTTCAGCGAGCAGGCCCGGTTCCGGACCAACGTCTTCCGTAGCATGGGCATGGTCGGGATCGTCATGCGGCTGATCCCGACGCGGATTTTTACGTTTGAGCAGTTGGGTCTGCCCAAAGTCTCCATTATGCCCCTTCTGCAATCCCACCGCGGTCTGGTGATTGTGACCGGCCCGACCGGCTCGGGCAAGACGACCTCGCTGGCCACGATGATCGACTTTATCAATTCCGACCGGCAGGTGCACATCATCACGATCGAAGATCCCATCGAATACACACATCAGCACAAAAAATCGATCGTGACGCACCGCGAGCTGCACGTGGATACCCCCTCGTTTGCCAACGCCCTGCGCGGGGCGTTGCGTCAGGACCCCGACGTGATCCTGGTCGGTGAGATGCGCGACCTGGAGACGATGGAGGCGGCCATCACCGCGGCCGAAACCGGCCACTTGGTCTTCGCCACGCTGCACACCATCGGGGCCGCCACGACGATCGACCGGATCGTGGACGCCTTTCCCGCCAACCAGCAGGAGCAGATCCGGTCGGTTTTGTCGGTGTCGCTTTCGAGCGTGATTTCGCAGACGTTGCTGCCCAAGGCATCGGGCAAGGGGCGCATCGCGGCCTTCGAAATCATGCACAACACGGCGGCGGTCGCCAACCTGATCCGCGAGAGGAAGACCAACCGCATCACCTCGGTGATCCAGACCAGCGCCAAGCTGGGGATGATCACCATGGATGACTACTTGTTGCGGCTCTATAAGAATGGGACCATCACCGGCGAGGTCACCCTGGAACGGGCCCAGAACTACGATCAGATGCGGCGTAACCTGCTTGGCGAAGGCATGGGCGGCGGCGGCGCCGGGGATGAGGATAAAATGAAGCACGTGGCCGGGGCGCAGGCTAGCGGACCGTCGGATGAATACTGATCGTCCGAGGAACGAACGCCGCCTCTCTCGCGTGGGTCTTTGGGCGAGGGTCGGGGCGGGTAGGTTGAAACTCTAAGACCGATAGCATCGGCAAGCGAGACGGATAATGGCTAAAAAGTTGTTCAAGCTCTTCAAGGATGCCGCCACGCGGCCCGATGACAAGGCGCCAACGACGTCCCAGGCCGAGGAGGCCGCCTACGTCGGCAATCGCATGCGAGAATTGATGAAGAGCCAGTTCGGCAGCGAGCACGTTGCCGTGCTCAGGCAGGTCGCGCACGGGGGCGAGGCCGCCGCCAAGCTTTCGGATCAACTACCCGCGCTGGACGACGTGATCGATCCGACGATCGACATGTTGCGGGCGATTACCGAGGAATCGGGCCTGCGCATGATCCAGTTGAGGTCCTATCCCAAGGCCGAATTCAGCCTGCGCTCGCTGATCACGTCGGAGCAAGCCAAGAGCATGCGCGTGGTGCCGGTCGAAGCTCTCGAGGACGGGACGGTTGTGGTCGCGATCGCCGATCCCTCCAACCCCACCATCGGCGACGACCTGCGCCTGATCCTGGGGAGCGAAGTCGAGACGGTCATCGCCGAGGAAGAAGAGATCCTCGAGCGCATCGAGCAATACTACGGTCTGGGCGACGAGACGATCGAAGACCTGATCGATCAGGAGGATGAGGACCTCGCCGACGAAAATGTCCTGACCGTCAACGAGTCCGAGGTCGACTTGAGCGACCTGGCAGCGCTGGCCAGTGCCCCGCCCATCATCAAGCTGGTGAACTTGCTGTTGCTCAAGGCGATTAACGAGCGCGCCAGTGATATCCACATCGAGCCGTTCCACAACTTCATCCGGGTCCGCTACCGCGTCGACGGCGTGCTGCGCGAGATGCCGTCCCCCCCGCGCAGTCAGTTGCTCGCGATCGTTTCGCGCCTCAAGGTGATGGCCGGTCTGAACATCTCCGAGACGCGCATGCCGCAAGACGGCCGCATGAAGGCCATGGTGGAAGGGCGCGAGATCGACATGCGCGTCAGCAGCATGCCGACGGTCCATGGCGAGGCCATCGTGATGCGCGTGCTCGACAAGAGCATGATGATGATCGGCATCAGCCAGATCGGCATGATGGGCGAAGTGCTCGAGGGCTTCAAGAAGCTCATCCGCCGGCCCAATGGGATCGTCCTGGTGACCGGCCCGACCGGCTGCGGAAAAACCACGACCCTTTACTCCGCCCTGGCCGAAGTGCGCGACCCCGGCGAGAAACTGATCACGACCGAGGACCCCGTCGAGTACGAACTGGACGGCATTCAGCAAGTCAACATCAACGAGGGGGTCGGTCTGACGTTCGCGCGCTGTCTACGCTCGATCCTGCGCCAAGACCCCGATACGGTGCTGGTGGGTGAGATCCGCGACGTGGAAACCGCCCAGATCGCCGTTCAGGCCTCGTTGACCGGCCACTTGGTCTTCTCCACCCTGCACACCAACTCGGCGGCGGCGACCGTGACCCGTCTGCTCGATATGGGCGTGGAGCCGTTCCTGATCACCTCCTCGCTCGAGGGGATCATTGGCCAGCGGCTGGTGCGCAATATCTGTCAGAATTGTAAGAGAGAATATATACCCGGCGAGGAGGAGCTGTACGAGTTCGGCGCCTCGGCCGAGGAGGTCAAGGAACAGGGCATCACGTTCTTCCAGGGAGAAGGGTGCAACGAATGTCTGCATACGGGCTATCACGGCCGGATGGGCATCTTCGAATTGCTCATCTTCAATGACGACATCCGGGAACTGGTCCTGGAGCACGCCACGACCGACGAAGTCCATGAAATGGCCGTCCGAGACGGCATGAAAACGATGCGCGAGGACGGCTGGGTCAAGGCCTGCATGGGCCTGACCACGCTCAGGGAAGTCGCCCGGCAGACTCCGACCGAGGCCGAGCAGCTCCGGACCACCAGCAAATCGATCGCCGCCGAAGGGGAGCGCATGGACGAGCTGGAGGAGCCCAAAGCGCAAAAGGTCCTCCCCGAAGGCCGTCCCCGCCCCAGTCAGCAGGTGATGGGCGAGCAAGAAGAAGCCACGCATCCCGGCGAGGATTAGCCGGCCGCATCGCCAGCATCTACGCCACCAACCGCGTCCGCCCGCAACGTCAGTCGCCGGTAGCCCTCCAACGGATATTGCTCATGAGATTTCACGATCGCCTGCTTCTCCCAATCCTCCAGCCAGAAGTCGCGCGGCACTTTGCCGTTATGTTCGTTGACCCGCCCGTAGCGTCGGCGCCACTGATCAAACTTGCTGCGCCCAATCCCCGCCCAAACGACCAATCGACCCCTGGGCAGGCCGGTCAAGCGTGTATAGTGGTTCATGAAATCGACCACCTGGTCGCGCGTGTCATGGGGCGTCCAGGTCCCCTTCAGCTCAGGCCAAGTTTTTTTTAAGCGCCACGTGGTCGTGCATGATCTCGGCGATCACCTCGTCCTTGTGGCTCAGCTTGTGCTCGAGGTGGGTGATTTTGCGCTCGATCGCCTTCTCGCCGGCCGGCTTGCCGTTGTGTTTGAAGGCCGCCGCGGCGTTCTCGAACAGTTCCTTCTGCCAGCGGTAGAAAAGGGTGGGATGCAGACCGTGGCGATCGCACAGGTCGGAGACCGGCGCCTTGTCGATCAGATGCTCGCGCACGACGGTGGCCTTCTCCTGAGCCGTCCAGTGTTTGCGTTGACGTTTCATCGGACCATCCTCCGTTCTGAGTTTATACTAACTCAAACGGCCCGATTGTCCAATTTCAGCTGAAGCAGAACAATGCTCGCAGCGAGGACACGTGCGGGAGACCTGGAAGCCGCAGACGGCGCAGAAGCGATCGATCCTCGTGACCGGTGTGCTGCACTGGGGGCAGGCGTGGAGATAAGGAATCATCGTCTTCCTTTCCTGTTCTTGCCGGATTTGGTGAACCTTTGGTCAGGTATCGGGGTAAAGGGCGAGACTGTCAAGCCAGCCTTCTTCAGACGCGGCGGGGTGGGCAGGACATCAGATCGGACCATCGGGGATACCATGTGACGTTCGCGGCCCCGAAGCGGCGGGGGCGCGGAGTGACGCGAGTCAGTCGGGATACCGCGATCAGCATCGACCCCAAAAGTATATGACACCCTCCGCTGGATCAACCTCGCGAACGTTGAGAACGGCGGGTCCTGGCGGATCGACTTGTGGCGAGGTTCGATAGTTGGTTTAGCGTTGCGATCAACCCTCAAGCGCGGCGGCGGGGTCGGTGCGGCACATGCGGCGGTACATCTGCTGGGCCAGTTCGGCCTGGTTACGGTCGGCCTTGGTCAGTTGCCACAGCGTGCGGAAAACCTTGAGGCAAAGTTCCGGCTCCCATTCCTCGAGCTGGTGACGGTCGATCACGGCGACCAGCTCTTCCCACACCGGCGTCATCTGCTTGCCGCGGCCGGCGTCCTGGGCCAGTTGGGCCTGGGCCATGCGCCACAGGAAGCGGGCGCGGGCAGACTGGGAGCCCTTGGGGGCGGCTTGCAGCTTGCGGACGGCCTCGACGAGCTTGCCGTCGTTGGCCAACTCGCGGGCCTCGCCCAGGGCCTCGCCCAGGCCGTCGTCCACGCCGCCCCCGCCCCCGGCGCCACCGCCACCGCCACCGCCCCTTTCGGCTGTCACGACCGACTGGATCCAGGCTTGGGTCTCGCTGTCGGCCAGCGGCAGGCCTCCGGCGAACGCCAGGTTTTGCAGGCCCGGCAGGCGCTTGAGGAAATACGCCAGCTCGTCGCAGACGGCCTGTTGCGCGGCGCGAAAGGCCGGACCCAGGCCCCCCAGCGCCGCGAAGACGTGATACTGGCGGTCCAGCCACAGGGGCGTCCGCGGGAACCGCTCCTCGGACTGGTTGAGGAGCTGGACCCAGTTGGAGCCGGCCAGTAGGGCCTTCATCTGGTCCCCTTCCTGACGCTGAGGGTCGGGGATGCGGGTGCGGGTGCCGTCGGTCGTGGGCGGCACGGCGTTGAGCACCCCCCAAACGGCCCAGCGGCTCATCCGGTAGGCCGCGGGGTTGGAATTATCGGCCTGCCGCAGGACAGGAGCGCAACGGCCGGCCAGCTTGTAGATCTCTTCGGGCGATTCGATCGAGGCTGCCGGGGCCCCCGCCGGACGGGCTTGTCCCGAGGCGGTCGCTCCCGGGGCGGGTGCTGGGGGCTCGGCCGGCTTGTGTTGCTTGACGAACGACTCCAGCTCGGGCAAGGCGGTCTTGATGGAGTCGGTCAGGGTGGTGACGGGCGGCAGTTTATCCTGGGGGAACTTCTCGTAAATGATCTCGCGCAGCTTGGCGACCCGCTCGCCGCACGCCTTGAGGGCCGTCAATTGCAGATCAATCTCTTCGATCTGCTTCTTTTCCTCGGCCATCGTCGGGTTGGTCTTCTGCAGCTCCTCCCACCCCTTGAGGATCGATTCGAGGTGGAACTGGACGCGCCCCCCCGGCATCCCCGGCTCGCCGGCGACCTGCGAGGCAATGAACGCGATCGTGTTGACCCGCCCGCGCAGCAGCTTGAGCGGCGGATACAGCGTGTCCCAGAAATTGGTGAGCAGGCCCGTCAACATCTCCAGGCAGGCGCGCAGCCCCTCATAGCCGCGGGCGTAGGTCATCCCGATGGTCAGGAACGAGGCCAGACGGATGTCCTTGGACTTGTTCTTGAACAGGTCGAAGGCCAGGTCGGAGACCTTTTCCCAGCTCGGCGGCTCGCGGTCGCCGACGGCCTCCATCTCGGCCGTTGTCCCAAGCTGAGAGATCAGCGCCTGCACGTCGCCCTGGAGCTGGTCGAACTTCAGGTCGTCCTGGATGTTCTCGCCCGCCGGGTTTTCCTCGGAGATGGGCTCGGTCCCCAGAGGGGGGATGGCGTCGAGTTCGGGAGGCATGGCGCGTTCGCTCCGCGTTGGATTGAGAGAGGGTCGGAGACGGGATGATCGGGTCAAGTGCCGAGGCTGCTGCGGTTTTCGATCAACCGAAAACGATCTCGACCCCAAATGGCATTTTATGATGCCCCAAACGCGGGCCGGCTCGCCAAGCGTTTTTTGGCGCGTTCGGCGCGAGGGTGTGATTCAGTTTTTGGAGTAAACGCGGTATCAATGAAGGATTCCCGTGTACCAATCTGATCGGCTCTCGGCTCCCGTCCTCGTCCTTCGTCCTCGGATTTTTAAATCGAAACAAGGGCCGTCGCTCTGGGATAACCCGATCGAATCCAAGAAAGTCCGAGGACGAAGGACGGGAGCCGAGAGCCGACGCCGAAAACCGCGCGCTTCGTGGGGGATTGAAGTGTTTGTGGAGGTATCGGCTTTGCCTGGGATTCACTTGTGAAACACCGGTCCATCCTCTGGGTGCGGGTCGCCGACGGGTTGGGCGCTGTGGAGACGCTACGCATCGCGGAGAGGATGGCGATCGGTCAAGTCGAGCAGGCGGCGGGTGGCTTGCTCGGGGTCTTGGGCGGCGAAGATCGCGCGGATGACGGCCAAACCCGCCGCGCCCGCGCTCAGGACCTGGCCGGCGTTGGATTCGTTGACGCCGCCCAGCGCGATGACCGGGCCCGGCGCTTCGGCGGCCAGCTCGCCAAGGGCATCCACGCCCAGCGGCTCAAGGATGCCGCGCTTGCTCGGCGTCTCGAAGATCGGGCTATAAAGGACGTAGTCGGCCCCGGCGCGGAAAGCCGCAAGGGCCTCGGCGCGCTCGTGAGCGGAATAGCCCAGAAGCATCTGGGGACCCATTAGCCGGCGGGCTTCGGCCGGATCGAGCGCGCCCTTGCCGAGGTGAAGGCCGTCAGCCTCCGTCTCCAGGGCCAACTCGGGCCGGCCGTTCACGATGAATAGGCTGCCGGCGGCGCGGGTCCGATCGCGCAGTTGGCGCGCGACGGGCCGCAAAGCCGCATCCTCCGAATCCTTGTCGCGCAACATCAACGCGGGCAACCCACCCGCCAAGGCGGATTGTGCGGCGCGCTCCGTCGCCGCCCAACCCGTCCGCTCGGGGTGAGTGATCGCGATGAGGCTGAGCCGTTTCAGGCGTTCGATTTTATCAGGTACGTGCATGGGCATGAAGACCACAGGAGGACTTAAGGGTGCCTCCAAAAATTCAGTCCCGGCAGGGACGATTGCTTTCAGCCCGCCACGCAAGTGGCGGGAAATCAAACCGATAACGAATTGGAGTCCCGTAGGGACGACTGCAAACTGGATTTTTAGAGGTTCCCTTATATGGAAAAGAGGTCCAAGGACCCGTATGCTGGTCTTTAGGAGGAATCCTCGCGATCCTAGCTCCTCGTCCTCTTCACTCAATGATCATGGAGGATACCCTCCAGCCTACCTTTTTGCAAAACCGTTGCGTCCGATTTCGTTTCGCGTGACGCAGCCTTGGACTATAATCATCGGCGGACCTAGGCCGATGTCCGGTCTGGATCAAGGAACGCAACGAAGGCTGACGATACTCAATGGAAAGCGACGACCGCGAGATCTGCGTTTGTTTTCACGTGCCGCTGGGCAAGCTCAGGCGGTTCCATGCGCGCCGCCGGCCGCGCGTGGTCTCCCAGTTTTCGGACTGCCACGGCGCGGGGACCGGGTGCGGTTGGTGCGTGCCGTTCCTCGAGCGGCTGTTCGAGCAGATGCAGAGCGGCGAAGTGCCTCGCCTGGACATGTCGATCGAAGAATATCGACGGCGGCGGCTGCACTATCACCGGACCAAAAAGCCCGACCTCCCGCCGCCGCCCGACGCGGATGGCCCGCTCGACCTGGACATCGAAGAGCTGCTCGACGATGTCCCCGACAACATGAAGCTCGACGAGCGGGAATGAGATTGGCACAGAGGCGCTCTAACGGATGACGCCCCTCACCTTGGCGTTGAATCGAGAATGGCCGCGTTAAGGAATTAATACGCTTACGACAAAGACGAACACCAGGGTGCCGACCACGGTGATGATCGTGCCCTTGGTGTAAAGGCGCGATATCTCCGCGCGCAGGGATTCCAGCAGCTCCTCTTTGGTTTTGGTGCTGATGAAGAACTTGTCCGATCCCCCGGTTTGCCTCTTGCTTTTCCAACCCCAGGATCCATTCGAAGCCCTCGGGGCAGCCCGTGCCTCGCTCGAACACGTTGCCGACCACCAACAGTTCGTCGCCGGGTTTAATCACGTGAAGGGCGATGCGGCGTGAAATCGCCCCGCCAATAAAATCCAAGCCGCCCCCGCGCGATTTTTCCGGGTCGATCGGCGTCGCGTAGACCAACGCCCCCTTGGGATCAACGACCACCTGCTCGGTCCCATCATCGAGCACGAACGGGACGGCGGAGGCCGCCTCGTCAACGGCGATCCAATTCACTCGCGCTCTCCAACGCCCAGATCCGTCCACGACTTAATGACGCAGTATCTTTTTGTATTGATAATAGACGCACGGGCCAACTTTGCCCGGACCATCGAGGGGTTTATAGGTCCGGCACACGCCCGTGACTTTGACGTGCGTGTTGGGACGGATCATGGTGATCGGCGTTGATCGCGCGGCGGTGACCTTCGCGCTGAGCTTGGCCCTGCGCGTTCCGCTATCGCCTCCCACCTCGATTACGGCCCGAGAAAAAGTCCGATTACGATTACGATTACGAGCACGAGTCTCCGACGTGCCATAGCGCTTTGGCGACGGGGGCCGGTAAATGGCGATTGACCGCCGCCGGGGTGTTTGGGTATCATCTTGCGGATGGGATGTTCGCTTGTTCTTATTGAGTTGTTCGACATGAGACGCCATCGATAACCCGCGAGGAGGGAAAAGGTTAGCCATGGAAGACCCGGTTCTGAACCGAAACCTTGAGGAGACCAAGGAGCTGCACACGCGCTGGAGCCAGTTTCGCGACTTCGTGGCGGCGGCGATCAAGACCGGTAAGGTCACGCCCCAAGCCGAGATGAAGTTTCTGGAACTGAAAAGCCGCATCGCGATGCTGCACGACGGATTCTTGGGTTCGTTGGAGCATGACCATAAGACGGGTCAGAACATCTTGACGATCGTTGGCGATTGCATCCTACTCAATCGCGTGGCCAATTACAACGCCTCCGAACGCCAGAAGTTCGAGTTCGACTGGAACGAGTGCTATATGCTGCTGACCGAGCAGATCGGCACGCTCGATGAGGAGAAGAAGCGCCTGGCCAACATCAACGAGCGGGTCTACAAGGCCACCCAGCGCAAGGAGCGAATGGAGGCCCGGATCCATAACTTCCTGCAAAGCGCCGGGTTTAAATTCACCGTCGGCATGATCATCGCGTTCATGCTCATCTGGGGCATCCCCGCTTTCGGCATCTACGACTACCGCAACCTCGAATACATCGGCGGGGTCGGCGTCGTCTACAAGATATTCACCAACGGTATCTATCGGCCCTGGTTTGACGAGGAACTCGAGTACGGTAAGTTCGAGACGATCGAGGAGAACGAGAAGTACGACCCGGTTGAAGTCGACCCGGCCAACTTCAAAAGGGCCAAGAGTGACGAGTATACCGAGAAATACTTTAAGGACAACGTGTTGCGACAAATCGGCATCCATCCCGATGATATCGTCGAAGCCAGGGCATTGATTGACGGGCGCAAGCATTTCGATAAGGAGGCCTATTTCGCCGGCTTCGGAAGGGGAAAAAACGAGGTCCAGTTCTATTACCTGTTGATGAATTCGGGCGCGGACGCCCAAAGGATAGTCGAACTGGCCAAGAACGGCTTGGATGTCCACCAAGAGAACACCGCCGCCGTCATCCGCGAGACGGCGTTTGTTGCGCGGCGCTCCAATTTCCTGGCCATCAGCATCGGCGAGCATCCGCTGAGATCGGGCCACATTGCGGACCGATGGAAATTCGGGGAGGGCCTGCGCAATTTGCTGGACCTCTAGCCCCACCGGCCCCGTCGGCTGAATTCAGGACAACGGAATCCACCGCGACACACCGGCCTCGATCCAATGGCCCTTATCGGTTGGCTGCGCCTGACGCTAGGTTCGGGCCCCGTGCTGGGGCACCGGTTGCTCGATGCGTTCGGGAGTCCCGAGGACGTCTTCGCCGCGTCGCGCCTCGAGCTGAAGAGGGTCGAAGGCGTGGGCGAGGCACGAGTGGCGCGGCTGCTCGATCCGCAATGGTAACGCTCCGCCCGCGATGAGGCCGAGCGCGTCGCCGATGCCGGGGTCGAGCTGATTACGCTCCATGATTCCCGCTACCCGCCGCACCTTAGTCGTCTTCCTCATTGCCCACTGGTTTTATGGATAAGGGGCCGTCTGGAGCTGATCGATCGCCTGGCCGTTGCGATTGTCGGGCCGCGCCAGCCCAGTGCCTACGCGCGGCTGATGGCCGGACCGATCGCCGGTCTGCTGGCGGCCCACGGGCTGACGATCGTGAGCGGCCTGGCCTACGGGATCGACGCCGAGGCCCACCGCGCGGCCCTCGATGCCGGTGGCCGGACGCTGGCGGTGCTGGGCCAGGGGCTCGGGACCCCGCTCTATCCCCACACCAACGCGCGGTTGGGCGAGCGGATCGTCAAGGAGGAACGCGGCGCGTTGCTCAGCGTCTTTCCGCTGGCGACGGGGTCCAACCCCGGCCATTTCCCGCTACGCAACGAGATCATGGCCGGCCTGAGCCTGGGGACGCTGGTCGTCGAGGCCGCGCTGAACAGCGGCACCCTGATCACGGCGCGCCACGCCTCGGCCGTCGACCGGGTCGTGATGGCCTGCCCCGGCGACGCCAACCGCCGCTCGGCCCAAGGCTCCAACCGCTTGATCGCCGAAGGGGCGATGCTCGTGCAGACCGCCGAGGACGTGCTCGCAGCGCTGGCCTCGGAGCTGCGCCGCGAGATGGCCGAGTTGCCCCAAGCCGACCAGGTATCAGCCACGCCGGGCGAGTCCGACGGCGAACCCATTCAGGCCCTCGGCCGCCGGACCGACTCGCTCGACCCAGTCTCCAAAGAGATACTCGAGCTATTGGACGCCGAACCGCTGCACCTTGACGCGCTGATCGAGCGTTGCGCGGACAAAGGCTTCACCCACGGCGACGTCCTCCAGCGCCTGCTCTAGTTGGAGATCGACGGCCGCCTACGCCAGATGCCCGGCCGCCTCTATGCCCTCGCCCACCCGAGCCACTGATTCCGTCCCTTGAGCGCCGGATGAAGCCCGCGGGTGTTTGACTCAGCCAAAGCGGTAGCCTAGACTTATCATGGGTTAGGAAAGCGTGGAGGGCATCCGCGAACGTGCTAAAGGAAGGGCCGCCATGAGATACACAGTCTATATTGAGCGAGGCGAAGACTCGGGGTATGTCGCGCATTGTCCGGCGATACCTGGTTGTCATAGCCAAGGGGATTCGCTCGAAGAGGCGATTGAGAATATCAAGGACGCCATCCGTGGATGTTTGGAAGCACTGGGGGTCGACCTACCCGAACCGCCCGCCGAGGCACTCACGGTCGAAGTGTCGATATAATGTCAAAGCTGCCCGTGGTTTCCGGAAAGGAAGCGCGGTGGGCCTTTGAGCGTGCGGGTTGGCGTTTCGTTCGAGTCGGGAGCTCGCGACACATGATCTTGAGAAGGGAAGGGTTCAATGTTGCGCTCTCAGTTCCTGACCACAAGACCTTGGACCGAGGGCTATTACGCTCGCTAGTTCACGACGCAGGTATGAGCGTTGAAGAATTTGTAAGATATCTTTGATTCAGGCAGGAACCATGATATTCGGCGAGAGCGCATTGACATTCCGGGAGTTCGCGATGGGTGAGAAACTGCCGTTGGCGTTGGTGCATCAGGCCGTGTTGGAGTTTCTGCGTGATCGCGACGACGGCGTCGTCTTCGGCGCCCAGGCGGTCAATGCCTACGTGGATGAGACCCGGATGACCCAAGACGTGGACATTGTTCCGATGCCCGAAGAACTGATCGCGCATAAAGTCACCGCCCTGGTCCAGCGCGGAGCCAAGCCAAAGGGATTGAGCGACCGGCTTGACCTCCTCAGACTGCTTCTGGCTTTCCCGAACTCAAGACCCTTGAGGGTCCCGTTCGCGAACGATTGGATTCCGCCGGCGCGGATCGAAGAACCCTCGCGGCATGGGAGGAGTTGGTGAAGCAGGAGATCGTCGCGGACGGTGACGAGGACAAGTTTGATGTTTGGCGGGTGGATGGATAGGGTGGGCCTCGAATCGTCGCCGCCCCGATCTCACGGTTTCGCAACGAATCAGGGGCCGAGCCCTTTAAGGGGTCGGAGAACGACCCGCCAAAAGGGCGCAACGGGTGCAGGACATGGCTGAGCAAACGCTGGGAGGGCAGGTCGCCCTCGTCACCGGGGCGGGCAAGCGGATTGGCCGCGCGATTGCGCTGGAGCTGGCGCGGGCCGGCGCGGACGTGGCGGTCCACGTCAACCGCTCGATCGAGGAGGGCCGCGCGGCGGCGGCGGAGATCGAAGCACTGGGCACCGGAACGACCGTCGTGGTCGCCGACCAGCGCGACGTGGGGGCCATCGAGGCGGCATGCCGGGAGGCGGCCGAGCAGCTGGGTCCGGTCAGCCTACTTGTCAACAGTGCCGCGATCTGGCCGCGCGCCGCGATCGACGAGTGCACCCAGGAGGATTTCGATCTGGCGGTCGAGGTCAACCTGCGCGGGCCTTTCTTTTGGGCGCGGTATCTGGGCGCGGAGATGAAGAAGCGGGGCGAGGGCGCGATCGTCTCGATCGCCGACGTCAGTGCCGACCGGCCCTGGGTCGACAGCCTCCCCTATTGCATCGCCAAGGCCGGGATCATCTCGATGACTCACGGCCTGGCCAAGGCACTGGCCCCCGCGGTGCGCGTCAACGCCATCGGGCCGGGGCCGATCCTGTTCCCGCCCAATTACCCCGAGGAAAAAGTCAGGGCCGACCGCGAGGCGACCCTGCGCGGCCGTGAGGGCTCGCCGCAAGACATCGCCCGCACGATCCGCTTCCTGTTCGAAAGCCCCAACATCACCGGTGCCTTCCTGCCCGTCGATGGGGGGTATCGGTTCGGGATTTGAGCGGGTCGCGCCAGGGGGCGGCGGGTAGCCCGGCCCAGTCCGTTTGAAAGCGAGGCGGCGCTCGAAACCCACGGAGCGGCCAGTGGGATCCACGTGACCCCCCTGAAAAGAAAAACTGGTTCCCTGCTTTTTTGGATTGAAATGGACCAGCGAAAGTGGTTCACTGGTGCCGAAGCAGGTTCTCTAGCCCCGCCAGCAAGGCCCCGGGTCATTGATCGGTCCCCGGATAGGGGGATGTGGGGTTGGGATGTGGCGTTGCGAGGCTTCTTCGCCTCGATGCCGAGAAAACTGCCGATTAAACCCATTCCCTCAGAAGGAGGCATGAAGATCATGTTTAGACTGCCCAAGTCGCTGATCTGCGCGGCCCTGACCCTGGCCGCCCTGTTTACGTTTATCGCATCCCCCGCAACCGCCGGCGATGAGGCGGCCGAACCCGCCGTCAAAGTGTTCAATGATGCCTACCCGCTGGACTTCTGCCCGGTCTCGGGCAAGAAGTTCGGAGCCGACGGCGCAGCGGTCATCGAGGAGATCAACGGCAGCGAGGTGGGCTTCTGCTGCCCCGGTTGCGTGGAACCGTATAAATCCGATCCGGCCCATACGAAAAAGGTCGAAGAGGCGATTATCAAGGCCCAGTTCAAGCACTATCCGCTCAACGTCTGCCCAATCAGCGGCCAAGAACTGGGGCCCAAGATGGAAGACGGCGTCAGTCACGTCTTCAACAACCGCCTGGTTCGCCTGTGCTGCCCGGGTTGCATCAATGCGGTCAAGAAGGATCCCGAGGCCATCGCCATGAAGTTGGACGACGCGGTCAAGGCCGCCCAGGTGGAGAATTATCCGCTCGCGACCTGCCCGGTCAGCGGCAAGCCGCACGGCTCGGCCAAGCAGATCGTGCATGCCAACCGGCTGGTCCAGTTGTGCTGCCCGGGATGTGTCGGGGCATACAACAAGAATCCGGCCAAGTATATCGCGATGCTTGACGAGGCCGCCGAGGCCGAAGCCATACCTGAAACGGCCACGAATTAGCGCGACCCGCGAGCTGGCCTACATCCGTCGGCCACACTGACCAACATGTTCAACGAGAAGCTGGCGATCCACGGGGGGTCGCCAGCTTCACTATATCCAGCAGTGCGGCGGCGACGTGACCTGCGAGGTTCAAGCGTCAGGGGCTCCGCGCGGCCAGGTGGTCTAGAATGGCGTCACGAATCAGATTGGGCCGTTTCCACGGGACGAAGTGGTTCAATTCGGCGTCGCGAATGATTTTGACGGTTGCGTTGACTAGTGCTCTCTGGGCGAAGTCCGCGTTTGCGGGTGGGACCAGTCGGTCTTTCTCCCCTTGGATGACCGTCACGGGAACCTGGAGATCCGGCCACAGGTCAAGCATCTTCTCCAGCTCGCCCCTCAATTCGGCGGGAATCTGAAACCATCGGACCTTCTCGAGCTCCGGATCAATCGAGGGGGCAACCAGGATCAGTCCTCCGACCGATTCGGGATGATCCATCGCCAGGCGCGCCGCGACCGCCCCGCCTAGCGAGTGACCGACCACGATGGCCGCGTTGCCCGAATCGTTCGTATCGAGAATGGGCCGGATCGCCGCCGCCTGCTCGCGCATCGAGCACTCCGGCCTCCCCGCCCCCGATTTCCCAAAACCGGACCGATCGACCGAGACCAGCCTGGCCGCCTCGAGCAGGTCGGGATCGCCCATCAACCCGATGAAATTGTCCCACGATCCCGGCGAACCGTGAACAAACAGAACCAGCGGCTTTCCCTCGGCCCCGACTTCCGCGTAATGCATCGGGCGATCTTTATGGGAGTAGGTCTTGTATCGTGGCTTATGGGGCTTGTCGCCGAAGAAGGCCTCCACCTCGCGCGGCGAGAGATGGAAGCTGATGCAGCTCGAAACGCCAAACAGGACGCCCGGCAAGGCCACCACGATCAGAAGCGTGATTCTGAGGGCCGTGCGGCGAGCGGGCTTCTTCAAGGTTACGAACCCGATTGAGTATAAGCGGGGTAAACGGGTCGGTTCTTCATGTAGGTGTCAATCTCATCGCCCCATTGTATCCATCCCTTACGGCGTTCCCTGGCGAACAGTTCCAGGTAGGGGCCCGGCGAACACGCCTCGATGATTGCGTATGCCTGCTTCGGTTTCCGGGAGTGTTCTTCTTTTCTGCTGACGATGACGTTCACCTGCCGGCGGCCGGGCGGCAATGTTCGCAGGCTTCCCTTGATCCCAAAGAGTAATAATTCCGTGACGTTACGAAAATAAAAACCCACCCCGCGCCCGTCGGGGCCGCCGTCTTTTCGGACCTTGTGCCAGACGATGTTCGTCTTATAAGTAAAGCCCCAAGCACCCATAATCTCCAACGCTTCGCCAAGAAGAGCATTCGGACACCACAAGTAAAGATGACTGGGGTCGGCGGCAAAATCTTGAATGGGTAGGGCCGCTATTTCCTCGAAAGATAACGTCGGGTAGCGGCGCAGACGTTTGTGCTCCGGGGCCATCTTTCCTGTTCGGTTTTGAAACCGCCAGGGCGGGTCTATGAGAATCGTTCCATATTCCCGCTCTAGACTGACCAATTGACGCATAGCGCGCCTCCTTTCCCCTCAAACCGATCGTTAAATCCACTGCCGGCCGGCGGGGAGTGCTTCATGGGTGACTTAAGAAACGCCTACAAGGAAGATCGCGGTCAGGACGACGCCAACGCTCGCGGCCCCGTAGCAGACACACGGCAAGACCGGTCCGGCGTGGCGTAGGCCGAGGTCCATGATGATGTGGCGGATGCGATGGGCGCAGTGGAACATCGCCAGGGAGAGAATGCCGAAAAGGACCAGGCGCACCAACCACAACGAGATAATCGGATGGATTTGTTCGTAACCGGCCCCTGGTTCACCGCCGGAAAAAGGCAAGACCAGCCCCGTGATGATAACGAATATTGGTAAGAAAAGCGCGGCCATGACACCACCGGCCGAAAACAACGACCACCAGAAAGCTTCTCGTGACCTTTTCAATGTTGCTCCTCCATCAATGGTGGGGCGTCGCGGTTGACGTAGACGCCGCCTGCCTAAGCGAGCACTCCCCACAAGATGATAACAGAAACAACCGCCCATGGCGCGTAACCCGTGGCGATGGCCACCAGCGAGTCGGGCAGGGGTTCCTCGCCCTTGCGCACGTTCATGATCTTGGGCGTCGCGTTGAACCACGTAATCGAGTGCCACGCGGCGCCCGCCAGCGCCAGCAGATGCAGCAAGACCGCCGGCGGGCTCCTCAAACTCGCCTGCAGTGCCTCGAATGCCTCCGGCCCCTGCCCCAGGCGCCGGAGCCAGACGAGCACGAAGATCAAATAACACGCGATAAAAATGCTGGTCACCTCACGCAGCATGAAAAGCCGATAGCCCGGCGTGCGCAGGAACCAGTCCTTGGGAAACGGGCGGTTGAGCGGTTTTCTCATGCCTTCGCCCTCGGCAACAGGAATTGCTTATACCAGTCTTTGGTGGTCTCGACCTTCGCCTGTTGGATGGCGGCGGCGGGGTCGACGTGTTTGGGACAGACCTTGCTGCATTCGCCGACGAACGTGCAGTCCCAGAGGCCCTCGTCGCTGCCCAGGACCGCCAGCCGCCGGTCGGCCCCCTGGTCGCGCGTGTCCAGGTTATAGCGATGGGCCAGGGCGATGGCGGCGGGGCCGAGGAAGTGGGGCTCCCCGGCGATCTCCGGGCAGGCGGCGTAGCACAACATGCAGTTGATGCACATCGAGAATTGTTTGTAGCGTGCGTGCTCCGCGGGCGTCTGGAGGTATTCGCGCTTGGGCGGCGTCTCGTCCTTGCGGATGATCCACGGCTCAACCGACTTGAGCTTGTCCATGAAGCCGTCGAGCGAGACGATCAGGTCGCGCTCGACGGGGAAATTGGCGAGCGGCTCAATGCGAATCGGCGCGCCGAGATAATCCCTGAGGAACGCCGCGCAGGTCAGCATCGCCTCCCCGTTGACCATCATCCCGCAACTCCCGCATACTCCCATGCGGCAACTCCAGCGGAACGAGAGTGAGCCATCGACGTTGTCCTTGACCCAGTTCAGGGCGTCCAGGACGACCCAGTGCTCATCATATGGCGCCTCGAAGCGCTCGAACACCGGCTCCGCGCCGTCGTCGGGGCGGTAACGAAAGACATCAAGGGTTACTTTTTCCTCGGGCATGACGCCATGGATTCCTTTGTTGGCGAATGGGGTTGTCTACGGGTCTTGCGAGATTCTTGGCTGTTCTCTATTCCGCCCATGATTGTGGAAACCGCCACGGGTATCACTATTTTTCCCCTGACTCGACGTCGGATTTTGATCCATAGACCCGCTCCCCCGGCGGCCATTTGGTGATGACGACGTCGAGGTAGTCGATGCGCGGGGCCTCGTCGCCCTGGTGGTAGGCCAGCGAGTGTTTGAGGAACCGGTCGTCGTCGCGCTTGGGGTGGTCGGTGCGTTGGTGCGAGCCGCGCGATTCGGTGCGGGCCAGGGCCGAATGGGCGAGGGCCTGGCCCGCCTCGAGCATGTTTTCCAGCTCGAGGGCCGTGGTCAGTTCGGTGTTGAAACATAAGCTGCGGTCGTCGAGCCGGATGTTGCGGCAACGCTCGCGCAACTCGGCCAACGTGTCGCAGGTCGCCTTGAGCGAGGCCTCCTCACGATAGATGCCGGCCCCCGATTCCATGACTTCCCACATCTTGGCGCGAATCGTTGCGATGCGTTCGGTTCCGCCGTCCTTGCTCAGGTAATCGCGCGCGATGCGCGTCTGTTCGTCCTTGGCCTGGGCCTCCAAGGCGCCGAGGTTCAATTCCCCGTGCGAGTGGGCGAACTCGGCGGCCTGCTTGCCGGCGCGCGCGCCGAAGACCAGCAGCTCGGTCAACGAGTTCGACCCCAAGCGGTTCGCCCCGTTGATACTCACGCAGGCGCATTCGCCGGCGGCGTAGAGGCCGGCCAGCGGCGTGGCCCCGTGGATGTCGGTATGGATGCCGCCCATCATGTAATGGACCACCGGACGGACCGGGATCGGTTCATAAACCGGGTCGATCCCGCCATAGTTTTTCGCCAGCTCACGGACGAACGGGAGCTTCTTGTTGATCTTCTTCTCGCCCAGGTGGCGGATGTCCAGGTGGACGCACTCGCCGATGGGGCTTTGGATCGTATTGCCCTTCTCTTTTTCCTTGATGAAGGCCTGCGAGAGCCGATCGCGCGGTCCCAGTTCCATCATGCGCTTCTGGGGATGGCGCGGGTCCTGGACGTCCAGTGCCTCGCCGAGCTCGTAATTCTGGAGGTACCGCTCTCCGTTCTTGTTGACCAGAATGCCGCCCTCGCCGCGCGAGGCCTCGGTGATTAGGATGCCGGTATCGGGCAAGCCGGTGGGGTGATATTGGACGAACTCCATATCCTTGAGCGGGACGCCGGCCCGGTAGGCCAGGACCATCCCGTCGCCGGTCTTGATCGCCCCGTTGGTCGTGAAGGGGAAGATGCGGCCCGCGCCGCCGCCGCAGATGATGACCGCCTTGGCCGCGATGCCCCGCACCTGGCCCGTCTGCAGCTCGATGGCGGTCACGCCTTGGCAGCGGCCGTCTTCGACCAGCAGGCGCGTGGCGAACCACTCATTATAGGCGACGATCGGGCTATATTTGAGCGAGGTCTGGAAGAGCGTGTGCAGCATGTGGAAGCCGGTCTTGTCGGCAGCGTACCACGTGCGTTCGATCTTCATGCCGCCAAAGGGGCGCACGGCGACCTGACCGTCGGGCTCGCGGCTCCAGGGGCAGCCCCAATGCTCCATTTGGAACAGCTCGCCGGGGGCCTCGTTGACGAACAGTTCAACGGCGTCCTGGTCGGCCAGCCAGTCCGCGCCGCTGATCGTGTCGTAGATGTGCGCCTCTAGGCTGTCGTTGTCTTTGACGACTCCCGCCGAGCCTCCCTCGGCCGAGACCGTGTGGCTGCGCATCGGATAGACCTTTGAGACCAGGCCGATCGACAGGCTGGGGTCGGCTTCGGCCACGGCGATGGCCGCCCGCAGCCCGGCACCCCCCCCGCCCACGATCACGACGTCATGGTGGTTGATTTCCGCCACTTACGCTCTCCTCCGAAGGTGGGAACCCACACGCACAATGATGGGATCATGCCACGAACGATCGGCGTTTTCTATGACCAATGCGCCAACGTACCCCGATAATCGAACACCTCATGGGCGTTGCCACGCGTCAGGCGCTCGACGAGGTCTTCGACGCGCCCAATACGGGGCCCGCAAGTCAGGAGTTACGATAGACATCACGGCGATGGCCGACGGCAACGATCTCTATCGTTCGAGACCGATCATCAATCGAGTAGAGGATGCGATATTGGCCCACTCGAATTCGATAATCCTCTTGGCCACGCAGCTTTTTGGATTCTGATGGTCTTGGGTCCCCCTCAAGGTTGAGGATGGCTCGCGATACACGGTGCAAGGTCCGCTCGGGCAGTCGATTCATTTCTCCTTCCGCTGAGTGCTTGATGAGAACTCGATACGTCCCCTTCTTACTCATCGCTTAGCTTTGTCGGATAGATACTCGCGAAACGGGCGAGAAGACTCACCTCTCCGATCGGCGATCAGCGCCAGATCAAGGATGTCGCGTCTGAAGGTTCTGTCGCGTGCGATCCGCGCGACGACTTGGTCGCGTTCCGTCTTCGGCAGGGCCTTAAGGGCAGTGAGGAAAACGTCGGCGGTTGCTTCGGTGGTTTTTGTCATCTTGGCTTCTAACGCAATGCTCGCTTGCCTGGTTGTCGGCCGACATGACGGCATCCCCGATCGGGCAGATGAGACGGCCGACCGGATACCACTCGACCTGCGTGGCGTTGACCGGATTCCGGCGCCCGAGTCCCCACAGGGAAACAGGGGACGGAAACCCAGACAAACTCTAACAATACTATAAACAGACGGCCTTTTCTATGACCAATGCTCCAACGTCCCCTGATAATCGAACACCTCATGCGCGCTGCCACGCATCAGGCGCTCGACGAGATCTTCGACGCGCGCCGCCGCCAGCCAGCCCTCCTCGACCAGCTCGCCGACGGCCTGCGTCAGCCCCCGCCGCGCGATCCGCGCGTGGCCCGGCACCAGTTCCACCGGCAGATAATCGCCGCCGAATGTGAACAGCTTGCTGCAAGGGACCGCCATCAGGAACTCCTTGACGAACCGGACCGTCGCCAGCGGGTTGATGATCCAAGCCCAGCACAGGTCCACGTAGGCGTTGGGGAAGTGTTTGGCGATGGCGATCGCCTCGTCCTGATAGGGATACGTGATGTGCATGATCACGAACCGCGCCGTGGGATGGGCCATGAGCAACTCACAGAGGTCGCCGGCGTTGCGCCTGACCCTGTTGCAGCGGCATCCGGCCCGAATGCGCGTAGTAGCCCGTGTGGAGCTTCAGCGGCAGGTTGTATTCGATCGCCTTGCGCACGCAATAATTGAACAGGTGGTCCTGGAGGGGCTTGTATTCGGGCTTGTACAGGTTGTCCTTGTCCTTGAGATAACGCTTGAACAGCGGGGCCGCATCGTCCGCGCCGACCTGCGCGTAATCCAGGCGGCGGCGATAGGCGGCGGTGCTTTTGATGGCGATGGCGCGCGGGCCGTAGGTCGCGAAACACCAATCAATGATCTCGTGCCAGTCCTTCAGGTCGGTCACTTCTCGGTTCGCCATGCCCGAGACCGTTTTGACGTCAAGATCGGTGCTCAAAACCTTGATGTTCATGTCCTGACACAGAAGGTTCGGCTGCTCGGTCTCCATGAAGATCGGCGCGTCGAGGTTGTTGATCTGGGCATGCTCGAGGTTGGCCGCCTCGCGCAGGATCGGCCCGTAGAATCCCGGCTTGATCCGCGCGCGAATCCGTTCGGAAATCGCATCCACGTTCCGGGCCGTGAGGTCGTCCTCGCCGTAAAGCGCACGCACCGATTCGCGAACACTCTGCAGATACCCGGTGTGGTAGGCGCTTCGATAATAAGGCTCGATCATTTTCCACTTCTCGCAGGGCTCCACGTCGTAACTGAACAGCCTTTGGGTCGCCGCGGGGTTCATGCCCGCGGACTCGAGGTCGGAATCAGAGTAGTGGCTGAAGAGGAGCCCGATATCCGGGGCTGCCACGGGGAGCGGATCGGCGTTGGCGCCCTCGAGGGCCTTGATGCGTTTTGATTCTTCGAACAGATGCTCGTGTGTGTCCACGAAGGGCGTGGCATCGATAAGGGCGCGGATCTCTTCACTGACTGCCATGGTGTCTCAACTCACTGATCGCGAATCATCAGGCCCAATCGTCACCCGAGCTGCCGGCTTTGGCGACGGTATTCGGCCGCGAGGAAGTCTTCGAGGAACTGCGCGCGCAGCTCGGGGGCCGGGGGCTCGATGTCGAGTTGGCGGGCCAGCGCGTCGCACAGGAGCTGGAGCGGCTCGGCGCAATGCTCGGGGCGGCTGCGGCGCGTGCGGTCCAGGACCTGCTCGGCGGCGTGGACCTCCTTGGGGCCGACGCGGTTCAGGACGCCGTCGAAGCGGAAGACCCGCTCCTCGGCAGGCCGCGCGGCTACATATTCGCGCAGGTCGCCCAGTTGTTGGGGCTTCTCGGCGATCAGGAGCGTGCCGGCGGCCATGTCGCCCAGGCGTTGCGACTTGCTCGAGAGCAACGGGACGATCCACAGCGGCGGCAGATGGTCGACCACGCGGAAGATGTTGCGCAGCATAATGCTGCCGGCGTCCAACGCGAAGCCGTCGGCCTTGACGACCCGGATCGAGACAGACTTCTTCCCCGGCGTTTGGCCGCGCATGAACAACTCGAACAGGCCGAAGTAAAAAAAGCTGCCCAAGCCAAATAACAGGAGCAGCAAACCAATTGCATAGAGTGCCGCTTGCGCGCCTTGCGTCTTCCCTTCAGGCGAGTTTAGACCAGAGAGGTCGTCGATGATTCCGGCGACGGAGAAGCTCGTAAAGATCAGCGCAACAATCAACATGACAGCCATGAGGCCTACAAGTAGAATTATATCATTGAGCCAGGCGACGAACCGTGTGCCGAGGCCCGCGAGTTCATACTGAATACTCACATTTTCCGGCGTCTCAAACTCAATGGGTCGATCCATTGCCGCGTTCCCCACCCGATCATCGGCATAAGGTCAGATGGACTATATTGCCAAATACAAGACTGAATGGAAAGAACTGGAATCGCTGGTCAAGCGCGGACGCAAGTCGATGCGGCGCCTCTCGCCCTCCGATCTGAGCCGGCTTGACGTGCTTTACCGGCGCACGGCCGTCCACCTGGCCCAGATCGCCACCCGCACGCGCGATCAGTCGATGGTCGGTTATCTGAACGACCTGATGGCGGCGGCGCATAGCCTGCTCTATCTGCCGCCGCGCCGCCGGGTGTTTCAGGGCGCCTGGGAATTCGTGGCCCGTGGGTTTGCGCGGGCGGTGGCGCGGACCTGGAAGTTCCACCTCTTCAGCGCGGGGCTGATGCTCTCGGGTGGGCTGTTGGCCTATTGGGCGGTCACGCGTGACCTCTCGGCGGCGTATGCATTGATGCCCGACGGAGAACTCCGGATGCCGGGGGCGTCGGCCGAGATGCTGCGCGAGACGCTACGCGAAGGCCGCGACGAGGGTCACGGTTTCAAGTTCATTTTCACCTCATTTCTCTTCACCAACAACATCAAGGTCGGCTTCATGGCGCTGGCGACCGGCGTCCTGGCCGGCGTGCCCACCATTTTATTGATGATATACAATGGAATGATCTTGGGGGCCTTCACGGCCATCCATCACATGAAGGGGATTTACGCGGAGTACTGGGCGTGGATCCTGCCCCACGGGATCACCGAACTGTCGGCGGTCGCGCTCTTCGGCGGATGCGGATTGATGCTCGGCTGGACCGTGATCAACCCAGGCTGGTCGACCCGACCCGAGGCATTGCTGCGCGCGGGACGCCAGGCCCTGACCATCTGTCTGGGGGGCGGGTTGATGCTTGTCCTCGCGGCCATCATCGAGAGTTACCTGCGCCAGAGCAACCTGTCGACGGGATCGCGGTACTTCTTCGCGGCGGTAACGCTCGTCTTTTGGTGTTACTACTTTGGGCGCGGAATCCTAATGGAACGACGGTCGGCGGGCTAGTGTCGCGTCACCGGTCAAATGTCGGCGGGTGAGTTCAGACTCCTTATCCAACAACTTGCGCATCGCGTCACCGGTCAAATCGCGCGCGCCCCAAGCCCCCAACGGGGGCGACGAATCTTCCCCAAGGCACCTTCACGAATCACGACCGGGTATTCAGCCTTAGAGCAAGTTCCGCGCGCGCAAATGGATGTATTGATTGACCAAAGGAACCGTCAGCTCGGCTGGCTCGACGTCGAGAACGTGAATCCCGCTACGCCGAATTGTGTGGATCGCCCGCTCGCGCTCGCGCAGCAAGCGCAGCGTCACGGCCTTGTGGGCCATGTCCCCGACGTTTTCGATGGGCGCCTGGATGGCGTCGAGCACCGGCGTGCGTAGCGCAACGAAAACGACCACGTGACGGCGGGCCAACGAGGCCAGCGCCGCGCGGAAACGGTGGGTCGTATCGACGTCGACCAGGTCCGATAGAACCACCACGAGCGAGCGTTTGCGCTGGCGGGCCTGGATGGTGGCGAACATGACGCCGAAGTTGGACTCGCGCCAATTGCAGCGCGCGTCGTAGACCGACTCGATCAGCGGATTGAAGGCGCGCGCGCCCGACAACGGCGGCAGGTAACCGAGCACCCGATCGTCAAACAACCCCATGCCGCATCGGTCGCCGTACTCCAGCGCGGTGCGGCCCAGCATCAAGGCGGCGTCGATCGCCCGGTCCAGCTTGTTGCCGTCTCCCGCCTCGGCGCCCATCAGCCGGCCGCAATCGATCACAATGACCAGATCGCGATGCTGCTCGACGACGAATCGCCGCACCAGCAACCGGCTGTGACGGGTGCTCGAACGCCAGTCGATGCGCCGCGTGTCGTCGCCGGTGTGGAATTCGGTCAGGGTTTCGAACTCGCTGCCCTCGCCCTGGCGGCGCGCCCGGCTGAGTTTATCAAGTTGGATCGCCTGCCGGGCCTTTGACTTATCCAATCCCTCTTTCGCGGCGATTCCCGGGGGGAGCACTTTGATTTCGCCCATCACCGGGAGCCGGCGCTGGTGTTCGATGACGCCGAATCGGCCGCGCCGGCGCAGCCAGACCGGGCCGAACGCGTGGCGGCCGCGCACCGGTAGGCTCACCGAGTAAACCATCCGGTGCGACTGGCGTGGGCCCAGGTTAAAAGTAGCCAGCGCAAGCCCAGGTTCGGTGCCTGCGGGCAGCACGTCGCGTATCTCGACCCAGGCTTCGCGGTCGACCTGGTTCTTAACCACCAATTCGCAGAAGAATGCCCGCCCCCGGCCCACCACCGCCGGAAGTACCCGCTCGACCTCCAGGCTGTCCCCGTTTCTCTTCAGCTCGCGAATGTCGGCCACGCTCTGGATCAATGCGATGATCGCAACGGCGGGAACGAGCCACGCGGCGACGGGAACGAGGAAACACAAGACGCCGAGCCCCGCCGCCAAGGCGCCGAGCTTCAGCAGCTTCGGGCCCGGCCGCCAGTTCATCGCGGCACCTCGACCGCCTCCAAGATGCCCTCGAGGATGTCGTCCACGGCGATGCCTTCGAGCTCGGTCGAGGCGCTGGGCACGACGCGGTGGCGCATCGTGTGTGGGAAGGCGGCCTTGACGTCGTCGGGCGTGACGAACTCTCGGCCCGCGAACCGGCCAAGGCTCTTGGCCGCCATCAGCAGCATCAGGCCGGCGCGCGGACTGGCCCCCACGGCCAGCGCGTCCTCATCGCGCGTGGCCTGCACCAGGCACTGGACGTAATCGATGACTTCGTCGCGGATGAACGTCTCGCGGATGATCCGGCGGGCCTCGATGATCTCGCCTGGGTCGACCACGGGCTGGACGCCCTTGGTTGCCGGGGCGGCGCTCGATTCGGTCGCGTGGTGCTCTCTTAGGATGCGTTGTTCGGCCTTGGGGTCGGGGTAATCGACGATGATCTTGAACATGAAGCGGTCGAGCTGTGCCAGCGGGAGCGGATAAGTCCCTTCCTGCTCGATCGGGTTCTGCGTGGCGAAGACGACAAAGGGCTCGGGCAGCGGGTGGGTCCGGCCATCGTACGTCACATTGAGTTCCTGCATCGCCTCGAGCAGGGCCGATTGGGTGCGCGCCGAGGCGCGATTGATCTCATCGACCAGCAGGAAATTGGTGAACACCGGCCCCGGGTTGAAGACGAATTGGTGCGTGTCCTCGCGGTAGATGCTCGAACCGGTCACGTCGCCCGGCAACAAGTCCGGGGTCATCTGCACGCGCCGGAATTGCATGTTGAGCACCGTGGCGACCGTCCGCGCCAGCAGGGTCTTGGCCGTTCCCGGTACGCCTTCAAACAGGACGTGCCCGCTGCTGAACAGCGCGGCCATCGCCAGCTCGATCACCTTTTCCTGACCGATGATCACTTGCTCGATTTGGCCGCGAATTTCCCGGTAGAGGTTTTCGACGTTCATCGGCGTCTTTCATACACACAATCATCGAGATGGCGGGCCGCGCGCACGGCGGTCGACTTGTCCGGCTGGCGCGACTCCTGGAGCACGGCGTCGAGGCCTTCCACCGCCCGGCGCAATCGTTCGGCGCGCTCCGGATCACGCCGGGCGATCGTCTTGGCCAGGACCTCAACCGTTTCGCACCCCGGTGGCAGACCCAGTTTGTGGCGTAAGGCCCACAGGCCCCCGTCGCGCAGTTCTTTGAGCACGAACTGGCGACAGCGACGGCCGCCGAATAGCGTCGCCATCGCCGCGATATACTCAACCACGCTACGGCGACTCGCCCCCTTCGCCGGGACGGGCGGTCCCAGCCGCACCCAGCCGTGCCAGGCCCACATGGACGCCAACAAGACTACCAGTAGCACCAGCAGCGCGTAAGGGAATTGCGTGAGCAGCCATGTCGGATTCCCGCGAATGGTAAGCCCGTGGTAGAACTCGTCGACGACCACCGGCCGACCGGCCAGGGCCAGCAGGTGCGCCGCCAGGACGGCGTTGTCGTCCTTGGCGATCAGGTGATTGGCCAGTAACTCGGGTTCCGCGATGACCACCACGCGGCCGCGATCGATCGGATAGACGGCGGCCACCGTAAGGGTGCCGTCGTCCGTCTCGGCCTTGACCCAGCCGGTCGGACTTGTGGCGCCGTCCTTGGCGATGACTTGCAGACCCTTCTCCGGCGCGCGCAGGCGTGTTACTTTTCCTGAAAGATGGGCAAGCGACCCCCCGCACCGGACACGTAGCGATTGGCTGGAGCCGGGCTTGATCACGGCGGGCAGTAACTTCTCGGTCCAGTCCGCGGGACGCTTGGATGGCCCCTGCGGTCGCGTGAGGGGGGGCCAGGCCGAGCTGGACGCGGACGTCGCCGGGGTCCGGTCCTCGCGCTCGCCCACCGAATCCATCCGGATTCCCTCGAGCCCCAGCAATTCCATCGCGGTCGTCTGGGTGGTCGGCTCGGTGAAGATTCCCTCCATGATGGAGCGTCGGCTGACGTAGTCCGCGGCCGGGGCGGCCAGCACGACGGTCCCGCCCTCGGCGACCCAATCGGCGGCCCGGCGCAGATACTCCGGCTCGGCATTAGCCAAGTTGGGGTCGGGATCGAGAAACGCCATGCAGACATCGGGCCCCAGGTAGCCGAGGGGCGGCATCAAGCCGCGTGAGACCGGGACGCCCAATTCTTCGAGGATCTCGAACAGGGCCCGCTGGCCGAATGCCCGCGTCCCGTACGAGTCCCAGCCCTTCCCGTCGCTGTCGGGGGGCCGCGTCAACTGGATCACCGAGACCAGGAGCGAGACGACGGCAAGCGTGACGACGGTGATGATGGCGTTACGTGGCGTCAGCATCGGTCGGCGTGGTTGCCCAGCGGCGGATTTTCTCGTGCGCGGCCGCGCACAATCGGTAATCGACCTCCGTGCAGGTCCCGCCGGCGTACCAGCCCTCATCGATCACCTCGACCATGGAGCGCAGGGGCTCGAAGGCCCTTGTCTGGTGGAACTGGCGCAGGTATTCACGGTTGGTGGCCCCGCGCCGGTACGGCCGGTCGCGCGTCTGGCTCAGGCGCAGCAGGCAGGCCCGCAGCAGGAAGCGGGCCGCCGACGTGAATTTCCCGGCGCCGGCGGCCTCGTGGGCCTTCTCTTCCCACGTCTCGGGAAAATCAAATTTCCTCGTGTCCGCGTCCTCGCGAAGGGCCCGAAGTCTCGGCCCCCGCACGGCGACCACGAAACTGTAGATGATATGGACGATGATCAGGACCGCCACCAGGCCCAAGCCGATAAAGAGGGTCCAGGCCAATGCCGGCGAGATGTCTTCAAGGGCTTTGAACATGTCACCGACCGGCTTGAAGAGCGGCCCGAGGGTGCCGAGGATTTCCTTCAACCAGGCCAGAAACTGGCTGGGGTCGGTCTCATGTGAATCCAATTTGTAATAACGCCGCGAAACGATCTCCCCGGCGACCTGGTGGATCGTCTCGGAGGGCGGGAGTGGCAAGGCGGCGGATGCGGAGTCCATGGCGGTGACGTCTCGATTCGGTTCCGGTCGCCGCAGTCCGCGGGATCAGTCTTGCGCTTGCGCGGCCCCGGCCTCCTGGCCAACCGACTTGGCCAGCATGGTCAGATCAAAGTTCTCATGTTTGCAGCGGGCTGAAAAGTAAAGAACCACGCCGGCGGCGGCCCCCAGGATCACGGCGACTCCTTGGAGGATCCCGCTGACCAATACCTGCACGATTCCCGCCGGGAAGATGGCGGCAATAAACATCATCACGAGGGCGATGATCAGTAAAACGATACCCAGCACGAACGCGGTCAGCATGTTTCCCTTCATCAACTTATGACTCCGTCCAAGTGCCGCGAATCCCCACGCGCCTTCGAGCACGACCACGTGAGAGGATAAATAAAAGGCAAAAAGTAAATAGATTCCCGGTATAATCAAGAATATAAATCCTATACCGACGACGATGCTCTTGATAATGCTGGTAACGACAAGCGGGACCAAAACACGAAAAGCTTTGCCGATGGCATCACCGGCGCTTGTCGCTTCGCCCAGGTACTTTTTTGCCACCGCCCAGATCATCGCGGCATTGGTCAGCGGCATGACGATTACAAATATCAAGAGGAGAACTACAGATAATACAATGATGGTGGTGAACGATTCCTGGACGACCTCGATGGCGCGTGAATCATCAACCCCCTGCGCCTCGATTCCGGAAAATTGAGTTTCCATGGAATATCCGAGATACTCTTGAACAACAAGGAACGGGACGTAGAGTATCAGGACGATCACGAAAAACAGGGCGAAATGGTCCTTCATCAACTTGATGGCTTGATCGAGGATGCCGCCCAAACTCACTTCACGGATTTCGTATTGCATTACGCCTTCTCCCCCCTAATGGATTGAACGTCCGCCTCCGGAGGTGTATTCGGCTCGGACCCCGACCGGTCCCCCCGATTCCCGCCCGACTGTTTCTGAAAGCCGAGGGACATCCTAGGGACTTGATGCAAAAAACTGAACAGAAAAATCAGGATATATGCTTGGGGGCTTGGTTGCCCGAACGGTTACGCGAGTTGGGGAAAAACCCACCGGCCCATTGAGAAGGCCTTTACGGGCCGCGAACGGTTATTTTAGATAAAACGACAGGCTTTCGATTTCGATAGACAGGTCGACGTAATGGACCTTGACCCCCTCGGGGGTGATCAGGCGCTCCGGCACGAAATTCAGAATGGCCGTGATCCCCGCCTTGACGGCGCGGTCCACAACCTCCTGGGCGACGCCCGAGGGGACCGCCAGAATGACGATATCCACCCCCAGGTCTTTCAAATGCCGTTCCATCTCATCAATGTGGAAGATCGGTGCCCCGAGCCTCTCTCCCCCCACTTTGCGTTTGTCGGCGTCGAAGGCGGCGACCAGCTTGAACCCCTCGCGTTGGAACTGGGTCGTGTAGCTGAGCAGCGCCTGTCCCAGGTTCCCGACTCCCACCAGCGCCAGGCTGACCGTTCGGTCGGTCCCCAGGATCGATTTAATGCGCGTGCGCAGCTCCTCGACGTAGTAGCCCAAGCCCGGCACGCCAAACTGGCCGAAGTAGGCCAGGTCCTTGCGCACCTGGGCCGAATTCAACCCCAGCGACTCGCCCAGGTCCTTGCTCGAGACCTTGTCAATGCCGCTGATCGAGAATTTTTGCAGCACCCGCGAATAGAGCGACAGCCGTTTGACGACCGCCTTGGGGATCTTCAATTCCTGGCCTTCGCGATGGGCCGTCAACTCGCCTAGTTCGGCGGTGATATCCGTTGACATCCGTAAAACACCTTATCGCTATTGGTCAGCCGATCCTGAACCGTTTGATCCAATCAGCCTCCTGACACTTTTTTCACAGTTTTGGCCCAGGGTCCAGAAGATTCCCCTTTGGGCCGTCGCGGTCCTCCGGTTCGGCTCTCGTCCTCGTCACTCGTAACCGAGATCGGTCTTTTTCTCGGCTCACAATCAAGTTCGCACGCAATGATAAGGCCCATAACGATCACCAGGACGAGCGCCAAGGGCCATCCGGAGAACCGCGTCGCTAGGTTTGGGCGCCGCGCCGGAACATCCGACTGAAAAACGTCCAGCTTCCCCGGGTCTGGTCGGCGCGGGTCGTCGGAGGCGCCGTGCCCGGCTCGGCGTCCCAATCGGGGCGCTCGGCCATGCGGCGGCGGATGCGCCCCACATGTCGCGAAAGCCTTCATAGGGCGGATCCTGCTCTTTGATCCGCCACATCCGGCCCAGGAAGTATTTGAGCAACGGATGGACGCGCTGCTCGGCGGCGAGCTCCTCGAACTGATTGCGTCGCGGACGGCGCGACTCATAGAGGGTCCCCGACATGATCTCGTAGGCCATCACCCCCAGCGCGTGACGGTCGACCTGATGCGCGTCGGCGATCCCTTTGGGTCGGTAATGCGCGGCGAAGTCCTCGCGCGAGCGCGGCATCCCGAAATCGACCACCTTGACCACCCCGGCCTTGGTGAGCAAGACGTTGCCGGGGTGCAAGTTGCCATGGGTCAGGCCGGTGCTTTCGGCGTGACCCATGGCCTGGATGACGGCCTCCAAGATGTCGATCACCTTGATGGGCGACAACTCGGTCTCCAGCAACGATTCGACCGATCCCCCGTCCAGATGCTCGCCGACCACCAGGACCGTGTCGCCTTGCTTGCCGATCCCGAGAATCTCACCAATCTCAACCGACTTGAGGTTGGCAATATCTTGAAGCCGACGGATCCCACCCGGCCGTTTGATGATCTTAAGGACCATCAGCCGATCCAGCTTCTTGTGTAGCGCCCGCAGGGTGTGGCCCTCCTCGGACTTGCGCAGGATTGTCTGGATCTCGAAAATCTGATCGATCGATTCGACACGGCCTTTGGGCGCCTCGCTCGGCGCATGGCCTTCGGTGGTTTCACCGAAGGCCATGCGCCGAGCACCCGCTGAAACAACTCGCCTACTTCGGTGAAGGAAATTGGCCGCTGGGCCGGTTTAGGGTGCAGGCAACGCAGGATCGCCGTCCCGAGCCATTGCGGGATGCGAAATCTGACCTTGCTCGCAGGACTTCTTGGTCAGGACTTCATAGGCCATCACGCCGAACGCGTAGAGATCGGAGGCGTTGCTGGTCTTGTCGGCGCCCCAGTGCAGTTCGGGCGCCATGTACTTGGGCGTCCCCAGGATCACCTGTGGGGTGGTCAGCCCGCTGGGTTGGGCGTCATAGTGGGCCACCCCGAAATCCAGCAGCTTGACGGCCCCCAATTCGTTTCCCAAGACGTTGGCCGGCTTGATATCGCGATGGATGACGCCCTTTTGGTGCGCGTAGTCCAGCGCGTGGCAGACCTGAAGCAAGGCCGAGAGGACGCGCCCCCAGTCGCGCTCCGCGAGGTGTTCATCGAGGCGGCGGCCCTCGAAGTATTCCATCACGATGTACCCGATGCCGTCCAGTTCGCCCTGCTCGAAGACTTCGATGATGCTGGGATGGTCCAGTTGGGAGATGATGCCCCCTTCGCGCCGGAACCGTTCGGCGACCTGCGTCACGGCGTTCCATTCCGGATTGAGCACCTTGATGGCCACGTGGCGTTCCTGCGAGGCCTGCCAGCACAAGCAGACCACGCCGAAGCCGCCTTGCCCGACCACCTTCTCGAAGCGATACTCGGTCAGCGTCTCGAAGAACGATACATAGCACTTGAACAGCTCGCTGTCCTCGGCGATCTTGCGCAGGTTGTCCAACCCCTCCAGGCGCTCGTGGGCGTTGTTCAGGGCCGGCAAGGCGGCCAGGACCGGGCGGATGTGCAGGCCCGTCTCCTCGGCCAGGGCATCCAGCGTCGCGCGGTCGGTGGGGTCGGCTATCGCGATGGAGAGCGATCCGCCGACCTTTTTGAGCGGAAGGATGTCGCGGCGATAGCGCAGCTCGACGGGCACCGACTCAAGCGTCTGCACATCGACGCTGAGCGAGCTCCTGTCCACGGTGGGCAGACCGAGCCGCTCGGCCAGATAGGTGAACAGCTCCTCTTCTCCGATCAGGTCGTTATGGACCAACTCCTGACACAACGAGCGGCCACTCTCGGCGGCCAATTTAACCGCGAGGCGCCCCTGCTGGCGCGAGAGGTGACCGTCACGCACCAGCCACTTGGTTAGTTTTTGGTTGTTTCGTTTAAGTCCTATCATGCTTTGGCCATCCACCCTCTTCACGACCCGCGGCGGTTCCCGGTCTTCGGGTATTGAACGGATATATGAGTGCGCGGGATGCCGGCGTCGCGATGCGCGCGCCACGACGCCCACCAGGGTACGTGAAGTCCCATCGTTTCTTGTCGGATGCTGGGGGCCAGAGGCTTAGACCAAGGCCCATCAGTCCACGTCTGGGCCGCAAAGAGAACCCGGGCGCGCCGTCGAGCGGATCAAGAATACCCTTGTTCGGCGAGCAGAAGCATTGTACCTTGTTGATCGGAATGATCGAGAAGGACCAGGGTCGATGTTGGTAACCCAAAAATGTCAATACGCGCTACGCGCCTTGTTCGAGCTGGCGCGCCAGGGCAGCCGGAAGCCGATCAAGATCGCGCAGATCGCAGATAGACAGGCCATCCCGTACCGGTTCCTCGAGGTCATTCTCAGCCAGCTCAAGCAAGGGGGGTTCGTGGAATCGCGCCGCGGGACCGAAGGGGGTTACCGCTTGGTGCTCGCGCCCAGAGAGGTCAGGGTGGGTGATGTGGTGCGTTTTATCGATGGGCACCGGCCCGATGAGGAGACCAAAGCTCCCCAGGACGGCGAAGGCGCTCGGGCAGACCCCGACTTCTTCTCGCCGATTTGGGAGGAGGCGCGGCGATCTGTCTTCGAGGTCTTTGACGCCACGACCCTGGCCGCGTTGGTCGAGCGTGACCAGGCTTGGCGCGGTAAGTACTTTCCCAATTATGAGATCTAGCGGCACGCCTCCAGACCTGGACCGGGTGCTTACGCGCGTCTCAGGACCTGTTTTCGATGGTTTCGGTTTGTTCCGGGAGGTCGTTTGGCAGGTTTCACCGGTGGGCGCGTCCGGCTTTGTGAAAAAATGAACTATTTACCCATCAACTTTAGACTTGAGGGCGGCCGCTGTCTGGTGGTCGGTGGCGGCAACGTGGCTTTGCAGAAAGTCCGTGTCCTGAGTGCCGCTGGTGCCCAGACGGTGGTGGTCGCCCCCAATATCCATCCCCAGATCACCGCCGAGCCCGGCGTCACGCCGCGCGCGCGCGGCTTTGAGCCGGCGGACCTGGACGGGATGCTTCTGGCGATCGCCGCCACCAACGACGCCCAGCTCAACCACCGCATCCATGATCTCGCGACCGAGCGCGGCGTGCTCGTCAACGTGGTGGACGATCCGGCCTACTGCCAGTTCATTTTTCCCTCGATCCTGCGGCGGGGCGATCTGGCGATATCGGTCTCGACGGCCGGCGCCGGCCCCGCGCTGGCCCGTCTGCTGCGGACCGACTTGGAGGCGCGCTATGAGCGGGATTTCGGGCAGACGCTTGAACTGCTGAGGGAACTGCGCGGGCGGACGCGTCGCGCACTGGTCTGCCCCGGCGCCCGCCGGGCGGCCAACGAGTGCCTTTCGTACATGGCGTTCCGCGCAAGCCACGGCCGGCCAACCGGGCTCGAGCAACGCATGGAAGGCCTCGTTGGGGAGCTGGGGGAGGCGGCCGCGAGAGAGAGGAGGCCCGTTCCGCTCTCCGCTGCAGAGCCCGAGGGCCGAATCGCAAGCCCCAGGGACGCCGCGACGGGTTGCATCACGCTGGTGGGCGCGGGTCCGGGCCAGCCCGATCTGATCACCCTGGCCGGACTCAAGGCCCTGCGCCGCGCCGAGGTGGTCGTCTATGACCGGTTGGTCAACACCGACTTGCTGGCCCATGCCCCCCGCGCCGAGCACCTCTACATGGGCAAGGAACCCGGCCGCGGCCATCACGTCCAACAGGCTCGGATCAACGACTACATCGTGGACCAGGCGTTAAGGGGTCGGCGGGTGGTGCGTCTCAAGGGGGGCGATCCGCTTCTGTTCGGCCGCGGAGGCGAAGAGGTCCAGGCCGCGCGCGAGAAGGGCATCCCCATCCGGATCATACCCGGCGTCACGTCGGGTTTGGCGGCGGCGGCTTCGGCCGGCATCCCGATCACGCATCGCGACCTGGCTTCGAGTGTCGCGTTCGTGACCGGCTGCGGCACCGGCGGCCGCCGGCACCGGGGGGCGGACTGGGCGGCGTTGGCGCGGGCGGTTGATACCATCGTGATCTACATGGCCGTGCAACAAAATCAGGCGATCGCCCAGAAGCTGGTCGAGGCCGGCCGGCCCCCGGACCAGCCGGTCGCCGTGATCCACAACGCCACGCTCCCCGACGAGCAAATCACGATCAGCTCGCTCGCCGAAATGGCGACGGGCGTGGGTCTGGAGCGCGTCGAGCCGCCCGCGGTCATCGTCATCGGGGAAGTTGTCAGGCTGCGCGAGCAACTGACGGGTCTGGCGCAACACGCGAGCGAGGCGGCCCGCGCTTGAGGGCCAAAACCACTAACTTGCTTGGAGACCGTCACTTTGTTGGATGTAACGCTTTGAGTCCCTGCCCCGCATCTAACGGAATCCTCGCGGGATAAGCACTTGAACTCTTCGGCGTTGAACCGGAGAGTGTCGTCGGGCGCGCCGAGGTGCCCGATCAGATCAACCACCACGATGAAAGCGGCCCGCCGTGACGATGACCCAAGACCTCATTTTTGAACGGAGCAAGATCAACGGCATGGACGTTCTGCTCGCCCCCCGTCCGGGTCTGGGGCTGGTGGCGGTGGCGGCGATGATTCATCGCGGTTCGGCTGATGAAAGCGATGGGGAGCATGGCCTGGCTTCGTTTACCACGTCGATGCTGATGCGCGGGACGACCCGCCGCGGCTCCGAGCAACTGGCGTTCGATCTCGAATCGATCGGCGCGATCGCCTCGGAGGGCGACGGCAAAGACGCCTGTTCGCTGGGTTTGCGGTCGGGGGCCGGCGAGGCCGCTCAGGCGCTCGAAATCATGTTCGAGGCCCTTCGCCAGCCGGCCTTTGATCCTCGCGAACACGAAATCAATCGCCAGGAAGTGCTGGCCGACCTGCGCATGCAGGAAGATGAGAAGTTCGGGTTCACCTATCGCGAATACTTGAAGGCCATGTTCGCGGGCCACGGCTACGGGCATCAGACCGAGGGCGAGCAGGCCGACGTCGAGGCCATCACGCCCGAAGCCTGCCGTCGCTGGCACGCCGAGGCCATCGGACCCGGGTCGATCCTGCTGGTGGCCGTGGGTGACCTGGACGTGGAAGCCTGGCGCGGGTTGCTGGAGCGGCTGACCGACGGCTGGGCGTCCTCTGGCGCGCTCCGTGGGCGAATCGCGGTTCCTCCCGGCCCCCGGTCCGAACCCTTGCTGGACCTCGCCAAGCCGGGTCTCAGCCAGGGATTCGTCGTCGTGGGCTACCGCGCGCCCCCGATCACCGACGCTCAGTACCCGGCGTTGCGGCTGGCTTCGGCCGCCCTGGGCGAGGGTTTCGCCGGTCGCATGTTCAGCAACCTGCGCGACCGCCGCAGCCTCGCCTACGCGCTGGGTGCTTCGTTGCGGCCCTATCGCCTGGGCGGCCATCAGTTGCTTTACATCGGAACGCAGCCCGAAAGGATTGAAGAGGCGCGCGAGGGACTGCTCGAAGAGGCCGAAGCCATCCGGCGCGACCTGCTGACCGAGGATGAGCTGAACCGGGCGCGCGAATACATCCTGGGCAAGTACGTCATGGGTCGGCAGTCGGTCGCCCAGCGCGTCGGCCACCTTGCCTGGTGGGAGGATGCCGCCGGCTATGCCGCCCTGGGCGCGGCGTATCCAGACCGCCTGCGCGCCGTCACCGCCCCCCAGATCCGCGAAGCCGCCCACCAGTGGTGGCGCGAGCCGACGATCGCCATCCTACGACCCGGCGATTAGCGTTCATCGATGGACGGCTCTTCCTTTTCTACAAAGGCGCGTTCATCAACGCCCGCAAGAAGTGGGACAAGCACGAGTGCCGACCCCATCCTTGACGGTCCGTATCGTCAAAGTTTTGGCGATACGATTGTCTTTCTCGTGTTACGCTCAGTCATCGCCAAATTATTGCCGACCCACCGTTACTAGTACAAGCTCTTTGTTTTCAGCCATCTAACTCTTTATATCCACGGTGGAATCAGAAGCGCGTTGTCCGGTATTTGGCGTTTTGGGGATAGTGCGGTCTGTTGGCATCAACTTTGCGTTCTTCCGGTCGCGGAGGAGGGCCATCTTATGCAGATCTTTGACGACAACATTCAAACCATGGCCAGGGCGATGACGTTGCGGTCGACGAACCAGCAGGTCATCGCCTCCAATATCGCCAACGTCGATACGCCGGGTTACGTCGCGCGCAAGCTCGACTTCGATGCATCGCTGCAAGCCGCCATCGCACAGGTCGACGCCACGCCCATCATCGAGGACTCGCCCGAATCGGCCCTTTTGCTGGACGGCAACAACGTCGATCTGGAGGGCGAGCTGGCCCAGATGGACCGCAACAAGATGATGTACCGGGTGACGGCGCAGTTGCTGGCCGCCAAGCTCAAACAGCTCAACGCGGCCGCTCAGGAAAGCTCGGCATAAGGAGACCGATGGATCATGAACGACTTTCTGGCCCTCGATATCAGCGGCTCGGGGATGCGGGCGCAGCGCATGCGGATGCGCGTGATCACCGAGAACCTGGCCAACCAGCACGTGACCGGTCCCGACGGGCCGTATCAGCGCAAAGACACCATTCTCCAATCGGTGCCCGTCCAGTCGTTCGATGACCAATTGATCCAGGCCATCGGGGGTCTGGAAGGGGAGACGCCGCCGATCACGACCCATGACAAGGTCGAGGTGGCCGAGGTGCGACCCGACGAGGCGGACCCGATCCTGGTCCACGACCCCAATCCCCCCCATGCCGATCCGGTACTGGTTTATGAACGTCGGCTGTCTGATCATCTGCTTCATCTGCCCTATCCTCCAAGCGGGTCGCCTAAACCCGGTTTAGCGCTTTAGTTGGGTGGCGGTTTGCAGCATCTCGTCGCCCGTGGTGATCGCCTTCGAGCTGATCTCGTAGGCCCGCTGGGCAATGATCATGCTGACCAGCTCCTCGACCACGCTCACGTTACTCATCTCGATGAAATTCTGTCGCAGCGCGCCGAATCCGTCGCCCCCGGGGTTGCCGATCGTCGGCGTGCCCGAGGACTGCGTCTCGCGATAGAGGTTCTTGCCCAGGGCCTCAAGACCGGCGGGGTTGGCAAATCGCGCGGTGGTAATCGTCGTCACGACGTTCGCCGTGGCCTGGCTGGATCACCGAGACCGTCCCGTCGTCGGCAATAATCACCCGTTCGGCGTCGGTCGGGATCGTGACGATGGGCGTCAATGGATCGCCGTTGCTGGTGACCATCTGGCCCGTGCTGTCGAGCTTGAACGAGCCATCTCGGGTGTAGCTCGTCTCGCCGTTCGGCATGGTGATCTGGAAGAACCCGTCCCCCTCGATCGCCACGTCGTACTGCTGGTCGGTCTTCTGGAACGACCCCTGGGTGAAGAGCTTCTGGATCGACGCCACGCGGGAGCCGTGACCCACATAGATGCCCGTCGGGATTTCCGTGTTGACGCTGGCGTTGGCGCCGGCCGGTCGGGCGGCTTCGTAGAGCAGGTCCTGAAAATCGACCCGACCTCGCTTGAAGCCGTTGGTGCTGACGTTGGCCAGGTTGTTCGAGATGTTGTCAATGTTCAGCTGCTGGGCGTGCATGCCCGTGGCGGCGACGTAAAGTGCTCGCATCTAATCACCCTTTACCGAAGAAATCCGATGCCACGGAGGTCCCGTGGGAATGGAGCGTGGCTTGGCGTATGCGTTCGTCATCATTGGGACGCGGCATTAAGCCTCCGTTCAAACAGTTCATCGATTGTCTGCATGACTTTTTGCTGTGTTTCGTAGGCGCGCTGGACCTGGATCATCTGGATCATCTCCTCGATCGGGCGCACGTTGGAGCCCTCGATCATCCCCGGCCGCACGTCGGGATCATTCACATCCTCGTGCTGGCTCCCATCGGGCACGGTGAAGAGGCCCTTGCCATACTTGATCAAGACGGCGGGCTGCTCGAAACGGGCAACGCCCAGCTTGGCCGCCGGCGTCTCGCCCACGAATCTCTCTCCGTCGTTGTTGATACGAGGTTCTGAGTCAGCGGTATTGATCCGGATGGGATTCCCGCTGTCGTCCAGGACCGCATGACCGAGCGGCGTGACCAGGTCTCCATCGACGTTGACCTGAAAATTCCCGGCCCGGGTGTAGAAGGGCCGAGAATCCCCCTCGACCTGCACCCTAAAGAAGCCGTCGCCGGCCAGGGCGGCGTCGAGGGGCCGGTCGGTCTGACGCACGTCGCCTTGGGCGAAGTCGATAAACATCCGCGCCCCGGTGGGCCAGACGTGGTCGGAAGGATTTTCCGGCAGCGAGGTGGCGCCCGCCGCTTGGGCCTCGGCCTGGGCGGCCTTGAAGTAGTCCAGGAACACCGAGCCGTCTTTCTTGAAGCCTACAGTGTTGACGTTAGAGAGGTTATTGGCGATCTGAGCCATCCGTTGCTCCTGCCCCATCGCCCCCGCCAACGCCAGATAGATGTCTTTCATAGGGTCCTTCCCCCGCCCGGTTCCAAGAATCCACGCCGGTATCGCGCAAGAGTGATACCAGTGACGGGCCGAGGCCCCTAAAACGCTTCCCGCCGCGACAAACATGACTGAAAAGACTGGACTTATCCAATCCGCAGGGGCATTTTAGGCCTGGCGGGCGACCAGGAAATTTTTTCCCAGGCTGGAGTCTGCGCCATTTTTCCGGCGGCCCCCTCCGGTTGGGCCAGGTTTATGTGACGGATATTTGACGCAATGGGTGACGAGTTCGAGGTCGCGGTGGGCGTCGATGGGGGCGCCAGCCGTCTGAAGTGGTCCCTCCGGCTCGCTGGAGGAACCGTCCAGCACGGCCAGGCCCCGGGGGTAAACCCCAAGCTGGTGGGGTGGGACCCGTTTCTCGAAAAGGTCGGCCAGATCCTGCGCGAGGCCCTCAAATCGACGGGCTCGGCGCCGGACCGGGTCGGGTTGGCGGGCCTCGGCATGGCCGGAGTGGACCGGCCCGCCGAAAAGGACCGGCTCGGCGACTGGGCGCGGCGGATGTTCCCCAATCTGCGGCGCTGCTGGGTCGGCAACGATGCCCTCGCGGCCTTGCGGGCGGGGGCCGGGGAGCTCGCCGGGGTGGTCCTGGTGGCGGGGACCGGATCGATCTGCGTCGGCGTCGGGCCCGATGGACGCCAGGTCCGGGTGGGCGGCTGGGGCAGCGCGCTCGGCGACGAGGGCGCCGGATTCTGGATCGGCCGCCGACTCTTGCAGGCCGCCTCCGGCATGGCCGACGGGCGGATCGAGGCGACCGATCTCCTGCCGCGGCTCCTGGCTCGGTTGGGGCTTGAGGGGCCCGAGGCGTTGATCCCCTGGGCCGCCGGGTTTGGCGAGACCACCACCCGCGAAGTTGCCGCCCTGGCGCCTTTGGCCCTGGAGCTCGCCGACCAGGGAGACCCCGCGTGCCGCGAAATACGGGACCTTGCCCTGCAACACCTCGCGGCCCACGCGCGGGTGGCCGCCGAACGCATCGGCCCGGCCGCATCGAAAGCAGGGACAAAACTCGTTTGCGCGGGCGGGTTGTTTGAGAATCATCCGTCGTTCTTCAGTCGATTCGCCGAACTGATCGGGGAGTCCGTGCCGTCGCTGGAACCCGTGAGGTTGTCGCAACCGGCTTCACTGGGCGCGCTTTGGCTGGGCATCGAGGCCCCGGCGCGGTCCCGTTGATTTAGTCCTTGTCCCCGCCGCTCCGGGGTTCGCGGCGGCCCCCCTTGGCCGGCGGGGTCTGCATCTTCGCCCGGCCGCAACGCGGACAAATCCATTTACGCCGTTTGTGAAAGGAGCGACGCTCCTCCTTCATCTTGACTCGGCAGCGCGGGCAATGCATCGGTGGGGGAACTATCTTTCGTCTTACGCGTCCGTCTAATATAGTGAAGCTGGCTCGCTGGCCGGGAGGCCCGCGGGCGGGCGACACTCCAAGGGGAAAACCGACGTGCGCTCGATCAGCCGCCCAATCCTCCGGGCCGTCCTTCAGGCCCAAGTATTGACCATCTTGATGGCCGGCGCCACCGGTTGCGCCGGTCTGATGAGCTTTTCGGGAAACGCTTTTCTGATGAGCGAAGAGCAAGAGGCCGAATTGGGGGCGAAATTCAAGGGGGAACTGGAAAAAGAGATCGTCTACGTGCGCGAGCCCGTGGTGACCGACTACATCGAGGAGCTGGGCCGGCGCATCTCGAGAAACTCACCTTCGAGCCCGTTCGAACCCAAGTTTTACGTGATCGAGAACGACGAGATCAACGCTTTCGCCATCCCCGGGGGGTCGGTCTTTGTCCACACCGGCCTGATCGCCGCGGCCGATGATGAGGCTGAGCTGGCGGGGGTGGTCGCCCATGAGGTCGGCCACGTCGTACGCCGCCACAGCGCCCGCGCTCTCAGCAGCCAGATGACGTTGGATTTCGCGGGGGACCTGTTCGAGCGGGTTCTCCTGGGCGAGGATTCACTGCCCGTCTTTGATGCGTTGACCGGCCTCACTCAGCAGTGGGCGATCCTCAAGCACAGCCGGGTGGATGAGAGCGAAGCGGACGCCATCGCGGTGCGATCGCTGCATCGGGCGGGCTACGATCCCACGGCGTTGACCGCGTTCTTCGAGAAGCTGGTGAGCAAGTATGGAGACCGTGGACCCGTGGCGACGTTCTTCGCCTCCCACCCGGCGACCGGCTCACGCATCAATGAGGTCAACGCACACGTCGCGACACTCCCGCCCAAGGACTACGAACGACCGATCACCGACCTGCGCCGCGTCCAGGGCCGTCTGCGCGAGCTTGGGATGGCGCAGTAGAGCTTCCCCCAAATCGGTCCGCGAGCGCGGCGAGGATCGATCAAGGGCTGCTCTATAGATTAGTCCCGGCAAGGGGACGATTGCTTTCAGCCCGCCACGCAAGTGGCGGGAAACTAAGCCGATAATGAATTGGAGTCTCGTAGGGACGATTGCAAATCGGATTCTTAATTCCCTTAAGACCGAGTGGTCGCCGCCGCGTCCCGCCCGGCCGGCAGAAAGTAGAAGAGCACGGCCATCGCCGCGACGGCGGCCGGCAAGGCCAGCCACGGCGAGACGCCGAAACCGGCCGGTAGATACCCGCAAATCAACGCCAACGACCCCACCGTCAGGCTGTAGGGCAGTTGCGTGCGCACATGATGGATGTGATCGCACGAGCTGGAGATCGAACTCATGATCGTGGTGTCGGAGATCGGCGAGCAATGGTCGCCGAGGATCGATCCGTCCAGGATGGCGGCCAGCGTGACCATCATCACCAACCCATGGGCGTCGCCCCCGAGGTGAAACGCGATCGGCCCCGCCACCGGGATGAGAATCGCCATCGTGCCGAAACTGGTCCCAGTGGAGAACGAGGTGAGCGCGGCGATGATAAACGTGATCGCCGGGAACCACGCCGCGCCCAGCGTCTCGCCCACGGCCGCCACCAGGAACGGTCCGGTGCCCAGGCGGTCGCAGGCTGCCTTGAGCGACCACGCCAAAACCAAGATCGCCACCGGGAGAAGACTCGCGCGCGCGCCCGCAAGAACCGAGCGGACGATGACGGCGAACGGCGCCTTGGCCAGCCAGCGCGCGCAGATGACGACCAACGCCAACGACACGGCCCCCGCCCCCGCCAGCAGCGGGATGCTGTTCTCGGACGCGCCGATCACGTCCATCCAGGCGGCCGGGCTCAGGAGGGCCAGTGGGCTTTCGGCCAGCCGGCGACCCCCGCCGCCGTCCAGCCAGATGCCCACGAACAAGAAGCCGAACAACGCGGCGATGGGCAGGATGGCGGTCGCCATGCGAGCCCTTGCGCCGGGAGCCGGCGTCGCCGTCGAGAAGGCCTTCGACGTCATCGCAACGGCATCCTCCTCGGCCACGGCGCCCGTGGCGCGGCAACGGCGTTCGGCGCGCGCCATCGGGCCGAAATCCTTGCCGGTCAGAGCGTTCATCAACACGAAGCAGATCATCAGGATGCAGTAAAAGCGGAACGGGAGGGCGGCGAACAGCATGGCATAGCCGGTCGATTCGATCCCGGCCGAGCGGGCCAGGTCCTCGAACAGCCCCACCTCGTAACCGACCCATGTGCTGACGACGGCCACGCCGGCGACGGGGGCGCTGGTCGAATCGACGAGGAACGCGAGCTTCTCGCGGCTGACGCGCAATCGGTCGGTGACCGGCCGCATCGAGGCCCCGACGATCATCGTGTTGGCGTAATCGTCGATGAAGACGGTCAGGCCCATAAGGGCCGTCACCGTCTGCGCCGAGCGCGGCCCGCGCACGAAACGCGCGAGCCACAAGACGATCGCCTGCAACCCGCCAGCGACGATCACCGTCGAGATCATGGCCAGCACGACAACGACGAAAGCCAGGATTTGGATGTTCGTCCAATCCGCCACCGAGCCCCACACGAATTGGAACGAGATCCGAAGCCCCTCACCCCAAGTGCCCACGGCAAGCGGCGAGGAGGGGACGCTCGCCAGTAGCCCGCCGATCACGATCGCCAAGGCCAAGCTGCCCATGACGCGGCGGGTGACGATCGCCAACGTCACGGCGAGCAGCGGCGGCAGGATGCTGTACCAGGGGCCGCCGTGGCCGGGCGAAGATGAATCGGGCACCGCGAGCGCCGCAATCACGCTCAACGCCACGACGATGAACACGGCCACCGCGTTCTTGGTATTCAAAATCTTTCGCGCGGCCGGTCGCATTGTGGAGCTTTAGAAGGGGTATTTAGACCGGATAAGGTTGATGTCCTCTTCTTTAAGGTCGCGGAAGCCGCGGACACTCTCCAGGATAAAAGCGAGCACCCGTGGCGGGAGGTCGAGCCTCTCCTTGGTGACGAAAAACGACAGGTCGGGCCGCTTGACCGGCTTTTGAAAGGCGGGCCCGTACGCGCTGTAAAAGTCCTTGGCCGCCTGCGGCATGTTGCCCAGCAACGCGTGGGCCGTGCCGCGCATGGACAACCGCCGGTGTTCCAACCAAGCCGATTGGTCCCGCAACTGGGGGTGGACTTCCCGCCCCGGGACTTTGAGCCATTGCAGGCCCTTCTGCGGCTCATCCCTCACGAAGATAAAAAAAAGCGGCGTCCAACCAGGCACTTAGGTTTGATCGACAAGCATGGACGGCCCGGATGTAGGTTGCTTCGGAATCGGCCAAGTATTTCCGGCCCGTCCGCCGGTCGTTCTTCCTGAACTCATATTTGCTGGCCAGGGGCAGATAACAGGCCGCCATCAACGCCAGCAACCCGGAGCGTTCGAAAGGGTCCGTCATCGTTTCGAGCGCCGATTGAATTTCATTGATCGTCCCTCGGAAAGATCTCCCCGCCAGGTGCTCCTCAATCTCCGCCCATTGAATCTCGTCCATTGCGCCCAACATCACCTTTTGAGATTCCTCCCTCGTTAATGAGTCAGTGGCGGCATGGGAAAGCCTCGCATGCACAGCACTTTGCGCGTCATGGCTTGCTACCAGCAAGCCATGCGGCTTGCCGGATGACTCAAACCCCTGCAGACCTTAGAGTCTTCATCGTACTGCCGTTCACAGGGGTCGTTATCATCGTCGTCCGGCTCATCATCGGAGTCGTCGGTGTCACCGCCAAAGATATCATCGATAATGCGGCCCACGCAAATGCCGACAACGATTACGATCGGCTTGATGGGATTCATCCACCAGGGAATGTCCGGCAGACGCATCGGAGGCGCCCCACGCCTGGGTCCCCCCGGGACGGGCACCGGGATGATGAACTGCAAGCCGGTGGAGTCATAGCCATTAACCGTCTGATTATAGACGAACTGATAGACGTTCGGCCCGTCCAGTCCATTCGGTTCCGGCGATATCCAATGTCCCCGTTCCGAGTCATACCAGCGGGCGTTGAAGTAGTAAAGCCCCGCATCATCGTCATAAAACTTACCGGTCAGACCGAGTTCATCGGGCCGCGAGCCGTTCACGTAACGGTAATTGCCATAAAAATCGGGTTGATAGACGCCGATCTTGTCCCCCGCCGAGTCGGTCGTGGCCATGACGGCGCCGAGATCGTTGGTAGGTTAACACCACAGATCGCGACCGCCCGACTTATGATTTTCGCCCGCCTTCGCCCCCAAGACCGCGCCGATCGACTTCTTGGGAACAACCTGATAGGAGCGCCGCAACTCGCCGCCGCTGAGGACCATGTCGTCCAGGTACAGGTCGCGGCAGCGGGTCATGAAGTAGAAGACCTTTTTCAAATTGTAACCCGAACCGAGCAGGTCCTTCACTCGCTGGTCAAGGTCAAACTCCATGTAATGCCATTTATCGTCATTATACGACGTTCCGACATAGTACCACAAGTTGTTGCCGTCGATGGTGTCGGTCCCGGTCGTGGTGACGAATCGCATGTCATATGAGCTGGTCTGCGGAGGGTCCTGATCGTCTTCGCTCTCGACGATATACCGCAAGTGGACGAAGTTGGTTGGATTTGTATTGGCATTGCGCATCCAGAGCGCCCCGTGCTTGCGGTCGGTGTCGTTCCACGGGTCGTCGTTGGGATTGATATCGGAGTTGGTGTCACCGATCATAAACGTCCCGCCCAGCGCGTTGGTCGACGTGGAATGCAGGTTCACGGCGTTGCCGCGCTCCGCGTCGTCGGCGTAGCTCATCGACTGCGTTCCCAGGCCGGTATAGATATACCAGCCGTTGGAAGTCGGTGTGTCATCGGTCTCCGTATCGGGCCGGAAGACCGCTTTATCGCCGCCCGATTCGGCGCCGCGCTCCTCCTCGGCGATGCGTTTGAGACCGAAATAGTAATAGTACGTCCGCTCGTCCGTTCCCTTTTCACGGTAGAGCAGGCGGCCGAGGGCGTCGTAGGTGTAGGTCACCGTCGTCGCCCCGTCGCGCGCGACCTGAGTCAGTCGGTCGTACTCGTCCCAGGTATGGTTATAGGTATTGCCGCCGGCGAGCGGCGGCCGGGCCGAGAGGTTGCCTTTGAAGTCATAGCTGAGGGCCGTTCCGCCCCCCGACACCGTTGCTTCGCGGTTCTGCGCCCCGTAGGTCAGCGTCTTGTTGATCGTCCCGTCGTTGAGCGTGGTTTGATTTTAAACGTCATCGAAGCGGTGATCCACGTCCCACTGATTAGCGCCGCCGTTGATCTTGAACGTCTCGTCGGTGAGCCGGCTGGCCTTGTCATACGTGAGGTCAAGTAGGTCGTACGCCACGCCCGGGATCGTGACCGTGACATCGCCCTTGCGCCACATTGAGTCGTAGCTCCAGCCGTGCTTCAGCAGCCGGTCATTGTCGTCCTCCTTGATGTCGAAGGCCGTAAGCCGGTCGTACGTGTCGTAGGTGTAAGTCGTATAGGCGTCGTTGCCCAGCGTAAGGTTGCTCAGCAGGTCATCGGTCGTATCGATGTAACTGAAGGCGGCTTGACCCAGGGCCGAATGGGTGAGCGTATCCAGACTCCCCCAGTCAAAATCTATACGGGCTTATACTTCTGGACTATGGCGACCGCGACAATTACGTCTGCGAAGATGCAGATGACGAAGGACCTGAGCCCTCCTTTACGACCGTTGCCCCGCCTAGTCCA